>Ga0210388_10000008_pt1 | contig 446328 bp, 371 predicted proteins | sample IncBWC19OmetaG_FD_155485 | JGI IMG/M metagenome (GOLD analysis project Ga0210388, IMG submission 155485) | Forest soil microbial communities from Barre Woods Harvard Forest LTER site, Petersham, Massachusetts, United States - Inc-BW-C-19-O ... | reverse complement strand
GCGACCCGGCCGAAACCGGGCCGCTAGTGGATTGGAAGGTCTCTCACATGGGTCCTGGCCACAACGGTGAACCGTATATTCCATGCTTCGATGCACCAACCTCTGAAAACCGGAGTTGAAGCTCCGTTATAGGATCGATCCTAAAATCTCCCGTCGAGGCCATACATATAGTTGGCCTCGCGAGCCGTTCCACGGGCTCCGGGAGCTCAGTTACCACCGTAATACGACTTTTCCTGCGCAGGAAAAAAACTGTCAAAGAACGCCCGGTGAGGTGCGTCCTTCTGCATTGAGAGTACTGCTCAGAAAAACAAAGACATTCACGCAAAGGCGCTAAGCTCGCTAAGAAAAAGGAGATAATTCTTTAGGATTTCTTGAACAATGCGTTTGCTTCGGCGAATGGGATCGAGCCTTCGATCATTTTGCCGAACTTGCCCGTGTTTTTCAGATCCTCGGCGATGCGCCTGGTGTGGCCCATGGCGGAGCGCATCATCCCGGAGCCTACGCTCACGCGCGCGACTCCTAATTCTTTCAAACGCGCGACGCTTGGAGTGCCGGCTACGGCCAGGATGTTGATGGGGAATCTCAGCGCTTCTACGAATCTTGCGATCAGATCTTCCGTTACGACTCCGGGAATGAAAAGGCAATCCGCGCCGGCGTCGCGATAGGCTTTCAGGCGGTCGCAGGCGCGGTCGAAGCGGGTGGCTTGGTCGCCGATTTCCAGCAGATAGAGATCGGTTCTTGCGTTGATCACCACCGGTCCGGTATTGCGGACGACGGCGATTCTGCTCACCTGTTCCTCGATGGACGCCAGGGATTCGGGGCCGTGGCCCAGAATGTCTTCCAGGTTCAAGCCGACTGCGCCTGATTCCGTCAGGGCGGAGGCCGTTTCGGCGATGTCTCCATAACCGCCTTCGAGATCGGCCGTCACTGGAACATCGACCGAGTGTACGATTCTGGCGACGGCGGCTAGCATTTCCTTGGCGGGAATATTTTGTCCGTCCGCGTAGCCGAGGGAAAATGCGACGCCGGCGCTGGTCGTCGCGATCGCGGGGAAACCTAGCTCTTCGAAAATGCGCGCGCTGGCGCAATCCCAGGCGTTGGGGAGGACCAGCACTTCGGGGCCGTGATGCAGGGCGCGGAGTTTTTCTGCTTTGGTCATAGTCGTTAATGGGGCGAAAGCCGGGACAGACCGCTCTGTCCACGCGGCGACGGGTGCGGAGGCGTTTTCGCGGGTGTTTCGGCGCCTTGGGACAGAGTGGTCAGTCCCGGTTTTCGCGCACTGGAGGTCCGCCCCACTTAGTGGCCTTCGGATTCCAGGTAGCGCTCCGCTTCTATCGCGGCCATGCAGCCTGCGCCTGAGGCGGTGATGGCTTGGCGATAGACCCGATCCTGCACGTCGCCCGCGTGGAAGACGCCGGTGATGTTGGTTCGCGCTCCGCCTTTCGAGAGGATGTAGCCGTCGGGGTCCAGGTCAATCTGCCCGACGAACGGCTTGGTGTTCGGGATATGGCCGATGGCCAGGAAGAATCCGTCGACATCCTGATCCCATGCCTCGCCGGTGTTCAGCGAACGAAGCTTCACGCCACTGACTTCGTTTTTCGAGACATCGTAAACATCCTCGACGACGGTGTTCATCAGGAATTTGATTTTCTTGTTGGCGCGCGCGCGGTCGAGCATGATTTTCGAGGCGCGAAATTCGTCGCGGCGATGCACCAGCGTTACCTCAGAGCCGAAGCGCGTCAGAAAATTCGCTTCCTCCATCGCGGTGTCGCCGCCGCCGACTACCATGATTTTGCGGTCGCGGTAAAACGCTCCATCGCAGGTTGCGCAGGAACTGACGCCGTGGCCGATCAGCTTTTGCTCGTTCGGCAGCCCCAGCCACTTGGCCGACGCACCGGAGGCGATAATCAGGGTGCGCGTCTCCTGCCATTCGCCGTCGATATTGATGCGGAATGGAGTGGCCTTGAGATCGGCTTCCATGACCGAGCCGTAGATGTATTCGGCGCCGAACTCCTCGGCTTGCTTCTTCATGTTTTCCACCAGATCGGGGCCGTTGATGCCGCCTGGGAACCCGGGGAAATTTTCGACTGAAGTGGTGAGGGAGAGCTGGCCTCCGGGCTCATGCCCGATGACGACCAGAGGCTTCAGGTTGGCTCTCGCGGTGTAAATGGCTGCCGTGTTTCCGGCGCATCCGGAGCCAAGAATAATAACGTTTCGCACACTACATCGTAACAAGAGGGCACCGTAACGACAAAACGAGCGGGCCGCATTGGAGGTCGCGGCGCCGCTCGTTTTTACAGGTACCCCACCGCTCCCTGTGGTCGCGGCTCGTGATCGAGGCTATCTCTTTACCAGCGATCTTATGAGCCGCGGCCACAGGAAGCGATCGTCAGGGCTATTTAGCTTTTTTTCGAGCTAGGCCAATTCCAAGCAGTCCCATGCCGAGCAGGGCGAGGGTCGCCGGCTCCGGTGCGGAGCTCGACAGGCCGATCATTTCCTGGGAGCCGGAGAGCCACGACGATCCGGGTCCGGAAGTTGCGCCAGTGTACGGGACTACGTTGGTCGACGTGTAGACGCGGACTTCGCTCTCGAAGGTCGCCAAGTTTCCGGCACTCTCGGATCCCAGCCACTGCTCGGCCTTGGTGATGTAATTTCCGGGGCCCGCGGCATCGGCGAAAGGGAAACCTGCGGTACCGCTGACGGTGAGCATGGTCCAGATCGCGTTTTGGATCTGATCGTCGGCGGTCATGGTAGCGGAACTCACCGGAAATTGGTATTGCGTGGTGAGCCAGGCAGCGAGTACGTAGCGTTGAAACGCGGTCAACGGAGCGGTGCCGCTCGCGAGCGAGCCGGTGCCGCTGTTGTAGAAACTGAAGTCGGCGGTCGGTGTCTGGCCGTAGCGCGTGTTGGCGAGCCCTTCAAAGGGCGATACGGAAGGGTTCGGAGTACTGATATTGACGGCGTCTCCACTGGTCTCCTCGTTGGGATAATCCACGCAATAGAGCAACAGAGTTTGCGACGGATTGGATGTCAGGTAAGCAGTAAACTGTCCACCGTCGTCCACGTTCTCCGGATAACCCGTAAAAATCAAGGTGTCGCCGAATGCGACAGTGCTAAAAGTGAGCCATAACAAGCCACCCACGGCGGCTTTACAAAATAATTTCATCAAATCCTCCTGGGATGTCAGGAGAATCTCATCTGGGGTTGGTCCTACCAATGGGACGCGGGTTCTTCTGGTCCTAAAACAATACCCCGTACTTGCAGAGGGAAGGGACTAGTAGTACGCAGGCAATATCAATAGATTCTGATAGTTACCCTAAGCCCAGAAGGTTACGATGCGGTTAGCCAGGAACGCGCAAACGTATGCTAAGCCTGTCATATAGGCGAATTGGATTGCCGGCCAGAACCATCCGCCGGTTTCACGACGCACTACAGCGATGGTCGACATGCACTGCATCGCGAAGGCGAAGAACACTAATAGAGCGACAGCTCCGCCCTGTGTCAGGTCCTGATGCAAGGCTTGCTGCAATCCCTGCTGGCTGCCGGTGTCCTGGATTCCGTAGATGGTCCCGAGCGTGCCGACAATGACTTCGCGCGCCGCGAGCGACGTGATGAGGCCGATGCCGATCTTCCAGTTGAAGCCCAGCGGCTTGATCACGGGCTCCACCACGTGGCCGATGCCGGCAACGATGCTGTGTTCAATCGCGGGAGGCTTCCCGTCCTGAAGAGGGAGTTTCGAAAGCACCCAGATCACGATGGCAACGCCCAAAATCACGGTCCCCGCGCGCCACAAAAAGACCTTGGAGCGGTCGACCAGGCGAAGAGCCAGGCTCCGCACGGTGGGCCAGCGATAGGGCGGCATTTCCAACATGAACGAAGAGCGGCGGCTCTTGAGGACGGTCGACTTCAGTAAACGAGCCGTCAAAACCGCGGCTACGAAGCCAAGGACATAGAGCCCCAGCATCGCCGCGGCTTGCATCCCTAGAAATCCTCCAATCAGATGCCGGTCCGGGATGAACGCTCCGATAATCAGGATGTAGACCGGCAGGCGCGCCGAGCAGGTCATGAACGGGGCGATCAAAATGGTGGCGATGCGGTCGCGCTTGCTCTCGATGGTGCGGGTGGCCATGATAGCCGGTACGGCGCACGCGTAGGCGGATAAGAGCGGGATAAAACTCTTCCCTTGGAGTCCGAATCTTGACATGGTGCGATCCGCGATCAGCGCGGCGCGGGCGAGATAACCGGAGTCTTCCAGAATCCCGATGAACAGGAACAGCAAAAGAATTTGCGGGAGAAAGATGACGACGGAGCCGACGCCTTTCCAGATGCCGTCGACCACCAGGGATCGCAGCGCCTCGTTCGGCAGCAGATGGCCAATCCAGCGCCCGGACATTTCTATCGCGGACTGCACTGCGTCCATCAACGGACGTGCGCCGTTAAAAATGGTCTGAAAGACTGCGATCACTACCAGTAGAAAAACCAGGGGACCGGCGACGGGATGCAGAAAGAACGCGTCCAGACGGCGGGTCCACAACGGCGGCGCGGGAGCCTGGTAGCCGGTCTTGTTGCCGACCGTTGTGGCCCAGGCGCGGCACTTCGGGATGTCCTGGATCACGGGCAGTTGAATGAGCGGAGCCGCGGGAGCCGCGCCCATGGTGGCGCCGCTGAGGAACTGGAAAATCTTCTCGAGTCCGACACCCTTGGCCGCGCTCACCAGGGCGACCGGCGAACCGAGCTGCATCGCCAGCTCCGCAACGTTGAGCTCGCCGCCGCGGCTCTTGAGATCGTCGGCCATATTGAGGATGACCAGCGTGGGAAGGCCGAGGCTCAGCACCGGCGCGGCCAGGACCAGATGACGGCTGAGATTGGTGGAATCGAGAATCAGCAGAACGGCGTCCGGACGGGGAATATCCTTCATTTGTCCGGAGAGCACGTCGTGGGTGACACGCTCGTCTTCAGTGCGCGGGGTGAGGCTATAGACACCGGGCAGATCCACCACGAAAACGTCGCGGCCCTGGTCCAGCTTTACGCGGCCCATGCGATGCTCGACGGTCACGCCAGGGAAATTAGCGACCTTCTGACGGAGGCCGGTGAGGCGGTTAAACAGAGTCGATTTGCCCGAGTTCGGCGGTCCAACGATCGCGACAATGTGGCGCCGAGGAGGTGCTCCGAAACCTGGGGGAGGAGCGAGGGTTGCAATCGAATTCGCGGGGCAGCCGTGGCAATCGCCCATATCTTCCTACTTCAGAATCAGCCGCCGCGCGGTTTCCCGGCGCAGGGCGACCTCTGATCCATCCACTCGAAACACTCTGGGATCGCCACCGGGAGCCGAAAGGCCTCGGGTAACGGAGTGGCCGGGTATGAATCCCAACTCCATCAGACGCCGGGCGTCGTCATCGGGAAGATCGAGTTTTTCGAGCACTCCGGCCTCACCCGGCTTGAGCTCGGTAAGGTTTTTGGCTCGGTCCTTCTTTGAAGACACCTTCTCTTTGAAACTCACTTGCATTTCCAGCCTCAGCCTTGCACGTCCGCAACCTGCTATACGAAACCTGGTTGCAGTCAGTAGTTCTTTTCTATAACGAGCATACACCAAACCGGACCAGAATGGTCTTACTTTCGTCAAAGCGCGGATTATCGGGGCCGAAATGGGAAATTCGATGTCCCGAAAAACCTAAGGATGGACTCTGTTTGTGCGGCGCGCAATCACGGCAAGGGCGATGAGAGCGCAGCCTAAAAGGATGAAGGTGGAGGGCTCGGGCGATTCCGAAAATTGATTGGAAAAACTAAGAATGCCGGTTTCGGTGGTGCCACACGCGGCGCAGGCTAAATTGAGGACTTCGGTTACATCGACAAAGGTCGGGTGAGTGGAGGCGAGAGAAAGGGAAACGGTCTGGGTCTGCCCTTGCATGAGAGTGACCGCGTTCGAGGTGGTAAAGACGCTCCCGGCGCCGCCCGCGGTAGTGCAGGCGCCCGCCGAGGTGATGCTGCCGGTGATAACGGTCGCTCCGTGGGAACAGGTATCGATGGTGATCGTTCCGCTGCCGCCGGTTTGAACAGTGATGCCATTCAAGGTGATTGCGACGCTATAGATCCCCGTCGATTTACTATTTGAGACGCCGTAGGACAGGGTAGCTGCGAGGGTTTCCGTGGTGTCGACTTTCAAGTTGTCGCTGCCGTCGTCCTGAGCGCCGTCAGCGCCGGTGCCCGCACCTTGAAGGGTTGAAAATAAGAGCGTATCGGGATTCGGACTCTGTGCCAGATAAGTTCCGGCCGCGGTCGGGAGCGGAGAGTCCAGGGTCCCCGTATCGGTGCTGCTGAGTGCAAAGGCGCTGAAGGTCAGGTCAGTGGCGAAACAGCCGGTGGTGCCCGGTGTGGTCAGATTCGCAATGTTGTTGGTTGTGGAGGAGCCCGGTACATTGACGGTCCAGGAGGGCGCACCGGCGCCGCTAAACGTTCTGGAAAGAGAAGAAATAGTGGTTGGACAAGCAGCCGGAGCCGCAATCATCGGTGTGATCAGTACGGTTGTGGCTCCAAGCACCAAACAAATCGAGCGCTCTCTGAAAGATCCCCGCATTCGTCCCTCCGCAATCTAGGAGTTATCCTAGCATCGCGAAGATCGGCGAGTCAAAGGCTTGCTTAGATTAAGAGGACTTGCGAGCCGTAGTCTTCCGGAAGCGAAGCGCGGCGAGGCCGGCCAGCGCGGCGCCAAGAAGAGCGAAGGTGGAAGGCTCAGGGGTTGCGAACTCATCTTCGTAGGCGGTGACCCAGGTAGTGCCCCCGAAGCGCGTGGCGCCATTGATAACGATGTTGTTCAAAACGCCGACGTTTGCCTCGGCGGTCGTCAACGCAAGACTGTAGTTCGTTGTCCCAGCAGTAATCGCAATAGTCTGGACATTGCTTGTGGAGCAGGTGCCGCTGGTGGTGCCGGTAAAATTCCCACCGAGGCAAAGATATACGTTCCCAGTGACTGTGCCAGCTACGCCCGTTCCACCCGTTGTGCCGGCCGCTCCCAGAGTTACGCCCTCAAGGGCAAAGTTAAAATAGGACACGGTCGGACCGGTGCTCGAAAATTCATACCGATTATTGATGGTAGTGCTCGATGCATTAAAACCACTAGCATCAAACCAATTATTGACATCGTCTCCAGCTGCGCCCTCGGCGCCGTTGTCGGCACCCCGAATGGAAGAAAGCACCGCGAAAACCGGAGCGCTAGAGCCGAGCGTCTGGTTGGTAAGCGTCGAGATGTATGTCGTTTCAGGGGCAGTTACGCCCCCGGTGCCGGCAGGCGTTGAGGCAGCCAGGTTCGTGAACTGAATGTTTCCGGATGCGCAGCCGGTGTCGGTTGTCGATAGGGTATTGAAGTCGTTCGCCTGCGGTGTCCCACCCGCAGCGATCGTGATTCCACTTGTGGTGTTGGTATTAGTGCCGGAGAGCGATGTGGTGGAGTCGCACGCGACCGTCGTCGCAAAGCAACTCCCTGCTAAAGTGACGAACGCCGTAAGAAGGAGCGCACGATTAGGACTGAACTTATTATTTGCCGTCATTAAGACCATTCTCCGATTAAGAAAACACCAGCGCCTGCACTCCTGCGCAAATAGAATCCTAACAATAGAAAATAGATAAGTCAACTCTTTTCTACGAGTAGCGGGTAATCACCTTAATTTTTTTCTAGGGCCCTAGTACTATTGTTTTCTAGGGGAAAGCGGCATGACGCCGACCCCTACCGGTAACATCTTTGCCCCCAGCACACGCCTGTAGTATGCTGAGAATCGAGTTATTTCATTGACATTCTGGAGGTTCACGAAGCCCATGCCCGCCACGCCGCGCAAACTCGCCATTGGAATTCCGCTTACTCTTTTGTTTTCTGCCGTTTGCTGGGGGCAAACTGCCGCCTTCGAGGGCGATGTGATCGGGGAAGACGGCAAACCGATGGTCAAAGTGACGGTTCACCTCGACCGAACCGATATTAAGGGCAACTACAATGTGAAGACCGACAAGAAGGGTCATTACTATTATGGTGGCCTCCCGCCGTCGGGCATCTTCAAGATCTGGGTCGAGGTCGATGGCAAGGAGCGGGACTCGGTTGGTAACGTTCACGCTGGGCTCGGGGATGCGAAAAAAGTAGATTTCGATCTCAGCAAGTCCGTCAAGTCGACGGCGGATAAGCAGGCCGAGATGAAGAAAGCCATCGAAACCGGGGAGTTGACCAAGGAACAGACTCGCGATATGACGCCGGAGCAGAAGGCGGCGCTCGAGAAAAAGATAAAAGACGCGCAGGCCACTATGGCGAAAAACAAGGCGCTGAATGACGCGTTTAACGCCGGCAAGACGGCGCTGGACGCCAAACAGTTCGACGTCGCCATCGAGAATTTCGAAAAAGCCAAAACGATGTCGCCCGATCAGAACGTAATCTGGGGCAATCTGGGCGACGCTTACGGCGGTGCGGCGAAGGGTAAAACCGGGGCTGATCAGCAGGCCATGCTGGACAAGGGAATCGAGTCTTACAAAAAGGCGATCGAACTGAAGCCGGACGACGCTGCGTATCACAATAATTACGCGCTGCTGCTGGCGCAAGAGAAGAAATCCGATGAGGCGCTGGTCGAGTTAACGAAGGCCGCGCAATTGGATCCGCCGAGCGCGGGCAAGTATTACTTCAATGGCGGCGCGGTGCTGGTGAATCTCGGCCAGAACGAGGCGGCCGGCGGTATGTTCAAGAAAGCGATTGAAGCGGATCCCACGTACGCGGAAGCGCACTATCAATATGGTCTTTCGTTGTACGCGAAGGCCACTACGGCGCCGGACGGGAAGATCGTCCCGCCGGACGGCACCAAGGAAGAGTTTCAGCAATACCTGGAACTGGCCCCCACGGGTCCGAACGCAGAAACGGCGAAAGCAATGCTGACGTCCATCGGCGCGACCGTGGAGACCGACTACAGCAAGCCTGGGGCGAAAAAGAAGACGACCAAGAAGCCGTAGGTTATGCTGCGGGCGTTAGCTTACCTGATCGCCAGTGTGCTGGTGATCAGCGTCGTACGCTCCATTATCGGGATCGTCATGAAAGGATTCGCGGATCTGTTTCATCCGCAGGCGTCTCCGCGAACCGGCCCGCGTGCGCCCTCCGTGCCAGCAGGGGGTGAATTGAAGAAGGACCCGGTTTGCGGTACCTTTATCTCGACCGCCACCGCGATCCAGAAAAGGGTTGGCGGCGAAACGTACTATTTCTGCTCGCCGGAGTGCCGGGATAAATTCAAAGGCTGATCAGGCTCGCTGAGCGAGAAATCCGATCGCACGCTTGGGGCGGCTCGGTGGGTCGAGAATCGCGCGCAGAGTCTTGAAGACCTGCCGGAGTTCGATGTCGTGATCGCCAACCTTGCCGGCGAGTTTTGCGAGTTGCTTTGCAAGCAGTTCGTGGGTCACGGCTCTTTGGCGAATTCTGACGAAGGCGCGAACGACTTGAATGCTGGCGCGTACGGCAGGGGCGCTCTTTAGGACGTTCGCCAGCATCACGGCGCCGTGTTCGGTGAAGACGTAGGGTAAATACTTGACGTTCTCGCCGCGCTTCAAGATCACAGATTGTGATCTTGAAGGTTGTGATCTTGAAGAGAGATGCGCTGCTTCTTTGGGGGTGAGACGGAACATGAAGTCGGAGGGAAAGCGATCCAGATTGCGCTTGACCGCTTGATTCAAGGTTCTGGTCTCGACACCGTAGAGGGCGGCTAGATCACGGTCAAACATCACGCTGTGGCCGCGCAATGCGAGAATCCGGCGTTCGATTCCGTCGAGCGAGACGATTTCGATTTTTCGGGTTTTCTTGGAAGTCTTAGTTGGCATATTACTTGGATAGTGCGGGAGGGGCGCCCGGGCTCTCACGTTCAAGATCACAATTTGTGATCTTGAACGCATTTCCGACTAACCTAGAGATATGAATCTTTCGGATCTCGCGGCCACCCTTGGCTGCGAATTGCGGGGCGATGGGTCGATTGAGATCACGGGCGTTGCGGGCATGGAGTATGCGGGCGCTTCGGAGATCACGTCTCTCCATAATCCGAAATATGCGCCGAAAGCCAAGCATACACGCGCGGCCGCGATACTGGTGAAGACGTACATGGAAGATATTCCGGCGGCGCAGTTGATCTCGAAAAATCCATATCTCGATTTCGCCCGCGCATTGGAGCTTTTCTATCGACCACCGAGCCTCGCTCTTGGAATTCACCCGTTGGCGCATGTAGCGGCCAGCGCGCGGATCGGTGAAAATGCCGCCGTCGGACCATTTGTGTCTGTTGGCGAAAACGTGACGATCGGACGCGATGCGGTGCTGCATCCGCACGTGGTGATTTACGAAGGCGCGACAATTGGAGACGGCTTTCTGGCTCACTCTCACGCCGTGGTTCGGGAGCACTGCCGCATTGGCGATCGCGTGGTTCTGCAGAACAACGTCGTTGTCGGAGGCGATGGATTCGGCTTCGCCAAGCAAGCCGATGGCACTCATTATAAGATCGTGCAGAGCGGCGTTACCGTGATCGAGGACGATGTCGAGATCCAGACCCTCACCTCGATCGATCGCGCATCGACCGGCGAAACCCGGGTGAAACGCGGCGCGAAAATCGACAGCCTGGTGCAGGTCGGGCATGGCTGCGTGGTGGGCGAGGATAACATTATCTGCTCGCAAACGGGGCTCGCAGGGTCCAGCATTCTTGAAAAAAACGTGCTGCTGGCGGGACAGGTCGGTATCTCGGGACATCTGACCATTCATGACAACGCGGTGATCTATGCGCAATCGGGAATCGGCGGCGACGTCGAAGCGGGAGCGGTCATGAGCGGCTCGCCGGCCTTTGACGCGCGGGAGTGGCTCCGCGCCATCACCGCATTTCAGAAACTGCCGGTGCTGCTGCGCACAATGCGACAATTAGAAAAACGGGTAGCAGAGCTCGAAAACGCGCCCGCCAAAAAATCCCATGCATGAAAGCCTGGATAAGTCCGCGCTGGCCTATCGCAATCAACCGTTCCTGGATACGCCGGAAGCACGCTCGCTGCGAATTTTAAGCGAGTATCTATACCCTCTGTCCCAGTTTCGACAGCAGAAAATTCAGGACACCATTGTGTTCTTCGGCTCGGCGAGGACGCTCGAAATGGGTCCACTGGGACGGTTTTACAACGACGCCCGCGAATTGGCGAAGCGGATCACTCTATGGTCAGATTCGCTGCACGAAAGCGGGCGGCGGTTCGTCGTGTGTAGTGGAGGCGGACCCGGCATTATGGAAGCCGCCAATCGCGGCGCGCAGGATGCCGGCGGTAAGACTATCGGGCTCAACATCGGATTGCCGTTCGAGCAGCGGCCGAATCCGTTCATTACGCCGGAGCTGTCCTTCGAATTCCACTATTTTTTCATGCGCAAATTCTGGTTCGCGTATCTGGCGAAGGCGCTGGTGGTTTTTCCGGGCGGATTCGGCACGCTCGATGAGCTGACGGAAATTCTGACACTGGCGCAAACGCAGAAGCTCGAAAAGAAGATGACGGTGATCCTGTATGGCACAGCCTTTTGGAATGAGATCATCAACTTCGAAGCGTTGGTTCGCCACGGGATGATCGCCGAAAAGGATCTCCAGTTATTTTCTTTTGCCGACGACGTAGAGACCGCGTTTTCCCTGCTCGAAGCGGGACTCACCAAACACTACATCAAACCGGACACGCAGGTGCCGGAAATCGCCAAATCGAGAGTGTAGCCGTTCGTGCGCGCCAGCCTCCAGAAGATCCTCGGTTGGATGGGACGCGCCGGTATCGCGTTTCTTGCATTCCTTTTATTGTTCCTGGCGCTCGATTATTTCATGCCTCTGAGCGGGTTGAAATTTCTCGCCGCCGTGGGGGTGTTCGTTACCGGCGTGTGGCTCGCGGTGCGTCTGCTCAGGACGGCCGTCTGGCGTCTGCGCAACCGCTTGATTGTTACTTACATGTTTATCGCCGTCGTGCCGATCGTGCTGATCGCGGCACTCGCGTCGATGGGCGGCTATCTGCTCATCAGCCAACTGGCGGTCTATCTGGTGACCAGCGAACTGGATCGCCGCATCGATTCGCTGGACACCGCCGCCGAAAGCATCGTGCGCACAGCTCCGGCGGATCGGACAGCGGTCATGCGGCGCATGACGGAACTCTTCTATAGCGAGCACAATCCGGGTCTGGAAATTCTGGTTCGCGAAGGCGGGAACCTGAGCCGTTATCCAGATAATGGAACGCTGCCCGCGCCGCGCCGGGAGTGGAAGGAAGCCCGGGGAGTTTTGGTGCGGGACGGAAAATTATACGCGTGGAGCCATCGCCGGACCGGTACCGGCGATGTGACCGTTACGGCTCCTTTGACCGGCGATTTCTTGGCTGGCCTGGTGCCGAATCTCGGCGTCGTGGATTTCCTTGAGTCCCGCGGCGGACCGGCCATACGCGCTTCGATCAAACACAGTCTTCCTCCTCCGATGAATCGTTTCGATCGGGAAGTGCATTGGTTCGCGACCATTCCCGCAGCCGTGTGGGAGGAGCCTGGCAAGGAAGCGGAAGGCCCGATTATCGCCGTGCATTCCCGCATTTCCGCGGTCCTGGCAGCGGTTTTCGACCGGCAGACTGATCCGGCGCAGCAGGTTTTTCAATGGGCCCTCATTGGTGTGGCGATCGTGTTTCTGTTGGTCGAAATCGTTTCGATGATCATCGGTGTTTCCATGACTCGAACCATTACTGGGGCGGTTCATCGTCTCTACGAAGGCACGCAGAAAGTGATGGAAGGGAACTTCTCCCATCGCATCGAGGTGAAGGGCAAAGACCAGCTCGCCAGCTTAAGCGAGTCCTTCAACCGCATGACCGAAAATCTCGAACAGTTGCTGGTGGTCGCCAAAGAGAAAGAACGCCTGCAATCCGAAGTCGAGATCGCGCGCGAAGTGCAGAGCCAGCTTTATCCGCGTGTAGTGCCGCAGACCCGGACGCTGCGGCTGACCGCCGTCTGCCATCCCGCGCGCATGTGCTCCGGGGATTATTACGATTACGAAGTGATCCGCGATTCTCAGGTGGCTCTCGCCATTGGCGACGTGGCCGGGAAGGGAATTTCCGCTGCTTTGCTGATGGCCACGTTGCAAAGCTCGCTGCGTTCGCAGTTGCAGAGTGCTCTCGAAATTGCAGCGGCCGCTGGAAACGGCTCAGGCGGCAGTTCCCTGGCGCCTTTTCTGTCGACTTCGCACCTGGTATCGCGGCTCAACAATCAGCTCCATGCGTATACGTCGCCGGAGAAATACGCGACATTCTGTTTCGGCATCTTCGACGAGCCGACCGGTATCTTTACGTACACCAATGCCGGTCATCTTCCCCCTCTGCTGGTTCGCAACGGAGTGGCGGAGCGCCTGGATGTGAACGGCACCGTGGTGGGCGCGTTTCCGTTCGCCAAGTATGACGAGAGCCATGTCGAGCTGAAGTCCAGCGACCTGCTGGTCTGCTACACGGACGGCATCACGGAACCGGAAAATGAATACGGCGAAATGTTCGGCGAAGATCGTCTGATCGAGCTGATCGCCCGCAGTTCGCACCTGAACGACGAGCAGATTATCGAGGTCGTGCTGGAGAGCGTTCGGGAGTGGACAGCAACCGATGAGTTGCAGGACGATATGACCGTTCTGCTCGCCCGCCGCGTCTAGAAATCAGGCAATATAAATAACATGACCAAGAAACTGCTGTTTGGAATGAGTTTCGCTGCTCTCGCGATGTTCGCCGCTGACGACGTCGTGACGGCAGTCGAGGGCACGGTGAAGAAAGTGGACGCGGGAACCAAGACCGTGGTGGTCGCGACGGCCGATGGAACCGAACACACCGTTCATGTCGTTTCGAAGACCTCCGTTCACGGTTGGGATGCGGCCGACGCGGGTGCCAAAGACGGAATGCACGGCGTGAAGGAAGGAAGTCACGTGGTGGTGCATTACACGGTAAAGGGCAGCGAGAAGACTGCGCAGGAAGTGGACCGCATTGGCGACGGTGGACTGAAAGTGTCCGAGGGGACCGTCTCGAAAATCGACCGCGGCACCAAAACGCTCGCCGTGAAGACCGCGGACGGCGCTGAGGCTACGTATAAAATCAGCGATCACGCCGTGGTCGATGCGGGCAAGGAGACGGGAAAAGGCATTGAAAAAGCCAGCAAGGTAACCGTGTACTACACCGAAGAAGGCGGCAAAAAAGTCGTGCATTTCTTCAAGAACAACTAAACGCGGGGCGGAACCGCCTGCGCTAAATCCCCGACTCAGCCAGATTATTCCACGCGGCGGGCCAGGTGTATCGACCGAGGTACAAATCACGGCCCGCTCCGCCAATTAGCTGCGCGCGCGCTGGATTGTCAAGCAGCGCCTGCACGGCGGCAGTGAAGCTCGCTGGTTCGTCCGCGATCAGCAATTGCTCGCCGTCCCGCGCGCCCAATCCTTCTGCGCCGATCGGCGTCGAGACCACAGCGCGTCTGGCAGCCCATGCTTCCAGAATCTTGAAGCGCGTTCCGCTGCCAGAGAGCAATGGAACCACCACCACGCGCGCGGCGGCAATCGCAGCGACGGCGTCGTCCACCGGTCCGATCAAGCGGATGCGCGAGTCGCCTTTCACCAGCGCGGCGACGGCCTGTGCATTGCGGCCGACCAGATCCCATGTCAGGCCGGGATTTTTTTCCCGCAGCCGCGGCCAGATCGCCGACCGGAACCATCGCACCGCTTCGATGTTCGGGTGATATTCGAGATTGCCGCTGAACAGGATGCAATTTTCTTCCGGAACTGACGGAGGGTCGACTATCGGCAACGCGTTCGGATAAACGACGATGTTCCGATGCTCGATCCGCCGGCGGTCTTCATCCGAAGTAACCAGTACTACGTCGAACTTCGGAATCCAGATGCGCTCGAGCTTCTTGTACGCGTCCGCGAATCGCCGATGCACGATCGCTTCCAATCCGCCCGTCGCCCGCGCATGCGCCGCAGCCAGTTCACTCTCGACGTTGTGTAGATCGAGCACGAGAAGATCGCAATGTGGACGAATCGCGTCGGCATAAGGCGCGCACCAGAAATGCTCGATCACCGCGACCCGATCGCGGCCGCTGAGGGCGAGCTGTCCTTCAAATCCCGCGAAGCGGTCGATCAGCGGAGGCACTCCGCGCGCGAATCGTAATCCGTTCCGCCATACCCGTGCCGCCAGATGTTTCGAATGATGCGGCAGCGTGAAGCTCGCCACCTGAACGTCGTACTTCGTCCGCAAATATTCGAGCAAGGATGCCGATCGCAATCCTCCTCCGCCAGTGCCGATCTGCGGAACTTCCGGCGTGAGGAAAAAAGCTTTACTTCGCGAATATTCGAGCTGCGACGTCGTAGACCTCTCTCGTTTTTTGCGCCGTCTTCGACCAGGAGAACTGCGCGGCGCGTTGGAGCGATTCCTCGCGGCGCACCGGTCGCGCACGCATAGCTTCTGCCAGCGAGCGAACATCGGTCGGGTCGATATGCACTGCCGCGCCGCCGGATACCTCCATAATCGCCGGATCGCGAGACGTGATCACCGTCGCTCCGCACTGCATAGCTTCCAGCACCGGCAGCCCGAAGCCTTCGTACAACGATGGATAGACAAACGCGGCCGCGCCGGAATAGAGCACCGGCAAGTCCTCGTCCGGCACCGCGCCTAAGATTCGCAACCCTTCTTCGGGAGTGGGCGCCGCGAAATCGTCCCGCAGTCGTCCCGCCAGCACCAAGTCGATGTCCTCGGACCTCCGCACCTCCTTCCAAGCCTCCATCAATCGAGTGATATTTTTTCGCGCCTCCAGCGTGCCCACGAAAAGAAAATAAGGACGGGTTGGAGCAGGCGTCTCTACCGGTCGAAAGTGACTCGATGCGGCCAGAGGCACCGCCGCCACTCGCTCGGCGTCGAGTCGGAATCGCGCGATCACCGCGCGCCGCACAGCCTCGCTCGGAGTGATGACCATGGTCGGTATCCGCGCCCGGAGCAATAGAGGCACTCTCCGCCGCACACGGGTCGAAGCGTCTTTTAACAACCAGGGAGAAAGATCGTGCACCGTCATCACGCTTGGCCGGCGCGAGATGTACGGAACCGAGAAATCGGTGCCGTGAAACACTTCTGCTCCTCGGCGCATCATCTCTCGTTCAAGCCCCCACAACCACCAGCGACGCTCGGCGGCCGTGCGGGGCCCCTCGCCTTTATGAAGATTTGCGGCCACCGGAGCAGGCATCGCGAATGGCTGATCCGACAACAGCCAATATTGGTCCTCCGCGTATTCGGCCGCCAGCGCCCGCGCCAGCTCCCAGGTGTAGCGCGTGACGCCGCCGGTGGGAACGGTCAGAGGGGTGGCATCGAGGGCGGCTATCACAAGGGTTACAAGGAAAGTGTAGGATATCTAACGTGGGCGATGAGAATCTGAATCCTCTTGAAGAACTGAAGCGTCTGGACCAGCAGGTCGGCCTTGTGGCCAGTCTGGAGGGCCTGAAGCCAATCTACTACCGGCTCGACGAGATCGCCAAGCAGTACGCCAACGATTTCGAAGTGCAACTCGTAGTCGGCGACATCAAGCAGCATCTGGTGAATCGCGGCACGAAGCTCAAGGAGCAGGAAGCGACCATTGCTACACCGCCGGCCATGGCGTCTCCCACGCCATTTCCAGCTCAGGCGTCACCGCCGCCATTCTCCGCTCCCTCCACGCCACCTCCGTTCGCGCCTCCGCCGCCCCTGCCTCCGCAAGGCGCGCCTCCGCTGCCGACCGCCGCGCCGCCGACGAAAACCATCTCGCAGTCTCCGGCGCCTCCGCCACCCATTCCAGCCGCCGCTCCGCCCGCGCCTGCTTCTTTTCCGACGCTTCCGCCGATGCCCGCGGCTTTCCCGTCGACCCCGCCTCCCACTCCGCCGCCGACGCCCATGGCATCCGGCCAGTTCTCGCCTCCGCCCTCTCTGCCCACCAGCGCATTTCCGTCCACCGGACCGCAGGCCGTTCCGCCTACGCCTCCCGTTGGACCTCCTCCGATCAAGCCGCCCAGCGGACTCACGCCTCCCCCGCAGCAACCCAAGCCGGTGAAACCGGTTGCGTGGAAGAAGGCGTTGATTTTCGGTGCGATTCTAGGATTACTGATCGCGGTCGGTGGAATCGGATTCCTGCTGTACATGCGGCAGAAACGGAACAAGGCCGCGGAAATGGCGGCGGTAACTCCTGCCGGTATCGAAGTGCAAGTCGCTACCACACCGCCCGGAGCCGCGATCAAGGTCAATGGCGAGGATAAATGCACTTCGCCCTGTGCCGTCTCTCTGCCTGCCGGCGATTATCAGGTCACCGCCTTCCTCCCCGGCTATGAACCGGGCGCAGGCGGAGTCACCGTCGCCGCTGGTGGAGCGCCTCCGCAAGTGAGCCTCACGCTCGAACCGTCGCCGCAGCCCATGCGAATTCTGGCCGAGGGAGTCGACGGCGGGCAAGTGACGGTTGACGATCAACCCGCCGGCGAAGTGCAGGACGGCCAGTTCGTCATCGACAACGTCAAGCCCGGTCCGCACACCGTGAAGATCGTCGCCAAAGGCGGCGAAGCTTCCTTCTCCTTCGAAACCGCCGACGCGAAAGCGCCCTCCATCACAGGAGCCACTGCCAAGAATCTTCTCGCGATCGTCGTCGCGAGCTTTGGCACCAACGCGCGCCTCGCGACCTCAGCCGGCCCTCTCAAGCTCACCCTGAACGGCCAGCCGCAAGGCGACGCTTCGCCCGGCGGAGTGGATCTCACCGGTTTCCAGCCCGGATCGGCGGAAATCGCCGTCGGCGAAGGACCCACGCAGAAGACCATGCAGGAAACCTTCGGTCCCGCGCCCGCCCTCACCGTTTTCCTGAGACCGGATAAAGTCGGGCCTGCGATGGGCGATCTTGGCACGCTGATCGTCGTGACCGGCGAGGACGACGTCCGCGTGTTCGTGAATAACAAGGAGCAGAAAAAGCACACCGCTCGCGGACAACTGCGCGTGCCCACGCCACCCGGCAAGGTCTCCGTGCGTGTTTATAAGGATGGATTCACCACCCCCGCCACGCAGACCATCGACGTAGTGAAGGGTGCGGACGCGCGCGTCGAATTCCAGATGCAGAAGATGGACGCTGGCGCGGCGCCCAAGCCGGCCCCGGTCACGACCCCGGCGCCGGTCGGCAGCGCCAATGGAACGGTCCACATAACCCGATCCCCCGGGAACGCGGTCGTCACCTATCAGCGCGGTAGTGAAGCGCCCCATCAACTGAATGGCAATCAGGTCGACCTGCCGCCGGGCAGCTATACATTTTCATCGAAGGCGCCAGGCTTTACCGATCGCACCATGCCCGTCCAGGTCGCCGCCGGTGGACAGGTGGTCGTGGATTTGACCATGGCCTCCGCTAAAGTCGCCGCCCCCGCTCCGAAAATCGGAGGCATGGCGGACTTTGAAGATCCCTCTGGCTGGACCCGCGACGGCGAAGCATGGATGCATAAAGGCGGCAACTTCCTGCCATACAAGCTCCCCGCCAAGGGCACGTTTACGTTCACCGTTCAATTACTCAAAGGCGGCAATATCTTCAAGGGCGGCCATATTCGCTGGTACGTCGATTACGTAGACACCAAGAACTACGGGCTTTTCGAGATCGATAAAAAGACTTTCTGGGCCAAGGAAGTGACCAACGGCAAGAACAAGGATCGCGAAAAAACGCAACACGGCGTGGACAACGAGAAGTCCTTCACCATCCAGATCGATGTTGCGCCGGACCACGTCGTGCATCGCATCAAGAATGGAGATACCTGGCTGACGCTCGATTCCTGGACGGAGCCCGGCCGTATCTTCAGCGACGGCAAATTCGGCTTCTACATTCCGGGGAACGACGAAATCGGCATCAGCGATTTCAAGTTCCAACCTAAGTAGTTAGCGGCCCCTGAGTTTTAAACCGCTCCTTCTAGTCGCGGCTCTGTTTCGAGATTCATTGAGATTAGCGGGAGCCGCGACGACAAGGAGTGTCCATGGGCCGATGGCCCGCGCGAGAGCCATGAAAATGGCCCGTCCGTGTGGGCGCCCCAGAATCAATCGTTTGCAGCTTATTTTCGACGGAGAGGTCGGCACAGAGGTTTTCACACAGACGCGAGGGGTTACATCCGCGAGTGTCACAGATCCGCTTCATAACCCCGTCCGTCAGGGGCGGCGATCGATCATCAAGGCCGAAAGCCTACGCTCTCCCACAATTTCCCCGCATCGAACATCCGCCCATTCGCGATCACTTTCGAAACCTTTCGTAGATTCGAAATGTCCGCCAGCGGATCCCCCTCCACTAAGATCAAATCCGCCCTTTTTCCCACCTCCACCGTCCCCGAATCCCGGTCGAGCTTCATCGCCCGCGCCGAAACAATGGTCGCCGATTGGATCGCCTCCAGAGGCGTCATTCCCGCTTGAACATAAAGCTCCAGTTCGCGATGCAGCCCGTATCCCACCAGGCCGGTATCGCTTCCCGGAACGATGATCACTCCGGCCTTATGCAGCGTTCCGATCACCGCCAGCGTCTGCGCCATCCGCGCATGCATCTGCTCCGCGGTTGTCGTTCCACCCATCCCTCGAAACTTTACATCCAACACGACAGGAGCCTTCGCAATTCCCGGCTCGAACGAGGCCACATCGACTTCTTTCGAATGCCCCGCCATCTCGCCCCATCCCGCCGTTGGATCGACCACCGTGCCGTGTTCCTTAAAAAATTGAATCGCCTTCCGCGCGGCCTCGGAATCGACATCGATCGCCGCCCCACGTCCTCCGCCGGCGGGCCGCATCATGTTCGAGACGTAATTCAAATGGTTGATCTGATCCATCCCCGCCTCGACGCCTTCAAACGCATTCAGCGCCTGCGGAACATGTCCAGTGACCGTCATCCCCAGCTTGTGCGCCTCATCCGCAATCGCTTTCACCACGTCCGGTTTCAGAAACGTGTACAGCTTGATCTGCTCGAACCCGGCCGCATGATACCGGTCCACCACCGCGCGGCCTTCCTCCGGATTCTCCGCCGTGACATGCCCGAACGCCTTCAATCCACCCGAATCCACTAATCCCGCAAGCAGCAGCCGTGGGCCGATCGCGCCCTTCTTCGCGACCGCGTCGCGAGCCGCAACTAAGTAATCGAATTCCCCTCCGCAATCCCGACCCGTAGTAACTCCGGCAGCTAGCAGAGCCGGTCCGAACTCCACGCCGGACGCGTGAATGTGCATTTCCCACAACCCCGGCAGCAGAGTCTTGCCTTTGCCATCCACCACCGCCATCCCTTTCGGAACCGCGATCCCGGCCCCCGCCGCGGAGATCCGTCCGTCGCGCACGACCACTACCGAATTCTCTACCGGGGCCGCGCCGGTAGCGTCGATTAACCTCGCTCCCACAATCGCGAACGCGCCTTTGTGTTCGACGGGAACCTGGCGTCCGATCGCATCCAGATCGGCCATCTCCTGCGCCACGCCGCTGCGAAAAAGCTGCGGCAGCGCTGACTCATACTCGGTCCGCACCGCTTCCATCGGCAACCCGCCCGCGAATGTCATGGCCGCCGCCAGGTCGCCCTTCTCGTTCATCCACAAGACTTCCCGTCCGAACATCAGATTGCCGACCGTGTAACGATCCAGCCCAATCGTCTTTCCGAAAACCTGGATCGCTTCATGCCCCTCCAGCCTGATATCCAGCGGAGCCGGAGCCTTGCCGTGCGCCTTCCAATACCGCATCATCGCCATTTGCGGAGCGAACGGAGTAGGCCCCGCAAGAGCAAAATCCGTCACCGGCGTGTAATCGGCCTTCATCAGTAGATCCGCACTCTTGGTCCGCTTAGTCCCCCGATCCGAATATTCGAACGCAGTGCTGAGCTTCAGCCCGCCCTCAAAAGGAACAATCTCATACCGCTCCTCGCCCACTGCATGCAAGATCACATGAATCGTCAAGCTGCCAGTCTCGGCCCAACCCATCGCGGCCATCAAAACTAATACGACAAACCTCATGAAAACAGTGTCGCCCAATCGGGTTCCTTTGCGTGCTCAGCGCCTTTGCGTGAAATGCGTTCTCTTCTCTCGTCCTCTGCGCATGGGGTGAAAGCGCGATACCATGCCTAAAGTATGCGAAAAATCGGCATTATTTATGGAATGGAAAACACCTTCCCCCCCGCCCTCGTGGACCGCATTAATTCCATGCGCGTCGAAGGCGTCCACGCCGAACACGTCCACATCGGCGGTGTCAAAATGGCGGAGCCCTCGGGCTACCGCGTCATCGTCGACCGCATTTCCCACGACATCGACTTCTACCGGGCTTATCTCAAGAACGCCGCTCTCAACGGCACCAGGATCATCAATAATCCTTTCTGGTGGGGCGCCGACGACAAGTTTTTCAACTACGCCCTGGCCTCGAAAATCGGCGTCGCGGTTCCGCCCACCGTTCTGCTGCCCCACAAATCGCATCCGCCCGGAACCACGGAGCAGTCGATGCGCAATCTCATCTATCCCCTCAACTGGGACGAAATTTTCGAGTACATCGGCTTCCCCGCATTCCTGAAACCCTTCAGCGGAGGCGGTTGGAAGAGCGTCTATAAAGTCGATACCCCCGCCGAACTTTTCTCCGCCTATGACGAGACGGGCGACCTCTGCATGACTCTTCAAAAAGCCATCGACTTCACCGAATATTTCCGTTGCTACGTGGTAGGCCAGCAGAAGGTGCACATCATGCCCTATGACCCGCGCCGTCCCCATGCTCATCGCTATGTCCTCGACGGCCCTGCCATCTCTCCGGCCATGTATCGCCGCCTCGAAGACGATTGCCTGAAACTCTGCCGCGCCCTGGGCTACGACCTCAACACCGTGGAGTTCGCGGTGGAAGACGGCATCCCGTACGCGATCGATTTCCTAAATCCCGCGCCGGACGCGGAGCTTCAATCCGTTGGGAAAAAGAATTTCGATTGGATCGTTGACGCCGTCGCAGAATACGCAGTGGAAGAGGCTCTCAAAGACCCCGAGCCAGTCACCATGCGCTGGCAGAGTTTCCTGTCATGACCCGCCCCAGCTTCACCATCGGCATTGAAGAAGAGTACCAGACCATCGATCCGGTGACGCGCGACCTGCGCTCCCACATCGACGCCGAAATCATCGCCAAGGGCAAAATGCAGCTCAAGGAAGCCGTCAAAGCCGAGATGCATCAGAGCGTGGTCGAGGTCGGCACCGGCATCTGCGCCAATATTCAGGAGGCGCGCGAACAGGTCCGCCATCTCCGCGGCTCCATCATCACCCTTGCCCGCGAGAACGGCTTGCACCTGGCCGCCTCCGGCACCCACCCTTTCGCCGATTGGCGCAAACAGGAAATCTATCCCGACGAGCGCTACCACGCCATCGTCGAGGATATGAAGACCGTCGCCCGCGCGAACTTGATTTTCGGTCTGCACGTCCACATCGGTGTCGAAGATCGCGAAACCGCGATTCATCTAATGAATGCCGCGCGTTATTTCGTCCCTCACATGCTCGCCCTCTCCGCAAATTCCCCCTTCTGGACCGGCATGGACATGGGCCTGAAATCCTACCGATGCAAAGTATTCGACAAATTTCCGCGCACCAATATCCCCGATTATTTCCCAAGCTGGGGCGAGTATCAGAGCTTCGTCGATCTCCTGGTCAGCACCAACTGCATCGACAATGCGAAAAAAATCTGGTGGGATATCCGCCCGCATCCGACTTTTACCACGCTAGAATTCCGCTGCTGCGATATCCCCATGCGCCTCGACGAAACCATCTCGCTCGCCGCGCTCATCCAGGCCACGGTCGCGAAATTGTACAAGCTGCACGAAGCCAATCAAGGCTTCCGCCTCTACCGCCGCGCCCTCATCATGGAAAATAAATGGCGCGCCGCGCGCTACGGCCTCGATGGCAAGCTGATCGATTTCGGCCGCCGCATCGAAGTCCCCATGCGCGACCTGGTGGAGGAATATCTCGCCTTCGTTGACGACGTGGTTGACGAGCTTGGCTCTCGCGAAGCCGTCAACGGCATTCGCAAAATCGTCGAAAATGGAAATGGAGCGGACCGCCAGCTCCGCGTCTTCAAAGAAACAGGAGATTTGACGAAAGTGGTCGATTACATCATCGAGGAAACGGAATCATCGGTATTCGCCGGTTCTGGAGTTGCCATTTGATCGCGACCCCCTTCGATCCCGAATTTTCCCAAGGCGCGCACAACGCAGTCCACGTCTGCCTCCGCATTCAGCCCGAAGAAAAAGTGACGCTGATCACGGACCGTGCCTGTCTCGAAATCGCGTCGAGCATCGCGGCCGAGCTCGATAAATTAGGCTCGCCTTACAATACCTTTGTGCTCGAGGATCTGGCGCCGCGTCCTCTGACCGACATGCCGCAGCCCGTCCTCGACGACATGGAAACAAGCCAGGTCAGCATCTTTGCCGTCGTCGCGCAGAAGAACGAACTGCGCACCCGCATGCAGATGACGGACGTCGTCAATCGCCGCAAAATGCGCCACGCCCACATGGTTAACATCGAGCGCCGCATCATGCTCGAAGGCATGCGCGCCGATTTCAATAAGGTCGATGAGCTCAGCGTGAAAGTCTGGGAAATCGCCACCGCCGCGCACAAAGTCCGAGCCCGCACCGCCGCCGGCACCGACATCGTCGCCGACCTCAACCCTAATTACAAGTGGCTAAAAACCAGCGGCATCATCAGCCAGAATAAATGGGGAAATCTCCCCGGCGGCGAAGTCTTCACCACCCCGGGCGAAGTCAACGGAGTCTTCGTCATCGACGGCGTCGTCGGCGATTATCTGTGCGCCAAGTACGGCGACCTGCGGGAAACCCCCCTCACCATTCGCGTCGAAAAAAATCGCCTGGTCGAAGCCACTTCCGCCAATCGCGAGCTTCAGGACGAGTTCTGGCGCTACACCCACACCGACGAAAATAGCGACCGCGTAGGCGAGTTCGCCATCGGCACCAACATCGGTCTGCACGGCGTCATCGGCAACATTTTGCAGGACGAAAAAATCCCCGGCGTCCACATCGCCTTCGGAAATCCCTATGGCGCGCACACCGGCGCCGACTGGGATTGCTCCACCCACATCGACGTCGTCGGCACCAAATTCGACATCTGGGCCGACGACCGCCAGATCATGCGCTCCGGCGAGTTCTTGATCTAAATGATTCCCGAACTCCGGCGCCGGTTCAACGAGCGTTACACGCCGGAGCGCTATCAGCGATTCCTGAAACTCCTCGACGAAGGCTGCGGCACCCAAGTAAAATTCCGCAACTGCGAAACCCCGATCTTCCTCCCGAAATCGCTGTTCGACCGTATGGAGCAAGACGGCCGCAACCTGATCCACCAGCTAATGACGCCGGAGTATTTGCGGCGCAGCGAAGAAACCATCCCCGCCGAATACAAGGTTCCCAACCAGGACGCGCGCCCTCTGTTCATCCAAGTCGATTTCGGATTGACCGATACGCTCGAACCCAAGCTGGTCGAGATCCAGGCCTTCCCTTCACTCTACGCCTATCAGCCGTTCCTCCAGCGCACCTACCGCGAAGCCTACGAGCTGGATGTCGCGTTAGACTCGTCTTTTGAAGCCGAGTTCCGCCGCGCAGTCCTAGGCAATCACGATCCTGAAAACGTAGTCCTCCTTGAAATCAACCCGCAAAATCAAAAAACGCTCCCCGACTTCCTGCTGACCGAAAAAATGCTCGGCATCAAAACCGTCTGCATCACCAAAGTCGAAAAGCGCGGCAACAAACTCTTCCACGACGGCATCCCCATCCAGCGGATTTACAACCGCGTCATCGTCGACGAACTGCAACGCAAACAAATCCACCTGCCCTTCGATTACCGTGACGACCTTCAAGTCGAATGGGCCGGCCATCCCAACTGGTATTTCCGCATCAGCAAATTCTCACTGCCGTTTTTGCAGCATCCTTCCGTCCCCAAAACTCGCTTCCTGAACGAAGGAGTCCCCGATGACCTGGAAAACTGGGTCCTGAAACCGCTCTATTCCTTCGCCGGATTAGGCGTCGTCATCGGACCCACCAGGGAGGACCTCGCCCGCATATCCGATCCCTCCGAGTACATCCTGCAACAGCGCGTCAACTTCGCGTCGCTGATAGAAACCCCTCACGGCCCTACAAAAGCCGAGATCCGCATGATGTACCTCTGGCTCGGCGGCGACCTCCGCGCGGTCACCACCATCATCCGCATGGGCCGCGGAAAAATGATGGGTGTTGACCATAACCGCGACCTCGAATGGGTCGGCGCATCCTCCGCTTTTATCGTCGACCGTAACTTTTCCTCAACTGAAATCGATTATCAGGTTGGAAAAGGAACAAGCCAGTTGAAGCCAATTGAATCAAAACATCCGGCCGCCATCCGCTGGTTTCACTGGATCAACTTTCCGCTGCTCGCCATCATGATCTGGAGCGGAATGCTCATCTATTGGGCCAACGACGTCTACAAAATCGGCTGGGGCAACACCACGCTCTTCCACTTCTTCCCCGATAGTTTTTACAGCGCGCTGCACTTCAACGGCCGCCTCGCCGAAGGAATGGCGTGGCATTTTCTATTCATGTGGCTGTTCGCCGTCAACGGCGTCTGCTACGTCCTCTACACCGCCATTTCGGGCGAGTGGCACTATCTTGTCCCCGATCGCAACACTCTGCGCGAGGCCGTGCAGGTAGTGCTCCACGATCTGGGCTTAAGCAAAACTCCGCTCCCGCGCCAGAAATTCAACGGCGCGCAAAAGATCGCGTACTCCAGCATCATCGTGATGGGACTCGGATCTCTGCTAACCGGCCTCGCGATCTGGAAATCGGTGCAGTTTGGATGGCTCACCACCCTGCTAGGCGGATACGCCGCCGCGCGAGTCGAGCATTTTTTGCTCACGCTAGGCTATTGCGCATTTTTCGTAGTCCACATCGCGCAGGTGATTCGCGCGGGCTGGAATAATTTCCGTTCGATGGTCACCGGATTTGAGGTGGTCGATGAAGCTAAGTGATCAGGAAATCTCCCGTCTCACGCGGCGCAGTTTCTTAAAAGGAGGAGTTGCCGCCGCCGCCGGTTTCGGCACGTGGATGTGGATTCGCGAAAGCCTCCACGAAGGCGGCATCCCCAAGCCTCTCCGCCGAGCCGAACAAGCCGACGACGTATTCTCCCGCGCTCTGTTCAGTGAATCGCGTCTGGCGCGGACGTTCAACGCAGCCGACATCACCGAAGCCCGAGCCAACGGCGACATCGGCCTCGGCGACGATCCTGAGCCGGACTGGAAACTGGAAATCGAAGGCGCGAGTCCCGTCACGCTCAATCAGATTAGAGCCCTGCCCAAGGTCGAAGAGATCACCCAGTTCAAGTGCATCGAAGGCTGGAATTACATCATGAAGTGGGGAGGCGCAAAATTCTCCGACTTCGCCGCCACCCATGCCACAAGCCTAATGAACAAACCCTGGGTAGGCCTCGAAACCCCCGATGGCGACTACTACGTCGGTCTGGATCGAGCGTCCGCGATGCATCCGCAAACGCTGCTAGCGTACGAAATGAACGGCCAGCCGTTGACCAACGAGCACGGCGCCCCGTTGCGTCTCCTGATCCCCGTCAAATACGGAATCAAAAACCTGAAGCGAATCGGACTAATCAAGTTCACCGACACCCGTCCGCACGACTACTGGGCCGAAAACGGCTACGACTACGACTCCGGCTTCTGACCCTGTCCAACCAGGAAAACACGGCTCTTCGAGTTTCGTCGGTAGCCACCAAGCGTCGGGGACTGACTATCTTTTTCGCTGCTCGCTCTACCGATAATTAGAGAGCCTGCGTGGCGAAAAAGGCTGTCTGTCCCCTACCTCCTCGCGGGTTGGTGTCGCAGCCCTCATCAGGATTTTTATCCGGCTCGCCCTGTCCAGGCTCACAAGTCAAGAGAAAACGGCGTGCGCCCCGGCCGGCTAAAAAGGCTCCCCAGGCAACGGCGCCAACACCGGAGTTATCTTCCCCCACCCCTGATCCTTCGCCGACTTCATATCCTTCATCAACTGCTCCGGCAAAGTCTTATTCAACACCGGCCGCCCCGCCTGATTCGCCAGCACCCACCCGACCGCCGACACTGTCTTCGTGACGATCATCATCTCTTTGTAGTCGATCTTGTCCGGCGTATCCGTCGGACGATGATAATCCGGATGCAGCCCCGTCGTGAAGAACACAATCGGAATCCCCATCTTCGCGAAGTTATAGTGATCGCTGCGATAGAAAATCCTCTGCCCGTTCGGCTCCGGACCCAGATTGTCATGATCCTTATCCGGCTTCGTCGCGTCGTAGAAATGGTTCAGCTTCAGCTTCTGATATCCGTCGTTCACGGTCTCAATCGTCTTCTCCAGCTCGTCACTGCTGATGTTCGGACCCACCAGCATCACCTCGCCCTGCTCCGCCAGCACATGCTGCTTGTCAGGATCGCTGTATCCCGGCCCCTTCGTGCGCCCGATCATATCGATGTTCAGATTCGCTACCACTTTGCTCAGATCGACAAACGGAAACTCGTTGAAGTATTGCGATCCCCACAGCCCCTTTTCTTCGCCGGCATTCCACAGGAAAATGATGGACCGCTCCGGCCTCATGCCCTTCGCCAGACCTTCCGAATAAGCCCTCGCCATCGCCAGCAGTGCCGTCGAGCCCGATCCGTCGTCATCCGCCCCGTTGTTCACGTTGTGCCCGTTTTCCATCGGCGCGCTCAGCCCGATGTGGTCCAGGTGCGCGCTGAACACCACGTATTCATTCTTCTTGACCGGGTCGCTGCCCTCAATAATGCCGACCACGTTCTCCGCGTGCCCCGCTTCGCTCTTCACTGCGACCTTAAGGCTCAACTTCTTTTCCTTCGACAACTCGAACGATTCCAACTTCGCGCCCGATCCCGCGCCATAAAAGATTTCCGAGCCGTTCTTCTTCTCGCCCTGAAAAATATCGTTGGTCATCGCGAGCCCAGCGGAGATCGCCGGCACCGTCGGACACGCCTGCGTCGCCGCGAATTTCGGAACCGTATAGTTCGGACCATTCAACCCGCCCCCGCGTCCGCCTCCGAAGCCACCGCCATTCCCGCCCGCGAGCTGTTGAAAATTCTGAAGGGTGATCACGGCAATCGCGCCGTTCTTTGCGGCTGCTTCTTCAGGCGTCATGAAATCGGTGCAAGGCTCACCCAAAGGATTCGGAGCGCCGCGCCCGCCTCCGCGTCCGCCATTCGCAGCCTGCTGCGCCGCGATCTCCGCAGGAAGCCCTGCCACCACCACGATCTTGCCCTTCACATCCAGCCCTTGAAATGGATCGATATTCGTCTTCTTAACGATGTAGCCATTACCCACGAACGCCAGGTTCCCGCTGACCTCCAGAGCCTCCAGCGGAGGCGCGCCACGCCCGCCCGCAACGACGGAAAAATCCTTGCCGTATTCAAACTCCACAGTCCGTGGTCCGCCGCCGCGCCCTCCGCGACCGCCTCCACCACCACCGCCACGTCCGCCACGTCCTCCTCCGCCGCCCGGCGCAGTCAGCGTCGCTTTGCTGTCGCCCGGAACCACCGCCTTGGTCACCAGCTCAAACGGCATCAGGTAAGGCTGCAAAGGACCGTTCGTATTGGTCGTGCTGCCGCCGGGCTTCAATCCCCACTCCGCCAGATGACTCGCGACGTAGAGCGCCGCCGTGTCGAATCCGCGCGAAGGCAGATTGCGTCCCTCCAATTGATCGGAGGCCAGGAAGTAATCGTAAATCTTCATCTCGTATTCGGTGATCGAATCGGAATTGCCATAAGTGACCGCCGGAGCAGTCTTGACCTTCGCCATCTTCGGCTTGTTCTGTGCAGCCAGCACCACCGCAAACACAAGAAATCCAGCAAACAAAATTCGACGCATAGAGTATAAGGGCGAAACCCGCAGTGCATACGTTACCAGATTGTGTTGGGATTGTAGTGGTGGATTCCAACATAATCCTGCTCGCCGGTCCGAATGGAGCCGGAAAGAGCACAGCAGCGCCCGATCTCCTTCATCGCGCTTTACACGTGGACGAATTCGTAAACGCGGACGTAATCGCCCGTGGCCTATCCGCCTTCAACCCCGAAGGCGCAGCACTGGAAGCCGGCCGCGTGATGCTTTCCCGCTTAAAGGAACTGGCTGCCCAGCGAAAAAATATACCTTTGAATCGACGCTAGCGAGCCGAACCTTCGCTCCATGGATTCGCCCGAAGCGTGTGTCAACCGTGTGCGCGAAAGAAAATCGCTCGGAGGCCACACCGTACCGGAAGAAACGATTCAGCGCCGCTACCAAGCGGGAATACGAAATTTCTTCGAACTATACGCGCCCATCGCGGCGAACTGGCACTTCTTCGATAACACGAATAAGCCGAGGACTCTGATCGCATCCGGAGGCGACAACATCGAAGAGCAGATCTTCAACGCCGAGCTTTGGGATAGACTGAAAAAGGAATATCAACATGTCTGAGAACGGAAATGGCGCGCGAACCATCACCGAAATCATTCGCGATGGCGTCAGCGTCAATGAAGCTCTCGACAAAGCCTTCTATCGCGCAGTGCTCCTGCATCGCCAGGCCAATGTTCCGATGACCTTCACCGAGGATGGAAAAATTGTAACCGTCGACGCCCAAGACATTCCCATCCCTGAGCAATACGCCAACCTCGAACCCTTCCGCTATTAATTTTTTTCCGCGCTCTCAGCGCCTCTGCGTGAAATTGATAAACTGAGGCTTCCCATGACGGGCTCTCTCTTTCGCCGCTTGCTCATCATGGCGATTGCACTCATTGCGATCACCTTGTTTGCGATCGATCGCACGTTGGCCGGGACGCAGGTTCGAGGTCAGGTTTTTGCGATCGCACTTTGTTCCTCGCTGATCGCGCTCTTAGTCGCATTCTTTATTTCCCGCTCCCTCGCGCAGCGCGTTCGAAAACTGAAGCAAGTCGCCGAAGGAATTCTCGACCGTCCCCGCGACGATTCGAGCGACGATCTGGGCTCGCTTGAAACTTCTATCGCCGGAGTCGCGAAGGAATTACGCCGTCTGCTCGATCGCCTGCGTTTCGAGTCGGCGCGCCGCGAGGCGATTTTATCCAGCATGGCGGAAGGTGTGCTCGCGGTCGATCCGGATCTGCGCGTCACTTTCTGCAACACCGCATTTTTAAAAGCCATCGGATTCCGCGGCGCATCGTTTGAAGGCCTTTCGCTGCTCGAACTGGTCCGCGACACCGGCCTCCATCAACTGCTGCGCGAAGTGCTCGCCACCGGCGAGTCTCAGAAACTGCGCTTCAAACTTTCCGCCGCTTTTGGGCGCACTTTTGAAGTGCAGGCGACTTCCCTCGCCATGCCGACCGGCCGCGGCGCGATTGCGATTTTGCACGATATTACCGATCTTGAGCGGCTGGAACAGGTTCGTAAGGACTTCGTTGCAAACGTGTCGCATGAACTGCGGACGCCGCTTGCCGGGGTGATCGGCTACGCGGAAACGCTGCTCGACGGGGCTCTCGACGATGCCGCGAATAACCGCAAATTCGTTGAAATCATTCGCACAAATGCCGTTCGGCTCAACAGTATCGCCGCCGATCTGCTGGTCCTTTCGGACCTCGAATCGGGCAGCGATCCGGAGCCGGACGTCATTTCGGTGCAAGGCGTTCTCGATGCAGCAATGGTCACGGTTCAAGCCGAGGCGCGGGACCGCGATGTGAAGTTGGTTTGCGAGAACATTGAAAACGTGTTCGTTAGCGGCAGCCGTTTGCGCCTCGAACAGGCGATTTTAAACCTGTTGGCGAATGCCATTAAGTTCAATCGCCCGGGCGGCGAAGTGCGTGTCAGCGCTATAGTTAACGATCGCCACCAAGTCGCGATCACCATCTCCGATACCGGTGTGGGCATTCCTTCGCAGGACCTCCCGCGAATCTTCGAGCGCTTCTATCGCATCGATAAAGCACGGTCTCGACAGGTGGGCGGAACAGGATTGGGCCTTTCGATTGTGAAACATGTGGTGGAGCGGATGAACGGAGCGATTGAGGTGGAGAGCCAGCTTGGCCGCGGATCGGCATTTACGCTCCGATTGCCAGCGGTATGAGCGTCGATCCAGTTTGCGGGATGACCGTAAACCCCGAGAAATGTGCGGGATCGCATAAATACCAGGACAACGAATATTTCTTCTGCGGAAAAGGCTGTCTTGCGAAATTCTCGGCTTCGCCCGGCACCTATCTCCAACCCAAAGTAGTCGCGACCGCCGCGCCGCAGGGTGCGAAATATACCTGCCCAATGCACCCGGAAGTCGTTCGGAATCAGCCTGGTGCGTGTCCGCTGTGCGGGATGGCTCTGGAACCGGTGACGGTTTCGCTCGACGATGAGAATCCGGAACTCGAGGACATGACCAAGCGGTTTTGGTGGGCGGCCGCGCTTACCGTTCCGTTACTAGCGTTCATGATCTGGCCTGTTAACAGATGGATAGAGTGGGCCGTGGCTACGCCGGTTGTGCTTGCGGCGGGCAGGCCGATTTTTGAACGGGCGTTCGATTCGATCCGCAACCGCAGCCTCAACATGTTCACGCTTATCGGGCTAGGTGTTGCTGTTTCTTATATATACAGCCTCTTTGGCGAGGAGTCTTATTTTGAGCCGGCTGCGGTGATCATCACTTTAGCTTTGCTCGGGCAGGTGCTGGAATTGAGAGCGAGAGGGCAGACGCAGGATGCTTTGCGAGCCCTGCTCGGCTTGGCGCCGAAGACGGCCAGGCGGGTTAAAGTCGATGATTCTGAAATAGATATTCCTCTCGAACAAGTTCTTCCCGGATACACTCTGCGGGTTCGGCCGGGGGAAAAAGTGCCGGTCGACGGCAAGATCCTGAGCGGGGCTAGTGCGATCGACGAGTCGATGATGACCGGCGAATCCATGCCGGTGGAGAAATCGGCTGGAGATGCCGTCGTTGGCGGTACTATTAACAAAACAGGCAGTTTTTTGATGACGGCGGAGCGTGTCGGGAACGATACTTTGCTGGCCCAGATCGTCCGGATGGTCAGCGATGCACAACGCTCGCGGGCACCAATTCAGAGGCTGGCGGATGTGGTTGCGGGATGGTTTGTTCCAGCCGTGCTGCTGGTATCTGTCGTTACTGCTGTCGTTTGGGCGATATACTCGCCGGATGCGGCGCTGGTAAACGCGGTCGCGGTCCTGATTATCGCTTGCCCTTGTGCTTTGGGGCTGGCAACGCCGATGTCGATTATGGTAGGGACGGGGCGCGGAGCTTCGGAAGGAGTCCTGGTCCGAAATGCCGAGGCGTTGGAAGCGCTTGAAAAAATTGATACTTTGGTGATCGATAAGACCGGCACACTGACCGAAGGAAAGCCGCGCCTCGGATCCGTGGTTGGCGATCCGGACATCTTGAGGCTCGTGGCCAGTCTGGAAATGGGCAGCGAGCATCCGCTGGCGAGCGCGATTATCGAGGGGGCTCGCGAGCAGGGTTTGACTCTCGCGAAACCTGAAAATTTCCGGTCGATGCCGGGGCTGGGGGTGGCGGGAACGGTGGACGGGCGTGAAATTAGCGTCGGTAATCGGGCCTTAATCGATCAAAAACACATCTCCACGGACTCTTATTCGACCATAATTGCACCCTTGCGCGAGAAGGGCGAAACGGCGGTATTTATCGCGATTGACGGGCATTTAGCGGGTATTCTCTCAGTGGCGGACCCAGTGAAGCAAAATGCGGCGGACGCGGTTCGAAGGTTGAAGGCGGAGAAAATTCGCATCGTCATGTTGACCGGCGACGATCGGACAACGGCGCTGGGGGTCGCGAACAAGCTGGGAATTGAGGAAGTGGAAGCGGGGGTTTTGCCGGGCGGGAAACGCGGGGTGATCGAGCGGTTGCAGAAGCAGGGTCGCAAGGTCGCGATGGCGGGCGATGGCGTGAACGATGCTCCGGCGCTGGCACAGGCGCAGGTGGGGATCGCGATGGGGACGGGCGCGGATGTCGCGATGGAGAGCGCGGGAATTACTTTATTGCATGGCGATCTGAATGGGATTTTACGAGCCATCCATTTGAGCCGGGCGACGATGCGAAATATCCGGCAGAATTTATTTTTCGCGTTCATATATAACCTGCTGGGTGTGCCGATTGCGGCGGGGGTGTTGTATCCGGTTTTTGGATTATTGTTGAGTCCCATGATTGCTAGCGCGGCGATGACTTTCAGCTCCGTTTCGGTAATCGCGAATGCTCTGCGATTGCGGAGGGTGCGGTTGTAGAAATTAGTCCACGGGGATCCGAGTCGCGACGCAGATCCCAGCGCCGTCGAAGGAATATGTCCCACCGAAGCTGACCGTCAGGTTCGACTGCACTGCGTTTGTTCCCGCTGGAAAAGTTCCCAGCGGAGCGCACTGGGCAATTCCGTTGGATGGTCCGGGCGGCACCACAAAATTGATCTGATAGAGTCCCAGGAATCCCGGAGCGAGACCGGAGTACAAAGGTGCGAGCGTCGGCGCCGGGATGAACCCCGGGCGCGGCTTGGTCGCGAGCGCGTTGACGGTGTAGTTGTAGTCGATTCCCAATGTCTGCGCGGTGGGCAACGGTTGAGTTGACGGCTGGCCGGTGGTTGCGGGAGGATTGGTCGCGCCGAGACCGGTGGTCCACGCAGTCAATTCCTCTCCAGGGTTCCCAGGCTTCGAAGCCGTAACCAAGGTGCCGTCCCCATGGGTCACCATCGGCGGACATGGCAGGCCGCTGGTGTTCTCGGGCGCCACATAGCCGTGCGCGTTTAAGGCAATATCGCACGATGTCAAAACGTGAATCTGATCGGCAACCCCGTTCAGCTGGATTGCAGCAGATTGCCCGTTCCCAAGGATGACTAGCTCGGTAAAGAGAATCGCGGGGCTTGCACAAAGCGGACACAGGACCGACAATTCGTAGGGAATCTGAACGGTAACGGCGGTCAGAGCGCCACACGTGTTCTGGGCGGGGACCAAAACCCCGCTGCATGTGGGAACCGAGCGAACATCAATGACCGAAACCGGGATGGCCGCTCCCTGGTGAAGGATTGCCGTAATGCCGGTGGTGCCGATGCCATCGGCGAAGAAGGTGAGGATCTGTCCCGGAGCTGCTGAAACCGGAGCGGGAGGCAGGTAGCCCGCACTTGTAATGGTCTGTGCCGAGGCAAGGATGCGAAGGAAGACGCCGCATGATAGAGCTTTGAGCATAAGAGCCTTTCAAAGATTCGACGCGGCAGTTTCATTTTAGCGCTGTTGCCATTCAATGAAGAACTTATTGGCCGCCGATGAACGCTGATAAGAAGGTCCAAAAGCTACTTGCGCCAGTAGACGAAATCGACTGTGCGGCAGTCGGTTGGTTTGAAGACGGCGTGGGCTGCCCTGCCTACGGAAACGCCGTGCGCGGTAAAGAAGCAGAAGTGGCCGGGGGTGAGGCTGGAAAGGTAGTAAACGATGGTTAGTTCCGGAAGCGCTTCGCTCCCGCCGATGTCGTCGGTGGGCCTGATCTCGACGGTGCAGGCGTAGCTGTCGACGATCCGCTCCGATTTCCAACGATATTGAAAACGGGTATCTTGAAAATCTTGTTCTTTGAGGGAGCGCGGGAACCAGACAGGGCCGGAACCCTTTCTTTCGAGAGGGATGTATTTCCAGGCCGATAGACCGGCTAGCTCGGCCAAGCTGTCGGCGTTGACTGCCAAGACTAGGGCGCAGGCAAGTTCGGTGAGCCCCATGGGACCTATTATGACACTGGAACAAGTCCTCCTTTCCGGCGTCAAATCTCCATATGTACACTTTACGGGCGTTGGTCGCGTTGCTGGTTTTGATCTTCCAGGACGGGAGGAGGCTCCAGTTCGAAGTGGCTTCCATCAAGCCTGCGGCGCCCGATGCGCGGGGCAGGTCGATCCGCCCTAGCCCGGGCGGGCGGGTCACGATCAGCAATATGCCTCTCAAGGAACTGATGACGCTTGCGTGGAGGATTCAACCCTATCAGATTGTGGGTGGTCCGCCGTGGCTCGATTCGGCGGCATTCGACATTTCGGCGAAGGCGCAGGACACGCTGAAGGAAGGCGACATGCAGTTGCTGCTCCAGTCCTTGATCGAGGACCGGTTTCAGGTGGTGCATCACAGAGAGACCAGGCAGCTTCCAATTTACGCGCTGGTCGTCGCCAGGAAGGACGGCAAATTGGGGCCCCGGCTGACGGAAACGAAGGAGGGCGGTTGCACTACGCCCGATCCGTCAAGGCCCCCCTCCCCGCCCGAGCCCGGGAAGCCTCTGCCGCGGAACTGCGGCCAGATGCAGGCGGGACCCAGGATGATGAAAGCCGTCGGTATTCAGATCTCGCTGATGGTGCCGATGCTCTCCCGGCTGCTGGGGCGCACGGTGGTCGATAAGACCGGCTTGAAGGGCAAGTACGACTTGGACGTCGAATGGACTTATGATGAATCGATCGTGCTGCAATTGCCTCCGGACCTGCCGAAGCCAGTCTCGGACGGGTCAGGGCCCTCGATTTTCACGGCGCTTCAGGAGCAGCTTGGGTTAAAGCTGGAATCGCAGAAGGGGCCGGTGGAGATTCTGGTGATCGACCGTGCGGAGAAGCCGACTGAAAATTGAGGCACAGGTGTGCGGGCGTTGCTACAGATTTTCAGGGGCTGCTCGGGAAACCCTAAGACGATCATGGCCACCGATGAACGCTGATGAACGCCGATTTGAGACGGAATGCAAATTGCTTTCGCTCTCCCGTGCGATTGGCTGTTGCACTGACGATTTGCGCGGGATTGGGCTGTTCACAGGCGAAGTTTGAGGTCGCTTCCATCAAGCCTTGCAAGGCGGACGTTGTGCCGGAGGGAGGGCGTGGGGGCGGACGCGAGAGCTTTTCTCCGGGAAGGCTGAATCTGGAGTGCCGTACGGTGAAGGGGCTGATTCAGATGGCGTATGTTTTGTTCGCCGACGGCCGTGTGCATCCCAGGATGGTTGTTCCCATCGAAGGCGGGCCAGGGTGGATCAATTCGGAACGGTACACGATTGACGCCAAGGCGGAGGGCGCTCCCAGTCATGGAATGATGCATGGGCCGATGCTCCAAGCGCTGCTCGAAGAACGGTTTCATCTGAAGACCCATCGCGAGACCAGAGAGATTCCAGTCTATGCGCTGACGGCAGCCAAGGGAGGGCTCAAACTGAAGCCCTTTCAGGAAGGGAGCTGCACTCCCATCGATTTCGATTCCTTCTTTGCGCAATTCCCGCCTCCGCCGCTGCCGGAGCCTCCACAGGGTCAGCGGTATTGTATAACTCGGGGGACGTCGAAGGGGCTGAACAATCTGGTGGAAGCGGAGGCAACCAGCCTGGATTTGTTTACGCGAGACTACTTCGGCGGGTTGGACCGGCCGGTGATCAACAGGACCGGGGTCGCGGGGCTGTTTAATTTTCGTCTCGAATATGCGCCGCAGGAGACGCCGTCGGACGATCCGGCCGGCGCGCCTTCGATCTTTATTGCCTTGCAGCAACAACTGGGGTTGAAACTGGATGCGGCGAAGGGACCGGGGGAATTTCTGGTGATCGACCGGGTGCAGAAGCCTACTGAAAATTGACGAACGGGTGTGCGAGCGTTGCTACAGATTTTCAGGGGTTGCTCGGGAAACGCTAACGCGATCATGGCCGCCGATGAACGCTGATGAACGCCGATTTGACGTGGTTTCACGGAGGGCAGGTCGGGGACCTGCCCCACTTGCCGTCATGGGAATGTAACGCGGTTGTCACTGTGTGGATGTGATTCGGTTGTTATGTTTGTCCCTTGACGCCAGGTAGAAACGAAGATCTTCAGCTTGAAATCATAGAACGTCCGAGTGGTGCACAACTTATCAAGCTGAGCGGCCCGCTCACACTTCGGACATTATTCGAATTCCAGGAGGCGGCGCGGCATCATGCGCACCGGCCCTTGGTGGTAGATGCAGCGGACGTCTCTTATATGGATTCGGCAGGATTAGGCGCAATTATCGGGGTGTTCGCGTCGTGCCAGAGGACGGGGCAGAAGTTCGCGATTTCGCGGGTGCCGGAACGCGTGCAAGTGCTCTTCAAAATGACCGGCGTCCAGGGTTTACTTCCGTGTTTTGATTCCATTGAAGAAGCGGAAGCCGCTGTTACCCCAACGTAACTTTATAGTCACGATGCGCTCATGACGAGTATCTAAGCTAAGTTCTTCGCGTTTCAAAAAACCAATTGAGGAGTTTGGAATGATCAAGAGATTGGCCTGCTTGCTGGCTTGCGCGCTGCCACTGGCCATGGCGCAGAGCGCCGCGGATGCACCTTCCGAGATTGAGCAGTTAAAGCAAATGCTGCTCGATCAACAGAAGCAGATTAACGAGTTGAAGGCGAAGTTGGGGATGCCGGTAAACGCCGGTGTGCCGGTGAACACGCACACGTCGGTGGGCGAGGTGGCGAGCACCAAGCCGATGGTGCCGTCGGCGCCCGCTGAGGCGCCTACCTTTACTCCTCCCCCTCCCGCCGCTTCCTCGTCAAGCAAGAGCTCGGCTCCAGCTCCCGATGACGCGGGAACTTCGCCGCTGCAATTCAAGCTGGGAGACGCGTACTTCACACCCGTCGGATTTATGGATATGACGTCGGTGACCAGGTCGACCAACACGGGGTCGGGAATCGGCACGAACTTCGGGAGCATTCCCTATTCCAACGCTCAGGCCGGGGCGTTGAGTGAAACGTTCCTGAGCCCGCAGAACTCACGCATCGGGATGAGGGTCGATACGGCGTTCGGCGATACCAAGGTGATGGGCTACTGGGAGTCTGACTTTTTGGGGCAGGTGGGCAGCCCGCCGAACGGTGGACTCGCGGTGAGCAGCAATCCTTTCGTCTTCCGCCTGCGCCTCTATTGGGTTGACGTGCAGCACGGGAAGAACGAATTCCTAGCGGGGCAGTCCTGGAGTTTGATGACTCCGAACAGACGAGGGATCTCGCCGCTGCCGTCCGACGTGTTCTATTCGCAGGATATGGACGTGAATTACCAATTGGGCTTGACCTGGGCTCGCAATCCCGGTTTCCGGTACGTCTATCACGCGACGGATAAGGTTGCGTTCGCATTGGCGCTCGAAGACTCTCAGGCGTATGTCGGCGGTGCCAACGGCGGGAGCGCGGTAGTTCTGCCGGCGGCGATCTCCACGACCGCAACTACGGGCTCGACGCAGGGCTCCGTGCTCGGCGGCCAGATCAACAACGGTTCGAGCGTGATCAGCGCGGCGTCGCTGATGCCGGATATTATCGCCAAGCTGGCGTTCGATCCGACGCCGAAATTCCACGCGGAAATCGCCGGCGTGATGATCGCGAACAAGATCGCCTATCCGGTCGCTCCCGCATTTCCGACCAACACGAAGGTAGGCGGCGGCGGGTCGGTCAATCTGGGTTTTGACCTGGCGCCCGGCTTCCGCATTGTGACCAACAATTTCTACAGCAACGGCGGCGGGCGGTACATTTTCGGACAGGCGCCGGACTTCATTATCCGCGCCAACGGGACTGCGTCGCTGGTGCATTCAGCGTCCACCGCATCGGGTTTTGAATGGACGCATAACAAGAGCCTGTTCTTTGGGTACTACGGCGGAGTTTACATCGCCCGGAATATGGCGCTGGATGCCAACGGGACGACCAAGATCGGCTACGGCTCGATCTCGAGCGACGGACAGAACCGCGCAATTCAGGAAATCACGTTCGGCGAAAACTATACGATTGCAAAGAGCGCCAAGTGGGGCGCGTTGAACCTGATCTTCCAATACTCGTATCTGCAACGGAATCCGTGGCTTGTGACGGGGACCAGCCCGACCAACGCGAGCCTTTCGATGGGCTTCTTCGATCTGCGGTACACGCTGCCAGGTTCGGCTCCGACCATGGGCAAATGACAGCAGTAATCGATTTGTAACAGAAGACTGAGACAATTAAGGAGGTCGAGGATGACTCGAAAAATCACACGGGCGACAATGGCTGTTGCCCTTCTGGCGGGGATGGCGTCGGCCCAAACGTTGATTAACGGCGCTGGTGCGACGTTTCCGTACCCGATGTATACCAAGTGGTTCGATACCTACCACAAGAAGTTTCCCAGCTATCAGTTCAACTACCAGTCGATCGGTTCTACCGGCGGAATCAAACAAGTAACGGAAGGCACCGTGGACTTTGGCGCAAGCGATCTTCCGCTGACGGATGAACAGTTGAAGGCGTTTAAAGACAAGCACGGATTCGGACTTCTGCATTTTCCGACGGTGCTGGGCGCAGTGGTGCCGATCTACAATGTACCCGGAGTCTCCCAGCTCAATTTCACGGGGGAAGCGCTGGCGGGGATTTTCCTCGGCAAGATCACCAAATGGAATGATCCGGAACTGACGAAAGCGAATCCGGGAGTGAAGCTGCCGGCGAACAACATCGTAGTGGTTCATCGCGCGGAAGGAAGCGGTACCAGCTTCGTGTGGACGGACTACCTGTCGAAGGTCAGCCCGGAGTGGAAGACGAAAGTCGGAGCCAATTCGAATCCGAACTGGCCGACCGGTGTGGGAGGAAAGGGCAGCGACGGGTTGGCCGGACAGGTGAAGCAAGTGGCGAACTCGATCGGTTATGTCGAGTTGATTTTCGCTGTTCAGAATAAGATATCGTTCGGCAAGGTGAAGAATGCCGGGGGTGTTTTTCTGGAGGCGAGTCTGACGGGTGTGACGGCGGCAGCGGAGAAGGCTGCAAAGACCATGCCGGACGATTTCCGGGTTTCGATCACGGATGCTGATGGCAAGGATGCCTATCCCATCTCGACCTTCACCTACCTGCTGATTCCGGAGAAGATCGCGGATGCAACGAAGAAGAAGGCGATCACGGACTTCCTCAAATGGATGCTCACCGACGGTCAGAACGATACGGAGAAACTGGATTACTCTAAGCTTCCGAAACCGGTCGTCGACAAAGAAATGAAAGCGATCGTAAAGATCCAATAGCTGAACGTGGGAGCAACAACCACTACCGCGCTTAAGGCCCGCCCTTCGGGGCGGGCACAATCGTTTCAGCAGAGGCTGCGGAGCGGCGACGATTTGGCCTATGCGATTACGTTCGCGGCCGCGGTCAGCATTTTGGTCATTACCGCGTTGCTGGTGTACGAGCTTTATCTGAACTCGGCTTTATCGCGGCACAAATTCGGCTGGTCGTTTTTATTTTCGCAGACGTGGAATCCAAGCGGCGACCAATTTGGCGCGCTGCCGTTCGTTTACGGCACGGTAGTGACGTCGGCTCTGGCGATGCTGATCGGAATCCCTCTGGGTGTGGGTGCGGCGATTTTTCTGGCGGAACTGGCTCCTCCGAGAATTTCGGCGGCACTGACGTTTTTGATCGAGCTTCTCGCCGCGGTTCCGAGCGTCATCTTCGGAATGCTCGGGATATTCATCCTGGTGCCGGTCCTGGTGAAGCTGGAAGAGCCCATGCGCAATACGCTTGGATGGACGCCTCTGTTTCAGGGTCCATTTATCGGAGTGAGCATGCTGGCCGCGGGAGTAGTGCTGGCGCTGATGATCATTCCGTTCATCATCTCGATTTCGCGAGAGGTGATTCTGGCCGTTCCCAACGATCAACGGGAAGCCGCGCTGGCATTGGGCGCGACGCGCTGGGAAACGACGTGGGACGTGGTGGTACCGTTCGCCTACAAGGGCATTACCGGGTCGATCTTTCTGGCGCTGGCGCGCGCGCTGGGGGAGACGATGGCGGTGACGATGGTGATCGGCAACGATCCGAGCATTCATGCGTCGCTGTTCGCTCCGGCGTATACCATCGCGGCGGTGATCGCGAACCAGTTCAATGAATCGTCGGGCGACTTGCATACCAGCGCATTGATCGAGGTCGGATTGGTATTGTTCGTGTTGACAATCGTCATCAACGGCGCAGCCCGCGTTCTGGTGGCCAGCACCACCACTAAGGCGGGTACATAACATGGCTGCGCACAACATGCCTGCACATAAGACGCCTGCGCGGAAAATGTCCTTTCATCTGATGCGCCGCAAGACGGTGAACGCGGTGATGCTGTCCCTGACCGGCGTTTGCACTTTCGTCGCGGCGGGGACGCTCATCTACATTCTAGGATACCTGTTCGTTCATGGCGCGAAGAGCTTGAGTTGGGATTTTTTTACCCATCTGCCGACGCCAGTAGGCGAGCCCGGTGGAGGAATGGCGAACGCCATTGTGGGGAGCGCGAAGCTGCTTCTTGTGGCGATGGCAGTGGGCGTGCCAATCGGATTCCTGGGCGGCGTTTATCTGGCGGAGTTCGGCGGTAGCAGGTTCTCAGACGTTGTACGCTACGTCACGGATCTGTTGAACGGCGTGCCATCGATCGTGATCGGGATTTTCGCTTACACGCTGATCGTGCAGCCGCAAAAACATTTTTCGACGCTGGCCGGAGGCCTGGCGCTGAGTATCATGATGATCCCGATCGCCATCCGCAGCTCGGAAGAATTTCTGCGGGCGGTGCCCCTGGCATTACGCGAGGGCGCGATGGCTCTGGGAGCGTCCAAATCGAAAGCGATTCTGACGGTGGTGATTCCGGCGGCGAAAAACGGCATCATCACGGGCATCATGCTGAACCTGGCGCGCGTGGCGGGGGAAACGGCGCCTCTGCTCATGACCAGTTTCGGCAACCGCTACTGGAGCAGAGGCTGGGAGGAGCCGACTGCTTCGCTTCCGGTCATGATTTTTACCTACGCCACTTCCGCTTCCGAAGATTGGCACCAGCAGGCCTGGGCCGCCGGTTTCGTACTCTTGAGTCTTATCTTCGCCGTGAATGTTATCGCGCGCTTGATTCTTTCGCGCCAGGCGCATGTAGTCAGGTGAACTATGCAGGCTCCGATGCCACAACAATCGACTGAACCCAACATTGCCCAGCAGAGCCTGAGCGCGGCGATTCCCCCGGAGGCCAAGCCGACCGGAGACGCGGCGGCCAAGCTCAGTGCGACCAATCTGGTGTTTCATTACGGCGCTTTCCAGGCGCTGCACGGGATCTCCATGCAGGTGTACGCGAACCGCGTGACGGCGTTCATCGGACCGTCAGGGTGCGGCAAATCGACGTTCCTGCGAACGCTAAACCGCATGAACGAGACGATCCGCCATAGCCGCGTGGAGGGCGAAATCCAGCTTGACGGCGAGAACATTTTTAACCTGGATGTTTCCGAGGTACGGCGCCGCGTGGGCATGGTGTTCCAGAAATCGAATCCGTTTCCGAAGTCGATTTTCGAGAACATCGCCTATGGACCGCGGATCAACGGCTACGAAAATCGAGCCGCGCTGCGCGACCGCGTGGAGCAGAGCTTGCGCCGAGCCGCGCTGTGGGACGAGGTGAAGGACAAGCTGAACCAATCGGCGTATTCGCTTTCCGGAGGCCAGCAGCAGAGGCTGTGCATCGCCCGCGCGCTGGCGGTGAATCCGGAAGTGCTGCTGCTCGACGAGCCATGTTCGGCTCTGGACCCGATTGCGACGGCAAAGATCGAGGACCTGATCTTCCAGCTCAAGGATAGCTGCACCATCGTGATCGTGACGCACAATATGCAGCAGGCGGCGCGCGTGGCGGACTTCACCGGCTTCTTCCTGATGGGAAAACTGATCGAGTTCGACAACACCACGAAGATGTTCAAGAATCCCGCGATGCGCGAGACCGAAGATTACGTCACCGGGCGGTTTGGTTGAGTTTGGGAGCTAACAATTGCGACACTTTGTCGAAGAACTAGATCAACTGAAAACCAAGCTGCTGGAGATGAGCTCGCTCGTCGAGTCGGCGATCCAGCGCAGTATCAGCGCGGTGATTCAGAAAGACCGCAGCGCGGCCGAAGAAGTGTTTCGCAATGAGACGCGCATCAACGCCATTGAAGTGGAGATCGACGAGTTCGCCATCAACCTTCTCGCCCTGCATCAGCCGATGGCAGCCGACCTGCGGCTGATCGTCGCCGCTCTCAAAATCAATACCGACCTGGAGCGCATGGGAGATCTATCCGTGAACATCGCGCAACGCGCCACGTCGCTGATGGAAGAGCCGGTGATCAAGCCGATGATCGATATTCCGCACATCGCCGGCCTGGTGCAATCGATGGTGCGCAAAAGCCTGGACGCCTTCGTGACTCGCGATGCGGATCTGGCGCGCAGCGTGCTGGCGTCGGATGACGCAGTCGATAGTCTGCGTACGGCGTCTTATCACGAACTGGTGAGTTTCATGGAGCGCGATCCTGAAAACATCAAGGCCGCGCTGGATCTTCTGGCGATCACCCGGAATCTGGAGCGTCTGGCCGACCACTCGACCAATATCGCGGAGGACGTGTTATTCCTGGTGAAGGGAATCGACGTCCGCCATCATGCCGAAGCCCGGCACTGATTTTTACTGTTTTGTAATTAATCTGTAACTGACCCAACGTTACGATAGACCAAAGTCATGAAGAAAATTGTATTAATCGAAGACGACTCGGATCTGTATTCTCTTATTCAATACAATCTTGAAAAAGAGGGCTTTACCATGGCCGGCGCGCAGACCGGTAAAGGCGCGATTGAGCTGTGCCGGCGGGAGCGTCCGGACCTGATCATCCTGGACATCATGCTGCCGGATTCGGATGGCCTGGAGATCTGCCGCGCGATCCGCAATCATTCCGAGCTGGCTCCGGTGCCGGTAATTTTCCTCACCGCGCGCGCGTCGGAGACGGACCGGATCGTCGGCCTCGAGCTGGGCGCCAACGATTATATCGTCAAGCCGTTTTTCATTCGCGAACTGATCGCGAGGATCAAGATTCACTTCCGTGGCCAGCCCCCGGCGACGAAGATTTTGCGGTCCGGCGACCTGGAGCTCGACCGGGCGCGCTGCCGCGTGCATTTGAACGGCACCGAAATCACGCTGACGGCGACCGAGTTCCGGCTGCTGGAATTTCTGATGAGCCGGCCAGGAGTAGTGTTCAGCCGCGAGCAGCTTCTCGATGCAGTGTGGGGACACGACCGCGCGGTGACGGACCGGACGGTAGACGTGTATATCCTGCGTCTGCGGCAGAAAATCGAGGCGGCAGAAGAGTCGACCTTCATCCGCAGCGTCCGCGGGTTCGGGTACAGCTTCAACGCCGAGGTTCCGCAGGAGCAGTTGCAGTAAGCAAATACGCGTCAACACGAATGTTGACGCGGCACGCCTGCAGGTGTGCGCTACGAGCGCCCGGTAATAAGCAAGTACAATAGAAGGCAGGAGTCCCCTCCTCCTTCATGCAAAATCTACGCCACCAGCAACTCTACGACGCCCTTGCTTCGCGCATTCTTATCATCGATGGCGCGATGGGCACGATGCTGCAAGCGTACAATCCCACCATCGAAGACTTCCTCGGACTCGAAAATTGCAGCGAAATTTTAAACCGTTCCCATCCCGAATGGATACAGGCGATTCATCGTGCTTATCTCGAAGCCGGCGCGGATATCGTCGAGACCAACAGCTTTCAGGGCTCCCCGATCGTGCTCGCGGAGTTCGGCAAGGCCTCCGACACTCACGAGCTGAACGTCCTCGCCGCGCAGATCGCTCGCAAAGCCGCGGACGAATTTTCGACCACCTCTAAGCCCCGATTCGTGGCCGGGTCCATGGGACCGACCACGAAATCGATCACCCTACGCGGCGATGTCACCATGCACGAGCTGAGCGAGAGTTATTACGCGCAGGCGGCGGGACTGCTCGATGGGGGCGTGGATCTGCTACTGGTCGAGACGGCGTTCGATACACGCAACATCAAAGCAGCGCTGCTGGCGATTCAGAAACTGGAACGTGAGCGCGGCCTCAAGATTCCAACCATGCTATCGGGCACGGTGGAGCGCTGGGGCGCGATGCTCGCCGGCCAGCCAGTGGACGCGCTGTACGCTTCCGTGGCGAATCACGACTTGCTTTCGATCGGGTTGAATTGCGCGACGGGTCCGGATCTGATGACGGATCATATCCGCACCTTGGCCGAAATGTCGACCACGCGGATTTCCTGCTATCCCAACGCCGGGCTGCCGAATGAAGAGGACAAGTATCTCGAGACGCCGGAAATGCTGGCGACGCAGCTCGACAAATTTGTCGAACACGGATGGCTGAATATCGTCGGAGGCTGCTGCGGCACGACGCCTGAGCATATTCGTGCGATCGCGCAAATGGCGGAAGGTCGTCCGCCGCGCAAGGCTCCGCCCTCGTCGCATCGCGCTTATTATTCGGGAATCGAGCTGGTGGAGGCCGAGGATTCGAACCGTCCGCTCATCGTCGGCGAGCGGACCAACGTTATTGGCTCGCGCCTCTTCAAAAGCATGGTCGCCGACGAAAAATGGGAAGAGGCGAGTGAAATTGCGCGCTGGCAGGTCAAAAACGGCGCGCATATCATCGACGTGTGCCTGCAATCGTCGGATCGCGAGGAGATCAAGGACGTCGCTCCGTTTTACGGGAAGCTGATGCCGAAGATCAAGGTTCCGGTGATGATCGACACCACGGACGCGGCGGCGATGGAACTGGCCCTGACTTGGTGCCAGGGCAAGAGCATCATTAATTCCGTCAACCTCGAAGACGGCGAGGAGAAGTTCGAGCGCGTCTGTCCGGTGGCGAAGGCCTACGGCGCGGCGTTGGTGGTCGGCACCATCGACGAGGACAAATTACAGGCGCAGGCGTTTACGCGGGAGCGAAAGCTCGCTGTCGCCGAGCGATCTGTAAAGCTGCTGACGGAAAAGTACGGCATCGCGCAAGAGGACATCATCATTGATCCTCTGGTGTTTCCGTGCGCCACCGGCGACGAGAATTACATCGGCGGCGCGGTCGAGACCATTGAGGCGATTCGTCTGATCAAGGAGAAAATTCCTTACGTCAAGACGATTCTGGGCGTTTCGAATATCAGCTTCGGGCTCCCGGCGGAGGCGCGCGAAGTAGTCAATTCGGTGTTCCTCTATTATTCGACGAAAGCCGGGCTCGATCTCGCGATCGTGAATGCGCAAAAGCTCGAACGGTTCGCCTCCATTCCTGTCGAGGAAAGAAGGCTCGCCGAGAGTCTGCTATTCAACACCCCTCCTCCGGAGATCCATGCGCCGGAAGATTGGAGAGAGCAATCGGCAGAGCAGCGCGCGGCTATAAACCAATTCCACATCGCCGCCGTCGCGGAGCATTTTCGCAAGGCCGTTAAAAAAGTCAAGAAAACGGCCGCTGAAATACCTCTCGACGAAAGGCTCGCGAATTACATCATTGAGGGCACTAAGGACGGTCTAATTCCCGACCTCGATCGTAAGCGCGCGGAAGGCGCAGGCGCGATGGAAATTATCAACGGGCCTTTGATGACCGGGATGACCGAGGTCGGGCGGCTGTTTAACAACAATGAGCTGATCGTGGCGGAGGTCCTGCAATCGGCCGAGGCGATGAAGGCCGCGGTGAATCATCTCGAACAGTTCATGGAGAAGACTGAGTCTTCGACGCGCGGCAAGATCGTGCTCGCTACCGTGAAGGGCGATGTGCACGACATTGGCAAGAACCTGGTCGAGATTATTTTGTCGAATAACGGATACCAGGTGATCAATCTCGGGATCAAGGTTCCTCCGGAGGATCTGATTCGCGCGTGGCGGGAGCACAAGCCGGATGCGATCGGACTTTCGGGACTTCTCGTCAAGAGCGCGCATCAGATGGTGACCACCGCGTCCGATTTTAAGGATCACGGCGTGGAGGTTCCTCTGCTGGTGGGTGGCGCGGCACTGTCGGAGCGATTCACGATCACGCGCATCGGGCCGGCGTACGCGTCGCCGACCTTCTATGCAAAGGACGCGATGACCGGTCTCAGCATCATGAATGAGCTGATGGATCCGGCCACGCGCGAGGTCGCGATCAGCACGCATATTTTTACTACGGTCGCGGCGCTGCCGGTCGAAGCTCCCGCGGTGATCAACACGGCGACGACGCGCAGTCCTAAGGTGCGCACGGATATTCCGATTCCCGCCGCGCCGTATCTCGACCGGCGGGTGCGCGACGTGCCGAACCTGACGGAACTGTGGAGCTACATGAATCCGTACATGCTCTACGGGCGTCATCTCGGGTTCAAGGGAAATTTCGAGAAGCTGCTGGCCGATCGCGATGCGAAGGCGCTGGAACTATTCGCCGACGTGGAGCGCGTGAAGCAGGAAGCGGCGAAATTTTTGAAGGTCCGCGCGGTGTGGCGTTTCTTCGAGGCGGAGCGCGACGGCAATTCGATAAATCTGTTCGAGCCTGGCTGCCCGAATCCCAAGCACACCTTCAAATTCGGCAGGCAGCCGAAATCGGACGGGCTTTGCTTGAGCGATTATATTCTCGGCCCCGAAGACGGGCGTCGCGACCATCTGGGGATCTTCGTGGTGTCGGCGGGGGACGGCGTTCGTGCGCGTTCGGAGGAAGCGAAGGATCGCGGCGAATTTTTCATGGCGCATGCACTACAGGCTCTCGCGATTGAAACCGCGGAAGGATGCGCGGAGTGGCTGCATCGCCGCATGCGCGAAGATTGGGGTTTCCCCGATTCGCCGACGATGACCATGCAGGAGCGGTTTACGTCGCGCTACCGCGGCAAGCGGTATAGCTTCGGATATCCGGCGTGTCCGAATCTGGACGATCAGCAGGGAATCTGGAAGCTGCTGAACCCCGATGAAATCGGCGTGCGGCTCACCGAAGGAATGATGATGGATCCGGAGGCGAGCGTCAGTGCGCTGGTGTTCCATCATCCCGACTGCGCCTATTTCACGGCGTCCGACGCGGTGGAATAAGCCACAATTTTTTCGGGGTTCACGTTGCTCTTTACGATGACGCCGAAGTAGGGGATCATCATTTCTTCCCACGTCTGATCGCCCCACCAGACCTGTTTCGAAGGGTCCGGGTTGAAAGGATTGTTGGCTGAATTGTCGAAATGCGCGACCGCTTCGAGCATGGTTCCCTTAGGAATCACGATCGGCGTCTTTGCGTCGTAGCCGAGCTGCCACGCGAAATCGTACTTCACGCTGAGCGCCGTTTCCGACTCTCCCGTCGGATAAATCAGCCGGTAGGCCATGTCTTTCCCGCGCAGGTGCATGTGCGGCAGGAACCAGACGAGCTCGGCGTTCTGCTGGAACACGACTTCGGCGCGTGTTTCCCAATTCGAATCGAATGCCGGAATGTGAAAATGCGCTTCGTCGCGCGGCGCTGTCGGAACAATCGTGATGAACCTGCGCGACGGTTTCTCCTTCGCGAGCGTGAATCCGACCCGCGTTTGATCCGTCGTAGCCGTTCCATTGGGCGTGTAATGCATCTGGATCATGAAGTCCGTTCCAGCGGGAATCAGTTTCGCGGCGCGGTGTATCCGGTAATCGGCGGGAGGCGCGCCGGGGACGTAAATCGCTTCCAGGCCAAGCAGGCCTCTGGTCGCGTCCTCTTTCCGAATTTTGTCGATCGCCACGCCGTCCGCGTCGCGGCGCTTCAGGCCAACTTCCGGAACTCCGTATTTTACGTCTCTCTCATGCGGCACCATGAACAGGTCGGCGTGATGAACCACGGTGCGGTTGCCCGGCCGGATCTCAATTGAAGTAACCCAGGTGTCTTTCGTGAATCCCGTGGGAATGGTGATCTCCATGATTTCCACGACGCCTTTGGCGGGCACGGGAATCGGATGAGGCAGAGAGACGATCACATCGGGCTGGATCGTCCAGCCGTCGGGCCATTTCAAGGGTGCGGGGCTGGCGTTCGAATCTCCTTCTGGTGCGCCTTGATCCACCCACGCGACTAAGGTGCGGACTTCCTCCGGCGTCAACGTCGGATCGTTCGCGAAATGTCCATAACGTGCATCGGCGGACCATGGAGGCATCTTGCGAGTCAGAACGGCGGCTTTGATCGCTTTCGCCCAGGGCCGCGAACTCTCATAGGTCAGCAACGACATCGGCGCGACCTCGCCCGGCCGATGGCAGCTCTGGCATTTTGCCTGAAAGATCGGCAGAACGTCGCGATGGAAGGTCACGTCCCCCGCCATGGCGGCGACCGCAGCAAGCAAACCTGGAGCAAAAATGTTCACCGATTTGAAGTCACCCAAACATAGAGGAGAGTCGCCAGCGAATCCAAGCCCGATCCCTCCCGCCGTCGCCACTCTTGCCATCTGCGCGACGAGATGAATCCCCGTGGCGTCGTAACGGAAGATTTTGGAATAGGTATTCTCATCCGTCGTGCCGGCCAATTGCAGAGGCGATGAAAAATAAAGCTGCGATCCGTCGTCGGTGGCTGCGAGGCCAGAAAACTGCGCCATCGCCGGAATCAGGGAAAGAAAAATGAGAGAAGCGCGCATTGGAAGGAGACTCCGAACAAGATGGGGCGCGGTACCTTTATAGTACATGCTCGATTGGTTGTTCTCCGATCCTCTCGCTGTGGGCACTCCGGCGCCCGATTTCACTTTGCCCGACGACCAGGGCAATCCGGTTTCTTTAAAATCGCTGCGCGGGAAAAACGTCGTGTTGGTATTTTATCCTCGCGACGAGACCTCCGTCTGCACCCGGCAGTTATGCGAATTTCGCGATCGCTGGGCGGATGTGCAGTCGAAAAATGCCGTGGTGTTCGGGGTCAATCCGCAGGGCGCCGATAGCCACGCGAAGTTTCGCGAGCGTCAGAAGTATCCGTTCCCTCTGCTGACCGATGAAGGGCAGAAGATGGGCGAGCTTTATCACACCAGGGGGCTGATCGTGAAGCGGACGGTGTATCTGATCGGGCCCGATGGAATCATTCGTTATGCCAAGCGCGGCAAGCCGGAGCCGGCGGAAGTGCTGGCGGCTAGCGTGCCGTCTGGCGGTACTTCGCCGGCGTGAGACCGATCTGTCTCCGAAACGTCGCTGAAAAATGGCTTTGGTCGGAGAATCCGCAGGTCATCGCGATTTCGGCCAGAGGGATTTGCGTGGACGATACCAGTTGGCAGGCGTGCTCGATGCGCTTGCGCCGCAGGAACTCGCCTACGGTGGTCGAAAAATAGCGGCGGAATTCGCGCGAGAGATGCACTCGATGGACGCCCGCGGCGGCCGCGATTTCGGCCAGGCTAACCTGGCGCAGGAAATTCGCTTCCAGATACTCCCGGGCGATGTGCAGCCAGCGAGGAATCACGGCTACGCGGTCCGCGCCGGTATGGCGAGCTCCTTCGGCCAGCATTTCGAGTAAAATTCCTTCGAGCGAAACGAGCGCGAGCCCGTCGCCCTGCCGGAATTCGTGATACAGCCTTGGCGCCAGCCAGGTGGAAGCAATGCCTTGAATCTCGCCCGGCCGGTCGAGGGCCTTGGTGTGCTCCTCGACACGCCGCAGCGCTTCGGTCTCCACTTCGACGATCAGGCAGTGTGAACCCTCGTCGAAAACGTTCGCGTGGGTCTGTTCCGGCGGCAAATAACGGAGGACGCGCGGAGCGCAGATCACGCTGTTGGCATTTCCGTAGGTCTCGGCGTAAGGACCGGCTAAGACGTAGCTGAGGTAGGCGTGTTCATGGCGATGGCTCGAAAGTTCCAGGCCTGCCGGATAATGATTTTCCACCACTTGGAATCCGGGCACGCGGCGGGTTGCCACCACGGTGCCGGAGGTATCGGCGCACGGACAGTGTTCTCCCTGGTGCAAGTGAGGATAGGTTTCAGTACGCACAGCTTTTGGATTCATTTGGTTTGGACGGACCCCTTTCTTCCAGGATCACGTGTGTTTGTAAATTTCTTAACCCGAATTTTGTAAATTATGATGAAACTTAACACCTGAATGCGATTGAAATCATTTTACCCGATTCTGGACACCGACACCGTTGCGCGCCGGGGGATCGATCCGGTGGAGGCTGCGCGGGCGATTTTGGACGGAGGAGCCCGAATGCTGCAATTCCGCCATAAGGGTTTTTTTTCCCGGGATGTTTACGATCAGGCGCGGACAATTAACGCGCTTTGCCGCGAGGTAGACGCGACATTTGTCCTCAACGACCGCGCCGATATCGCGCGGTTGCTGAGCGCCGGGCTGCATCTGGGCCAGGACGACCTGTCTCCAGCCGATGCGCGGCGCGTGGTGGAGGACGGCGCTTTGATCGGATTCTCGACGCACAACGAGACTCAGTTGCGGGCGGCGGCGGAGCAGCCGGCAGATTATCTTGCTCTGGGGCCGATGTTCACCACGTCTTCTAAAATAAATCCCGATCCGCTGGTGGGGCTCGAGGAACTGCGCAGGCTTCGTCCATTGACCGGTCGGCCGCTGGTTGCCATTGGGGGGATTACGCGCGCCAATGCACAGGGTGTGATCGAGGCCGGGGCGGATTCGGTGGCGGTGATCGGGGATTTGTTCCCGGAGGATGGCAATATTCGACGGAGAGTCGAGGAGTGGATTTCCCTGGTGACTGGGGGCTGAGCGATTTTGGGTTCTCGCGTCAGAATAACGCTTGCGTAGCGTCAGGGGCTCCCAGCGATGTGCTTTTATTGGCATACCTGTGGGAAGTTTCGCATGGCGGTTTACAAAAGCTCCGCCGATGAATACGCTATGTCGGTGATCTGGCGGTGGTTAGAGAAGACCAAACGGCTGAATCCGGCGTGCAAGCAAAAGCTCGCGCCACAAATCAGCTTGACGTCCGCGTGCTTTCGTACTAATTTATTAGTATGCGTTCGCCGAAACCGACTCTGACCGAGCAGGAACTCGAAATCATGAAGGTGGTGTGGCAACTGGAAACAGCCACCGTGCGGCAGGTGTATGAAACCATGCTAGAGCATCGCCGCATTGCCTACACCACGGTCATGACGATGATGAACATTCTGGAGCAGAAGGGCTATCTCAAAAAGCGCCAGGACGATCGGGCTTACGTCTACCGGCCCAGCCAACCGAAGCAGCAGGTGATCCGGTCCATGGTGCGGGAGTTTGTGAACCGGGTTTTTAACGGGTCCGCGGAACCGCTGCTGGTCCACCTGGTGGAAGATCAGCATCTGGACGCAAAGGATCTGGAAGAGATTCGCAAGACGATCAGAAAGGACGCCAAGTCATGACCGCATCGCTTGTTCTGGATAATTTGCTGGCATGGTCGGCGCAGGTAACTGTGCTGGTGGCGGTGGGCGCGGTTGCGGCGATGACGCTGGGGCATCCCCGAGCGCGTTTACTTTTCTGGCAAGGGATCCTGGCGATCGCTCTGCTGCTTCCAGCGGTCGAGCCGTGGCATCAGCCTGCGATGGAAGACGCCGGAGCCGTTGCGCTGGCTGTCAGTGCGGCTCCGGTCACATTGGTTCATCAGCCTGCGCTGCGCTTCGGCTGGAAGCGCGAATATTTTCTGGTGCTGCTCGCAGCGGGGGCGGGACTGCGGTTCCTGTGGATCGGCGCGGGGCTCATGCGGCTGCGCCGTCATCGCCTCGATGCGCGGATGCTCACGATTCCACCGGTGCGCTTTTCGAATCCCCGGGTGCGGTGGTTTGTATCGTCAACGGTGGGAGGGCCGGTGACGTTTGGATTTTTGAATCCTTCGATTCTCTTGCCCACGCGTGTGGCCGAGCTGCCGGACGATCTACGGGAGGCGATTGCGCATCATGAACTGGCTCACGTGCGACGTCGCGACTGGTTGTTTGTGCTGGCCGAAGAGTCAATTCGCAGCCTGCTGTGGTTTCATCCGGCGGTCTGGTTCGTGCTGAGCCGCATTCAACTGGCGCGGGAACAGGTGGTGGATGCGGAAGTGGTCGGGCTGACGCACGACCGGGAGCGGTATCTCGACGCGCTGGTCGCCGTCGCGGCGCAGAGGCTTTTGCCGGATGTTGCTCCGGCGCCACTATTTTTGAAAAAACGCCAGCTCGCTGTGCGAGTGGCCGCGGTATTGAAGGAGACACGCATGACGAAGAGCCGTACTTTTCTGAATCTTACGACCGTTTGTTCGGCCGCGCTGATCGCGGTTCGCCTGGCGGTCTGGATGTTCCCGATGCAGGCGCCGGCGCAGACGCGGGCGGTCGAAAAAGGCTCTCTCGTAGCGGACGGCCCTGGGGTGGTGGTCGAGCCGGGGGCCAAAATCCTGCATCGCTCGCCGGTTTTCTATCCTTCGGGAGTAACCACGGCGGGGACGGTGGTCGTGGAGAGCACGGTCAACGCTAAGGGCGAAGTGACAGACGCGCGGGTCATCAGCGGACCCGATGAGCTTCGTAACGCAGCCCTATCCAGCGTTCTCAATTGGCACTTCTCGACGAGTGGAGGGCTTGGGTCCACGGTGCAGAGTGTCATCCGGTTTGAGCACGGCGCGAATACGCCGGTCCCGACGACGGTCAGGGCGGTTCCTGCTGCTACCTCCACGAGCCTGTATCTGAAGTCGATTAATTTCATTGGCCTTTCGGACGAGCTGGCGGACAAAGTGCGTGCGAGCCTTCCCGTCCATATAGGCGACGCGTTCGGCAACGATCAGATCGCTCAAGTCGAGGCGGCGATCAAAGATGTTGATGAACATCTAATGTACGGTATCAGGAACACTCCTCCGGACGCGATGTTGACGATTATACTTCGGCCGGACGGAATTAGAGGCGGAATCACGGGTGGGATTCCGGGTGGGGTTTCGGAAGGAGTGGGAACGGCCGGCCGATTGATTGAGGATCGGGGCGCCCTTGCGCAGCCGGCCACGGAGCTTCCTCCTCCCGCAAACGGCGTGCAACGGATTCGCGTCGGCGGTATGGTCGAAGCCAACAACCTGGTCATGAAAGTCACGCCAGTCTATCCGCCGCTGGCCAAGCAGGCGCGTATTCAGGGGACGGTCCGGTTCACTGCGCTCATCGGTGCGGACGGAAATGTGGTTTCGCTCCAGCTTGTTGAGGGGCATCCGTTATTGGTGGCATCGGCCAGGGAAGCGGTGGCGCAGTGGCAATACAAGCCGACGCTGTTGAACGGAAACGCGGCGGAAGTGATCACCCAGATCGATGTGAATTACACGCTGTCGCAGTAGGAACATTCCCAGCGAAAAATGTTTTAGAAACCATTTGACAACGCGCCGCCCCGGGAATATGATGAGGGCATCACTGAAAAAGGAGGTGGTCCAGTCGAATGATATCTGGTAGTAATCACTCAACTCTAACTACGCGTGAGGTGGCCGACTCTTAACGTCGACTGCTCTTACTGTTCAGGTTTCGTTCAGTGACGAGGCCGCTGCTCCTGTGGACCGGCCCTCTCGCGCGAAAACGAGTCTGAAATCCCAAAAGGCCCCGTCCGGCGGTTGTTTTCCGTCGTTCGGGGCTTTTTGTTGATCTGGGAGTCTGCGGGAAATTCAGTTTCGGCCGCTCCTGCTAGTCGCGGCTCTGTTTCTAGCCTTGCGATTCATTGAGATAAGGAGAGCTGCGACGACTAAGAAGCGGATGTGTGGTAAACTTGAATTTCCAAGGACATTATCATTATGAAAGCCGGAATCCACCCCGCCTACGAAGAAATCAGTGTGACCTGCGCTTGCGGGCACAAGTTCCAGACCCGCTCCGCTCATAAGGGCGACATGCGCGTTGAAATCTGCTCCAACTGCCATCCTTTCTTCACGGGTAAGCAGAAGCTGATCGACACGGAAGGACGCGTCGACCGGTTCCAGAAGAAGTATCAGAAGGTGAAGGACGCTGCGGAAGCCAAGAAAGTGGCAGACGACGCGAAGGCGAAGGAAAAGACTATGCAGCCCGTTATCAGGGCTTAAATGCCGGGGCCGGGGCCTCGGCCACCGTTCTGCTTTTGCTGTTCCTCACGCTCTTTTAGCATCTTTTCGTACTCAGCCCGCTGTTCCGGCGTGAGTACTGCGCGAACTTTATCGCGTTGAGCGCTTTCGAGAGAGTCTAACTCGGGCTTGTAGCGTTCGCGCACTTCGTGGAATTTGGCCCGGGTTTCGTCAAAGATCGAGGCAATCTTCGCAAACTGGTCATCGGACAGCTTCATGCGGGACTGCATCTCGGCCAGCCGTTTCTTGCGAAGTTCCTCCGGCTTCGGAGTCGTCTTCGAAACTACGGTTGTGACCGCATAAAGGGAGTGACCGAACACTCCCAAAACCACTCCACTCGCAAAGATCAACCCGACGTACAGGGCGATCGTTAACCGCGACAGTTTCACCGAGGTCCACCTGCCAGCATGTGAATGTAGTCACCGGAGTGCTCCGCGGAGAGCGCCTCCAGGTAGCTGGAACTAGAGGCCGCATTGTCCTGGAGTCTGGGGATCAGCACGGCTCCGATCAACAGCGTCAACGCGACTGTCGCCATTACGCAGACCTGCGCCCAGTGCCGGAACACCGACACGGTCGCGACCCGGCGCGCCTCGATGCGCTTCCACATCGCCGGCATGAAGTCCGCGCCCGGTTCCGGGTCGGGGCACGCCATCCGGTATTCCGCAAATAACGCGTCGAGTTTGTCACCTTGATCTTGCATGCGATCCATTCTATACCTCCACCCTACTCCGAATCATCGACACTACCGAAGAAGATGATTCGTTCTACTCCGAATCATCGACACTACCGAACCCAGCTTTAGAGACTGCCTCGCTATTCTCTTTCGCGCCGAACGCCTTCAGCACACGTTGCCGCGCCCGGAACAGCCGGACTTTGAGCGCATTCTCGTTAACCTTATAAATCTTCTCAAGTTCCTTTAGCGACAGCCCTTCTACCTCTTTTAATGTAAGCAGAATCCGGTCTTCTTCGGAAACCTGCCCCAGAAGCGACTGCGCCAACTCCCTTATCTTCGTACGACGCTGTTCCTCATCGCGGCGTTTCCCTCCTGCCGCGGCGTCCGCCAACATTACCTGCTGCTCACTGAGATCCGACATCCGGCTTTCCTGGCGCCGGCGCTGCCGTCTCAAATAGTCATACGCGGCATTGACCGTTAAACGGTACAGCCACGGCTCAAAAACTTCCGGCGTGCGCAATTGGTCGAGCGAATAATAGAGCCGCAAGAATACTTCCTGCCCCACATCCTCGACATCTTCAGGCCTGCCGATGGTGCGGGAAATGGTCCCCAGAATCCGCTTCCGGTACGCTTGTACAATCTGGTTGAAAGCACCATCGTCGCCGCTTCGCGCCCGCTCTATTAACTCAAACTCAACCAGCATGGCTACCGCCCGCCTCGCCGACCGGCATTCTGGCGGTAGTCAAGTACCAATCTGTCCAATGAAAAAGGCGCACCGGCTCACTGCTAGGTTACAACAAAAGGCGCGAAGGGACGACACCATTCGCGCCCAAATTGCTGTAAGAACGGTTAGGCGGCACCAGCCATCCGGGAGGGGCGCACTTGGCGATGCGGCTCGGATTTCGCCTTTTTGGGGGAGGGGAGTTCGTAAACCGAATACCGTTCCAGGCTCAAAATCAGCTCGTCGAGAGCTGCTTTCCTGAGCCGGAGGTAGGCTAGCCTTGCCTGGATAGCACCAGGGGCTTCGGGGGAGTAGCGGGTCATGATTTTTAAACATTTACAGTACTAGAATGCGCGAGACAATACCCCCATATGAGGGTGTGTGCAATTTTGTCCAAAACTAAGTGCTTCAGAATGAGTGTATTGTGAGACGTGCTAAAATAAAAGATCCATGGATTTTCTCGCAGGCCTGAATCCCCGCCAGCGCGAGGCGGTGGAGCATGCCGAAGGGCCTCTTCTCGTACTGGCTGGAGCGGGTAGCGGCAAAACTCGCGTCATTACGCACCGGATCGCCCACCTTATGAGCGCTCATCACGTCCCGGGATGGGCGATTTTAGCAGTGACTTTTACGAACAAGGCTGCCGGGGAGATGCGGGAGCGGGTCCAGTCGCTGGTATCGGGGATCGGGTCCGACAGTTTGCCGACGGTGGCGACGTTTCATTCTTTTTGCGTCCGGCTGCTGCGCCGGGATGGGGCTCCGCTCGCACAGATTCGACCTGGTTTCACGACTCAGTTTACGATTTACGACGACGACGACCAAATCAGTCTGCTGAAGGGCGTCTACAAGGCGCTGGGCTTAGATGACAAATTCATGGCGTATCGCGCGGCGCTTTCGAGGATCAGCAACGCCAAGAGCATGAAGCAGACGCCGGAAGATCTGGAGCGGGAAGCGGCCGATCCGGTTTCGAAGCGGTTCGCGGTGGTGTATGAGCGCTATCAGTCGAAATTGAGGGAGTCGAATGCGCTGGATTTCGACGATCTGCTGTTAGAGGCGGTCCGATTGTTGCAACACGACGCGCCGACGCGAGAGAAGCTGAATCGCAAGTACGAATTTCTGATGGTGGACGAGTATCAAGACACTAATCGGAGCCAGTATGAGCTGATGCGGCTGCTTTCGGGGGAGCGCGGCAACATTGCTGTGGTCGGGGATGAGGATCAGTCGATTTACGGATGGCGCGGGGCGAACATCCGCAACATTCTGGATTTCGAGCGCGATTTTCCGGGCGCGGTGATTATCCGGCTGGAGCAGAATTACCGGTCGACCAAGAATATTCTGGAGGCCGCGAGTTCGGTGGTTGCCAACAATACGGAGCGGATCGGCAAATGGCTGTGGACCGATGCGGAAGCGGGGCAGAAGATTTCGCTTTATGAGGCGCCCGATTCGGAAAATGAAGCGCTGTGGATCGCGGACAAAGTGGAAGCGTCGCTGCGGGATAATCCGAAAGACCGGGTCGCGATTTTGTACCGGACCAATTCGCAATCGCGGCAGATTGAAGAGGCGCTGCGCCGGTATGGGCGGAAATATATCGTCGTCGGCGGGTTCAGTTTTTATCAGCGCGCGGAGGTGAAGGATATTCTCGCGTACCTGAAAATTCTGGTGAGTCCGCACGATTCGATCAGTTTGCTGCGCATCGTGAATACTCCGGCGCGGGGGATCGGACGCACGACGATGGAGCAGGTGGAGCAGTACGCGCTTCAGCGGAACCTGGCGTTGTGGACGGCGCTGGGGCAGATGCTTCAGGAGCGCGCTTTTCCGGGGCGTGCGGAGGCGGCGCTATCGGCGTTTCATCGGATGATCAGCGAGCTGGCTTCGCAAGTGGATTCGCGTCCTATTTCCGACACCTTGCGCGATTTGATGGAGCGCACGGGTTATCGCAAGATGCTCGAAGAGGAGAATACCGAGGAGGCGAAGACTCGGTTAGCGAACCTTGACGAGCTTCTGAATGCGGCGGTGGATGCGGGGGAGCGGGGCGAGACGATTCGCGATTTTCTGGATCATGCGGCGCTGGTTTCCGATGCCGATTCGAATGACGGACGCGCGCCGGTTTCGCTGTTGACTATGCATAACGCCAAAGGACTGGAATTTCCGGTGGTGTTTATCGCCGGGCTTGAGGAAGGCCTGTTCCCTCACAGCCGGTCTCTTAACACTGACAGCGCGATGGAGGAAGAACGGCGGTTGTGTTACGTCGGTATGACTCGGGCGGAGAAGAAGCTTCATTTGACGTGGGCTCGTTACCGGCGTCGGTTTGGAGGGGGGCAGCCGGAGCCTTCGATCCGTTCGCGATTCCTGAAAGAGGTTCCGCCGGGTTTGATTGAGAGCGTACGGTCCATGCAGGGGATGGATCTTTTTGCGGAGCGCAACGAGGTCCGCGAAACTGCCCGGCGAAACCTTTATACTGGGAAGACTTACAACTCGGTTGAGAACATTAAACAATTCTTCTCCGAGAAGGGGATGCCGGTTCCGCAGGGGATTGGAGCAGCGGCTCCGAAGCCTGCTCCTGTGATGCAGAGCACGCCTGCGCCGCCGGTGATCAAGAAAGCAGCAAAGAAGTTCGGGCCGGGCTCAGTGATTGAGCACGCCAAGTATGGCCGGGGCACGGTGTTGCGCGTCGAAGGTTCGGGCGAGGACACGAAAGTGACCGTGAATTTTCCGGCCTATGGATTGAAGAAACTGATTGCGAAATTTGCGGGAATAAAGATTGAATGAATACTAAGAAAATTGAAGATAAAGAAGAACGCAAGAAGCTGAAGCGCGCCGCGCGGAAGAAGGCCGCTCCAAAGGCCAAGAGGGCCAACGATGTCGACCGCGGCTCGCAGAAGCGCAAAGTGAAGAAGGTCGTTAAGGGCCAGCGTAAGCGGTAAGCTGACCTAGATGTCGGCTCTCTTCCGCACCAAGAGCATCGACGAGCTGATTGCGTCCTCTCACGAGCCTGCCAGGCAACTGAAGAGGACGCTGGGGCCGTGGAGTCTTGCCTTTTTGGGAGTCGGGATTGTCATCGGCTCGGGCATTTTCACGGTCACCGGGACGGCGACCGCGGGCAAAGTTCTCAAAGTCGATTCGCTGTTGCACGCGACGGTGCTCGATCTGGCGATGCATGGAGGGCACGCCGCCTCCACGCTGGGCAGGCCGGGCGCGGGTCCGGCGATCACCATCTCTTTTCTCCTGGTCATGCTGGCGTGCATGGTCGCGGGTCTATGCTATGCCGAACTGGCGTCAATGATTCCAGTGGCGGGGTCGTCGTATACATATGCCTACGCGATTCTGGGCGAGTTATTCGCGTGGGTGATCGGTTGGGATCTGATCTTGGAATACGCGGTGGCCAACATGAGCGTCGCGGTCGGGTTCTCGGCGTATTTGCAGGACCTCTCCGACAATATATTCGGATTCCATTTACCTGCGGCGATTGCTTTCCCGATGTTCCCCGCGCCGGGATCGCCTGGAGGAATTTTCAATGTCCCTGCGCTGGTGATCACGCTGTTGATCACCTGGGTGCTGGTCAGGGGCGTGCGGGAAAGCACCGGGACGAATACCGCGATGGTGATGATCAAAATCGCGGCGATTCTGATTTTCTGCGTCGGTGCGGCACGGGCCATTAACCCGGTGAATTACCATCCTTTCGCTCCGAACGGATTCTCAGGCATTCTGACAGGCGCGTCGATTGTCTTCTTCACCTATATCGGGTTTGACGCTGTTTCGACCGCCGCGGAGGAGTGCAAGCAGGCGCAGCGCGATATTCCCTTCGGCATTCTGGCGACGTTGATTATTTGCACGATTCTGTATGGCGGTGTCGCGCTGGTGCTGACAGGGATTGCGAACTGGCAGACGCTCGATCCGGATTCTCCCGTGGCCGTCGCGTTGAAAAACCTGGGTTACAACCGGCTCCGGCTGATTGTGAGCGCGGGCGCGTTGACCGGCATGATTTCATCGCTGCTGGTTGGCCAATACGGACAGGCTCGCATCTGGTTCGCGATGTCGCGCGACCGCTTGATGCCCAAAATGTTCGGCGCGGTGCACGCGGTGTACCGGACGCCTTACATCAGCACCTGGATCGCCGGAATTTTCGTGGGCGTGCCGGCAGGCTTGTGGGATATCGATACGTTGGCCGAGTTGTCGAACATCGGCACGCTGTTCGCGTTTGTGGTGGTGTCGGCAGGAGTGATCGTGTTGCGCAAAAAGCAGCCGGACCGGCCGCGAAGTTTTCGGGTGCCGTTCGTGCCGCTGGTGCCGATTCTCTCGATCTTCTGCTGCGTGATTCTGATGATGGGATTGCCGCTGCTGACGTGGATCCGGTTTTTCGTGTGGCTGGCGATTGGGTTGGTGGTTTATTTTACTTACAGCCGGCGTCACGCGGCGGGGGCTTAAGGACTACCCTAAATACGCTTCACTTCGATGCAAAACACGATTGATTTGAATCGAGCTCTCAGCAATTGGTTCAAAGAGCACTCTCCAATTGCCGACTCGGAGGCGTAGTCCTGCCATCGGCGGACGCAAAGTCTTTACATCGCCGGAGTCTGTCGCTGAGTATCAATCAATTGCGTGAAGTATCGAAAGTGCTGTGCGTCGATCTATCGTGCGCAGATCAGCGCGAGCCTGGGCGGCCCAAGTTACAAGCCTCTTCACCTGAGCCCAAATTCGCGCAGAATCTCATCGTGCGGAATGCCCTCGCCCCTTGCTATGGAGGCACGTGCTTCCTCGATCGATTTAATGATTTCGGGTCTCAGTTCCTCATCGTCGGGCGGTGCATTTGCAAGCGAATGCCACACAGGATCGGCGCATATTAGCGCTTCGAGCACGCGCTTGGCGGTTGGAACATCCGCAGAAGGGACACGTGTGGCTAGTTCGACCAATTCCTGTTGCTCTCGCGTCAACTCGATATCTAATTCTAACTCCCTAAAAACAGTGCGTCGGCTGGCTAAGCCGGGGACGGACTATCAGGAAGCGCCCGGGGCGTAGATACGAGTGTCAGCGCGGCACGCATGAGTGCGTGCGCCACACGAGGAAAATCAAAGAATCTTGACGTTCGATTCCTGGGCGATCCGTCGGACATAGACGCTAGCCTCGGCGTAATCTTCGGGTGACTTCAGATGCTCCAGCATTAGGGGAGCGTCGACGGTGGTCAGTTCCCTTAAATAGGTTGCGTAGTTTACTTGGCCTCGACCGGGGATGGTTTCCTGGAAATGGACGTTGTATTCGCCTTTCGTCTCCCAGGCTAAGTCCTTCGCATGGCAGGAGAGAATCCAGGGGCGGAGTTTTTGGAAGCACTCCGTGATTACCTCGGAATTGCGGTAGAAGCGATCGGGTGTATTAATGATGTTGCATACGTCTAAGTGCACGCCGAAGGCGGGGCGGTTTACTGCATGGATCAGTTTCACGTAGGAATCGGGGCCGTCGGGGAGGCTCCAGGGCATCATTTCTATTGAGAATTTGGTGTTTTTCGGTTTCACTTCGTCAATCAGCTTGCGGCAGTTTTCTACGGTTGCATCGAAGAATTCTTTCGAGAGATTTTTCGAATCTGGGCCGTACCAGAGATCGGGGTTGAACGATCCGGCGATATCGACGCAGCAGCGGGCGCCGACGGCTTCCGCCAGTTGCAAGCGCTCCGCGACGTAGCGCAGATTATCGCGGCGCTTTTGCGGATCGGGGTCGAGCATGTTGCGCCAGGCTCCCACTTCGGAGATGACGACTTCCTCTGCGGCGAAGGCTTTACGGATTTCCGCAGGATCGCCATTGGGGCAGTAGGCTGCGGTATAGCCTAGGCGGCGATGTTCTTTGGCCAATTCGCGCGGGTCGTCGGATTTGAGGAAGATTGGGCCGCCCAGGCGGATGGGGCGCACTTCCGCAGGGCATGGCCCCGCGCCACAGAGTGCCGCGACTGCGAGAAAACTGCGGCGGGTCATGCGGTTGGTCTTTTGCGATACGCCAAGTTGCCCAAATGAGCTGCTCGCGCGGCGGCGACGGAACTCACGACTGGCGCGTTGGGCACGGCGCGGCTGCGGACGCAGTCGAGGAAGTTTTGCACGTGATCGACCGTGCCATCGCGCGTGGATTCCATTAACAGGGCGGGCGGAGGCAGAAGCGCGCGGCCCCCGGAACCGGTTCGTTCGTCGAACACCGCGTATCCTCCGCGGTTCACACGCAGCATTCCTTTGCTGCCCCGGAACAGAATATTGCCGTCTTCAATCGAGCCGGCGAGCGAGCCGGTGTGCACCACGTTGTAGCCTTTCGGATATTGATAGGTCGCGGTGATGGTGTCGGGGCATTCGAATTCGGGAAACAGGTTCCGTGTGCCGAGCGCGGCGACGGCGTCCGGAGACGATTCGCCAATATACCAGTGGATCACGTCGACCCAGTGGCTGAAGAGGTCAGTCAGATGGCCTCCGCCGAAATCCCAGAACCAGCGCCAGTAGGTGCGGCGCACGGGATCGAAGGGCTGATCGGGAGCGGAGCCCAGGAAACTTTTCCAATCGATATCGGAGGCCTGCGCGGGTTTCGGGACATGACTATAGGCCTGATACCAGGACGATTGAATCAGCGGGACCGAACCTAGCCGGCCTGACGCTACGATTTCCGCCGCCGCCTGATAATGCGGCCAACTGCGCTGCTGGTAGCCGATCTGGATGACCTGTTTCGAACCGGCGACGGCGGCGAGCAACGTCTCGCCTTCCTGAATGGAATGGCTGACTGGTTTTTCGCAATAGACGTCCTTTCCAGCGCGGACGGCGTCGATGATCATGGGGACGTGCCAGTGGTCCGGCGAGCCGATGAGAACCGCGTCGATATCCTTGCGGTCGAGCAGTTCGCGGTAGTCCTTATAACCCTTCCCAGCGGGGGCGAGTTTCTCCTTGATTTCCGCCAAGCGCGGCGCATACACGTCCGCTACGGCGACAACTTCGGTTCGTTCGGCTTTCGCCGCGAGACCGAGATCATATGCGCCCCGGTTGCCCACACCGATGCCCGCGAGCCGGATGTTGTCGTTAGCGCCGAGAACGCGTTTGGCGGACGCCGCGGTGAGCATCGCGGTGCTGAAGAAAGCGCGCCGGTTGAGTTTCATCACGAGAGAAACATTATCATATAATTCGAGGGTTTCTCCACATGTTTCGTCCTCTTCTGTTCGTGTTGTGCGCGCCGCTGTTCGCGTATCAGGATTCGGCTCCTGGAATCCTCGAGAAGCTGGGGCATTCGCACATCGGAGAGTCGTTCGATACGGGTCCGCGCGAGAAGCCGTGGGTGATGGAAGGAATCGGGGTGGCGCACTTTCCGATCACGACGAAGAATCCGGAGGTCCAGAAGTGGTTCGATCAGGGCAATGCGCTGTTGCACTCCTTTTGGGATTACGAGGCGGAGCGTTCCTTTCGCTGGTGTTTGAAACTGGAGCCGGACAATGCGATGGCGTATTGGGGACTGGCCCGGGCAAATCTGCTGGTAGGCGGTGAAAAGCGCGCGCAGGAGATGATTCGCGAGGCGGTGAAACGCAAGGATCACGTGACGGAACGCGAACGGTTTTATATCGAAGCGCTGGCACTGGAGACACTGCCCGATCCTCTGCATCCGGATGAGACCCGCGAGGCGAGAGGCAAGCGCGGGCAGAGGATCCTGGAAACTTTGGTGGTGAAGTATCCGGACGATATGGAGGCACGGGCGCTGCTGGCGCTGGAATCGATGGGCGAGTCGCGGTACGGAACGGAATTAATGATCCGCGAGGTGCTGGCCAAGCAGCCGGATCATCCGGGAGCGCATCATTATCGCATCCACAACTGGGATTATCACGAGCCGGAGATGGCGCTGGATAGCGCGAAACGCTACGGGGAAATCGTGACCAACATCGGCCATGCGATTCATATGCCGGGCCACATATTCAGCATTGTCGGGATGTGGAACGAAGCGGCGATTTCGATGGACGCGGCGACGCGATGCGAAAAAAAGTACATGCAGGATCGCATGACGTTCCCGTTTAACGCCTGGAATTATGGGCACAACCGGAATTATTTGTCGTACATCCAGGAACAGCTGGGGATGGCGGATGCGGCGATTTTCGGGGCGCGGCAGTTGATCGATGCGCCGCTCGATCCGCAGGGAAACGATACGGCGCCGAATAGCAGCCATTCCTACGGCATCGCGGCGATGGGCCGGGCGCTGGTGAAGTTCGAGCGGTGGGACGATTTGCTGAAGGAAAACAATATCCCGTGGCGCGACATTTTTAAAGACAAGATGGACAAGAATTATTTCGAGGCTCGCGCTTATTTGGGTAAAGGCGATCTGGATAAGGCGGAGAAGAGCATCCTGGCGCACGCGGCGTTGAAAAGCGATCTGGAGAAAAACAAGAACTGGACCGCGTTTTATGAAACGGAGGCGCTGGATTTAAGAGGAAGGATGCTGATCGCGCGCGGGGAAACGCTGGAAGGGCTGCAAGTGTTGACCCAGGCGGCTGAGAAGGAGTTCGCTCTTCAGAAGGGATACGCCGATCCGCCGCAGTATCCGGAGGCTCTGTACAACAGCCTGGGCGAAGCGTATTTGAGCTCGAAGAGTCCGCTGCTGGCGGCGGAGGCGTTTGAGAAAGAGCTGACTTTGACCCGCAGCGATTTATTCGCGCTGTCGGGATTGGTGCGGGCCTATGCGGCGGCGGGCGAGAAGGCCAAAGCGGAAGATGCGATGGCCCGGCTCATGTTTGTCGCGGCGGATGCGGATAAGGGGCTCGCGATCGTTAGCAGGGCGATGGCGACGGGAATCAAAGCGGCTCCACGGGATACGTCGCCGAGGCCGCAGAGGAATTATTTGCGGACATCGCTCGAAAAGTTCGGGCCGAATAAATGGGAGCCTTATCCGGCGCCTACGCTCGACGTGAAAGATTCGGCGGGCAAGCCGGTAACGTTGAATCAGTTCCGTGGAAAGAACGTCATTCTGGTTTTTTACCTAGGGCAGGAGTGCGCGCATTGCATGAAGCAGTTGCACGATATCGCCAATAAGAAAGAGGATTGGGAGAAGACCGATACGGTGGTGCTGGCGGTGAGCAGCACGGCTCCGGCGAAGAATGCCGAGGCTTTGAAAGCATTCGGAAATTTGCCGGTGCAGATTTTATCGGACGATAATCACGCCAATGCGCATCGCTTCCATTCTTACGACGATTTTGAGGAGATGGAGCTGCACTCGACGATTTTGATCGACAAACTGGGACGGGTTTATTGGGCTCGCAACGGCGGCGAGCCGTTCGGCGACATGGCATTCCTGGTCAAGCAACTGGAGATCATGAACGCGTCCGTGACACCGGCGGCACGGCGCAGCGCTGAATGATTTATTTTTCGAATATCAACAAACAGTACGGCAAGCAGCTCATTTTTGTCGACGCTTCTTTTCAACTGAACCCCGGCGAAAAGGTCGGCCTGGTGGGTCCTAACGGCTCGGGGAAAACCACGCTGTTTCGCATGGTGGTGGGCGAAGAAGCGCCCGATGAGGGCGAGGTCTCGGTGCCGAAGAAGATGACCATCGGCTATTTCCGGCAGGACGTGGAAGAAATGAAGGGCCGGTCCGTGCTCGACGAAGCGATTGCGGGGAGCGGGCGAGCGGGCGATTTGCATCATGAGCTCGAAGAATTGCAGCGGGCGATGGAAGATCCGGAGCGGCTCGATGAGATGGATAAGATTCTCGATCGCTTCGGACATGTGCAGGAAGAATACGAGCACTTGGGCGGCTACACCCTGGAGGCGCAGGCCCGCGAAGTACTACACGGGCTCGGATTTCATGACGATCAGATCGACGGCGACGTGGGCGCTCTGTCGGGCGGATGGAAAATGCGCGTCGCGTTGGCGCGCGTGCTGTTGGGGCGGCCGCAAGTTTTGCTGATGGATGAGCCGACCAACCATCTCGATATTGAGTCGATCATCTGGCTGGAACAATTTCTCAAATCTTACGAAGGCGCGCTGCTGATGACTTCCCACGATCGCGAGTTTATGAATCGCATCGTCTCGAAGATCGCGGAAATCGATGGAGGAGAGATTATCGCGTACTCGGGCGACTACGATTTTTACGAGCGCGAGCGCGCGATTCGCGAAACCAATCAGCAGGCTGCGTTCGCGCGGCAGCAATCGATGCTCGCCAAGGAGCAGCGCTTCATCGACCGGTTCAAGACGCACGCGGCCAAAGCGGCGCAGGTGCAGAGCCGCATCAAGGCACTGGATAAAATCGAAAAAATCGAGCTGCCGAAAAAGAGGCACGTGGTGCGATTCGATTTTCGCGTTCCCCCGCGCTCCGGCGACCAGGTCGCGGTTCTTGAGGATCTGCACAAGAGCTATGGAAAGCGCGTGATTTACGACGGATTCAGCATGACCATTCGCCGCGGGGAGCGGTGGGCGGTGATGGGCCGCAACGGCGCGGGCAAGACCACGCTGCTCAAAATGATCGCCGGCGCGAGCGAGCCGGATTCGGGAAGCGTGCGTCTGGGCGCGAGTTTGAACATGGGATATTTCGCGCAGCAGTCGCTCGACGTGCTGGATCCCGATCTCACCGTGATCGAGCAGTTACAGAGAGATTTTCCGCAGGACGGACTAGGGTCTTTGCGGTCGCTGGCAGGAGCGTTTCAATTTTCCGGGGATGATGTGGACAAGAAAATTCGTTCGCTATCGGGCGGCGAAAAGTCGCGTCTGGCGATGGCGCGCATGCTCTACGATCCGCCGAATTTTCTGGTGCTGGACGAGCCGACGAATCACCTGGATCTGGCGACCAAGGAAATGCTGGTCGACGCGCTTAAGGAATTCCAGGGTACGATGATTTTCGTGTCGCACGATCGTACATTTTTGCGCGGCCTGGGGTCCAGGGTGCTGGAACTTGGCGGCGAGAGCGGCACGGATCGCAGCCCGCGGGTTTATCCGGGCTCGTATGTCGAATATGTTCAGGCGATGGGGCATGAGGCTCCAGGGATCTCATAAATGAAGAAATTCTTGCTGCTGATCGCGGCTGCCGGCATTCTGGCCGCGCAAACGAACTATGAAATTTACGGAATCCGCTATGCCACGCTCAAGGATTTTTCGGTCGCGGGGCTGGTCGCGGGCGCCGATAAAGATCGCAAAATGGATATCGCGATGTACGTGTGGCTGATCAAGGGCGGCGGCAAGAACATTCTCTTCGATTGCGGCTTCTATCGCGACAAATTCATCCGCCGCTGGCATCCTTCCGATTTCCAGAAGCCTTCGGAGGCGCTTCAGAACACTGGATTGAAGCCCGAGGACATTACCGACGTGATCATCAGCCACATTCACTGGGATCATGCCGACGGCTTCGACCTGTTCCCAAAAGCCAAAATCTGGATTCAGAAAGAGGAGCTGGAATATTATTCCGGCGAAGCATGGCAAGGGAAACGCGGCGCGGGGGCGGACGCCGAAGATGTGCTGGGACTGGTGAAACTGAACACGGAAGGGAGGGTGGGACTTGTGAAGGGCGACGCGCAGGAGATTATTCCGGGCATCACTTGTTACACCGGCGGCAAGCACACTTATCAGTCCCAATATTTAGGCGTGAAGACCGCGGAAGGAATTGTGGTCCTGGCGAGCGACAACGTGTATCTATACGAGAATCTGGAAAAGCACGTGCCGATCGCGGCGACGCTGGATGCGGATTCGAACGTGAAGGCTCAGGACCGGATGAAGCAAATTGCGGTGAGTGAGAAGTTCATTCTGCCGGGGCATGATCCGACGGTGATGAAGAAGTTCAAAGAAGTTGCGCCGGGGGTGGTGCGGATTCAATAGTGGATTTCTGAAAAGAGAAATTAGCCGCTGATGAACGCTGATGAACGCAGATAGCTGCAAGGAAGTGATCGTGTTTTCGATCAGCGTTCATCTGCGTTTATCAGCGGCCAAATATTTTGATTTACAGCGCCGGCTTACTCTCCGCAAGCGATTTCTCGGATGAGCGCAGAGTGCCAAGTGTTTCCTCGGTCGAATGTGATTCCAGTCTCGCCGCGGTGTCGAGAACGAGACCTCGCGCCGCCGTCTGATTAATTACCGGTTGGGAGTTGGGTTTCACTTTTCCGACGGGCTGCAATGAATCGGCCCACTGCTTAAGATCTGCCTTGGTCGCGCCCTTTTCGAGGCGCCCGATCAACTCGCGCGTGGTCGCTAGAACAGCCTTACGCCGCTCGATAAATTGCGTGACTTTCTCGGGAGCACCCGCGGTCGATCCATCCGCATAAATCGCCGCAGTCAGGTGCATATAGTCGGGAACTGCGCCGGCGGTCATGTTCGTCACCTGGATGCGCTTCTCCGCGCCTGGGGCGAGCGGCTCCGCGCCAATTTCGTCCTGGAACAGAGAATAGGAACTCCCCGGGTAGTTCACCAGTTCAATCAGATAACCTGTGAGCGGCTGCGAGGAGGTGTTCTTGACGAAAAACACAGTGCCTCCGCCGATCGGTTCGGTGCGCAGCTCCGGCAGTTGCGCCGCCGTTGCGAAAAGAGGCAGCAGAAGTACAGGAGCCAGGGTCTTCAGTAACATGGTGCACCTATTATAGAAGCGGTACACTCGATAAAGCCATGCGATCCTCTCTCCTGTTCCTGCTCGCGGCTGGAACGTATCTCTCCGCGCAAGTTAAGTTTTCACCGGAAGATGTCGCCATCGACGTCGATGGCAAGCCGTTCACAACCTTTCATTACGGCGAAAAGAACAACAAACCTTTTCTCGCTCCATTGCGGTCCGCGTCGGGCAAGATCGTGACCCGGGGCTTTCCGATGGAAAACATTGCCGGTGAAAGCCGCGATCATCTGCATCACACCGGGTTGTGGTTTTCCTACGATGACGTGAACGGCGTCAAGTTCTGGGAGAACGATCCTTCTTATACCAAGCCGCACGTCGGCCGCATCGTGGTGACGCACACCGAATGGAAGAATGGTGACAAATCCGGGACACTGAACGCCATCATGGAGTGGCGGGATCCGGCCACTGGGAAGCCTTTGCTGGTGGAGAACCGCGACATGACTTTCTACTCCGACCCGAAGCTCCGGATCATCGATTTTCATATTATCCTCACCGCCGCGCAGGAAGTCGCGATCGGCGACACCAAGGAGGGCGCGTTCGCTATTCGCCTTCACGACAATTTCACCGAACGCAAGGGCGGCAAAATGGTGGATGCCAACGGCCGCACGGGCATGGTCAACGTGTGGGGGAAACGGTCCAATTGGGTCGATTATACCGGCGTTGTGGATGGGGAGCAGCTAGGGGTCGCGATTTTTGACAATCCCCAGAATCCTCATTTCCCCACGTATTGGCATGCTCGCGATTATGGCCTGTTTGCTCTCAATCCATTTGGGCAGAATTCCTTCGATGAGAATATGCCTGAGAATAAAACCAAACTGGCAACCGGACAGAAGTTGACGTTTCGCTGGCGAGTCGTGATTCATCCCGGGGACGCTGCATCGGCGGGGATCGCGGATATCTACAAACAGTACGCCGTTAAGCGTTAGTTCTAGGGGTCTTCCGTTTCACAATGCGAAAATAGCGAGTACCCGCTAAACCGCTCTAGAACCCTTTGAAAATGGCAGCGCAGGAGGCACCGGGCTCGCGCCGGTGAAGTCACATCGCGGAATCCCCGGAATGGAAAATCGTCATGGAAAAGTTGTTATGTTTCAGGTACTTAACAGGACAATGAACGCAATTCCCAAAAATGGGGCACCCTGCGAATCAACCTTGCTGGCAACGTGTTCATCGATTCTGACGAATCAGAATTTCCTGTAGTTTGCAAGTGCCAATTCACCTAGCTTCAGTAGATTTATTTGACAGGTCTAACGAAACCCTTTAGTATTTTCACCAGTAGCCTTTAAAAAAGCTGAGTTTCACACCAGGGGGTTAGTTATGTCCACAGCGTCCCGGTCGACGTTCGCGAGCGTTTGTTTGCTTGCCTCGGCCTTTCTTTTCCTTGTGTTATCCACTACCGCGAACGCCCAGGTTACAGCAATTGCCCAGGTCAGCGGCCAGGTAACAGATTCCACTGGCGCTGCCATTGTCAACGCGGACGTCACCATGACGGAGATCAGCAAACACGAGGTCCACGCCACAAAATCCGACGCGACAGGAAGTTATACCCTGCCAAACTTACCGGTAGGCGCTTATGTTTTCGAAGTGCGAGCCACCGGATTCAAGGACTACGTTCAAACGGGAATCGAACTGGTCGTCAACAATAATATTCAGATCAATGCCCCTCTTCAGGTCGGCTCACAATCTGAAAAGGTTGAAGTCAGTGCCAGCGCGAGCATGGTGGAGACGAAGGAAAATTCCATATCGAGCCTGGTTTCCCAGCAGGCGATCAACGAACTGCCTCTCAACGGACGTCAGGTTACCCAATTGATTTACACCATGGGCGCGGCGCTGCCCGCGGATAGCGGTGACACGGGAAGCAAGACCTTCTGGAACGCAACTCGCATTGCCGTAGCCGGCGGACAAGGCAACGGAACGGCGTATCTACTCGATGGCGCGGATGCCACCGACGCGATGTCGAACGTCAATTTGCCGTTCCCGTTCCCGGACGCTCTTCAGGAGTTCGCCATTGAGACCAGCGCGGTGTCTTCGCAATTCGGAACGCATCCCGGCGCGACCGTCAATGTGGTTACTAAATCCGGCGGGAACGGATTCCACGGCGATCTGTTCGAATACATCCGCAACGGCGACATGGACGCACGCAACTTCTTTTCCACCACCGGAGCCGACACTCTCAAGCGAAATACGTACGGCGGAACCGCCGGCGGCCACATTATTAAGGACAAGCTGTTTTATTTCGGTGGATTTCAGGGCGTGGAAAACCGCCAGAATCCTCCGTCCTCGACCACGAATATTCCCACCGCCGCGATGCTCAACGGCGACTTCAGCACCATCGCCTCCGCCACCTGCGGAAAAGCAGTGGCGCTTACCAATCCGCTCGGCGGCACCTTCCCCGGCAATCAGATTCCGCTGACGCAAATGGATCCCGTGGCCTACAAGCTGGCGTCGAAATATCTGCCGACCTCGTCCGCCAACCAGTGCGGCGCAGTGACCTACGGTATTCCGCAGACCGGAGACGAGCAGCAGTGGATTGAGCGCACGGACTGGGTGCTGAGCGCGAAGCACATGATCTACGGGCGATATTTCTGGGATCGCTGGACCAATCCGCCGGTGTTGATCGGTCAGAATCTACTGACCACAACCTCGCCCGGAAATTTTGAACTGGCGCAGGAAGCCACCATCGGCGATTCTTATACCTTCGGTCCGACGCTGGTCAACTCGTTCCACTTCAGCTTCAACCGCCGGCGCGATAATCGTGGGCCGACGGATTTTCCGATTAATTGGACCGATCTCGGATCGACCATGTATAGCGCGGTCCCGAACTTCCTGCTGATTTCGGGCATGACCGGTGGATTCACCACCTACTGTGGCACCTGCGCAGCGGGACACTTCAACGTCAACAGCTTTCCCTTTGGCGACGATTTGAGCTGGGTTAAGGGCAAGCATCAAATCGGTTTCGGTTTCAACGTCATCCGCATTCAGAACAACACCAACTCGGGCTTCGACGAAAATGGAGCGCCCACCTGGAACGGCTCGGTTACAGGCCTGGGGATGGCCGATTTCATGCTCGGAAAAATGAGCGACTTCATGCAAACCAACAACACGCCCGACGATTTGCGGACGTGGATCATGAACTTCTACGCGCAGGATAGCTGGAAAATCAGCAAGCGCTTCACCGTGAACTTTGGACTCCGCTGGGAGCCGACATTCGCGGATCCGGATATCTTCAAACGCGGCGATTCGTTCCAACAAAATTATTTTCTCTCCGGTGTGCACAGCACGGTGCATCCGAACGCGCCCGCAGGTTTGTTCTTCCCCGGCGATGCTCAGGATTCGGCCGCGAACTGGACTGGAGCAAAGGCCAATTTCGCGCCGCGCGTGGGTATGGTGTGGAATCCGAGCGGTGAAGGCAAGGATACCTTGCGCGTAGGCGGCGCCCTCCTCTACGATTCAACCGAGACCTGGTTCAACGAACGCGAAACGACCAACCCGCCCTTCGGAACCGCCGTCGACGCAGGCGCCGCGCAGCTTTCCAATCCATGGGCCAATTTCGCAGGTGGAAATCCATTTCCGCAAGCGCCCGGCACCGCCTTGTTCCCGCAGTCGGGCACTTACATCGACATGCCGCTTCACCCCAAGTCGACTTATGTGATCGACTATAACGTTACCTATCAGCGGCAGTTAGGGCATAGCTGGATGGCTTCCGTGTCTTATCTCGGCAACCAGACCCGCCATCTTTGGATCGCCCTTGAAAACAACCCTGATATTTACATTCCAGGGAATTGCACTGCTGGTCAATATGGCCTCACCGCAGCGGGTGCGTGTTCCACTACGGCGGCAGCGAATTATCAGGCTCGCCGCATGCTGCAACTCGCGACCTCGCCCGCGCAAGCCTCGTATTACGCCAGCATCGACAGAATGGATGACGGCGCGGTAGCGCACTACAACGGGCTGCTCATAAGCGCGCAGCACCGTTTCGCCCAACACTACCAATTCAACGCTAACTTCACCGATTCTAGCTGCCTGTCGGACTACGATTTTGGCGCCGCGCTCGCCGGTTCCACCAACTCCCAGCTCTTTAATCGTCATGCCGACTGGGGTCCGTGTATCTCCGACGCGCGGTTTATCTTCAACACTTCTATTGTGGCCACCAGTTCCTGGCAGAGTGACAACAGGATGCTGAGCAACGTCTTGAGGGACTGGCAATTCACACCCCTCCTGCAATCGCGCAGCGGCCAGCCCTTGACCGTAACGACGGGTACGGACAACTCCCGCACGGACCTCAACAACGACCGGCCGAATCAGGTCCTGTCGGACTGGCACGCGGCCAACCCGATCTGCTCCACCAAATCGATTTGCGTCCAGTACCTTAATAACAGCGGCAGCGCGCCGACTTTCGTTCCCAATCCGATTGGCACCTACGGCGACGTAGGACGCAATTCGGTGCGAGGACCCGCCTTTATCGGGTTCGACCTTGCCGTGGTCCGGACCTTCAAGATGGGAGAGCGCTACAGCTTGCAAGTGCGCGCCGAGGCATTCAACCTCTTCAACCACACGAACTTCGTGGGCGGCTTTGCTCCGGCTGGACAACCGGCGGGCGCAAGCTACAGCGGTGTGAGCACCGCTCTGAATTCGTCGTCGTTCGGACAGATCGCCAGCGCCTACGATCCTCGCATTCTGCAGTTCGCCATGAAGTTCTTCTTCTAGCCTTTCTCCGCGGGGCGCACTAAGATGGTTAAAGGAACCATCCAAGGCGCCTCCGCGTCCTAAGGCTAAACGCAGTGAGACTGATTACCCCGGCAGCGATTCTCTTTTCCGCATTCGCGGCCGCGCAGCCCCAGGCGACGCCCCAGCAGACCGGCGTGAATCCTCCCGCTGGCCAAGCCGCGATTTTCCATCGCGCCATGACCATGTACGGCAACAAGAACTATGGACCCGCCCTCCGCGCGTTCGAAGAGAGCGCCGACGCGGGCAACGTCGAAGCGATGATGTACCTCGGTCTCATGTATGGCGAAGGCCAAGGCACGCCGGTGAATTTCGACCAGGCCGTCACCTGGTTCCACAAAGCCGCCGCCGCCGGCGACAGCCAGGGAATGTGCAACCTCGGCAGTCTTTATTACCAGGGCCGCGGAGTCCCTCAGCGCTTCGACGTCGCTATGCGCTGGTTTCGCAACTCCGCCGCCGCGGGCAACGATCAGGCGATGTTCAACGTCGGCGCGATGTATCGCGATGGAGCCGGTGTGCCCGTCGATTACGCCGAAGCCCTCAACTGGTTCACCAAATCGGCCGACGCCGAAAACGACAAGGCCATGAACAGCCTCGGCAGTCTTTATCAGAAAGGACTCGGCGTCGCGGTCGATTACGAAGAAGCTGCGAAGTGGTATCGTAGTGCCGCCAACATGGGCAACCGCTCCGCGATGTTCAACCTCGGTGCGTTGTACGAAAAAGGACTCGGCGTCCCCCTCGATGCCGACGAAGCCCGCCGCTGGTTCGCCAAATCCGCCGAAGCCGCAGACCCCGAGCCGGTGACTCCTCAGCGCCCCTGATCAGATCGCTTTGAAAGGTGGCACAGGCTTTAGCCTGTGAGCTTTCCCGTCACTCCTTCGCTCCTTTGATCCACTGCAAAATCGTCACGTACTCCGGCGAATCCTTCGCGAACCGCACTCCCCCACCATGCGCCATCGTAGTCGACCCTGCCACTCCCTCCGACTCCGCCGTCGAAGTAGGCTTCCTTAAAATCAAACTATTCTCAGGATCGGACGTATCCACGACATTCATCGCCGTCGACCAAGTCGCATTGAACAAAGTGTGGCTAGCGTGGCAATGCACGCACGCATATCCGTCCTTTCCGCGCTTCTGAAGAATCGGCTCCACGTAGCCCCGGAAGAAAGCCTCGTCCAACTTCACCCGAACCTGCGGTCCTCCCGCCTTCGACGCCATCGGCCTAACCGGCGGCGGAGGCTTCAACACATGCGCAACCTCAATCGCCTCCGGCATCGACTCGACTTTTGCCGTAAGAGACTTTGTAGGCTCTCCCACCGGACCCGCAATCCGATTCACATCCGGAAATTTAACGTCGCGCACCAGAATCGCAGCCTGTTCGGCCAGCCTCCGCATCTCCGCGTCTCGTGAATCAAGAAGCGGCATCAAAGCCCGCGCCATCCGATCCGCACTCTCTCCGAAAAACCCAATCTGCTCGATGTCGTTCCCGATCCGGTTATAGACTGGAGGAGCGGTCTTCCCCAGATCAGCCTCCAGATCGTAAACATCGCCGCGCCGCAGCGGCAACTCCGTCAACGCCTGAAGCAGAGCCTTCTTCTGCAAATCCGGCCCATTCTCCAACACCGCGGCGAACTTCGTAGCGAGCCTCGATTCCACTGCGAGCCGTCCCCGAACCGCCTTCTCCCGATCCTCCGTGCGCCCCAACAACGGAACCCAATTGTTGTACAAATACCGAATATTTTCGTCGGCCAGATTATAAATCGCATGATGCAAATTCTCCGCGACCCACTCCGTCTGCCGCTTGCCGAGCGCTGCCAGGAGAGTGTCTTCAATCATGCTCTTCGTCTCGACATCCGGGGTCCAGAACCAGAACTGCCACAGCCCCTTGATTGCGTTCATGCGGATCGTCTCGACCGGATCGTCGGCCAGTTTCGAAAGTGCCCCTGCCAGCCCCGGCCGCTTCGCCAATTCGGAAAAGTGAGCAGCGAACACACGTGTCGCGCCCCACCGCCTTCGGTCGTCTGAATCCTGCAGCGCCGCTCCTAGTTCTCCCGAGGGCCAATCCGTGCGGCTATAACGCTGCCGCAGGGCCCAAGCTGCAGTCCGCTGAACAAGCTTGCTCTTATCCCGCAGTAGTGCTTCTACTTGGCGATTCCCAAGCCTTCCGCAAGCTTCCACCGCAGCCTGCCGAATAAGCGCGTCGGGTGAGGCCGTCGCCATCCCAATCTGCTGCGCCACGAGCTCCGAAGGCGCATCCCAAACCTCATCCAACTGCTCCAACATCTCCACCGGATCACTCGACAACTTCTCAATCTTCGGCGAATTCCACCCTTTCGCCCGCCCCTCGATGGGAAAGTACGAGCTCAGCGCGAGCACCGCCATCTGCGTCTCCCGAAAAGGCGTGCGGAAATTCTCGAACGATTGCAATGGGTCCATCCATCCGCCAAACTCCTGCTGCCTCCGCAGCAAATACTGGACGGCCTTCGCCACCTGCGGATTCGTCACCGGAATCCCCGCGTCATGCAAGGCCCACAACGCATGCCCCGTCTGAAACTCCACCTCCGCCTGATTCGCCTCAAACTTCATCGACCACTGCCCGTCATTTCGTTGCAGCGACAAAATGCGTTCTGCGTTGGCCGCGATTTGCGCTCGATACTTCTCTCGATCGATATCCGCCAACGCCAAAGTCTGATAGCAGAGGTCGATCATATTCTTGACCTCGCCCTTCGCAATAAACTCGCCCAGCCGCGGATCTTTCGTCTCCGTCCACGCATACCACGCGACCTCATGGGCGCTCACCAGCGGAGTATTTCCGTTCGTCTCATCGCCCGGCAGCTTGTCGCGCCCCGCATAGTAAAGGTCCAGATACTTGGCGATCCCCTCGTGATACCCCGCGCGCTTCTCGCCCGTGATCTGGTCTTCGTAGATGCTCGTCAGGTGCGACATGCGCCCCAGCACATTCGCCGGAGCCGAAATCATCCGCGCCCACACCGCGCCCTGCTCCTCGAATCCATAAAACGGCCGGGGATTGTTATAAAACCGCTCGGTCAAAAATTGCACCTGCTGCCGCATCACCACCGGATATCCGTTGCGCGTCGCATACAACTGGGCCCGCAAAGGAAAATGCGTGGTGTGGCAGCCCACGCACAAAGAAGTCTCCTGATGCACGCTCGACACGCGATCCAGAATCCCTCCGCGCCGCGGCGTATTCGCATGCCACGAATCTCCCGTCGCCATGATGTAATCGACGCCAGTGCGAACCGCCATCCTCGGATCGGAATACGGCGGGGCCTCGTACACACGCGTCCGCAGTTTATATTCCGGATGACTCGCGTGAACCGAAATATAGTAAGTTCCCTTGTCCTTCAAAATGCGCGGCGTGAACTTATTCCCCTGGAGAGCCTGCACCTCGTGCGGCAGCGTGACCGGGTCCTCGCCCTCGTAATACTCCTCGACCTTCCCGTTCACGAGCCGATAAACCCGCACATCCACCGGAATCTGATCCCGCTCCATCAGGTCCACTTGGAAGAACACCAGCTTCGGTTTGTCCGACGCGAATTCGAACATGTACCAATCCGCGCCCTCGGTCGATGCCTTCCGCGAAGTGCCCGGCAGCGGAATATATTCCTCATCGTCGCCCGATGCGAAGACCGTCTTCCCCAGCGCGATCGTCATCGCATCCTGCCAGCGATGGTCGGGCTCGCTCTTCACCTGCATCGAGAGAGGCCATCGATTCACCTGCAAAAAATAATTCCCCGCCGGATGCTCCGCGCGAATCACCACGGTCGCGGCGCCCGCGCGTGGCACGCGAAACTGCGTGTAATAATCCGGATCGCCCACATGCAAGGTCTTCCGCGCCAGCACCGCGTCCCCTTGCCGGATCTCCACCTCGACCGGAGTTAGTTCACGCAGCGAATTAAGTGAATAAAGAAAACTGTACTGATTCTGCGGACGCAGATCCGGCAGTGGTATGGTCTCCGATCGAACCGCCGCGGTTTTCGTCGTGACAACAGAAATCTCCGCCGCGCTTGCCGCCAGGGCCAATCCGAAAACCGCAAGCCACTTCATCTTGTATTCAGATTAGCGCTGTTGCCGTCAAATAGGGTCGTATAAGGCATCGCGCAGCGCCTTAAACTGTCATTTAAGCGCCTCTAAGAGCCCTTGACAACTATATATCAATTGATATATATATTACTCGATGCTGAACCCAAACTGGTTTTTGCGGATCTACCGGCGCTTGGCCAGGGCGTTCCCTCATGAGTTTCAAATGGTCTACGGAGCAGACGTGGTGCAGCTTGGCGAAGATGCCATCGAGGAAATTGCCAAGGCTCACGGAATCTTGGGTTTAGTGAGCCTGGTGGCAGATCTTGCCTGGCGCGTGCCGTTGGAATATCTGAGCGAAATCCGGCAAGATCTGGTCTACGCCGTTCGTATGCTGCTGAAATCACCGAGCTTAGCAGTGGCTGCCGTTTTGTCACTCGGTCTGGGCATCGGCGTCCCCACTGCGGGATTTAGCGAGATCAACGCTTTTCTGCTGCGCGACCTACCCGGCGCGAAAGACCCCAAGCGGTTGTTAACAACGGAACAAAACACATCGTATCTTCAGTTTGAGCGCTACAGAGACCATCGTGAATTGTTCTCGGGCGTTACCGCATACGTCGGATCCGTGCCCTTCAAATTCGAAAACGAGCGAGTCTTCGGGCAATTGGTGTCGCCCGAATATTTCGACGTGATTGGGGTCAACGCGCGAGCCGACGGAGTGGTCGTCAGCGACCGGTTTTGGCGTGAAAGGCTAAATGCTGCACCAGATACCGTGGGGCGGAGCGTGCGGATCAACGGTCGCCTGGTAACCATCGCCGGGGTCGCGCCCAAGGATTTCCTGGGCACCCAACCAGTGATGCCGGCGGATCTGTTTGTGCCGATTTCCATGAGAAAGGATTTCGCGCCGGAGCTCCGCGATGAATCGAAATCATTCAGTGTTTTGATGCGTTTGCAGCCAGGAGTCACCGAAAAATCCGCAAACGCAGCCGCTGAAACCATCACCCGCCAACTGGATGCCGAAGGGTTGGATGCCGACCGGAACCGGAAAGGCCAACGCGCGAAGCTGATACCCGGCGGAGGAACAATCCCGCGAAGCCGCGAAATGCTTCCAGTGATTTTTGCATTCATGGGAACGCTGATGGCGCTGATCCTGGGAATCGCCTGCACCAATCTTGCGAACATGCTGCTGGCACGGGGGGCGGGACGACGGAAGGAGATTGCGATTCGGCTCGCGGTGGGAGCCAGCCGGTTCCGGTTGATCCGTCAATTATTGACGGAGAGCGTACTGCTTGCGCTGGCCGGCGGCGTGGCGGGATTTGCGTTTGCATATTGGCTTTTGAGCGGGGCCACTTCGATGTACAAAAAATTTCCGATGCCGGTTCCGATTGAGCTCGATGTGCGTCCGGATTGGACTGTTCTGTGGTTTAACCTTGCCCTGGCGCTCATTGCGGGAATCGGGTTCGGACTTGCGCCGGCACTTGCGGCGACGAAGGCGGATGTGGGACCGGCGTTGAAGGAAGGCTCGTCAACGCAATTGCGCGGATACCGGCGGTTTGGATTGCGCAATCTGCTGATGGTGTATCAAGTGGCTGGGTCGCTGATGGTGTTGATTATTACCGGTTTCATCGTTCTGGGATTTTCCGCGATCAAGGACGCGAACGCACGGTTCGATACGTCTAATCTCTACCTGATGGCCATCGATCCGGTGCGGGACGGTTATTCTCCGGCGCAAACTGGGGCGCTGTTTCAGAAATTACGGGATCGATTACAGGGTTTACCGGCAGTAGAGAACGCGGCGTTCGCGGACGAGCCTCCGGCAAATGTGTTTGCGATGGGGACCACCACGATCACCGTACCGGCGGGGGGCGGGGCGGCGGCGAAGACGGTGACCTCGGTCAAGCGAGAAATTATCGGGGCGAATTATTTCGCGACGCTTCGCTTGACGGTGGCCGGGGGACGGGAATTTTCCGCGCGCGATGAAGGCGGAACCGGGGCGGCACAGCCTGTGATCCTCAGCGAGATTGCGGCGGAGCAGATGTTCGGGACGACCAATCCGATCGGGCGGCGCATCGTTTGGGAGAACCAGGCGTTCGACGTGGCGGGAGTAGTGCCAGATTTGAGCGGCCGGGTGTTCGGCGTTAAGCCTCCGCCAACCATTTTCACGCCGCTTTCCAATCGAGCTTACTCGCGTCCGCCTGCTGGGGGCATGACGTTAATGGTGAGGGCGGGAGCGGGGAGCGACGCGATGAACGAAATCCGGCACGAGATTGCGGCCATCGATCCGAACCTGAGCGTGTTCAACGCGCGCACGATGGTGGAATTCCTGGATCAAGCGAATGCCCTGACTCGCTGGACAAGTTTTGTGTACGGCGGATTTGGAGTCTTCGGGCTGATCCTGGCCTCAGTGGGACTGGCGGGGGTGACGGCGTATTCGGTGGCGCAGAGGCGAAAAGAGATCGGGATCCGGATGGCGTTGGGGGCGCGGCAAGGGCAGATGTTGAGGCTGGTGATGAAGGAGGGCGCGATGCTGGTGACGGTGGGGTCCGCGTTGGGATTTTTGGGCGCCTGGGGCGTGGGGAGGGCATTGTCGGCCGTATCGCCGGAAATGGCGGACACTCTGAGCGCGAAGCAGCCTTTGTTGATGATCGGGGCTCCTTTATTGCTGGGTGGACTGGCGATGCTGGCGTGCTATTTCCCGGCGAGGAAGTCGACTTCGGTGGATCCGCTGGTGGCTTTGCGGATGGAGTAGAGCGATGAGTCAAACGCCTTTTTGACGCAAAGACGCTGAGGACGCAGAAAACACAAGGAAAAACCTTGGCGAGCTTCGCGCCTTTGCGTGAAGGCCATCAGACTCAATAGCGCATGATCCCCACGGCCCCTGCGCCCTTCGGAAGCTCGAACGCTTTTCCGCCATGGATCGTTGTTTGGACAGCGGCCAGGTTGAAGAGGTCTTCCTTGCCCCAAGCTGTATAGCCCGGCGTCTCGCAAATCTCAATGGCTTCCGCGTTTTCGGCGAGGAACAATTCGTAGACGCGCCCGTCGAATGCGGCGCGCACAATATCTTGCGCAGATGTTGACAGGCGGTTTGCCGCAACTCGTTCCCTGGAATCTTCGAGAGCCTTTTCTTCGCGCTCCAGTTCTTCGTCGCGCAAGAACGCAGCGGCCGACGCAATGGCCCCGGCCTCTTTCAAAAGGAGCATTGGATTGCCATGGAGGCTCTTCTTCACCAATCCTCGATACGTGCTGAGCGCGCGATAGGCGGCGATATCTTCTTCGACGCCCGCCAGAATCAGCGGAACTTGTCCGTGAAGGACGGCTTTCAGCCCGTGGTCCACCAGCTTGAAAAAATGGGCCCGATACGCGTCTTCCTTCTCCCGCCCGCCGCCCGTGCCGAAGCGTAGCGCATGCATGGCGCCGGTCGAACTACCTGCCGCGGAGCGATTCTCGAGGTCGTGATCGGGAGGCTCCAACTCCAGCGCATCTTCGATCGACGCAGGCATTCCCTTGGGGAGAGCGACGGGTTCCGCTCCCTCAGGAGTACAGCGGAGTAGCTCCAATGATTTCTTCGAGATCCCCAGCAAATAAAATACCCTCGGAATCCAAAGCTCCGGCAGTAGTTGGCGAATTGCAAAACATCCCGCGACGGTTAGAGACGGTTTCACGGGTTGCTCCAGGTGGAACTGCGCGAACACGTCTGGAGAGCGAAAAATCGCGCGGCCCCAGCGCGAGCCCGCCTTCGAGGAGGGATCTTTATCTAACTGTTCCAGCGGTTCGAGAAAATTGCGTGTCGCGTCTTTCGAAAATCCCTGCTCGGTTAGCACTCGGACGGCTTCCTGGAGGTCGCCTTTAAGACGCGTCGCGGCTGATTCGGCCGGCTCCCCAGGATGATAGGGCGGCAACAGGACAGTGATACACGGACCTGGAGTGCGAAGAACCTGGCGCAGTTTTTCCAATTCAAGCAATTCAAATCCAGCGGATTTCTCGATCATCATAGGGTCCTCTTTTCAACGGGTGCAAGCTGACTCTCGGCGAGAAGATGGGACACTTCAGCGTCGCTGATCTGTTGAAAATCTTCATACCACTCTCCTACGGCTATGAAAGGATCAGGCCTCGCGAGGCAGATGCACTCATCGCATTGACTCTTCATCCGGTGGCAAGCCTGCTGTGAGCCGATGGGAGCGCAGACGATCAGCCTGGCAGGCCCCAAGCTACGCGCAAACCGCGCGGCGACCATCATAGTAGATCCTGTCGCCAATCCGTCATCGACTAACACGACTGTGCGTCCGCTGAGCCGTAAGGCCGGGCGGCCGCTTCGATAGAGGGTCTCGCGGCGGTGAAGCTCCGCGGTTTCCTTTTCCACGATGGATTGGATCTGCGGTTGAGAAATTCCGAGTTCCTGAATCAGATCTTGATTCAGTGCTAAATGCCCGCCGGCAATCGCGCCGATGGCGAGCTCGGGCTGCCAGGGAACTCCCAATTTGCGAACCACCATAACGTCGAGCGCAGCATGCAGGGCATGAGCCACCGCGAATCCGATGGGAACGCCTCCGCGAGGCAACGCCAGGACGACCGTTTCAGCCGGCAGCTTGCGGCGCTTCAGCTCTTCAGCGAGCAATTGTCCCGCATGGCTCCGATTCTGGAAGATTCGATCAGGCATTCTGATGAAGAAACCAATCGTTGAGAACGACGTCGCGTACGAACCAGCGGGTCTTAAGAAGACTTCGCGCCAAAGCGCCGACCATGGGAGACGGAAGCGACCGCCCAATCCGCATCAGCGTCGATTCCGCGGGCGGGGTGAGCCAGGCGCGGAACGATTCAAAGTCGTTCGCGAGAATACTGCGAGCCGCGAGCAAACCTGATTCAACTGCCGGAAGAATCCCTTCGCCGCTTTGAAGAGAAGCCAGACCGGCCGCGTCTCCGATCAGCAGGTAATCGCCGCCCGCGACGGATCGGGAGTTGCCTTTCAGAAGATAGGCGTGGCCGTGGAGCGGCGGGATATCGAAAGTAATCCGTCCAGCCCATTTGAGAAACTCCAGGAAACTCTTAATGTGAGCCGGCAAGTGCCGCGGATCGGCGCGGCCGAGGCCCACGTTCAGAACGTTCCCCTTGCGAAAGCACCAACCGTATCCTTTCATGTCTTCGCAGAAATACAGTTCCGGCCTCTGTCCCAGCACGCGGCAGCCTGCGCGGAGCTGAGCGTCCATTTCAAATTCCACCTCTTGTGCAACGACCGGCGATTCCGTGGTTGCTTTGGCTCCCAACATTCGCGCGACGGGACAGAAGTGTCCACCGGCTCCGACCAGAAACCGGGCTTCAATTTCGCCGTTCACGAACCAGCTCCCGCTCCTGCGCTCCAGGCTGTTCAATGCTCTACCGAGCAGAAGCGCCGCGCCGGAGCGCCGCAACAGGTAGTCGTCGAACTCCTTTCGCCGGATGCCGTAGCTGACGGAATCGCGATACGTTGTTTCTACAGGGCGGCAGCCGATGGAGGCGACCAGGAAGCTTTTGATGGGTTGCAGGACGTGGTCTCGTGCGTAGGCCGGCGCGTCAATTTCTAACTTGGTAAGCACCTCCGGCGTGATCCATCCTCCGCAGATCTTGTCGCGCGGAAAAACCTGTTTGTCGAGAATCGCGACCTTCAACCCCGAATGCCGCAGAGCCCGGGCGCACGACGAACCAGCCGGGCCTCCGCCAACAATCAGGACATCGTAGGAGTCCATTTCGCATCTTCTTCCACATGGTTGGAATCGGTATACAGCGCCGCGCGCGTCTCAGCGTACAACGCGGCACGCGTCCAGGAAGTCAGCCGGCTCCTGGCGCCTGCGAACGAGACCTGAAACAGTTGCAAAGTCCCGGTGCGAAATCCGGCGATCGATCCGGCCAGATAAAGCCTCCAGGCTCTTTGGAACCACAGGCCATACATTTCCGCCACGCGCTGGCCCGCGGCTTCGAACCGTTCCAGCCATAGCTCGACGGTGCGGGCGTAGTGTGGACGAAGGTTCTCCACATCCAGCACCGCGTAGTGATGCGGCTGAAGGATGGTCATCGCTTCGCCGAGCGTAGGAGCATAAGCTCCGGGGAATATCCTTTTCCGAATCCAGCGGCTAAAAGCGCCTTTATAGCTGCGCCCGATGAAGTGCAGAAAACCGCGGCCGGAATCGCCGATCGACCGATAAATCACTTCACTCATGCGAGCGTAGTCTTCGGTGCTGACATGCTCCAGCATGCCGACACTGACGAATACATCGAACTTTCCGGTTATATTCCGCCAATCGTCTTCGATGAACTGGACTCGGTCGCTCAGGCCCAATTCGACGGCTCGTCTCCGCGCGTGCACAATCTGCTCGTGCGAGATGTTGAACGCCTTCACCGTCACGCCGTAATGCTGCGCCATGTGGAGCGCGAGCGAACCCCATCCGCAGCCAGCCTCCACGACGTGCTCTCCCGGTTGAAGGCGAAGCTTGCGGCAAATATAATCGAGCTTCGCTGTCTGCGCTTCCTCCAGCGTCGCCGCCGGGGAGGGGAAGTAGGCGCACGTGTACACCAAATCCCGGTCGAGCCACATCTTATAAAAGTCGTTTCCCAGATCGTAGTGAGAATGGACGTTGTGGCGGGAGCCATACAAGCTATTCGCCTGGCGCCTCGCCATCCAGTTCGATGTCAGCCGCTGATACCAACTGGTGTTCGCGCGTCCGGTAGGCCAGGTTTTATAAACCGCTTCCAGCGCCCCGACCAAGTCTCCGTGGACCTCAATGCGGCCGTCCGCATAAGCATCGCCGAATGCGATCTCCGGGTCGACCATCATCAGCGCAAGCGTGGGAAGATCGCGAATTACCACAGTCGCAGCCGGCGAGACATTGGGAGGACACATCTGCTCGCCATCCTTGAACATTAAGCGCAGAGGCGCCGGACCGATAGCCTTGAAGATCTGTCCTAAAAGCCATCGTTCCAAACGAGGAAACCCACGCCGGGGCCCTATGTTGTTTCTCAAAACGACGTTTGAGTGACTCATATGTCCTGGATTTTACTTAATAGTTAGATATGCAGGCTGCTGCGGTTATTAGACTCTGCGCCGGGCAAATAGTTGCGGCCAAGAAGCGGCAGTGAACTGGAAATTCACTTGCTGAAGAGAATGCGGTTCTTATGCCGCTCGAGATCGCATGTCGTCAGCAGGAAGGAATTAAGATTCTTACTCTCAAGGGACGCCTCGTCTTAGGAGAAGAGGACCTGCTTCTGCGAAAGGAGATCGATGAAGCCGCCTGCCGTAAAACGTGCCTGGTGCTGGACATTTCCGCCGTAACCACGATCGATTCTACCGGGCTGGGCACCTTGGTCTACGCGGACCAGGTGTTGAAAAAGGCCGGCGGCGGATTGCGCCTTGCCAACCTGATTCCGGAGCATATCAATCTCCTGGTCCTCGCGAAGATGGAAACAATATTCGAAGTGTTCGACTGCGCCCAGGATGCGATGAACAGCTTTTTCCCCGGTCGCAGCGTCCACCCGCTGGATCTGATGGAGCTGATCCGAACGATGCCCAAAACCAAGCTGTAAGTCTTCCAGAAATTGAGGAAACCGTTTCCTGCGGTCCGGCGCGGACGACGGCGTCCGCTCCACACGGATGGTTCAACTATTTCTCCCCATTCCCGCCAACCGTCGAACCCCAAGCCGCCGAGCTTCCCCAAGCCGCTGAACTCCCCCATGCAGCCGAGCTACCCCAGGCAGCTGAGCTTCCCCATGCCGCCGAACTGCCCCAGGCTGCCGATGTCCCACCTATGGATTGCACCACTCCGGGGCCCCAAACATCCGTGAGGCTCCACAAGCTGTTGTTCCAGCCGGAACCTGAGGGGTTCACCAGAATCGCCAGCGAAAGCAACTGGTTGTAAAGCACCGAAGGCGACAGCGCTACGCCGACGAATACATCGGAGTTATTTAATGCCGCCGAGATATCCAGATATCCGGCGCCCACCGTGAAGATATCGTAGGTATCGGTATAAGCGACTCCGTTGGCTACGGTGACGCTTGCCGCGGGAAACGTCTTGTACGCGGTTTTCATCAGCCGCGCCTTTACGCCGTCGGGCGTGAGCGAAGGACTGTGCTGCAACAGAATCGCCGCTGCGCCGCTAACCACTGGCGTCGCCATGCTGGTGCCGCTCAACTGGAAATATTCGGTGGGCGCGGAATATCCGGACTGCACATAATACGACGCGGGTGTCACGTTCGCCGGATATTCTTTCGATAACGTGGATCCTGGCGCCAGCAGCGAAACAACCATATTTCCCGGCGCCACGATGTCCGGCTTCACTTCGAAATCGATCCACGACGGACCGCGCGAGCTATAACTCGCGATCAGGGAATTACTCCGATTCGGGCTGCCTTCTGTTTTCATCGCACCCACGGTAATCGCGTTCGGACTGTTCCCCGGCGACGTGATGGTTGCGTACCCGTTTCTGCCCAGGTTGCCTGCCGCGACCACCACCACGATGCCTTGTTTCCAGGCCGCCGCCACGGCCGCGCAGATCGGGTCCAGCCTGTAACTCTCGAAAATCGGCCGCCCGATCGACAGGTTCAACACCCGGATGTTGTATTGCGACCTCAGGGTGATCGCTTTATCGATAGCCGAGAGCACCACGCTATCCGTGCTCATCCCATTCGCGTCCAGCGCGCGCAGGTCGATCAGGTGCGCGCCGGGAGCTACGCCGCGAAACGTGCGCGTAAAATGCGCCCCGGTCGAGGATGCTCCGCTGCCCGCCGCAATACCGGCCACGTGCGTCCCGTGTCCGTAATCGTCGTTGTTGACGCCGCCGATGAAACTCTGGCGGTAAACGATGCGCCCAGCCAAGTCCGGATGCGCGTAAATACCGCTATCGACGATGGCGATCCCGATCCCCGCGCCGGTGTAGCCCGCCTGAAACGCCGCGTTGGCATTCACGGCTGCTGTCGTTAGGTCGAGTGTCCCCGTAACCGCGCGATCGGGCGAAATGTAGGCGATCGAAGGATCCAGAGCCAGGATCGAAACCACTGCCGCGGGCAGTTTCACCGCGATCGCCGGGATCGATACATATTGCGCGTTGATCACGCCGCCCAGCGACAGCAGCTTGGTGATGTTCAATAGATTCGGCGTGCTGTTGTACTGAATGACCACATTGGTCGGTGTGAGCAGGTTGCCCAGCAGGTTCTCAAGATCCGGAGCGATCTTGGAAAGCTGAGCGGAAGCGAAGCTGGTGCTGATCAGGAAGCCAGTCCAGAGGATAAATTGACGTCGGAGCCATTTCATAGCGATCCCTGCAATGCATCTCGCGTTCCACCGCTTAAGACATTGATTTTTATAAGTCAGTGCTTTTACTTAGGCGACACAATGGCGCTTCCGGCGTCACTTTGGCGTCTGCCACTTCGCGCGGATCTCCTTTCTTATCAGGAAATTCCGTCGGGTCGAGATCGGGGATTCCCTGGTGGAGCCTCCGGTAAAGCGCTTAAGGAAATGACAGTACTGGAACCCCTTAAGTCCTTAAGCCAAGGAGCCGATTATTAGTAGAGAGGCCACCCCCCGACCTACTTATGACGCCTCGCAGAGCCACCGTCTACATCGGGCTGATCATCTTCGCCGGCTCCGTGATTCTCGCGCATGGCCTGTGGACGTGGAGTTCCCAGGACCCCATCCGCTATCTCTCCTATTGCGCCATCGCCATACTTGCCTCCGGGATGAAGGTCACGCTGCCCGGAGTCTCCGGAACCATGTCGATGAACTTTCTGTTCGTCCTCATCGGCATTTCCGAGCTCAGCCTGGCGGAGACGCTGGTCATGGGCTGCCTGGGGATCGTGGTGCAGAGCGTGGTTCACGTCAAGCATCGCCTGCGCCTGGTGCAGGTACTGTTCAACCTGGCGAGCATGGCCTGCTCCATCCAGATTTCCTATGGCGTCTACCATTCCCCGTACCTGCTCAGCGGAAAACTGGAAGCGCCTGTAAAACTGCTGCTGGCCGCGGCAACTTATTTCGTCACCAATACACTCTCCATCGCTACGGTAATAGCGTTAACCGAGGGAAAACGCGCGGGAAAGGTCTGGCGCGAGTCGTATCTCTGGTCGTTCCCCAACTACCTGGTCGGCGCCGCCGTAGCGTGGATCGTGAATGCCGCCAGCGTCCTGTTAGGCTGGCAGACTTCCTTGCTGCTGATGCCGATTCTCTACGTGATTTACCGGTCTCATAGCCAATATGTAAACCGCCTCCAGGACGAAGCCATGCGCGCCGAACAACTGCGGAGCCACGCCGAAGAAGTCGCCGCGCTGCACCGCCGCACCATCGAAGTGCTGGCGCTCGCCATTGAAGCTAAGGATCAGACCACCCACGACCATCTGGAGCGCGTCGAAGTCTACGCCATCGGCGTCGGCAAGGAACTGGGGCTCGATGAGGGCCAGCTCGAAGCGCTCCGCGCGTCGGCTCTGCTGCATGACATCGGCAAGCTCGCGGTGCCGGAGTACATCATCTCGAAGCCCGGCAAATTGACGCCGGAGGAGTTCGAGAAAATGAAGACGCACACCGTGGTGGGCTCGGAGATTGTGGAGCAGATCCGCTTCCCCTATCCGGTGGCGCCCATCGTGCGGTCTCATCATGAGAAGTGGGACGGCACGGGCTATCCGGACGGTTTATCCGGCGAACAGATTCCCATCGGCGCGCGCATCCTGTCGGCAGTGGATTGCCTCGATGCCCTGGCTTCGGACCGCCAGTATCGCCGGGCTTTACCGCTCGAGGAAGCCATCAAAATAGTCGAAGCCGAGTCCGGGAAAGCGTTCGACCCGAGAGTCGTCAAAATCCTCGCCCGCCGCTATATCGAACTGGAGCATCAGGCGACCTCCGGCGGGTCGCATGAAAAACCCAAACTTTCAACTGACATGAAGATCGTCCGCGGCGACGCTCCAGCCGCCGGCTTCGAAACCACCGGCCGCGACTTGGCGAATTTCCACCGCTCCATTTCCGCTGAAGACGTTCTAGTGGGCTGCACCGACCGTGAGTCGGCGTTTTCGAAGCTGCGCAAATCGATTCGCGAAGCCGTCCAGTACGACGTCCTGGTCCTCTACCGGAAATCCGGCGAACATCTCACGCCGGAACATCTGGACGGCGAAGATTACCGTCTGTTCGGCTCGCTCGAAATCCCTCTGGGCATGGGTTTATCGGGATGGGTTGCGGAAAACGCGAAATCGATTATCAACGGGAATCCGTCAGTCGAGCCCGGCTATCTGAACGACCCGACGAAATTCAGCACCCTTCGCTCCGCCCTGGCCGTGCCTCTGGAATCGCGCGGCGGAGTCGTGGGAGTGCTCTCTCTCTACCGCCTTCAGCGCGACGCGTTTTCGAACGAAGACCTGATGAGCCTGCTATCCGCAGCCCCGGCGGCGGCGCGTGCGCTGGAATTGCCGATGCGGGAAACCATCGCTCAATGAACTTGCGCGCCTTCGCGTCTTACAGAGCCGCTATACGAAAGCATGGGGATGATAAGAAATCCATTCGCCACGAACAGCGCAGCGTGTTAGTCGATAACATACTTTATCGTCTAGGAAAATAGCTTGTTCACACAGGGCGAGCTGGGTTTGTGATTTTGAACTTAATAGCAGCCGAGCAAGGCTATTTGTTTTGAGGACGGCTAGGGTGCAAGATCGTACTGCCCACGGTAACGCCGCCCGCGGTCAACTTTTTATGCCAGATCAGCAGTTCGTTCGCTTCGTCTCCTAAGGTGGGAGCGCCGGATGTGGCAGGAGTCCACGAGACGTTGTTAAAGCTAATGGTCGGCGGCACACTGAAAGAGTAGTCGTCACGCTGCCACACCCCACCGCCCTGGTAGTTGCGCCTTCCTGAGAGGTTGTCGTGCACTGAATTGTTGCCGAATACCCCGCTGGGGTCGTTGAGATAGTTGGTGTATCCAATTCCCGCGGCGAAATCCGTGATAATCGTCCCGTCCTTCAGCAGCCCACTCGAAAGAGTCCGATTCGAATACATTTCGATATCATGTCCCAGCGCGATCCCAATTCCTACGTTTCCGAAGTTCACAGCCTGGTTGTCGTGAATCTTTAGAAACGCAGTGGCAAGGGACGGATCGATGTTCGGCGAGCCGTCCGTTGTGAAGGCTGAGCCATAGTACGGCAGACCCCGCGCGTTGGATGGGACAGAGTCGTAGCCACCCTGAATGTAATTGTCATGAATTTGCATGGGGCTCGCAGAGGTACCACTAGAATCGTAAATATTGATTGAGTCTCCAACGCCTCCCTCGTAGGGTTCGTTGATAATCTCGTTCCAGCCGATCTCGATTCCTGGCACTCCGAGGACATGATCCAAGATTATGGCATGGCTGACTGCCGCCGCTTGCTGGCTAGTCAACGTCTCCAGATATCCCCCATTTCCGTCACTAAGACGTCCATCAACGTTGTAAACCCGATTTCTGAGGATCGTGATTGTGTTGTCGAGACTGTGGTTCCCTCCGTATTGCTGAAACCATATTCCGTAGAACCCTCCGCCGACGAAGTCGCAATTCTCGACGCGTAGACTTGCGGCCTGGTAGCTGTGGATTGGGCTTCCCTTTCCCTGGCCCATCTTATTGGGGTTCGTCCCTGCAAAACACGATTGCAGCACGGTCAACGTGCTTCCGACTCCTGAGTCGATCAGATCCCCAGGGCCCTTTATCCTAGAGTCAACGATCATGACTGCCTCGGTCGTCTGAATATTCACGGCCGGGACCGAGGGGTCAGTGCTTTGCCAGTTTCCCGAATATGTTCCGCCCTGGGTGATAACGATCGGCCCGCTGAAAGACACCCCATAGTCACAATTCTGGGCCGAGGCCGAGCCGACGCCGGCCAACGTAGCGAGAAGCCCGCAGAAACTTTTAGCGACATGCAGGAGCGCCACACGGTCAGTATATCCGCAGAATTCGCCGCTTGCCAGCCCGAATACGTCGGGTCTTCACCGCTACTTCCGATAATCCGGTCATATGTTAACTTCCTACGTAACCGCCGTCGCCGGGCTCTGGATCTGTCGGCATGCGAAGCTAATAGGAAGTGCCTGCTCCTTCGCACGAGACGGGAGAAAGAGCTTCGACAAGACCGGTAATCGCCTGAAAAGCCGGATCCTATCCTACTACTAGGGGGCGGGTTGACGCTCCGAGATCTTCCACTCAGTGCTCCGCGCCCACACGCGCAGGAAGCTGTGGAATCGCCGCAATCAAGCGCTTCGTATACTCGCTCCGCGGGTTCAGAAAAACCTCGTCGATGGAATCGCACTCCACAATCGCTCCATCGTGCAAAATGGCCACGCGGTCGCACAGCGACGCCACCGACGCCAGATCGTGCGAAATGTACAGGACCGCGATTCCCCGCTCCCGGTTCAGCCGTTTAAACAATGCGAGGATCTCCGACTGCGTAATCGTATCGAGCGCGCTAGTCGATTCGTCCGCCAGCAGCAACGCCGGGTTGTGCAGCAGCGCCATCGCAATCAAAAACCGCTGCGCCAATCCGACGCTCAAAGCCCGCGGATACTGGCGCAGGAAACTCTCCTCGGTCGGCAGGCTGACGCTTTCAAGCAAAGGCTTCCAATCCGGCTTGCCTTTTTCGTGCGCTCTCCAAGCTTCTTCGAGTTGCGAGCCGAGCCGCACATTCGGATTGAGAGCCGCCAGCGGACTCTGCGGCACCAGCGCGATCTGTTTCCCTCGCACCCGCCGGATATCCCGCGAATTTAGTTTCAGCAGATCGCGATCCTGAAACAGAATTTCGCCGCTGCATCGGCCGCCCTTCAATTGGAGCAGCCCGAGAATTGAAAGAGCGATCGTGCTCTTACCTTCCCCGCTGCGCCCCACCAAACCGAGAATTTCGCCCTCCGCGACCTCGAGCGACAGTTCATTGAGAACGCGCTTCTGCCCGTATGCCACCGAAATTCGTAGCGAAAGCAGCATCATCTGCTCCCAACGGTGATATGTTCCGCATCCCAAAAAGTATGGGGGAAGAAAGTAGTCGGCTTCACGCCGATGAGCTGCTTAGAAACCGCAGACAGCGAGTTCGGATGTAGCAGATAAATGATCGGCTCCTGCTCGCGCAAGATCTCCTGCACGCGGTCGAAATTCTTCTTGCGCACATGGTAGTCCGCAGTCGCCGCCTGCGCCAGCATCAAACGGTCGATCTCCGCTTCCCAAGGAGTTTCCGGTGTCTTCTGCGAAGGGTTCCAGGGATGATTGCTAGCCGAGCTGAGCAAAATGTTCATCATCTCGCTAGGGTCGGGATCGACGTTCACCAAGCCCAGCAAACAAGCTTCGTAATTCAAGGTGCGAGTCATCCGCTCAATCAGCGAAGGAAAGTCGAGTGTCACAATATTGATCTTGATGCCCAGCTTGGAAAGGTCTTCCTGAATCATGGCCGCCATTCGCTCGCGCGTCTTGCTGCCCGCGTTGGTGATCAGCGAAAATTCAACGGCGTTGCCGGCGCGATCGCGGAGCACTCCGTTTTCGAGGTGGAAGCCGTCACTTATCAATAGTTTCAGAGGATCGAGTTTCGACGCCGATCCTTCTTTGAACCAGAGCTTATTCGAAGGCGCGATTGGTCCTACGGCCGGGGTTGCATGGCCACGGTAGACGACCCGGCAGAGGTCGGCTCGTTGGATGGCCTGCGAAACGGCGTGCCGGAACGCGGCGGAGCGGAACCAGTCCTTCGTATGTTCTTGAATCGGGGCGCGTTTCGCTTGGTTGAACCACAGAAATTCGGAGTCGAGCGTCGGCCCGGCGTCGACGGCTTCGGGGATACGCTCGAAGAGATCCGGAGTTAATTTATCGATCAGTTGGATCTCGCCGCGTTTGAATCTCAGCAGTTCCAGATCTCGATTTTGCTCGATATCGATGCGGATGGTGTCGACCTGCGGAAGAGGCTTCTTCCAGTACGCCGGATTCTTCTTCAATAGGATGAAAACGCCAGGCTTACGCTCCGCCACCACAAATGGGCCGAGTCCGGAACCGATGGCGACCTGGTCGAACATAATTTCAATGCTGGCGGTGGGCGCGGGGAATTCGGCGGTTACTGTTGACGGTCCTTGGGCGGTTACTTTTACGGTGCCTTTTTCGGTTTTGAAGGTATCGGCGATCGGCGAGTGCAGTGCCGGGTCCAGCAAGCGTTCGAAGGTTTTAACGACGACGTCGGACGTTATGTTGGGCCGCAATTGGAATGTGATTTTTGTGCTGTCTTTGCTTATTTTCCATGAGGTTGCGAGTTCTGGCTCGGGTTTTTGGGTCAGGCGGTTGATGCGGATCAGCACGCCTTCGGTCAGGTAGCCGATGGCTTCGGCGGATTCGTCGGCCATCAAAAGAGGGTCGGTGGTTTTGGGCTCGTCGTGCAGCGCGAAGCGCAGTTGTCCGGCGAGGAAGATCAATAGCATCAGCTTCATACGGAATACTCCTCGCGCTCGAAAATCACTTGAAAACTGCCGACTACCGCGGCAAGAAGCAGAACGGGAGCCAGGAGCCAGGGATGGCCGGCGATGCCTCCGCCTTCGAGTTCGCGCAAGAGATTGCCCCAGGATGGCAGCGGCTCCATCACGCCTAACCCTAACATTCCAAGGGTGGTTTCGGCCAGCACGTAGGCTGGAATCGTGATCCAGAGCTGCGCCCACAAGATCGGCATGACGTTGGGAATCAGATGCCTTCGCAACAAGCGGGAAGATCCGGTGGCGCGGGCTTGCAGCATGAAATCCGAGTTGGAGAGCTTGCGGACGGCGGCCCGAATGACTCGGGCGGGACCAGCCCAGCCGAGGGCTCCGAGCAATAAGAATGTGATGGTTACGGATAGTAGTGGCGATACGTTCAGAGGCAGAAACGCCCTTACCATCAGGAGCAGAAACATCCAGGGGAGGGATAAAAACAGGTCGGCGGAGGCGAGGATCAGTTTGTCCGCGATTCCGTAGCCGGCTAAGCCGCCGAGAGCTGCCGCGGCGATACAGGATAGGATTGCGGATGCGGTTGCAAGCAATAGAGATACTCGTGTCCCGTAGACCAGGCGAGACAGGCGGTCTCGACCTAAGTCGTCGGTGCCGAGCGGAAATTGCTTCGAGGGGGAGGCGTTTGGAGAATCACGGAATTGTCGTTCATAACGTGCTGGGATCAGCGCCGTGAAAACGACAAGCATAAGAAAGCAAATGGCGATTCTCTTAATCATGCCTAATTTCCGAGACCGCGGTTGCCACGGTGGTCGCGATGGCGACTAGCATGGTCAGGTTTACCAACAGGGGAAGATCGCGAGCCATCGCCGCGTTCCAGGCCAATTTTCCCAAGCCGGGGACATCGCAGATCGCTTCAATGGGGATGGCGGCTCCGATGGCCATGCTCGCCGAAGCGGCTGCAAGTGCTAGTAATTGCGGGGAGATAGACGGCAAAACGTGAGAGAACAGGATGCGGGTTTCGGTGACGCCGCGGGCTCGCGCCATTTCCACATGGAGGGCGTTGTTGGCTTGGGTTATTAGGTTGCGAGCGAAGCGGTAGATCCTTGGCGTGAGGACGATCACCAGGACCAAAAAAGATTTCGCGCCTGCCGCCAGACAGAGATAGGCGATCAAGGCGATGGGAAGACTCAGAAGCAGGCCGGCGAGGATTGAAAAGCCTCGTTTCGGGATCGCGAGGGCCAAACCTAACAGCCAGCCGCCGGTTAGGCCGATGGCGATTTCGCGGAGGGTTTCGGGGGCGCGGTCGGCGATCAGGGCGGCGATGGAGGCGTGGTTGGACTCGGAATAACCGAGATCACCCTTCGCTAAACCGACTATATATCGCCTTAAATTGCTCAAAATGTCGGCCGCGGATGCCTTATTTGACCTTATTTCGCGGATGCTCGCTTCATTCAAACGGCGGTCGAGCTCGCGCTCATCGACTGCGGTTCCGGGCGCGTAGCTGACTAGAAGTGCACACGCCAGGCCTGAGGCTAAAACGAGGACTACAATTCGCCTAAGTTGCCGGAGCACAGGTATCTATCGGTGGAAACACAGGAGACAAGCATCAGGCGTTCTGCTCACGCAACTGGGGCTTACGCCTTATGGCCCAAGTAGTAAGGTTTCGTAAATACTGAGGGTTCATGCTCGCCCGCGAATTTATCGGTGTGCCCGCGGTCTTCGCCAGCGAAGTGATGCAGAAGCTGGTGGCGCTGGTGGAGAAGGTCGCGGTGACGAACGCCACGATTCTGATCACGGGGGAGAGCGGGTCCGGGAAAGAGATCGTTGCGCGGGCGGTTCATCATTATTCGCTGCGGTCATCGAAATCGTGGGTGGATTTAAACTGCGCGGCGCTGCCGGAGAATCTGCTGGAGAGCGAACTGTTCGGGCACGAGAAAGGCGCGTTTAGCGGGGCTGATATTTGCAAGCCGGGACTGTTCGAGCTCGCGGACCAAGGCACGCTTTTCTTGGATGAGATCGGCGATCTGGATCCGCGGATGCAGGTGAAGCTGCTAAGGGTGCTGGATGGTGCGAGTTATTATCGCGTGGGCGGGGTGAAGAAGGTGACGGTGGACGTCCGGTTGATCGCGGCGACCAATCAGGATTTGAGCGCGGCGGTGCGGGAGGGGCGGTTCCGGTCCGATCTCTATCACCGGCTTTCGCAGATCCCGATTTGCGTGCCTCCGCTGCGGGAACGGCGCGACGATATTGTGCCGCTGGCGCAGCATTACCTGGCACATGACAAATCCGGATTTCAGTTTTCGCAGCAGGTGCTGGATAAGTTGTGCGCCTACGACTGGCCGGGGAACGTCCGCGAATTGCGCAATGTGGTGATGCGGGCGTCGGTGTATGCGGCGGGGCCGGAAATTACACTCGCGGATCTGCCGGAGGGCTTTGCGGAGCGCTCATTTGCCTCCGGTCTGCAACAGCTCGCGGCGCTTCCGGATCTGGAGCGGAGGACCATTCTGGCGGTGCTCGAGGAAACCAGGGGGCATCAGCAAAGGGCCGCGGACAGGCTGGGGATTTCGAAGAGAACCTTGCAGCGGAAGATACGATCGTACGGAATGGCGGGCGAGAACATGCCCGTGGCAGGATGATTACCATGGACCCGAAGCGCGAAGCCGAGAGGCGGAAAGAAGAGCGGTCGCCGCAGACGGGCGCGATCGAGATTTCGTTCGCGGATCCGGCGCAGGTGACGGTGAGGGCTGAATTGATCGAGGTTAGTGGGCGGGGGTTTCGGGCGGCTCATGATAATAAAGCGCTGGCGCCGGGTCTGGAGGTTGAGTATAGGGGCAGCGAGGGGGGCGGAAGAGCTCGGGTGATATGGACGCATGTGCTCGATGGGCGGTGTATTAGCGGGTTTTTGGTGCTGCCTTTTTGAGGGGTGGTGGAATCGCTCGGGGCGTAGACACGAGTGTCAACGCGGCACGCACGAGTGCGTGCGCCACAGAGCGTGCAGGCGAAGCGGCTGCGGCGTCGGTGTGATCGTGGCTAGGGGCCGGACTAGGGCGTCCGCCGCACACACGGAGGGCAGGTCGGGAACCTGCCCCACTGAGTTAGCTTGTGGCGCGGGCGAAGCTGGCGGCTAGGTGGCGGATTCTTTCGGTTAGTTCGGGTGGGTCTTGGACTTCGAAGTCGAGGCCGATTAGGGCTAGATAGACGGCTAGCATGTCTAGGGAATTGGCGCCCATCTGGAGCAGACAATTTTGGTGATCGATCGATTCCAGTGTTCCTGCGCCGGGAGGGATTTTTTCGGAGGCTGTTTCCAGGGACGCGCGTAATAGGATTTTGGCGCGGTGCGGATAGGGGGCGTAGGAGACGCTGCGCGAGACGTAGGCCACGAAATCCTTGTCGGGGGGCTTTCTGGGCGCGAATCTTGATCCGGCGGCGATTTTGGGGTCGATGCGGTCCACGCGAAATGTCCGCCAGTCTTCGCGGGCTGCGTCCCATGCGGCTAGATACCAGCGGCGGCCGGTGTGGACCAGGCGATGAGGCTCGACTTCGCGCTCCGTCGCGGTGCCGTCGCGGCTACGGTAGATGAATCGCAATTTCTCATAATCGCGGCAGGCGCCGGCGATAGTGGTGAGAGCCTCGGCATTCACGGTGGGTCCGGTGCTGGCCATTGGCTCAATGAACGAATGGAGGGCCGCGACCCTGCGGCGCAAACGCGAGGGCAGGACTTGCTGCAATTTCGCAAGCGCCCGCACCGACGCTTCTTCGATTCCGCTGACTGCGCCGCTGGCCGCGGTGCGCAATCCTACGGCGACCGCGACTGCTTCATCGTTATCTAGCAGAAGAGGCGGCAGCGTGGTGCCTGCGCCCAATTGATAACCGCCGCCGGTTCCGGCTGTGGAGTTTACGGGATAGCCGAGGCTGCGCAGACGATCGACGTCGCGGCGGAGGGTGCGGGCGGTGACTCCTAGGCGCTCGGTGAGCTCGGCTCCGGACCAGTAGCGGCGCGCCTGAAACAGGGAAAGCAAGCGGAGGAGCCTGGCCGACGTATCCAGCATGACTTTCAGTCTGCCATGGATTGCGGACTGAATCTGTCCGCAAGTGCTGATAAGGTTCTAATCGGAGAGAAGATGCTCTTAACCTCATTCAAGTTCGGGCGAAAGACCATCATTTTCTCCACAAGGCCCGTACTCGTTCCCAAAGGAGAAACTATGTCATTCAGCAAGACGCTGCTACCTGAGTTTGACGAAGAAATGAAGAACACGCGCAAGATTCTGGCATGCGTGCCGGATGGGAAGTTCGATTATCAGCCGCATCCGAAGTCGATGACACTCGGTCGGCTGGCTACGCATGTGGCGGAGCTGCCTTCGTGGACTACGTTCACGCTGGATCTGGAGGTGCTGGAACTGACGCCCGATTTCAAGCCGGCGTTCGCCAGCACCCAGGCGGAATTGCTGGAGATGTTCGATAAGCACGTCGCAGAGGCGCGCGCGAAGATCGAAGGGGCGTCCGATGAGGACTGGCAAAAGACGTGGACGTTCAAGTGGGAGGGAAAAACAATTTGGTCGGAGCCGCGTTCGGTGGTGATGCGAGGGAAGATCATGAACCATCTGATCCATCACCGGGCGCAGCTCGGGGTTTTTCTGCGGCTCAATGATGTCGAGATTCCGGGGATGTATGGGCCGTCGGCGGATGAGAAGAAGTTTTGGGAGACGGCGGCTTAGTTGAGTGGGGGCGGGGCAGGTCGGGGACCTGCCCTACTGGCATCTGCGGCCAAGATTGGCCGCCCCAGACGACTAGGGGAACTGCCCTGCTTGGCCAAGCGTCGACACGAATGTCGACGCGGCACGCATGAGTGCGCGCGCCACAAACACATCAGCTACTACAACGGAACTATATTTGTTCGTGGTCGGAGGGGTGGACGGTTATTTCTACTCTTTGCGGTTTTAGGCCTGGGAGTTCGGCGTCCAGGCGGATGGTGCCGGAGGCTTCGCGGGCTTTGATCCAGATGGCGCCGGCTCCTCCGCTTAGCACGAAGGGATTCTGGCCGATGATTTCTCCGGGGCCGGTTATCGTCAGTTGGACGGCTCCGGTGGACATGGGGCGAATGTTGCCGTACTCGTCGGTCAGGCGGAGGACAACGCGGGTGGCGTCGCGGCCGTCGCCGATCAGTTCGCGGTCGTCGGGTTCGACGCTCAGAGCTGCATCGATGCCTGTGCCGGACATGGTTACGGTTTTTACCAGCTTGCCGCCAATGTAACCTTCGATTTTGAGATCGCCCCACTGCGGTTCATCACGGATTGCCACGAGGAACGGTGGATATTTTAGATGGCTGTAGGTGGCGCGATCAGGGTCGGCCTCCTTTTGAAGACGGCCGTTCATGTAGATTTTCAGGTGCTCGCAGTTCGAGCAGATGGGCACGGTGCCGACGCCGCCAGCGGTGGAACGGTCGCCGGAGGACCAGGAGAAACCGGGCTCGATCACGATCTCTTCGTCGGGATCGCATTGAGATTTGTAGAAACCGGCAGCGGCTTTGGGGATGCGAAAAATATCGCTGATACCGTGGTAGCAGATGCGGTCGCCGGAGCCGAAATTCGCGTGCGTGTTGTAATCGAAGGCGCACCAGGCGATGCCTCCGGCGTAGCGATCGTCTGAGGCGAGCTGGTCGTGGACGCGCGCGTGACGCAGGACGTGTTCGGCAACACGCTCCACCTGATCGAAACGTTTGGTAGAGAACATGTGCCCGTTGAATTCCGTGTTGAGGTACAAAGGGTGATTGGGCGGGCGCAGAGGGAAGCCGAAATCGTTCATGGTGAAGACGTCTTCGAGCAGCTCCGATTCATAGAGGTAGCGAATGCCGCCGGTTTGGCGGGTGTCGTCGAGCGAATGCGCGACCTGGTTGGTGCGGGAGTAAAAGGCATGATTGTCCCGCGATTCATTGATGCGCACGCCCCATAAAATGATCGAAGGGTGGTTCCAATCGCGGCGCACCATCTCGCCGACGTTGCGAACCGCGACATCCTGCCAGGGATTCTCGCCGATGTGCTGCCAGCCGGGGATTTCTTCGAGGACGAGGAGCCCGATCTCATCGCAGCGGTCGAGGAAGGCGGGGGATTGGGGATAGTGAGACGTCCGGACGATGTTGCACTTCAGCTCGCGCCGGAGGATATCGGCGTCGCGGCGCTGGACCCGGGCGGGCATGGCTCCGCCGACGAAAGGGAATGTCTGGTGGCGATCGAGGCCGCGCAGTTTTATGTGCCTGCCGTTCAGCATGAATCCGGCGGGCGTGAATTTCGCGTTGCGGAAGCCGACGGTGGTGGAGTATTCGTCGCGCGAGCCGTCGGGGGTCGAGAGGATTACGTGAACCTGATAGAGCTTGGGATGCTCGAGGTCCCAAAGTTGAATGTCGCCTACACGGTCGATGGCGAGTTCGTGAAAATCGACGACTGAGTTTTCGACGGGCGTGTCTTTGGTGGCGAGGACGCGGGTGCCGTCTTTTAATGCGACGGCGAGCTTCGCGCCGGGCGGGACGGGTCCGTCGAGCCAGCAGCGGATTTCCAGGCCTTGTTCGGGTTCCTGCACGCGAACCGGCCGCGCGAATACGTTGACGATGTAAGTTTTCGGCACGACGCGCAGGCGGACGTCGCGATAAATTCCGCCGAAGGTCAGGTAGTCGATTTTGCCTCCGAAAGGCGGGATGTCGGCGCGCTCGGTGGAGTCCAACTTAACGGCTAGCAGATTGTCGGCGTCGAGGCGCAGGTGGTCGGTCAACTCGACAGAGAAGGGAGTGTAGCCGCCTTTATATTCCGGGAAGGCGGTTCCGTTGATCGCTACGGTTGAGGCGGTCATCGCGCCGTCGAAATCCGCGAAGGCTCGCTTGCGGCGGGAGGCGGAGGGGGCTCGAAAGTGGCGGCGATAGACGGATATGAATTGGTAGGCTCGGTCGTCGAAGCTGTGCCAGGGCAGACGGACGTTGGTGTGCGGCAGGGTAATGATTTCGGATTTGGAATCGTCGAAGCGCGGTTCGAGGGCTTCGTCGCCGACGCGCGGAAGAAAGCGCCAGTTGCGGCACAGTTCGTAAGTTCGGCGCGGGGGCGAAGCGCTCGGGCTGCGTCCCGATTGTGCGCCGGCGTGGGCGATTCCGGCCGCGGCTCCGACGAGGAACGCGCGGCGGTCGATAGCGTTTGTACTCATGGTTGGCAACAACATATCATTAATAATTGGTGACATCCAACATAAGCCGCCGCCGGTTTGTCGCGACTTCGGTTTCGGCCGCGTCGATGCTGGTGGCGGATCGTCTTTTTGGCGAGCCTCAGCCCAACTCGACTCGTCCATCGGCGGATCTGGAGAAGCTGGGCGCGGTGGCGATCGCGGAGGCGAAGAAGCAGGGCGCCACCTATGCGGATCTCCGCATCGGCCGGTATCGCAATCAATTTTCGGGATACCGGCTTTCGCCGCAACGCGGGAGCAGCGTTACGGACGAGGTTCCGTTCGTCACGGATCAGAATAGTTTCGGATTCGGCGTGCGCGTGATCGCGAAAGGGCAATGGGGTTTTGCCGCGTCCCCTCTGGTTACGGCTGAGGAAATCGCTCGCATTACGCGGGAAGCCGTTACGGTCGCCAAAGCGAATGCCGTGGCCCAGTCTACGCCGGTTCAGCTTGCGCCGGTGAAGGCTTATCACGACCGGTGGACTTCGAAATTCGACAAAGATCCGTTCGCCATTTCGATGGACGAGAAGCTGGAACTGGTGCACTCCGCGACGCTGAGCATCAAGAAAGATCCCAAAGTTTTTTCGGCGTTCGGGGCGCTGGGTTTTCAATCGGAAGATAAGTACTTCGCGTCGTCGGAGGGGTCGTCGATTCAGCAGTATGTGGTGCGGGTGTATCCGATCCTCAACGCGGTCGCGGTGGATTTTAAGAATGGAGTTTCGCGCACCCGGAACTATACGGTCGAGCCGCAAACCGCGGGTTGGGAGGCGATTGCCAAAGCCAATCTGGGAGAAAACGCGCCTCGCATCCGCGCGGAGGTTTTGGAGCATCTGGCGGCGCCGCCGGTCAAGCCGGGGAAGAAAGACCTGGTGCTGCTTCCCAGCCATTTGTGGTTAACGATTCACGAATCGATCGGCCACTCGACAGAATTGGATCGCGCGTTGGGATATGAGGCGAATTACGCGGGCACCAGCTTCCTTACCACCGAGAAGATGGGCAATTTTTCGTTTGGCAGCGAGCTGATCAATGTGTTTGGGGATCGCACAAATGAGCGCGGGCTCTCGACGGTCAAGTATGACGACGACGGTGTGCTGACCACGAAATTTCCGATCATCGAAAAAGGTGTGTTCAAACATTATCAGACCATTCGCGATCAGGCTCATCTGGTGGGGGAGAAGGAATCGCGCGGCTGCTGCTATGCGGATTCGTGGTCCAGCGTACCGTTCCAGAGGATGCCCAATGTGTGGCTCGCGCCGGGAGTGTCGACGGTGACTCCGGAGGATTTGATTGCGGGCGTCGACGACGGGATTCTGATCGAGGGCGACGGGAGTTTTTCGATCGACCAGCAGCGCTACAATTTCCAGTTCGGCGGCGACGCGTTCTGGGAGATTAAGGGCGGCAAGAAGCGCGGGATGGTTTCGCGGGTGGCGTATCAGGCGCGGACTCCCGATTTCTGGCACGCGTGCGATGGGATCTCCGGGCAAAGTTACTGGCAGCAATTCGGTGCCCCGAGCGACGGCAAAGGCGAGCCGGGCCAGAGTAACGCTGTCAGCCACGGATGCTCGCCGTCGCGATTCCGGCAGATCAATGTATTGCTGACCGACTGAAGGAGACCTGCAATGTTCAGCCAGCAGCAAGTCAAGGACATCATCGATCGGGTGATCGGCTATTCGAAGCTGCCGGGCTGCGAAGTGAACGTCCAGTGGACCGAAGACGACTTTATCCGGTTTGCGAGGAACGGGATCACGACTTCGGGGTATCGCATTACGCAGCAGATTTCGATTACCAGTACGACTGCCGATAAACGGAGCGGCAATTCGGGGGTCAGCGAGCTTACGCCGGAGGCTCTGAAAGCGGGCGTCAAGCAGGCGGAAGATCTGGCGTTGATCTCGCACCCGAATCCGGAAGACATGCCGGCTCTGCCCGCGCAAACCTATCCGAAGCTGAGCAATTTCGATCCGGACACAGCGGCGGCGCGCGGCGACGTGCTGATTCCGCAGGTGCAGGCGGTGCTCGAAGGCGCGATCAAGAACAAGCTGGTGACCGCGGGATTTATACAGAGGTCGGCCAACGCGGTGGGGGTCGGAAATAAGGCCGGCCTGTTCGGATATCACACGTACACCGATTCCAGCCTCACGCATACGATGCGGAATCAGGAGGGAACCAGCTCCGGCTGGGCGACGCAGAGTTCGGTGATGGTGAAGGACCTGAACGGTGCGGAGCAGGCGGCGGTATCGATCAAAAAATGCCTGGGCGGCGTGAATCCGCGGAAACTCGATCCGGGTAAATATACGGTGATAATGGAGCCGGCCGCGGTGGCGGATCTCATCGGCTGGCTGGGATTTGCATTCGGCGCGCGCGATGCCGAGCAGGGGCAATCGTTCCTCAGCAAGCCGAGCGAAGATCCGAATGCGACGGCGACTTTTCTGGGCGAGAAAATGTTTCCCGAGTTCATCACGCTGCGCAGCGATCCGTTTCATCCGAAGCTGGCGTCGACGCCGTGGGGCCCTTCGCTGCTGCCGAATGAGAAGGTTTCCTGGATCGAAAATGGTGTGGTGAAGAACCTTTTTTATGATCGGTTCTGGGCCAGCAAAGCAGGAAAGAAGCCGACGCCATTTCCCGCGAACCTGGTGCTCGAAGGGCAGAACAATACGCTGAACGATCTGATCGCATCGGTGGATCGCGGATTGATCGTGACCCGGCTGTGGTACATCCGCGTTGTCCAGCCGAAGACCTGGCAGCTTACCGGGCTCACGCGCGACGGCGTGTTTCTGATCGAGAACGGAAAGATTACCGCGCCGGTTTCTAACTTCCGCTGGAACCAGAGTCCCGCCGAGGTTCTTCAGAGGACTACGAAACTCACCGAGCCCATGCGGGTCACCAATGACGAGACCGGGTCGAACATGGCTCCGGCTCTGATCACTACCGACTTCAATTTAACCAGCCTTTCGGACGCAGTTTAAAACTTCCATGAAAAAATTTGTTTGCTTATTCCTCGCGCTGCCGCTTTTCGGCCAGCCGAGCCCGGCCGATAGGGCTCGCGAACAGGCTGAATATGTGCGCTCCCATTACACCAAGTTCGATTTCCGCATCCCCATGCGGGACGGCGTGAAATTGTTCACCAGCGTCTACGCGCCGAAGGACATGAGCCAGCAGTATCCGATCATGATGCAACGGACGCCTTATTCCGTGGGACCTTACGGGATCGATAATTACAACAACAACCTGGGTCCGAACGAGCTGTTCACAAAAGAAGGATTTATTTTCGTTTACCAGGACGTTCGCGGACGCTATTTATCGGAGGGCACGTTCATCGACGTGCCGGTGCATAACACGCACCTCAGCGGTCCGAAGGATACCGACGAGAGCACCGACACCTACGACACCATCGACTGGCTGGTGAAGAACATCCCCAATAATAACGGGCGTGTCGGGATCTGGGGCATCTCTTATCCTGGATTTTATGCGGCTTTCAGTCTGATCAATGCGCATCCGGCGTTGAAGGCGGTTTCGCCGCAGGCTCCAATGGGAGACGTCGGGAACGGAGACGACGCGTATCATAACGGAGCGTTCTATCTGGCGGCGAATTTCGGTTTCTATACAAGTTTCAAACCGCGCAAGGAGCCGGAGCGTCCCACTCGCGGAGCTCCGTTCGATTACGGGACGCAGGATCAGTATGATTTTTACCTGAAGATGGGGCCGCTGGCCAATGCCAACGAAAAATATCTCCACAATGAGAACGTCTATTGGGACGACTTGTTGAAGCATCCGAATTACGACTCGTTCTGGCAGGCACGGGCGGAGGCGCCGCACATGAAGAATGTGACGCCGGCGGTCTTGTGGGTCGGAGGGTGGTTCGATGCGGAGGATCTGGCGGGTCCGCTGAAACTTTTCTATGCGAATGAAAAAGCCGGTCCTGCGGCGCCGCAGACGTTGATCATGGGTCCGTGGTCGCATGGAGGATGGTCGCGGGGGGATGGCGAAAAGCTCGGAAATTTGAGCTTCGCCTCGAAGACCGGCGAGTTTTTTCGCGAGCACATCGAGCTGCCTTTTTTCGTGGCGAATCTGAAGAGCAAAGGCAACGGGTTGAAGGCCGCGGGAAACGAAGCGATACCGAAGGCCTGGGTGTTTGAAACCGGAACGGCGGAGTGGGCGCGTTTCGAGCAGTGGCCGCCCAAAAAATCCACTGAGCGGTCTCTCTATTTCGGCGCGGGCGGAGCATTAAGTTTCACCGCTGCGAGTGGGACCGGCTTCGACGAATATGTCAGCGATCCAGCGAAGCCTGTGCCGGTAACCGCCGAGGTTGGCGCGGGAATGCCGGGCGATTACATGACTTACGATCAGCGCTTCGCCTCGCGGCGCACCGACGTGGTGACCTACCAGACTGAGCCGCTCGAAAAGGACGTGACCATTTCCGGTCCCATCGAATCTCTGTTGCAGGTTTCTACCAGCGGCACGGATTCGGATTTTGTGGTGAAGCTGATCGACGTTTATCCCAACGATTATCCCGATCCCAACCCGAATCCTGCGAGGGTCCACATGGGCGGCTATCAGCAGATGGTTCGCGGCGAGCCGTTTCGCGGGAAATTCCGCAACGGCTTCGATAAGCCTGAGCCGTTCACGCCGGGCAAACAAGCTTCCATCGCCTTCAAGATGCCGGACGTCTGTCATGTGTTCCGGCCGGGACATCGCATCATGGTGCAGATCCAAAGCTCCTGGTTTCCATTAACCGACCGCAATCCTCAGGTGTTTCTGGACATTCCCAACGCCAAAGCCAGCGACTTTCAAAAAGCCACCGAGCGGATTTACCGGGGCGGCGCGGAAGGGTCGCGAATTCGCGTGCGCGTGTTGGAGTAAGCGGAACTATATACTTTTGGGATGAGAAAAACCGCGCTCCTGCTTATTCTCGCCCTGCCCTCCTTTGGTCAGGATCGTGTCGATCTGGGGCTGGTCGACCGCATCAAAGCCGAGGCTTTCGATCATAGCCATGTGATGGAGACGCTGCGTAATTTGAGCGACGTCCATGGTCCGCGATTGACCGGATCGCCGGGTTTCGAAGACGCCGCGAAATGGGCGATGGGAGAGTTGAACGGCTATGGGCTCGAAAAAGTGCACCTCGAAAAATGGGGTCCATTCGGGCGAGCCTGGACGCTGGAACAATCCTCGCTCGAGATGATGGAGCCGCGGTATTCGCAGCTCACGGCCGCGCCTTTGGCCTGGAGCGCCTCGACCAACGGACTGGTTACGGGTGATCTGGTCCTGGCACCGGTGAAGATTTCGTTTATCGAGGGTCCGAAGAAATTTAAGGAAGCGTGGCAGGCGTATCAGGCGGCGTGGAGCGGCAAGCTGAAAGGAAAAATCGTGCTGATCAGTGCGGCAAAGGTGCCCGCGCAGCAGACCAAGCCGCAGTTCCGGCGCTACACCGACGCGGAGCTGGCGGATTTGGAGAAGGCTCCCGATCCCGCGTCCAAAGTGACGGCGAAGAAGCTGGAAGATCTGGAATGGCCGGAACCGGCGGACATCGGCAAGTTTTTCGGCAGTCTAAGCAATAGCCTGACGGATCAGATTTACGATCTCTATGACAAAGTAGCTGCGGATCGCGGTGAATTTTTCGCCAAAGAGGGCGCTGTGGGCGTAGTGATGGAAGACGATCGCGCGCACGAAGGCCTGCTGTTCGCGGAGGCGGCCGGCGGATTCAAAGCATCGGAGACAGCGGCCCCCCCTACTTTCGTGGTCACGGCTGAGCAATACAATCGCATCGCGCGATTGCTCGAAAAGAAGACTCCGGTCCGGCTGCGATTGAGCCTGAAGGCCACTGCGTCGGACCGCGACGTGGATGGGTTGAATATTATCGGCGAAATTCCCGGCGGAGCGAAGAAGGATGAACTGGTGATGATCGGCGCTCATTTCGATTCCTGGCACACGGGCACGGGCGCCACCGATAATGGCGCGGGCAGCGCCGTGATGATCGAAGTGATGCGAATTTTGAAGGCGCTGAATCTGAAGATGGATCGCACCGTGCGGATCGGTCTATGGGGCGGCGAAGAAGAAGGACTGTTCGGTTCGCGGGCATACGTGAAGGAACACTTTGCCGATCCGAAAACCATGCAGGTGACTTCAGAGCATGGGAAGCTTTCCGGGTATTTCAACCTCGACAACGGCAGCGGCAAAATTCGCGGCGTATATTTGCAGGGCCATGACGCGATGCGGCCCATTTTCGAATCGTGGCTTGCTCCGTTCCGCGATTTGGGCGTCATGGCGGTTTCGATTCGCAATACGGGCGGCACGGATCATTTGAGTTTCGCGGCGGTCGGGCTGCCGGGATTCCAGTTTATCCAGGACCCGCTCGATTACGGCACCATCGCGCATCATTCAGATATGGATACGTGGGATCATGCGGTCCCCGAAGATCTGATGCAAGCGTCGGCGGTGATCGCGACGCTGGTCTACGAAACGGCGGTGCGGCCGGAGATGCTGCCGCGGCGGGCGTTGCCGAAACCGGAATAGGACTGTAGCAATCAAAACGATTATGAAATCCTCGGGGCCATACCAGACGATTCTGGTATAGTTTACCTCGGAGGAATAAATGAGCCGAGTACATGAAGCGATGCGCAATTTGGAGAACAAGAGCGCGGCGGAGAAGGAATTGGGGGCTGCGCCGTCCAATTTGGTGGGCGCATTGATCGCGGAACTGGCGGACGAGGTGCCGGACGATCCGAATCTGGAGACGGTCCGAGCGGATTTGCTATCGGTAAGTCGTTCATATGAAACCGATAAGAAGAAAGATCTGGCATTGCGCTTCTATCTCGCCACCCGGTCTTTACTACGCGCGCACGAGCTGCTGCACGAGCGGTTGAAGAAGGCTGAAAAGAGGAATCGGATGCCTGAGGTTGGGACGAGCGAAGAGACGCCGGCCGAAGTTCCGGAAACAAACGCCCTCGCTAATCACGCTTAGAAAGCGTTAAGATCGCTGGAAACGTCGCTCGACGGAGCCTTATTTGACCATAATTCGCGCCTTGGTTGCGGTTTGCGGAATCCTGCCGCCGGCGGTGGGGCAAGCTCAACTTATCGCCCAGAGGATGCAGAGTTTCATCGACCAAAAGACGGTCCCAGGAACGGTGACTTTGGTAGCCCGCGGCGGCAAGGTGGTGGAGTTCGATGCGCTCGGCATGGCGGACATCGAAGCTTCGCGGCCGATGCAGAAGGATTCGATTTTCCAGGTCATGTCGATGACCAAGCCGGTCACGGCGATCGGCATCATGATGCTGGCCGAGGAAGGGAAGCTGGCGCTTCGCGATCCGGTGGAGCAATATCTACCGGAGTTTCGCGGCCAGCAGGTGATGTCGAATGTCGGTCCGGATTCGGCGCGGCTGCGGATGCCGGACCATCCGATCACGATTCGGGATCTGCTCACCCACACGGCCGGCATTCAGGATCCCGCTCCGGCTGAGATCCACGACTATCCGCAGTTGATGAATGTGAGTCTCGCGGAGGTGGTACGGCATCTCGCGAAACAGCCTCTGTTGTTTCAGCCCGGCACTCAGTGGAGCTACAGCAGTCCCGGCATCGAGATTCTGGGACGCCTGATCGAAGTATGTTCGGGCGAAAAGTATGAAGATTTTATCGCGTCGCGGATTCTGCGGCCGCTGGGGATGAAAGACTCGTTTTTTTATCCTCCGGCCGACAAGATCGCGCGGATCGCGATGGTTTACGTGCAGAAGGACGGCAAACTGGTGCGCGCGCCGGGGAGCATTCTGGGAGGCGATCCTTCGAAATATCGTAAGGGAGCCGTTTTTCCGGCGCCAGGCTGGGGACTCTATTCCACCGCGGAAGACCTGCTGCATTTGTATCGCATGATGTTGAACAACGGCATGTATGAAGGGCGGCGATATCTGTCACCGTTCTCCGTTCATGTAATGACGGAAGCGCACACCACAGGAATTCACCCGGTTGGCTGGATGCGCGGAGCCGATTACGGGCTGGCTTGGGAAGTAGTCACCGATCATCTAGGCGAACTGGCGGGGCATTCCAAAGGGACCTACGGACACGGCGGAGCTTTTGGAACGCAGGGCTGGATCGATCCGGCCAACGATCTGATCTCCATTTTGCTGATCCAGAGAGCCGATGGCGGCACGGATAGTTTGCGCAATGTATTCCTGAACATGGCGGAGTCAGGCGTAGAGAAATAGCCGATCCGGGACTTCAGCCGTCCCATCCTTCCCAGTCGCGGCTCGTGAGCCGGAATAAACTGTTTACATCAGAAGTTAACAGTGTTATACTCGCCCCCAATTGTTCTGTTGGGTAAGTGGAATTAGCCGGGTGGGTTGCCCGGCGGGACTCACTTGTAATTAGAACGGACACCGAAGTCCGACCGAACTGGCTATGACGCCAGAAAATTACATGGGGAGAGTTGCGTCTTGTTGCGCGGCGAAGTGCAAGAGGGTAAATGCAGTCCTAAGGGGTTGGGGTTGTTTCTTATTTTTGCAGGCAGGAACAAGTCAGGATGCCGTTCTCCGTTCTAACGGCTGGTTTTCCGCTTTTAAAAATTAAGTCAAGGGGAAGGGAAAAATCGAATGAGATTATCGCGACGTGGGTATTCAGCATTCTTCTCGATCGCCATGCTGCTGGCTACATTCAGCATTTCAGCCTGGGCGCAATCGTCATCCTCCGGCACCGTGTCCGGCGAAGTCACGGATCAACAAGGCGCGGCGATGCCGGGTGTGGAAATCACATTGACCGAACCATCAACCAACATCGCGCTCAAAACTACGACGAACGACGCTGGACGATACATTATGGTCAACGTCAGCCCGGGAACCTACAACATCACATTCAGCAAGACGGGGTTTTCGACTCGCAGGGTGAATAAGCAGGCCGTGAACGTCGCGGAGACCCTTACCGTCAATGCCACTCTCGAAGTGGGCCAGATCAGCAACGTGGTGGAAGTCACGACGTCGGCGGGTAGCGAGCTACAGACAGTCAATGCGACGGTAGGCACCACGGTTTCAGGAGATTCGCTGACCTACCTGCCGATTTTCGGTTCTGACGCATCTAGCCTCGCGATTATGCAGCCGGGCGTTTCGCCGGAAGGCTCGGTCGCCGGCGCGATGTACGACCAAAACACGTTCCAATTGGATGGCGGCAACAATTCGAACGACATGGACGGCAGCATGAGAGACTACACGGGGAGCTACGCCCGCGGCGCTTTTGGCGGCATGGGCAATCCTCCGAGCGGTGTTCTTCCGACGCCACCGGACACGATTGAAGAATTCAAGGTGGGAACCGCCGGACAAACGGCCGACTTTAACGGTTCTTCGGGCGCACAGATCAGTGTGGTCACGAAACGCGGCACCAACCAGATTCACGGTTCGGCGTACTATTACTATTCCTCAAGCGATGTGGGCGGGGCCAACACCTGGGACAATAACCACACGCCCAGCGGAAACCTGGGATATACTCCGATCCCGATTACTCACAACCAAAGGTACGGCTTTACCGTCGGCGGTCCGATGCTTCCGAAAATGCTGGGCGGCAAGACGTACTTCTTTTTCGGTTGGGAAGGCTTCAACTTCCCGCAATCGGAGATCATCAACAAGCCGGTGCCGACGGACGCGCTGAAAATGGGTGTCATCCAAATCAACGAAGGCGGCACTTACGTTCCTTTCAACATCAATCCTTATGCGGTAACGTTCAACGGGCAGAGTTTAGCGCCCGCCGCGTGCGGCGCCGGCGCTTGCGATCCGCGCGGCATTGGTATCAATTCCATTGTTCAACAGATCTGGACCAAGCAGATGCCGGAGCCGAACAACTTCAACACCGGCGATGCTCACAACGTAGAGGGATTCCAGGGTCAGGTCTCACTTCCGGAGACCACTAAGTTCCTGGTGGGCCGCGTGGATCATGATTTCGGTCCGAAATGGCGCATGTACAGCAGCTACCGTTATTATGCTTTGAATCAGTTGACCACCAACCAGATCGATATCGGCGGCGTACTGCCGGGCGATAAGCTGGGCGTCCCCGCGGCGCGTGCTCCGCGTCCGCAGAAACCGGACATGCTGGTGGCTGGATTGACGACTAATATCACCCCGACTTTGACCAACAGTTTCGTCTGGAGCTATACGAGGATCTGGTGGCAATGGGCGTCTTCGGCGGCACCGCCGCAACTGCCTGGACTGGGCGCTGCGCTCGAAATCGGCGGCGAAACCTCCAGCGCGCTGATCCCTTACAACGTGAACAATCAGAACACGCGCCAGCGGTTTTGGGATGGGCATGACTCCCAGTACAAAGACGATCTGACCAAGATCGTGGGCAATCACGTGATTCAGTTCGGCGGACTCTTCGGAAGGAACTTCGACTATCACGAACGCAACGACAACGGCCAGGGTATCAATACCTCGCCGGTAGACCAGATTGTCAATTCCTCTGCCATCTCCTATTCGTCGGCGAACTATCCTGTGGGCCTCCCCAGCAGCCAGACCAGCACCTGGCAGAAGTATTACACGGAGGTGCTCGGTATCGTCAATCAGCCGCAGGTGCTCTACACCCGCAGCGGCCCGAATCTCACCTTGAACCCCGTGGGGACGCCGATGTTCGACAAGAGCGGGATCAACTTCTACAATCTGTATGTCACCGATTCCTGGCACATCAGTCCGACGGTCACATTAACTTATGGTCTTGGCTACCAGGTGGAAATGCCGCCGGTAGAGCAGAACGGGAAGCAGGTAGAGGTGGTCAACTCCTCCGGCAATCCGATCAACTTCACCAACTATTTCGCGACGAAGGCTTCGGACGCATTGCAGGGCAACGTCTATAATCCGATCATCGGTTTTTCGACCATTGGCAACGTCACCGGAGCCAGCCACACCTATCCGTACAATCCGTTTTACGGCGGTGTGAGTCCGCGCGCGGCGGTTGCCTGGAATCCGAAGGGCAGCGGCATGCTCGGGAAGCTAGCGGGCGACGGAAAGACGGTGATCCGCGCGGGTTACGGCACGATCTTCAGCCGGCTGAACGGCGTCGGCCTGGTGCTGGTTCCACTGTTGGGACCGGGGCTCGGCTCGCCCGTTTCCTGTATCGGCGCTTCCATGACGGGCCAGTGTCTGGGTACCGGCGGTGTAACTCCGGCGACGGCTTTCCGCATCGGAACCGATGGTTCGGCGGGTCCGCTGCCGACAGTCTCCACGACGCTACCTCAGCCATCCTATCCTGGCATCAATGGAGCGTCGGCCGCGGCCGCGTCTTCAGGACTGGATCCGAGCTTCCGGCCGGCGGCGACCTATAACTATAACGTCAGCATTCAACGCGAACTCAGACCCAGGATGCTGTTCGAAGTCGGGTATATCGGCCGTTTCATCACTCACGAATGGATGCAGCGCGATCTGGATGCGGTTCCGACGATGTTGACGCTGAACGGCCAGAGCTACGCACAAGCCTTCGCGGGTATGTACATCAACTCCTGCGGACTGAGTCCGACCTGCACCGGGAACATGAATGTTCCGGTGCAACCGTTCATCGAGTCGGCACTGGGCGGAGCGAATTCCTCCTTCTGCGCGGGCTATGGAAGCTGCACGAATGCCGTTATGCATAACGCCGCGATGTACGGCTATATGACCCAGACGCAGAACTTCAGCTTGTGGAACGCCCTGAGCCAGGCTTCTTCCTGGACTCTGGGCCGAACCATTCCCAGCAGCGTTAGCGCGGCGATCCCGCAAGGCCAGGCTTCGGGCATCAACGTCGACGACAGCTCCGGCTCATCGAATTACAATGCACTGTACACCACGTTTAAGACGCAGGACTATCATGGTGTGACTACGCTTTCGAACTTCACCTGGGGCCGTGCGCTCGGCACGGGCAACCAGTCTCAGGCGACCTCGGGCTATACGGCGGTCAACCCCTACAATGTCCAGCAATCGATGTACGGTCCTCAGTTCTTCGACTACAGGTTCCTGTACACGCAGACCTTCCTGTGGTCGGATCCGTTCTTCAAGGGCCGGAGGAACATCCTCGGGTACGCGCTGGGCGGATGGAGGATCGCTCCAATCCTTGCGGCCCGGAGCGGCGCGCCGCTGGCAGTCGGGACCCTCAGCAACAACGATTCGTTCGGTGAAACTCAAACCAGCGGCACCAACGATGGCGCGGTTCTCGGGACGAAATTCACTGGAGGAACCAACGCCAATTACAACGTCAACATCGCGAACAGCGCGACGGGCGCGGGCATCAACAGCAACACGGCCAACGGCGGAAACAGCCTCAATATGTTCTCCAATCCGGCGGCAATCTTCAACGAATTCCGGCCTTGCATTCTGGGTTATGACACCAGTTGCGGATCGAGCGGCCAGATTCGCGGCATGTCCAACTGGAACATGGACCTGAACGTCGCCAAGGACTTCGCGGTGTTTAAGGAGCGGGCCTATGCAACCTTGTCCTTCCAATTCACCAACGTGTTCAATCACGTGGTTCTGAACGACCCGGAGGTGTCCATCGCCGACCCGAATGGCTGGGGCGTTCTCGGTTCGAACAACGCGAACGGGAACGGGGTCGGTGGCCAGTTTAACTCGCCCCGGCAACTCACTTTTAACCTCCGGGTGAAGTTCTAATCCGCGAGTCGTAACGTAGTTAAAAGGGCGCCCTGGGGAAACTCTCTCGCGCGCCCTTTTTGTTTGTTAATGATTGGGCGATAGGTGGCCTGACGTCCGAATCGCGCGGGAGTTATATCGGTCTTTGGTATTCTTTGTGTACCGCGAACGGCATGCCCGGAACTCCTCGTCCAATTATCGAAGTGTCCGGCATCCGCAAGGCTTACGGGTCCACCGTGGCGGTCTCCGAAGTTTCCTTTAAGGTCCAAGAAGGTGAAATTTTCGGGTTGATCGGTCCGAACGGAGCGGGCAAAACCACTACGATGGAGTGCATCGAAGGGGTGCGGCGGCCGGACAGCGGCGTCATCTCGATTCTCGGCCTGGATCCTTTTCGCGACGTCTATCAGTTGCAGAATCGCATTGGCGTCCAACTCCAGCAGGCACAGCTTCAAAAGAGGATCAAGGTGTGGGAGGCGGTGGATCTGTGGGCCTCCCTGTACACCAATCCGGTGGACCCCAAACGGCTGCTGGAACAACTGGGGCTCGCGAGTAAGCGCGACGCGTGGTTCATGAATCTTTCCGGAGGGCAGAAACAGCGGCTGTTTATCGCGCTGGCTCTGATCAACGATCCGGAAGTGGTGTTTCTGGACGAGCTGACTACAGGGCTGGACCCACAGGCGCGGCGGGCGATCTGGGACTTAGTGCGCGGCATTCGCGAGCGGGGGAAAACGGTCTTCATGACCACTCATCTGATGGAGGAAGCGGAGCGCCTGTGCGACCGCGTGGCCATCATCGAGCACGGGAAGATTATCGAGATCGGCCGGCCGGAGGATCTGGTGCGGCGGCACTGTCCTGAGCGGACGGTGCTGTTGGCCACCGACAATACAGGCGCGGAAGAATGGCTGCGTACCATTCCATCGATGGAGGGGGTTACGCGGCGAGACTCGCAATTTACGCTACAGGGCCAAGGCGAGGATTTCGTGACCGAGGTGATTCACTGTCTATCCGAGAATCGGATCCGCGTCACGGATTTTCGCACTATTTTGCCGAATCTGGAGGATGTTTTTCTGAAGCTGACGGGCCGGTCGATTCGCGATTAGGAGGGATATGTTCCGGGGACTATGGAAGCTGACGTGGCTCGAGATCAAGATATTCCTGCGCGAGCCCATGGGCGCGTTCGGATCGATCCTTATGCCCGTACTGGTGTTCGTGGTGGTGGGCCGGTTGATGGGAGGAAAGCTTCCCGCGGCATCGATTGCGGCCACCGGGTTCCTACGCGTCGGGTTGCCGGTGCTCGCTTCGGTGATGATTTCGCTGAGCGGCGTGTTGTCGCTGGTGACGATTATCTCGATTTACCGGGAGGGCGGAATTTTGCGGCGCCTGCGGGCCACTCCGTTGCGGCCGCAGACCATTCTTACGGCGCACGTTCTGGTCAAATTGGCGCTGACGCTGGCCACCATGATGCTGATGGTATTGGCCGGAAAGCGCTATTACCCGATTAAAGTGGACGTTCCTATCTTTGGATTTGCGCTGGCGCTTCTAATCAGCACCTGGAGCATTCTCTCGATCGGATTTTTGATCGCGAGCATCGTTCCGACGGCGCGCTTCGCCCAACCGATCGGAGGGGCCATCCTATATCCAATGCTGGCCATGTGCGGGTTGTTCGTGCCACTGCAATCGCTGCCGCCTGCGCTGCACATGGCGGCTCGCCTGGTGCCTCTCACCTACGCGGTTTCCTTGCTCCAGGGGATCTGGAAGGGCGAGGCGTGGTCGGCGCACATTGCCGATGTCGGGGCGCTGATTTTGGTTTTCGCGATTTGCACGGGGCTGTCGGCGAAGGTGTTTCGCTGGGAATAAGGCCGCCGAGGTGTGGCATGCTGGAGGTTCTATGCGCGATCCGGAGACCATCGAAACAGAGTTGATGAGTATCAGCTCGATTGCCGACGATTCCGTCAAGTTTGAACGTATCGTCGCGTGGTGCGCGGCGCATCCGGACGAGGTGCCGTTTGCGCTTCATCATATGATGGGCCGGAAAGCGGACTCCGAAGGCGACGCCGGACTACCGTAGACACACTACACAATATCGTGTAGACTAGCTACACAATGATCCGCAAGGCGCCCAGCCGCATGGAGCTGCTGCAAGGCACGCTCGACCTTCTCATCCTGCAGACGCTACTCCTGGGGCCTACCCACGGCCACGCGGTGGCGAAACACATTCAGCGGACTTCGGAGGAATTACTTCAGGTGGAGACCGGATCGCTGTATCCGGCTCTCCATCGTCTGGAGGCCAAGGGTTGGGTCGCGGCGTTCTGGGAACTGTCCGACAAAGGCAAGAGAGCAAAGTATTACCGGCTCACGGCGCTGGGGAAAAAGAAGCTGGTAACCGAACAATCCAAGTGGCAGGCATTCGCACGGGCCATGGGATTGATCTTGAATCCGGTGGTGGAGGAGGGGAAATGAACGCTTTTTTTCGCAAGCTGAGCTGGCTCGCGCAGCGCCGCCGCAAGGAAGACGAGTTGCGCGAAGAGCTTGCATTCCACCTCGAGGAGGAAGCCGAGCGGGTGGGGCATGACGCCGCGCGGCGTGAACTGGGAAACATCACACTGTTACGGGAAGAAACACGCTCGGCATGGGGATGGACGATGATGGAGCAACTCGGCCAGGATCTGCGCTATGCCCTTCGCACGATGGCGGCGAGCAAAAGTTTTAGTCTGCTGGCGATTCTGACGCTCGCGCTTGGCATCGGAGCAAATACGGCGATCTACAGCTTTATGGACTCGATCCTGTTGCGGTCGCTGCCCGTAGCCGATCCCGAATCGTTAGCGGTACTGAACTGGCACCAGCTCTCCAAAGGGATGGCGGGGACGGTCATGCATAGCGGAAGCGGGAGCACGCACGAAGATAAGGGAGGAACGACCGCCGGTATCTTCCCGTATCCGGCCTTCGAGCGTTTAAAGAAGTCTTCCGACTCGGTATTTTCGAGCCTGTTCGCGTATTATCCGACGCGCGAAGTCAACCTGATGGTGAAGGGACAAGCGGAGCAGGCGAGCGGCGAATATGTTTCCGGCGATTATTTTCGCGGGCTCGCCGTTCTGCCCGCGGCCGGCCGCGCGATTATCCCCGATGACGACCGCGCGGGCGCGCAACCGGTCGTTGTGTTGAGTTTCGCTTATAGCCAGAAGCGCTTCGGCGACACCGTAAGCGCCCCCGGGCAATCGATCTTGATCAACAACCTTCCCTTTACCGTGATCGGGGTCGCGCCCTCCGGATTTTTCGGCGTCGATCCGGCCGCCGCGCCGGATTTCTACATCCCTCTGCGTACGAACATTTTGTTCGCGGCCAAGCATCGTGGCATCGGAAGTGAAGCGTACCTCGATCAGAACTTTTATTGGATCGAGATGATGGCGCGCCTCCGTCCGGGCGTGAATTTGGCGCAGGCGCGGGCTGCGTTGGGTCCCGTATTTCATCAATGGGTCGCGACCACGGCATCGAACGATCAGGAGCGCGCGGATCTTCCGGCCCTGCTGATTACAGAAGGCGCCAGCGGTCTCGATAATCTGCGCCGCCAATATTCGAAGCCGCTGTACGTGTTGCTGTCGATGGTGGCGCTGATTCTGGCAATCGCCTGCGCCAACATCGCAAACCTGCTGCTGGCGCGTGCAGCGGCGCGGAGGCGCGAAATAGCGGTGCGGCTGAGCATGGGGGCCGGACGATTTCGCGTGATCCGTCAACTGCTGACCGAGAGCCTGCTGCTCGCCGCCATCGGCGGAGGGGTGGGAGTCCTGCTCGCGGTGTGGGGCATTCGGGTGCTGACCTTGCTTCTGGCCAACGGGCGCGAAGATTTCACTCTGCATCCGGATCTGAACTGGCACGTGCTGGCCGCGGCCATGGCATTGTCGATGATCACGGGCTTGCTGTTCGGACTCGCCCCGGCGCTGCAAGCCACGCGTGTAGACATGATGCCGGCGCTCAAGGAAACGCGAGCGGGTCAGCCCGGCCGAAATAGGAAGCGCCTCAGCTTGAGCCACGCGCTGGTTATCTTGCAGATCGCGATTTCACTTCTTTTGCTGGTGGGCGCGGGCCTGTTCGTTCGGACGCTCCGGAATCTGCAATCGATCCAGTTGGGGTTCAATCGCGAAAACCTGCTGCTGTTTCAGATGAACGCGCGGCAGGCCGGACATAAGGCCCCCGAGATCGTGACGTTCTTCAGCAATCTCCAAAAGCGATTCGGCGCGATTCCGGGAGTGCGCGATGTCGCGATGTCGCATTACCCGATGATCGGATATGGAACGTGGATGTCGGATGTTGCCCCTATCGGCAAGGAGCCGTCCGGCACCACGATTCACATCCTGATGACCGGGTCCGGATTTTTTACGGCGATGCAGATCCCAATGCTCGCCGGGCGCGAGATCGATCAGCGCGACCAGCCGGGCTCGCCGCCGGTCGCGGTGATCAACGAAGTATTTGCCAAGCTGAGCTTCGGGGATGAGAATCCGCTGGGCCAGCGTATATCGATTCGACGCGAGAAGCCATTTAAGGAGATGGAGGTCGTCGGAGTAGCCAGGAATGCGCGTTATGGCGGTCTCAAGGGCGACTTTGAACCGGTGGTGTACGTTCCGTTCAATCAAGGCACGTACGTGCCTGTTGAAGAAATGACGTTCGCGTTGCGCACCAGCGGCGATCCCCTCCGCTACGTCAACACGGTGCACGAGATCGTACGCCAGGCGGACCCGCGCGTACCGGTGACCAGTCTCAAGACCGAAGCGGCGCAAGTGGATCAGATCATGAACCAGGAGATTGTGTTTGCCAGGCTGTGCTCTGCCTTCGCGATCCTGGCGCTGGTGATCGCCTGCGTCGGCCTGTACGGGACGGTTTCCTACAATGTTGCGCGCCGCACCGGGGAGATCGGAATCAGGACTGCTCTTGGCGCCCAGCGAGGCCGTCTGATCTGGATGATTCTACGCGACGTGATTATTCTTGGCGCGGTGGGCCTCGCGATCGGCATTCCGGCAGCGCTCGGCACATCGAAACTGGTGGCTTCGTTCCTGTACAGAATCAAGCCCAACGATCCGGGGGCGCTGACGATCGCGGTGCTAACTCTGCTCAGCGCCGCGTTGCTGGCCGGCTACCTGCCTGCGCGTAGAGCCTCGCGAATCGATCCCATGGTCGCGCTGCGGCACGAATAGTCGAAGCTGCTATTTCTCCCGATCGCCTCATTTTCTTCCCGGAGCGAAGTAAAATCGGATCAGGCCACCGTGTGCGGAGCAATCCAGAACAGTGTGCAACGGTTGGACGGAGAGGGCTGTCCATGCCGCAGCCGGATCGTATTTTTATTCATGCTAACTTCCTCGATAACCCAAGCCCAGACATGCGCTCCTTTATCGGAGGTGCGCGATTACATACGCGATAGCTGGAAGTCCCTGACTCGCTCGAATGACTCTCTTGCCCACTCAGCCGTTGACTCCAAAGTCGCTCAGAAAGGCCCTTTAACACTCTGGGTGGCCGCCGACGAAGACGCTGTCCGCATTCAAAGAGAGTTAAAGGTAGATGTCCGCAAGCTAAGCGACCTGCCGCCCCACGAGTCCGGACTTCTCTATCTGCCTCATCCTTACGTGGTCCCCGGAGGCCGCTTCAACGAAATGTATGGCTGGGATAGCTACTTCATCATGCTGGGGCTTTTGCGGGATGGACAACCTGACCTGGCTAAATCGATAACGGATAACTTCCTTTATGAAGTCCGTCATTATGGTAAGGTACTCAACGCCAACCGCACCTACTATCTGACTCGCTCCCAGCCTCCGTTCCTCAGCCGTATGGTTCTCGATGTGTACCGCTCTAGGGGGGATACTCCATGGTTGGAACGGAGTCTCCCCGACCTTGAAAAATATTATGAATATTGGACCACCGGCTCGCATCTGACGCCGACAGGTCTCTCCCGCTACGATGGCGGATCTGATCAGCCGGCGCCCGAGGTGGTCTACGGCGAGCGCGATGAAACCGGAGCCAATCACTACGATCGCGTCCGCGATTACTATCGCACGCATGAGGTTACGGAGTATAATCTGGCGGCGTTCTACGATCCCTCGGCCGATCAGTTGACCCCTTTGTTCTATCGCGCCGATCGAGCCATGCGGGAATCGGGCTTTGACCCCTCCGCCCGCTATGGTCCATTCAGCGTAGGAATTGTGAACTACGATAGCGTGGACCTGAACGCTCTGCTCTATCGGATGGAAATGGATATTTCCGCCATCCACACGTTACTCGATCAGCCGCGTCAGGCGGAGATCTGGTCCCAACGCGCGGACACTCGCGCCGAGACTATGCGCCGCCTGATGTGGGATGCGAAGGCCGGTCTGTTCACAGACTATAACTTTGTGTCGGAGCATCAGCTCGACTATCCGTTCCTCTCCACCTTCTTCCCTCTCTGGGCCGGGCTCGCGACGCCGGAGGAAGCGTCCGCCATCGCCGGCAATCTGCCTTTGTTCGAAAAAGAGGGCGGACTACAGACCAGCACGAATGTTTCCGGCAATCAATGGGACGCCCCCTACGGTTGGGCTCCGCTTCAGCTCGTCGCCATCGAAGGTCTGCGCCGTTATGGTTTCGATGCGGACGCGGAGCGCCTGAGCTTCAAATTCCTGCACATGATTCTTCGCGACTTCGATCAGCACCATACCATCAAGGAAAAGTACGACGTCATTGAAGCGAAGAGCGATCTGGGCGACGGCATCAAGTTCGGCTACACCTCCAATGAAATCGGCTTTGGCTGGACGAACGCGGCATTCGTGCTTCTCTGGCAGGACCTGTCTGAAGGCGGCAAGCGGACGCTGGAAGCCAAATGCCTGACTCGCTGACTACTCCTTCTTGACCAATCCAGTGAGGCCCGCGGCGGCGAGCGTCGTCAAAATCCAGCCGAGAGCGGTGTGAAACCAGAAGTAGCCTTGGAACCAGGTCGCAGGCGCAGGACTTCCCGAGGGCGCGGCAACGTAGATAAACGCCTCTCTCTGTTTTAAATTGATAAGCGGCACGAATGCATCCACCGAATAGGCGTAGCGATTGAATTCCGTCGTCGAAGGCGCCTTGTCTTTGGGCACCAGGACCTGAGCGTCGAAGGCCTTTTCGAAAACCCAAGACCCGACCGCTAGCATGACCATCATCGGGATCAGCGGCCGCCAAGTGCGGTAGCCAAAGCCAAGCAAGTAATCGAGGAGCCAGTTCTTCAGAGAAGCAAGGCGTGACAGGCGGCCCTGTTTGCGTAGCTGCCGGTGCTTCTCAATGAGGACCTTCTGCGCTTCTTCCTCATAGCCCGCGCCGCGAAAGATCCGGGCGATATGTTCGTAGGGTTCGACGCTCCAGTCCGGCTGATCGCGCAGCCATTCGATTCTTTGCCCCAGCGTCATCGGAGGCGTGCTGCGGATCGTCTCCACCACGGCCGCTCGCAACTGCTCGCAGGCGCGGAACTCGAACCCGTTGATCCGGTATTGAAATGCCTGCCAACTCTGGCGGTCGTCCTCCAGGCGCCCGACGCGGGCGTGATTGAATGATATCGTTCCGAGCGAGGGCTGCTGGATGTCGCGGAATATCATCGCCCCCTGAACCTCCAGCCCGTGCGCTTCGATCGCGAGTACGTCCGGATTGGACGAGACGATGGCGGCCCCATCGAAATCCAAACCCCCGCTGATGCGCGCGCGCGATAGCCGCACGCCGCCGTTGGCGACGAAGCCGTTGCGCAAAAACAGACTACCCTTAATCGTGGACGCGGTAACCCGCATCGCTTTGCCGTCGAGCGCGTGAATCTTCGCGCCGCTGAAATCCAGATCCCCGCTGAGATCGGCGTTACGCAAGCGGACAGTCCCGGTGATGTTGGCACCCTTGAAGCTGGCGTTGCCCTGGACCTGGAGCCCATTGCCGCGGATCGCGGTATCCCGTGTGACCGTGATCGTCGCTCCGTCCGCCATCAAGTAACCGGTGACGCGCGCCGCGGCTAGCGCGAATACGCCCTGACACTCGAAACGCTCGGTGAGTTCGAGCCCGGCCTTACAGATCGCCCGGGCGCAATCGACGCCGCCTTCGATCTTGCCCTGGTTGAATTTAAGCAGCCCCCCGATTTCCGCCCCCGCGAGATGAAGGCCGGCGCTCATGCTGACGCCCCCCTCCGCCGAAAGTCCTCCGTCGGCCTTGGCTCCTTCGAGGTCGAGGCGCGTAATGAAGCAGGCCACAAGCTCGACAGGGCCATGAACGACCACGCGGCGCATCCGAATGGCTCCCTTCGCACGGAATCCGCGCACGAAACTAAGACCGCCCTTTACCGTCGCGTCGTACCCGAGCAGAGCCAAATCCTCGACGATGCCGCCGCCCTCGAATTGGAGAGAAAGGCTTAGCACCGCCTGCGAAAGCAGAATCGTGCCGTCAAACCAGCAATCGGTGAAACGAGCGTCGCCGAGGACGATGACGCCGTTAGCCAGCAATATGTCGCTCGGTGTGCCGGCGATGCATCTCCTGGGATCGATCAAAGAGGATCGGCGGAAACGGAGATAACCGTCGATCCGCGCGCTGGATAGCTCGATTTGCCCAACGCAAATAGTTTCGGTGACACTGAAGGTACTCTTGGTGTGCAGTTGATGCGCGGAGAGGCACCTGGGAGGGGGCTGGGCGGGGTCCGTTGAAGGCTTCTGGCTCAGGAGGGCGCCGTCGAATTCTACCGTGGCTCCGACTTCGGAGAAGGACAAGCTCAATTCGCCGCGTGAAACGAACCGTTCCAGAAACAACAGTGCCTGGCCGACGCGCGCGCCATTCATGAGCAGCGTTTTGCCCCCGGAGTTTTGCAGGCGGGCATTGGAGAATTCGAGCAATCCGCCGATCTCAGCGGCGGTGAACTGGATTTCCCCCCGGACACGCGTCCGGCGGAAAGAAACGCTGCCACCGACGTCCGCGCGAACGCCGCGAAGCGCAAGGCCTGTGGACTTACGCAGAATCGAGCCGCTCAGATCGAAGCTGCCGGTGATACTGCAATCGATCACGCTGATTCCGGAAGAGCACCGGAAACCGTTTCTGAGGAACAAAGTTCCAGTGACCACCAGCCGGTCGGCGGCGAATCCAAACTCCTCCGTGCAGCGTAGCCGGGCGCCCTCGGCAGACAGGCTCCCCTGAATTCTCGCGTCGTGCAGAGTCACCTTCCGAAGGCGGCATTGGCTCAGAACGAACACCCCGTTCACCGTGACCCGCCGGCCCTCGATTGGCCCGACTGTGCTGCCATTGAGCACCACCGTGCGCAGGGTCGCGTCCTGGATGCGGATTCCATCGGGAATTTTCGAACCCGTCAGATAGATCGGGTGGGGGCAAGCGGTACCTTCGAGATCGATGATGCCGGCGATTTCGGCATTGTGAACCCGGACGCCGTGCGGGTGAATCCTGGCTTCGAGACGCCCGGAGCAGAGATCGGTGAGAAAAGCCGCGGCAATCGATGCACCCTTCGCGTCGAAGGTGTCGCCGCGCGCCGCGCACGCCAGCAGGTCGCTCTCGACGAGATTGAAAGAGGGTCCGGGCGAAGTGCTCACAGCGTTGCGATTATAACGAAATTCAGATCACTGGGCGCGGAAGCCGACGCTCGAGATTTTGCCATCGGCGTCCAGCATGATTCGCCATTCCGTGGAGCCGTGCGCGAATTTCACTTCGTAGATGTCGGCGCCGCCGGGTCCGACTCCTTTGAATGTCACCGATTCCAACGCGCCCAGCGCCGTGATGTTGGCCTTGAGTTGCGGCAATTGCTGGCGGGTGATGTTGGCGAGGGCCGGAATCATCAATTCATATTTCGGCTCGCCGAGGCGCAAGTCCTCGATGTTGCGGCGGAGTGCGGCCTCCGATCCCGGCATTTGCGTCTGATCCTTGAATCGCTTCGCCGCCGCGGCCTGCGCTTCCGCCATGCGCTTCACATCAGCCTCATTCAATCGGAGCGCGGTTTGATTCATGCCGTTCTGGTGCAAGGTCAGTTGGGTTGCCTTTCCGTCGGAGCCCACAGCGAAAGTGAGCTGCGCGTCTACCACCTTCAGAAAAAATTCGTGTTCGGCCTTGGGGAAGATCTCGAATTTCGGTTGTCCGGTGAGCTGCGCGTACATCTGGTCGCCTTCGCGCGTGACCGTGATGACGGCATTGCCCAGGCCATATCCCCCGACGTATCCGTCAAAAAGCTTAGGATCGGCTTTCGTGACCATGCGTTCCGATGGCTGGAAATCCGGCCATCCGTATTCGTGAGCGATGGTACGCAGAATCTCCGACGCGAGCTGGCCTCCGTTATCGCTGTTGGTCATGATGGCCGCGCCGTCGCCGCTGTTGTAGGCGACCAGGTTGCATTGGAAGCCTTCGTTTGCTCCGCCATGCGTGAAATAAGGATGCGCCGCTTCGCCGCCCGTTCCAATTCCGATACCCCATTTATTCATTCCCGGCTTGAGCATTTCCTGAGCCATGGCCTGCGAAAGCACGCCTCCAGACCTACCCGCGAGGTCTTTTTGAATCTCGATTGCGAACCGCGCGAGGTCGCTCGGCGTGGTCCACAATCCGGCTGGAGCCATTTCAGGGTACACATGCGGTCCGCCTTTCACCGGCTGGCCGTCGCGCTGATACGCCATCGCGGCTTCGGGCATTCTCGATGGAGGCAGCGGCTGTTCGTACGTGCTGCGAGCCATGCCGGCGGGACCGAGCACAGTATCATGCATCAGTTTGGGGAAGGGCTGCCCGGTCACATCCTGAAGCAGGAGCTGCGCGACGACGAAGCCTCCGCCGGAATAACGCCAGATGGTTCCCGGTGTCGTGTCTACAACAATCGCGGGAGTATTTCCCTGTCCGTTCAGAATTTGTACGAGCGTGGGTTCAGGAACATTAGATGCGTAGCCGGGAAATCCATGCACGGTCATACCCGCCGTGTGGCTCAACAGCTCGCGCAGAGTGACTTTGGTTTTTTCGGTAAAACTATTTTCCGGAACCTTCCAGGTTTTGAGGTATTGATTCACATCCGTATCGAGGTTGAGCTTCCCCGATTGCACGATGTGTAAAACCGCCATCGCCGCCACAGGCTTGCTGATGGAAGCCGCTTGAAACAATGTGTCGGGCGTCACCGCGGGACCATCCGTGCGGGTGACGCCGAAGCCTCGCGCCCATTCGATTTTTCCGTCGTGAATCACGGCGATGCTCACGCCCGGCACATGGAGCGCGGCCATTCTATCCGTCAGCTTCGAGGAAGCTACCGGTTCGCCCTTAGTGATAACCGCGGGAAGAATGGCGTCTTGAATATTTCGAATATGCTGTTCAACCGTCGGCTGTGCTGTTAGCAGGCCGGCGATGCTGAAAGCGAGGCACAGGCAGGAAAATGACATGGCACGCTCCTCGAAGTAAGCCTATCACGCACGCTCGCGCGTCAATTTGTAGCCGACGCCGTGTACCGTGTGCAGATGGCGTGGATGGCTGGGGTCTTCTTCCAGCTTGGCGCGCAGGGTCGCGACGTGATTGTCGATGGTGCGTGTGCTTTGGCCGGCGTTGTAGCCCCACACCGTTTCGAGCAGTTCATCGCGAGTGACGACGCGGCCTTCCCGTGCAGCCAGCAGACGGAGGACGCCGAACTCTTTTGGAGTAAGCTCGATTCGCTGGCTGGCGCGATTCGCTTCATAGGAACGAAAATCCACGTTGATGTCGCCGATGCGCAACTCGTCGGGCATCTCCGGTGCGACGCTGGTCCGGCGGAGCAGCGCGCGAGCACGGGCGAGCAGCTCGCGGACGGAAAAAGGCTTGGTGACGTAATCGTCGGCGCCGAGGTCGAGGCCCAGAATGCGATCTTCTTCTTCGCCGCGAGCCGTCAGCATCAGGATAGGAGCGATCGATCCGCCCGCGCGCAGTTTCCGGCACACTTCGTATCCGCTCATGCGCGGCAGCCGGATATCGAGCACGATCAGGTCGGGCTTGCCGTCGCGCGCCATGCGAACCGCCGTTTCGCCGTCTGAGGCCCATTGCGTCTCATGACCTTCGAACTGAAAATTATCGCGAAGACCCTGCGCGATCGCCTCATCGTCCTCCACAATCAGGATGCGGCTCATGAGTTCTTCGCGACCGGCAGATGGAGAGAAAAAATCACACCCTTCGGGGTATTGTCGCGCACTTCCACGCGGCCGCGGTGCGCAGCGACGATTCCATCGACCAGAGTAAGGCCCACGCCCGCGCCCGAAACGGCCTGATGCTCATCGAGAGGGACGCGAAAAAACCGCTCGAAAATGCGGCGCCGATGCTCGACCGGAATGCCGATGCCGTGGTCCGCGATCTCGATAATCGCTTCTCCGTCGCGGCGGCGCAGAGACACGCCGATCTCGCGCGAGTCGCCCGAGAATTTCATTGCGTTCGCGAGCAGGTTCAGCAACGCTTGCTCCATCGCGCCCGCGTCGGCGTCCATCTCAACCGGGTCCGGCGTGATTTCGAGACGCACGGAAAAACCTTTTTGCTGGATGGGCTGTTCCAGGGTTGAAAGCGCCGCCTCGATGGCTGTCGAGAGCGCGATCCGTTCGAAGTTGTATCGCGACGCGCCGGCTTCGAGCTTCGAAAACGCCAGTACGTCGTCCACCAGTCGAGCCAGGCGGCGGCTCTCCCTGGCAATCGTTTCGAGGTATTTCTGCTGGCTTGCCGGATCGGTGACGCGGCCTAGCGCAAGAGTTTCAGCGAACATCCGGATGGAAGTAAGCGGCGTGCGCAGTTCATGCGAGACGTCCGTAACGAACCTCGCGCGCAGTTGAGCCAGATCTCGTTCACGTTGCATTTCTCTCCAGACAATCAGCCGGCAGAACAGGGTGACTCCCAGCGCAAACACAATGGCCGCCGCGTAAAATGCGAAGCGCGACTTGCTCTGCTGTTCGCGATAGATCTCGATCCCGAGCCCCGCGAACACGCTGGCGGGAATCAGGATCGAGAGCACGAACAGCGCCACGCGTTTACGATAGGGCATCGGGTCTAAGCGCATTCTACTTCGGATCGGGCAGCAGCTTGATCGTGACAATCCTGGAATCCCGATGGTCCACCGCGTCGAGCAGCACGCAAACCGGGAGACCCGCGAAAAACACGACCGCCGCGACCGGTACGGTGACGATTGCGAATGGAGAGAGAGCAAAATTCAACATGCGCTCGCCGAACGCTTCGGCGTGGCTCGATTGCGCGGGGTAACGCGTGATCGAGACGATGGAATCCCTGGGAATTTCGATGGTGCGGCCGTCTGCGATCGAGACCCCATCGGCGTTGGTCGATACAAACCAGCCGGTATGATTCATGCCCTTCCCGTCGGCGATGGTCACCCGTTTGCCCTTCAGGTATCGCGGCAGGTCCTTCCAATGCAGGTCCTTCGCATTGGCGAAACCGGCGATCAAAAGAATAGCCATGAAGAGTACCAGCCGGCGGGTCATTAGATGACTCCTTCGGGGCGCACGGTGATGAACTCGCCCGGCGGCTCGGTTAGCTCGAATAGATCGCGAACGAACGCAATTGGTGCACCGATTGCTCCTCCAACGGTGCCGACGGGAATGGTGAGCAAAGCGATCAAGGGTCGCGGGCTCTCGCCATCGATCCCGGTGAACGGAATAAAGTATGCCATAAACACTATCGCGCCGAGATTCTTCAGATGCGAGAAACGACCGTCGCGGCCTTTGCGGTAGATCGTCTTGATCGCGTCGCGCGGGATCTTTATTTCCACCGCGTCTTTCAAAACCAACGAGTCGGGAACCGAACTGACGAACTGTCCGGGATAGGAATCGCCTTGCTTCGTCGTCACGATGATGCTTCTTCCTTTCAAGACTTTTGGAAGTTCAGACCAATGGATATCGGCAGCGCGTGTGGAAGCTGCCAGAGCGAGCAATGTGGCGAGGATCGTGCGCGTCATTTGGACGCCCCGTCGGGAAGAATGGAAATGTCACCGCTGGATCGAGGGTGCGGGTTGAAAAGATCGCCGAGGAGGCAGAAAGGCACGGCGGCTGCGCCCCATGCGGTAATCGCAGGCAGTTCTACGAGTGCGACCGGACCCGCCGGTGTTCCCAACAGTTTTCCAGCATGACGATAGCCGGTCGAAAGAAGCCTGCCGAGCCTGCGCGTCTGGCCTTCGTAGGGCGCTTCCCAATGGAACGATGCGACAGTGTCGCGCGGCACCTTGGTTTGCACTCCGTCGTTGATGGCAACGAAATCGGGCCATACGGTGACGTTTCGTCCACTGAAAGACTTGCCGTCCTTGGTGGTGATGGTGACCACCTTGCCGCGGAGGTACGTGGCGATATCCCTCCAATGCATCTGTTCCGTCGGTGCTGCCGGGGTTAAGGTTGCGGCCGCCATCGCCAACATCGCGACGCGGTAAAAGCGAGAGGAAGCGAATTTGTTTCTCATAGCAGGCCCAGAATAAGGCGGATCGGAAAACGAGTTGTCCGCCTCTGGCTTAGCCTGCGCAAAAAAATTCCTAAATGTTTGTCCGCTAATTTTCCGGGAGATGTCTGGAAATTGTCACGGACTATTTAATCGCCAACGCCGATCAGTTCCGACACCCACTGAATTTCCTTTGGCCATCTGGTTGCTCCACCAATCGCGGAGGCAGTAACAGAATGATTTCCGCAGCCCACAGGTCCGAGGCGTTAAGTCTGCTGACCGCTCCTACGACCAAACCGGCAACCATCAGTAGTTCCACCAGTTCGTTTGCTCGCGAACTGGAGAATACGGTCGAGGGTCACCAGGATCCGTTGAAGAGCGAGACCAGAGCCCGTGAGGCTGAGGGGCAAAATTCCGGCGATAGCCAATTTCTTGCCACTGCGAAAATAAACAGCCCGATCGCCGCGGCGCCCATCAGCAGCGGACCGTCCGCGGGGACCTCTTCCTCTACCACGTCGCCGGTCGTCACTTCCCCTTCCAATATCCCAACCATGTTAGGAATGGGACCCGTTGCGGGAACCGCACCCGTTCAGCAGGTGAAGACCGCGCAAACCGCCACGCTCAACGCGCCCATCACGGAGGGCGACGCTTATTGGGATGCGCAGCCCGCGGCGGTGCAGGCGCTTCGGAACATGCCGGACGGCGCCGCGAAAAACGCGCTCGCGTTGAACCTGGCGAATCAAGGCTATTCGATCGATACGCAGATTATGGTGTGGGGCTGGGATCCGCAGATGACCATGACGGTCCGGCAGAACCAGGGCTATTCCTGGGTGCCATCTTATGGACAGGCCAACATACCGGTGGGACCGGGACTCAGCATGCCGGACAATCCGAATTCGTATAATCCCGGCAACCCTCCAGCAGGAGCAATCCAGGTTTCGACGGCCTTCGCGAACGGTACGATTCAGAATCCGCTGGTGCAACAGAACACATAGTGTCCCGCGGCCGCGGCTCGTTAGATCGCCGATAACAGGTAGCCGCGACTGCGAGCCGCGATCAGCGCCGGAGTCTTTCACACGATCCTGCAACATCCTCCCGCGATGGGTTTATAATCGCTCATGCGCCTGCCAGCGAACGGATCCACCGGAAATTGATCGCGACCCCTATCAGGACCGGGATCGCCGCTGCTCTCTGCATTTCCATCCCCGTCGCGATCTGGTTCGCTCCCCTCGGCGAAGATCCGGTGGCGCGCCACGCGCTCGCGATTACCGCGTTCATGATCGTCGCCTGGATCACGGAAGCGCTGCCCCACGCGCTGGCCGGCCTCGTGGGATGCTACCTGTTCTGGGTGCTCGGCGTGGTGCCGGTTCGCATCGCCTTTGGCGGTTTTGCCGACCAGACCCCGTGGTTCATTTTTGGAGCCGCCCTGCTCGGCGCGGCAGCGACCAAGTCCGGCATTGCGCGCCGCCTGGCCTTCCTGGTGATCCGCCGCACCGGAACCAGCTACTCGCGCATCCTCCTCGGCCTGATTCTGACCTCTTTCCTGTTGACGTTCCTGGTCCCTTCGGGCTTGGCCTGCGTGGTGATCATGGCCTCCGTTGCCATCGGACTCACGCAAATCCTCGGGGTTCGCCCGGGAAGTAATTTCGGACGCGGCATCTTCATTACCTTGACCTACACCGCCGGGGTTTTCGACAAAATGGTGCTCGCCGGAGCCTCCTCCATCGTCGGCCGCGGCATGATCGAGAAAGCGACGCACGTTCCGGTTTACTGGAGTTTATGGTTCTTCGCGTTCCTCCCGTGCGCGTTGATCACCATACCCGTTACCTGGCGTCTGGTTTTGAAGCTCTATCCGCCGGAAGAAATCGCCGCCGGGCGCGCCGATGCGTTTCTTGCCGAGGAGCTCAGAAAAATGGGTCCGCTCTCAGCCACGGAGAAGCGAACGCTCTTCCTGATGCTCCTGGTTCTGACGCTCTGGATGACCGATCTCCTCCACCACATTTCGCCGGCGATCATCGGCATCGGCGCGGGTCTTCTGGCCGCGATGCCCGGCGTGGGAATTCTCGATCAGGAAGACTTGAAGCGCGTCAATTATCTGCCGGTCTTTTTCGTCGCCTCCGCGATCGGAATGAGCGATGTTCTGGTCGAAACCAAAGCACTCGCCACGGTGACCACGGTGATGTTCGGGTGGATGACACCTTTCGTCACCAACCCCTATACGCTCGCGGTGGTTCCCTATTGGACTGCGTTCGTATATCATCTATTCCTGGGAAATGAGATCTCGATGCTCGCGGCATCCTTACCGGCTCTGCTGCGATTTGCCGCAGCTCACGGCCTTTCCCCGCTGCAACTCGGATTGATTTGGTGTTTCGCCGCCGGAGGCAAACTTTTTGTCTACCAATCCGGCGTTATGGTTATGGGTTATTCTTACGGATATTTCGAGGCGCGCGATCTGTTCCGGGTCGGCTTATTACTGACCATCCTGGAGTCGGCGATCCTATTGATTCTCGTACCGTTCTATTGGCCCCTGTTGGGAATCCGCTAAAACTATGACTGTCACCATGGACGCGTTTCTGGACCTGGAGAACGCGGCGAAGGTCTCGCCGCGGTCTTTGGCACTCCTCGCTCCGGGCAGGCTTCCGCTGACTTATTCCGGGATTTGGGAACGGGTGGAGAACCTCCGTCGTCAATTTGCGGGCGCCCTCGCTCCAGGCCATGGGGTTGCGCTAGTCCTACCCGATGGACCGGATTTTCTCGTCGCCTTGCTTGCCGCCGCCGCGTTCGGCCCGTGCACGCCGCTCGATCCAGCCGCCTCCGAGGACGAGTATCGTTCCTATTTCGCCCACCTGCGCGCGCCTGCGCTGATTACTCTCGAGGGCAGCCAGTCGCCTGCGATCGCGGCTGCACGGTCCCAGGGGATGACGATTCTCCCCTTGAACTCGGAGCTGGTGTCGGCCAGTTATGGAAGCAGCGGGTTTGGATCTCCCAGAGCGACGCAGGCTTCCCTGCTGATGTTTACTTCCTCCACCACGGGGCGCCCGAAACTGGTTCCGGTAACGTCCGCGAATCTGGAGGCATCCTGCGCGAATGAAGCGCGGGTACTGGAGTTGACCGGCCAGGACCGGCTGCTCAACCTGACCCCTCAATTCAATCTGCGCGGGCTTCGCACGGCGCTGATGCAGTTAACCTTGGGAGGGACGGTAGTTTGCGCGCCACGCTTCGAGCTTGACGCCCTGCCGCAGTGGCTCCTGGAATTTGAGCCCACCTGGATTTCGGTCGCGGCGCCCGGTTTAGCCGCGCTTTGCGCCCTGTCCCGCCAGGCCCCCGGGCTGTGGCGAGGCACGAGGGTGCGATTCATCCGCAGCGGAGGCACCGCTCCCGAACTGGAGTTGATGAAGGAGATCGAAACCCTGAGTGGAGTGCCGGTGCTGGATGGCTATGGCACCACCGAAGCAGGATGCGTGACCCGCTCGACTATTGTTTCCCGTAGAGCCGGTTCGGTGGGCAGAAGCATTGGACCTGAAATCGCGATTCTTGACGACGCGGGCGACGTTCTCGAAGGCTTCAACATCCCTGGCGAAATCGCCGTTCGTGGACCCAACGTGGCGTCCGGATATCTGGACGACGACGAAGCGAATCGTCGCGCCTTTCGCGACGGCTGGTTCCACACACGTGACCTGGGATTTCTGGATAAAGAGGGATTTTTGTTCCTCACCGGCCGCGTGGATGAAGTCATCAATCGGGGCGGCCAGAAGGTTCTTCCGAAGGAAGTCGAGTCCGTGCTTGAAAACCATCCCGGGGTGAAAGAGGCAGCGGTTTTCGGGGTTCCTCACCGGACGCTTGGCCAGGAAGTGGTCGCCGCGGTGGTTCTCGATTCTCAGCCGGTGCTTGAAATCGAGCTGCGCCGTTTTGCGGCGGACCGGCTGACCTCTTATAAAGTTCCCCGCGCCATTATGTTCGTCGACGGCCTGCCGCGCGGCGCCACCGGCAAAGTGCAGCGGAAATTACTGTCGCACGCGTATAGCAGGCTGGAGCAAGAGTCCGAGGCCCCGGTGACTGCAACAGAGAAAGTACTGGCCGCGATCTGGGAGGAAGAACTGCGCCAGGGCCCGGTGGGGCGCGACGCGGATTTCTCCCGCATGGGCGGCGATTCCCTCACCGCCGCGCTGGTGGGTACGCGGATTGAAAGCACCTTCGGCCTCAGTCTTGATCTGCGAGCCTTCGTCGAGTATCCTCGCCTGCGAGACCTCTCGCGCGTCGTGGATCAACTGCGGCTGGGCCGAAGGGAAGGGCTCGAGCCTCTCGAATACGCGCCGCGAAATCAACCCCTGCCGTTGTCCTTCGCGCAGGAGCGAACCTGGAAATACGGGCGCGATTCGTTGAGCTACAACGTAGCCTTTGCGCATCTGTTTCGCGGGTCTCTCGATGTGGATGTTCTGCGCCGCAGCATGATCCATCTGGCCCAAACCCACGAGATGCTGCGCACTACTTGCGAACTTCGCGATGGAGCGCCCGTGCAGGTGGTTCATCCGGCGGCGGCGTGTGAGCTGCGTGTCGCCGATGTTTCCGGATTTCCCGAGCCCGAGCGGCAAGCCCGCCTGATGCTTGACCAGGAAGCGGTCAAGCCGTTCGATCTCGCACGCGGCCCTCTGCTCCGTTTCGTTCTGGCTCGCGTCGGCCCTGATGAGCATTGGCTGCTTCGCGCCAATCACCACATCATCTCCGACGCACATTCTCTGAAACTCTACTTCCGCGAGCTCGGGCGAACCTATGAGGATCTGCTCCTGGGACGGACGCCGCCGTGCGAGCGACGGATCGAATACGCGGACTACGCTCTGTGGCAGCGCCGCGAGTGGTCTCCCGAAGGATCCGCCTGCCGCAAAGCGGTGGATTGGTGGGCCGAGCGATTTTCACGCGCGTCTCAGGCGCCTGCGTTGCCCCTCAAGCGGACGAAGCTCGGGGAGCCCTTTGCACCCTCCGAAGGGGTTCTGAGTTGGGGACTTGAGAGGGCGACTTCTTCACTCCTCTATCGGCTCCAACGCGCCGAAGGGGTGAGCTTCTATGCGATCCGCCTGGCGGCGTTCACCGCGCTTCTTTCCGAGGTAACCGGTCAGTCTGAATTCACCGTCGGCACTCATTTCAGCTATCGCAATCGCATGGAGTGGCAGGGCATCATGGGAGATTTCACTAACCCCGTCACGCTGCTGCTCTCCTCCGGCGGCACACTCAGTTTTCGCGAGGCTGCGCGGGCCGCGCATCGGTACGCGACCGAGGTTTCCGCTCACGGCGAAATCCCTTATGAGTTGTTATGCGAGCAATTGCAGGCGCGCGGCGTGGCTCCGCCGCCCATCGAAGTCATGTTCCACTCGGTCCAGCAAACCGGGCCGGTCCGGATGGGTGATGTGGAAATGACCTGGCTAGGCCGCACCGCGCCGACCATGCCCTGGGGCTTCTCAATCTTCATGGATAAGCACAATGAAGACCGCCTGTGCTACGCGATCTTCGATGCTTGTTTATATGACCCCAGCGCGGTTCGCGGGTTTGTCGAGCGGTTTGGCCGCCTGTTGGATGCCGCCTCGCGCCAGCCGGACCAGACGATGGGGCAACTGCTTACGGCGAGCCGTTGAGATACTGGAAACTGAGGATCTAACAATATATGCAGCTCGGCATGATTGGATTAGGACGAATGGGCGCGAACATGGTGCGCCGGTTGATTCAGGGCGGACACGAATGCGTGGTCTTCGACATGAGTCAGGACAGTGTGGCGAAGATGGTGAAGGACGGCGCCACGGGGTCGAAATCGCTGGAGGATTTCTGCTCCAAGCTGCGTGCGCCGCGCGCCGTGTGGCTGATGGTCCCCGCCGCGGTGGTAGATGGGACGCTGGAAAAACTGGTTACGTGTCTTCAGAAAGGCGACATCGTCATCGACGGCGGAAATTCGTACTATATCGACGACATCCGGCGCTCGAAGGATCTGGAAACAAGGGGCCTGCATTATGTCGACGTAGGCACCAGCGGAGGCGTCTGGGGACTGGAGCGCGGTTACTGCCAGATGATCGGCGGCGAGGCCGATATCGTGCAGCATCTCGATCCGATTTTTAAGACGCTCGCGCCCGGACGCGGAACGATCGATCGCACACCGGGCCGCGACAAAGTTGGTGGAACGGCCGAAGACGGCTATCTCCGCTGCGGTCCCTCGGGCGCCGGACACTTCGTGAAAATGGTTCACAACGGAATCGAATACGGGATTATGGCGGCCTACGCGGAGGGGTTGAATATCCTGCACAAAGCCAACGCCGGGTTGACCCATCGTGACGTGGACGCCGAGACGACGCCGCTTCGCCATCCGGAGCATTATCAATACGAATTCAATCTGGCCGACGTTTCGGAGGTTTGGCGGCGCGGGAGCGTCATCGCCTCCTGGCTCCTGGATTTGACCGCAAGCTCCCTGCTGGAGCAGCCGACGCTGGAGAAGTTTTCGGGACGCGTTTCGGATTCGGGCGAGGGACGCTGGACCTTGCAGGCGGCGATCGACGAGTCTGTGCCGGCACCCGTGCTGAACGCGGCTTTGTTTCAGCGATTCTCGTCGCGCGGCGAGGCGGATTTCGCCGATAAGGTGCTTTCGGCCCTGCGTTACCAGTTCGGCGGACACCTGGAAAAAGCAGGTTAGGGCACAAAATGGGCAGGTCGGGAACCTGCCCCACTTGGATTTCAAAGAACCGGCAAAACTTAGTATCGGGAGCGCTCCCTTTAGCTGCTAGTTTCTGTTCCCACAGCGGAGAACGCCAGTCATTGACTGGCGGCAATCCAACGCACACAGACCCGTCGAGGCTTGTACCGGTGTTGCCCCTATTGGTCGATCCCGCTCTCCGTTGGAAGAGCGCCTGGACTCCTTTCTGATTTGAAGATAATCGAGGTTTATTCGGGCTAAGACGGATGAAAATGGCAAGCTATTGAGGACAAGGCGAATAAAGTACGCTCGCAACGGCGTTAACGGTGCGGCGAACATCCGCTTCACCGGTCTGCCAGTTGCAAACGCTGATCCGCATCGCGCGCATGCCGCGCCACGTGGTGCCGGTGAAAAAAGCTTCGCCGCGTTGCTGGACAGAGCCGATCACTTGATCTGTCCTGCGGTCGTGATCCGCGCCGTTTGGATCGAGAAAACGCACCAGTCCCTGGTTGATGGAGGGACGCCACAGTACTTCGACGCCGGGCAGACAGCCGAGACCGTCGACGAGGTCTAACGCGTGATCGCAGCAACGGTCGATCATCGCTGCGACGCCGTTGCGGCCCAATTCGCGGAGCGCGGCATAGGTGGAGAAACCGCGAGCGCGGCGGGACCAGTCAGGATTCCAATCCATTTGATCGCGCATCACGGCGTTGTGGGTTAAATACGCGGCCCGATGGGTCATGGAAGCGCGATGCGGCTCCGGGTGGGCGATAAACGCGTAGCCGGAATCGTAGGGCACATTCAGCCACTTGTGGCCGTCGGTGGCCCAGGAATCGGCAAGCTCGACGCCCGCGAGTAAATGACGGAAGCGCGGGCTGGCGGCGGCCCACAGGCCGAACGCTCCATCGACATGGACCCAGGCGTCGTGACGGTGCGCGATGGGGATGAGCTTAGCGAACGGATCGTACTCGCCGGTGTTGATTTCGCCGGCCTGGAGGAGCACGATGGCGGGTCGATTGTCTTTTTCGAGGGCATGCGCGAGCGCGTCGGGCGAGAGCCGGCTCTGCGGGTCGGCTGCGAGGTATTCGACGTTCGCCGAGCCGAGGCCGACCAGGCGCACGGCGCGCTCAAACGTTCCATGACGCTGATCGCTCGAAATAATCCGGATGGGCGGCGCGCCGGTCAGGCCGCGCTCTTCGACATTCCATCCACGCTTTTCGAGCAGCGCGTGGCGGGCCGCGGCGAGGCAGGTGACGTGGGCCATCTGGCATCCGCCGACGAACGCGAAACTCGCATGGGCGGGCAAGCCGAGCAGCTCCTTGAGCCAGGCGCCCGCGATTTCTTCCACGACGGCGGCGGCCGGGGCGCACGCGGAAAGGGCGGCGTTCTGATCCCAGGCGACGCTCAGCCAATCGGCGGCGACGGCGGAGGGCAGAGCGCCTCCGATGACCCAGCCGAAAAATCTGCCGCCGGCCGATCCGATGATTCCGGGTTCCGCGTCGCGCGCCAACTCAGTAATTACTTGCTGCGGAGGGATGCCTTCGTCTGCCAGCGGGCGATCGAGTCCTTGGAGCAGCGAGGCGCGGTCGGCTCCCGTTGCGACCGGGCGGCGATCGAGGCTTTCGAGGTAATCGAGGGCGAGGCGGGAGGCCGTTTCGAGGGCCGCGTGATAAGAATCCATACGTCATTATGGACAACACGCCGGGGAGAGCGCTGGCCGAAAACGGACTCTGTGCAGAAAATTGAGATACGCTACATCTCAAGGTTGGAACATGACGCTACACAACGTTCTGGGCTTAGCTCTCGCATCGATACTCTATCTCAGGGCGCAGGCTCCGCCGGACGACGAGATTCGTAAGATCCTGGCGGACCGGATCGACAGGGATCATCAGGGCGTCGGCATCGTGGTTGGGGTGATTGAGCCGAAGGGGCGCCGCATCGTCTCCTGGGGCAAGCTGGAGAAGGACGATCCGCGGACTCTTAACGGCGACACGGTTTTTGAAATTGGGTCGATGAGCAAGGTCTTCACGTCCTTGGTGTTGATGGATATGGTGCAGAAGGGCGAGGTTGCTCTCACCGATCCGGTCTCGAAGTTCCTGCCGCCCACCGTCAAAATACCGGAGCGGAACGGCAAGAAGATCACGCTTCAGGACCTTTCGACGCAGAGCTCCGGTTTGCCGCGGATGCCGAATAATTTTGCGCCGAAGGATGTGACGAATCCCTACGCCGATTATTCCGTGGAGCAGCTCTACCAGTTTCTTTCGGGGTACCAGTTGACGCGAGATATCGGGGAAAAATACGAGTATTCCAATCTTGGAGTGGGCCTGCTGGGGCACGCTTTGTCGCTGCGTGCGGGGATGTCGTATGAAGCGATGGTAAAGGCTCGCATTACCGGTCCTCTGGAGATGACCAGCACGATGGTTACGCTGACGCCGGCGATGAAGGCCCGGTTCGCGGTGGGTCATGACGGGAATCTGCGGGCCGTCTCCGCGTGGGACATCCCGACACTTGCGGGTGCGGGGGCGTTGCGATCGACCGCCAACGATATGCTGACGTTTCTGGCGGCAAATCTGGGCTATGTGAAAACTCCGCTCGCTTCCGCAATGGCCGCCGAGATTTCGATTCGCCGTCCGACCGGCGTTCCAAACATGGAAATCGCGTACGCGTGGCACATCATTTCCAAGGACGGACGATCGATTATCTGGCACAACGGAGGCACCGGGGGCTTTCGAACGTTCATGGGCTTCGATCCGCAAACCCGCGTGGGCGTGGTCGCGCTTTCGAATGTTTCGAACGCGGAGGGCGTCGACGATATCGGCCGCCATCTGATCGACGCGAGTTATCCTTTGGCTCAGTTCGATACGAAGGAACACAAAGCCGTTACCGTGGACGCGAAATTGTTCGATGGGTATGTGGGTCGCTATGAGATGGCTCCGAAGTTCATTTTGAGCATCACGCGGGATGGCGATCATTTATTCGCGCAGGCGACGGGGCAGGGACGATTCGAAATTTTCCCGGAGGCGGAGAAGGAGTATTTCGCGAAGGTGACGAAACTCCAGATTAGTTTTCACGCGGGCGCTGACGGGAAGGCTACGGAACTGGTGGTGCATCAAGGTGGGGCGGATACGGTCGCTAAGCGGATCGACTAACAGGGATGAGATTGGTCCATCGGCAGGGTGGGTCGGCTACCGGATCGCTGCGGTCTTGAATACTAGCCTTTCGGTATTTATCCATATAATTTGCGGCCTTACACTCAAGGCAAGCCTCTCTCATGCATACCTTGTTGAGCGCTTTTTCAGACATGTTGCAGAGAAGAAAGCTGGTGAAGCCGGCCATTATCGCCCTGCTGGCAAGCGAGACGGACCGGCAGGTGGTCTCCGATTTCTGCCTGCGGCACGATTGCGACATATCGTTCGCGGGCACTTGCGCGGAGACGCGCACGTTGATGGCTCGGGTCAAGGCCCAGATTTTGTTCATGGACCGGGATCTGGCCGGGTCCGATTGGAAGGAATCCATGGTGGATTTAGCCGCCTTTCCTGGGGGGATCTGCATCGTGCTGATCTCAAGCGTCGTGGACGGGTACCTTTGGAATGAGGTGGTTCGCAATGGCGGATACGAAGTGTTGGCCAAGCCTCTGCGCGAAGAGGACGTTGCGAAAGCGGTGCGGTTGGCCTGGTCTTACACGGCGGCGCACGTCAGGAGATGATGCGCTTACGTACCGCGTAAAGAATCAGCTCCGCGAAGCTGTGAAGGTTCAGCTTGTCCTGAAGATTGCGGCGATGCGTCTCCACCGTGTGGGCGCTGAGATTCAAAGATCCAGCGATCTCCTTATTCGACTTGCCCTCCGCCAATAACTGAAGGATCTCACGCTCGCGTGAGGTGAGCAGCTCATAGCTGTCTTCGATTCCGCGGGTTCTAATTTCCCGTACATAATCTTCGACCAGCATCCGGCCGATCTCGCGGCTGAAAAACGTTTTGCCCTGGTGGACGGTGGTGATGGCTTCAATCAGATCGCCTTCTGCGGAGTCCTTGAGCAAGTACCCTCGGGCGCCGACTTTGAGGGCGCGCAGAACGTATCCTTCATCCGAGTGCATGCTGAGAAAAACGACGGAAGTGTTGGGCCGCTGGGAGATAATCCTCTGCGCCGCCTCGATTCCGCTTAAATTCGGCATGGCGATGTCGAGCACCACCACGTCCGGACTGGTCGCCTCGGCCTGTTCGACGGCTTGTCTGCCGTCGGCCGCCTCCGCTACCACCGTAAACTCCGGCTGGCTTTCGAGCAGCAGGCGAAGGCCCCGGCGCATCACATTATGATCGTCAGCCAACAGGATGCGAATCTGTTTCACGCACGACCTCACTCGTCTTCGGAATCATCGGCGGGCTGACAAACGGCAACTCTACCGCCAGAATCGTCCCGCTGCCCGGGGTGGAATGAACGGTACATTTCCCGCCCAGTCGCGTGACACGCTCATGGATTCCAAGCAACCCCAGCCCTTTCACCTGTTTGCTGTCGAAGCCCTGACCGTCGTCTTGAATCGAAAGCGTCAGCCGATCCGGTTCCTGCTGCACGCGGATGCGCACACTGCTGGCGCGGGCATGATTCGACACGTTATGGAGCGCCTCCTGCACGACCCGGTAAATACAGGTCTTGTACTCGTCCGGAAAATCGTCGGACACGAATTCGGCGGCCACGCTTACGTCCATCGAGGTGCGTTTCGAAACCTCACGAGCTTGCCACTTTAGCGCCGGAACCAGGCCGAGATCGTCCAACATCGACGGCCTCAGCAGCAGGGCCATGTTACGAACCACGCGAATCATGCCTTCGACGAGTCCTTTAATAGTTTCGACATGCTCGCTCAAATGTTCCTTGGATTTGGTCGCGAGCCCGACCGACAGGTTTCGCAGCTCGATCAAAACTGCGGAAAGCGACTGGCCGACTTCGTCGTGCAATTCGCGGGAGAGCGCCCGGCGCTCCATCTCCTGCGTCTGAACCAGACGCGCCGACAATCCCTTCAATTCGCTGCGCGCTTCCGCAGCCTCTTCATAGCGCGTGTGCACCTGCGCTTCCAGCTTCAAAATCCGGTACATCGAAAGCGCGGCCAATCCTAAACCGAGGGCCAGAGCCGCGACTAGCGTAATGACCAGCCGCGCCTGAAATTTCAGCAACAAGCCGACCACCTGGTCATTCCCCGCATTCAACTGCCGTTCATTGATGCTGGCGATCTGATTCGCGATGGCCAGCATATTCTGGCGGCGCGGAAAAACCTCATCGCGCAGAAACGCATATCCGGAGCGCTGCCTCTCCGCCGTGTCCCATTTGAAAATCGGCGTCAGGATGGACCAGTAGTCCGCGAGCTGCGTGCGCAGAGCCGTATAGTGCTCGGCTTCCGGAGGAGCCACCTCTTGCCCGTAGGATTCGAGCGCTGCCTCCATTTGCCTCCGCACGTCTTGCAGGCTGATTCGATACGCCTCCGCTCTCGCCAGATCGGGCTCCAGCAAGTAATCCCGGACATACGTGCCCGAAAGATACACATCGGAGCGAATATCGTTCAGCACGTGATCTTGCGCGAGATAATGACGCCGGATCTGGTCGTCGCTGCGGCGAAACTGCTGGAGCGACCGCAACGCGTCGAATCCCGCGAGCGCCATGATCGATATGAGGCCGCCAAAGCCGATCACCAAGGCCATGCGGGAACTTCTGAAATCAGAACCCGATACCTTCATCACCACTCAATCCTAACCGAATCTCTCGTCGAATCGAGCTCACTACCAAGTTTTCGGGCCAAAAATACCAGGAGGGTGGTATGTCGATGAGCAGCGTTTCATCGTATGTTATTGAAGTAACAGAATCTTACATGCCTGTGCCTTCCCCGCGTCCGCGTCTACGAAATTAGAAACAAATGACTTCGCGCAAAGATCTCTCGGCCATGGATCTCGAACGCTTGCGCGGATTCGATACTTGCACTGTCTCAAACGCAGTGGAGAGGCTCAGCACGCGGCTTCGAAATGAGGGATTCGTTTCAGGCGCTATTCGTTGCAGGTTTCCTGAACTGCCTCCCATGGTCGGCTTCGCGGCTACCGGACGGGTTCGAACCATTTCTCCGCCAATGACACATCGCTGTTACTATGACCGCATGGATTGGTGGAACTACGTCGCGTCCTTACCGAAACCGAGGGTAATGGTGGTTCAGGACGCCGATGCGAAGCCGGGCCTGGGAGCCTTTATCGGCCAAATACACGCCTCGATCGGCGTCGCTCTCGATTGCGTGGGATGCGTCACCAATGGCGCGGCGCGCGATCTGCCGGGAGTGAAGGCGTTGAATTTCCATCTGTTTACCGGTCGAGTTTCGGTGTCGCACTCCTATGCGCACATCATCGACTTCGGCGAGCCGGTGGAGATTGGCGGTCTCAAAATCCGTTCCGGAGACTTACTTCACGGCGACCGCCACGGGGTTCTGAATATTCCCCTCGATGTTGCAGCGGAGATTCCCGCGGAGGCAGCCAAGGTGCTTGCGGAAGAGAAGGAGTTGATCGACTTTTGCCGGTCGCCCGAATTCTCGCTGGAAGAACTTGCGACGCGGATGCAGCAAATGCCGGGGAATTGCGACGTACCTTGGAGGCCGCGTTGAAGAACGCGCGCACGCGTCTTTGTCTCGGTTCCGTCGCACTCGGCGTCGCCGTCCTTGCCTCTTGCGGCAAGACGGAAAAGGTAGAGGCCAGAGATCCAGGGGCAAGTGCCGGGACGGACGTCTCTGTCGGAGTGGTTAAGATCGGCAGAAAGCCGATCGGCAGAAGCTTGACACTGTCCTCTGAGCTGGTTCCCTTCCAGGAGATCGATATCTACGCAAAGGAATCTGGTTACATCAAGGAACTCCCTGTAGACTATGGGACACACTTGCAGAAGGGTCAGCTTATCGCCACTCTTGAGATCCCCGAACTCCAGTCTCAATTGCGGCAGGACGACGCGGCGATCAGCAACGCGACGGAACAGATTACGCACGCGCAGAACGAATTGAGCCGGGTGGAAGCGCAGCACAAAGTGATGCAGCTACAATTCGACCGGCTGAATGGAGTAGCTAAGTCTAAGCCCGGGCTGGTAGCGCAACAGGAAGTCGACGACTCGGAAGGGAGAGCTTTGGCATCGGCCGCGCAGGTAGAAGCGTCGCGGTCGAATCTGCAATCGGCCCAGAGTGCGCTGGCGGCGGCGAAAGCCAAGCGGGAACACGATCAGGACTTGTTCGATTACGCAAAGATCACAGCGCCTTTTGCGGGTGTAGTTACACAACGATATGCCAACTTCGGAGCTTTAGTGCAGGCCGGCACCAGTTCCAGCACACAAGCGATGCCGATCGTCAAACTCTCTGAAGACGATCTTTTCCGCCTGGTGATTCCGGTGCCTGAAACCTATGTGAGGTTCATTCACATTGGCGATCCCGTGAGTGTTAAGGTCCCCTCGCTGGATCGGACCTTCCCCGGGAAGGTGGCGCGGTTCTCCGTGGATGTGAGAGAGGATACGCGGACAATGCATACCGAAGTCGACGTCCAGAATCCGCAGCGTGTGCTGCTGCCGGGACTTTACGCCGATGCGACCATCCAGTTGGAGAATAAGCCCAACGCCCTCGCGGTTCCCTTGCAAGCCTTAGATCATACTGCGAGCGGAACGACTGTAGATGTGATTGACGCTTCGAATAAAATCGAAGTCCGCTCCGTGGCGATCGGTATACAGACGGCCAGCGACGCGGAAGTGCTCTCCGGGTTGCGGGAAGGTGACATGGTCGTGGTCAGTGACCGGAGTAGTCTGAAAGCCGGCCAGATTGTCAAACCTAAGGCGGTTGACCTGATTCAGTATCACAGCTCCGAAGAGCCGCATTAACGGAAATCGCCGATGCCAGGTTTCTCCATCCGCAACCCTTACTTCATCGTAGTTATCTGTTTGGCTCTCGCGGTCATCGGAATTAACGCAGGTTCGCGGATGCCGGTGGATTTATTTCCACCTATCAATCTGCCGGTGGTGGTTGTTGCAACCTTCTATAGCGGTATGCCGCCGCAAGATATCGAAGTGGATATTACCAATCCGCTGGAGCGTTTTTTTACCCAAGCCAGCGGTATGGATCACATGGAATCCCGCTCTCTGCTGGGCGTCAGTATCATCAAAGCTTTCTTTCAACCGGGAACCGACGCCGATGCGGATGTGACGCAGCTATCGAACCTCGCGCTCGCCGATCTGAAGAGGCTGCCTCCGGGAACCCTCCCTCCTCTGGTGTTGAAATCCGATGCCTCCAGTCTGCCGGTGTGTCTGGTTACTGTTAAGGGCGAAGGACTCAATGAGACTCAGCTCCATGACCTCGCCCAGTTCCAGATACGAAATCAGATTGCAGTGGTAAAAGGTTCTGAAATTCCCGCCGTGTTCGGAGGTAAGTACCGGCAGGCGATGATCTACGTCGATCCCTACAAACTATTTTCCCGCCAAATGAGCGTGATGGACGTCGTTGGCGCGGTGAACGACAGCAATCTCATTCTGCCTGCGGGCGATGTCAAAATCGGCAACAGCGATTATTATGTCTACTCGAATAGCCTGGTTGAAAATGTTCAAGACTTAGACAACGTACCTATCAAAACGGTCGGCACGCGCTGGGTCACCGTCGGAGACGTTGGTGAAGCTAAAGACGCCAGCCAGTTGCAATATAACATCGTGCGTATCGACGGGCAGAAGTCTGCCGACATCCCGATTATGAAATCGGGCGGCGATAGCAACACCATTCAGGTGGTGAATGACGTCAAGGTGTTGGTGAAGAAACTATTCGATCTCCCGGCACAGTTAAAGACCGATATTGTTTTCGACCAGTCCATTTTCGTGAAGCAGGCATTAAACACCGTGTTTCATGAAGGTGTGATCGGACTGGTCTTAACCAGTGTCATGATTCTGGTGTTTCTTGGCAGTATGAGAGCTACCGGCGCGGTATTGCTGTCGATTCCGATTTCCGCGCTCGCGTGCTTCGTGGTCCTCTTCATGATGGGGAGCACCATCAACACGATGATTCTGAGCGGACTCGCGCTAGCCTTCTCTCGTGTCATCGACAACTCGGTAATCTCGCTTGAGAACATCTATCGTCATTTGGAAATGGGATCGACGCCGATGTTGGCGGCCGAACAAGGCGGCTCCGAAGTAAACCTCGCGGTCCTTGCCGCGACCTTGGTCGACGTCGTCGACTTCTTTCCGGTGACCCTATTGTTCGGTGTCAGCAAGTTTCTATTCTCCGCGCTAGCGGCTTCCTTCTGCCTGGCGCTGCTGGCTTCCTATGTGGTGGCGATGACGGTTATTCCGCTGTTTTGCTCGCGTTTCCTGAAAACCATGCCGGGAGGTCACGGAGAAGATCATTCCGGGCATGAGAAGGGACGCGGTTTCAATGCGTGGTTCAATCGCCAGTTTAATAAACTGCTTGACGTTTATGAGAGCCTGGTCCGCCGCGCTCTCCAGCGTCCCGCTCTCACGGTGGTGTGTCTCCTGGGAGTGTTCGTAGCGAGTCTAGCCATCTACCCTTTGCTGGGCCTTGCTTTCTTCCCGCGGACCGACGCCGGACAGTTTACCGTGAACGTAAAGGTTCCCACCGGAACCCGCATCGAGGTGACTAACGATTATGTCGCCAAAATAGAAGACCTCATCCGCCAGGACGTCGATCCGAAGGACTTGAAAATGATTCTGTCGAACATTGGTGTGGTCAACGATATTTCGTCCCTATACACTACCAACGCCGGAATGTACATGGCTACTGTGCAAGTGGCTCTGAATGAGGGACACGAAGGCAGTAGTTTCGATTACATCGCCAGAGTCAAGGCTGACATGGCGGCGAAGTTTCCGGATGTCCGCACATTTTTTCAAAGCGGCTCCATGCAGGACGCCATCCTCAATCAGGGCCAGCCCGCGCCCATCGACGTTCAAGTCAATACGCGCGATCTGAACTTGACTTATTCGACCGCGCAGGAACTTGCCCGCCGCATCCGCCAGCTTCCCGGCGTCGACCAGATCTATATTCCGCAGGACATGAACTATCCGTCCGTCCGCATGGATATCGACCGTGTGCATGCCGGAGAACTGGGACTTACTCAGAAAGACGTAGTCGACAACGTGATCACAGCTCTGAATTCCAATATCATGATCGCGCCCAATTATTGGGTCGACTATAAAACCGGCAACGATTACTTCCTGAGTGTGCAGTATGCCGAGCACGGAAAACAAGCGATTCACGATTTGGTCGATTTGAAGCAGATTCCGTTGCGGGCGCCGAATGCCAAATCTCCCACCACTCTCGATTCGGTAGTGAAACTGGTGAACCTTCAATCACCCACCGAAATCGATCACTATCAGATTCAGCGCGTGGTGGATGTGTATGTCACTCCCCAGGGTGAGGATTTGGCGCGACTTCGCACGGGAATTCTCCGGACCATACAAGATGCGAAACTGCCTTCCAACATCCGGGTGACTCTTCGAGGCATGGTCAACAGCATGGATGAATCCTTTAAGAGCTTCGGGATTGGCTTCGGGATTTCGTTTATTCTGCTGCTGCTCATTCTGGTGGCACAGTTCAAGTCCTGGATCGATCCGCTGCTCATCATGCTGGCGATCCCGATGGGCTTCGTCGGGGTTCTTATCATATTGCCTCTGACTCATACCACTCTGAATGTCATGTCGCTCATGGGTGTGCTGATGCTGATCGGTATCGCCGATTCCAATAGCATTTTGATTGTGGACTTCGCCCATAAGCTGGAAGAACAGGGCATGTCGGTTGCCGACGCCGTGATTACAGCTTGCAGGGTTCGCTTGCGGCCGATTCTCATGACTTCTCTGGCAACCATCATCGGCATGATCCCTATGGCTATGAAGCTCGGAGAAGGTGGGGAACAATACACTCCTATGGCTCGTGCCATCATCGGCGGCCTCACTTCCTCAGTGCTTCTTACGGTATTCATCGTTCCAGCCGCCTATCTTCTTGTCTACGGTAGAAAGGACCGCAATGCCGTTCAGAATCCCTAAGCCGCTTTTTATTTTCGTTCTCGTGGGCTTCGTGGCCGTCGGGCAGGCTCCCCCGAAACTTACCTTGCAGGAAGCTGTCGCGATCGCGATAAAGAATCACCCGCAGATCCAGGGCGCCCAGAACGAAGCTAATTTCGCGCAGCAGCAGGTCACCATCAATCGGGCCGCTTATTACCCGACCCTGAACGGGGACGTTACAGCATCGCAGGGTAACGACCTGTCGCGTATCGGCGCTGGAGCGCTTTCCGCTTCGCGGTTATTCGACCGTTTCGGAGCGGGCGCCATCGTGGACCAACTAGTCACCGACTCCGGCCGCACTCCGAACCTGGTGGCGAGCGCGCGCTTTCAGGCGCAGGCCGCTGCTCATTCGCTTGAAGCTACGCGCTACGACGTGGTGCTGCAAGTCAATCGCGCCTACTTTGAGGTGTTGCACGCCCAGGCCGTGATTAAGACCGCCCAGCAGACCATCGAAGCCCGCCAGACTCTCAGTGATCAAGTGACGGAGCTGGCGAAGAACAATCTCAAATCGCAGCTCGACGTCAGCTTCGCGGATGTCAACGTTTCGGAGGCCAAGCTACTGCTCATCCGGGCTCAGGAGGCGCTCCAAGGATCAGTCGCGGAACTGGGCCGCGCGCTGGGCTCCGATCAGCCGGCGAATTTTCAACTGGTCGAGGAACCTATTCCGACCGGCCCGCCCGCAACCGCGGACGATCTGATCGCCCAAGCCGTCGCCAATCGTCCGGAGCTCGCCAGTCTGCGTTCTTCGCGCGACTCGGCGTACAAATTCTTCGAAGCCGAAAGAGACCTGAAGCGGCCCTCCGTGACCATCGAAGCGGTGGGCGGATTCGTTCCGTACATCAATACTCCCCCCACCGCACCGATTCCTGCTAACTATGAAGCCATTGCCGCGAACGTGCACATTCCGGTCTTCAACGGTCACTTGTTTTCCGCGCGCCGCGAAGCCGCGCATCAGCGCGCCATGGAATCCGACCAGCGCCTGCGCAACCAGCAGCAGATTGTCGCTCGCGACGTCCGGGTCGCCTACGGCGGCGCAATCACCGCTTATCAGCGCATTGATGTGACCGCCCAGTTCCTAAGGCAGGCCGCGCTCGCGCTCGATTTAGCCCGGGGCCGCTATCAGCTCGGCCTGTCCTCCATCGTCGAGCTAACCCAGGCGGAGTTAAACCTCACTCAGGCCGAAATCGAAAACCTAAGCGCGAAGTACGATTATCAGAGCCAGTATGCGGAGCTTCAATATACCATCGGCGCCCTACGGTAAACTACTTGGTATTCGGTATCGTCTAAGTTGTCGAGTCATCCTAAACTGGGACTAGAAAGGATCTCGTCGGTATGGCGGCGAATTGGCGAAATGTGGCGGATCGCGCCCGCGAACGGGCCGGCGCGCTGTGGCTCCGCTGGGAGCAATTCGCGTTGGAGAGCAAGACTATCCTCGCTGTGACCAATAACTTTAGTTGCCGGTCCAGTCTCCGCGTTCTCTCGATTGAAGAGGGCTGGCGCATCCTGTTTGCGGACTCGCTTGAAGATGGCCTTCGTCTTCAGAACCACAATAGAGTCGGCGTCCTCGTCTATGACCGCGACTTGCCAGGTGTGGACTGGCGATACGGTCTCCGCACGCTGCTCTCCTCTCAAGAAGCGCTTTTTCCCATCGTAATTTCGAAGGTGTTGAATCCCCGCCTCCGTTCGGAAGTCCTGGATTACGGCGGCTTCGACGTGGCGCAAAATCCACTTGAGCCCCGGTATTTCGCCGCTCTCGTGAATGGTGCATGGGCCTTAGCGAAATCCATCGACTCGCTGGAAGCCTGAATCCCGCAATTTCTGTCGAGCCTGAATCTCCTCGTCGGTCAGGCGAGCGTCGTAAATCGACCGGGGTTCGATAGTCCGCGCGACCAGCGTAGCGGTTCCCACCGCCAGCAGCATAGGTACGATAAACGACCGGTCCTGGCCGGTCAGTTCCATCATCAACACCACCGTCGAGATCGGACCTTGTGTCGTAGCAGCCAACACCGCCGCCGCGCCCAGCAACGCGAACAGTCCCGGCGGAACTCCCGGCCAGAACCAGGACCATGCGTACCCCAACACACCTCCCAGCATGGCTCCTACCGTGAGCGAGGGTGTGAACAATCCGCCGGGAGCTCCGCAACGCATCGATAGTATGATCGCGGCGGGTTTCAACACCAGCAGCGTCAGCAGCAAAGCCGGCGCCACTTGGTTGGTGAATGCGAGCTGTGAGATGTCTCTTCCATTTCCCAAGACTTGCGGGAACTTGATCGAGACCACGCCAAGCAATCCCAATCCCACGACCGGCGCAAGCAACCTGCGCCACCCGCCCGGCCGGTGTCGATCGGCCCAAGTTACCGCCCGAACATAGCCCACCGAAACCACGCCTGCAATCGGACCGGCGATCAGCGCCCACACCGCGCTCGAAACCGAGCTCGTATAAGCCGGGATGATATAAGTCGGAGCATCGGGTAACGCCAGCCAAGAGACAACAGTGGCAACTACGGATGCGAATAACGCGGGCAACACATATCGAAGCCCCAGCACTCCTCTCATCACTTCCAGCGCGAATAGCGCGCCACCCAAAGGAACTCCATAGGCGGCAGCCATACCTGCGCCTGCTCCACAAGCTACCAGCAATCGGCGCTGTTCGTCCGATAAGCGTCCTTTGTCGGAAAAAAAATTGGCGATCACGGCGCCGGCCTGTTTCGGTGCGCCCTCGCGGCCAAGTGACACTCCCATCCCCACGATGATCACGGAGAGCAGGGCGCTGCCAAGTGTTCGCAAAGCCGGCATACGTCCCGCGTGAAACCAGATCGCGGCCGTAGTGTCGATGCCATTGGCGCTGGAGAGTTGCTTTAGGATCATCTGACCCAAGCCGGTAACCAGGCCGGCGCCGACCAGCACCAGAACATGACGCCACACGTCCACATGCTCGACGGCCTCCAACAGGTTGGTGCCGGAGCCGCCCCACATCGCGCGCTGGACCACCTCCAGCAGTCTCGTTAGCGCCGCCGCCGCGACGCCCGTTCCAATCCCGGTAAGCAACACCGCTGCCCAAAAAGGACGTGCGCCGGGGTGAGCAAGGGTGGCCGGGATCGCGGCGCCGTTCGATAGAGAAGTCATTTGAGGCTGCGTTAGGGAAGTGTACCAATACCGAACTTGGACCGGCAGGGCATAGATCCCCGAGCGTGGCCTTGAGTGACATTGTATTCACAAATGCAAGTTGAGAGGCCGTTTGGCAGATATTGCGCGCAGTGCGAACCTGCATCCGCATCAAAACCATCGAATCCGAAGTGGCAGCCGAGTTGCTGAAACTCATTCAGGTCAGGAGGGGATTTATGGAAAACAGTCTGAGTGCAGCCAACCCGGCAGAACGTCGTCTCACTGAGATTCCAGCCCGGGGCGATGAACACTCGTCGGGCGTATCCTGGGGAGCCGTGATTGGCGGAGCGTTCGTGGCTGCCGCGATCTCACTTATCATGCTTGCCCTCGGCGCGGGATTTGACTTGTCCGCGATCTCGCCCTGGTCTAATGTTGCTACCTCCGTCTCCGCGGTCGGCACCGCTTCTATCGTCTGGTTGATCGTGACTCAAGTCGTAGCGTGTGCATTGGGCGGATACCTCGCGGGACGTCTGCGCACGAAATGGGTCGCGGTTCACACAGACGAAGTGCATTTCCGTGACACAGCCAATGGATTCCTGGTCTGGGCTGTCGGACTTGTCATCACGGTGACGTTCCTCGTGTCCTCGGCCTCCACCATGGTTGGCAACTCAGCACCAACTACAGAGCGAGTCTCCGTCGATCCGCGTGCATACTTTATCGATCGCCTGTTTCGCTTAGACACTCCAAATCCCCAATCGGTCGATGCTTCCTCGCAAGCTGAGGCCGGGCGCATTCTCGCGAATAACCCGACCACCACTGACCAAACCTATCTGGCAAAACTCGTCGCCGCGAAAACCGGCTTGAGTCAGGACGACGCACGGAAGCGGGTATCGGAGATAACTGCGGAGGTTCAACTCGCCGCGGAGACTGCGCGTCGGACGGCGTCGCGTCTGCTGCTGTGGATATTCGTTGCCCTTCTAACGGGCGCATTGAGCGCGAGCTACGCCGCCACGATCGGCGGCAGGCAGCGCGATCATGTGAAGACTATATAAGGAGATCTACTATGCGTTCCGTCTTACTTTACTTTCTAGGTGTGCCGATACCTATCATTTTGCTGATCGCGTTATTCACTCATCATTGCTAATGTGATTGTTAGTGTGAGTCGCATTTTTCTACTCTCTCCGGCAAACCCGTCTGGTGTTCGAGGCAGGCAGGTGATGAATCAAGCAGCTCCCTTCGAACTCGCCCAGCGACTGTTTCGCGAAGGCGCCGCGCTCGGCGATGTCTTCGCGTTCATAAGCGGTCTGTATTTTCGAGGCAAGATCGCCTACTCGACCGCGTTTGGGACTCCGCTCGTGATTACTGCGGGACGCGGCTTGCTTCCTCCTGAGACCTTAATTACCATTGATGACTTGCGCGCCATCGCTGCGGTTCCCGTCGATCTCGCGGAGCCGCTCTATCGCAAGCCTCTCGAACGAGATGCGTTGCAGTTGCACCGAAGCCTCGATCCCGACTGCGAGGTCGTCTTGCTCGGCAGTCTCGCGACCCCGAAATATCTGGAGCCGCTGATCGATATCCTGGGTTCCCGGCTCATGGTTCCGTCCGAATTCGTAGGTCTCGGCGACATGAGCCGCGGCGGTCTGATGCTGCGTTGCGTACGGGAGAGAAGGGAACTGAGTTACATTCGAGCCTCCTATGAACCCAAAATAAGTAAAAAGCGAGATTCAGAACCAAGGGAACCTTCATGAGCGGGTTAAGCAAGCTGATCGAGCGATATTCTGAAGTCGAACTGGCTACTTTGGTCGACAAGCCGCCCGAAGGTCCGGAATGGCTGAGCGAAGTTAAGTTCGACGGCTATCGACTGCTCGGATTTCTCTCTCGAGGCGCGCCAGCGTTGCGTACACGCAACGGTAATGATTGGACAGACCGCTTCCCCTCACTCTCGAAAGCTCTCTTGACGCTCAAAGCCAAGGACGCCGTCCTGGACATGGAGGCTGTCATCCTCGACCCAAAAGGCAAGAGTAGCTTTCAAGCCCTTCAAAATGCCCTCGGTGAAGCTAGTCACTCGGAAAAGATCGTCGCCTATGTCTTCGATCTTCTGTACCTTGATGGAAAGGACCTGAGGGGGCTACCGCTCATCGAGCGTAAGGACAAGTTGGAGGCTCTTCTCAGAAACTCCCGGAAGAATGCTCTTCGCTATAGCGATCATGTCGCCGGCCAAAGCACGGAGATGTTCGAAAAAGCCTGCAAAACCGGTCTGGAAGGAATTGTCTCGAAGCTCGCTAGCGCGCCGTATCTCGCCGGGCGTCAAAAAAGCTGGTTAAAAATAAAATGCACCCTCCGCCAGGAATTCATAATTCTCGGCTTCAGCGACGCCCGCAAAGGTGAGCGAGCCCTAGGTGCTCTTTATCTTGGTTACCGCAAGAACAGTGTGCTCCACTATGCTGGAAAGGTCGGCACCGGTTTTTCGATGAAAAGTGCTCGCGACTTGGTGAAGCGCTTCGCTGGTCTAAGAATTGATCAACCTGTGCTCAGCCGTCCCGAAGCTACGGGACTTCCGGCAGGCGAGTGGCGTTCTGTTCACTGGCTCAAGCCTGAGTTGCTATGCGAAGTCTCTTTCACGGAATGGACCGGGGATGGACACATTCGTCATCCCTCCTTTCACGGTCTAAGGGAAGACAAAAATGCAAAGGAAGTAAAAAAGGAATGGCCGTCAAAACTTCGAAACCCAATCTGACTCTAAGCGGAATCGCGATTACCCACCCGGATCGCGTCATCTCTGAGACAGGACATGTAACGAAAGGCCAAGTCGCGGAATACTACGCGAACATAACGCCGTTCATCCTGCCGGAGATTGCGCGGCGGCCGCTTAGCCTGTTGCGCTGTCCCTCCGGCATCGATGGCGAATGTTTTTTTCAGCGAAATCCCGGCAAAGGCCTCGGCGCCGACGTCAAGCCCTTCGAATTTCGGCACAAGGGTAAAACGTATGAGTACCTTTATATCGAAGACGAAAAAGGCCTGTTGGAAATCATCCAGATGGGTACGATTGAACTGCATCCCTGGGGCGCGACCATCGACGCAATTGACTATCCCGATCGAATGATCTTCGATCTTGATCCCGCGCCCGACGTGCCGTTTGAGGCTGTGAAGTCAGGAGCGCAGGATATTCGTCGCCGTCTTGAGCGCCGCGGGCTCAAATCGCTTCTCAAGTGCACCGGAGGTAAAGGCTTGCATGTAACCGTGCCCTTAGCTCAAAAAGATGAATGGCCCGCCGTGAAAGCTTACGCGGCTTCGGTAGCCGAGGAAATGGTCGCCGCGACTCCTGAGGCCTACGTCGCGACCATGAGCAAGGCCAAACGAGGCGGAAAGATTTTCATCGATTACTTCCGCAATGACTACACGGCAACCGCCATCGCCGCTTATAGTGTCCGCGCGCGCCCCGGTGCGCCCGTGGCTTTGCCCGTCGATTGGAGTGAGCTTGAGGGCCTCAAATCTCCCAGCGAGTTCCTGATGAAAGAGGTTGTGGAGCGGATGAGCGGGAAACGCACGAAAGCCCCGTCGAAGCAAACACTTCCACACTGATGGGCAGCAACCCATGTATATACTGAGCCCTGACCCTCAGGAAAGGACAGCATGTGACGGCGCTAGCTTCCATGCTTGCGCGCCACTTCCGGCTCTGCCCGGTGACGGCGGACATTGTTAGGTAACATCCGCCCTCCCAAACTGCTTTCCAGCTTGCCCGTGAAAGCGCCCCCGATGACTTTGTCTTTCCCGGCCATGAGAGCTTCAAAGCCATCTCGGGCTATCGCCGCGGTATCATCCTTCTGTGTTTTTTGAAAGAAGCCACTCTCAATGCCGCCCGGCATCAGCGCTGTCACCGTAACGCCGAAATCCTGAAGCTCGCTGCGCAGCGCTTCTGAGAATGAAAAAAGGAAAGCCTTGGATGCCGCGTAAACAGCTTCGAAGGGGACGGGCAGGGTTCCCGCCATGGAGGAAGTGAAGAGAATCCGTCCTTTCTTCCGATCCACCATGTCTCTCACCACGCGCTTCGCCAAGTGAACGGAAGAAGTTACATTCAGAGCGATCACGTTAAGTTCCGCCTGTAGCTCAGTGTCTCTCGCGAAATTCCCGGACACCCCGACACCTGCATTGATCGCGATCGCGTCCACTGGCCGTCCGCAGGATTGAATCCTGGTATAGAGCTTCTCCACGCCGTCGTAATTGCCGAGGTCTACTCGGATGGATTGCACCGAAGTACCGGCCTTGGCCAGACGATGCGCGGCCGTCTCAATCCCGTCGTCCTCAGCACTGACCAGAATGTCGAATCCATGGTCCGTGAATTGTTTCGCCAACTCAAAGCCGATACCATGCGAAGCTCCCGTGACCACTGCGAACGATGTACTGGAAGGGTAGGAAGTATGCATAATGGCTCCTCTTATAAAATAAGCGCCGACGATGGCATATCATTAGATGAAAATCAGAGGTACATGTTTCCGGAATTTGCGAGCTATAATCGCTCCACATGAGCCTTGATAACTGGAAGGGCCGCTGGACGCTGATCACTGGCGCGAGCGCGGGAATTGGAAAGACCTTCGCCGAGGTATTGGCACGTGGAGGTTCCAACCTGGTTCTGACGGCCCGCCGTATGGATCGCCTGGAGGCGCTCTCGTCTCAATTGCGAAGTACTCATTCCATTCAAGTGGAGTGCATCGCCGCGGATTTAAATCTCCCCGACGCTCCCGGGCAGATCTTCACGTTCACCGAAGCGAAGGGGCTTTCGATCGACTTCCTGATTAACAACGCCGGCTTCGGCCAATATGGCGAGTTCGCGCGTTCCACTGTTGACCGGCAGCTTTCCATGGTGCAAGTGAACTGCGCCGCGGTGGTCGCGCTCACTCATCTGTACCTGGAAGGCATGGTGGAGCGGCGCCGCGGCGATATTCTGATTCTTGCATCCACCGCGTCGTTTCAAGCCGTGCCTTACATGAGCGTGTATGCGGCGACGAAGAGCTTCGATCTGCTCTTTGCCGAAGGACTAGCGCAAGAAGTAGCAAACTACGGCGTTCGCGTCTGCGCCTTATGTCCGGGGGCGACCGAGTCGGAGTTTCAACAGGTCGCTGGCTCACCCGCCAATCGGGCAATGCGCTCCGCGGAGACTGCGGAACAGGTTGTTCGCGTCGGACTCGAAGCAATCTCCTCGGGCAAGCACCAAGTGATCTCGGGCTTCCGCAATCGCGCAAGCGCCGAGATCCAGAGATTGGTGCCGCGACGCGTGGTCACGAATATGACGGAGAAACTATTCCGTCCGCGTTAACCCATCGAATAGAAAAATTCCTCGTGCGTGACCTTGCCGTCCTTGACGGTATAAAGCCCAGCCTCATCCATAGTAAAGCGCTTCCCGGCCATCGGACCAGCCTTCGCGGTCACATCGTATTTGAACCGCACGATGAACCGGTCACCATGAGGAAACGGGCCTTCCACCTCTGCTTTGTGAACCTCATGGTTCGCCACCCACCACTCGCCTTTGCCTTTAATTGCGGCCAATCCTTCGGAACGGGCCGATCCTCCAGGAGGCGCGCCCGCCTCTACGCTAACGATCTCCGGACTGTACAGCGCATCGATGGCCTCTACATGCTTGCCTTCTTTGCAGAACTCCACCAGCTTTTTTCCAACTGCAAGTGTCTCGCTCATTCCATCCTCCAGAATCTAAAGTAACAGCTAACGATCGTCGTCATCTACATCCGACGCGAAAGGAGCAAAAATGCTACGCATCAGTGGCGGATATTTTATCGAGTACCCTTTTGAGTCCGCCCACAAAATTCGATTCAGCTTCCCCGCCGGAGCGCGATCCGGTAAATCCCATTCCATTTTCATCGAAGCTGCCGCATCTCTCCGCGCGGCTCCATGCAGCGATTTTAGGGGCGGGTTTAGTTCAAACAAATCGTGCTTCGGCTGCTCCGCGCTAAACGGCGCAAAATCGGCCTTATCGGAGAAACTGCCGCGCATATCCGCCGCGATCAAATCGAATAGCGACATGGTAGGAAGGCCCAAAATCAGTTCGATGGTTTTCAGCATTCCGGGATTCGAATAAAACGTCGAATCCACCGCGCCGCGCTTTATATAAGGACCGACCGCCAACGCGACGGTTCGATGACCGTCCACATGGTCGACGCCGTTTTGCGCGTCGTCTTCAACGATAAAAATTTGCATTGTTTTCCAGAACTTGCTGTGGCTAAGCGCTTCCACAATTTGTCCCACCGCCAAATCGTTATCCGCCACCATCGCTTTCGCCGTCGATGCGCCGGACGATGTTCCCTGGGTGTGGTTGCTTGGCAACTGGATCAGCGTCAGGTTGGGCATGGTGTCCCATTTCTTGAGTTCGGAAATAAAAATCTGCGCACGCACTACATCGGGAATGTTGGTTGAGTAGGCGGGGAAATTCTTCGCCAGGATTTTGTTCAGCGGAGCAACCGGTGCCACTGTATTCCATTTCGAGGTGAAGTCCGCACCGCTTTTCCATTGCTTTAGCAGTTCCGCGCGATCGCTCAAAGTCGCCTTGGTCAGACCGGCGTATTCACCAAAAACCCGAACCGTTTTTTTCATCCTTTGCGCCGATTCCCAGATGAACCCTCCGGCTGAGTATGCGATGGGATCAGTGCCGTCAAAAGGATAGCTTCTGCCTTCATAACCGGGCCATAAACAGTATTCCGTTTCATTGGCTTGCGTGAGCCACTGGTGCCCGTCCGCGCTGTTGCCGCCAGCGGCGTAGAAATTATCGAGGGTCACAAATTCGCTTGCCAGTTTATGCTGATTCGGAGTGACCTCTTCGCCGTAGATGGCGAAGGATGGATCGCCATTGCCCTTACCGAGGTCGCCCAACACCTGATCGTAAGTGCGATTTTCCTTAACGATATAGACGATATGCTCGATGGTCGATGGCTCGCCTGCGCGCTCCGGGACCGGGACGGGTTTTATGCCTGCGCGAGGCTTTTCTTCATTCGTGGGGAGGACCATCAGATTGTTCACGATGACCGCGTTCGTGAACGAAGCGAGTTCAGCCTCCGTAGGAATGGGAAGTACATGAATCGAACCGCGATTCGAGTGGACATATTTATGGGACGGCTCGTCACGCCAACCGGAACCGACTCCTAACAGGGTTCCAATCGCAAGGTGTCCTTCTGAGATCGATAAGCTGTTGGGATACCATGCAGTTGGAATCAGGCCTCGCTGCTTCCCACTTTTGGAATCGAGCACCGCCACCGCATTGATGCCCCCGCAAGCTACGTACAGATTGCCATCGGCAAAAGCGAGAGCAGTAGGCGCGATGCCCGGGGTTTTTCGCTGGAAAGGCTGCAAAACAAAGGTCTGGAGCACTTTGTTCTGGTTGGTGTCAATCACGGAAATGGAATCTTGATTCCCATTCGCGACATATAATCGCGCCGAGGGCTCATCCCAAACAATCGCGGTGGGATGCAGCCCGACGGGGATGGTTTTTTCGACCGCCCCCATGATCAGATCGACGCGGGAAACCGTTCCTGTAGAAGCGATTCCTCGTTCGTCGGTGACCACTCGGTCGGCTGTAGGGGACAGGCCGGTGGGCGCAGTCAGGTCGCCGGGTTTGGGAGTGCGGCCACCCCAGTTGGTTACGTAAGCGATGGTAGAGTCGTGGCTTAGCGCTGCCCCGAAGGGTGCAATCTCGGTCTTCACGGTTCGCACGATGCCTTTCGTCAGGTCGGCGATCGCTAATGTGTTGCCGTGGATTAAAGGCACCACGGCGATGCGGGCGGAAGTGTCGAGCGCGCCCGAATTGGCGCTTGCGCCCAGCTTCCAGGCATTGTGCGATCCGTCGCGGCGTGCGCTCCAAAGCTCTGCTTCTCCGTGGTTTGCGATATCCACGAGCGCACGGTCGGCGGATGGGTCGTAGCGGATTCCTCCGAGGCCGGCTGCACCCTGGAACGCGATGTGCGTCAGGGACTTATTCGCTTTCCAGTCGACCAAACTGATTTCACCCGCATGCAAAACCCAGAGTTCGCTTGCTGTTTTTCCGAACGCCACGCCGTACACGCGCCCGTTGAAAACCGACTGCAAACCGGCGGGAGTGATGGCTTGCCGGGTGGTGATTACACCGGGGTCGGAGATGGTTCGCTGCTGCGCGAGAGCGGTACACGCAATTGTAATTAAGAGGATGGATTTCGGCATGCGCGGTACGATTAGCATAGCCTTAAAACGCCATAAATGACCATCGAACGCACCGTGCGAGGGCTTATTTGAGCATAAAAACAGGCTTCCGAGCCGAAATTGCACCCATGGTCCAATTGGCTTTGCCGCTGGTGTTCGCCGAACTCGGCTGGATGGCGATGGGCGTCGAGGACACCATGTTCGTGGGGCGCGTGAGCGCGGAGGCGATCGGGGCGGTGGGGCTCGGCACCATGCTGTTTTACGGCGTGGGGATTTTTGCAGGAGGCTTGCTGCTGGGGCTGGATACTCTGGTGTCGCAATCGTTCGGCGCGGGCGATGAGAACGATTGCCGGCATTCGCTAATCGGCGGCGTGTGGTTATCGCTGTTGTTGATTCCCGTAGTTATGGGAATCATCTGGGGGTTGATTCCGCTGCTGGGAGTTTTGCGTATCGATCCGGCGGTGATGCACGACATGACGCCTTATCTGCGCGTGTTGAACTTCAGCGTGCCGTTGCTGCTGCTGTTTTTCGGATTCCGGAGGTATCTGCAATCGATCAATATTGTCCGCCCAATCATGATCACTTTGCTGACCGCAAATCTGATCAACATTTTCTGCAATTGGGTTTTCGTGTTCGGGAATCTGGGCGCTCCGAGATTAGGGGCGGAGGGATCGGCTTGGGCGACGTTTGTTTCGCGAGTGTACATGGCAGCGGTGCTGGGAGCGATCATCTGGACGAACGATCCCCGATTACCGCATGTATCATGGAAGCCGGATTTTGCGCGCGTCAAGGAATTGCTGCGGCTGGGAATTCCGGCGGCGGGGCAGATGGGTTTGGAGACCGGAGTATTCGCGATTGTCACCGTTCTGGTCGGGAAGCTGGGCGCGACTCCTTTGGCCGGGCATCAAATCGCGCTCATGACGGTGAGCATGACGTTCATGATGCCTCTGGGAATCAGCTCGGCGGCAGCGGTCCGAGTGGGGCACGCGATCGGGCGCGAGGATCATGAGGGGATGGCTCGGGCGGGATGGACCGCTTTGGGATTAGGCGCGGCGGTGATGTCCTGCGCGGCGCTGACTCTGTTGATCTTCCCTTATTGGATCGCGCGGCTGTTTACTCCGGAAGCGGAAGTGATTGCGGCGGGGATGGTACTGTTGCGGATCGCGGCGTTTTTCCAACTGTTCGATGGATTGCAGGTAGTGGCGACGGGTGCGCTAAGAGGAGCGGGGGACACTCGGACGCCGATGATTTGTCACTTCATTGGATATTGGGTGCTGGGGTTGCCTTTGGGGGCATGGCTTTGCTTCGGAGGAGTAGCCAGTAGCCAGCAGCCAGTAGCCAGTTACGGCCTGGGGGCGCCGGGGTTGTGGATTGGGTTATCGGTGGGGTTGGTGGTGATTGGGATTGTGTTGGTGGAGGTTTGGAGGAGGAGAATTGTGGCGCGCGGATAACTTGATTGGGCTTCGCGCATATGTCGCAAGATTTACCGGCTACAGTTCACGTAGTCGAGGGTTCCCTTATCATCGGATCAATCAGGTGCGAAACCTGTTGTCTCTCTCCCCTGCGCTGATGGCGATTAGCGTGACACGGAGGCGTTGACTATAACGCAGTCAAATGAAGATTTTGGTCTTACGGTGGAGAAATAATATTGCTCCGCTGCATCCCAGCGCGCATGCCAAGACTCCAAAAACCGTTTGTCCTCTCGTGCCGCGAGCCTTTCGTGACGAACCTCAACGGGCACGTCAATCAGGACTGCGAAGTCGACAAGGTCAGCCAGTTCGGGGCGTGCCGAGTAAGCTCCATCGAGTACGATAACGGCGCTCGGTTCGCGCTCGACCAAATCCTTGCGGACGTTATAAGTGCCATCTGGCCGGGCACCTGCCTCGAAGTCAAACGTATGCCACCTCGCAGATTTTCCGGCTAGCAGCGGCGCAAGCGCCTCAGCTCGCAAGCGCCGCCAATCAACTGCACCCCTGGCTCTCGTTTCAGGTGTGCGAAGATCCCAGCCCGCGTCAGTGATATCTGCCGCGAAGAAGTCATCACTCTGAACCAACGCTGCGCCCAGTTCTTCCGAGATCAGCGAAGCCACCGTAGACTTACCGGAACGCTGCCACCGTCGAGCGCAACGACAATCGGCGTATCCCGGTTGATCAGCAGGCGTCGAATCTCAGCGACGATGACCTGAGCCGCCACGTTCGGTTCAGGAGTAGAAGTGTCCATGACTTTCAATTGAACTAGTCCCGGTCCGGAGCGATCCCGGTCTGCTTACCAGCGGCGTCCGCTGATCGCCCGCAGAGGAGTTCCCTATTGGTGGATCGCCTTCTCGTCCCGCCGCGTCCGATAGTATTTCGTCTTGGATTGAAGTCCGTCGAACAGGAGACCGTTACGTTTTCGATGAATGCAACATGGGTCCCCGGATCAAAAATCAGATTGAAATCCCTATCTGCGGGTGACCAAGATGCCATACGGACGGTTTTCAGCGGATCCTTCGCTCCAGTTCGAGTTTCTCAATCAATTGTTTAAACGGCGTTCCGGCGCCAGGTTGAGTTCAGATCACTCTATCGGTGATGCGGACGTGCGCCTCCGTGAGATGAATTCCGTGTTGGTCGATATCGTCCAAACATTCGTCGACCCTGACACCGGGTAGCTCGCTTCCCCGGGTCAAGTCGAGCGTCTTGAATGGGCTCCAAGGCGCGTATTGCGTGGGCAGATTGCTGCCAGTCGCGTCCATCGTGAATCCGAAGACGCGGCCGGTTCCCCTAAAAGCGTGAACGTGCATAAAGTGCTCCTCAAACCAGAGTGTCTCAGGTGCCCCGCATTTAAAGCATCAGCTAAAGCGGTCGCCCCTCCTATTGACCCGGCAAAGCCCGGCGACTTATAGTATTTCATGGCTCTTCGCTGTTGGATTGCTCCCGCTTTACTTGTCCTTACCGCCGCGGCCGCTTGGAATCAGCAGATTGTGCAGCCCGGTGCGCCCGGGACCGACGGCAAGACTCTGACGGCTTCGAGCGTCGGGCCTTCGGCGAAAGGGCCGCTCGACGCGGATGTTGCGTTCATGCAGGGCATGATCATGCATCACTCGCAGGCTGTCGAGATGACGGCGCTGATGCCTTCGCGCACGCATAATAAAGAACTGCTGGCGTTCGGCAAACGCATCAGCATCTCCCAAAGCGACGAGATGAAGTTCATGAAGCAGTGGCTGGAGGAGCGCGGCAAGCCAGTGGAGATGACGCACGACATGGGCTCCATGGCCGGGATGGATCATTCTAAAATGGATCACTCCAAGATGGACCACTCCAAGATGGCCGCTGCGCCGATGATGATGCCGGGCATGCTGACGCCGGAGCAGATGAAGGCGCTGGCCAAGGCGACAGGGCCGGCGTTCGATCATTTATTTCTGACCGGCATGATTCAACATCACGGGGGCGCGCTGACCATGGTGCAGGATCTGTTCAGCGTACCGTCGGCGGGGCAGGACGCGCAGTTGTACGACTTCGTTACCGATGTGGACAATACCCAATCGGCGGAAATTAAAATAATGCAGGGCATGCTGAGTAAGGAGAAAAAATAATGCGGTTCGCGAATGCTTTTATACTGTCGGTCTCTTTTGCGATGCTCTGCGCCGGGCAGGCCAGCGCGCCGGCGCCGGGGAATCCACGCTCTGGCGCGGACGATCCTCGCATTGGATTGAAGCCGGGATTGTATGACGCGGGTGAAGCGGCGTTCGGGTTGGAGAGACTGGCTTCGCTGCCGAAGCCTCCTGGATTTTCGCCGGAGAATAACGCGACTGCGACGCCGGCGCCGCCTCCTGTAGCGGGGCAGCCTCCACGATTGGAACTGGGGTCGACCAATTCCGATCTGGCGTTCAGCGGGAACCACCTTTTTGTGGGCAACTATAACGGGATCAATTTCTACGACATCGATAATCCAAAACAGATCAAGCTGCGCACTTCGCTGCTGTGCCCGGGCGGGCAGGGCGACGTTTCGGTGTACGGGCATCTGCTGTTCATGTCGGCCGAGGCGGTGAATGGACGCATCGATTGCGGGCCGCAAGGAATTCCGCTACCGGCGGGTTATGTGGCGCCGCCTCCTCCGCCGCCGGATCCGGCTACGGCTGTCGCGAACGGTGAAACGCCGGGTGCGGCGGGAGGCCCGGGGCGCGGGCGTGGACGGACTCCACCGCCGCCGAGTCCGGACCGTTTTCGCGGAGTGCGGATTTTCGACATCAGCGACATGGCGAATCCGAAGCAGGTGGCCGCGGTGCAGAGCTGCCGTGGTTCGCATACGCACACGCTGGTGATCGATCCGAAAGATAAGGACAACGTCTACATTTATATTTCGGGGACGGGCAATGTGCGGCAGGCGGAAGAGCTGGCGGATTGTTCGGGCGGAGATCCGGACAAGAATCCGAACACGGCGTTGTTTCGGATCGACATTATCAAGGTGCCTGTGGCGCATCCGGAACTGGCGAAAATCGTATCGAGCCCGCGCATTTTCGCCGATGAAAAAACGGGAACGATCAACGGCCTGTGGAAGGGCGGCGACCATGGCGACGGCACGCAGAAAACCTCGGTGACCGATAAATGCCACGATATTACGGTCTATTCGGCGATCGGCCTCGCGGCGGGCGCATGTTCGGGCAACGGCATTATTCTGGACATTTCGAATCCGGTGAATCCGGTGCGGATCGCGGCGGTGAGCGATCCGAATTACGCGTTCTGGCATTCCGCGAATTTCAATAATTCGGGAACCAAGGTTCTGTTCACGGACGAATGGGGCGGCGGGTCGCAGCCCCGGTGCCGCGCGACCGATCCGATGAACTGGGGCGCGGATGCGATCTTCAATTTGTCGAAGGGCAAGCTGACGCTGGGGTCTTACTATAAGATGCCGGCTCCGCAGACGGACCTGGAGAATTGCGTGGCGCACAACGGGTCGCTGGTGCCGATTCCGGGGCGCGACATTCTGGTGCAGGCGTGGTACCAGGGTGGCGTTTCGCTGGTCGATTTCACGGATATTACGCATCCGGTCGAGATCGCGTATTTCGATCGCGGACCGGTGGACGCGACCAGGCGGGCGCTGGGCGGGCAATGGTCGGCGTATTGGTACAACGGCTATATCTACGGTTCGGAGATTGCGCGCGGAGTGGATGTGTTCAAGCTGGTGCCGAACAAGTACATTACGCAAAATGAGATCGACGCGTCGAATCAGGTGCATTTCGACGAGCTGAATGTGCAGAACCAGCCGAAAATCATTTGGCCGGCGAATTTCGTGGTGGCGCGCGCGTATCTGGATCAACTGAGCCGCGGCAGCGCGCTTCCGGCGCAAAGAATCGCGGCGATGAATGCGGCGATCGATAAAGCGGAGTCGTCGCATTATCAGGCTAAGGAAGTCGCGCAATTGAAGTCGATGGCGGCGAGCCTGGACAAGGAAGCGAATTCGGCGAAGAGTCCGACGGACGCGGAGAGGATGCGCGCGTTGGCGGGGATCATGAAGCAGGGCGGACCGGCTGCTCAGTAACATCGAATGAGACAATAGGAGCGTGAGGCGATCGGGGTTTGCCGATACTCCGCTCCACGGAGGATTCGTTCCTTCCTGGCTGGCCGAGCGCATGACCAAGCTCGGCGCGGCGATCGTTGAGAGTATTCTGCTGCATTACGGACGCACGGAGTTTCTTTCCCGACTAAGCGATCCATTCTGGTTTCAAGCGCTGGGGAGCGTCATGGGAATGGACTGGCACTCCTCCGGCGTCACTACTTCGGTGATGGGCGCGCTGAAACGCGGCTTGAATCCTCGCGCATCCGAATTAGGTCTGTATGTTTGCGGCGGCCGCGGGAAGCAATCGCGGAAGACTCCGGAGGAGCTGCTGATGGTCGCGGATCAGCACGGGCTCGATGGAGAGTTCCTGGTGCGCACCAGCAGGTTGACCGCGAAAATCGACAACAACTGTATCGCCGACGGATTCCAGATTTATCTGCACTCCTTCGTCGTTGCGGCCGATGGCGAGTGGGCCGTGGTGCAACAAGGGATGAACACGGCCACAGGGTTAGCGCGCCGGTACCATTGGCATTCGGCGACAGTGCGCGATTTCGTCGAGGAACCGCACACCGGAATTGTCGGCGAGCCGCTGGGGCCGATTATCAATTTAGTCGACGTCGACGCGCGGCCGGCCCAGGCCGCGTTGCTAAACATGGCCCGCGAACATCCGGAGGCGACGCTGCGCCATTTGAGGATGCCGCGCCATCACGAGGTTCGCGCGGAGAACGTGGACCTGAAGCGGCTCGGAGCGGTGCTCGCGGTAGCGTATGAGCGCGATCTGCATTGTTTCGCCGATTTCATATTGACGGAAAATCTGGGTCCGCGGACCATGCAGAGTCTTGCGATGATCGCGGAGGTTATTCACGGGACTCCGGTGCGATTCTCAGATCCCGCGCGATATTCCTTTGCGCTCGGGGGCAAGGATGGGCATCCGTTTCCCGTGCCTTTGAAAACTTATGACGAATCGATCGATGTGTTAAGAAGGTCGCTCGATGTCTCCAGGGTCGATGGAAATGAAAAGTTAGAAGGCTTTAGCAGACTGAACAAGTTTGTCGCGGCGGTCGAAAAGCATCTGAGTCCCGAAGTTGAACATCGTTCGCTGATAGCGCATGAGATGGCGATATCTCCTTCTCTTAACGGCCGAAGTGTTGCGCAACCTAAGAAACCTCGGTCCGCTCAAATGAATCTTTTCTGAAAGCTTAAAACTTACCTACGAATTGCCGCCAGGCTCGTAACTATCCAGCGACACCCCAGTAGAAAAGTTAGGCACTTCTATACCAAAAGGCAGTCTAATTAATCGTTCGACATTTTTTAGAAACAAGTGGGTGTTGAGGTTAATCGAATTGGCATCTCGGAAAAAAGTCGGGGCTTAGCCTGACCTATTGCAGGAGGATTATTTTGTGCTTCAGAAACTCATATTATCTTGCTTTTGTCTGGGACTTTTGACTACTTTAAGTCTCAAGACTCCCGCTCAGTCTATTACTTCCGTGGATGTCACCGAGACAGTTACCGACGCTACGGGCGCGGCTATCCCGCGCGCTGCCGTGACTCTTACCAACGTAAATACCAACCGGGCCGTGAAAGTGACCAGTGGCTCCGATGGCACATTTCGCTTTGCCTTCGTACCTCCAGGTACTTACAAGCTAAATGTCAGTGCATCCGGTTTTCAGACCACGGAACATACTGGAATCACAGTGAGCGCCGGCCAGCCGACCGCTGCCAATATGCAGTTGCAGGTCGCCACCGCGTCGCAATCGGTAAACGTAGTGGAGGCTCCGCCCGTTCTTCAGAGTGAAAATGCCGATGTGTCAACAAGCTACAATGCCGAGACCATTCAGAACCTTCCAAACCCGGGCGGCGATATCACCTACATCGCCCAAACGGCGCCTGGTGTGGTGATGAATACGCAGGCGGGTTATGGAAATTTTGTGGCGGACGGGATGCCCGCTACTTCCAACTTATTCACCATCAACGGAGTTAATAATAACGATCCATTTTTTGGAATTAATAACAGCGGTGCTTCCAATCTTCTGTTAGGCTCCAACGATATCGAGGAGGCCGACGTAATTAACAGCGCCTATTCCGGTCAATATGGCCAATATGCCGGTTCGCAGATCACTTACATCACTAAGTCCGGTAAGAACCAGTTCCACGGCGATGCTGTCTATATGTGGAACGGGCGAGCCTTGAATGCCAACCAGTTCTTCAGCAATGAAGTGGGGCTGCCCACTCCGTTCAACAACTTCAATCAATGGCAGACCAACGTATCCGGACCGATCATCAAGAACAAGACCTTCTTTGACGCGGATTATGAGGGACTTAGAAATGTGCTGCCGACGGCTGCCAACCTAACTCTGATTCCCAGCCCGCAATTTCAAGCTGCGACGCTGACAAATCTGACCGCGGTCGGCCATGCGGATGAGGCTCCGTTCTATCAACAAATCTTCAATATTTACAATGGAGCTTCGGGTGCAGCAGGGGCGATTCCTGTACCTGGCGGAGGCTGCCAGGGATTTACCGGCCTCGCCGGAGGCGCTCCATGTGCGCTTCAGTTCCGCACGACACCGCCGAATGAGAACAAAGAATATCTATATTCCGGCCGAGTGGATCATGTTTTCAGCGACAAGGACCGGGGCTACATCCGCGTGCTGCGCGACAACGGCTTCCAACCAACCTTCACCAGTCCTTTCGGGTCCGCTTTCAACTTTCAGAGCAACCAACCGCAGATGAGCGGCCAGTTCTCGGAAACGCACATTTTCGGTCCCAATACGGTGAACGAGTTTAAGGGTTCAGCTTTATTCTATGCGGCGGTTTTCGTGCCGTCCGATGAGAGCGGCTCGCTATCGGCGCTGCCGACCTTTGTGGGTTTTTCGGGCAATCCATTTACACCTGTAGGTTTCGGCGAACCTCCGTTCCCTCCGGGCTTTTTCTTTCCTCAGGGCAGACGTGTCTTCCAATACCAGATATTAGACGACCTATCGAGGATCGTAGGTAAACATACCTTCCGCGTGGGGTTTAGCTGGCTGCACGATAACATCACCGATCTGGATTTCGAAGCGCTCGGTGGTCCGATTCATGGCGCCATCACCACCAACTTGACAGACTTCTTTAATGGCGGTGGGCCGGAGAGTTCTCTTTTTCAAGCCTTTCCTTCGTCGTCCGAACAGGAGCTTCGCTTCAACACTTTCGGAGGCTACGTCGCGGACGATTGGAAAGTCGCGGAGCGGCTGACGGTTTCCTTGAACTTAAGAATGGAAAACTATGCCAATCCTACTTGCGACTCCAATTGCTTTTCCCATCTGTCCTCTGCGTTCAGCAGCAACCCGAACCCGAATGCGATTTCTATGCCTTATAACCAACTGATCATGGCCGGTCAGCACGATGCCTACCCGAACACTCAGGCGCTGGTCTGGGAACCTCGCGTAGGTATCGCCTGGCAGCCGTTCAAGAACGGAAAGACCGTTATCCGAGCGGGCGCGGGAGTGTTCGCGGACGAACTGCCGGGCGGCCTGGCGGAAGACGCGGCTTTCAACGCTCCTAACTTAAACGCATTTACCATTCCTAACGGCGCGCTGGCTCCAGGTGCGGCCGGTAGCCTTTTCACTTCCGCTTCGCAGGCCAATCAAGCTTTGCTATCGCAGTTCCGGTCCGGAGGAAGCTTCAGTTCTATTTCCAGTTCCGTTCCCACTTTCTCCGCTCCTAACTTTTTTAACTTCCCGAATACCTTCCATCAACCGACTTACTACAAATGGAATTTTGAGATTCAGCAGAATCTGGGCGGAGGAACCGTGCTAAGGGTGAACTACTCCGGCATGCACGGCTCTCATATTCCGGTGGGTGACGAGGGCCTCAACGGCTATTGCCCTCCTTCGGTGTGCCCCAACGGCTTTGCGGGATTGCCCGCCTCTGCGCCGAATGGAGCTTTGGGCGTTGTCACTCAGTATCTCTCCGCAGGTGACTCCAGTTACAACGGACTGACGTTGAGTCTTCAACGGCGATTTTCCCGGGGACTGACTTTCAACGTTAACTACACCTGGAGCCACGCACTCGATGACGTTTCCAACGGTGGTGTTGCGAACTTACCTTTCGGAAGTCTGGTCACGGATCCGAGCGTAACCACTCCGCAAAATCCGAACAACATCCGCGGCAACTATGGAAACGCGGACTATGACGTCCGCCATTACATCAGCGCGACCTTCATGTTCAGCGACATGTTCCGCCATGCCGGCATGCGTTGGGGCCCGAACCCCATCTTCGGCGGATGGACCCTGTCGAGCAACTGGTTCTTCCGTACCGGCTTGCCTTTCTCCATCGTCGATAACGCCGATGCTGGAGCTTTGGCCGGCTACAATTACAGCGGTCCGATTTTCGCGACTCCTTTGACGAACATTCCGAATAGCTGCACCAATGCGGTCAATACCCCCTGCCTGAACACGTCGCAATTCGCACCGTCCGGCGCGCTTACCGGCTTTGGAACCATGGGCCGAAACCAGGTTTACGGCCCTCATTTCTTTGACGTGGATCTGTCCCTGATGAAGGACGTGAAACTCGGCGAGCATGCGACGTTCTCCTTTGGCGCGCAGGCGTACAACATATTCAATCACGTGAATTTCGATCAACCGGTGGCCGACATCTCGAACCCGGAATTTGGTTCGAGCATCGCCGCCGTCGGACCTCCCACCAGCCTGTTGGGGTCGTTCGTGGGCGCGGGCAGTTCACCGCGTTTTCTCGAAATCAAAGGGCTCATAAGGTTCTAAGGAGAGAAACGCCGAGGGGTCGGGCTAGGAAGCCGGCCCCTCTCTAATCTATTGATTTTACGCACGTAACATCCGTAACCAACCTGCCGTAACCAACCTGCCGTATCTTCTTTTCGCCGTTCGTTTCTCTTAGCCTTGCTTACATGCCCGATAAACGAATGGCGCTAACAGTTCTATCTTTACTTTTTCCGATCACAGCGTTTGCCGACCTGAATGGGACGGTGACGTTGCCGGCGAATACGTCCATCAAACTGGATACAGGCGCCACCGCGAGCTCAGGCGGCGATCTTCTTTGGAATGGCTCGACACTCGCGCCTCAGGGCACAGCCAAGGCTCTGAACGCGTCGGTCGACTTAAGTTTTTCGGGCGCTTCGGGATTCTCAGGCGTGAACCAGCAGATTTTGCAGGTCGCATTTTCGATATTCGGTTCCTCAGCTCCCGTTAGTTCGCTCGCCGTCAACACTGTAGTTGGCGTTCTGACAAACGGCGGAAATGACGCGAAGCTGCTGGTGACCGCGCTGAGCGGCACTTCGATCACGCTGCAATATACGACCTTCGGGGTGACCGCTCCTCCGCCGCCCACGCCGACCGGGCCGGCGATCACCCAGCTCCAGAATAACTACAGCTACATTTTGCCCGGCCTTCCCAACTACGGGATCGCGCCGGGTACGTTATTCATCATCCAGGGCGCGAACCTCGCCAGCACGACCAATGCGGTGGTTCAGAACAGCGCCGGATCGGGCATCCCTCTTTCGCTGAACGGCGCGAGTGTTGCCGTTACCGTGAACGGCGTGACCACGCATCCCGGAATGTACTACGCAATCTCGACTCAGATTGCCGCAGTGCTTCCGTCGTCGACGCCGATCGGCACAGGTACGATCACGGTTACCTTCAACGGCACGACGAGCCCGGCCGCGCCGATCACAGTGGTCCAGAGCGCCCTCGGCTTCGATTCGTACCTTGGGACTGGTATCGGCCTCGGCGTCGCAACCGATCCCACCACCGGCAGCCTCTTCTATTACAACCAATCCGCGAAACCCGGGCAGACCATCGTTCTATGGGGCTCCGGCCTCGGAGCGAATACCGCCGACAGCGACACCGTGCTGACCACGACACCACACGCTGTGAACGCCCCCCTGACCATTTACATCGGCGGGATTGCGGCGCAGATTCTTTACCAGGGCGGGTCTGGATATCCCGGCGTGAATCAGATCAACGTGGCCATCCCCGCCAACGTCTCCACCGGATGCGCGGTCTCCGTGGCCGCCGTTAGCGGAACCATTACCAGCAACACCGTGACGATTCCTATCGACCCGTCCGGTGGAGTTTGCAAGGATGCAATTTTCGGAACCAGCGGAGCGGAATTTGTGACTTTCACCGGTAAGACCAATCTTACCAGCGGATCGCTGATCATTAACCAGGCTAACGGCTCCAACTTCGCGGGTGCGGTTTTTCTGAGCGCGCAGAACTCGATAGCGTCACTGTTGAGTGCGTCCGCGGGAAGCTCCGTTGGAGGCTGCGTCCTCAACTCCGCCCTCAATGTGTCGACCACGATTCCCACACCCGCCGGTCCCGATGCGGGGAACATCACGATCACCGGACCGGATGGAAGCGCGCCGCTTCAAGTGGTTCCAAGCGCATCCGGAGGGTCGTCCGGTATTTATAACACGCCGGCGTTGACGCAAGCGTTCATTCCGCCAACAGGGGGAAGCTTCACGTTCCAAGGCTCCGGCGGCAAGGATGTGGGACCCTTCACGGCCTCCGTCTCTTACACCAGTCTGATGAACTGGACCAACATGAGCGCCTCCGGAACGGTGACGCGGTCCCTAGGGCTTCCCATCGCGTGGACCGGAGCCTCGGCCAATTCGTTCGTCTCCATCACCGGCAGTTCGACGACACCCACAGCCGTCGCCTCCTTCACCTGCTCTGTCCCCGCGGGTGCGGACCAGTTCACGATTCCTTCGTACATCTTGCAGGCGCTGCCGCCGGGCAAAGGATCTCTTTCGGTCATCAATGTCGCGTCGATCACCGGCTTCTCCGCGACGGGAATCGACGGCGGCGTGGCGGACTTTTCAGTGTCCCTCTCGATTACATCGACCTACAACTAGCAGGAGTGATATCTTTGCGTTATCGTTTTCCGAATGGTCGTACTTGCTCTCCTGCTCGTCTTGTTAGCCTCGCCATTGCTCCCCCAGCAGGCGTTTGCGAAAAATTGCGCCGGCTGCCATGGCGAGGACGCCCGAGGCTCCGCCAAAGGACCCGGCCTCGCTATGAACCCGCGCGTCGCCGAGCAATCCGAGGCGCAGCTCCGCGCCTACCTCCAGCGCGGCAACGTCGCCGCCGGCATGCCCTCCTTCGCAGACCTCTCTGCTACCGATCTCGCGTCCATTGCAAAATATCTGCGTAACATCAACGTCGAAACCATCGCGACCCCGATCGCCTCTCCGATCCGCAAGTCCCACTGGAACGATCCTCAGCCCGGCGACTGGCTCACCTACAACGGCAGCGATTCGGCGAACCGATACAGTCCGCTCGACCGCATCACTACCGCGAACGTCTCCTCTCTCAAGCTGAAATGGGTTTTCCCGATTTCCTATTTCGGCCTGGAAACCACCCCTCTAGCCGCCGACGGCGTCCTCTACGTCACCGGCCCCAACGAAGTCTTCGCGCTCGACGTGCTCACCGGCAGCGCGATCTGGCACTATTCGCGACCGCCCAGCCTCGGCATGGTAGGCGATGCGAAGCTCGGCACCAACCGCGGCGTGGCCATCCTCCGCGATAAGGTATTTTTCGTAACCGACAACGCGCATCTGCTGGCGCTCGACCGCTCCGGAGGCAAGCTCTTGTGGGAAACCGCCATGCCCGCCGACGCGCGTCAACCCTACGGAGGCACCCTCGCGCCTCTCATCGTCCATGACACGGTGGTCGCCGGTGTCGCCGGAGCCGATCACGGCATCCGAGGCTTCGTCGCCGCCTACAAAGCCGACACCGGCGCGCTCGCCTGGCGATACTGGACCGTTCCCACCAGCACCCTCGGCGGATCCACCTGGCTCACCGGCTCCTTCGATCCTTCGTCCGACACGCTCTATTGGGCCACCGGAAATCCCTGGCCCGACGGTGACGATCGTGATCGTCCCGGCGACAATCTGTACACCAACTGCGTCCTGGCGATCAACGCCTCCACGGGCGATCTCAAATGGCATTACCAGTTCACTCCGCACGACCTCAAGGATCGCGACGCCACGGAGCCCAACGTGCTGGTCGACACGGTCTATAAAGGAAAGCCCTCCAAGCTTCTCCTCCACGCCGATCGCAACGGATTCTTCTATGTGCTCGACCGGACCGACGGCAACCTGCTTCTCGCGAAGCCTTTCCTGCGCCGCGTCGATTGGGCCTCGAACATCGGGCCCGACGGACGGCCCGTGGTCATCGATCCCCGGGGCTGCCCCAGCGACGCCGCCAATTGGGACGCCACCGCGTTCTCCCCGGTCACGCGCCTCTACTATTTCATGGCGCTCGAAGAATGCGTCGGCAAACCCACCGGCTACCCCGATCAGACCGGCCAGCGTTTCCTCCGTGCAATCGATATTGAGTCAGGCGAAATCGCCTGGGAAGTTCCCCAGCCCGGACCGGCGCGCGCTAAAACCTGGTCCGGCGTTCTCGCGACTGCTGGAGGCTTGATCTTCTACGGTCAGCCCAACGGAAGCTTCCTCGCCGCGGACCAGCGGACCGGCAAAACGTTGTGGCAATTCCCGACTAATGTGCGCATGAAAGCCTCGCCTATGACCTTCACCTGGGCCGGCAATCAGTATGTGGCCGTCGCCGCCGGTCCGAATATCCTTTGTTTCGGTTTGTAACTCAATCTCGCCTGCCGGCTCAATGTCGAGACCCAGCCGCCATGCGTAAGCAGGCGGGCAGACGCGAAAACTCTCGTCACATAAAACTGCGGTCGCGCCTCGCTAGACCGCTGATAGCAAGTAACCTCGATTACGAGCCGCGACTACGAGGAGTGGTTTGCCGCAGTTTTCACCGACTCTTTCTAATTCGCCCCCGCCTTTCGAGCATTCCTCGTCAGCGCGCCCTTCCCTGGCGTTTCCATTCGAGCTTCCAGCGAATTCCGAAACCGCGCTTTCGCTCTGGATTTCAACAGCCGGAACTGTGTCTCAGTGAGCCCCATTTCTGAACAGATCCGCACGCGGCTCTGTTCCTTCAAATAAAACCGGATCAGAATTTCGCGATCCCTTTCGGATGACTCCGCTAAAACCCGGTGCATCAGTTCCATGCGCTCACGGAACAGCGTGCCCCACTCCGGACAATTTTCGGAATCTGCCAGAACGGACTGCGGTTCAAGGTCCAACTCCGTTCGTCTGGACCGCACGGCCCGGTGAATATGCTCGTAGACTTTGCGCCGCGCAACGGTGCGGACAAAACCCATGAGTTTTTCCGGTTCCCGTATCTCGCCGCGGCGGATCGCCTCCACCACCACGATGAAGACTGCATGAAGTTTGTCTTCCAGATCCTGGAATCCGGTGTGGTGCAGAAGATAGAAGCGAACCCCTTTGTAGAAGGTCGCGTACAACTCCTCCATGCTACCCCCGTCGCCGTTCTGGATTCCCTTCACTAACTTGTCCCACGCGCCGTATGACAGGGCGCAAAGCTCAGGCGGTTCGCCGGCCTCGCGGATGGCAAGATGATCCACGCGATTTGTACTCCTGTCAGAAGCGGGTAATCAATCGACGAGCCATCGAAGCGGTGACCGCCGAGAGGCTCAACTCATCGCGTGGCAGCGAAGTTAGTATCGTAGCTCAAACTTACCGCGCGCGATAGGCCCTAACACCCGTGATGTCTGAAATGCCGGTCGGCCGAGTCCTGGGCCTCTTCTACTTTGCCGGCAATACCTTCGAGGGGGCAGGAATTCTTCCTGTCCTCCGGGGTGATGCACGAACGGCAAGCTCCGCAGTGCTGAATAGCGCGCCGGTACTCTTCTTCACTTTCCTTAAGTAACTTCAGGAAGCGTAGTCCCTCTTCACAGTCCACAGGCAGCTATCGACAAGCGTATGCCGTCAGAGCACTAAGGAAATTCCGAGCGAAATCCCTCTTTGAAAAGTGGGCAGGCGGTTTCGCCTGCCATTTGGTCAACTGGCCTACTTCACATAAACATTTAAAGTTGGGCTAGCCGCCGCTCCCACCGTCAAAGTAATCGGCACCGATCCTGGTGTCAAACTCTGTGGGATCACCGCATTTACTTGAAAGAATCCGTCAAACGACGCCGTCCCCGCATATAGCACCGCCGCATTGATCTGTCCGATCGATACCGATGCGCCGGCAATGGGTTTTGAGAGTCCCGATACCGATCCATCGATGCCTCCAGGCGACGTCTGTCCTTCGCCCGTCGCATAAATGGAAATGTAGGCTCCGCGAGCCGCCGGATTATTCGGCCCGTTCACGGTTCCATCCTGATTGATCACTGCGGCCTGATTGTTGCCGAGGTTGAACATCGCAGGCGCCGTGCTCACCACCAGGTCGCTCACGCTCGGCCCCGCAACTCCGTTGGCGATCACCTGCACGTTCACGCGCTGCCCCACCTGGTTCGCGATTTCATACGGCGCGACCGCATTGATCTGCGTAGCCGATACATAAAGCAGCGGCGCCGGCGTGTTATTTACCAGCACCTGTACCCCGCCCAGATTCGTCGAGATTTTGCCAGTGGTATCGATCGCCAGGGTCTTCCCCACCGATGGTCCAAGTCCGCTGCCGGAGACGCTGAAAATCAAGCCCGGCGAAAGTCCGGTATCGACGAAGCTCGCTGCGTTGAAAATATGCGCGATCGCCGGCTGGCTCGCCGGCCAGAGCTGCATCATGTTGTAGGCGTCGACGCTGCCCAGCCCCGTGACCATGTCGTACCCCGCTCCGGCCGAGTATCCAAGCTGGCCCCCGATACATCCCTTCACGCCCGCCACGCAGGAAACAAAATTGCTGCCCGTGGTCACGTCGTGAAATACGCTGGTGGTGCTCGACGCCAGCTTATAAAGATTCGGATTGATATTGCCCAGCCCGTTGGCGCCCAGATACTGGTTCATCAACAGAACAATCCCGGCAAATACCGGCGTCGCCGCCGAAGTCCCTCCGCTGATCTGGATTCCTCCGCTCGCGAACGTGAAATAGCCGTCGTGATTGGCAGAAGCAGCCATCGCCACATCCGGTACCAGCCGCGCCGAGCCCCCTGTAACTCCAGGAGCGTTCTGCCACGCGGGACGGGCATAAATCGTGCTCATTCCTCCGCCACTCGCCCCGATATGAGAGGAATTTGAATCGTTCCACCCCACCTCCGGAATGTACGAGAGCGCCGAGTTTCCGTAATAGGGCCCGTTGGTCTGGGACCAGAAGGTGGTGCCGAATCCTTCCTCCAATGTCGTTCCGCCCACTCCGGTGACTTCGGGAACGCTCGCCGGGACCATCACGGCGATTCCATCTTTCGAAATGGCGTTTCCCACGTCACAGGCGGCCGCGCCCAGATCGCCCGACGCGGCGATCCAAGTGATTCCCTGAGCATTGGCCTGCTGTGCGAGCGGCTCAATCGCCGCGATTAAACTCGCGGACTGGTTCGCTTCGCAGCCTGCATAGCTATAACTCAGTACCGGAGCGACCGCCTGATCGATCGCATACATCGCGGAGTTGGTGACGTTGCTGGAATAGACGAAAATAATCTGGGCGTTGGGCGCCACCGCTCCCGTCATTTCCAGATCCAGATCGGATTCGCCGGAATCGCCCGTGACAATCCCCGGATTGGTGGCCCCCTGCACCAGCATCTTCACCGGAGGGTTTGTTGGAAGATTGAAATCGTTGCGATAGGTAGTGATATCGGAGAGACTGACATCGCTCTGCCCGGCCACCGCGAGCTTCAACCCAGTTCCGGTGACGCCGACGGCGTTGCTGAACAACGGCAGGATGTCGTAGATGATCCACAAATCGCCGGGCGCAAGCACGTTTTGCCCCTGGTAGTTCAAATCCGGTTTGACCTTCTGGGGCGAAGGCCTCAGCTTGAAGTCGTCGAGTCCTCCGAATCCGATGGTGAACGGCGCGATCGCCGCGGGAACCGTCGGCTCGGTCGAATTGGCGAAGTGCTGCTCGCCGTTCACGTTGTAACGGTGAATCTCAGTGTGCAGCGCGGTCTGAATCTGTCCGGCCGTCGCATTGAACGCAACCCAGCGCCTTCCGCGCGCCGCGCCGATAATTTCGAAGCCTTCCGACTCCAGCCAGTCGACGATCTTACTCATGTCCGCCGGGCTGGCTCCAAAACGATCCGCGTATTCTTCGGGCGTCAGCCATTTCCGGAATTTCGGCGAAAGAGAATTCTGCTGATCGAGCAGCAATTGATCGAGCTCCGCCTGCTGGCTCGCCGAAAGCTTTAACGTCAGCGTCACATAGTTCAGCTTCATCGCCGGATCCGCCGGCCCCTGGTCAAACTCGGTCCGCGCGTTCGGATGGACGTTCCCTTGAAGCGCGACGGTGTGCCCCCGGTCGATGCGTCCTGCGATCCGGTCTGGTTGCGCCAGCAAGACGACCGGCAGAAGCATAAGGGCGAAGCGAAAGATCATGAAGGATATTGTCTCCCATTAAGGACGGCGCAAACGGGAGTCAAAGTGCGTCACATTATGGTCAAATAAGGCATTGCTGGCTTGCACTTTTGGTCAGTTAAGGCGTCTTAAGATGTAGCTTTTTTGAGATCGGGCACGTCTGTCAGAAAAACTCAACCGGATTGGAGTGCGAATTTCATGACCCTGAGCCGCCTCATTCCCTTGTTCCTGTTTCTGGTGTTTTCCGCGAACGCGTCGGTGATGACGGACGCCTTAAAAGCCGAACTGACGCGCACCATGGAGCACCTGAAGAAACAGCCGAATCCCCCGTATTTTCTTAGCTATGAAGTCATTGAGACCGAATCGGCGGGGGCTACGGGCTCTTTCGGCGCCCTGGTATCGAGCTCCCCTCCAACCCACCGGCGCCAACTCGGCATCGATCTGCGCGTAGGCAGCTATCGGCTTGATAACACTCACCCAATCCGGGGCGCGATGTTCAACGGGTTCGATAATTACAGCTTCTATCAAATGCCCCTCGAAGACGACCCGGACGCCTTGCGCGCCATGCTGTGGTATTACACCGATCAGAAGTACAAGCGCGCGGTGGAGCAGTTTATTTCCGTCAGAACCAACGTCAAGGTGAAAGCCGAAGAGACTGATAAATCAGGAGATTTCTCGCCGGCCAAAGCCGAAGTTTATGACGAACCCAATCCCGCCCCGCTGACCTTCGATCGTGCACAGTGGGAAGAAAAAGTGCGCAAGTACACCGAGCCTTTTGTGCGCTACGGCAACATCTATTCGGTGCGGGCAGCGATCTCCGCCGACCGTGAACTGCGTTGGTTCGTATCGAGCGATGGAGCGGTAATTCACACTGCCGACACGAGTTACAACCTCCGGATTTCCGCATTCGCCAAAGCGTCCGACGGCATGGAGCTGCCTCGATTCGAGAATTTCTATTCCTCGACCATGGAAGGGCTGCCAAGCGACGCTGAGGTGCTCGAAAAAGTCAAAAAGATGATCGCCGATCTGATGGCTTTGAAATCGGCTCCTGTGATGGAGCCCTATGTGGGACCGGCGATGCTATCTCCAAGAGCTACCGGCGTTATTTTCCACGAGATTTTCGGTCACCGCATTGAAGGGCAGCGCGAAAAAAGGGAGGGACAAAGCCAAACCTTCCGCGACCGCGTCGGCCAGAAGGTGCTGCCGGATTTCATTTCTGTCTACTCCGATCCGACGCAAAAGAAGTACGGAGCCACGCAACTGGCCGGGTATTACAAGTTCGATAACGAAGGGGTAAAGGCTCAAAAAGTTACCGTGGTTGAAAACGGTATCTTGAAGAATTTCTTGATGTCCAGGCTCCCGGTCGATGGCTTCCCGGAATCGAATGGCCACGGCCGGCGAGAGGCGGGATACAATGTCGCGGGGCGGCAGTCGAATCTTCTGGTGGTCGCTTCGAAAACCGTGACGCCCGAGGCGCTGAAGGCGCAGTTGATCGAAGAGGTTAAAAAGAAGGGACTTCCCTACGGCCTGTACTTCGATGACGTCGCCGGCGGATTTACCTACGTGGGCCGCTTCGCGCCGAACTTCTTTGAGGTAATCCCTGTAATGGTTTACCGAATTTACCCGGACGGTCACGAAGAACTGGTGCGTGGAGTGGATTTGATCGGTACCGCGTTGACAGCATTCAACAAAATCGTCGCGGCCGACAATCGCTCCGAGGCTTTCAACGGAAGCTGCGGAGCCGAATCCGGTTCCGTGCCAGTTTCAGCCGGCGGACCGGGTTTGTTGTTCAGCGAAATTGAAGTGCAGAAGAAGGCCAAATCGCAGGAGCTTTCGCCGATTCTGCCGCCGCCGTTCGACGATCGCAAGCCGGGGGGAAACCAATGAAAACCCTACTGGTTACGCTGCTTTTCTGTCCGTTTACCTGGGCTGCGGACGACGTGATGATGCGGGCGATGCGCGACGAGCTCGAACGGTCTATGCGGAAGCTACAGCTCGAGAATCTCCAAAAACCGTACTTCATTTCCTACCGGACCGTGGAATCGCAAGGGTGCAACATCGCAGCCAGTTTTGGGGCGATTACGAGCAGTTATTGTGAACCGGCAAACAGGCAGGCGCGGTCGCGCAATTTGAGCGTTGAAGTGCGGGTGGGCGATTATGCGCGGGATAACACCAACTTTTTCGCACCGATGATGACCGCCGGTGTGGCGCGACCTTTGATGACGGGCGGGTCGAGTGTACCGATTGACGATAACTATGACGAGATTCGGCGGCAGCTTTGGCTGGCTACCGATAGCGCTTATAAAAACGCGCTGGATACTTACGCGAAGAAGAAGGCGGCGCTCGAAAATCGCACCCGCACAGACGATGCGCCGGATTTCAGCAAGGAGGACGTGGTCAAGATCGAGCAGGCGCCGGCGGCCGCGGCTTGGAATCGCGCGGAGCTGGAGAAAATGGTTAAGTCGCTGTCCGCTCTGTTTCGCCAGGCGCCGGGAATCGACGGGTCGTCGGTGACGCTCGGTTCGACGGCGTGGCATACACGGTATGTCAATTCCGAAGGCACCAGCTATGAGCGCAGCGCGACGTTCGCGACCTTGACGATCAACGCGGATGCGCAGGCGACGGATGGGATGCCGATTACGGATTTCGAGGTGATTCACGCACGTTCGATCGACCAGCTTCCGGCGCGTGAGGAGATCGCCAAACGGATTCAGGCATTGCAGGCGCGGCTGGAGCGGCTTGGTAAGGCCACACTCGTCGAACGGTATACCGGACCGGTGTTGTTCGAAAGCGACGCCGCGGGAGAATTGTTTCTGGAAGCGATGGCATCGGCCCTAGCGGGAGTTCCGCGCGTGGTGGTGGACGATACTTCCTTCATGCGGGCGTTCAACGCGAACGGCGGATTTTCCGAACGCATTGGCACGCGCGTTCTGCCGGACTTTCTGACCGTGACTGACAATCCGGCGGCGCGGGAGTTCGGGAAAGAACCCCTTTATGGCGGATACGATGTGGACGACGACGGCGTGGTGCCGCATCCTACGGTTCTGGTGGACAAAGGAGTTTTGAAAACGCTGCTGCACACCAGAGCGTTGCTGCCGGGGACGACGCACAGTACCGCCAGCCGGCGCGGCAACGGGCCGATGCCGAGCAATCTGCTGGTCACGGCCGATAAATCGCGCACGGCGGAGGAGCTGAAGGCGGAGCTGCTAAAAATGGCCAAACAGCGCGGCAACGAGTTCGGGATCGTGGTGCGGCGCATGTCGAATCCGCTGGTTCAAGGGGCGCTCGGGCGCACGAGGATGATTTTCATGACGGGCGGGAACGGTCCTGGAACGATCAACGTGGAGCCGTTCATCGAAGCGTACAAAGTGTTTCCGGATGGGCACGAAGAGCTGGTGCGCAATCTGAGCATTAATAGTCTGACGCTGGCTTCCTTCAAAGATATTGTGGCGGTGTCGGATGCTGCGCCGGTTTATACGGCGTTGATGCGGATGACGATTCGGTCGCCGGGGATGATGATGAGTTTTCAGGCTCCGGGTGGGCCGAATGTGGTTTCGGTCGCGACGCCGGCGATGTTGTTCGACGACATGACTCTGCAACGGCCGGCGGGGGATGTGCCTAATTTGCCGTTTACTAAGCATCCTTATTTCGATAAGCCTTAGTGTCCTGTCTCTCAAGTCTATTTTTTCACGCAGAGACGCGGAGGACGCAGAGAACGCGCGGAGAGAAGCTGGGCGGGGTGTCGCGCTCATAGTTGGTTAGAATTGGACTCAATGAAGACGATTGCTGTTTTGTTTTTGGGCGGAGTTTTGTATGGGCAGAAGCCATTTAGTGTGGTGGAGGCTACGATTCCCGAGATGCGCTCCGCGATGGAGCAGAAGCGCGTTACTTCGCGGGAGCTGGTGGATCAGTATTTGATTCGCATCGCGATTTACGATCATACGCTGCGTGCGGCGATCACCATTAATCCGAATGCGCTGAAGGAAGCGGAACAACTGGACCGGGAGCGGGCGCAGGGGAAAATTCGCGGTCCTTTGCACGGGATTCCGATTGCGCTGAAGGACAATATTCAGACTACGGATATGCCGACGACCGGAGGCGCGCTGGCGTTTGTAGGGTACATTCCGCCTTATGAAGCGACGCTGACGAAGAATCTGCGGGCGGCGGGGGCGATCATCATCGCGAAGACGACTCTGATCGAACTGGCGAATTGGGTGGCGGGCGCGCCTACGCCGATGCCGGCTTACAACGCAGTGGCGGGGTTCGGATTTAATCCTTACGATCCGCGGCGCGATCCTCGGGATGCTACCGGCGATGGTCGGGCGGTGCTGTCGCCCGGAGGGTCGAGTTCAGGGGCGGGAACGGCGGCAAGTTTGTGGGCGGGCAACGTGGGGTCCGACACGGGCGGGTCTATTATCAGCCCCGCGAATCAGGCGATGCTGGTGGGTCTGCGGCCGACGATCGGGCGGATCAGCCGGTACGGGGTGATTCCGATTACGGCCGATCATGACACGGCGGGTCCGATGACGCGGACGGTGGCGGATGCGGCGGTTCTGCTGGGAGTTTTAGAGGGAGCCGCGCCCGATCCGAAAGATCCGGCGACGAAAACGTGCACTGCTCCGGTGGGCCACGACTACACGAAATTTCTAAAGGCGGGGGCGCTGAAAGGCGCGCGGATTGGGATTCCGCGGGTGTTTTATTACGACAGCGTCACTTTACCGGGCGAGACCAGGGAACGGCGCGGGCTGAATCCGGAGCAGGCCAAAGTGATGGCGGAGGCGATAGCGGTTTTGAAGGCGCAGGGGGCGGAGGTTGTCGATCCGGCGGACATTCCGAGCTTCGTGGATAAAGATCCGAAGAATAATTTTCCGTTGTGGGGATATTGTTCGGGCGCGAATCAGGCGAAGGGGAAGGACGAGAATTGCTCCGTCAATTTCAAGTACGGGATGAAGAGGGATTTCAATAATTGGCTGGCGAGCCTGGGTCCAACGGCTCCGGTGAAGACGCTGAGCGAGCTGCGGCAATGGAATTTGAATCACATGAAAGCGGATGCGATCAAGTTTGGACAATCGAGGATCGATATTTCGGACGAGATGGATCTGGAGGCGGATCGGGCCCGGAATGAAGCCGATGTGAAGAAAGATATTTTACTGAGCCGGACGAATGGGATCGATGCGGTGCTGAAGAACAACCGGCTCGACGCGATTTTGACGCCGGGGCTGAGCGGCGCGGACCTGGCGGCTCGGGCGGGATATCCGATTATCGTGGTGCCCTTCGGGATGGTTCCGAATGCGCCCGTGCAGCAGCCGTTTCCCGAGAACTTTCATGCGAAGCCGATGCCGTTCGGAGTGGGGTTTACGGGTGGGGCGTGCAGTGAGCCTCGGCTGTTCGAGATTGCGTATGCGTTCGAGCGGGCTACCAAGCGTCGCCTGGCGCCGGCGGCTACGCCGTAGTCTTCTGTTTCGGAAGGCACAGGCACAGCCGGACCAGGGGGTCCGGCGCGGACGAGGGCGTCCGCCCCACTGGAGGGCTGATGTCGCATGAAATGACCGCTGTTTCTGAAGTTCGACGCCGAGCGCGCAGGCGCTGATGTAGCATGAAATGGCTCGCTATGATTCAGCGTCTCACCGCGCGCAAAGAATGGAGATTCTTCAGCGTTCTGCCCAAGGCGGACGGAGCGCTGGCATTCGGCTGGTGGTTCGCGCTGCTGCTGAGGGGCACTCTGCCGGCGGTTTTCACGATCGCAATGGGGATGCTGGTGAGCGCTGTGCAGCGCGGCGAATCGCTGGCTGGTCCGCTGGCGACGGTGGGCGTGGTATTCGTAACGCTCCAGGTTTTGTCGCCTATTCATCAGGCGCTCGGCGCGAATCTCGGCAGCCGCCTGGCGGCGTGGCTCTACGATGAGCTGACCCAAGCCTGCGTGAGGCCGCCGGGAATGGGACACCTGGAAGATCCTCGGCTGACGACCGATCTCACGATGGCCCGGGATTTCGATCTGGGGATTAGCGGGCCTCCATTGACGATCGCGATGGATTTTATCGCTTCGGGGATGGTGGAACTGGTGGGCGGAATCGCGGCGGCGCTGGTGCTGGCCGCGTACGCGTGGTGGGCTCCGATTCTACTGGTGGGCGGCTGGGTCGCGACGCATTGGCTGCTGCGCGAGAGTGCAATCTGGAGGGATCGGAATACCGAAGAGGTTCGGGAGGCGGAGCGGCACGCGGATTATGCTTACCGGCTTGCGGTGGATCCTCCCGCGGCGAAGGAATTGCGGCTTTTCGGGCTGTCGGCCTGGACGGTGGAGCGATTCTCGTCGCGGCGGCGGAAGCTGCTCGATTTGCAATGGAAGGCGACGCGGCTGCGGGAGCGGCCGGTGTTGTGGAGCCTGCTGGTAGTGCTGGCGGCGAACCTGGTGGTGTTCTGGTCGATCGCGAGCGATGCTGCGTCGGGGCGGTTGGCGCTGGGGCTGGCGGTGACGTTCGTGGGCGCGGCGGTAGGGGTCAGCATGATCGCGTTCGGGGGGTTGTCGTGGGCGCTGGACGGGGCGGCGGCTCCGGTGGACGCCGTGCTGCGGCTGCGGGAGGCGATGGCGAAGGCGGGAGCACTGTCCAAAGGATCGAAGACGGCGAAGGGGATGCCGGCGCGGGAAATCCGCTTTCGGAACGTGACGTTCAAATATCCGGTGGGCGAGGGCGGCCCGGTGCTGGAGGGGTTCGACCTCACGATTCCGGCTGGGTCGTCGCTCGCGATCGTCGGACAGAACGGCGCGGGGAAGACGACGCTCGCGAAGCTGTTGTGCCGGTTGTACGATCCACAGGAAGGGGCGATCGAGATCGACGGGGTCGATTTGCGGGAACTGGATATCGACGCGTGGCGGGCGCGGGTGACGGCGGTGTTCCAGGATTTTATTCGCTTCGAACTTCCTTTACGCGATAACGTTTCGCCTGCCGGTGCGCCGGACAGCATGATCGAAGCAGCGATGGCTGAGGCGGGCGCGGGGAATCTGGCGGGGCTCGATACGATTCTGGCGCGTGGATATGAGGGCGGCACCGATTTATCGGGCGGGCAATGGCAGCGAATCGCGCTGGCGCGGGCGATGTGCGCGGTGAAGATGGGCGCGGGACTGGTGCTGCTGGACGAGCCGACGGCGCAGCTCGATGTGCGGGGCGAGGCGGAGATTTTCGAGCGCATCTTGAAAGCCACGCGGAAGGCGACGACGATTTTGATTTCGCACCGGTTCTCGACGGTGCGGCATGCGGATCGGATTTGCGTGCTGGAACACGGAAGGGTGATCGAGCTGGGGACGCATGAGGAGTTGATGGCTGCGGGCGGGCGGTATCGGACGATGTTTGAATTGCAGGCGTCGCGATTCGAATCGGACGAAGGCGAGGAAGGAGTGCCGCTCGATGCCCCCGCGTAAAAACGACGATCTGCCGCCGGCACTTTCGGCGATGTGGCGCGCGCTGAAGCGGGCTTATTACGCCGAGCCGCGATTGCTGCCGGTGTCGTTCAGTTTGTCGCTGCTATCGGCGCTGCCGGATTCCTTGCTGGCGTTGTGGATGATGCTGCTGGCCAACGGAGTGCTGCGGCACAACCGCAATCTGGTGATGGGCGCGGGGGTGGGACTTGCGGTATCGGCGGTGGCGACGTGGTTCCTTAAAGTCACCAGCGACCGAATGCAGAGGCGGTTTCGAGACCGGGTCGCGGTCGCGCTCGAATCCCACGTGGCGGGGTTGCAGGCTTCGGTGGCGACGATCGCCCATCATGAACGGCAGGAGTATGTGGACCGGCTCGCGATGCTTCGGGACCAGGTGTTCGTGCTGGACCACATGTACATGTCGCTGTTTTCGACTTGCGGTTGGATATTACGGCTCGCGGTGACGGTGGCGCTGTTGATGTCGATTCATCCGGCGCTGGCGCTGCTGGTTGCGTTCGCGCTGCCGACGGTTTTCACTTCGACGTGGCGGCCGGGGGTCGAGAGGGACGTGCAGGAGCGGGCGACTCCGTTCAACCGGCTGGCGCGGCATCTGTTTAATACGGCAACGACGGCTCCTCCAGGAAAAGAAGTCAGGGTCACGGGGATCGGCGAGCAACTGGCGAGGCAGAGGCGGGAAACGTGGGAGCGATGGTATCGGCCGGTGGCTGGGGCGAAGTGGGCGACGGCGGCGTGGCATACGCTGGCGTGGGGGATTTTCGGCGCGGGATACGTGGGCGCGGTGGTTTTCGTGGCGTATGGGCTGAAAGCGTCGCCGGGGCAGGTGCTGCTGGTATTGGCAGCGGGCGCGCGGTTGTCGGCTTATATCGGAGCGACGGTGGGAGAGATCGGATTCCTTCGAGGGTTCTGGCTGGATGGATCGCGACGGATGGCGTGGCTCGAGGATTACGCCGCGTCGTTGATGGAGCATGCCGATACGCCTGCGCCGGAGCGTCTGGCGGAGGGCATCCGGTTTGAACATGTGTCGTTTACTTATCCGGGGACGGAGAAGCTGGTGCTGGACGATGTGAATCTGGAGTTCAAGCCGGGTTCTGTGGTGGCGATTGTCGGCGAAAACGGGGCGGGGAAGAGCACGCTGGTGAAGCTGCTGTGCCGCATGTATCAGCCGGATAAAGGACGCATTTTGATCGACCGTGTGGATCTGGCGCGCATTCGGGCAGATGATTGGCGGGCGCGGCTCGCGGGGGCTTTTCAGGACTTTTTCAGATTTGAGTTTCACGCGCGGCGGACGGTGGGTGTGGGGGACGTGGTTCGGCTGGATGACGAGCCGGCTGTGGTGTCCGCAGTTTCACGGGCTGGAGCGGAGGATGTGGTGGAGCATCTGACATCCGGGCTCGACACGCAGCTCGGCCCTACGTGGCCTAAGGGCGTCGAAGTTAGTTTCGGGCAATGGCAAAAGCTGGCGCTGGCGCGAGGGTTTATGCGCGATCACCCTCTGCTGATTGTGCTGGATGAACCGACGGCGGCGCTGGATGCGGAGACGGAGAATTCCTTGTTCGAGCGCTACGCGGCGGTGGCGCGGGGCGGGAAGCTGGAACAGGAAGGCGCGGCGGAGGGGCGGATTACGATTCTGGTGTCGCATCGGTTCAGCACGGTGCGGATGGCGGATCTGATCGTTGTGCTGGACGGGTCGCGGGTGGTGGAAGTGGGTAGTCACGAAGAGTTGATGGCTCAGGGTGGGCAATACTCGGAGTTGTATGGGATTCAGGCCGCGGCGTATCGGTGAGAACCAGCGACAGGTCGGGGACCTGTCCAACTGGGCATTTTGCGGGCGGGGCTTGAAGTGCGATACTGCCTTGTTAAGGTATTTACGCGATAAAAGGGATTTACCGCCGAATAGCATAGGAGTTGCCGCCCTCTGGCTGAAACCTCGGGGGTTTGAAACGGCGTCTTCTAAACATTGAATTCCTGCGAAGGAGAACTATGAGTCGACCGACTCCGACTGAGCTTCAAACTGGAACGCCGCCGGCCCCCGCGCCGCAGCCGAGCGTAGAGCAGGAGCGTCGTGGCCCGAAGCGGGGATGGGTGTGGCTGGTGGTTCTCGCCGTAGTAGGAGTAGCTGCGTACTTTCTCTGGCCGAAGTTCAAAGCGATGCAGTCCACTACGACGCCGGCTCCGACGACGGGCAAAGGCAAGCGTGGCGGAGGCACGACGCCGGTGGTTGCCGCGAGGGCGAAGAAGGGCAATATCGGCGTGTACGATACAGCGCTGGGAGCGGTGACTCCGGTTTACACGGATTTAGTGAGGAGCCGGGTGGACGGGGAACTGATGAGAGTCCTGTTCAAGGAAGGTCAGATCGTCAAGAAGGGAGATCTGCTGGTCGAGATCGATCCTCGTCCGTACCAGGTGCAGCTCGATCAGGCGCAGGGGCAGTTGGTTCACGATCAGGCGCTGTTGAAGAATGCGCACGTCGATCTGGACCGGTACAAAGTGCTGCTGAATCAGCAGGCGATTCCGGAGCAGCAGTACGCCACTCAGGAGGCGCTGGTCACGCAGTATGAGGGCACCATTAAGACGGATCAGGCGGCGATCGATAGCGCGAAGTTGAACCTGGTTTATGCGCACATCACGGCGCCGATCGACGGGAGGGTGGGGCTGCGCCTGGTAGATCCCGGCAATATCGTTCACGCCAGCGACACCACCGGCCTGGTGGTGATCACGCAACTGGATCCGATCAGCGTGATCTTTACCATTGCCGAGGATCAGCTTCCGCAAGTGCAAGCCAAAATGCACGCGGGAGCGCAGTTGCATGTGGAGGCCTGGGACCGCGAGAACCGGAACAAACTGGCCGACGGAGTGTTGGCCACGATCGACAATCAGATCGATCCGACGACGGGCACGCTGCGGTTAAGAGCTAATTTCGAGAACAAGGCCGACAAGCTGTTTCCGAGCCAGTTTGTGAATGCGCGGCTGTTGGTGGAGGAGAAATCCGGCATTGTCGTGCTGCCGAACGCGGCCATTCAGCGTAATTCATCAACCACCTACGTCTGGCTGGTGAAGCCGGATCAAACAGTAACGGTTCGCCAGGTTTCGGTGGGTGTTACGGAGGGCGATCAAACTGAAATGACTTCCGGCGTCGCTGCCGGGGACGAGGTGGTGACTGTCGGGGTGGACAGGCTGGTCGAAGGCAGCAGAGTTAACCCACAGATTCCAGGCGAAAATTCGAACGAGGGCGGCGGAAAGACGGGGAAAGCGGGGAAAACGGGGAAAGGAAAATCGTGAATCCTTCGCGAACATTTATCCTGCGTCCGGTTGCCACGTCCCTGTTGATGGTGGGAATCCTGCTGGTGGGCGCGGTTGCCTATAAGCAGTTGCCGGTGTCGGCGCTTCCGGAAGTGGACTATCCAACCATTCAGATCATCACCTTCTATCCGGGCGCGAACCCGGATGTGATGGCGTCGTCGGTAACCGCTCCGCTGGAGCGGCAAATGGGACAGGTGCCCGGTCTTCAGCAGATGACCTCCACCAGTTCGGACGGATGTTCGGTGATCACTCTCGAATTCAATTTGAGCCTGAACATCGACATTGCGGAGCAGGAGGTGCAGCAGTCGATTAATGCGTCGGGAACGTATTTGCCCGCTGACCTGCCGACTCCTCCGATCTACGCGAAGGTCAACCCGGCCGACACGCCGATTCTTACGCTGGCACTCAACTCCGACGCGATGGCGCTGCGGTTGGTCGAAGATCTGGCCGATACGCGGTTGGCTCCCAAAATTTCGCAGTTGCCGGGAGTCGGCTTGGTGAGCATCAGCGGAGGGCAGAAGCCGGCGGTGCGGATTCAGGCGAACCCCACTTCGCTTTCGTCGTTCGGCCTCAATATGGAGGACGTGCGAAATGCTATCTCGGCCGCGAATGTGAATCAGGCCAAGGGCAATTTCGATGGTCCGCATCAGGCTTACCAGATCGGCGCGAACGATCAATTGCTCTCCCGCAGCGACTACTCGACGTTGATCGTCGCATATCGAAACAACGCACCTGTGCGGCTCAGCGACGTGGCGGATATCACGGACGACATCGAAAATGTCCGCCAGGCGGCGTGGATGAACGATACGCCGGCGGTAATCGTGAATATTCAGCGGCAGCCGGGCGCGAATATCATTTCCGTGGTGGACCGCGTGAAAGCGCTGCTTCCGTCCCTCCAGGCATCGATGCCGGCCTCGGTCAAGATCCGCATTCTGACGGACCGGACGATTACGATCCGCGCGTCGGTTGACGACGTGCAGTTCGAGCTGATGCTGACTATCGGCCTGGTGGTGATGGTGATTTTTGTGTTCCTGCGCAACGTCGCCGCGACGATCATTCCCAGCGTTGCCGTCCCGCTCTCGCTGGTGGGAACATTCGGGGTGATGTACCTGTTGGGATACAGCCTGAACAATCTGTCCCTGATGGCGTTGACGATTTCGACCGGCTTTGTGGTGGACGATGCGATCGTGATGATCGAGAACATCTCGCGCTACATCGAAGAGGGCGAGAAGCCTCTGGCGGCGGCTCTGAAGGGGTCCGAACAGATCGGGTTTACGATCGTTTCGCTGACTGTTTCGCTGATCGCGGTGCTGATTCCGCTGCTGTTCATGGGTGACATCGTGGGCCGGCTGTTCCGCGAATTCGCCGTGACGCTGGCGGTAACCATTCTGGTTTCCGCCGTGGTTTCGCTCACACTCACTCCGATGATGTGCGCGAAGATCCTAAAGCACAAACCGAATGCACAACAGGGATGGTTCTTCCGAGTCTCGGAACGAGGCTTCGATTCCATCATCTCGCTGTACGGCAAGACGCTGACCTGGGTGCTTAAATTTCAGACCATCACGCTGCTGGTAGCCGTCGCGACGCTGGCCTTCACGGTGATCCTCTTTATCAGGATTCCAAAAGGCTTCTTCCCCATACAGGACACCGGCGTCATTCAAGGAGTCTCGGAGGCGGAGCAGACCATCTCGTTCGAGGCGATGTCGGAACGTCAGCAGCAGTTGGCGAAGATCATTTTGAAGGACCCGGCCGTGGACAGTCTGTCATCATTCATTGGCATCGATGGGACCAATACGACGCTGAATACGGGGCGCATCCAGATCAACCTGAAAGAGCTGGAAGTGCGGAAAACCAGCGCCAGTGACGTGATTCGCCGTTTGCAGCCGGAGTTGGCACAGATTCGCGGCATCACCTTATACATGCAGCCGGTCCAGGACCTGACGGTGGAGGATCGTGTCAGCCGCACGCAATTCCAATACACGATGGAAGACCCGAACGCGGACGAGCTTAACTCGTTTGTCCCGCGGATGGTCGAGAAATTGCAAACTTTGGCCGAACTGCGCGACGTAGCGACGGATCAGCAGGTGGGCGGTCTGCGGGCGAAACTGGTCTTCGATCGCGATACCGCTTCGAGGCTCGGCATTACTCCAACGACGATCGACAACACGCTGTACGATGCCTACGGACAGAGGCAGGTGTCGACCATGTTCACGCAGTTGAACCAGTATCACGTGGTCCTCGAACTGAAGCCGGGCTTTATGAAGGATCCGAAGGATCTGCGCGATCTCTTCATCCGGTCCTCTGCCGGGTCGTCCGCCGGATCGTCAGGGGTGGTATCGGGCGGGTCGACGCTTACGGCGGGTTTCGGACCGTCGAGCGCTTCGGTGGCCGCGGCTACGGCCGGGCAGACGATCGGCGTGGCAACGGCCGCCGGAGGCGGCTCATCGTCGAGTTCGGCGCCCTCTTCGTTGGTATTTTATGCCAACGGAAATAACGTGCCCCTGAGCGCCTTTACGCACATGGAGATGACATCGGCGCCGATCACGGTCAATCATCAGGGACAATTTCCGGTGGTGACGCTCTCCTTCAACCTGGCGCCGACCGCATCGCTGGGGGACGCGGTGAACGACATCAACCAGGTGAAGGAAGAACTGAACATGCCCATCAGTATTCAGACGGCATTTCAGGGGACAGCGGCGGCGTTCATTAATTCGCTGGCCAACGAATGGGTGCTGATTCTGGCGGCGCTGATCACGGTTTATATCGTTCTGGGCGTGCTGTATGAAAGCTACATCCACCCGATCACGATTCTCTCGACGCTGCCTTCGGCCGGCGTGGGCGCGCTGCTGGCTCTGTACATCTGCGGCCAGGATTTCAGCGTCATTGCGTTGATCGGCATTATCCTGCTCATCGGCATTGTGAAGAAAAACGGCATCATGATGATCGATTTCGCGCTGGATGCCGAGCGTCATCAGGGGATGCCTCCGGAAGAAGCGATTTATCAGGCGTGCCTGTTGCGATTCCGGCCCATCATGATGACCACGATGGCGGCGCTGCTGGGCGGTCTGCCGCTCGCGCTCGGAACCGGTGTAGGATCGGAACTTCGGCGCCCTCTGGGCATCACAATGGTCGGCGGCCTGATCTTCAGCCAGGCGCTGACGCTGTATACGACGCCGGTGATTTACCTGTGGTTCGACCGGCTCGCGCGGCGCTTCGGCGGATCGCGCGCAGAGGAACATGTGAGCGGTCATGGGCCCGAACCGGCGCCGGCAGCGGGAGATTAAGCGATGAATATCTCCAAGCCGTTTATTGAGAGACCGGTGGCCACCACCCTTCTGACCATCGCGGTAGCGCTGGCCGGAGTGGTCGGGTACAGCGTCCTTCCGGTTTCGCCTTTGCCGCAGGTGGATTTCCCGACGATTAATGTGAACGCGAGTCTGCCCGGCGCGAGCCCGGAGACGATGGCGTCCTCGGTGGCGACGCCTTTGGAGCGCCAGTTCGGCCGCATCGCGGCGGTCACCGAAATGACCTCGACCAGTACTCTGGGCGGATGTTCCATCACGCTGCAATTCGATCTGAATCGCGACATCAACGCTGCGGCGCGCGATGTACAGGCCGGCATCGCGGCGGCGCGCGGCTATCTGCCCGCCAACCTGCCCAGCAATCCCAACTATCGCAAATCGAATCCGGCGGACGCTCCGATCTTTCAAATCGCTTTGACGTCGTCTGTTCTCACTAGAGGACAGATGTACGATGCCGCTTCGACGATCATGGCGCAGAAGCTCTCGCAGGTCAAAGGCGTCGGCCAGGTTTTCACCTTCGGCAGCTCTCTGCCGGGCGTACGGGTCGAGCTGAATCCGATGACGCTGAATAAATACGGAATCGGCCTCGAAGATGTGCGGAGCACCCTGAATACGGCGAATGCGAACGTGCCGAAAGGCCATTTTTCCGACGGCCAACGCGTCTGGGAAGTCGGCTCCAGCGATCAGATCTTTAAGGCGAGGGAATACGCGCCGCTGATTGTGGCCTATCGCAACGGTTCGGCGGTGCGGGTTTCCGATGTCGCCGAAGTGGTAGATTCGGTCGAAGATATTCGCAATGCGGGCTATGCCAACGGCAGACCTTCTGTGGTGGTGACCGTCAACCGGCAACCGGGGGCGAACATCATCGATACCGTCGACCAAATCCGGGCCACGCTGCCGCAATTGAAGGCCGCGATTCCACAATCCATCGATCTGACCGTGACCCAGGACCAGACACAGACCATTCGCGCATCGGTTCATGACGTGGAAGTGACCCTGGTCATCTCCATCGCGCTGGTGATTCTGGTGGTTTTCGTATTCTTGAGAAACGTGCGAACCACGCTCATCCCGAGCGTAGCGGTTCCCGTCTCCCTGATCGGGACGTTCGGCGTGATGTACCTGTGCGGGTACAGCATCGATAATCTATCCCTAATGGCGCTGACCATCTCCACTGGATTCGTGGTGGACGATGCGATCGTGGTGATCGAAAATATTACCCGGTACCTGGAAGCGGGCATGAGGCCATTCCAGGCCGCGCTGAAAGGTGCGGAGGAGATCGGATTCACCGTGCTGACGATCAGCATTTCGCTGGTAGCGGTGTTTATTCCGCTGCTGATGATGGGTGGCATCGTAGGCCGCTTGTTCCGCGAATTTTCGGTGGTGCTCTCCGTGGCCATCGGGGTTTCCATGGTGGTTTCGCTCACCACCACGCCGATGATGTGCGCGCATCTGCTGAAGGAACAGGTATCGCACGGCTGGATGTACCGGACCACGGAACGCGGCTTGAACTGGATCATCGAAATGTACGGGCGAACGTTGACTCGCGTGCTTCTGCACCCGACGATCACGCTGCTCGTGTTGGCGGCGACCATTGGGTTAAATGCCTATTTGTTCATTAGGGTGCCGAAGGGCTTCTTCCCGCAGCAGGACAATGGCCGCATGCAAGGGACCATTCTGGGAGACCAGGACACCTCCTTCCAGGCGATGGAGGGGATCCTGCTCCAGATGGTGAAGATTGTGCAGGCCGATCCGGCAATCGAAACCATGTCCGCTTCCACCGGAGGAGGAGGTGGCGGTGGCGGAGGCACCATCAACCAGGGGCGCGTGAACATCCAATTGAAGCCTCTGTCGGTGAGAAAAGTATCGGTGTACGACGTGATCGACAGGCTGCGGCCGCAACTGGCCCGGGTTCGAGGCGCGACCTTGATCCTGCAGGCGGCGCAGGACGTGCGCGTCGGCGGCCGCTCGTCCGCGGCGCTCTATCAGTTCACCATGCGGGGCGACAACATACAGGATTTGACAACCTATGGCCGCCCTATGCTGGAGGCGCTACGCAAGATTCCAATCATCGCCGATGCCAATAGCGACCAGCAGAATAATGGACTGCAATCGGTCGTGACCTATGACCGCGATTCGGCGTCGCGCTTCAGCATTTCGTCGCAGCTCATCGACAACGTGCTGTACGATGCCTTCGGCCAGCGCCAGGTGTCGACGATGTATACGACGCTCAACCAGTATCACGTAGTCATGGAAGCCGCTCCAAGATTTTGGCAGGATCCCGAATTCCTTAAACAGATTTATGTCCGCGCGCCTGGTGGACAACAGGTTCCGATGAGCGCGTTCACCCGCTTTGCGCCATCCACCGCGCCGCTGGCGGTCGCTCATCAGGGGTTATTCCCGGCCGTCACCATTTCCTTCAATCTCGCGCCTGGTGTCGCGTTGGGCGACGCGGTCGATGTGATCACAGAGACAGCCGCGAAGGTCGGTTTGCCTCCGACGATTCACACGACGTTCGCGGGAACCGCGCAGGCCTATCAGCAATCGCTTGGAAGCGAGCCGTTTCTGATCGCGGCCGCCCTGGCGACCGTCTATATCGTGCTGGGGATACTGTACGAAAGTTACATTCATCCCATTACGATTTTGTCCACGCTGCCTTCGGCCGGCGTCGGAGCGCTGCTGGCTCTGTTCCTGTTCAAAACCGACCTGAGCCTGATCGCGATGATCGGTATTATTCTGCTGATCGGCATTGTGAAGAAGAACGCCATCATGATGATCGACTTCGCGCTGGCGGCCGAACGCGGGGAAGGCATGAGTCCGCGCGACGCGATTTATAAAGCTTGCCTGCTGCGTTTCCGTCCTATTTTGATGACCACGATGTCGGCGATGCTGGGCGCGGTGCCTCTGGCCTCTGGCGTCGGCGTGGGCGCGGAATTGCGGCGTCCGCTGGGCATCACGATCATCGGCGGATTGATCGTCAGCCAGCTCCTGACGCTCTATACGACGCCAGTGGTCTATCTCGCGCTCGACAATTTAAGGTTGCGGTTTTCGGGAGCCCACACCCCGGAGCCCCTGGTGAGCCACTCCTAACGTATTTTGCGCGGTACAGGTTGGGAGGCGGCCATGAAGTGCATTGGTTCGCTCATCTTCGTTGCAAGTCTGACCATCGCGCAATCCTGGAATTCGCGGCTATTGTCGAATGTGAACGGCACATTCACTCCGCAGACTGTCAATTTCGCGGCCCGAAACTGGACCCTCGATGATTTCTCCTACGCAGGCTATTTCCTAGGGGCGAAGAGCCTCGGCTCGGTCCCTTGCAACGTCGTGAACGTCACTGCAACCGGCGACATCACGGCGGCTGTAGAAGCGGCGATCAACACCGCCGGAGCCGCTGGTGGAGGAATCGTCCGCATACCCGCGGGTACTTTTGTCATGTCGAGCGCCGTCACCGTGAATTACAACAATGTCTCCATCGAAGGCGCAGGCAGCGGACAGACGATTATCAATGTTCCTTCGACCTATTCCTCGCCCGACGATCCTTACGTCGGCGACGGCCTGTTCACCTTCGGGAGAACGCTGGGGGCCACCTCCGAGAACGACGGATGGGTGGAAAAAGGCACGGTCTTGACCACGGCAACTTCGGTGGTGCATCGCGGCGATATGCAGATCTCGACCGCGAATGCCTCACAAATCAAGATCGGCGATTGGATCGTGGTGCAGCAGTTTTTCTGGCCCGCGCTCGTGAACAACAATTCCTCCGCGCCCGATCAATGGATCGCCAACGATTCCTACGAATTTTCTTTTACATATCTGCGCGTCGTAACGGCCAAGACGGGCAACGTTGTTTCCATCGACGCTCCGATTCCGTGGACTCTGGATCCCGCCAACAACGCGGTCCGCATCAAATCGACCGACGGGCAGATGAAAGAAAACGTCGGCATTAAGGGGATTACCATCAACTTCGCGAACAATACGCTTGCGTCTACCGGCCTGCCCCATGGCAGCGGCGTCTACTTCGAAGGCGTTCGCGACGGCTGGGTTTACGATGTTCAGGTCTTCAATTTTCCCCGCAACGGGATTTATGTAACCTATAGCGCGCGCATTACGATTCTCAACTCTTGGGTGCAGACCGCGCAGAATACCGGCGGAGACGGCTACGGCTACGGATTCCTGGTGTCGCCCGCGCAAAACATCCTGATCAAGGGTTGCCACGGTGAGGCCACGCGTCACAACTTCATCACCTCGCATCCGCAAACATCGATGATCGTGGAGACCCAGAATGTTTCCGTGAACGCCACCCAGCCCGATGACACGCACTTCGGCTTCGAGCAGGGGATTCTCTGGGACAAGCACACGCAATTGGGCGGCGAAGCGATCGAAGCCGTCAATCGCGGCGATGAGAGCGACGGAGCCTATGAGACCATGGCCTCCGGCGTCATCTGGAATTTCTACGGGGACGGCGTGAATCTGCCCAACTGGTATGGCGGCGGAATTTTTCTGAAGCCCTCGCCCGACGGAGAAATGATCGTTGTCGGAGTCACCGGCAAGCATACCGTGTACGACAATTCCCAAGGCAACGTGAGTCCGTTCGTCGAAGGACAGCTCATGACGGCCAACGAAGGATTGCAGGTCGGCACCAGTGCAGGCGCGCTTCAAAATGTGCTTTATGAAGGGCTTTATCAAACCGGTTTGCAGCCCGCATCGCTCTACGAAGCGCAGCTCGCGAATCGCATTGGGACCCCTCCCGCCGATTGGATCGACGCCTGCGGAGCCGCGCCTGTGCTCACCTCAGGCGCCGTCACCAACGCCGCCAGTTTCGCGGCCGGTCCGCTCTCGCCCGGCGAGATCGTCACCCTATTCGGAACCGGCATGGGCCCAGCATCGATCGTCACAGCCACGATCAACGCGTTCGGCCTCGTCGATAATACGCTGGCTGGAACACGCGTTCTATTCGACGGAGTACCCGCGCCGCTGATCTACACCCGCGCCGATACTGTCAGCGCCGTCGTTCCCTATGCGACCGCGGGCAAATCATCGACCATGGTGCAAGTCGAATATCAGGGCCAGATCTCGCCCGCCTCGGCCTTTCCGATCGTGCCGGCGACCCCCGGCGTCTTCGAACTCGGCGCATCGCAGTGGGTTCTGAATCAGGACGGCACGATCAATTCTCCGTCGAACCCGGCCGCGGCTGGATCGGCAGTGACCCTCTATGCGACAGGAGGCGGCCAGACGAATCCTGCAGGTGTGGACGGCAGCTTGGCCGCCGTTCCACTGCCCGCACCCGTCGCCAAAGTGTCCCTGACCATAGGTGGCGCGAACGCCTCTGTTCTTTACGCCGGCGCGGCGCCCGGTTTAGTCGCGGGACTTCTCCAAATCAATGTTCGCGTTCCGGCCGGTCTGTCTTCGTCGTCGCCGGCGGCGTTGGTGCTAAACGTCGGAGGCGCCTCCAGCCAGGCAGGATGCACGATCGCCATAAAATGAAAATATGGCGCTCCAATTCACGACCTCCTATATAGAGGACTCGCTGACTCTATTCCGCTACTACAAGAAACTGGCTGAAGGCGCGATGGCGCAGCTCACCGATGAACAGCTTTACTCGGCTCTCGATAGCGAAATGAATTCGATCGCGGTAATCGTCAAACACATGGCCGGAAATATGCGGTCCCGCTGGACCGATTTTCTGACCTGCGACGGCGAGAAGCCTGACCGCAATCGCGACACCGAGTTTGTGGAACCGCCCGCCGCCCGCGGCGATCTCATGACTCTGTGGGAGCAAGGCTGGCGCTGCCTTTTTCACGCCCTGGAGCCCCTCACCGACGCCGATCTGACGCGAACCGTCACGATTCGCGGCGAAGCCCATTCCGTGATGCAAGCGATCAATCGCCAGGTGGCGCATTATTCCTATCATTGCGGGCAGATTGTGTTCCTGGCCAAGCATTTTCGCGCTGCCGATTGGAAGTCGCTCAGCGTGCCCCGCGGAGCATCCAGCGGATTCAACGAAAAAGTCCTGCGCGGCGAGGCCAGCCAGCGTTAATGCGCATCAAGTTGCAGATTGCCACCCCCGAAGACGCAGCGGACCTGGTATGCCTCCGAAACGCGACCAGCGATCATCTGACGTCGCAATTTGGGAAGGGACCATGGTCGGGGCAGTCGACCCAAAAGGGCGCGCTGTTTGGCATGAGAAGGGGAACCGTGTTTATCGCCCGGTATCGCAACCGGCTGATTGCCACGCTCACGCTTTCCACGCGAAAACCATGGGCCATCGACCGGAAATATTTCAGCAATAGCGATCGTCCTTTGTATCTCACTTCGATGGCCGTCCATCCGGATCGGCAGCGCGAGGGCGCCGGAAAGCTTTGTATCCAGCAGGCTTGCCACATCGCGAAGGAATGGCCGAGCGACGCCATTCGGCTGGACGCCTTCGACGCCGATGCCGGCGCGGGCGAATTCTACCGCAAATGCGGTTTCCGCGAAGTTGGCCGCGCGGTATATCGAGTGGCTCCGCTGATCTATTACGAGATGTTGCTTTGATGCCACTGCTTTGGTGCAAACATGGAGAGATGGCAACTCTAGGTCTCATCGAATACGCCGACGCATCTCCGGAAGTGCGCGCCGTCTACGACGACATCATGACAACTCGGCAGACCGATTACATCAATAATTTCTGGAAAGCGATTGCACACGATCTCGCGACGCTGCGCCGCACCTGGGAATCCATCAAACAAATCATGGCGCCCGGCGCGCTCGATCCGTTGACCAAGGAAATGATTTACGTAGCGATCAGCGCATCGAATCAGTGCGGCTATTGCATCGCATCCCACACCGCCGCGGCGCGCAAAGCGGGTATGACCGACGCGCAGTTTTCCGAGCTGATGGCGGTGGTCGGCATGGCGAATGAGAGCAATCGTCTCGCAAGCGGCTACCAGGTCGAGATTGACGAGCGTTTCAAAACCTGAGCACCTGGAGCAGATTGTTATAGTCGTCGGTCCACAATCGCAGCCCTGGACGCGGCTCGATTACCTGGGCGGCGCCGGCCATCTCCGGTCGCGCGAAAAACGCGGCATCGCGCGTCATGACAATCCAGTCGGATTGAGATTGAAGGTGCGCGTCATCCTTCGAGGCGTGCACCATCCGCGCTTCCAGGCCGTGTACCGACGCGAGCTGCGCGACCACCGGCGCCAGGTCCAAATAATTATTCGATATGTGCACCGCAAAAATTCCGGACGGCTTCAAATGCCGCAAATACAGATCGAATGCCTCCCTAGTCAGAAGATGCACCGGAATCGCATCCCCCGAAAACGCATCCGCCAGAAACACGTCGTCGAGCGGCCCCGTTTCGCGCTCCAGCGACAACCTCGCGTCTCCCGTCACGATGTTGATCGCCGCCTTCGAATCACGAAGGAAAGTAAAGTACGTCTTCGCCAGATCGATCACCTGCGGATTGATTTCGTAAAACTGAAACACATCGCCCGGCTTGCCGTATGCCGCCAGCGTGCCCGCGCCCAGGCCGATGATGCCGACTCGCTTAGGGCCCTCGCAGCAGAATCGCAACACCAGTCCAGCGCCGGATTCCGGACCGAAATACGTGGTCGGCTCCGTGCGCTTCGCCGGCTCCACGAACTGCGCGCCATGCTGCACGATTCCGTGATACAGCGTCCGTACATTGCCGCCGCCGCGCTTCGATTCCACTACGCGAAGCGACCCGTAAAAACTCCGCGTCATCACCAGTGCGTCCTTGTGATATCCGCGAGCCTCCTCCACCAGTGTGACTATCATCGCGACGCTCACCGCCGCCCATAGCAACCGCAGCGCCCAGCCGCCCTGCCAGTTGATTTTCAACGCCAATAGAGCGACGAAGAATAGCGAAAGCGGAAATTCGTAAATCCCTGCAAATAGGTGCGGCGCGATCAAACCCGTAAAGATCGCGCCCAGGGCTCCGCCCAACGCGATCATTAGATAGAACGATGTAAGGTGCGACGTTCCGGGCTTCAACCGGCTCAATTCTCCGTGGCAGAACATGCAGACGATGAACAGTCCGACGGTAAATAACGGAATCGCCACCGGAATCGCCTCGCTCACCTGAATATCGTAGAGGGCGTAGGCGAGCGATCCCAGCGCGACAGCCAAGAGCCGCAGAAACAATCCGCGCGGATACCATCGCGGGCTCTCGAAGCAAATGATGAACGAAAGAAGATAAAAAGCCAGCGGCAGGATCCACAAAAAAGGCACCGCCGCGACGTTCTGCGTAAGCTGGTTCGTGGTCGAGACCAGCATCATCGATCCCGCCGCCGCCAGCAACAGCCACAACACGCCGCTCTGCGGCTCGGCCAACGCGCTCACCCTCTCGATCCACACATCGTCCCGTGACCTGCTAAGCCACGCCGCAATCCCGCACAACACGGCGAAGCCCCCGAATCCTGCCGACCACCAAACGTCTTGTGCGCGCGTCGAAATTCGCGGCTCGATCCACAATGGATACGCCGCCAGCGCCAGCAGCGCGCCCACGTTTGACAACGCGAACAGCCGGTAGGGTTGTGATCCGTCTCGCGCCAGCCATTTCTGAAGCAGCGGGCTGGTCGAGGATAGCAAAAAGTACGGCAGCCCCAGCACCGCCGTCAGCATCGCTAAAATCTGCCACGCTGGATCGCCCGTTCCGCTGGGCTTCCACCGTTCCCCCGGCATAACCGGAAGCAACAGCAGCGCGATCGCCAGCAGCGCGCAGTGTATCCACGGCTGCATCCGCGCGCTCATTCGCCGCGTCAGCAAATGTGCGTATAAATACCCCGCCAGAAGCGCGGTCTGAAAAAAGACCAGACAGATGGTCCACACGGCGGATGATCCGCCGAACCACGGCAGAATCAACTTCGCGAAAATCGGCTGAATTAAGAAGAGGAGAAAGGCGCTCAGGAAAATCGTCGCGCCGTATAGGAACAGACGCGCCGCGCCGCGCGAACTTGGCATCTGCCAATTTTAGCGGGAGCGGCGCTTTAAGTTGGAACTACTTCCAATGGCCTTCGACAAAAACGTAGCCGTCTTTGCGATGTTCCCACCGATGGTCGACCCACTTTGCGTGTTCATGCGGCGGCCGTCTCCACTCGCCGGCCGTCCAGACGTACCTGCTTCCATCCCACCGATGATAGCCGCGGGTCCAGACATAGCCTGGCCCGGGCGACACCGGCCGCGTCTCAACCACAGCGGCCGGTGGACCTACTTTTACGATTACCTCTGCGCCCATCGCAAGCACACAGCCCGCAACCGATGTCATTATGAATTTTCGCAACACTGCTCCACCCCTTTCGGTAGGGAGAGCCTCGAGAATCGGTAATGGTTTCGGAAAACCTGAATCTAACGCCAGTGGCCTTCAACGAATACGTAATTGCTGCCGCGATGCTCCCACCGATGATCTACCCACCGCGCATTCGCTCTCGGCGGTGTGACCCATACGCCAGGGGTCCAAACGTGAGCGTTGCCATCCCAGCGATGGTAGCCCCTCTGATAAACATCTCCGCGATGAGGAGCGACGCCGCGTTCCTCAATCACCGCGCGTGGCGGCGCGACTTTCACGATAACCTGTTCACCCATCGCGCTCACGGCCAGCAAGCAGCCTGCGAGCGCAGTAAAAATAGTCTTTCGCATTTTATCCCTTCAATAGCAGAGCGCGATCGAGCCATTCTTGTTTCGCAATATCTTTCGGGCACGCTATTATACACTCCAGACCCTTCTTATGAAGACCTTGATTGCCCCGCTGATCTTCTACTCCCTGCTGCTTCCTGCTCAATCGGTGCAGCTCGAAAAGCTGGAGAAGAAGAGTATCCTCCTCTTCACCCCTCACCCCGACGACGACACCTTCTGCTGTGCCGGCACGCTGGCGTTGCTCGCCCGCCGCCAGAATAATATCCACATCTTCATTTACACCAACGATGACAAAGGCTCGTATGATCCCGATATGACCAGCGAACGCCTGGCCTCGATTCGCAAGACAGAAGAAGAAAATTCCTGCAAGGCTCTCGGAATCCCGAAGCAGAATATTCACTGGCTGCAATTCCACGATGGCATGCTCGAGTATGCGAACCCTTTGGATCTGGTCGAGCAAGTCACGAAGATCATCCGCACCTATCGGCCCGACGTCGTCATGACCATCGACCCCGGCTCCGAATACGTCCGCTGGCACAAAACCGATCACCGCATGGCCGCCAACAACACGCTAGACGCCATCCGCGCCGCCGAGTGGCATCTCTATTTCCCCAGCCAGCGCCTCCATGACGGCCTCGAACCCTGGCAGGTTCCAGTCGAGGCGTATTTCTACGTCACCCAGCAGGACGCGAATTATTGGGTCAATATCGACGATGTGCTCGACCTCAAACTCACTGCCGCCGTCGCTCATGTCAGCCAGTTCGATCCCTCGGTCAAGAAATATCGCCCCGATTGGGATCCCCAGGATCTCGCGGCCACCAAAAAGTATCTGCTCAGCCGTGCCGTGAAAAAAGACGGCCATGTAGTCGAGTCTTTCCGCATCTCCACGCAATTCAACCAACAATGAGCGAACTAGCCATCCTGGGCGGCGATCCGGTCCGCCGCGCCGCGTTCTCACGCTGGCCGCAGTATCTTCCCTCCGATGCCGTCCGCCTCCAGCAAGTACTCGAAAGCGGACATTGGGGCGGATTCCCCGTGCCGAGCCCTCACGCGAAAGAGTTCGCCGAAAGATTCGCCGATCTTCACGGCGCCCGCTACGGACTGTGCATCGCGAATGGAACTATCGCTCTGATAGCCGCCTTGCGAGCCGCCGGAATCCGCTTCGGCGATGAAGTAATCGTGCCCGCGTACACCTGGGACGGAACCGCAACCGCCGTGCTCTTCGCCGGAGGCATTCCGGTCTTCGCCGACGTCGATCCCGACACCTATTGCCTCGACGTCAACTCAGCCGCTAGCGTCATCACCGCGCGCACGCGCGCGATCATCCCCGTCCATCTCGCCATGCGCTTCACCGTTATGAGCGCCTTAGCCGCGCTCGCGGAAAAGAATCAGCTAAAGATTATCGAGGACTGTGCCCACGCTCACGGTGGACAGTTCGAGGGCCGCGGCGCAGGTTCCATAGGCGACCTCAGTTGCTTCAGCTTCCAGGAAAGCAAACTCATGACGGCGGGCGAAGGAGGCATCGTCCTCACCAGCAATCTGGCCCACTTCGAACATCTCCAAACCCAAGTGAACTGCGGCCGCGCGAGCGTCACGGATCAGTATCAACAGCGCGTCTTAGGATCGAATTATCGAATGACCGAATGGCAAGCCGCCATGCTCCTCGGCCAGCTCGAAATGCTGCCCGATTTAGCGGAAAAGCGTGCCGCACGCGCCAAGCGATTAACCGAAGCCCTCGCGTCGATCGACGGAGTCCGCCCCCTCCCGCCGCAACCCGGCATTACCCGCGAAACCATCTATTGCTACGTATTTCAATTTCACGACCCGCGCATCAGCCGCGATCTGTTTTGCGCAGCCCTCGAAGCCGAAGGCATCCCCTGCGACGGCCGCTTCTACGAACCCGTCTACCGCAGCGACCTCTTTTGCGCCTCCCCCGACATCAGCCCTCAACTGAGCAACGTCGATTACGCCAAAGTCCACTGCCCCGTCTCCGAGCGAGCCGCCTATGAAGAAGCCGTGTGGCTCCCCCAATTCCTGTTAATTGGCGAGCATCGCGACATCGACGATATTGCGGCCGCCATCGCGAAAGTGCTCCGCCATGCAAACGACCTCGCCTCAGCCGACCCCTCTCTCGCCGGCGCAAAAGCCATGAGCCGCGCCCAGCGCCCTCTCAAAGAGCGCGCGAAAAATTATTGAGTTACTTCGCCGCCCGAGCCCCCGTCTCCTGGCTAAACTCGCACAGCCATTTCCCGCTCTTCTTGCTCCACACCGAAGCTACATGCACCTTTGCCGAGAACTCTTTCCCATGCGTCGTTCCCGCCTCATCCATCAAGTAAACAACCAGCCCCGTATCCGCCGAAAGCGCCACGAATCGGATATCCGACATCGTAAATTCCTTCACCCGGAACCCCGCCACATTCTTGACCACCTGCGCCTTCCCCGCCGGACCCGATGCGTCGACAAAAACCGCATCCTCCGCGATCGTATCGCCGAATGCCGCGATATCTCCCGTCTTCAGCGCCCCCAAGCCCGCGCGCTCCTGCGCCACGATCTCTTCCTTCATCCCCTGCGCGCAGCCAAGGCCGGCCGCCAGCATGATTAGCAATAAAATTTTCATGACTCAGTCTACCTGGACCCACCTGCGGCGGTATTGGAAAAATGCGACACCTGTACGAAATGCCGCGCCAGATCCGTATCCGGCGCCAGCAGCGTCGTCTTCGAGGATCCAATAAGCTCGCACGAAGCGTCCGGCGTCCGCGCCAGGTTTAATCTCCCGGTACCGTGTCACAAAATATTCACCGCCCGCGCCGCCAGAATCGCGATCGCCGTCAGTGAGATCGCGGATTGCAGCATCATCAGCACCTTCGCCCATCGCGACAATACCGGGACATCCGTCGGCGAAAACGCCGTGCTGGTGTTGAACGCCAGGAATAAATAATCCACGAATCCCGGCCGCCAATGATCCTCGCCCATCTCCTTCCGTAGCTCCGGATCCAGCACCATTTGCGGAAATAGAAACGCCCCGTCGGTATGCGATCGCATCAAATCGCGCTGATTCGGTCCGCCCGCGTCGAGCCTCCAATACCAGCTCGCGAACACTAGAATGTTCGAAATCCACAACGCCGCCGCGGCCCGCAAAAGCACGGCCGGCGTGTCCTTGTGTTCCAGCAGACGCCACACCAGTATCACCAGCGACGCCGCCAGCGACAGCGTTACTACCCCTTGCGCCAGGTACCCGAAGATCTGGTTCGCCCGATGCATCCCCCGCTGATGGAAAAACGTCGCCGGTATGATCAGGATCGCCACTAGCGCCAGCACCAGCCAGTCCGGCCCCACCGACATCGCCGACGGCAGCGCCCAAAACAATCCTCCGATCGAGACCATCGCAATCGCCGTCGGCCACCTCGGCTCCGGTTGAATTTTTGTCATCGTCACCATTGTCGCCCTCCAATCCCTGTAAAATATCGCAATGGCCGATTCCGCCGGTAGTTCTCCAGACAGCTTAGTGGACCAATGGTATTACCTCGATGGGCAGGAGACCCGCGGCCCCGTCCTGTCCGCGGAGATCGTCCGGCTCATCCAGAGCGGCTCCCTCAGCGCCACCGCGCAAGTCGCGCAAGCGGGCTGGCAGACCTGGAGCCCGGCCTCCGTCGCGCTCGCGCACCTGCTGAATCCCCCGCAGCAGGCATCCGCGCCGAAACCGCCTGAGCCGCTCACCTACGCCATCAAAGTCCAATGCGTCTCCGGACCCGATTCCGGCAAAGCCTACATGATCAGCATGGCGGAGGTTTCTCTCGGCCGCGTTTCCGGCATCGGCCAAAACGATCCCCAGGTTGCCGAAAATCACGTCGTCCTTTCCTGGCAGAGAAACGTCCTGCACTTCCGGACCTTCGGCGCATCGAAGCTCCGCGTCGCCGGAGCCGATGTGACGCAAGGCACTCTTTCGAACGGCCAGCAGTTCCAGTTGGGCGCGTCCACCTGGCAGGTCGGCAGCGCGCCGGTCGAGCTGACCAGTCTCCTCGGAACCCTCGGCACGCGCCTCGCGAAACTCACCAGCACGGACAAGCTGGTCGGCTTCAGCCTCACTGCCATGTTCTCCGAAGTGTTCAAAGGACGCAAACCCGGCGAGCTCGAAGACTATCTCATCGTCGGCACTCCCAAAACCACCCCTCACATCGACGACGTCCTCACCGGCTGGCCCAAGCCTTGGTTCTTCATGCGCGTCCTGATTTTCATGGCCGTCGTCTATTTCATCTTCTATCAGATGTTCGCCCTCTCCGAAAACTCCCGCATCGTCCCCGGACTCATCATCATGGGCTCCCTGGTCGTTCCGCTGGCGACCGTTTTTCTCTTCTGGGAGTTGAACACGCCGCGCAACGTCAGCTTCCATATGGTCCTGATCCTGGTCTGCCTCGGCGGCGTTATTTCGCTAGCCGTCAGCCTGATCGCCTTCGACGTCGCGCACCTGGAATGGCTCGGCGCGGCCAGTGCGGGCATCTGTGAGGAAATCGGCAAACTGCTCGCCGTGGTCCTGGTCGTGCGCAACACCAAGTACAAATACATCTTGAACGGCTTGGTCTTCGGCGCCGCCATCGGCGGAGGCTTCGGAGCCTTTGAAACCGCTGGCTACGCCTTCAGCGACGGCTTCTTCGACAGCTTCCTTAGATTCTTCGTGCGCAACCCCAACAGTGAGGCGATCGATAAACTGGTGGGCCACGCCCTGGTCTACGGTTATGACGGCATGATCTACCTGATCCACCGCCGCTCCTACTACGCGCCTTTCATGCACGTCGCCTGGACCGCGATCTCCGCCGGAGCCCTGTGGCGTGTCAAAGGAGCCAACCCCATCCGCATCGGCATGTTCTTCGACCCTCGTTTCCTGCGCACCTTTTTTGTCCCGGTGCTGCTGCACATGTTCTGGAACTCGCCTCTGCTGCGTTTCGAAGGCGCGTTAGGCCTGATCAAACCGATCATCGTCGGCAGCATCGGCTGGTACGTAGTGCTCGGCCTGGTACAGGAAGGCATGCGCCAGATCCGCGACGAACAGCTAACCCGCACCCGTATGGAATACGACAAGACCCAACAAGTCCTGACCACCACCGGCCGCTTCCGGATGACCCTTCATTAACGCGTCGCGACCAGCACCAGCCAGGCATACCCGCAACAAAAACAAACGCCTGAATTCAAATCCGGACGATAAGAAGACTGCACGGGCCGAACGGACAAAAAACAATCGATCCCGCCGCCACCCCATCACAAATTTGGTGATGTCCAGATACATCGGCAGCAGGCTCCGCCCAAACTCGCCTTCATTCCCGCCCGGGTCAAAGGTAAACGACTTCCCCTCAGCGCGCAAAAAAGCAACAATCCACAAGACATGCCCAGAGCATAAAGGATATTCCACTTGCGCGATGTGGCGCGCGTACTCATGCGTGCCGCGTCGACACTAGTGTCGTCGCCCGGCCGGGACCCTCAGCTCCCGCCTCCGACTATTCCCATACTCCGAAAAAGCCCAATTCCCCATCATCGAATTTGCGGGGCGGACCCCCAGGTCCGCGCGCGATCCCCTGATCGCGCTTTTCCGGCAAAGAACAGCAGTCGGCGCACCCACTCATTGCGTGCCGCGTCGACGCTAGTGTCGTCGCCCGGCCGCGACCCTCAAAAACTAAACCGTAACTGCAACTCCAGCCGCCGATTATTCGCATTCTCCGAAAACGCTCCAAATCCCCCCGCCATCGAATTCGCCTGCCCAAACAGAGGCGACGTAATATCCCCGATAATCGGCCCCGGATTCGTGTGATTCAACAAATTCCGTCCCGACATCGAAACCGTCAGGTTATATCTCCGGTCCGTAGTCGGCGACGCGAAGATTCCACCCATAGGCCCATGCCCTGGCCCACCCCCCATATTCCCTGGAGTAGCCCCCGTAGCCGAAACCTTCTCCGGTCCGAACCCGAACGTCTTCGACACGCGCAGATTCACAGTAAACTGTCCCGGCCCACGCCCGAAATTACGCGGAATGATCTTCTCGCCCGGAGTAGGATTCGGATCCAGCAGTCCGTACTTCGTCTGAATCAATCCCGGCTCCGAAGGATTCGTCGCAATCCCCGGACGCGAATTGAACAACGAAGTCCCATATAAGTCCGATCCCGAAGTAATGTCGAACGGAGGCCCCGAATTCAAATTGATAAACGGGCTGAGCCGCATATTCCACTTGGTATTGATCGACCCGCCGATAAACGCGCGATTTCGGATATCGTTCGACGACGGCCCGTATTCCCCCACCTGTGAGTATGGATTCGAAGGATAAGTCCCCAACCCGTCGGTATTGCTCAACGCCCGATTCAACATGTAAAACCCGAACAGCGAAACGTTGGAGCCAATCCGTGAATTGATATTCGTGATCAACTGATTCTGGTTATACAACCCGGAAGTCGTCATCAGCAGCACCGGATTCGAATTGCCCAGCGGATACACCGGAGCCAGCGGATACGTCCCCGGCAAAGGCGCGTTGATATCGAACGACCGCAGTTCATGCAATCCGTGCGAATTCGTATACGTGACAGACAACGTCGTGTTCGAAGGCAACTGCCTCTCCAGCGTGATCGCGCTCTGCATCAGGTAAGGCGCGTGAAGGTGCGCGTATTTTTCGTAAATCACCTGTGGCGCAAGCGAATCCGTCAGCGACGAAATCGACGGGATATTCGGATAGAACAGAGGATTCGTCACCACGTACGACTGCTCCACCGACCCGTTGAATCGATCCGCCGTCAGCGTATTGCCCAGCGCGAACCGGTCATAGAACATCCCGAATCCGCCGCGAAGCACCGTCTTCGGCTTCGGATTATTCGCTCCGCCCATCGCGTACGCGAACCCCACGCGAGGCGCAAAATCGGCGTGATCGGTAATATTGGTCTGCATCTCGTACCGCAGTCCCAGGCTCAACGTGAAATTCGGCCGCAGCTTCCAGTCGTCACCCGCGAAGATCCCCGCGTCCAGTTGATGCAGCGCCAGATTCGGATTCCCCGCGCTGATGCTGAACTGCGAAGGCCCTCCGCCCAGCGCCGCGATCTGCGCAGGCGTGTCGCCCATCCCCTGAAACAGCAGCGTGCGTTGGTACCGTTCAATCGAGGTGATCTGAACCGCGGTCCCAGCGATCGGCTGATTATTCCCATCGAGTTCGGGAGCCAGGCCGCCCGCGAAGGTAAACGTCCCGCCGAAATTCGTAGGCGAAGTATTGTTGTCCGTTTGCCCGCGCATCCGAACGCCAAATTTAATCTGGTGCGCCTTCTTCTGAATCGTCGTGTAGTTTTGCAGCTCAAAATAATTCTGTTGATCGGAGGTATGCCCCACCGTCGACGCCCCGTCATTGAACGAATTCAAAACAGTCAGCGTCGGGTCCGTCGAATTCGCCGTGAGCTGATACGCCGCCCGGTAATACTGGAAGCGCGTCTCATTGATATTCGTCCCCAGCACCGCCGTTTCCGTCGCCTGCACCGTCTGGCTCAAGTAATCGTTGTGATACCCCTGCGACGCGAGGGTGAAACCGCCGATCCCCGCGTCCTCAATCCCATACTTCGTAGTCGAGTAGCGAACCACCAGCGTATTGTTCGGATTGATCGCATAATCGATCCGCGGACTCGCAATCAGCCGATGCTGCGGAGTCGTCGTATTCTGAAAAAACGGCGTGATCGCAAGCGTCGTTGGATTCACCGTCACCGCATTCACGATCGATCCGTTATCCACGATGTGGTCTTGCAAATCCAGTGTGAACGACGCGCGCTTTCCCAGAGGCCCGCTCACGTTCCCTCCAAACTCGTCCAAGGAAAGATCCGCTTTCGTCGCCGAATAAGGATTGCGCGAATTCCAAAACTGATTGGCGAAATTATAGAAGAACGATCCCCGGTATTTGTCCGTCCCCGGCTTCGTGAAAATCTCGATTCGTCCGAATCCGATATGGTCGTACTCCGGCGAAAACGGATTCTGATTGATGCGAATCTCGCGAATCGAATCTTTCGGAGGCAGCTCGCCCCCGCTGAATCCGTCAATGAAAATCGACCCTCCGCTCGGCCCTGCCGACGGCCCCGCCAGCGCTTCCAGATCCGCCTGCAAATCCTCTGGATCGTCCGAAAGCGCCTGCAAATCCTCGCCGCGAAAAACCAGTTGCCCCGCGTTGCTCGACGCATCCGTACTCAACACCGGTCCCACGCTTTCCTGCACTGTAACCTGCTGCGCCGTCGACGCGACCTTCAATTTCAAATTGAGCGTCTGCGAACCCGCCTTCAACACGATCGTAACCGGCGTCATCGCCAGATCCGGAGCCGAAGCGACCACCGAATAACTGCCCAATGGCATCGCCGCCACGGAATACAATCCGTTGTTATCCGCTGTAGCGGACTTCACCGCGTTTTGAGGACCGGTAATGGTGATCTTCGCTCCCGGTACCACCGCTCCAGTTTCGTCGGCCACCTGACCGGTCAATGTCGCCGTCTGTGCAAAACCCCCGACGGACCCGACCAAAAGTGTAATGATAAGGCTATAGTAACGATTCATTCTAAAGAAAATGGACCTGAATCAAACAGGGCGGAGGGGCAGAGGATTCTCTCGCAATCAGGCTTGAAGCCAAGTCTAACGCGAAGACAGCAAAATTCTTATAGTGTCCTCACTGTATTCATGGCGGAGAGAGAGGGATTCGAACCCTCGATAGAGTTTCCCCTATACACGCTTTCCAGGCGTGCGCCTTCAACCACTCGGCCATCTCTCCAATTGGGTTGCGCCTACCAGTTTAGCGCAGAGGAAGCCTGTGTCCGCACGATCTAGACTCGAAAACATTTTCGCGATCGTCTGCGCCCTCGGCCGCCTCGCTATCTGTTGCTATCGCGCTGCGCACCAGGCCATCATCGTCGACGAAGCCACCACCTATAACAAATTCGTCAGCGGACCCTGGCGCAAACTGTTCGGCCGCTACGACGCAAATAACCACATTCTAAGCTCGATTATGATCAAGTTGAGCGTCACTTTGGGTGGTTTAAGCCCCTTTAAGCTCCGTCTACCGAGCTTAATTGCCGGCTTCTTCCTCACCCTCGGCGCTTTTTGGCTGCTCAAGAAAGTCGATTCCTTGGCCCTCCGCTGGGCCGCCTTCGCCGCCATCTGTCTTTGCCCTCTGCTCCTCGATTTTTCGATCGCCGCCCGCGGCTACAGCCTCAGCCTGGCCTTTTTCGTTTGGGCTCTATATTTTAGCCAGCAACGCCGTTATCTGCCCGCCGGAGTCCTTCTGGGCCTGGCAATCGGAGCCAACCTTGCGATTGTGTTCCCCGTAATCGCTCTGATTGTGACCGTGGCTCTCTTCGAACGAAAACCCCTGCCATATCTTATAGTTCCAACTCTACTGATTGGCGCTCTGATCAACGGCCCCTCCCTCCGCCGGGCCCACCGCGAAGATTTTTACATCGGCTATCCCGAATTCCGCACCGCCGCCATCAGCTTCGTCGCGACCTCCCTTTATGCCCGGCCGGACCGGTGGGGGATCTTGGGAGTCCGCGGAGTCGCGATTTTGCGCATCGTCGATTACGGACTGCCTGTCTTCCTGGTCGTAGTCGCAGCGGCCTCGGTGCTAATCAAAGATCGCCGCAAGCTCATTCCCTTTCTTACATTTGCGATCACCCTCTTCGGCTTGATTCTTGCGAAATGGTTGTTTGGCGTCAATTATCCCGCTGACCGGACGTGCCTTTATTTCATCATCTTAGGCCCCATCGCCTGGGCCGTAGCCGGGGATGCGTTCAAGAGCCGGATCGTCCAGGGCATCTGGCTTCTGCCTTTGATCGTGCTTTCGATCCAATTCATAACGCAGCTTCAGAACCGCTATTTCGAATTCTGGCGCGTCGAGGCCGATGATGAAGTAATCGCGGGGCTTATCCAGCAACAATGTCTCGGGAAACCGGACAACTCCCTGACCCTTGCCAGCACCTGGATGCACCAGCCGACCATGGAGTTTTACCGGCAATACCTCCATATTTCAGCCTTGAAGCCAGTCGAGCGATTCGATCCTACTCCATTGACAGGATTCGACTTTTACGTACTAAGCTGGGGCGATTTCCAGCGCGGGGAGCAAGCCCCGCTGCACACAATTTTCCGGGATGCGGACATCGAAGTAATGCTCGCTACTTCCGCCGCAGTACCGCATGCAGATAATTAGTGAACGGCTTCCCGGGCGCCGCGATCTCGAAATCCATCGCCAGCCTTTCTCCGTCTTTTCGATACGTTAACCTGTACTGCTCATTGAGGAATCGCACCGAATCCGGCCCCGCCTCGATGCGGTATTGAATCACGTGGCCTTCGCTATCGAAATAAATCGCCTTCGTGTCTTGTTCGAGATAAATCACCATTAGATCTTCGTGCCGGGACGTCGCGTATTGCGCGTAGCTCTTTCGAATCAGAACCTTGCGATCCAGGTCCAATGCAAATGAGCAAGCGCCCGCGCTGTCCGCCGTTTCGCCAATCCACTCGCCCGTCAGAAACTGGAGCGGTTTCCAAGGATCCGCTGTCTGCGCGTTCAGGCAAATCGCAGCAAGCAAAGGCAGTGCGTATTTCATAGGTCGATTGTAGTTTAAAATTGCGGGATGGTCTTCGCTGCGTCGCTTCTCCTAATCGCGGTGGCGACCTTGATGTTTTTCGGATGGGGCTCGGCGTTTCGCCGCCTGTTTCGTCTTGAGCCTGTGAACCCGCCGCTGACCGTCGTTCTTGGAATGGCGGCTGTAGTGTTTATCGGCGGAATTCTAAACCTCGCCCGCTTCGCTTATCCCCCTGCATTGGTTGTACTTGCCGTGATCGGAGTCGTGCTTGCCATTCGCCCGGCTCTTTCGTTAGTTCGGCCTCCGGTGCTCATCTCCGTTCTAATCCTGATGGTCCTGATTTTCACAACCACGACCCAACTTCCGCCCAGCATTTATAATTTCCATGACGATTATCAGAAGTATTTTGCCTATCCCATAAGAATGGTCGAAACCGGCACTGTTTTTGGCAGCACCTTGAGCGCGATGGGGTTACAGACGTTGGGAGCGCAGGCGTTTCTGGACGGTTTCGTGGTTGGGTTCTTTCCGATTCGCTACATCAACGGAGTGGACGCCGTTTTCGGCCTTTTTCTCTGCCTGATGCTAGCGACGCAGTTTTCGAAGAGTCGCGCGACGACGCTGGTTTGCGTATTAAGCGTTATTTTGATCAATCCGCAGTACGTAAATGTTTCGACGCTGTTCTGCGGCAGCGCTTTGATCATGGCGATGATCGCGGTGGAAGATCCCCCGTCTTTGGGCTTGCTGTGCGCCGCCTTGATTGCGATGAAGCCGATCTACGCTGTTTTCATCGCGATCTACCTGCTGGCGAGCGCGTTTATCGCCGCCGGTGGAATTCGATGGGCCATTCGCGCGGGCCTCGCGGCAGCGCTTTTTCTTTCGCCCTGGGCGCTGGTTCATGCTCCCAATTACGCTGCGGCATTTCGCACCCATCATCCCGCACTAACTCCGGTTCCTGGAGAAATCGATACCCAGCGACTCAATCTCTTTTCCTTCGAGCCGCTAGCCTACGGCTCGACCGCCGCGAACTACACGCTCTTAGTGATCGCCATCGCCGCCTGCGGGATGATTTGCCGCCGGAGTTCGCGGAAGACACTAGCGTGCGCAATCACAGGCGTCGCGACGTTTCTGGTTTTCGTCTATGTTCTGGGCCCGTTGCAATACGGTTATGAGCACGGGCTGCGCTACTTCACGCCGGTCGCGATCGCCCTTGCGCCAGCAATTTTCGCATGGACGGCCAGCGTCCAATCCCGAGCTTGGCTGCCGATGCTGATCGCCGCCGTTCCGTTAGCGGCGTTTGGACCCTCTCTGCGTGCGCGCTTCGCGATGGCGCTCGAAACTCACTCCGCGGTGTCCTATGCGTGGCTGGCGAAAGATCCCGTTTATGTGGCTTATAACCGCAGGGTTCTCAGCCCCTCGGAGCGCGACGATGTTCAGGTGTTGCAGGACCGTGTGCCGGCCGGGGAGACTATTCTTGCGTGGATGAATACTCCGTTTTATCTCGACTACAAGCGCAACCGCATCATCGACATCGATACCGCGGGGATCGCCGTGCCGTGGGCCAGCGTTCCTCGGGCGCGGTATCTGATCTGGGATTACGCGGGCTTTGCCACTGCCGATGAGGCCGATTACGAGGACAGAGCGTTGAATGCGGGGGCAGGCGAGAGGAAGGATTCGCTGGCGACCATCGATTTCATGCATCGGCTCGATCATGTAGTCGAAAATGGAGAAGTTTTGTTTGACGACGGGAAGATCAGGCTGGTGCGACTTCTCTCCCCTCCCTGATCGAGGGTGTGTGAAAACTCGTGCGCTGACCGCTCCCGCTGGTCGCGGCTCTTCTTATCTCGATGAATCTCCAAGCATCGATATAGAGCAGGGCCATTCGGAGGGCGTCCGCCCCCCATGGGTTTTGGATTATGTTTGCGACGGAACGGTCAACGATGACGATCGGGGTTCGGTAAGAGAAGGGCCAAGCCCGACCGTTAGGGGGACATGCTCAAAAAAAGAGAGCGCGCGCAACCTCCGATTGGTATGCGCGCGCTCGCTCCTACGTGGTGCGTCCTTGCGGTTTCCTAGCGGCTCGCCGCCATGACTTTGGGCGTAGCCAGGTAACCCACCACTCCATCCTTTTTCACTTGATTCACGACGATTTCGTACGGTTGCTTGCTGCTGGCCGTATAGAGCTGCACCGGCTCATTGATCGTTTTGTCTCTTTTCTCGGTCAGCTTATCATCCGCCATCACTGCGATGGTGTAGCGGTTATGTTTCGGATCGGCCTTTTTCAAGGTCAATGTCACGTTGCCGACCTTTTTGGTCATCGAGCCCTTTTCCAGGTCGAACTCAAAGTAGTTGCGTTCTCCCAAATCGCGCAGCGCCTGGAGGTCTTTGGAATTGGTCGCGATCAAACCGCTCATCACGCCCATGTCGCCGACCGCGCGTTTCAGTTCAGCGCCTGTCTTATCCAGGTCGCTTCTCGTCGTCGACAAATCAGTGCGAACCGTGCCAACATCAGTCTTCACGCCGGTAACATCTTCGTTTAGCTTCGCGGTGGCGCTACTCGTGGCGTCCTTCAACTGACCGATCTCCTGACCGACAGCCTGCTGTTGTTCCTCCAGCTTCGCCGACAACTGGGCACTGGCTTTCTGCGCGTCCAACCGAGCCTTGCGGAGAGCGGAATTGGCGGTATCATACTTCCCGCTGACATCGTCGTTCAGCGATTGCAGTTGCTGCCGCTCCTGCTCCAACAGCGCAGTGGTCGTGTCGCTCAACTTGGCGACTTCCGACTGGGCGTCCTGCTTGACTTGGGTGAGCTGATCGTTCAAGTCATTGGAACGATGGATCAGGTACCCATCGCCGGCGAGAGCCAGAACAAGCCCGGCAGTAAGGGCAACTAACGGTCCAGCATGGCTCACATGATGGTCACTCCCGCTTACCTTCTGGGTGATGTTCGGTTGGTCTTCGTTCATAAAGCCTCCGGCCGGATCGATGCAAATCCAATGCCAATGCGTAACTAATTGATAGTAAATTGTTTAATAGGCCAACGTTAATTATGTAAATGTTACCGAATCGGGAGAACTGACTAAGGTGATTTGGGAAACTCGGGAAATTTGGGAGGACCACTGCCAAAGGGCCGAAAGGCTCCGAGGTGACTAATTTTGACCGGACGACGCGGTCCTTGCGTGATACTCTCTCTCTGGCCTCAAAATACTCCGGGGTCGAACGCGAGCGGGTCGCACTCGTGGGCCCGCAAATTGCGGTGTCATCCGTGAATTCGGCGGCTGGGTCCGACAACGCCCAGCCGCCGCGCTGGACGTAACACTCTCAAAATCCAGGACAAACCAAGTCAGCGCGAGATTAAAACGCGTGGTTCAAAATGGACCAAGTAAGAATCCAATACAAACCAAGCCTTTTCCCTATAGTAGATTCCCCGATCACTTTCGTAGGATAAAACCCTACGATGAAAACACCCGAGAATCGAAGATGCCAACACTGCGGGTCGGATTCTGAGAACGTCGATTCCTATCAACAGGAATCGCGCGATTTCCTTCTCTGCGCGGAATGCCGTGTTTTATATTCAAAGGCAGCGGAGCTGTTTGGAAACAGCGCTTCCTCAGAGGCGTCTCGCCAGTCTCAGCCAGCACAACCTGACCCGCCTGTTGGTGTGCCACGCCTTAACTACTGGCGCTGGTAATGCTGTCTGATCCATTGTGAATTCCTGACGGCGGGGCTATGCTGAAGGTTGGACCCCTATCGCCACGAGCGAATATCGGAGAGCATCCGCGAAGAGCTCGACGAACTGATCGCTTATGAAATGTCGGACCCGCGAGTGGGCAGCGCCACGGTCACGGAAGTCCTTATTTCTAATGACTATCGGAAGGCCGTCATCCGCTTGGCGCTGCTGGGTACGCCTAAAGAACAAGCCGACACCCTGGCCGCGCTAAATCACGCTAAACAATTCTTGAGACACGAGTTAACGGAACGTCTCCAGCTATTCAAGTCCCCCGAACTGTACTTTGAAGCAGCCCTTGCGGCGGATCTGGCGGCCAAAGCGGCCAAAATCCTAAAGCGGATCGAGCGGGGAAGGCCCAAAGACAGCGGCTCTGAAAAAAATCCGATTTCATGAAGTCCGCTGTGCTAACTTTGTTGATAGGGCAGGTGGTTTTGTCCTATGCAGGGTCTCCGCAAGGTGCGCTGACTCAGCGAGTTGAAGCCAATATCGACGCCATGGGCTCGACGTATTCAGTCGTGGTTTATGGCAGCGACGAGGCCAGGTTACGGGCGGCTGTGGAGGATGCTTCCGAGGAAGCGCGCCGGCTGGACCATTTGCTTTCCAATTACATTCCGGCAAGCGAGTGGAGCCAAGTGAATCGCGACGCTTCGAGCCGGCCAGTTCGAATTTCGACGGAGTTGTTTCAGTTACTTGCGGCTTGTGTGGAGTATAGCCGCGAAAGCGACGGGGCGTTCGATATCACCGTCGGTCCCCTGATGAAGGTCTGGGGGTTTTACAAGGGCTCCGGCCATCTGCCGCATCGCGCGGAAGTGCGCGGGGCAATGGCGCACGTCGGTTATCAGAATATTATGCTGGACGCGAAGAACAGCACGGTGCGATTCGCGAAAGAAGGGATCGAGATGGATCCCGGCGGAATCGGTAAAGGCTACGCAGTGGACAAGATGGTGGAGATTTTGAAGGGGGACGGGATCACTTCAGCCCTCGTTTCGGCGAGCGGAAGCAGCATCTACGGGATCGGTGCGCCTCCAAACGAGGCGGGATGGAAGATCAAGATTCGCGATCCCAAGGACGCGTCGAAGACGGCGGCCGAAGTGGTGCTGCACGACAACTCGCTATCGACTTCAGGAAACTACGAAAAATTCTTCTTCGCTGAGGGAAAACTGTACAGCCACATCATGGACCCGCGAACGGGGTATCCGTCCGAAGGGATGCTGGCGGTGAGTGTGGTTTCACCCAAAACGATCGATAGCGAAGCCTGGTGCAAGCCGTACTATATTCGCGGCCGCGCGTGGGCGGCGCAACATAAAAAACCGGAATTTAAGGTCTTCCTCTGCGAAGACAAGTTAGGGAGTGACAAATGCGCGTGGCTCCAATGAACAGCCGCTTTCTCGATGCCTGCCGGCGCCGGCCGACCGATGTTCGCCCGGTGTGGTTTATGCGGCAGGCGGGACGGTACATGAAGCCGTATCGGGACATCCGGGCGAAGCACGGGATTCTCGAAATCTGCAAGCGGCCCGATCTGGCGGCGGAGGTGACACTTCAGCCGGTGGAGATTCTGGACGTCGATGCGGCGATTATTTTCGCCGACCTGCTGCTGCCGGTCGAACCGATGGGTCTGCGTCTGCGCTTCGCCCCCGGCGAAGGGCCGGTGATCGACAATCCGGTGCGGACGTCGAGCGATATCGATGCGCTCTCGATCTCGAATACCGATGATCTGGGGTACGTTGGCGAGTCGATCCAGCAGGTGGTGAAGGCGCTGGCCGGACGCGTTCCGGTGATCGGATTTGTGGGCGCGCCGTTCACCATGGCGAGTTACATGATCGAAGGCGGGCCTTCGCGGACGTTCCTCAAGACCAAGACCATGATGTATCGGGATGAGACTCTGTGGCGGCGTCTGATGGGCAAACTGGTAGACGTGCTGGGGTCCTTCGCGGTGCTGCAAGTGGCAGCGGGTGCGCGTATTATTCAAGTATTCGATAGCTGGGTGGGCGCACTGGGGCCGGACGATTACGTCCGTTATGTGGCTCCGTATTCGCGCGCGCTGATCGAGCGGATTCGCGCGGCGAGCGTACCGGTGATTCACTTCGGCACCGGAGCGGCGGGATTTTTCCGGGAGCTGCATGCGGCGGGCGGCGATGTGATGGGCGTCGACTGGCGCATCAACATCGACCAGGCGTGGATGGATATCAGCTACCGTTCGGCGGTGCAGGGCAATCTGGATCCGGCGGTGCTGATGGCTCCGATCCCGGAGCTGCGGGCGCGTGTGCATGAGCTGCTGAAGCGCACGGGATCGCGGCCGGGGCACATTTTCAATCTGGGCCATGGTATTCTGCCGGAAACTCCGGTGGAGAGCGTGAAGGCGTGCGTGGAGATTGTGCGCGAATTCAGACTCTAGCCGGGACACAGACTAAAGTCTGTGCCACCTACGATCATTGGCGGCATAGGGTTCTTGCCTGTGAACAGGGTCGACAGGAGCATCTGGCAGCGGGTGGCACAGGCTTCAGCCTGTGAGCAGATTTATTTATAGTCATGCCACAGCACGTCGTCATCGTCGGCGGCGGGATTTCCGGTCTTTCGGCCGCTTATGACCTTGCGCGGGCGGGCATCCCGCACACTCTATTCGAAAAGCAAGCGCGACTGGGTGGCGTGATTGAGACGCGCACCCAGGACGGATGCATTCTCGAGTGCGGTCCAGATAGCTTCCTGGCTGCGAAGCCCGAACTGCTGGCGCTCATCAAAGAGCTCGGCCTCGATGGCGAGATTATCGGGTCGAACGATTTTCAGCGCACCACACACATTTTGAAACACGGCGTGCTGGTTCCTCTGCCAGAGGGCGTCATGATGATCGTGCCGACGAAAGTGGTGCCGATGGTCCAGTCGAACCTGCTCGGCTGGGGCAGCAAGATCCGCATGGGCTTGGAGCTGTTGCGCGGGCCGCGGACCTATCCCGACCGCAGCGTGGCCGAATTCGTGAGCGATCATTTTGGCCAGGAGACGCTCGATTATCTGGCCGAACCCCTGCTCTCCGGGGTCTATGGAGGCGATCCGCGCGACCTTAGCGCCGACAGCGTGCTGCCGCGTTTCGTCGAGATGGAAAAAACGAAAGGCAGTCTCGGCCGCGCGGTGATGGCGGCGAAGCGTCCTCCGGCAACTCCGGGAAACAGTTTATTTAAGACGCTCGCGAGCGGCCTCGGGACGGTGATTGAGACGCTTGCTACTTATGCCAATGTGCGCCACGAAAACATCGAGACGATCGAGCGGCGCGGCGACGGCTTCCAGGTGCGCGCCGGCGGAGAATGGATCGACGCGAGCAACGTGATCGTCGCCACGCCCGCGCACGCCGCGTCGGTACTGCTGAAAGACGCAGATCCGGAGCTTGCGAAATTGCTCGCCGCGATTCCTTATAGTTCCTCCGCGATCGTTTCTATGATTTTCGACGAAAAGAAGTTCGACGGCCAACGCGCCGGTTTCGGCTTTCTGGTTCCCAAGCGCGAGCGCGACCGGCTGGCCGCCTGCACGTTTGTCGGAACGAAATTTCCGCATCGCGCCCCGGACGATCGCATTCTGCTGCGCTGCTTTTTCGGAGGCACGGGCGATGAGGCGATCCTGAACGAGTCCGACGAATCGCTGATCACCATCGCGCGCGAGGAATTGCGGCGGATTCTGGGCCTGACCGCCGCGCCACTTTACACCACTGTTTCGCGCTGGCCCAAGTCGATGGCGCAATACAACGTCGGGCACCGCGTGCGTATCACAGAAATCAAGAAGCGGACGGATGCCATCCCCGGGCTGCACCTGGCCGGCAATGCGTATGATGGAATCGGGCTTCCCGATTGCGTGCGCAGTGGACGGCAGGCGGCGGGGAAAATCCCGCGTCTATAAATGAAGATTCTGGTGAGCGACGATCAGGCGGATGTCCTCGAAGCGATTCGCCTTCTTTTAAAAGGCGCGGGGCATCACACGGAAACGGCGGACTCGCCGCGCGCGGCTCTTGCATTGGCCGACATGGGTTCGTTCGACCTGGTGCTGATGGATATGAACTACTCGCGCGACACCACTTCCGGCGACGAAGGGCTCGCGCTGCTGGACCAATTGCTGGCGCGGAACGGAGGCGTTCCGGTGATCGTGATGACCGCCTGGTCCAGCGTCGATCTGGCGGTGGAGGCGATGCGCCGGGGCGCGGTCGATTTTATTCAGAAGCCTTGGGACAACGCTCGCCTACTGGCCACGATTGAGAAACAGGCGACGCGTTCGAAGGAACGCAAGAAAGCCCGCAGCGAGCTGGAAATCGCGCGTCACGTGCAACAACGGCTGCTGCCTCAGCACGCGCAGCCGCTCAAGACGATCGCGTTCGGTGGACGATGCCTGCCCGCGCGGGAAATCGGCGGCGACTACTATGATTTTCTGGACCTCGGCCCCGGCCGCCTGGGCGTGCTTCTGGCCGACGTTTCAGGGAAAGGCGTGGCGGCGGCGCTGCTCACCGCGAATTTGCAGGCATCCTTCCGCAGCCAACTCGAGCTGGGGATGAAGCTTCCCAGGGCGCTGCTCGCGTCGGTAAATAAATTGTTTCACGAATCGACGCCGGCCGAATATTTCGCGACTATGTTCTTCGCCGAGTATCGCGATCAGACGCGCGAGCTGCGTTACATCAACTGCGGCCATCCCGCGGCGCTGCTGGTTCGCGCGAGCGGCAAGGTGGAGCATCTGGAAGCGACGGCGCTGCCGGTGGGCATTTTCTCGACCTGGAAGTGCGATGAGAAGTCCGTCACGCTCGCGCCAGGCGACGTGCTGATCGCGTTTTCAGACGGCGTTCTTGAAGCGGGTGTGGAGCGCGGGGAAGAGTTCGGAGAGACGCGCCTGATCGCGGCGCTCCTTGCAGCGCGCGGCGGCGAACTGGAGCCGCTGCTCGACTCGGTTATCGGCGAGGTGCTGCGCTTTAGTCCCGAAGTACAATCGGACGACGTCACGCTAATCGCGCTGAGAGCCGTCTGAAAGTGAGATGCTCAAAGTCCCATGACACCAACTGAAGAAGCCCTGTCCAGCCGCATTCAATCTTTGGAGAAGGAACTGAAAGTTGCCCTGGAGGAAAAAGAGAAAGCGTTTCAGTATCGCTGGGCGAACGGGAAAGCCCTCTTCGAAAAAGCCGTCCTCGGAAAACATAAAGACCTCAAGCACTGGCTGCCGTCCTATCTGCTGCACGGGCGGTTCCTGGCGTATGCGACGGCGCCGATCATCTATTCCGGCATCGTTCCGTTTATGCTGCTTGATGTTTTTCTAACTGTTTATCAGGGGATCTGTTTCCCGGTCTACGGAGTTCCGAAGGCGCGGCGCGCGGACTACATTGTTTTCGATCGCGGCGGCCTAAAATATCTGAACCTTCTCGAACGGCTTAACTGCATCTACTGCTCCTATGGCAACGGTCTGCTGGCCTACGGGACGGAAATCGCGGCGCGAACCGAGCAGCACTGGTGTCCCATCAAGCACGCGCATCGTCTTCGCGCGCCTCATTCGAGGTATCAGCATTTCCTCGATTACGGCGACGCGCAGCGCTACAACCAGCAAGTGGAAACGGTACGGAACGATTTCGTGGATTTGAAGACTTTGACGAAATCCCCTGACTCGCGCCAGGGGTAGTAACCCTGTCAAAGCGCGATTGTGAGGCAACCCCTGAGCTGACCGCTCCCGGTGGTCGCGGCTCCGTAAGAGCGTAATGGTGGATGCAATGGAGTGTCCATGGGCCGATGGCCCACGCGCCTGGACTCGCTAGAAAGCGACTCCTGTATTTTCGACGTGAGCGGTCAGCTACTAGTTCTCCGTCGGCGCTTTCTCGATGTGGTCGACCACCAGGACCTCAACGGGACCTTTCCGCGCCTCCAACTTCAGCCCCAGTTGTTCCTGAAGGGCCGTGAACAGCGAGGGTCCTGGGGCTGACTCGCCCGTCCGCATCTCGTCGGGCGACCATTCAAGCGTGAAATCGAACACGCCCTTCAGTCCGGTCTCATCCACCACCTGCTGCCCCGTCAAACGCGCGATCAGGTCCGCGAAGTGCTGCATGGTGACCTTCGTCGCCTCGAAGTGACCCGGCCTGCCCGATGTCTTCGCTGACCCATCCTCCACCGGTTGGATCTTTGGTCCGTTTTTCGCGACCGTCAGGACATACATCGGGAGTTGCCTGGTTTCGCGGTGGAGGGTAAGCTTGAAGCGCTCCGCCAGCAGAGTCTGCATCATCGCTCTAACCTGCTCCGGAGGGGTGTCCGGCGGGAAACTCGCCTGGATATCGAAGTGCTCGCTGGTGAGCAAATCCGGCCCGGCGAGGGCGTATTCACGGTCGTCCGGAATATCATACGCCGCGAGGGTGACCTTTTTGAGCGACACGTTTTCCATGGTGACGCGGCCTGGCGTAATCCGCATTGAACTGACGCCCCCGCCTGTGCGATTCGGTTTGATGGTCGCCACTTCGAACGCCGGCGTCTGAGCAAGCGCAATGAAAGGAATCAGCAGCAGCGTTTTCATCCTGACTCGAAAAACGCAGCCGTTCACGGAATTGTTCCTTTATTTTAGAACCACGCCTCCATCCCGATATCGTTGGTTCGCACCTCGACCGTCTTATGGCCGGCTCTATCCAGCATCTTCTCCAGCTCCGGCTTGGTATACGCTCGCCGCAGCAGCATAAAGCGGAAAGCGCCCGTGGTAAGCCAGCGGTTCCAGGCGTTCAAACCCATTCCGTCGACCGCGCGCTTGATGTCCGTCATGGTCGCGTCCCGCCGCAGATCGATAATCACCCCCGTGCCGCCCGGACGCAGGACGCGGCGCATTTCTTTTAAGGCTTTCTCCGGCTCGGAAAAGTTCTTGAACGCTGCGCGGCATATCAGCAAATCGAAACTCCGATCGGCGAACGGCATCTCTGACGCGTTCCCCTGTTGAAACTGAACCGGCACGCCGGCCTCCGCCGCATTTTTCCGAGCCAGTTCCACGAAAGTCCTGCTGATATCGAGCCCGGTGACGCGCATGCGGCTGTCGCGCGCCATCTCGATGGCTAAAAAGCCGGGGCCGGGAGCCACCTCCAGCACGTCGCCTCCGTCAGGCACGAACGCCTTTAGCCGCTCCGCTTCCCGGCGGAACTCCTCCATGCTTTTTCGAGTGTTTTTTTCGTACCAGCGGGCAATCGAGCCTTCCATGCCCAGTCCCTTGTACCCTTTTTCCGCTGTGGCTGTCATGATCCTGTTGTATCGCCAGCCAGTCAGATCAAGGAGAGAAACTCGGCGAACGCCGGGAAAAGCAGGACGAACGCCGAGAGGAGCCGATCGTCCCGCGCGGGAAACGATTCCGCATGGACCGCGTGGTCGCTAACGCCCGTGGCCTCCCCCACCTCCTCCGCCGTGAAATCCGCCGCCGCCTCCGCCGTGAAATGCACCACCGCCGCCATGGAATCCACCGGCAGAGCCGCCTCCGCGGAATCCTCCACCGCCAAAGCCGCTGCTCCTGACGGTGCTTCCGCGAACATTATAAGCGTGTCCCGCGGATGATCCCGAGGCCCGTGCTGCGGAATAACTGGGATGGTAACCCGCACCGAATCGATGAGTACCGCCCGCACCGGCGCCATAGCGATAGCCGCCATAGCCGTAGCCGCCGAAGCCGAAACCGAAGAACGGAGCGTCAAACGCGCACCAGGGCGAATAGAATCCCCATCCGAACGGGCTGTAGAAAATTCCGTCCCCGGGAATAAAGGTGTAGGCGTCATAAGGGCTGTCCCAATACCATCCGCCGCCGTCCCACATTTCCGGCGAATATCCGCTAACTCCCGCGTACCTTCGTGCGGCATCGATATTCGCTTCCGATACATACGACGATCGCAGACTGGACCAGCGATAGAAATCGTCCTCATAAAGCTTCTTGTCGAATCGACGGCCCTTCAGTTTCCCCATCGCATTTAGACTGACCTCCGAGCCGCGTCCGACATCGATCCTTCGGCCCCCTGCCTGCACCATCGCCCGGCCGTCGAAGACCAGAATCTGCACATGATCCGCGTCGAAATCGTATAAGCCTGCGCGTAACATTTGCGTGCTGGTGGCGCCAACATTCATCCGGAGATTGTTTTCCGGATGGATTTCCGCCACCTCCACCATGGCCCGGCCTTTCTCCAGCAGCAGAACCGTATTCGCTAAACCGGGAGAAATCATCTGCACCGAGCTTTGCGCGTCGATTCTTAAGAACACTCCTGGCGTAAGCAGCATCTCGACTTTGCCCGCTTGTGTGGAGACGGATTGTCCAGCCAGGAGTTTGACCGAGCGCACCGAGCTCTCATTAAGGAGTTGTCCGCCGATGGAGGCCTGTCCTTCTATGTAATTGATCGTCCCCGGTTGTGGAGGAACTGAGCCCCGAACGGGACGGTTAAGCAGCGCGAGAAAAATGAAGGCTCCGATGGATTTCCAGCTTAAGCGCTTCATATGGTTTCATGCCTCTGACCTGGTGATGCGGGCCGGGCTAGAAGGGTTGCTAGTCTCGGGAAGGTAGAAAAAGACAGGGGCGGCTAGTATAGTCGTACTCGCGAGCGCTCCCTCGAAAATCTTGTGGGGTAGGTCCCCGAGGTTAGGAAGCGCCGCGAAATCTATGTAATCTCGGTCAACCGAATCACGCTGAGCAGTATCAGCCCCAACCCCACGAATCGACATGCAACCCGCACCGTGACCGACTCGCGTATAGGCTCCGCTCCCACCCACATCGTGGTCCGGTCGTACCGGCTGATTTCATTCGCAACCCGGGTGACGGCGGTCAAGGCCCTCGAGGGCGAAGCAAACATCCACGCGCCCGCGTAAATCAGCGTCGCGAGCGCAATCAGCATCAGGTAAACCATTTGTCGTCTAATCGGCTGCTCTTCGGATGCACATTAGTTTAACCGATTTTACTTGATCAAGAACGGCCAGTGCTTCACCAGATGATAGTGATACCTGGTTACCAGCACAAAGGCGGCCACCGCCAGGATCGCCAGGATCACCAGCAGCCACGGCAGCACTTTAGCCCACGGGAATCTCCGTTTTTCACGATGCAGTACCAGTAAATAACCAGCGAATACGCCGACGAAGAACAGCATACACATCGGCACCGCGAACAGCATCAGGTTGAACACGTCCGGCGTGGGCGTGATGATCGCCGCGATGATCACGATGGCGAGAATGGCGTAGCGCGAGTGCTCCATCAAAAACTTCGGGGTCGCCAGGCGCAGCAGAACCAAGAAGAAAATGATCACCGGCATTTCGAAAATCGCCGAAACGCCCAGCATCACATCGACGAATAACTCGAAATATTTGTCGATCGAAATCATCGGCCTGATGCCCGCGAAGCCTCCCAGGCCCAGCAGGAACGTCAGCCCGTAGCGGAATGCGATGAAATACGCGAATAGTCCGCCCGATAGAAACAGTCCCGCCGTGGTCAATACGAATGGAACCGCCCAACGCCGCTCACTTTTATAAAGTCCCGGCGCGATAAACGCCCAGATTTGATACAGGATCCAGGGCGACGCCAGAAAGATCGAGGCCACCAGAGGCGTCCACATCCAGAGGATGGAAAACTGCTCCATGGGATCGATTCCCACCAGGCTCCCGCTGACTTTAGGAGTGTTTGCGGCTTTCACAGCTTCCGCGCAGGGAGCGGAGGTCGCTTCCGTCGCCGGAGGCTTACAGACTTCCTTTACTTTGTCCTCATCCGACTGCTGAGCCGACTGCGTCAGCCGGCGAAACGCTTCCACGGCCGGGGCCTGCACGATGAGCCACAGCTGGTTCGAAAAGACCAGGCAGACCAGGAACACCAGCCCGAAACCCACCAGCGCGCGAATGATGCGTGAACGGAGCTCTCCCAGGTGGTCCAGGAACGACATGCGGAGCATGCCTTCTTCTTCGTCGTCTCCACCATCGTCGCCGCCGCCCCCAGCTGGAGGAGGAAGCTTCTTCTTGCCCCCTCCGCCCTGGGAAAAACGCGCAAGCAGATTTTCAATCGGACTATCGTCGCTCACGTTGTCCTTCTTGATCGACCCGCCATACGGATCGTCCGGATAAATATCGGGATGCTCAGACAAGTCTCCGCCTGGCTTGGTCGATCATTCGCTTTTCTAAGACGCTACCTAACTTGTGTGCTGGGACGCTTCCGGCGCCGCGGTCTCCACGTGATGCTCAACATCGATAACCTTGGCATCCGTATGCGGAGCCTCAATACGAGGAACGGTTCCCTCGACGTGAGGAGTGGCGGCTTCAATAGCCCCATGTGATTCAGCGCTAGGACCTTCTATAGCGCCTACTGTGGAAGGATTGGTTGCGGTGGAATCGTACGCATCGGTTCCATAGGAGCCCGAGTCGTAATACGGATAATCGAAACTACTGTGGCTTTGGATCTCAGACGCAATCGGATGCATCACGTCCTTAATCGATTCGCTTTCCCGCTCCAGTGACTGCATTTCGCGCTCAAACGTCGCTTTAAGATCGTTCGAGGCGCGACGGAACTCGGTAATCGCCTTCGCGATCGTCCGCCCCAGTTCTGGAAGCTTCTTCGGCCCGAACAGAACGAGAGCGACGAGGAAGATGGCGATCATTTCCTGCACGCCAATCGGACCCATCGTGTGCCCTCTCTTAATTGAAATAACTGCGCGCAATACCGCGCCTGACCTCATAATACCAGATGCGGCGCGAACCCCTTTTGTGATGTACTTGCTTATCAGGATGAGAATGATGGGAATGACGAAAATGACGACCAAGTTGCTTCTGTACACCACCCTCGGCGTAGCCACCGTAATGGCCCAGGTGAAAATCGTCGGCGAAGATACCCGCATTCATATCGAAATCGACGGCAAGCCTTACTCCGATTTCGTCGTGAAAAGCGATGAAGCGATGAAGCCCTACTTGTATCCTCTACGCGCGGCCGATGGAACCATCGTCACCCGTCATTGGCCCATGGAAAAAGTCTCCGCGATCGAACCCGTGGACCATCAGCATCAGCGCGGAGTCTGGTTCGGCCCCGACGAGGTCAACGGCTTCGATTTCTGGAATAACGAACGCAGCTACAAAACTCCCATTCGCGGCTACATCAAGCTGAACAAGGTGGGCGAGCTGAAGAGCGGCAAGAAAAAAGGCAGCATCGCCGCGACCTTCGATTGGATCGACCCTAAAGGCACCAAGATCGTCGAGGAATCGCGCCAGATGGTCTTCTACGATCGCCCGAAGCTCCGCATCATCGACTTCGAAATCGATTTGACCGCCGTGACCCAGGCGAAGTTCGGCGATGGCAAAGACTGCTGCTTCGGCATCCGCATCTCTCCACAGTTGCAGGAGGATAAGGTGATCAAGGTCAAGGGCAAACCGGACGTGACCATCCCCGGACCTGCCGGTCTCATCAGCAACTCCGAGGGCAAGTCCACAGAGAAAGAAGTGTGGGGCAAGCCCGCCGACTGGTGCGACTATTCCGGCGAAATCAACGGCGACAAGCTGGGCATCGCGATTTTCGACAATCCGAAAAATTCGCACCGCGCCCGCTGGCATGTCCGCGGCTACGGCCTGTTCGCCGCGAACCCGTTCGGGCTAAGCGCGTTTAGCGGCGATAAAACCCAGGACGGGAGCGTGACCCTGCAACCTGGCGAAAAAATGCATTTCGCCTATCGCGTGGTGATCCACCCCGCCGGCACGGATCTCGCGAAATTGTACGCGGAGTACACCAAGTAATGGTCCTCTCCGACATCGATATCCATCGATATATTGCCGAAGGAAAAATCAAAATCACGCCGCCGCTTCCGCCGGAGCAATTCGGAAGCTGCTCCGTCGATTTTCGCTTGGGCCACGAGTTCAGCGTCTTCGAACATAGTAAGCACGCCTTGATCGACATCCGCGAAAAGGCCGCGATTCAGGGCCTGATGCGCACCATTATCGTCCCACCGGGCGAGCCTTTTATTCTCCAGCCGCACGAATTCGCTCTGGCGATCACCGAGGAAATTCTGGAGCTAGACGACGACGTCCTCGGCCGCCTCGAAGGCCGCTCCAGCCTGGGCCGCATCGGCATCATCGTCCACGGAACCGCCGGCCTGTTCGACCCCGGTTGGCTCGGCAAAGCCACACTGGAGCTGAGCAATCTCGGCCGCATGCCGGTGGCGCTCTATCCTGGAATGCGAATCTGCTCCTTCACCTTTGAGCAGCTCACCACGCGCGTGAAGGTGTCGTACAGAAATAAAATCGGTAACAAATACTCCGGCCAGGATCGTCCACTGGCGAGTAAGCTCGCGAGCGAATCGGGGGAGTGAAGTTAGGAAGCGATTCGCAGTGCTCGCTGGATATCGCTCGGCAGCGCAAGTTTCCGAAACAAGCGGGCTGGATACAGATAGTCTTCACCCGATTCGTCAACGATGCGGATGAGGTTGTTGGCTTCCGCGTCAGGGTCGCTTATGAAGGGATACAGCTTTCTGACCTCGAGTGAAGCCACAAATCCCCCGTTTCGAAGGCACACCGCAAATCCTTTTCTTGGGGCGGGCATAGTTAGTCGATGAAGCGCTTAATCTTCAGTTCCCTTTTCCCGATACCGGAGGCTTCGTACCAGTGAACCTCCGCTGTTCGCATAATACCATTCGCGAGCCGCACCTTCGCCAACCCTTTGCGTTTTCGCCAACGGCCTCGTCCGTAAAACTTGCGAAGTCGAGGCAGCTCGCGGATCGATGGCCCTATCGCGAACGTTTCGATGTCTGTGATCGGCCCCCGGATTTCGAAAAACACTCTTGCGGAATTCTAGCAAAGACGAAGCAGCCCAGCTCAACTCAGGCACCCGAATGATAAACTCACTTGATCATCCAAGGAAGAGAATGAAATTCTACTGCAGCCTGATCGGCTTCGCGATGCTTAGCGGCCACATCGTGGCGCAGCCCACGCGGGTGCAGCAGCTCCCCCAGGATCGAGGTCAATCACTACCTCCATCGGTCGAATTCTTTGCGGCGAATCCCCCGAGAACCTGGGCGGTGACCGCAGAAGTAACGGGTAGAGCCGAGCGGGATGGCGATGTCTTAAGACTTTACATCAAGACTTGTAGCCTTTTTCGCCCGGAGCGTTTCAGCGATCCAGTGAATTTCGTGTACATCACCTCCGGAATTTCGCGCATCCGGCCGCGTGACACCTGGGAAATCCTGCGACGGAGCGAGCGCCACTTCATCCGGCAGAGTCTTACTCCCGGGAAAGGAATTGATTTAGAGCCATTCGAACTCGCTATTCCGTTACAGGGGTTTGCGCTCGAGGACAATGATCGGCTGACGTTCCAAGTCTGGAACATATCGGAAAGGAATGGGGAAAAACATGGCGGTCATGTGCCTGTACATGCGTCAGTCCACTGGCCAGATGCGTTCTTTTGGTCGAATAATGCAGAGGCATCGCGAATCGCTCAATTTCGGTCTTACGCCGCTTCGGTAAGCGACCGTATCGACGGCGAAATCGACGGGAGAATATCTCAACAATCTGAGGCTTTAACCATCAGGGTTGATTCAGGCGTTTTATCATCCTCCGAGGAGTACCCTGATGATCGGCGCCATATTGAGGCGATCCAAGTGTTAATCATGCGGTCACCCGAATATGGAAAAAGGGCGATTGAGAGAACTGGCGAGTCTCACGCAGTTGGACAAGATGTGAAGCCTGGTGCCACCGTCGCCTTGCAGCCATTTGAGTTGAAGCTTCCTCTCGCGAATTATTCAAGCCGTCCGACGGACGCGCTTAATTTGAGAGTCATTTCCGTCACCTCAGACGGTCTCAGGGAATCGACCTATCTTCACGTTCCCTATCAATTGCCGCTGGGGCAAAGCCGCTGAGGTTGGTTTGTGGCGCTTGGGGTAGCATGCTGTGGGCGAAACCGTTAACCGCGTAGAATGAAAGTGTGCGCGCCATCCCCCTCCTAGCCCTCACCACGCTCCTCTTCGCCCGTTCCTCCATTGAGCGCCTGGACACCACTCACCTCGCCGCCGTTCATTCTCAACGTGTTGAATGGATGAAAATTCGCGCGGCTGCGCCGCCGCCTCCCGGCGTCTATCGCGACTTCCGGGCCATCCTCCATATCCACGCTGAGGACGCCGAGCACACCAAGGGCACTCGCGCCGAAGTTCTGAAAGCGGCCAAGGCGGACGAAGTCAGCGTCGTCATGTTCACCGATCATCGCGGCCCCAAGCCCGAAACCTGGTCCGGCCTTCGTGAAGGAGTCCTCTTCATCCCCGGCTCTGAGGACGATCATCTGCTCCGTTACCCTGCCGACTCCGCGGGTCCCGAGCTTCGCTTTCTGTCGCACATCGAAGAACGCCCCAACATGTCGTCCGCCGGATTCCAGGGCATGGAAATCTATAACCGTCACACCGATGCGACTGTTCATAAGGAGTTCACCGAATACTTCCGGGCCGCGATGAAAGATCCCAAGGAATGGAAGCATCTGGTCGAAAAAGAGAAGGACTTTCCGGACGAAGTTTTCGCCGCCGGGACGGACGTGCTGCCGGAATTTCTTGCGCGTTGGGATAAAGAGCTGGAAGCCCACGCCTTCACGGGCATCGCTGCTAACGACGCGCATCAGAACCAGATTTTCAATGGCACTACGTTCGACCCGTACGCCGTGGCTTTCCGCCACGTCAGCACGCATATTCTGGCGCGCGATCTGGATGAGAAAGACATTCGCGAATCGCTCGCCGCGGGACGCGCGTACGTGTCTCACGATTGGCTCTGCGATCCTACCGGCTTTTCCTTCATCGCGGAAAACAACCTCGGCTTGTTCGATATGGGCGATCAGATTCCTCTCTCAGGCCTGGGCGTCGGGGGCACCAGCATCCACGCCTCTCTTCCGATTCCCGCGAAATTGAAGTTGATCCGCGATGGTCAAGTTGTTGCCGAAGCCGACGATTCCAAGTTCGCCTACTCGCCCAAAGAGCCCGGCGCCTACCGCCTGGAAGCGTGGCTTACGGTCGACGGGGAAGCCCGCCCCTGGATTTTCTCGAACCCCATTTACGTCACGAAAACCAGCAATCTTGCGCTGCCTGTGGCCACGGCCGCAGCGAATATCGAAGTCCAGAAAGACATCAGCTACACTGACGGCGATCCTGCGGATGCGGCGAAGCATAAGCTCGACCTGTATCTGCCGGCGAACAAGAAAAATTTCCCCGTGCTGATGTTCGTTCACGGAGGGTCGTGGAAATCCGGCGATAAATCGCTCTATCCAGCGCTCGGGAATCGATTCGCAAAACTCGGCATCGGCGTCGCGATCCCTAGCTATCGCCTGATGCCCAAGAACCCTCATCCGGCGCAGATTGAGGACACCGCGGCAGCCTTTGCCTGGGTCTATAAGAACATCGCGCAACACGGCGGCGACGTGAGCCGCATCTACATCGCAGGCCATTCCGCCGGAGGCCATCTCGTCGCATTGCTGGCGCTCGATCCACGCTACTTGGCCAAATACGATATTCCCCTCACGGCGATCAAAGGCGTGGCAGCGCTCTCCGGCGTCTACGACGTCAGTAAAATCCGCGGCTTCGAAAACGTCCCCGCCGATGCGGATCCATCTCCTCTTGGGCACGTGCACCCCAAAGCTCCGCCGTTCCTTGTTTCTTATTGCCAGTGGGACTATCTCGCGCTGCCCTTGCAGGCCCGCCAGTTCGCGGCTGCGCTTAAGAAATCCTTCGATCCCGTCGATCTTTTGTATGTTCCAGGCCAAGGCCACATCTCAGAAATCATTCACATCGTCAACGACGACGACGTGATCGCGCAGGCGATCATCAAACTGATCCAGTGACCGCAACTAAACAACACAGCACCGTCTGCCTCTGTTTGGTAGCGCGAGCTTTAGCTTGCAGCGCTGACTTTCGCCGCCGGTTCGACGGAGTGGGTAAACGCTAACCATGTCCACTAAATTCGACCTAGTCGGCGTCGGATTAAACGCCACCGACACTCTCCTCATCGTCTCCCACTTCCCCGCCTACGCCGGAAAAGTCCCCTTCGAAGCCGAAATCCTGAGCCCCGGAGGCCAGGTCGCCAGCGCGCTCGCAACCGTGGCTAAACTTGGTCTGAACGTAAAATACATCGGCACCGTCGGCGACGATGAGCGGGGCCGCGTACAGATGGAGAGCCTGCGCGAAACCGGCATCAACCTCGATGACGTCGAGATTCGCGAACACTGCCCCAATCAGACGGCCTACATCATCATTGATCAATCCACCGGTGAGCGAACCGTCCTCTGGAGCCGTCCCGATTGTCTGCGCTTGGACCCGGCGAGCATTACCTTGGAAAAAATAGCCGGCGCGCGCATGCTCCATGTCGATGGCCATGATACGCCGGCAGTTGAAAAAGCCTCGAAGCTCGCGTGCAGCCTCGGCATACCGGTCACCTGCGACGTCGACACCATCTATCAAGGCTTCGATCGGGTGCTCGAATCGGTCGATTACCTGGTGGCGAGTTCCGAGTTTCCCCATCAGTGGACTACGGAGCGCGACCCGTTCAAGGCCCTCGAAACCATCCAGAACGAATATAAGATGAAGTGCGCCGCCATGACCCTGGGCTCCCACGGAGCGCTCGCGCGCATCGACGGAAAATTCGTCTATTCTCCGGCGTTTGTCGTGAATTGTGTCGATACCACGGGCGCGGGAGATATCTTTCACGGCGCATTTTGTTACGCTGTGCTCAAAGGCATGGGGATGCGCGAAACGCTCGAATTCTCGAACGCGATGGCCGCTCTGAACTGCACCCGGCTCGGCGCACGCGGCGGAATCGCGACCGCGGCGGAAGCGCGCGCGCTGATGGAGCGAGCAGAGCGGCGCGCCAATAAAGACTTCGCCGCCGCCTCTTATTCCGCATGATTCCCCTTCGATCGACGGAGCGCATTTACTCGACCGCGGTAGTCACCGCCTCTCTGATTGCGGTGAACATTCTGATTTTTCTCTATCAAGTGTCGCTCGGGCCCGGTGAGGATCAGTTCGCGCGCCAATGGGGAATTATTCCGGATCAGATGCGCGGCATCGGCCTGGTCACTTTGGTGACCTCCATGTTTCTACACGGAGGCTGGCTCCATGTTTTGGGGAATATGCTCTTCCTGTGGGTCTTCGGACGCAATGTGGAGGACCTGATCGGCGGCCCGCGTTTCCTGGTGTTTTACCTGCTGGGTGGAATCGCTGCCGGAATCGTGCACGTCATCGTGAACGCCTATTCCACGGTTCCCACCATCGGAGCCAGCGGCGCGATCGCAGCCGTGATGGGCGCCTACCTGGTGAAATTTCCGCGCTCCAGAATCGTCACCCTGATTTTCATTTTCTTCTTCGTCACCACGGCGGAAATTCCGGCCGCGTTTATCCTGCTGTACTGGTTCGCCCTGCAATTCATCAGCGGAGTGGGATCGCTGGCCTCCACTGACTACACCGGTGGAGGCGTAGCCTGGTTCGCCCATATCGGAGGGTTCCTGGTCGGTATGGTCCTAATCCGCGCGTTTCCCGCGCGCCAAAGATGGCGTGCCTGGTATGAGGAAGATTAAGGTCAAATAAGGCATTCTCGAGCCGCTTAACCCGTCAATTATGGTTCATTAAGAGCGTCTTTTCGAGATCGGCAAGCACGATATCGAACGGAAGCTGCACGGTGTGCCGGCAATACATGGTTTCCTTGGATGCGAAGCTGCCGTTCTCGTAGTACTTGTTGGAAGGCGCGCCGCCCCCGCAATAAGAGAAATATTGGCAGGATTCCTGGCACATCCTCATGCCTTCCTGAATCTCCTCGGCAATGCGGATGAATCCGGGGTTCTTTTTGATGTCCAGAAGGCTGTCGGTCATCGTGTTTCCGAAGCAGAACTCCCCGTATTTCACACTCTTACCGCCTAAAAGCTCGGGCGAAAACGTCGAGATGTTGCCCTGCCAGTCGATGCTGATAATCCCGAACGCCATCGACTGATCGTTATGATCCATAACCTCTTTATCCATTTCCTCGGTGCGGGCCAGGGCTTGGAACGCCCGGTCGAATTCGCGGATACGCACCGCGCCCTCCGATCCTTTCTGTAACTCATAGCAACGACGCATGAATTTCTCGATTCGGGGGGACACGCTGGCGGCCGTGCCGAGGGTCGAGATCTGGTGAATGCCTTCCTGCTCCTCGATATTGAAGCCGACGCTGTGAATTTCGTTTTCTAAGAAGAAGTTGAAAACTTCATCCGGCTGATCCAGCGCATCGGCGGTAATGACCGAGATGGAGTGAAACGGCACCTTGTGTTTCTTCAGGAACTCTATGCCCCTCATGACTTTATCGTGGGTGCCTTTACCCTGGCGGTCTTTGCGGTGCTGGTCGTGGATGTGCGCGGGTCCATCGACGCTGACGCCGACGCTGCAATTGTTCTTCAGGAAAAATTCACACCAGGCGTCGTTGATGAGAGTGCCATTTGTCTGAAAATTATGGACGATTTTGCCTTCCGGAATACCCCAGGTTGCCATCAGGCGGAAGGCTTCTTCGTAATAGGCGAGGGGCACCGCCAGAGGCTCGCCGGCGTGCCAGACCACACTGAGCTGTCCGCCGACCAGGCCGCTTTCAAAGACTCGATCGAGCGTTTTATGCAAGACCTCGAGCGACATTTTCTTGGTGCTGGAACGTTCCGCCAGGTAGCAGTAATCGCAGTCGATGTTGCAGAACGGAGAGGGCTGCAGGATCAGCAGCCCGATCTGTTTCATGTGTGGCCCGGTATATTCGGCTTGCATGGGAATCATTCTACCTTTTAGAAGTTGAACCAGTTCGACCAGTTGTTCCAATTGCGCCAGTTATTCCAATCGCGCCAGTTGTTCCAGTTGGACCAGTTCACCCAGTTGAGCCAGGACGCGACTTCCATTTGCGCGTAAGGCAGCTTGGTGACGGCTTCGAGCCCACCCAGGTCTTTGGCATCGGCGACGCGTTTATTGATCTCGGCGCGAACGGCGGCGACGCGATCGGGGATGGTGGCTGGGGTGGTGGCTCCGAAGAGTCCGCCGGCCAGAAGAAGAGAGCAAACTGTCTTTTTCATTGCTTGGTTCCTCGCTTTCACTTGTACCGGGCGCGAGGATCGCAGGCATATTAGCGCGAAAAAATAAAAACGCCCTGAAAGCGTAAACTTTCAGGGCGCCTTTGAATAACGTGCGGCGAATTAGTAGTTGAACCAGTTCGGCCAGTTATTCCAATTCCGCCAGTTGTTCCAATCGCGCCAATTGTTCCAGTTGGGCCAGTTGACCCAGTTCAGCCAGGATGCGACCTGCATCTCGGTGTAGGGCAGCTTGGGAAGCGCTTCGGCTCCGCCCAATTCGGCGACGCGTTTATAGAGCTGCTCGCGTACCACCGCGACCCGATCCGGAATCGTAGGAGTAGCAACTGCGGCCTGCGCTACCTGGCCTCCGAACAGACCGCCGGCCAGAAACGTAGCGCAGAATGCTTTGCGCGCCCGCACCGACAATCCAAATTTTTTGTTTTCGAGCTCTTGTTTATGAGTCGTCATAATAATCTCCTAGAACAGGCTGGCAGCCGCCTCCTCCGCCATTTTCTTCTGCACTTTTCCGTATGCGTCCTGAAGGTCGTTGTTACCGATCCACGCCTCGGCCTGATGTGCTTCAGTGTAGCTGATCCGCGCGTTGGCGATTTTGCCGCGCCAGAAAAACTCGTCCGCGTGCTGATGATGCTCGCCCGAATCGGCGTGCGGTTTTGCGGTCGCGCCGGCTCCGAAGGCGATTTCAAAAATCTCACGCAGCGCCTGGCCGTCGTCAACGTCTTTGGGGAACAAACTAACGCCCATGAATTTGTCGTCGACGAAATGATAGTAGATGTGATCCAGATTGCAGGCACCGAGGGTGAGCATCTCGCCCGACTTCGAATAAATCTTCATCGACCCCGACTCGCGGACCAGGCTGAGTCCCGAGATGGCGGAGGACGGCGAACCGAATTTTACTCCGCGGAACCCATTCTTATAATCGAGGTAGTGCACGTGCCCCATCTCGGTCGGCCCCGGCTCTTTCACGGCGGGATGCGCCGAGGGCGCCGCTTTTGCTGCGGGCTTGTCCTGGGCAAGTGCCAAGCCCGCGACCAGGGCGGCAGCGGAGCCTGCAACCATAATTCTTCTGAACAACAAATGAGCCATCATTCCTCCTGAAGGTGAATCAGTAGTCGAGTTTACGCTTCTATAGGCGGTGCGTCAAGAGAAAAGCGGGCGTTTTGAGCGTTGACCGCTCCGGTTGGTCGCTGCAAGAAAAAAACACAGGGCAAAGCCTGCGCCACCTAGTCGCAAAATCCCCGCCGGCCTAACTCCTGGCATCAGCCGGTACACGGCGGCGGTTTTCAGCAGCTGGCGAGAATAGCGATGGAGGACGGCGAAGCACGTCCGAAAAGGCTGCCGCGGCGAGACTCTTCGGCGAAAAACGCGAAGCAGGACACTCTCCGACCTGCCGCAGCTTATTCACCCTCCCGGCTCGATCTCTCCTGTCCGATTAAGTCCTTCGGGTCCAAGGAACTGGCCAAGCGCAGCGTTCTATTAACCCGCCTTAGCGCGACTGAGGACGCCGCGACGGTGGATGTGCTCTGTGTGGGAAGTAAAGACACACCCGAACCCGATTGATCCGGTTTTCCGACGGCCTGCCGCCGTCACGCTAGTCTCCTTTGCGACTTTTGATGCGAAGGTGGGCGGACGGAAGCTGTGGTCGCAGATCTTCCCGACGCCGAGCGATGAATGTGAACGTTAATGTCCTCTATCGGGCACTCAGCACTTTGGGTGTTTCAAATTCTAAGGACGTCCAGTGTGCATGCTAGTACGAGTCACAGTTTGCGGATTAACTTGATTCCCTGTGGGACCATAGTGCTAAGGAATCGCTTGCGGAAGATCTGTGCGCTGCATACGGGCGGAAAGGGAATGACTGCCTGGAGTCGGGGTTGGGGGGGCACTCTGGCGGTTAGGGTTTCGGTTGCCATCGCGTTGGTAGCGCCGCGACTGGCCGCATACGCGGCATCCGATCCAACAGTTTACGTAATCGACGACTTTGACGGTCCAACCGCCCTACAAAGCTGGAGGTTTGACAGCATTCCCGAATCGCCGGCGACAGGTGGCGGGCTCGCACTGGGACCCGGACATCGCGAGCACGGGGCAGTGCTTGCATACCGGCTCCCCTGCGTCCGGGAGACCGTTTGTAATGCCTATGCCGCGGCGCGCTGGACCCCGGCGTCCCCGCTGCCGAAGAGGCACGATCCCGCACTGTCACTATGGATTCGTTTTCCACCAGAGGTCGAGGTCACTTTGGAGGCAAAGGACAGCAGCGGCCAAACGCTGCGGTTTCCCATCGGGGCTACCATCGAGCACCCCAAAGCCGGCGACTGGCAATACGTGGTTGTACCGTTGTCGTCTAAGCACGGTGGCGGACTCAAGGGGCGGCTGGAGGAAATGAGCATTGTGGTTCAGGCGCGTGCGAGAGGAATCTTACAAGGCTTGGTAGGTTTCGACGAAGTACAGCTACGGGAGTCCGACGAGGTATTCCATGCCGATCCGGTGGCAAAAGCCGAACCGCCCCCGCCCGAGTCTTCTGAATTGGCGCCTCGCCTGGGGGTCAACATTCATCTGCTCAATGACAACCCCGCACTCGATCTCGCCCACGCTGCCGGGTTCGGATTTGTGCGGATGGATATGATGTGGGCGAATGTCGAAAGGGGAGGCCGCTATCGCTTCTTTGCTTACGACAGGCTGCTTCGCGCGCTGGAAGCCCGCGGAATGGGGGTGCTCTGGATTCTGGACTACGGGCATCCCGATCACGGAGGCAGTCCTCCTCGAACGCCAGAGGATGTGGCCGCCTTCAGCCGCTTTGCCGGCGCGGCCGCGGAACACTTCAAAGGCCGCAATGTTCGATATGAAATCTGGAATGAACCGAATCTGAGCGAGTTCTGGAAACCGTTTCCGAATGCTTCGGAATACGCAACCCTGCTCAGGGAGGCCGTCGCGGCGATCCGGAAGGCCGACCCGTCGGCGAAGATTTCGAGCGGAGGGTTGTCCAGGTTCGATGCAGCATTCTTGAGCAAGGCTGTGGATCCAAGTCTGGCCGCCAGTTTGACCGCGCTTGGAGTCCACCCCTATCGAAAGACAGGGCCGGAAACTATCGCGCCCGAGTTAGAGTACCTGCGCGAATGGGCTGCGCGCTCACTGGGACAGCACATTGAGATCTGGGATACGGAATGGGGATACTCGTCGACCAATGCGCCCGAGGAAGCTCCTTCGAATGGTCACACGGAGGAGGGCCGCCGGCGCCAGGCGAGTCTTTCGGTCCGCGAGATCCTGACGGTATGGACCGTTGGATTGCCACTCGCGGTCTGGTACGATCTGCGCGACGATGGGGCGGACCCCGCGAACCAGGAGCATAACTATGGTCTTCTCGACTCGAGCGGAAATGAGAAGCCCGCAATGAAGGCCATAAGAACCTTGATGAGTGTTATCAGCGGCCGCAAATACGCAGGCATGATTGCGGAACCACCCGAGGGAATCCACGCGATGCGGATGGACGGGCCGACGGATACGATTCTAATCGTGTGGACCGATCAGCCGGATGGCCGCCGGAGAATCGAATACCCCATACGTAATCTGATCTCTGCGACCGACTTGATGGGCCAAGCCGTCAAATCGAAGGACGGGCACTCCGGCCAGGCGCGAGTGGAGATAGATGGCGCGGGAGGACCGATCTATTTGCTTTGGAGCGCGCCCGCACACGAGCAGGGCCGGTGATGATCGCGATCGCGAAGCAGGAGCGCGCCTCGCCGTGGCGTGCGCGAAGGGCTAGAACTTTGGCGGGCCGATGATGGTGATGAGCGAGTTCTGTCCGCGTGCTCACGCATGGCGGCAGTTTCGGAACGTCTGGGAAATAGCGGCGAAAACTCGCTGCGGGGCGGTGTGATTAGCGCGCCGTAAGCGCCAACGCGGTGATCGCCCAACTGGTTCCTGCGGCGGAGATCCACTGATCCTTCCCGTGCGGAAAACCGCTCTCGAAATAGGGCTGAGCTGCTTCCGAACGGCTCTTCACAAACCACGATCCATCGGCAAGCTGTGTCTTGATCAGGAATGCCGCGCCCTTCTCATACACTTGATCTGTGGTTTTCATGCCCGCGGCGTGCAGGGCTACCAGAGCCTCACCGGTGGCGTAGGCATCGCTTTCGAGCATTGGCAACTGTGACCAGCCGCCATCCGGATGCTGCGCGCCAGCCAGCGATGCTTTGCCCTTTGCTACGGAGAGCGGCGCAGCGTCCGCCCAAACCAGTCCCAAAATCCGGAGGGCGGCCTCGTCCGTGTTCCGGGGCTCTGTTCCCTCTAACCACTGCGCGCCGCGAGCAACGCTTTTCGCATACTCCGCGCGTTGCCCCGGCGGAGCAAAGACCTGTAGAACTCGAATCGTCACAGCCGTCAAGTCGATCGAACTCGATTCCAGGGGCGGCCGGTGCGCGCGGATGGTCCATCTGCCATCCTCGGACTGCCGCATTTTCAGATAGCGGACCCCCGCGTCAGTTCCGGCGTTCCCAGGGAAGTGCGCCTCGGAAAGCGCGAACAGCACATAGCTCATCGTATCTTCCCCGCCTGGAGGCGTCAGCCCTTGAAACATGCGGTCCGCCCGGGCTCCCACGTAATCGCCAGTCTCCTTCAGCATGTCTTTCGCTGCAACCTCGTCGACCGTGAAACCGCGGTCGTGGGCGATGGTCACTGCCATCGAGGGCAGCACATTTTGGTGGCAGGAAATACATCCTGTATGGTGCCAGAAGAAAGGGCTCGCCTTTTGCAGGAGGGGAACTGCTTTATCGACGCTAGTGCGCACGTCAGCGGACTTCAAGTCGCCCGCCGGGAGCAGACTCGCAAGGAGGATCGTCATGCAGAGCGCACGCATAAACTTACTGTTTTCCACCCGCGCCGGCTAGCAACTCCACCACCTTGGTGGCGCCTTTACGTTCAGCGATTCGCAAGGGTGTGTCGCCCATACTATCTCGGATACTGAGATCCCCGCCGTGTTCGAGCAGCAATCGCACGCGGCCTGTCTCCGCATAGTCGGAATATGCGGCCCGCGACAAGGCAGTGGCCCCGAATTTTGCATCCCTCGAGTTGACATCCGCCCCCGCCGCGAGCAATGCCTTCATCACCTCCAGGGACGATGTCGTCGAGGCATTTCGGAGCGCGGCACTTAGTATTTCCTTACTAAAACTCCCTTCGAGTATCGCCTGCACGCAATTGAGACAATCGGCAGTCGCCGCCTCCGTGAGCGCCGTGGGAGGAAACTTTCCTCCGCGTTGTTCGACCAGCGGCTTCAGTGCCCGGGCATCGCCATTATGTGCCGCCATCACCAGCGGATCGATCCCTTGATCCGCCGTCGCCTTGGCGCCGTGCTCCAACAGAGCCTTGATCACCTCCGCGCTGTTGGACTGATCGGATGCCATCAATATGGCAGTCTGGCCATCGGCCGACCGCGCCTTTGCGTCGGCGCCTTTCGCAAGCAACGCCCGAACCTTCTCCGCATCGTCAGTGGCCCACATCAGCGCGGTAACGCCGGAGGCATTCGCCAGACTTGGATTCGCTCCCTTTTCCAGCAGCCAGCGGATATCTTCAGCGTTGCCGTAGAGCGAAGCTTGCATCAACAAGGTGCTCCCGTTTGCGTTCCGCGCGTCCAGGAGACGAAGGTCCGCCCGGACGGCATCCCGCACTTGCGAAAACTTTCCCTCGCGGATTTTGGAGAAAAGCAGTTCGATGCGCGGGTCTACCTTCCAAGCCATCTTCGCCATCGGTTCGTCCGGCCATTTCGCCCCTTCGTCAATCCATCTTTTAAGGGTCGCAATCTCCGCGGCGCTGAGGGGACCGGTAAGAGGCATTTGCGGCCCCATCTTTCCTCCACTAATTCGCCGGTACAACAGGCTCTCTGCGGAATTGCCAGGGACGATAGCAGGTGCGCCGCGCCCCGCGACCATGGCCCGTTCCTTCTGGTCCAGACGAAACGTACCCATCTGTTGCTCCGGCCCGTGACACCCATAACACTTGGTCCGCAAGATCGGTTTCACGTCTCTGGTGAACACAATTTCGCCAGAAAGAAGTGTCGTCGCGAGTAGCGGCAGCAAGAACCGCATTTGCGAACCACTCTATCACAAGGCCTCTGGAAACGGGGTCAGTTCCGGCTTTTCCAGGGGCGCAGGGTAGTTGCGTGAGACACTGGAGGTCTGTATGGACGAGACTCGTTCACTTTGTGTCTCTCTTTTAACCAAGATTCACGAGCAAGTTGAGGGTGCCCGGCATCTAACTCGCCTCTTGCCGCCAGAGTGTCTGGATTGGACTCCTCCCATCCCCGGCACGTGGCCGGTCGGCGTACTGCTGGGCCACATACTCGATTGCATGGCAGGATTCTGCGCGGTTCTATACGCCTTTGAACCTCAGCAGTTAGCGCATTTCGTCAGCCTACGGGAGCTGCCGGTGAATCACCGCTGCACAGCAGGCGAGGCGGGCGGCAGAATGGCGATATATCTGACGCACATTGACGAGGGCTTCCTGCTGCTCTGCGACGCGAACCTCGGCCAGCCGGTGCCGACGGTATTTGTCGAGCAAGGCGAGTCTCTTCTGACTCTGTTGCTGGGAAATTTGGAACACCTGGTCAACCATAAGCATCAATTGTTCACTTATCTAAAGATGTTGCGTGTAAGCGTTACCAGCCAAGATCTCTATCGTTTCCGCGGATGAGATGCGGTCATCCTGGAAGCACATCGGCAAACACAAATCCGCCGCGTTCGACCGTTTCTCCGGACAAGACCGGGATGGGACGGGAGAATACGGGTGCATCATGCACAAACGTGTGAAATTCACCGTTTTCGCCGCACGGATCGACTCCGGGAGGCAACGCTTCCAGGAAGGGTAGGTCAAAATCACGCCCAGCAAATCCTTTAGGGAGCCTGGAGGGATCCACGCAGGTTATTTTTGCCTTCAGGCCTGCGGCAATCATATCTAGAGCCAAGTCTCCCGTTGGAATTTGCCAGAGGGGAAACAACGGTTCGAGTCCGGTGCCTTGCAACTGCCGTACACGGTAGTCGCGAATGTCCTGAAGGAATAGATCGCCGAACGCCACTTCCGTGATTCCTTCCGCAACTGCACGTTGACACACAACGCGCATCCGGTCCTCATACTCCGAGTTAGAGCACGGCCAAGGCAATTCCACTGCCCATAGGGGAAGGTTCACGCGCTCTGCCTGCGACTCCACCAGCGCCCGCCGGACGGCATGCATAGCCACGCGGTTCGCCTCCGTGTTGAAGGTAGTGAGCAATGCTGTCACCTGAAGGTCCGCGCATCCACGCAGCAGTTGCAAAGTCCAGGCGCTGTCTTTCCCACTGCTCCAGGATAAGAGAACCTTCTTCAGACCCTTCGTCAAGCTCGGATCCCCATCGTACCGAGCGAGCCGGGCGACGTTGACGGTTGCACCCGGCGCCAATATTTTCCCTCGGTTCGAAGGCCGAAGGTCACACCATGCAGGATCTCGGCGATGATCTCCGCAGTTTGGGAAATCGTCATGCCGGAGCGATTAAAGAAGAGATTGCCGTCGGCAAACGCGAGGTTTCCATTGCGAACGGCGCGCAAATCGCTCCACCAGGAATGCCGTTCCAAGCCGCACCGATCCTGCAAAGCACGCTCCAAGTTGAAGCCGCAGGGCGCCACGATCAGGTACTCCGGGTCGGCCGCGCGCAACTGTTCAGCGGGAATGGCTGCGGAGTATTGGCCTCTTCGACCCAGCAGCAATTCGCCGTTGGCGATTTCAACCAGCTCCGGACCCCAGTTTCCCATCGCGAACACAGGGTCGGTCCATTCCATCATGACTACGGTCGGCCGCCGGAAACGCGCGGTTTGTTCGCTCACAGCACGCAGTCTCCGGCGCTCGCGTTCTACCAGTGCGCGTCCGCGTTCTGCCAAGCCAATTCGCTCCGCAACCTGCTGAATACTGTCAAAAATGTCTCCTAGTGTTGAGGCCGACAACGCTATTTGATCCATGGCGAGCCCGCAAACTCCGCTTCGCTCTACATCCGACGGGGTAACGGCGCACACCTCACAGTGGGCCTGGGTAATGACGAGATCGGGAGCCAATTCGCGAATCAATTTTGAATGGAGGATATACAACGGCTCGGCCGCGCGAAGCCTGCGCGTTACTTCCGCGTCGATGTCGTGGCTGGAAACAGAAACGTCGAAGGCCGGTTCGCTACACGCTGGCAGGCTCCGCACCCAAGCGGGATTGTCGCATTCGTGCGAACGGCCCACCAACATTTCGCCGGCGTCCAGGGCACAGACGATTTCAGTAGCGCTCGCCAGTAGGGAAACGATCCGCACTTAGGCAGCCTGAGGTTGGGGCCGCAACAATCGGGTGAGCGCCGCATGGCCGCCGAACAACGCAAGGGTATAAAACGCGTCGCCCAGCAGTTGGTTCCGATAGAAAGGTATCCCGGCCGCAAAACAGGTGCCGAGCCCCGCTATCGTATGCGGGTACAGGTTGTAGGTCGCCCAGACCATGAAATTAGTCACCAGGAAAAACGAAACACTGGAACCCAGAGCGGCTGCGACAATAGCCAGCACACCATCCCTGTTGCGAATCAATCTGCCGAGCAGAACCGGAATCAGCATGGCTCCATATACGTACCAGAAGCCGCTATAGAAACCCATGACAGCGTCGCTCAAGGCCAGTGCGGACAGCGTCGCCAGAACTCCTGTGCTGGCGAATCGCGCTTGACTACCTGCAAATAAGCCGATCGCGATAAGAGGAGTGAAATTCCAAGGATGGGGAAGCAGCCTGGCACACGCACCCAGGACCACCATTCCGATCCACAATCGTTTGGAGAATTCCATAAGGCTATTGTAACCCTGACTAGAGCATTCTTGCTTCGATTTCGCTCGGCGAGATGTCAGTCGTGAAACAGCAAAACGTTATAATACTGGTGCTATCGCACGCCCGATAGAGCCTCCGTGAGAAAACAGCGAGCGATCATCGTGGGAGCCGGACCAGCAGGGTTGACAGCGGCGCTCGAATTGTTGACGAAGAGTGAAATCCAGCCCATCGTCATTGAGAAGAGCGAGTATATGGGCGGCTTATCACGGACAGTGAATTACAAAGGTAATCGGCTTGATGTTGGTGGGCACCGGTTCTTTTCTAAATCCGATCGGGTGATGGCGTGGTGGTTGCGAATTCTACCTCTTGAAGCATCTGAGGAACCGTCGGTAGCTATCAAGTATCGCCGAATGGAGCGGACCGTTGGCGGATTTAAGTCCGGCCCGGACCCGGTGACGGAAGATCGTGTGATGTTGCTGCGCTCGCGCAAGTCGCGGATTTACTTCCTGCGCCGCTTTTTTGATTATCCGCTGACTCTGAGCCTGGACACTGTAAGAAAACTTGGACTTTGGAGGACTCTCAACGCTGGTCTGAGCTATGTTCGAAGCAGCTTGTTTCCTATCCATCCAGAGAATAACCTGGAGCAGTTCTTCATCAATCGTTTCGGACGGGAATTGTACCGGACTTTCTTTCAGTCCTACACCGAAAAAGTTTGGGGCGTGCCATGCGACCAGATTAGTGCGGATTGGGGCGCTCAGCGGATTAAAGGACTCTCCGTGTGGACAGCGATCGCACACGCGTTGAAGCAAACCTTCCGTCGCAAGGCTGGCGGCGAGCTTTCGCAGAAGGCCACCGAAACCTCGCTGGTCGAGCGATTCCTCTATCCGAAGCATGGGCCTGGCCAGTTATGGGAAGAGGTAGCCCGCCGGATCGTTGAGATGGGAGGAGAGATCCGGACCGGTCAGCAACTGACGGGGATCGACACCGACGGATACCGCGTCCAGTCGATTCAGGTACTTCATTGTGCTACCGGTGAACGGGAAACATTATCCGGCGACTACTTTTTTTCGACCGCTCCGATTCAGGAGCTTCTGCGCTCTTTCACCGTGCCACCGCCCCAGAACGTGCTGGAGGTGTCCGATGGCCTGGTTTATCGGAATTTCATAACGGTGGGTTTGTTGGTGAAGTCACTTCAGATTGGTTCCGTCGCTGATAATTGGATCTATATTCAAGAACCGGACGTGAAGCTTGGACGGTTACAGATCTTCAACAACTGGAGTCCCTTTATGGTGGCAGATCCCGGCCACATTTGGCTTGGTCTGGAGTACTTCTGCAATGATTCAGACTCGCTCTGGAGATTGTCAGATCAGGACATGATTGCGCTGGCTAAACAAGAGCTTGCCAAAATCAAAATCATCGATTCGGACAATGTGCTGGACGCGACAGTGCTGCGGATGGAGAAAGCATATCCGGCATATTTCGGCACGTTTGAACGATTCGCCGAGATTCGCGAGTTCGTAGACCGCTATCAAAACCTTTTCCTAATTGGTAGAAACGGAATGCATCGCTACAATAATCAGGATCATTCCATGCTCACCGCGATGATGGCGGTAGAAAACATCGTCTCAGGAAAGAACGAAAAGGATAACCTCTGGGAAATAAATACGGAGACAGAGTATTACGAAGAGGAATCCAGCTTTTCAAAGCGCGGCGCGATATAAGCGTGGAAGTGCGAGTCCGCGGCCACAATCGCTTGCAAAAATCACAGCCTTCGAATCCTGCTCCCAAGCTGGGGCGTAACTGTTGCAAGCGCCGGCTGTCAACTCACGCGCGACTCCTCCAGAAAGACTTGCAAGCCAGATGTGACGGGTGCCGCGATGAGTCGCAGTCAATGCCAGCCAATGCCCATCCGGTGAAACCGCGGGTTCGCTCCGATCGCCCGCTACGCCCAACTTGATCGGCTGCATATCTCTCGAATCGTAAATGACGCCGTTTACCGAGAATGCCAAATGATTTCCATCTGGAAACCATGCTGCATCCCCAACCGGCCCAGGGGTGGGAAGGACTCCGTCACCCCGCACGAAAAGCTTTCCCTTGGAGATGAATGCGAGCCGGTCGCGGGTTTGAGAAACAGCAGCGCTGGTGGCGTCCAACTCTTCCGAAGTAAGAGTTTCCAGAACGTGCGTTGCGGGGTCGAAGGACATTATTCTCGAATGGCCTTTCGCAACCAGCTCGAAAAAGATAGGGCTGCCGGAAGCTGGCACGGAAGGATGAAAGGCGTGACCTTCAAATGCCATCGTTCGATTCAGTGTGTATCCGCCAGGGCCCAGAGATTCGAACACAATACCCGTTCTTGACACCGCGGGACTGGAGGCGTAGATGGATCCAACTTTGGAAGCGACGGACTCGAATTTCGTGGGAGGCTCCTGATTCCAGCTCTGCTGATGACGCCAGGCGTCCAGGAAAGAAAGCGCCACGATTAACAGCAAGGCAGCGGCCAAGGGGCGCATGCGGAGATTTTGCCAGGATCCGCGCCCCGCCATTATATAAAGAAGAATCAACAACCAAACCTTCGGAAACAGCCAGCTCCACGCTGCGAATAAGGGCAGGCACAACAGAATGTAAATGGCGACCAGAGCGGGAATCCGCCAACCGGAGGCCTCCGTCAGGAGCAGCGCGATCGGAAGCAGGAGCACGATGAAAACATACAGAGCAGTATTTGGCGAGCTAAGTAGCATCGCGACGACAAACCATGCCACCGCTCCTTTCTCAAGGGCCGCGCTCCGGGGCAATGCGAGTAAGGGAATCAAAAGGGTCGTAAGAGTTAGAAACGGCCGCAAGAAGAAGAACACCACAGGAGCCTCAAACAGCGGATGCGGGTTAAGCTCTGGTTCCATCACCAAAGTGCGGCGCAAGAGATTGGTGAACGTACCCGCAGATGGGTGAAACGGATCGAGGATCGCGTTTTCAGAGGCGCGTGAGAAAACAGAAGTTACATAGTATACGTTTGCGTCCCATCCAAACCAGGCGACCGATAGCATGCCCAGTCCGATGCAGGCCGCCAGCATTCCAAGTAAAGCTCTCCACTGCCGCCTCCACAAGAAGAATAAAAAAAAAGGCGCCGAGTAGAGCTTCAACATGCAGATGACACCCAGGCAAAAACCGCCCGCAAATGTTCGTCCGCGCATCAGGTTCCAGACACCCAAAGTTAAGGACAACAGTACAAGAACGTAATATTGGCCTAGTAGAAAATTAGAAGCGAGACTCATGTAGCCAGCGAACACAATCAACAGAATTACCTCCGCGGACCTCCCTGTGAGTCGCGCGATAAGAACAGTGGAGATCCCCAGAAATATTAAGTTCAGCACCAGCCAGACTTGCTTCGCGTGCTGAGGAGCGAGGCCGGACAGCGGAATGAAAGGCAGCATCGTGAGAGGAGTTTGCGGAATATAGCCTCCCAACTGCGTCTCCGTTCCCGTATAGTTCATTTGCCGTTGGAACCAGGTCCAATCGTAGTAGCGTGGGAGCGGTTCGTGGCGGCGCGCCAGCACAGCGGCGGTGTAGTAATTGGGAAAGTCAGTTTCGACGTGCGTCCAGCCTGTTCGGAAGGAGGTGCAAAGGAAAAAAATGGCGACGGAAACGACGGCCGTCCAAACAGCAATCCTCTGAAGTGATACCAGGATGACCTCCTAATAGTCTATGAAAGACATTCTCTCGGTGTACGTAGGAATGCGGTTCGGTACGAGAGTTTATCAACCTTTCCAATTTAGCGAACAGACGCAGCGCCGGCAGATCGGGTTGGTGGAAACATCGAGCCCGAGACGGAAATTGATCGCCTCCGGGCCGTTGAGGACGTCCAGTAGAGACGCGCCGTTCGCGGTGGTGCCCAGGGGGCGATGGAAGAAGCAGGGGCGCACTGTGCCGCTGGTTTCGAGAACGGCTGAAACCCAGGGCGCATTGCAGCGGGGAGCAACCGGTGCGCGGAGACTCAGATGGCAACGGAAGTGATCGACGATGCGGCGTAGCTTTTCAGGAGACTCGACGACGAAGCCTCCGCACTCTCCGGCGGCAATCAGCGCGTCGACTTCAGCATCGAGCGCGACAATCTGATCGGCCGCGAGCGCGATCTGGTCCTGACGCTGGGAGTTCCAGGTACCGGGACGGTTGAACGCCTCCGACGATACGTCCGCCGCAAGGAAGGAGATGGACCGCAATCCGATATTACGGGCGGCGTCGACTGTGGCGCGCAGGTGGGCGCAGTTTTGGCTTTGGACGGTGGAGCGGGCAGATATCGCGAGGTCGGGCTTCCTTCGGTGCAGAGCGGAGACTCCGGCTGCGAGAATATCGAAAGCCCGCGGCACGCGTCGAATCGCATCGTGAATTTCAGAAGGACCGTCGAGCGACACGATTACATCGTCGATGGAATCGACAATCTGGCTCGCGTTGCGTTCGAGCAGGAGTCCGGTGCTCAGCAGGGTGATCCGAATACTGCGGTTCCGCAAGAACCGGCATAGCCGAAAAAGGTCGGAATGCATGAGCGGTTCTCCGCCCGACAACACCACCCACTGGACGCGCAATCGGGCGATGTCTTCGCCATGGCGCTCCAACTCAGCGGCGCTGATTTCCTGGGTCGAATCGGTTTTCCATATGTCGCACATCACACAGCGGCAGTTACAACGGTTATGCGGATACAAAATCAGCACCGGCAGCGATTCTAGAACCGGATTCATATCCGCACCGTCCTACCTGCAAGTTGAAAACGCGGTCCCAGTACCGCTTCGACCGCGGCATGAAGGTGCGAAATATTTGCGTTTACGAGCCATGAGCCGCGGCCTTCCAGTTCGATGCTCTGAAAGTTGCGGAGGAGCATAGAGTCGATGCGGGGGGCGAGGTTCTTCGATACAAGTTGAATCTTGCCTCCGAGAATTACTAACGATGGACAGAAATCCTGTAGAGCTTCGGCGGGATTCTGGCCGGAATCCGGCACGGCCAGCAAGTCGGCAATGGAGCCTTCCCTGATTTCGCCCTCGCCCCGGGTCAGAGAAAGGATGCTGGCCGCCGCTGTAGTCACCATGGGATAGACATCCTCCGCCGCCAGGCAAGCGGATTTGCGGGCGACCCTGATTTCCCCGGCGAGATCGCCCTGACAGGTGAGCGCGGAATCCGTTCCCAAGGAGACGGGCAGGCCTGAACGCAACACTTCCGGGCGCAGCGTTTGAGACAGCGTGAAGAGATTCGAACTGGGGCACCACACGACGGAGGCGCGTCTCCGCTGGAGAATCTTTAAGGCTTCGTCATCGATTCCTACACCATGGATGAGAACGGTGCGGCGGCCCAAGACTCGTTTTCGCTCCAGCTCATGGACCTCTGAGGCGGCGCATGCGTCCGTCCCTTCGGCGGCGTGGATCAGAAAGGGCCAGCGTTTCGAAACAGCCTGATAACGGCTGATCAAGTCAGGAGAAAAACGGATTGAATGAGCCCATCCAAATCGTTTGACCACGCGGACCGGGAAATTGTTCTCGAAGACTTCAGCTTCGTAGGGATTGTGGTTTGCGACCGTCGTGACGCCGCTGAGGAGATTTTTCAATCCGCCCCATGCCAGCCGCACCGGCTTCGGAATCGCGAGATGCTCTTTCACGGGCGAACGATCCGGGTGATAGATATCCTCGGCCCAAGCGGTCGCGTTTGGATACGGACCTCGGCCCAGGCGCGGAAACAGATTAAATTCCAGGTGGTCGTGGGAGTTGATTAGTCCCGGAAGGATCAGGTGGCCGGAAAGGTCCAAGTGAGGCCCGGAGCGTCCTTCCTTTTGGATGCGGCTGCGGCTTATGTGGAGGTCAAGATGTTCCGCTGACGCGGCGGTGCGAGCTATCCGGGCTCCGGTCAACGTCATGATTTAATCCAGCACATGGCAAGAACGGCGGGAATGCGGCTCAACTCTGAAAACAACGATTCCTTCCCTGCTCGACGAAAAATCTCCTCCTCCGGTTCTGCGAAATTTGCATCGACTCGCCAGTCGAGCGCCAAACCGGCTGACCCGGCCGCGTCTTCCCAAGCGGCTGCGGAGTGCGCTTGATGATCGATCTCGTAGACCTCTCCATCCGCTCGAAAGGAACGAGTCCAACCAGCGGCGAGGGCGGACGGGTGCAGGTCGGCAACGACGACGCGCGCACCTTGGCGCGTGACCCGGGCCATTTCGGCGATGGCTTCGAGGGGGGAGGCGACGTAGCCGAGGGCGAATGAGCAGAACGTGAAATCGGCTATTCCATCAGCAAACGGAACACGGCACGCGTCAGCCAGGCTGAGGTTCCCGCGAAGGCTTGGCTTGCGCGAAGCCTGTTGAAGCATCTCAGGACAGAGATCGGTACCGAAGACCTGCGCGCCACGCTGCCGCGCAAGCTGCATCCAGCGGCCGGTCCCACAGGCCACGTCGAGAAAGCGGCAGCCTTCGAAGGGAGCCAGTCTATCGAGCAGAACCCGGGTTTCCAAAGCCAGCAGGGGATTCGGACCCGCATCGTAGCTGGACGCCCAGATGCGATGGCCTTCGATAACCGTCACGCGCACTCAAAGGCTCTCCAGCCGCGGTTTTCGCAAGGAAACGAAGCGTTGGGCCCACAGTAATTCCAGCGGAAATTTATAGACGCCCAGAGCATAACGCCACGAGCTGAGAGAGCGCAGCATGTTGCGGCCCCAGCGCGGCAGTTGAATATCCTGAATGGTGGGCCAGCGCGAGTTGACGACAAGTTCAAAATCGTCGATCTGCTGTTTCACATCGGGGGGCAGCCAGGGAAGATTCGGATCGTGCCGGACAGTGAAGTTGTACCAGCGTTCACTGGCCCACTCCTCGGGCGTTCTAGGAAATTCGATTTTGCCTTCCACGTCGCCATACATTCCGTCGGGATGCGGAGTGGGGATATAGTGCTGGACGATGATTTCCGCGTCCGGATTCAGTTTCTTAATGCGGCGGATGAAGTGAATGGTATCGCGGGTGTCGCCGGCAGGGTCCGCTGGATTACCAAAGACGAATGAGAATTCCGGCACGATTCCGAATCGGCGGATTCGCGCGGCGAGCTCCAAGGTTTGGGAGCTGGTGATGCGTTTGTTCATCTCCTTGAGCACTTTGTCGGAGCCGGATTCGGCCCCGAAGAAAATCATGGTGGCTCCGGATCGGCGCAGCGCACGCATGGTGTCGTCAGAATAACGGAGCACGGCATCCACGCGGCCTTCGGCCCACCAGCGCAGACCTAGGGGAGCTATCCGCTCCGCCTGCTCATTCGCGTGACTCTCACTGAGGAAGAAGTTATTGTCGTAGAACTGCACTGCATCGATGTTATATTCGCGCTGCAAGTGAGTGAGAATGGCGGCGGTGCGCTCCGGGCCTTCCATGCGCTGACGGCCCTCATGAACGGGAACAACTCCGCAGAACTTGCAGCGAAACGGACAGCCGATACTCGCATGATGGACCGCGGTGCGACGGCCTAAAAACGTCGGCACGATGTATTTCTCGGGCGAGACCAATCGATGATAGGGCGGCCAGGGAAAATCGTCGAGCGAACGCATCGGCCGGTCGGCATTGTGTACGCGGAGCTTAAAGTCGTCCTTAAAGGAGAGGCCGCGAATGCCGCTGAATTTCCGTGAACCGCGCAAGGCCGCGAGCAGCTCCAGAAACGTGTCTTCGCCCTGGCCTCGAATGGCGAAATCGACGTAGGGGGCGTTGAGCGTGGCGTCGGCGTAAAGGGAAGGGAAATAGCCGCCCCAAACCACCGGCACCTGGGGATACTTCTGGCGAAAATCGCGACACAGCGGCACAGCGGCAGCCATCTGCGGTCCAGGCATTACGGAAACGGCGAGCATCTCCGCGCCGGTTTCGCGCATGATACGGTCGAGCGTGCGCTCCGGCTGTAAGTCGACGTTACCGTCAACGATGACGTACTCTTCTTTTCCTTCGAGGACCGCGGCAATGGCCAGCGCCGCCAGCGGGAAGCGGCGATTTTTCGGCTTCGTGGCGCGGGGATGAAGAATGATAATCATGGGTTAGACAAACACTCCGTCGAGAATCCAGAAGTTCGATGGCGGGCGCCGCCCAAGCAGACGCGCCTTCCACGGACGCCACCACCAGTTGAGCCCATACCAGGGACGATGAATGCTCCACTTGATGTTGAGTTCCTTCGCCAATTGGGCGATGGTGCTTTCGTCAAAATATTCAAGACTCGGTACTGCGTCCGAGCGGAAGCCATAGCGTTTCTCAAAATAGTCGTGCCGCTCCGCGCGCATCTTCTCGCCATGTTCCCGAAGCCGGTAGACAGGCGAGTCGATGATGACAATATGTCCAGCGGGGCGAAGGCAGCGCCGGAGTTCAAGGAGTGTTCGGCGATAGTCCGTTGAATAATGAATGGAAGCGTTGAAGATGGCAACGTCGAAAGCCGCTGCCCGGAACGGCAAGTGATCGAACTCAGCTTCGAGGACAGGGAAGGAGCAGCCGTAGTGGCGCGCAGCCTGCAGGCCGTCCATCGGATCGGCAAAAATGTCGAGCGCGACCGGCTGATGTTTGCGCTGAGAAAGCCGGTAGGACAACCAGCAATTGCCGGCGCCCAGATCCAGCACGTCCAGTGCGCGATTGGTTTCACGTTCTATTTCGGATAGAATGCGGCGCTCGAAATAACGATAGCTTTTTCCGCGAATGGCCCACTGCGACGAATTGTTCCCGCTTAGATCTCTATAAGGAAGCGCACGATAGTATGAAGAATCCTGAGAGCCGCGACCTTCAGCGCTCCGGATGGTGCGGTAGTCTTCTAAAAACCTTTGTCTCGCGCTTACAGACATCATGAATTCCGAATGAAGACGAGCAGGCGGTGGTCGGATAAACCGCGCAGTAGAGGCCAGTGTGCTACGCGCCGGTCGACGCCATCCAATCTTTGGAGCACCGCATCGGATAGCCCGGTGACGTAAGAAGGGGGAACCGCGAGACCGATCCCTCGCCAGTCCAATAACGTGAAATGAGGATCGAGAGCCGCGACCAAATTTTCTTTCGATGGATAAAATACGCGAAACCCGAGTGACGACATCGCACTGCCGCACCAACGCCGGAAGGCTTTTGCCGGCCGCACGCGCAATAGCGACCACGCGGTCTCCCATAGGCAGAAGCGTCCGATCAGGCAAATTACCAAGTAGCCTCCGGGACGAGTGAGGCGGCCGAGCGGCTCGCGCAAAGATTCCAGATCCGCGACACAATTCAGCGCGCCGAAGTTCGACAGCACCGCGTCAAAACGTCCTTCCAATTGCCCGCAATGTTCGATCGGTAGAACTCCGGCATTGACGCCGCGATCGCGCGCGATTCGGACCATTTCTGAAGACGCGTCGATGGCATGAACGTGGAGCCCGGCGTCAATCAGACGCACAGCGTCCTCGCCGGTGCCACAGCCCAGATCGAGGACGGTCTGGCCGGGTTTAAATAGAGAAGCTATTCCACGCCATACTGCTTCACGTTGCAGGTGGCCGATGGTAGTGTGGGTCCAAAGGCGATCGTATTGCGACGCCAGATTGTCGAACGCGGTTGCGCTCATGCCTCCACCTCACAAGAGGTTGCGAGCAATGCCTGCCGAGCTGCCAGGATCTTCGAGACATCGGGCTTGGCGGCCATCTCGCTCTTAAGCAGCTCATCCGCGTGCTGATAAAACGTTCTCGAATGGCGTCCGCGAACTTGCACCTCGCGGTCCGTGCTGGATTCCCAAGGGAGAATGCTGACCAGCCGGGACGCGACTTTTTCGAAGTAAGGCGTTCCTTTGATGGGATAGGAAACGGTGGTGAAGAAAACATCGGGGCGGCATTTCTTGACGTGATCGACGGTGGCTTCCACATCGGCGACTTCTTCGCCTTCATAACCCCACATGAGAAACATCCCGGTCTGAATGCCATTTTGCCTGCAGAGCGAAACCGCTTCCCGCACCTGTTCGACCTTCACGCCGCGCTGCATGGAGTCGAGGATCCTCTGCGAACCACTCTCCGATCCAATCCACACGCGGAAGCATCCCAGCGCAGCCAGCGTTTCCGCGATGCGCGGGTTCAAGCGATCGGCGCGGGTGATGCATTCAAATGGAATCTTGATGCCGCGGCGAGCCATCTCGGCGGCGTATTCCATGATCCAGCCGTGATGAATGGTGAAAACGTCGTCCGCCAGCCACAGCATGTCCGGCTCATAACGCTCCAGAATCCAGGCCACTTCATCGACCACGGATTTCGGCGACCGGCGGCGATGAGTCTTTCCGTAGACTGAGTGGCTGCACCAGTTGCAATGATAGGGACAGCCGCGCGCGGTGATCAGAGAAACGGAGCCGGTGCCGTGCTGATCGCGCCAAGCTTTGAGATAACGTGGAATGTCCACGCGTTCGCGATCCGGCCACGGCTGGCTATCGAGGTTGGGAACAAGCTGCGCGGGTCCGGTGCGAAACGCGGAACCGTCGGGCGATCGGATAATAATGCCGGGAATCGAAGGCCACTCTGATGGCCGCATGTCCGTAGCCAGCAGACGCTCCAGCGAATACTCACCTTCACCCGCGACAATCAGGTCGGCTCCGGCAGTAAGATACTCTTCGGCGTAATTCGCAGGCTCCGGCCCGCCGAGAATGACTTTCCATCCGTTTGCGTGCGCACGCGAAGCGATCTCCAGCACGTTGCGCCGGGTCATCAGGTTGCCGTAGATTCCGATGGCGGCCGGTGGACCCGCATCCAAAATCGCGAACAGATCTTCCCGGGAGCCGAAGGTTGAGTCGTAGATATCGACGTCGAAGCCCTTGCCTCGCAGATGAGAGGACAGATACAGAATGCCCAGCGGAGCATAGGGCTTCATGATCTGGCGTTCTTTTGGATCCTCGCCAAGAAAATACGCGTGGGTGAGCAACAGCTTCATGACGCGATTCCCCGGGACGCGTTCAGAAAATGGAAAGGAGTTGGCGTAGCGTGGTGACGCGTGGTGCGCTCCAGTTCCCGCACCCGATCCCATGCGGCGGAATTATCAGTGGAGCATCCGCGTACTTCGGTGTGCATCGCTTCGGCAAGTGCCCGGTAAAATTCGCTCGAATATGCGCCGCGAAACATCATCGCCAGGTCCGCGCTGTCAGACCAATTGGACTTGGAGCCAAGCTGTTCGCTGACTTGTTCAAAGAAACGTGTCCCCGGTAGCGGGTAGGAGACGGAAACCCCGATGTCATCGGGACGATTTTCACGGACCATGCGGATGGTCTCTTCAATCTCGCTCCACGTTTCACCGGGATACCCGAACTGAAGGAAGAAGCAGGCGCGAATTTCTTGGTCACGCAAATTCTCGACGGCGCGATAGATATCTCTCACGCGAATACCTTTATCCATGGCGTCCAGAACCTGCTGGGATCCGGATTCGGCGCCCATCCACACTTCGGCGCATCCGGCCCGACGCAACGTCTGCGCCATCTCGCGGGTCATCAGATCGCAGCGGGACTGCATTTTGAAAGGTATCTGCGCGCCCAGACGTTCCACCGCATCGGCGAAAGCGCGTGTCCATTTTCGCGAGAGCGCGAAAATATCGTCGGCAAACCAGATATGGTCGGGCTGAAACTCGGCCTTCAGATAATTCATTTCGGACGCGACGGCCAGCGGCGGCCGGGCCTGATAGCTGTTGCCGTAGACGGGCTTCGCGCACCAGTTGCATCGATACGGACAGCCGCGGCTTGAAACCATGTTCAACGAGAAATAGCCATGCGCTTCTTTCCATGCCCGGCGGTATTGGTCCATGTCGACCAGATCCCAAGCGGGCTGGGGAAGAGTCCCCAGGTCCGTGCGAAGCTCCCGCGGTGGGTTACGCCTGATAGAGCCGGAATCGCGATACGCAAGGCCGTGAATAGAGGCCAGGGGCCGGTCTTCCGCCAGTTCTACCAAGGTCGTTTCCACCTCTCCTATCAGGACGGAATCGAAGCCCGCATCAAGATATTCCTTCACATGATCGGAGGCGTCGGAACCATGAGCTGCAATGGTCACGCCTCTGACCCGTGCCGCCGCCGCCATCGAAAACGCCAGCTCCCGGTTCCGTCCCAGACACATCTTGGAAAGAAAGTTAAAGTCGTCTTCGCAGACTACAACTAAACGCGGCGAATGCGCGATGAGTGCCTCGGCGAACCCTTTTTCGGGAGCATTCAAAGTGACATCGAATAGCCCCACTCTGATGCCATGCTCCCGCAAAGCGGCCGCCCCTAAGAGAGTCTGAAGAGGAGGATATGGCTGCATCTTCGAGATCTGCTTACGATCGAAGAAGAGATGATTGCTGTGTGTAAGCAGAACATCAGTCATAGGCAAATTAGCGCGCCTTCGCGAGTTCATGACTCAGTGATTGGCCAGTGAGCAGGGAGCGCCTGACCACCAGCCATTGCTTCGCCATCGAAAGCCAGAGTTCCAGGGGCCACCCGAACGCGGAATTGGAAATGCGCCAGTGCAAAGGCTTTCTGGCAGCCTGTAGAACCAATTGCACCGTGGCCGAATTTGAACGGCGGCGCAGTTTGTTGATTTGATTGTCGAGAAGAAAATAGGAGATTCCGCGTTGCAGCGAATCGAAGGATTTGTTCTGTAACCAAGGCAGCTTATTGGTTCCCAGATCGATGCTGGCCCATTCGAGCAGAGACTCGGGCTCCGGCATTCCCATGGCCCGCAGTTGGGGCCAGATCGGAATACCGGGATAAGCCGTGAAGACGTTCGGCGAAAAACTCACGTTATCGAAGCGCTCGGCGATTTCCCCCATCACTTTGAGGGTCTCGCGCCGATGGCGATCTTCTTCGCCCGGGTAGCCGAAAATCAGGTTATAGGTCACGCGAATGCCCGCGAGGGCGCATTTTCGAGCCGCCTCGTACATATCCGGAATGTGCTGATGCGCCTTATTCATGTGGCGCAGAACTTCGGGCGACGCAGATTCGGTGCCGAACCCGATGTGACTCACTCCACTATCGGCCAGAGTCCGCACGTCTTCGTCACGCATGCGGCAGAGCAGATCGGTAGACGCTTGAAAACTCCACCTGAATTTGACCCCTGACCTGAGAATGCCATTCGCAATTGCGAGCGCGCGACGCACGTCCACCAGAAAATTGGAATCGAGCAGCGCGATCTCCGTCAAGCGGTGTTCGCGAACCAGCGTGGCCATTTCCTCGACAACCTGCGCCGTGTCGTAAGGATTGAACCTCCGGTTGTAGAAGACCATGTCCGTGCAGTAGTTGCAGGCATAAGGGCACCCGGTGCTGGTCGCGTAGGGCAGTTTCCGTTCGCCGCTGACACGCTCATACGCGTCGAAATCGATCATCTCGTAAGCGGGAGCAGGCAAGGCAGACAACGGCGTGGCAGGACGGTCGGGATTCTGGATGATACGCCCATCGCGCTTGAACCAGCAGCCCTGCACCAGGTCCAACGTGCTCCCCGACTCGAACCTTCGGAGAATTTCGATGAGTGTCTTTTCGCCCTGATGCCGGACCACAACATCGACGAAATCTTCGCGCAAAGTCTGGCCGCTCACCAGGCTGGGGTGCCAACCGCCAAAGATAATGGGAAGCTCCGGCCGCAGCCTCCGGACCAGACGAGCCACGTCCATGGCATCGCAGATCATAGGGCCGGTCAGCAGAGAAACACCAAAGCACAGGGCGTCGGAAATCTCGCGGGCGACGGTCGCGGAGAAGTCGCGGTCCAGTGCGCCGTCGATGAGGCACGGCTCATAACCCGCTTCGCGCAGTGATCCGGCGAGACTCAGCAAACTGAGAGGGGGACCAAGCACCTTGCCCGCGTAGGGCGGCAGAAAAAGCACCACTTTACGGGAGCCGCTTAACACGTCACGACCTCCGTCCCAAGCATTTGCGCATCCACCTTCGGCTTGGGCGGATCGAACAACTTGTTCGCCGCGTCCTTTAGCCGGAGCTCAAAAGGAAACGCGTAAAAATCGTGATCCAGACGCCAGCGCGCCGGAAAGCTGATCATCCGATGGACCACTTGGCTTACGACGTTTTTGCGCAGCAAGCCAATGGGCTTACGATTGAAAGCCACACGCATATACTCGCGCATGGTCTGCACTTCTTCGTGTTTTTTGCCTTTGAGCCACGGCAGAACAGTGTAGCGCGGAAAGAAATCCACCCATCCTTCCAGCGTTTGAGGCACCTCGATCCCAAGTTCGAACGCGCGCTGCATGACCGGTGCGCCGGGATAAGGCGTGAAGATATTCGTCCAGAACTCCGCACCGGGATATTTGCGGCAAATGTTCATCACCAGCCGAATCGATTCGCGCCGCTCAGCCTGACCTTCGCCGGGAAATCCGAAGATCATATTAAAGGACGGACGAATACCGGCCTGAGAGAGTTTATCCGCCGCCGCGTAAATGCTTTCCAGCTTTTGGAAATCCTTGTTCATCAGGTGGAGAACTTTTTGCGAGCCGCTCTCCGCCCCTTGCGCAACTTGCGACAGACCGGCGCGGCGCAGTAGCTTCAACTCTTCCACCGTGAAACGATTAACCAGGTTCGTGGAACCCTGAATGCTCCAGTCGAATTGCACGCCTTTGCGAACCAGCCCTTCGGCGATCCCGACGGCGCGTTCGCGATCGACCAGGAAGTTGTCATCCACTACCCACAGCAGTTGCAGATTGTAACGGGATACCAAGTCAGTGGTTTCTTCCACCACTTGATCAGGATCGAGCGCGTTCCATTTACGGCCGTAAACGCCGCTATTAGTGCAGTAAGCGCAATCGTAAGGACAAGCCAGGCTGGACGTGTACATCGCCCAGCGGCGTCCGCACACCTTCTCATAAGCATCGAAGTCCGCCAGATGATAGGCTTTGGGCGGCATTTCACGAATCGGCTTTAACGTGCGCGGCGCGTTAAATATGATCCGGCCGTCTTCTTTATAGCCGACGCCCGGTATTCCCTCCATCGACTCTCCCGCTTCGATTCTCTGAACGACATCGAGGAAAGCTTCTTCGCCTTGCCCATTGACGACGATATCGACACAGGATGCTGCCAGCGTCTGATGCGGAAGCAGGGAAGGATGCCAGCCTCCCAATACCACCGGCTTATCGGGATAAAGTTTCTTGGCGGCGCGGGCAATTTGCACCGTTTCCTTGATCATCGGCCCAGTAACTAGAGAGACCGCCAGACAAAGCGCGTCGTCCAGTTCCTCCAGCACCCGCTTCTGAAAATTGGGCGTTATCGTAGAATCGATAATCTTCACCTGATAGCCCGCGCGCAATAAAGGCGTCGAGACGGCCAAAATTCCCAATGGTGCGGTCGCCTCTTGGCTGGAGAAAGCTGGGAAGAAAAAAACTACCTTCTTATTGCGCATGCGTCCTAACGAGGCTTCCAAATCCAAGTATGATGACGGCCGGGATGCTAAAGGAGTGAAGTTTGTAAAATTTATGTAAGATCCGCCGAGTTTGATCTCGGGCTTGCTTAAGAATTTATAAAATGCCGCTAGCGCAGGATTTATATGTTTCCCTCACAAATAAGAATTAACAACACTTTTACACCCGAGCCCGAAACGCGCTGCTATGTCCGTTAGTCAGACAAAAATCCTTAAAACGCCTCCTCGGCGGCCGAATGTAAAAAGGCTGCAAAGATACTGTGGGACCCTTTCTCCCAGCGCGGATCGGTCCTTATACTCGGAATTGAAGGAAGTTTCTTTGTCTCGGCAGATAATGCAAGCCACGGTCTGCACATCACGCGCTTCCGGCTTTCTGGATGTAACGGAGCGGGTAGCCGGCGCTGCTTTTTTAATCGCTGCGAGCCCGGTAATTGCGGCCTCCGCCGCAACGATTGCACTCTTATCGCGAAGGTCGCCTTTCATCGCCCACCAGCGGGTAGGGGAGGCGGGCGAGTTGCTTTGGGTGTGGAAGTTGAGGACCATGTGGAGTCGTCAGCCACCGGAACCCCGCGAGCAGGGATGGGTGGAGTACATTGTCGCGGAACCGCCTCGAGGCCCGAAGAATCCTTCTGATCTTCGCGTCACCAGCCGTTTCGCGAAGTTCATGCGGCGCCATTCGATCGATGAGCTTCCACAACTTTGGCATGTCGCGCGGGGAGAAATGGCGCTTGTAGGTCCGCGGCCATTGACGCGTACAGAAATAGTTCGATACTACGGCAGTAGGGCGGATGAGCTGCTTTCGGTGAAGCCGGGAATCACGGGGATCTGGCAGACACGGGGGCGGAGCGCCATCAAGTTTCCTGAGCGCGCGGTGATGGACCTGGAAATGATCAACAGCCGCGGCGCTCGGACGTATATCTCGATCCTGTTGCGGACGCTGCCGGCGCTGTTTCACGGAAAAGGCGCTTGGTAGCTTATGCGCAAAATTGATAACCTATGCGCTACGCCAAAAAAAGTCATGCCCTGGCGGGATGGTCACATTCAAAACTGGCCACTCTCCTCGCCCGTACAATAAATTTGGCCTAAGTGAGCGAGTCATCACCATCCCGCGCTGGATCTCCTCAAGCATACTGGGATAACGCCGCCGGCAAGTACGATCGCAATTTTAGTGGCACCCTGATCGGCCAGACTCGCCGGCTTTCCGTGTGGTGCGATCTGGAGCGTGTCTTTCATTCCGGCCAGCGCCTCCTCGAGCTAAACTGCGGCACTGGTATAGACGCAATTCATCTCGCCGCTCGCGGGATACAGGTTGTGGCCTGCGATATCTCCCCGCGCATGATCCAGATAGCCCGTCAGGACGCCATTGCCTTGGGCTTCGAGGAGAATCTCGATTTCCGCGTTCTTCCCACGGAGGAGCTGGAAAAACTGGCGTCGGAAGCGCCCTTCGATGGTGCGTTCTCCAACTTTTCGGGCTTGAATTGTGTGGAAGATCTGTCCGCCGTCTCGCGCGACTTGGCGCGTCTCCTGAAACCGGGAGCCCCGCTCCTGGCCTGTGTTATCGGCCGTTTCGTTCCTTGGGAAATCGCCTGGTTTCTTGCCCACGGAAAACCATCGAGAGCTATGGCGAGGGTATTTGACAACGGAACGATCGTCGAAGCTGGTGACCTGAAAATTCAACGTCCTTCGGTGCGGGAAATGACTCGCCTGTTTGCCCCGGAATTTGAATTGCGAAGCTGGCGCGGAGTCGGAGTCGCAGTTCCCCCTTCCTATATGGAGCACTGGGCGCGCCGCTTTCCCGCAGTTATCAGTCTGCTGGCGCGATGCGACAATCTGATCGATCGCTTGCCCCTGTTTCGAAACCTGGGCGACTGCATTCTTCTCGAGTTTTCGCGTACGAAAGTCTAAGGTGCCGGAATGCTGAAGCTCGCGCGAAAGACATTGAAACGAGTCATTCTGGGCAATACCGATTTGCCGCAGCAATGTACCGTTGCCATGAGCGACCCCCAGTCCGAAGTGGAGGTCTGCCTGCACGGCTTGGGCCCGCCCCTAAATGTAACGGAAAGGCACGCGGTTGTTTGCGCCGCCCCTCCCATCGTCGCAATGAGATTGGATGGACCGATGACGACCCAAATCAAACCGGGCGCGACTCCCCTGCTAAAGTTCCACCAGCGAGGCGGAGCCGGCGTCCTGCTTGGTGAACTACAACTTCGGAGTTCAAGCATTGTCGAAACCGCGGGCGGGGACGTCCATCTTTTTGAAGTCCGAAGTTCTCAAAACTACTGTCTGCCGAGACTCCGGATCTGGGGTCACTCTCTGTTTAACGCCTGGCTCCGGGCGCGGAGCAAAAGGATCACCGATGTTCCAATGACGGCCCGCGCGGCCGACGCTATGACCGTGTTCTTCATTTGTCCGCGTCCTGTTGTCCTGGTAAGTCTGACCGTAGGCGATAGTGGCAACATTTTCCCCATGAACCTGATGGGCTCCTTCGGTAACGGTTATTTCGGATTTGGCCTCAATAGCCGGAGGCTGGCGTCTTCCGTGGTGGAGCGCGCGGGCCGCTTGGCTCTTAGCGGCATTCCTTTCGAGGAGGCCCCCGTCGCGCGCGAGCTAGGGAAGAATCACCGGCGGGAAGCAGTGGATTGGAATCAGCTTCCATTTCGTGTCACGCCATCCGCGGCACTAGGAATCCCCGTGCCGTCCTTCGCCTCGCGCGTTCGGGAGATGGAGATTGAAGCCGTCCGCCAACTGGGAAGTCACACGCTGTTTGTCGCGCGCATTATTCGCGATGAACGCCGATCGGACAGCCCTCAATTCTTCATGATTCACGGACTCTACCAAGCCTGGCGTCACAGCACGAGCCGGGTTCCACTCGACGCTCCTATCGTACCCGAACTATAAGCTCCTACCGATTAGAAATCTACGCTTAATAAGTCAACTCCTGATATTTTGTAGCCGGATCCGCCCGAGCCGACGTTTGTATGCCCCGAACGGATGGCGTGCCCCCAAGGATAAATGAGAAAAGACCAACGAATATGAGGCAAATTCTTGGCTCCCTCCGCAGTCAATCTCCCTGGTAAATAAAGACTTAGCGGGAAGCAGCACCTTTTTCGTATCGCAGCTTTTCGCTTAAGGAACATCCCGCCCGCCGTTTTAAGATTTGTTTTCAAAATCCTGAAACTTGGTCAGTTGTTTCGCACTCTGATTACCGTGAAAAGACTGGAAGTGTCTTAGCTTAAACTCCAACCAAAGGAAAGCGAATGCCCTCTGTTGAGAATGGGCCAAATGAGAGTGCGCCGGCCTTCCGTTTAGATGTGCCGCTGCATAGCTTACTCACACAAACCGGGCCTCGAGCCATCGTCGCTCCGGCAAAGAACCCTGAACGCCTTCCCGATCCGGTGTTTCCCCAACTGCCGGAGTTACTCGGCGATGATGGACTAGGACCGCCGATTCCCGCGCCTAAACGGCACTACACAGCAGAACAGATCAAACGAGCTTTTCGCGGCTGGGCTGTTCCCTGGCTGAAATCGCGCGTGCAGCCCGGCGATTTCCATCCGATCATCGCTTACTTATTTACCGAGTGGAAGTGCAATCTGGATTGTCACTATTGCTGGGCCTTCGACAACCGGGTCAAGGGGATGACGGAGGAAATCGCTAAGCGCTCCATCGACTGGCTGCGCGAGAGCGGTGCCGGAGTTTTGGCATTGATGGGCGGCGAGCCGCTGCTTCGGCCGCAATTCGCTCACAAGGTGTGCTATTACGCAGCCAAGAAGGGTTTTTGGATTTATGTTCCCACGAACGCTCGGTTACTCCGCCCACAGGTGACCGATTGGCTCGCGGACGCGGGCGTCGCGACATTTAATTTTGCCGTGGACGCGGTCGAGGAAAAGAGAGGCCTGCCCAAGGCATTAGCGCCGGTGCGTTCTTACTTCGATTACCTGGTGAAGAAGCAGTATCAATACGGCTACAGCGTATTTTTCAACATCAACATCTGCCGGAACAATATGGACGACGTGCGTCAACTCACCGAGATCGCGCACGATCATGGCATCGCCACGGACTATCACATTAATGAGTCGCCCATGATGGATCAGCCCGACTTCAAGCACATGGAGAACAATGAGACGTACATTACGTCCGAAGACTGGGACAAAGTAGACGAGTTGGTGGATTGGCTGATCGAAAAGAAAAAGGCCGGATATAAAATGGTGAACTCCGCCAGCCGCTTGGACGAAATGCGCTTGTTTATGCGCGGCAAGGTGCAGGAGTGGAATTGCCGCGCCGGTTTCAATTCATTGATCGTGCGTACGGATGGCACGCTGGCCCCATGTTTCCCGATGTATAACGCCACTTACGACTGGGGAACCATTGAGAATCATAAGTTCGAGACCAACCAGCTCACGGAAATGAAAAAGTCGTGCCAGCCGCACTGCTTTTCGACACTCAACCATATCCTCGCGTACTGCTACAACGACGCCCGCGTCATCAAGTGGATGCTCCGGCAGGCGCTCAACCGGTTCCAGGGAACCACTAACTTCGACTAATCGGAAAGGAAGAAAACATGCCAGACGTGATCGATCGGGAAGCGGCTCACACGCCCGCGGAAGCTGCGGCGGACGAGATTGCCCGGCAAGTAGATGCGGAGCGCGCCCGCTTGCGCGCCGCCGCCGGCCTGGTGCAGCTTCGGCAGCAATTCAAGCGTCCGGAAGAGCGTCCGTTTACGGCGGCGGAGCGCGGCAAAGTCACGATGCTGGTCGGCGGAATGACGTGGAAGCACGACAATATGTTCCGCGCAGTGTTCGAAGGCTGCGGCTATAAGTGCGAGGCCCTACCGGTCCCCGATGTGCCGGCGTTCCAGATCGGCAAAGAGTTCGGCAACAACGGCCAATGCAATCCCACATATTTTACGGTCGGCTGCCTGGTGCAATACCTGCAAGGACTTGAAAAACGCGGCTTGTCGCGCAAGGAAATCGTCGACAACTATGTCTTCTTCACGGCCGGATCGTGCGGTCCGTGCCGCTTCGGCATGTATGAAGCCGAATATCGTTTCGCGCTCGAAAATGCCGGATTCGGCGGCTTTCGTGTACTCTTATTCCAACAGCAGGACGGCATCAAAGCCGCTTCCGGTGAGGCCGGGCTCAGGTTCACGGTGGACTTCGGCATGGGCATGCTGAACGCGATGAACGTCGGGGACACGCTCAACGACATCATCTACCAGATCCGGCCCTTTGAGGTGCAGCAGGGAGAAACCGACCGGGCTTTCGAAGAAGCCGGCGAGACACTCACGCGAATGCTTCGCGAGCGTCCTCCGTTTGAGATCGTTCAGGCTGCGCCGAACTGGGCGAAAAATTACCTGGAGACTCATGACAAGTTCACGAAATTCTGGAACTCCTGGGGTAAAGTGTACGAGAACCTTTACGGGAAGTCCTACCTCGAAGCCCTGGAAGCGTGCCGCGCTCGGATCGATGAGGTAGAGGTCGATCGGACTAAGGTGAAGCCCGTGGTGAAAATCACCGGTGAGTTCTGGGCATCGCTCACCGAAGGCGACGGCAACTTCAACATGTTTCGTTTCCTCGAAAAAGAGGGCGCGCAAGTAATCGTAGAGCCGGTGGCCACCTGGGTCGCCTACCTGCTCTGCCAGGCGAAAGCGCGGGCGCTGAATAACAAGGAAGTCAAAGCGCACCACGAGAAGCTTGCCTGGTACGATTTCAAGAGAAAATTTACGCGGGAGATGGCGTATCAAGCCAAAATTCTCGGATTCACTGTGGGCGAATCTATGTGGGCGCATTTCTATCATCGCGTCGGCGAAAAGCTTGGCGGGCTGGCGCACAAGCTGGTAGATCAAAGAGAGCTGGCGCGGCTCGCGGAGCCTTTCTACCACCGTTTTGCGCGTGGCGGCGAGGGACATCTGGAGGTCGGCAAGAACGTGTACTATACCGTGCACCACAAGTGTCACATGGTGCTGGCGCTGAAGCCGTTCGGCTGCATGCCTTCGTCGCAATCGGACGGCGTGCAATCCGCGGTCATCAATAAATTTAAGGATATGATCTTCCTTCCCATTGAGACGTCGGGCGAAGGCGAGGTGAACGCGCACAGCCGCGTACAGATGGCGCTTGGCGAGGCCAAAGCGAAGGCGAAAGCCGAGTTCGAGAGCGCCGTGGTGTCCACCGGCAAGAACTTGGACGATATTCGAGGATACGTTGCCGATCACCCCCAGCTTCGCCGGCCGTTCTACCACGTTCCACATCGTGAGGGGATCGCGGGCACGGCAGCTCAATTTGTCCTGCACGTCAACGATCTCATGAACTCGGGGAAGCGGTCTCGAGTACGAGCGGCGTAAGCCGAAGGTAGCCGATATGGAAACACGCTATATGGTCGGGCTCGACGTGGGTTCGACCACGGTGAAAGCCATTGTTGCCGAGAGTGCGTCGGATAAGGTGGTCTGGCAAGACTACCAGAGGCATGAAACCAAGCAGCCTGAGAAGGTGCTCGAGTTTCTTCGGCGTATTGAGTCGGAAGCGGGAGTCAGTTCGGAGAACTCCCGCGCCTTCATAACCGGCTCCGGCGGGGGGACACTCGCCGAACTGGTCGGCGCGAAGTTTGTGCAGGAAGTCACGGCGGTTTCGCTCGCCGTGGAGAAGATGCATCCGGAGGTTTACTCGGTGATCGAGCTTGGCGGTCAAGACGCCAAGATAATCGTATTCAAGGACGACCCGGAGAGCAAGCGCAAGAAGAAAATTCCTTCGATGAACGATAAGTGCGCGGGAGGAACGGGCGCGGTAATCGACAAGATCAACGCCAAGCTCAAAATCCCGGTGGAGCAGCTCAGTCTGCAAGCCTACGACGGTGTGAAGTTGCACAAAGTGGCAGGAAAATGTGGAGTTTTCGCCGAGACCGATATCAACGGCTTGCAGAAGGAAGGAACGCCTCCTGACGAATTGATGGCGTCTTTATTTGAAGCGATCGTGCTGCAAAACCTCAGTGTGCTGACGCGCGGCCACACGCTGCGGCCCCATGTGCTGCTGCTCGGTGGACCGAACACCTTCATTCGCGGCATGAGAGAAGCGTGGCAGGCGAATATCCCGCGCATGTGGAAGGAACGCAAGGTCGAGATCCCGGATGGCGCGACGCCCGAGCAACTCATAAAGGTTCCCCAGAGCGCGCAGTATTTCGCGGCGCTGGGAGCGGTGGAATACGGCAAGAGCGAGGACGAAGAGGTTGGCCGTTATCGGGGTGTGGCCAAGCTGGTTCACTACATTGATTTTGGGCGGAGTGAGGAAAAGGCGGCGTCCGGTGGCGGAGGACTAGTCGAGTCGCACGATGAATTGGAAGCCTTCCGAGAATCGTACCGCCGCAAGAAATTCACGCCGGTAGCTTTTCAAAGAGGGACTACGGTTGCTGGTTTCGTCGGCGTAGATGGAGGATCCACCTCGACGAAGGCTGTGCTGCTTTCCGAAGAGGGCGAGATTCTTTGCAAAGCCTACCAGCTCTCGAACGGCAATCCGATTCAGGATACGATCGACATGTTCGAGAAGCTGCGGGAGCAGGTGGAGACGCAGGGCGCGCAGCTCGAAGTGCTGGGGGTCGCGACCACCGGATATGCCAAGGACATTTTAAAGGATGTCCTGCATGCTGACGTCGCCTTGGTTGAAACCGTGGCGCACACCGAATCCGCAATGAAGTTCTATGACGATCCACATGTCATCGTAGACGTCGGTGGCCAGGACATCAAGCTCATCGTGCTAAAGAACGGCCGCGTGAAAGACTTCAAGTTGAACACGCAGTGTTCGGCGGGGAACGGATATTTCCTGCAATCGACGGCGGAGGGATTCGGCGTCAAAGTGGAGGAATACGCCGACTTGGCTTTCGCCGCGACGTCCATGCCGGTGTTCGGCTACGGCTGCGCCGTGTTCATGCAGTCCGACATCGTGAATTTCCAGAGGCAAGGGTGGCGCGCGGAGGAGATCCTTGCCGGCCTCGCCGCAGTGCTGCCGAAGAACGTATTCCTGTATGTGGCGAGCATTCCCAATCTCGCTGCGCTCGGATCGCGCTTCGTCCTTCAGGGCGGCACGCAGAACAACATGGCGGTGGTCAAAGCCGAAGTGGATTTTATTCGTTCCAGTTTCCGCTCCGGCGATCGTAAGCCCGAGATCATCGTGCACGAGCATTGCGGCGAGTCGGGTGCGATTGGCGCGGCCGTCGAGGCGGGCCGTCTCTACCAGAACGGCCGGCGCACCAGCTTCATCGGTCTGGATGCCGTTCGCAGTATTAGTTATCGCACCACGCGCAACGAAGACACGCGCTGCTACTTCTGCAAGAACAACTGCCTGCGCACGTTTATCGACGTCACGACGGGGGATGCTCCCAAGAACAACAACCTTGTATCGATCGGCAAGGTTGTCAAAACCAAGGTGCCGCTTAAAGCAGGCGAACAGCGCCTGATCATCGCGACATGCGAAAAGGGCACCGTTGAAGAGATGGACGACATGAAGGAGATCAAGGCGGAGATCGACGCGGCGAAGAAGAATTATCCCAACTTTGTGGACCTGGCCGCGCACGAAGCCTTCCGCTCGCGCAAGACGGAACTCGTAGCCGACCCAATTCCCTCACGCGCGTGGACACGATCCAGCAAGGATCGTATTGCACTGATGAGGAATCGGCCCAATTTGCGAATCGGTATTCCGCGTCTGTTGAACGCCTATGTCTATGCGCCTCTTTTCAATGGGTACTTTGAAAGCCTCGGTCTGAAATCCGAAAATCTGATTTATTCCGATTACACGAGTCCGGAACTCTATCGCGCTGGAGCGAGCCGCGGAGCCATCGACCCATGTTTCCCGGCGAAAATCGGGATCGCTCACGTTCATAACCTGCTCTCCATCAAGGCAGCCAAGAAGCCACTCGACTTGATTTTCTTCCCGATGGTCGACGTCCTGCACACGCCGCTCGTCAATCTGACCGGATCGAACGCCTGCCCCACGGTGACGGCATGTCCGGAAACCGTGAAAGCCGCGTTCACCAAGGAGAGCGACGTTTTCGCGGAAAACAACGTGCAGTACGTCAATCCCCTCATGAACCTGCAAGACCGCAAGCTGCTCGCCCATCAGATGTTCACCGCGTTCGAGCGATTGCTCGGCTTGTCGCCGGAAGAGAACGAACGCGCTATCGGGGCGGGGTACAAAGCCCTCGAGGAATATGAAACCGGCATGCGGAGCAAAGCCCGCGATGTGCTCGACCAGTTGGAGCGGGAGGCTCGTATCGGCATCGTGATGCTGGGCCGTCCCTATCATCACGATCCGGGGCTGAACCACGAAATCCTGGACGAGTTCCAGAAGCTCGGCTATCCGATTTTTTCGCAGAGCACGCTTCCGCTCGACGAAGACTTGCTGGAAAGGCTCTTTGGCGAGGAAATCCGGGCGGGCGTGATTAAGCATCCACTCGACATCGAGGATGTGTGGAAGACCCGCTACTCCGCGAGCACGAATCATAAGATCTGGGCGGCCAAGTTCACGGCGCGCCATCCGAACCTGGTGGCGATGGAAATCTCGAACTTCAAGTGCGGGCACGATGCGCCGATTTACGGCGTGATCGAGGGGATCATCGAGAAATCGCATACGCCATATTTTTCGTTCAAAGATCTGGATGAGAATAAGCCGACGGGGTCGGTTCGAATTCGCGTCGAGACGATCGACTATTTTCTGCGCCGCTATCGCGAAGATATTATCAAGCGAGTGCGCGCGGAGCGCGAGGTGGAATCGCAAATCGCCGAATATGAGCGCGAGTTACGCCTGAGCTTGAGCGGCGTCCGCAACATACCCGAACAGAAACCGGAGCTGATTCAGATCGCGTGTTAGAGTAAGACTTCATCCTGGAGTTTGAGAGATGATGCACTACCCACTAATCGCCGTTTTAGTTTTGATGGCGGACGGCGAGTCGGCGCGGGCGACCCGGAGCGCCGACGACGTAATCGCTAAAATGCTCGCGCGCGACGCCGAGCGGCAGGCAACCCTCCATGGCTATACCGCGATGCGGCGTTACGTCATTGAAGTGCCGAATCATCATAAGCGAGCCGAAATGGTGGTTCGCATGACTGCGCTGGCGGACAACTCGAAGGAATTCGAAGTCGTTTCGGCTAGCGGCTGGGACAGCGCCCGGAAGCACGTTTTCCCCCGGCTGCTCGAAGCTGAAACGGAAGCGGCGCGTCCCGGCGTTCGCGACCGGTCGCGCATCATTCCTGAAAACTATTCATTTGAGATGGTCGGGACCGACTCGGTTCGGAACCGCCGCGCGTACATAATCGCGATTGAGCCCAGAACGCAAAACAAATACCTCACGCGCGGCAGAATCTGGGTCGATGCCGAGGAATTCGCAATCTTGCGGATTGAAGGCCAGCCTGCGAAGAATCCTTCGTTTTGGTTCAAGAGTGTTCATTTCGCCCACGACTACGACAAAAGCGGCGCATTCTGGTTTCCTGTACTGGACCATTCCGTGACCGATGTTCGGGTCCTGGGCGCATCGGAAATGACGATCGAATATTTCGATTACAAGCCGAACGATGCTTCAGAAGCCAAAAAATAGCAGCCTTGTGTCATTTTGCGGTTATTACATATCTGGCGATACTCGTCCCTGCATCTTGCCAAAACCCCACTATTGCGCAACGCGACGTAATTTAGCGTAGTTCCAGCCAGACTCAGAGCGGAGGGCCCTGGCAAAGATGCCGCCGCGGCCACGAACTGGCCTGAGCCCCTACCGCCTCCACCAACAGCTACCGGCGTCCATGTCGCATTTTTTTGCAAAGATCCGCCGCCAGGGGTCCCTCAGCGCGTTCCCCCGCGGCCTGTCCGCCGGTTAGTTACTTTTAGCTGCTTGCATACTGCATCGGTAAATGTCTCGCGTTGATTACTGGCCTTCGCAGCTCACCTTCGTGTTCCAATCCACAAACGCGCCGTTGGGGTTGTCCCGCCAGGCCCAGACATGCAACTCGTAGAACGCGGGCAAGCCGTACCGGTTCGGGCTGCCCACGAACTGGAACGCCTGACCTTCGAGCATCGGCGGACTGGTGTTGTTCTTCGACCAGGTAGCGGCATCAACGATGTACTCTACCCCCACCAGCTTCAGACCTCCGTTCGATGGCTCGTATATCAGCGCTTCCGGCTTCGAGGAATCGATCTGACCGTCGGCATACAGCGTGAGGTTGATGTAATGCACGCCCATTGCCCCTTGATCAGGACCGGTGACGCAGCCAAACAGCGGCTGGTAGTTCGCTGCCGTGGCAGCGTTGACGTCGGTGAACTGCTGCGTAAAGACGCGAACGAGATTCACGAGCGCGGCTGGGGCGGCGGCGGACCCGTGGTCATGTGCTTGTTGGACTTCTTTTGTGGCGCTCTGATCCGCCGCGAAAAGCGTCATGGCGCCGGCGAGAATGCCCGTCACCGCCAGGCGTGGGATGCTCATCTCCGATTTGTGGATGAGAGTTCTGATTGTTGTCTTCATTGTTTGTCTCCTTTTTCCTCTTCGAAGGCCGCGCTGCGGCCGACGTGAGTCAAATATAGAGCGGCCTCCGTTATAAGTGGTATGAGTTCTCGCTGAGGGCCTCCTCATCTGACCTGAGGTAGACTATTTGCAAGCACGATCGGGGATGCGTGGATGGATTACAGCGGAAACGGACCAATACGTTTTGGAGACTTCGAATTCGATTCGCTCTCCGGAAAGCTGTTCCTGGACGGTCTCGGTGTCAAGATTCAACGCCAACCCCTCCGCGTTCTGGCAGTTCTGCTGGAGAAGCCCGGTGAAATCGTTTCTCGCGAGTACTTGCGGACACGCGTCTGGGGTGAAGCAACGTTCGTCGAATTTGACCAGGGTTTAAACTACTGCATCCGGCAAATCCGCGTTGCTTTGAACGACGGAGCTTCCAAGCCACTCTATATTGAAACACTGCCCAAACAGGGCTATCGATTCATCGCCCACGTAACTTCGGCGGCGGAGATGCCGGGTTCGCTGGACCCGGAGCGTCCCGCCGAATGGGAACGCATTCTGGGCCAGTCCGCCGCGGAGGGATCTCAAGCGCTGGAAATCGTTCAGGGCCGCCCGGTCGAGTCGCGGCCCCGCCGTGAGAAGCGTGAGCCGGAACCGGTATTCGGACGCGAACGCGAACTCTCCAGGCTGGGCGAGCTGTTGCAGTCCGCACTGGACGGAGCTGGCCGCGTTGTGTTGGTGACCGGCGAACCTGGGATCGGCAAGACGGCTCTGGCGGCGTCCTTTATTTATGCGGCCCGAAAACGGAACCCTGATCTCCTGTTAGTACGCGGGGCTTGCGTGGAGCAATACGGCGCTGGGGAACCGTACCTCGTGTTTCTGGATGCTCTGGGAAGCTTGCTCCGCGGCCCAGGCGGAGAAGACTGGATGGCGCTGCTGCGGCGATTCGCGCCCACGTGGTGCTTGCAGTTCCCGGCGGAATTCTCGAGCGATGCCATGGAGCAACTGCACCGCGAAGCCATCGGCGCGACCAAGGATCGCATGGTGCGCGAACTGGCCGACGCATTTGCGGCCATCACCGTGGAATCGCCCATTCTCCTGCTTCTCGAAGACGTGCACTGGATTGATCCAGCGAGCGTCGATATGCTGCGCCAGCTCGCCGAGCGCGCGTCCAGCCAGCCTCTGATGATCGTGGCCACGGCCCGCCCGGAGGACATCGACCGCAATAATCCGACGCTCAAGAAATGCTACACCGAGATGCATGCGCGTGGCGTTTGTGAGGAAATCGCATTGGCGGCCCTCAAGGCCCCCGACGTCGCGGCCTATCTGAATGCGCACTATTCGCCCAACGAATTCCCGCCGGAGCTGGTCGTCCTGATCCATAGCAAGAGCGAGGGGCACCCGCTCTTTGCCACAGGAGCTATCCAGATTCTCGCCGAACGGGGCGATATCGTCCGCGACAATGGCGCTTGGCGTCTTAAACAGCCCTTGGCGCAGATCGAACTCGACGCGCCCGTCAGTATGCGCAGCGTGATTGAGAAAAAGGTGAGCCTGCTCAACGAGGGCCAACGCCAAGCCCTGGTCTACGCCAGCATCGAGGGAGAGGAGTTCACGTCCACCGTGCTGGCCGCGCTGCTGGAGGCCGACGATCTGGAGCTAGAAGACCGCCTGCACACCATCGAAGCGCTGCATCGCTTGATCCGGGTGGAGGGCGAAGAGGATCTCCCTGACGGTTCAGCCGCCACTCGCTACCGGTTCACTCATGCGTTGTATCAATATTATCTGTACGACCAGATTCTGACTAAACGGCGGGCGCTGTTGCATCTTCGCGCCGGCCAGACGCTGGAGCGGCTTTATAGCGGCCAACATGGGCGCGTCGCCGGCGCTCTGGCGACTCACTTCGAACGTGGCCGCGATTTTTCGAAGGCGCTCACCTACTTCGTCCAGGCCGGTGATACAGCGCTGTCGCGCTACGCCACTGCCGAAGCTCTCGGACACTTCACGCACGGGCTGGATCTGATCGACAAATTGCCGCCGGAAGAGCGACTGGAGCGCCGCTCGACTCTCCTCCACAAACGGGCACAGGCGTACATGTCGGCGGGCCGGCTGAATGACGCCAAAGTCGAGTATTTGGCCATGTTGGAGGCTTGCCGGGCAGGGGGAAATCTGGAAGGCGAGTGCCGTGCGTTGATCGGAATAACCACAGCGGGCCACAACCTGCGTGAGTTGGCCGACGTCGAGCGCTACGGGCGCGAGGCAATGGCGCTTGCGGAGCGTACCGCGAATCAGGCGCTGGTCGCCGATGCCGGCCTGCAATGGGCCATCTATCTCGGCGTGACCGGCCGGCTCCCGGAAGCGCAAACCCATTGGGACCGCTGCATTCCACTGGCCCGGTCCTCGGCAAACCGCGCGGCCCTCGCTTCGGGGCTCACCTATCAGGGTGTCAAACATTTTTGGGAAAGCGAATATGAGATCGCGGAAGCGACGCAATTAGAAGCCGCCGGATTGGCTGCTGAGATTCGCGACGGATTCTATCTGCCACTGGCGCTGTTCTACCTGGGACTGACCCGCGCCAACCGCGGCCGCCTCTCAGACGCAATGGCCTCTCTCGACGAGGCGCTGGATCTGGCCAAGCTCAACAACAGTGCCTTTGTCCATTCGCGCGTTACCAACGGTTGCGGCTGGGTTTGGAGGGAGATCGGTAATCTGGGTAAAGCCATTGAGTTCAACGACGGGAGTGCCGAACTATCCCACCGCTTGAGGGCCGCGGAAGCCGAGTCGAACGCCTTGATCAACCTGGTCTACGACTACCTGCTGGCCGGAGAGCCAGGCAAGGCCGCCGGCGCACTCGAAAGGGTCCGCCCGCTGTATGAACGGGAACTCTGGAACCGGTGGCGCTTCTATGAAATCCGCCACCAGGCCGCCGAAGCCGAATTGCGGCTGGTAGAGGGCGATCTGGATCGATCCGGCGAACATGCCCGGGTGCTACTGGCCAACGCACGCAAGTACGGTGTGCCCAAATACATCGCCACCGCGCAGCGTCTGCTGGGCGAGATCGCCGCTTTGAAAGGCGACCACAATTCAGCCGAGGAGGAGTTGACACGCTCGCTCGAACCCTTCGTTTCGCATCCCATGCCCTTGATCGAATGGCGCCACCACGCTGCGCTCGGTCGCCTGCTGGCCTTCCGGCGCCCCGCGGCTGCCCTCAAGTCATTCAGCCGCGCCGAGGCGTTGGTCCAGGGACTGGCTGCCAGTATTAATGATCCGGCTCTCCGCGACCTGTTCTTCCAGACCCGTTCCGTTCGTGAAGTACTGGCCCGCTCGGCTGCAATCTAGCAGGATTTACGCATTATGTTTGTTTGGAGCGGATGGGAAGTAACCGCTATATTATTGCTGGATAAGGAGCTTTCTCAGAAGGCTGCGGAAATCGATCCCACCCTGGCAGCGGCCAATAGCGGACTCGCAATGTACGCCATGCACTACGATTGGGCTTGGCAACGAGCCGAACGGGAACTCGAAGAAGTTCTCTCCTGAGGCGGATCTACACCGGCAACGCGCCAACGACTTGGACCCGGCGAATCGCGGGAGGAAGGACCAGCACGGTGAAATTACAATTGGCTCTCTGCAGCATGATTGCCGTGCTAGGCCAGACCGACGAGGCGATCAGGCGTTTGAAGGCATTGCCTCAAAACCTGCCCGACGTCCAGTTGGGTTTGGCGGGCGCCAAGGCCGCGGCCCGGCGCCCGCGATGAAGCGCTTCGCATTCTCCTGCCGCTCGAACAGCATTACGTCGAAAACCGGCCGTTCATGAGCGATATCGCCGGTATTTATGGATTGTTGGACGACGAAGCAAATACAGTGAAATGGCTGGAAAGATCGATGGACGCCAGGGAAGGGTCGGCGATGTACATACGCCGGAGTTTCATCGGCGGAAGAAGCGCAGGGGTCTGGACTGGTAGCCGGCGACAAGGCAGCCAATAACTCCAAATAATCAAGGTTTTGGACGGGCAAGCGGCCCTTAATCGACCTTAAATGCATCGATAAGCGCCCCCGCGAAGACCTTAAATGACCTTAAATTCGTTCTTTTGGGATGAAACGTTTCTCCCGCGTGTCGCACCTCTTATCAAACACTGGTAGCGGCTTTTTTCGGGGAGGCGGACCATTGGCGCATACATCGATTGCTTTGATCGGCACCCAACCAGGGGCGAAATCCGCTTTGGAACACCTGCTGGGCGCCGAGTTCGAGATTGTCGCGCTAGCGGACGAGTCCAGCATCAGTGCGGCGCTGTTCAAAGCATCCATAATACTCGCCGGCAACACGTCCCACGACCCTTCGCGCGCGATGGCCCTGGTGGGGCGATTGAAGGAAAACCTGCCGCGCGCCGCGATTTTTCTGTTGGCGTGGACCAGTTCGGAGCAAATCGCGGTCGCCGCCATCAAGGGGGGCGTCACCGACTATTTTCCGGCGCCTGTGGATTTGCGGGACGTGGCCGATGCCATCCGCAGGGTGGCTGCGGCGCGAGTTGGGGAACGAGGAATTGCACCGCCGAAGACGCAATCCCGCGCGAGGCCGATCATTGGCGAGAGTCCCCCCATTCAGGCGGTACGCGCCTATCTTCTGCGACTCGCGGAGAGGGATTGCAACGCGCTGGTGCTGGGTGAAACCGGAACCGGCAAGGATTTGATCGCCGAGACCATTCACGCCAGTAGCCGGCGGCGCAACAAGCCGTTCATTTCCGTAAACTGCGCGGCGATTCCCGACTCGCTTCTTGAAAGCGAGCTTTTTGGATACGAGCGCGGAGCCTTCACCGGAGCTAACGCCATGGTGGAAGGCAAGATCCAGCAGGCTCACAACGGAACTATTTTTTTCGATGAGATCGGCGAGATGACTCCTTATGCGCAGGCGAAAATACTGCGGGTGATTGAAAGCAAGCAGATCCAGCGCTTGGGCGGGAAGGCCAACGTGCCGGTCGACGTTCGCATCATCGCCGCGACGAATCAAGACTTGCCCAAACTGGTGGAAGAACACCGGTTCCGCCGCGATTTGTACTTCCGGTTAAATGTCGCTCTCATCCATCTGCCATCATTGCGGGAGCGGAGGGAAGACATCGCTTCTCTGCTGGACTATTACCTCCAGCATTTCAACGAACAGACCGGTGCGAAGGTTGAAGGTTTCACTCCGGAAGCGCTGGATCAGTTGATCAGGCATGACTGGCCGGGAAACGTTCGCGAATTGAAGAACACCCTGGAATCCATCTTTGTGGATCCTCCGCAAGCGCGGATCGATGTCTGCCATTTGTGGCGGGCCGGAGTCGGCGCACCCGGGATCAACAGCGCCAGCGAACGGGAACGGCTGCTCCAGGCGCTGCAATCCACTCAATGGAACAAGAGCAAAGCCGCAGGAAAACTCCACTGGTCGAGAATGAAGATCTACCGAAAGCTTGCCCAGTATCGAATCGCCGACCGGGAAGAGATTGCGGAAGCCGCGACCACAGCTTAAAGAAGTGGAGTCTGCCGTGCTCTATTGCACTCTTCAAGCAATGGAAGAAGCCGACAAGCTCGAAGCAAAGTATGCGAATTACTTTCAGGTCGGGCAGAATGCCATTGAGTTCATCCTGGAGTTCGGTCAACTCTATTCAAATGAAGAGACTCCGTTATTTCACACGCGAGTCATCACCAGTCCCGTCTATGCGAAACAGCTTCTTCGAGTCTTAGAAGAAGCTATCCGAAGGCACGAAGATCAGTTCGGGGATGTGCGCGAGCTGTAGCTTCCAGCGGACAAATCACAGCTAAGTCAGCCATGTTTTCGCTCCGCGGATCGGAAACGAGTCATATGTCTTCTTAAAAAGTGTAATCGCGAGACAGGGGGCGTTACACTCTCACCGAACACTTCCGAAGTTTCTCGAAAATCGCTGACAACACGGGCTGAACGGCAGCTTGGCCACACGGCCGTATGTATCAGAAATCTGTTCGGGTGAAACTCCGGCGCCGGATATCCATCGAAGTTACAACCAGACCATCTTTGGCAAGCGCCTTGCACGGATCGCGGTTCCAGCAAACGAGGAGGCACAGCCGGAATGTCGGACACGCAACGCCCAAATCCATTCGACTATCACCGGGTTCCGGAACCGCCGGATCCGAACGAGCGCCTGACCCAGCTCCAGATCGAGCTTGATCAGCACACGCTGCGCATCAATCATCTCACGCAGCAAAAAACCGAATTACAGACGGATTTCGACGATTTGAGCAAGAATGTCGGTGATCTGAAAACGACACTCAGCGCATATGGCGCGCAGATCAAAGACCTGGAAACGACGCTACACGGCTTGCAATATTTTTACGATCAAAAACACAAAATGGTGATGGCCGCGATCGGCGATAAGAAAGGACCGATCGACGAGACGATCCGGGAGTTTGACTATGAGACGGTGGCCATGGAGGACCGTCTTCGGGAGTTGAATCAGGAGGTGGCCAAAATCACTGTCGAATCGCAGAATGCCACTACCACCCAGGCAGCGAAGCAAGCGGAATACGACAAGGTCCAAGGTTACCAGCAGGATCTTACGGCGAAGCTGACGGACCTCAACAATTTGCGCAATTCGATTACTCAATCCGACAGTTCCACGGACATCGCGAGCATGTACTTCGAGGTGCTGGAGTTTCAGAAGGAGCTGAAATCGACCGATTTGATTCCGCAGCACCAGCTCGCGTTGGAGCTGAAGCAGAAGCTCGGCGAACTCGAACAGGCCAAGGAGCAGGCGCGCTCCCGGAGCGCGGAATTGAATAGTCTGCAAGCGGAACAAACCAAGCAGCAGAGCACTCTCAGCACGCGAATCGCAGGGCGGCGGGCGCAGTTGTTGACTCAAATTCAGAACATGTTTCCGGCGCCGGCTCCCATTGCAACCGGGACAACGGCGGCTTCCGGGGCGACCGCCGGCGCGCCGGCAGCCGCGTCCTCGACCGGGACCACTCCGGCGACGACGAAATGAGCGACTACTCGGTAATCGCGGAACTCGGAGACTCGCTGGTGTCGGTTCTCTACTCGGAGCTGAACGCCGATCCGCAGATCAGCGGCCTGATCGATTCCGAGGACCGGATCTCGCTCGAGTCTCCGGCAGATCTCGAGAGTAACAATTCCGTGCGGCTTTCCATGTATTTGTATCGCATACTCGAAAATCCATACTTGAAGAACCAGTATCCGGTGCAAGGGACCGGAGGCAAGCTTCGCAAGGCGCCCCTTACCTTGGATCTCTACTATCTAATGACTCCGCTGGTAGGTACGCCACGAGAACAGCAAATCGTGTTGGGCAAAGCGATGCGGACACTCTATGACCGGCCGATACTCGAGAGCCAGGACCTGGAAGGTTCGCTGGCAGAGAGCGGCGAGCAGATCTCTATGATCCTGAATCCAGTCTCTCTCGAAGAGCTGACCAGAGTGTGGCAAGCTCTCGAAATTCCCTACCGCCTGTCAGTATGCTACATCGCGCGAGTGGCGATTCTGGATTCGACAGTGGAGCAATTCCAGCAGCCGGTTGTTTACAAGCGCCTTACCTACGGAACTTTCCGGCCTCAGGGATGATCCAATGCCGATTTTGAACATGGCCAACCCGGATGTGATCGAACTACAGCCCGCGCTCGTAATTTTGTTGCGGGACGGGTTCACGGGCACGACGAGTCTGGCGGGTGAAATAACGGTAACCGCGGGACAGTCCACGCCGTTGATACCGGATCCGGCTGAGGCGGCATTCGCATTCCTGAAGCTTCCAAACGGTACCTATGCAGTAAGTGTGCGAAGCACAACAGATGAGCCTTACTATCTGCCTGTCAACTTCACAGTCACGCTCCCGTTCCCGCGGCCAGCGAAGTCTCTTTGGCCGCAGCCGCCGGTGTGGCCGGGCTACCCGGACTTGGTAGTAGCCGATCCGAATAAGTTACTCGACGATCCCGAACAGACGCCGGAATATCTGGCTCAACTTGAGCAGACTACTCTATTGCCGACGACTTCCTATCCATTTCCCGCGAATGCGACTCTGGTACGCGGAACCGTGACGGGCGCAGGAGTTGCGCTGAGTGGGGCCTTGGTGACTAGCGATCTCGTCGCGCAGGCCGGGGTTTTCCAGATTAGCGTTGTGAATGCATCCGGTCCTGCCACCGCGCCAACCAATTTGACGGTGCTAGCCACACCGGTGATCGAGTCACTGGAGCCGAGCAGCGTGATCGAGGGAAGCGCGGGGTTCGTGCTGAGCGTTACCGGCAGCGGCTTCGACGCCGGTTCCGTTATCAAGCTGAACGGGATGGCCCTTACTACAACCACGATGAGCCCGTCGTTCCTGACTGCCCCGGTAACGGCGGCGCAGGTAGCGGCGACGGGACAACAGACCGTCGTCGTTGCGAATGCGGACGGAACAGTGTCGAACCAGCAGACACTCACCATCGCTCAAGCTCCGGTGATCACGTCTCTCAGTCCGGCGTCAGTTGCGACAGGTAGTGCAGCCTTCACGTTGACGGTGCAAGGAACCGGATTCGGACCGGCGGCGGCGATCGAGGTGAACGCGGTTCCCATCCCCACGTCCTCCGTTACTTCCACATCGATGAGCGGTGTTGTTCCCGCCTCTCAACTCGCGGCTGCTGGACAGCTCAGCGTCCTCGTAACCCCCGGCGGAGCAGGCCAAAATTCCAACGCGCAGACGCTGAGCGTAGTGACTACGCCGGTAATAACCATACTTGAGCCATCCTCAGTGATCGCGGCGAGCCCGGCGTTTACGCTGACAGTTCAAGGGAGCGGATTCGTTTCCGGTGCAGTGGTCAATGTGAATGGCGCAGCGGCGCCCACCACGTTCATAAGCGCGACGCAGCTTTTGGCGCAGATTACCGCGGCGCAAATTGCGAACGCTGCGCAATTAACCATTGGTGTCAAGAGGCCCGATAACACAGCCTCCAATACCTTGGCGCTGACCGTCGCCGCGGCACCGGCGATTACCTCGATCGCCCCGGCGACAGTCACGGCGGACAGTGCGGCGTTCACGATCGTTGTGTATGGCAGCGGATTCATGCCTGGCGCCGTGGTCCAGTTGAACGGCCAGGCGCTGAAGACCACCGTGGTCGACAGCGGCCAACTCTATGCCATCGTGCCGAGAAGCGGTTATACGACCGGAGCGGACGGAACATTTGTCCTGTTCTTCGACGACATTTCTGGTTTGAGTCAAGTCAAGACTCTTACCTTCACTCATCCAAGTTATCCGCAAGGGAAGTCGCTGGACGTGACCGTGCTTCGAGGCGCTACGGTTTCCGTCGCCATTGACATGTCCTCGTAAAACCAAAGGAGAATTGCATGCCAACTTACACGTATCCGGGCGTATACATACAAGAAGTCGACACGGGGAATAAACCGATCGAGGGCGTCTCGACGAGCATCGCCGGTTTTCTGGGAATTGCCGAACGCGGTCCGGTTATCGCAACGTTCATCGCGAGTTTCGCGGACTATCAGCGCTCCTTCGGGAGTTACTCCAACGAGCCGATTTCAAACACTCAGGCTTACCTCGCCTATGCCGTGGAGGGATTCTTTTTGAACGGAGGGCAGGAGTGTTATGTAGCTCGAGTGGCCTCGAGCACCGCGCTATTCGCGTCGGTAGCACTCGCCAACATCACGATCCAGGCGGCCGGCCCGGGAACGACGGGAAACAATATCGGATATTGGATCCAACCAGCGGGTATCGCCCCCAGCGATCCGACGATGTTCCGTCTGACGATCCTTTATTACTCGTCGGCGGCCGTGGCCGCTGCGGCAGTCGCCGCAAAAACGGATACCTCCACGGCATCGCAAGTTGAGGTATTCGACAATCTCTCTATCAACCCGCAATCGAGCAGTTACTTTGCCGGAGCGGTGAACAGCGGTTCCAACCTGGTTACGGTTACCGCGACGGGCGCCGGCAACGTCGCGCAGACGGCGGGAATCGCTCTGCTGGGCGGGGCTGGCGGAAAAGCGGGCACGGATGTGGCGTTGGTCCTGGGCGACTTTCAAGGTAGCACCACGGATCCGGCCAATCCCACCGGCCTCGCGGCTCTGAACGCCATCGATAACATTTCGATTTATTGCTGTCCCGATGAACACTTTCTGGACAACGCGGCACCCCCGGCCCCCGGAGCTATCGCCGGACTTTTGCAAGCTCAATGTGAACTTCAACTGGACCGTTTTGCGATCCTGCAATCTGCCCCGAACGCCGGCGTGCCGGCCAAGGTAGTGCCCAGCCAGAACTCGCAGCGCGGCTATTCCGCATTTTACTATCCGTGGCTCAATGTCGCGAATCCCAAAACCGATGTCATCACGCTGATCCCTCCGGGAGGCCACCTTGCCGGCATCTATGCCCGCAGCGACTCGAACTACAATGTGGCGAAAGATCCCGCCAATGAGCCGATTTCCGGTATCCAATCGCTCCAGTTGCCGATCGATAACAATACCCAGGGCATTCTCAATCCGATCGGCGTGAATTGCCTGCGCTTTTTCAAAGGACAAGGAAACCTGGTCTGGGGTGGACGCACCACCTCGCCCGATCCCGACTGGCAGTACATCAGCGTAAGAAGACTTTTCATTTACGTCGAGAAGTCGATCCAGCAAGGCACGCAGTGGGTGGTGTTCGAGCCGAACAGCCAGCCCACCTGGGCGCGCCTGATCCGCAGTGTCAGCGACTTTTTGACCGGCCTCTGGATGCAGGACATGCTGCAAGGGGCGACCAAGGACCAGGCGTTTTTCGTGCGCTGCGACACCACCACGATGACTCAGACCGATATCGACAGCGGGCGTCTCATCGCAGTGATTGGAATCGCGCCGGTGAAACCCGCTGAATTCGTGATCTTCCAGATCGGCCAATATACCGGCGGATCGACCGTGACCGAGAGTTAAGAACAAATCATTCAGGAGATAACCAATGGCACAGAGGACCGACCCTTACGCGCAATTTAACTTCTTGATTGAAATCGACGGCGTGGTGCAAGGAGGTTTCAGCGAATGCAGCGGACTGACCTCCGACACTAATGTCATCGATTACCGCGAAGGCAATGAGAAGCAACTGACGGCGCGGCGTCTGCCGGGGCTGATGAAGTACAACAACATCGTCCTGAAGCGCGGCTACACGGCCGACACATCGCTTTGGACATGGCGGCAGACGGTGGTGGATGGCAATATCGACCGCACCAGCGGAACTATCGTTCTGATGGATGACGCCCGGAATCCCGCGCTGAGCTGGAATTTTCGCGAGGGCTGGCCCTGCAAGCTCGAAGGCCCTGGTTTGAACGGTAAGACCAGCGAAGTCGCCATCGAAACGCTGGAGATTTGCCACGAAGGAATAGAGCTCGCGAGTTAATCCGAGCCTGAAGGGGCCGCGCTATTTCCACCTACACCACTCCCGGGATCTATCAAGCGCCAGCACCGGCGCCGGTGGATATTCGTCTGGTGAGAACGGATATCGTCGGATTTTTCGGTTTCACCGAACGCGGCCCCCTGCTCGATCGCGCCACCACCGATCCGAGCGAAATGCAAGCGGCGGCGGTGAAACTGACGTCGTGGAACGATTTTCGGCTCGTGTTCGGCGGATACCTGAAGAACGGGTATCTGGCTTACGCCGTGCGAGGATTTTTCGCGACGGGAGGCACCACCTGTTACGTCGTCCGCGTCGGCGCCTCGAGCACGCCCGCCGCCACGGCTGCGTTGCCTCTCCCTGCCGCTATTTCGCCAGCGGTAATCACCTATACCAGCGCCGCGATTACGCCAGGACAGACCCAGATCCAACTCGACTCCTCCGACGTGGTTAGTCCCGGCGATGTGATCGCGATCGGCGATCCTCTGGATGGAGAGTGCGTGTCGGTCGCCACCGTGGTCAACGACCAGGCGATTACCACACAGCCTCCGCTGGCATCGGGATATGACTCGGGTGTGCCGATCTATGCAGTCAATGGCTCCATCCTTAGCTCCGCTGTGAGCGTCGGCGCAGTGAGTCTGCCGGTAGCAAACGCCGCCTTGTTCAACCCCGGCGATCTGGTCGGCGTGGAGGGCGGCGGAGTAAGCGAGGTCCGCGTCGTCACGGGAACCGCGGCGGGAACCGTTTCGATCGGGCTTCCTTTGGATTTTAGCCACGGCGCAGGGTCGGCGATCCGCCTTTTCCCGGCGGCGCTGACGGTGACGGCGCAGAGCGCGGGGGCCTGGGGCAACGGGATTCAGTTGGAGATCACGCCCCTCGATCCAGGCGACGCCGTAACCCACTTCGCGCTGCGAATCACAGTCGACCAGGGGGACGATCCACTCCAACCGGTTCAAGAGGAATTCTATCCGCTGCTGTCTATGGATCCCAACGATCTCTCATCGCCGACGCCGATCTATGCGCCGGCTGTCTTAGCGGCGTCGCAAATTATCTACGTCCAAGCCGCGCCTGTGGCAGTGGGCGCACCAGTGACTCAATTGCTGGTAAAAACTGGACCGCTCGCGACGGGCAACGCCTATCTGCAAGGCGGCTCGGACGGAACGGATGCGGGCTCAGTGTCAACGGCCGATTTTCAGGCGGCGCTCGATGTGCTCGGGATGATCGATGAAGTCGCGATTCTGTGCTGCCCCGATGCCGTCGGTCCGCCGCCTCCCAAGCCGGCGAATTTTGTGGCCCCCGCCGCTGTCGCGTCGTCGCCTTGTAGCGGGCAGTCCACCGCCGCGGCCCCGCCTCCGGCGCCGCCCCCGATTGCCGGTCCCGCGTGGTCGGCCACTGCGATCCAGCAGGCGATGATCGCGCAGTGCGTGCAATTGCAGTATCGTGTCGCGGTGCTCGACACCCCGATGTCGACCCTGGTAGCCGCTGGGTCGAATAATGTCACCTCGATGCAACCCAGCCAGGTGCAGACATGGCTTGCGAACCTGGGAGTGCCGCCAGCATCGGCGAAGTTCGCAGCGGTTTACTATCCGTGGATCAAGGTTCCCGATGAACTGGGAGTCCAGGGCCCGAACCGCACCATCCCTCCCAGTGGTCATGTGGCTGGCGCCTATGCGTACACCGACAATCAATTCGGCGTGCAGAAGCCTCCGGCGAACGTGGAGCTTCAATTCATCGCCGACGTTGACGTGGACGTAACGGATCAACAGCAGGGTTTTCTGAACCCCGCCGGGATCAATGCAATTCGCCCGATTCCCGGCCGCGGAATTCGCGTCTGGGGCGCGCGCTCGATCTCTTCGGACAGCGACTGGATCTACATTCACCGGCGCCGCCTGATGTCGATGATCGAGGATTCGGTCGAAAAAGCCAGCCAATGGGTGGTATTCCAGCCGAACGACGACAACCTCCGCCGGATGCTGACGCATTCACTGAACACGTTTCTGCGCGCGATCTGGCTCACCGGAGGATTACAGGGCACCGTCGCGACCGATGGGTATTTCGTCAAATGTGATAGCACCAACAACCCGCAGGCATCTGTTGATGCGGGACTGTTGATCTGCCAGGTGGGAGTGGCGATCGCCGCACCCATGGAATTCCTGGTATTCGAAATGCGCCGCTCGGTGGCAGGTTCTCAAGTGGTGGAGGCTTAGCGGATGGGAACCCTGCGCATCGATCCATTAGGAGCCTACAACTTCTATTTGACGCTGCTCGACTCGCAATCGGTGGCTGGGTCCCTGATCAGTGTAGCTGTGAATTACTTCGTGGCCGGGTTTTCAGAATGTACCGGCGTAGACGCAAGCTTCGAAGTCATGCAGGTCAAGGAGGGAGGCTTGAATACCCACGTGTGGCAATTGCCGGTGCGGGCTTCGCACTCCAATATCACGTTGAAGCACGGCGCCATCTATGCCTATGACGACTTGTGGGATTGGCACTACGGCTGGGTACAGGGGCAGGGAACACGCAAAGACGGGCTGATCGTGCTGAACGACAACAGCGGAACGCCGGCCAAGATTTGGAAGTTCAAGCGCGGAATTCCGGTGAAGTGGTCTGGACCTTCGCTGAATGCATCGCAGAACAGTGTCGCGATTGAGTCCTTGGAGATCGCCCATGAGGGCCTGGAGATGGAGTTAGGGAGTTAAGTACGTGGCGGATGAACCGAATCAGGTCGCGATCAACGAAGTACGCACCGACGTCGTGGTCACCGAGGGCGTCGGTCCCCTGAGCAGGGCCGATGTACAGCGGCTGGTTTCGCTGGTGCTGGAACAAGTTCGCCGGGAGCAGGACTTGAATTCACAAAGACAGAAAGACACTTCCATTGACAACCGGGTGTACCCCCCGCACGTGAGATAGCAACCATGGGAATCGCGAAGTTAACCATCATTACCGAAGACGGTCAAACAATTCAGGCGTCCTACTACAATCCCGAGAAGTATTCGGTAACCAAGACCGTTCAGTATGCCGAAATCGGCATTCCCGGGTTGGATGAACCGGTGCTTCAGTTCATACGGGGGCAGAACGAGAAAATCACCTTCGACTTACTTTTCGATACTACCGAGCAAGGCATGACCGGGCTGGTGACGGACGTCCGCAATTTGACGCGCCCCGTCTACCAGTTGTTAAAAGTGAACACCGCGACACATGCCCCCCTGCGGTTTCAGATCAACTGGGGCAACGCGGGACCGCTGATGGCGCAAGGCACTACTTCGTCATTGTGCGTCCTCGAAAGCATGACTGAGGAGTTCGGCCTTTTCGCGCCCACCGGCGAGCCGTTAAGGGCCAAGTTGACTCTAACTGTCCGGATGGCTTCGACGGTGAAGTTGCAGTACACCGAAACCACGCGCAATTCACCGGACCATACCAAAATCGTGATGGTCGGCCGCGGGCAGCGGCTCTCGGACATAGCCTACCAGGAGTACGGCGATCCAACCCAGTGGCGCCCCATTGCGGACGCCAATCAGCTAGCGAATCCGCGCTTCCTCGATCCTGGCACCACTCTGATTGTCCCGGCCCTCACTGGAGGAGGTTCATAGTATGGGCAGCTCTCCCATCGCGGTTCAACCGGGCACACCCGCAACCAGTCTTCGAGAGTTAGATGACTTCTACGTCCCGGCGTACCGTGTAGCGTTGAAAGGAAAGAATCAGCCCCAACTGCAACAAGACATCCTCAGCGTTAGCTATCGTGACAGTCTCACCGATGTCGATTCGGTCGAACTGGTGGTGGATAACTGGGACCCTGGCGATCCGATACCGAACCAGGCGGTGCAAGGGTCTTTCCGCTATCACAACACCCATACCTTCGACCCGTGGCAGGACATCCAGGTTTGGATGGGCTACTACCGTAAGGGCGCCGACAATCTGAAGTTGATGATGACGGGCGAAATTGTCACCATGGCGCCTAGTTTTCCCGCCTCCGGAGGCTCGACCTTGAACGTCCGCGCCTTAAACCTGCTGCATCAATTTCGAACCCAGCAGAAGACACGTGAGTTTACCGGTAAGACCGACTCTCAGATCGCGAAGTTGATCGTGGATGATATCAACACCGATATCAAGAAGAAGCTGACACACATCCAGATTCAGATGCTTCAGCAGGAAGTGGACGACAACATCCAGAACAACCGGGAAAAGCCCATACCGTTTCTTGAAATGCACAATCAATACCCGATTGTGTTCTTGATGCAAAGGGCGCGCGACACCGGATATGACATCAGCTTCGACGACGTAACAGACGACACCACCGATATGCGCACCATCACGTTCCACTATCGCTCCAGCACCGCTGTGCAAAAGCCGACTTACATTCTTCAGTGGGGCAAATCGCTGATCAGTTTCGAACCGACACTTCAGACTGCGAAGCAGGTGGGGTCGGTAACTGTAAATGGATGGAATGTGCAAACCAAGAAGCCGATTTCGCAAACGGTAACGCGCGCGGACCTGGTGCAGGCCGGCGACAAAGTGATCGCTCCGGAAGACTTAAGCGTCACGGAAAACTCTCTTTCGCAAAAGTTGGAAATCGTGGTCGATCGCGGATTCAAAGACCCCGATGAGGCTAAGAAGGTTGCACTGAAGACTCTCAGGCAGCTCGCTCAGGGTCTGGTTGAGGCAAAAGGAAAAACCATCGGTCTCCCGGATCTGCGCTCAGGAAACAAGGTCAATATCTACATGAAACCGGGAGACAATCAGACTCCGCCACCCGCGAATAAAGACCGGTTTTCGGGTACTTACACGGTTACCTCAACAACGCACACGCTCAACGAGAGTGGCTATACGACGGATTTCACGGCACGCATGGAGCCGCAAGTGAGCAGTTAAAAAGGGGACGCTATGGCAATTGTGAATGGAGTAGTAGTCGGGATAGTGACCGCGGTCGACGTGGGCCAAGTGAAGCTTCACTTTCCCTGGCTCGATGACCAGCACGAGACCGACTGGGTGCGGATTTCGACAATGATGAGCGGTGGAGGAGTGGGATCGTTCTTCATGCCGAACGTTCAGGATGAAGTCCTGGTCGCCTTCGATCACGGCGACACCCGCTTTCCCTATGTGGTCGGGTTCATGTGGAACGGGCAGGACTTGCCGCCCGCGACCGATGTCCGCGACCGGAAGCTGGTATCGAAGAACGGGCACATGATCCAGTTTCTCGATTCAACTCCAACCAACGGAAGCAGCGGAGCCCTTGTGATTCAGGACGCAAATGGAAACCGCATCAGCCTGTCCGATGGCAAGATCGTGATCTCCAGCAAGCTGATGATTGAGATCCAGGCTCCGCAGATATATTTCCAAGGTCCGGACCTTGACCCGGACGGGGAAGGTCCTCCGCAGAATTCCTATAAGCGCCGGCTTCTTCCCAACACGAATACTATCTAGGACCATGCCGAGCATCGATATTGCCATCTCGCCGGATCTGCAAAAAGCGTTCCAGATACCGCCGTGTTCGCAGCTCACCCTGCCGTCTCCATCGCCGCTCAAGATCACCCTGCCCACCGGCGGGACCCTCAACGCTTTCTCGGACTTATCGAAGGGTATTCCCAGCGATTGTTCGCTCACCTTCAGCCTGATGCTGCAAGTGGCTCCCTTTCTCGCAAGCACAGAATGCTTACTGAAGGTATTGGGTTTGATCGGCCCCCTGATCGAAGTGATCAAGGGCATCCCAAACCCCATTAAGTTGGCGGAAACGGTTCCCAAATTCCTGCAAGCCGCGGAAGCTGTGATGCCGTGCGTCGCCGTCGTGACCGGTCTTGGAATCATCCCCTTCATCAAAGACCTGCTTTGTCTGATCATCAAAGCGCTGAACTGTTTCCTAAGTCAGATGAAGTCTCTGATCGGTGTCATGAGTTCGCTCTCGCTGCAACTTTCAGCGGCGCAAGCGAACGGAGACACTGATCTTATCAATGCCATCCAGTGCGAGCAGCAGAATATGGCAACTCTCGCTTCCAGCACCATGAACTCGCTCGAACCCATCGGCGTAATTCTCCAGCTGGCGGGGACGATTTTTGGAATCGCCGGCATGCAGCCGATCACGCTTCCTTCGGTTGGCTCAGCCACCGATCTACAGTCTCTCAACACCGTGCTCGAAACGATTCAGGGCGTGGTCGGCACGTTACAGATAGCGGCCGATGCGCTGGGAGGATGTGGCTCGTGAACGGCTCCGATATTATCGGCCAAGGTTGGAGTTTTCCGATTAAGGTGAACGCCAACGGCGGACTGGACTGGTCCAGTGGAGCGGATCGCATCCAGACCGCGATCTGGATCATTCTCTCAACCTCGCCAGGGGAGCGCGTCATGCTGCCCGAGTTCGGTGCCGGAATTAAAGACTACGTGTTCCAATCCAACAGCGCCTCCCTGCGAAATCAATTGGTAGGTGAGATCCAGAAAGCGTTGACGCAATGGGAGCCTCGCATTCAACTTGTGTCAGTGACTGCCACTACTTCGCCCGATCAAGACAGTCTGGTTCTGATCTCCATCGACTATCAGATCAGAGACACCAATGAGCTTTACAACATGGTCTACCCATTCTTCCTGCAAGAAGGAACCGTCTAATGCCGCTGCCCAATATAGTCCTCGACGATCGCACCTACGACGATTTGACCGCGGAATTGCAGCGCCGCATCCCCGCATACACGCCGGAATGGACTGACTTCAACGAGAGTGATCCGGGCATAGCTCTGATCGAGCTTTTTGCGTGGCTTGCCGAACTGCTGGTCTACCGGGTCAATCAGATTCCCGACAACGCATACGTCAAGTTTCTGCAAATGATCGGTATCCAATTGAACCTTCCGGCAGCCGCGCAAACATACCTGACCTTTACCTTGACTTCCTCGAATCTGCCAACCGCGGTGACTATCCCCGGGCAAACTCAAGTCAGTCTTTCGAATTCGTCGGGCGGCGCGCCGGTGATCTTCGAAACCACCGATAACCTGAATGCCGTGGGCGCCAGTCTGGTCGCAGTGCAATATTTCGATGGCACCCGCTACACGGTCGTCAACAACTTCAATCCCACGGACGGCACTTCGTATCCAGTGTTCGGTCCACAGCCGCAGGCCGGCTGCGCCTTATACCTGGGCTTCGATGGCGCCTATCCGGCAGATCCTGCGGAGGAAGCCCTCGAGTATCCGTTGACGATCCTGGTAGCGACGGTCGGCGGGGGAGACGTGCAAGGCGGCCCCCAAAATCTTCAGAACCTCTCGCCGCCAATTAACGGCGTGTTGGAGTACTGGAACGGCACCACTTGGCAAAGCGTGACCATCGTGACCGATGGAACCAAGAACCTCACCCAAAACGGCGTGATTATGTTTAACGCGCCATCCGGTTGGACCGCGACTCTATACGGTGCGTTGAAGAAGAGTTCCGACACTCCTCTGTTTTGGATGAGGTATCGCATCGCTCAGGTGCTTGGCTCGGGTTATCAGACGTCTCCGCAGTTAACCAATATATTCACCAACACCATCTCAGCGATTAACTCGGTGACGGTTCAAGGTGAACTGATCGGCGCAAGTAACGGCATGCCGAATCAGACTTTCCAGATTTCTAACTTTCCGATTCTCAAGGACCCTTCGTCGACCGGTATCGTAGCAGTGAATGAAGGCTCTGGCTACACAACATGGACCGAAGTCCTCGACTTCGCAGCTTCGGGCCGCAACGATACCGTATACACACTGGACTATTCCACCGGCCTGGTCGGCTTCGGCGACGGCGTGAACGGTAAAATCCCGCATTGGCTATCGTCCGATGGAACGAACCGCCCGGCCGCTGATCTGCCGAACATTCAGGTGACGGAATATCACTATGGCGGAGGATCGGTGGGTAACGCTGGCCCTGGTACGATCACGAATCTCGAAAAGGCGATCCCGTTTGTCGCAAGCGTAACCAATCCCGTTCCATCCCAGCTCGGCGCGGACGAAGAGACGGTCGCCCATGCCGAAGACCGCGCTCCGCTGGCGCTCCAGACTCAGTCGCGCGCTGTTTCCGTCAATGACTTCATCTATTTTGCCAAGCAGACTCCGGGTGCGGGGATTCAAAGGGCTACCGCGCTGCCGCTACAGCGTCCGCAAACCCAAGTCGTGCGCGCCAGCGATGGAACCGTCATTGTGCCACCGCCCGCTCCCGGAGTTGTGACGGTTCTCGTGGTCCCCGACGGCCCCAATCCGCTGATGCCTGTAGCTACCGCGCAGACACTCGCTGCCGTAGCCGCGTATTTGGATCAGTACCGGCTGCTTACCTGCGAGCTCCACATTTCCACTCCGGTTTACCGGCTGGTCGAGATTGAAGCGAACGTCATTGTGAATCCGAATGCGCTCTCCGGCCAGGTGCAGACGGCGCTCGAAACGACGCTTCTGAATTTCTACAATCCGCTCACCGGCGGACAGCAGGGCACCGGATGGGATTTCGGCGGCACTATTTACGTCTCTGACGCGTACGGCCAAATCCTGGGCGTAACCGGCGTGCAGCGCATCGAAGGCTCCGTGAAGATCTTCGTCGACGGAGTGCAACAGCCACAGGATCAGGACATCACTCTTCAGCCATTCGAGCTGGTCTACTCCACCAATCACACTTTGAACGTGAGCTACGCGCAATGATACCGGAGCGCAACAATTACTGGCTGCTCGATTCCGTTGCCGGATGGCAGATCGCGGCCGACTCCACTACCGGCGTCGTCTATACAGCCACCGAAGGCGATATCACTCTCGACCCGTTGCCGGGCGGCGCGGCTCTCTTGTCAAACGCGTTAGTGAACGGAATCGAATGCCCGGTAGCTCTTGCCGGAAACAAGAATGGCAACGTGTTTGTTCTGGATGGAGCCTCAGACCGCGTATCGCGCCTGGACCTGCAAGCGCAGCGCGCCCGTCGCATCCACGCATTCGGCGGCCGTGGATCGAAACTGCGCGAGTTCAAGTCGCCGCGTTCACTAACCGTTCTTCCTTCGGGCTCGATCGCCGTGGCCGACACCGGAAACGGCCGTGTGCAGTTGTTTTCCGCTGCTCCGCACGCGCTGCTGCAAGTGTGGGCAGGCATGAAGCCGTGCGCGGTGGCCAGCGACCACTGCGGCATCGTCTACATCCTCGATCGCAAAACGCGAAGCATTCTTCGCGTCCGCGCGAGCGGCGATTGGCTGGAGCCGATGGGCACGGGTGTCTTAACAGATCCGGTGGAACTGGCCGTCGCGGCCGATCAGACCATCGCAGTCGTGGATGGCCGCGGCTCAAACGCCGCGATTGTGATTTTTCCCCCGGACGGTGGCAAGCCCATCAAACTGACACTCGTTCAGCTACCTCTGTGTCTCGCGTTTGACGATACCGGCAATCTGTATTGCGGAACTGGAAACGCCCTCATTTCGAAGGTGCAGCCGGATGACACGGTGCCGGATGGCTGGTCTCTCGGTGGCGACGGAGTCAGTGACCTGGATGGATCGGTGGTTAAGGTTGCTTGGATCGATGGTCAAGGCCTTTATGCGATTCTGGCCTCCGCCACAGCCGGAACCGCTCCTGTTTTGTTCTCGATGAATCCGGCAGGAGCTTACAGTCCTACCGGCACCTTTGTCACGCAATCGCTCGAGAGCAATATCGAAACCTGCTCGTGGCATCGTGTGCAGGTCGTGGGAACTGTTCCAGCGGGAACCAGCGTCACCATTCAAAGCTCCACCAGCGAAGCTTATGACTCCGGTTTCAGCCCGTTTCAAATGTGTATGCAGGCGACGGGTGACAATCCGGACTGTCTCGTGCAAAGCCCTCCGGGACGCTATCTGCAACTGCAATTCACCTTGACCTCCAACGGTACGGCGACACCGCAGATTCACGCCCTCAAAGTCTATTTCCCTCGACAGAGCTATCTGCAATATCTGCCCGCCGTCTTCCAGGATGACAATCAAAGCCGCCTATTCCTGGATCGATTTCTGTCGGTGTTCCAAACCACATTCGACAATTTCGATACCTTTCTCGACGACCTTTGGCAGTTGTTCGACCCTTACCTCACACCCGATAATGTCTTCCCATGGCTCGCCGCGTGGCTCGCCCTCCCGCTCGATCCCAGCTTGACAGACGCCAAGAAGCGCCAGCTATTGAAGACTGCGTTTCAGTATTACCAGATTCGCGGTACGCCGGCCGGCCTGCAACAGGTGGTTCAAAGCTATACCGGGGTAACTAACGTTCGTATCCTGGAACATTGGAAGTTACGAAACTGGACCTCTCTGCCGCTCACTGGCGGATTGAGCCAAGGCGCCCGACTGTGGAGTCACAATTTGTACGCGCGCCTCCAGTTAGGAGTTTCCTCGCAGGTTGGCTCCTTCAAGCTCACCAATGCGCCTCAGCCCGCGTCGGAACCGGATGACTGGGGAGCAAATCAATTCAGCCTGATGTTTCCCGCGAATCCGTATACGGCCGCCGCCACAGTAGCGTCTGTGGAGAAGATTGTGGAGCGTGAAAAGCCGGCGTACACGCAGGAATTTCTGTGCCCCATCTATCCCCGCCTGCGGGTCGGCGTGCAAGCGACGCTCGGAGTGGATGCCTACGTTGGCAAAACCAACTCCGTTGTGCTGGGCAAGCTGGCCACCTTGAGTTATGACGCCGTCCTGGGACCCTCTCAAGCGGACAAGGATCGGCAAGCATTAGGGCTGAGTCCCTATCCGCGTCTCGGAGTGGACGCGAAGATTCTGTGAAGGAGCGAAGTATGGAAGCCACGAAAAGCAGTTCTGGAACGGCGGCGCAGGCCGCCAATACATGCGGACCCTGCGATATCCCCGGGTTCTGCCGAAGCTATTTCTACACCGGCAAGCTCCTCACCGAAGGCGACCTCAATCGCGATCAGCGTTATCTCATCGACAAGTTTCGTTTGCATCACGTCGCCCTGCATGGGTGGGGAGTCGTGTGCGGCTTGATGGTGCGGCCGCATCCGAATTGTGTGGATCGCGTGGTGGTAACAGCGGGCCTCGCATTGGACGATTGCGGAAGAGAGGTCCGGCTTGCAAAGGATTGCGTCGTCATGCTGCCGAAACCGCCCGCGCCCGTTCCCGACCCCTGCCCGCCGGACCCTTGCGGCGAGGACGGCGATGACTCGGACCAGTCTCCGCGGGAGCAGCCCAGACAAACCTACTATCTCTGCATTCGTTACGAGGAATGCAAGGAAGACTTCATGCCCGTGGTGTTCAGCGATTGCTGCGGCTCGCCCACCATGCCCAATCGCGTGTGCGAATGCGCGGCCATCGACATCACCATTGAGGAACCCTCCTGCCTCAAGGAAATCCAGGAGCGCCGGTGCTGCCGGGACGACCAGCATTGTCATGAGCTATGGGAACGCCTCCCGGAAAAGTGCCCTCCCTCAGGCAGCGTCTGCTGCATCCCCCTGGCCGTCATTCGCGACTACGAGAATTGCGAATCGCTGCGCGAGGAGATGATCGACAACTCCATCCGGCCCATCGCACCCAGCGTGGAGCGGCTGGAGCGAATGGTCCACTGCCTGATGGACCACATCCCGAAACCTCCGCCGCGGCTCACTCACATCGCCCGGTGCCGCTGGGATCACGATGGAGAATACGGACTCGGGGACTTCCTGCATGAGTTCGTCGGCTCCCACGAATCGCCCCAGGGGTTCGAAATCGAATTCGACCGCCGCGTGCATTCGAAAGGTCTGAACAATCGCACCTTTCAAGCCATGATCGTGCGGGAGACGCCCGAAGGACATGAGCCCAGACACGTCGAGATCGCGCCCGCCCGCGTGATCCGCAGCGAGGACGGGCGCCGCTGCATCCTGCACATCGATCCCGAATACGCCCGCCGCCACCTGCATGAGTGCAACTTCGACGTCATCGTCACCCTGCGTTGCGACAAGGTGATCGACGAGAACGGTCTCCCCGTGGACGGCAACTTCCTGGCGTCCTTGCGGGAAGACGAGGACCGCGATTACATGATGCGGTATCCCTCCGGAGACGGCGTCCCGGGTGGCCTGTTTGAAAGCTGGATTCGCGTCAGGCGGCAGAAGTAAGTCCCGAGGGGAGATCACCATGAACAATACACAGTCGAACAAATCGAGCAAAGGGACGCAGACCGGCGCGACGACGGCTTCCACCTCGACTTCCACTAGCACCAGCTCGACTCCGTGCGGATGCGGATGTGGTTGCGGATGTCACGGCCACGCCTCCGGATGCTGCAAGCTGACCTGCTTTGAGCGGCCCAGTTATTTTTGCGGACAACTGCTGTCCGATGCCGATCTGACCTTGCAGGAAAATTATTTTCGCGAGAAAAACAAACTGTATCACCGGGCCCTCGACGGCTTTGGCGTAGTCTGCGGCTTGCGCCTGCGGTGCGACGCCAACTGCCAGGGACGGATCGCCATCGGGGATGGATACGCCATCGATTGCTGCGGCAACGATCTGGTCGTGTGCGAGCCTCGCAGCTACGACGTAATCGGCGAACTTCGTAAACGAAAATGGCTGATCGATCCGCAATGGGATCCCTGCCAGGGCGATAGCGATCGCGAACGCGGTTGCATCGTCAGACAGTGTTTCTACATCGGCATCTGCTATTCGGAAGAACCGGCGGATTACGTCACTCCGTACACCACGGATTGTTCTCCCGCGCCGGGACCGTGCCAGCCGACCCGAATCCGCGAAGGCGTCCGCTTCGAAATCTACGATAAACTTCCGGTCCGTCCGAACCCTCTGACCGAAATGGAGAAGCGCATCGAGTGCTGCTTCCGCGTTTTCCGCGAAGGACAATTCTCCCGCGGGCTGGAAAGCATCGCAGCCCGCATTCTTCGGGCTGTAAAGTGCCCGGACGTCGCCCAGACCGAGCCGAGAGAAGAAGGAAAAGACGAATATCAAGACGCAGTGGCCGTATTCCGCGAATGCCGGGCGCTCTTTCTTTATGAATTGCGCACCTGCCCCGATCCGTACAACTGCAATCTGGAGCACGAAGTCTCGAAGCTCCGCGCACCCGGCGGCCCGAACGATCCGGATGCGCTCAGCGCCAACGAAGCCTTCACCCGCCTCTTCGAACTGATTCAGAAGCACGTGTTCGGCTGTGTTCTGAATGAGCTCGCCTTCTCCTGTCCGGATCCGCCGGAGAATTGCTGCGTCCTTCTGGGCAGCGTCGAGATCGAGAACGGACGCCTCACCAGAGTCATCAATTATCCTCGCTGGTATTTATGGTGCTTCGCCAACTTCTTCGAAGTCCTGATCTACACCATCGCCACCGATGCGGCGTGCGGGCAAAAAGAAGAGGATGAACCCGATCGCGAACGGAAAGGCGATGGCTGCTGCCCCACCTTCCAGGTCGACGTCTGCGAATTCCTGCATCTGTTTCAAGCCGACCACCGCGCGGCGGAGTTTGCCGCCAGTTCATCCATTCAAGCCATCAAGTCGATGTTCGCCTCCATGACCAGGGGGTTCGACTTCATGAACCCGCACCGCTTCTCGCCCCAAGTGCTTCGGGGCAAGTCCGCCGATCGCGCCATGAGCCTCGCCAAAAAACTGAATTTCGATCTCGACGCCTTCGATCAACCCGCGCCCGCGGAATCGGATCCCATCAGTGCCTTGCTCGAAAACATGCTCTATAACGGGCGCGGTCCGATGGTGATCGAAACCAAAGAGGGCAACGTGTCTCGCGCCACCAGGTCGATGGGCGGATCGGCGCGCGCCGTCGGATCGTACTCCTACGCCGATATAGAAGAGTTGTTCAACCAGAAAAACGCCTCCGGCGATGTATCCGCGCGCCTCGAAAAACTCGAATCCCAGATTCGCACTTTAATGGGCAACACGCCCCCGCCGCCCGAAGGAGGTTCGCATGAGTCTAATTGACCGCGTTCGCTACTACGACGGCGAATTTCTGCGTGCCTTCGACTTCGCGGACGAGCAGACCTATCACCTGGAGATGCGGCGCAGACTGAACCGCTACCTCCATCTCTACGGCATCGTCCGCGGTCTGGACCTCTCCAAATCGAACGATGGCAGCGTAACCCAAATCACCATCACCCCCGGCGTTGCCATCGACGCCTTCGGCCGCGAAATCTACGTATTTGCGGGTTACACCTTGGGCGACGCCGACATAACCGCGAATCGTTTGACCGCCACGACCTACGATGTCTGGCTGCGTTATAACAAAACCCCCAGCACCCCTCCCTCAGCGGGCTACGGTGTGTGCAATCAGGCGAATCAGTATACCCGTTGGACCGAATCCTTCAGCGTCGTTCTTCTCAAGAGTCCGTCAGCGCCGTTCACGAATCCCGCATTCACCGATCAAGACTCGGACGACCCTTCTCAGGATGGCGTCGGAGTCTTCCTCGGAACAGTGCAAGTGAATCCAACCTCTACCACCGCCCAGTTCGACAACCCGCAGCTCGATAAGCGGCACTTTTTAGGCTTGATCGCGCAGCGGATTCACGCCCCCTTCGGATACGATGCGCCGGTCACAGCCACCAGCGGCGGTCCCCTTCCCATCCTCACCCAGCAGGGTCCGAGACATCCTCCGGTGTCGCTCGAAATCGAGCCGAATATCTTCGCCCGCAGAAATCTGATCCTCGGCCAGGATTTCGACATGACCGGAGCGAACACCAGCTTCAAGGCGTCGCAGCCCACGCAAACCACCGGAAACGCCAAAATCGCCGGCAACCTTTTCGTCCAGGGCAATGTTTATTCGAATACCACCGATCCGAAAACCGGCTTCCCCGTCTGGATCGACATTCCTTCTTATATAAGCCAACTGGTGCAACAGTCCGCTCCGGATGTGCAGGTAAATGTCGCGACCATCTCGCCCGTGCCCGTCACCTCCAGCGTCGCCTTCCCTGGTTACGCGAGCGCCACCACCCCCATCTCAGTGACTTCGGCCCTCCCCAAAGTCAGTACCTTTGTCTCCTTCGCGTTTGTCTCTCAATTCGAATTCGATACGCAGACCAACGTGAACAGTCTCGGAGGCGCGCAGGTCCAGCTCTCGATCAATTCCGTAGTTCCGACGCTGCCGCCTTCCGGAAACAACTGCACGACCAATGTCACCTGGATCGCTGGACCGGCCACGGGCGTTTTTTCGGCCATCGCCAATTTCCAGATAACCGCGGTCTTCATCTGCTTCCCGTAATTTTATGGGTCTCCGCATTGCCCGATTCGCCACCACGTGCCATGTTCCGCCGTCTCACGGTCCGAAGGCCGGACTGGTGGACCGCCTCGCGCGTGGACGCTTCGCGAAGGATCTGGGCGCTCATCTGGGCCCCAGCCTCGCGCGGCAACCGGCGATCGTTCGCATCCGTAAACTTTCCCTTCGCGTGGTGATTCCAGGACCGGAGATGAACGAAGAATCGCTGTCCCGTGCATGGACGCAGGCCTTCGGCAAAGCGTTGTTCACCGCCCTGCAATACCCCTCGGGAGCAGCGCCGATTGAACTCTTCCGAGCCGACTCGCTCACGTCTTACCTCGCCGGAGCCATCCGCGACCTCTTGCAGGGAGTCGCCCGCTCCCAGTGGTATTACGCGGAATTCGCGGAGATTTTCGAACGTAGCGACCCACAGGCAGCCTTGACTCTGCTCTGTAAATGGCCGCGCCACACCCTTGCGATCCTAATCGAGCTGGCGCGAACAGGCGCTCTCGAATCCTTGTTTGCCCGGCTTGACGATCTGGCCTTCGAAACCATCTTCCAGTCGCTCGCCACCCCCGAAGACGCAGAAGTTTCACTTTCGACCGCGGATCTCATCTTCGCGGCCCGCTGTGTTCAACGCGATCTTTCCGCGAAACTTTCAACGCTCCGTTCGCGCCAATACTCTCTCCGCCTCTTCGTCGACTCCTGGCGCGCCGGAGACCGCCAGCTCCCCGCGCGCTCTCTCCATCACGCCCTCGGCGCATTGTGGCTTCTGATCACCGCCCGCCGGCCTCCCGGCGATAGCGTGCCCGCTAGTCTCCAAGGTTTATTCGCCGATCTTCACGAAAACGAAGCAAACATGAAGCGCCTTTCCGCGCCCATATCGAAATTGCTCGCCAGCCTCGCCAATGAGATGCGGCTCCGCCCCCAATCGCCCCGCCTGGCCGATCTGTACCAGCGCATCGCCGGCCTTCGTGTCCAGTTCAAAGTGCCGTTCGAGCCCGCCATCGCGCCGGCCCGCACACTTGCGAGCGATTGGTGCGGGCTCTTTTTCCTCACTCCCATCCTGAACCGCCTCGGTTGGATCCACGCCTGGAGGCGAACCAGTCATTTTCGGGAGGGCGGCGTATCCTCTCTGCTCGCCGGCATCGCGCTCAGCATCGCGGGAAAATTCGACACCCAAGCACCAGATACAGATCCCGGAATCGCCCTCTTTGCCGGCTATCTCGAAGATCTGAATCCTGAGCGCCTGCGTAGCTTGCTGAATCGATATCCGCAGCCGGCGCGTGACGACGTCCTGAAAGCGGCGCTACCAACCGCCGAACCCGACGCGACCTGGGACACAGTGTTCGACCGCCTAGCCGACGCTCTCATCGCCGAATTCGCCGGCACTCTCGGTGGCTTCCGGCAAGCCGTCCGCGCGAGCATTGTCCGGACGTTCCTTCGGCGCGGCGGCGCCATCCGCATCGACGACCGGTCCATTGTGGTCGTGCCCGACCCTAGTCCCTATCACGTCGTACTCCGCATCGCCGGTTTGGATCGGCCCGTCGAGTCCGTCTCCTGGCTCGGAGGCCGCCGTCTGGAATTCGAAGTGGGGGATCTCTGATGGAACCCTATCGCGATAGCGTGGAGCATCTCACTGATGAGTTGAAGCGCGTCGATCTCATGATCCGCCGCGCCCTCGCCATCGCCAGGGATCGCCATGCGCCCGGTGGCGATGAGTTTCGCGGCCTCGTGATCTCGGAGCCGGAAATCGAATCCCTGCTCGAATCCGGTGAGTTCCTCCTCCACCACTGGCGCAAACAGGACGCGGTCAAGGCGCAGTTGGAGCCCTTCGATCAGAAGCTCGAAGAAACCGACAAGACCATCTTGCAGCGGCGCGACCTGACCGTCAAATCCGGGCGTCGCCTCGCCTTGCCCTATCTCGCCGAAAGATTCGGATTATCGGCGGCGGAAGTGGATCTCCTTCTCATCGCCCTCGCGCCCGAACTGGAGCCTCGCTACGAAACCCTCTACGCGTATCTGCAAGACGATGTTACGCGGCACCGCCCCAGCGTGAATCTAGCCCTGAACCTCATCTGCCGCAGCGACCGCGAAAAGCTGGTAGTGCGCCGCTTCTTTGCGCCCGGCGCGCCCCTCCTCCACTTCCGCATGATCGAGCTTCTCGACGAATCGCACGACCGCGAGCCGACCCTTCTCCGCAAGTTCATGAAGATCGGCGATTCGCTGCTGCGTTTCCTGCTCGATCAACCGCCTACGGCCCTGGCCCTCGGTTCCTACGTCGTGCCGCGTCTCACCATCGACGCCCTGGAAGTCGACGACGCGACCCGCGCGAAATTGACGAACCTGGTGGATTCGCTGGGCCGCGCCGGATTCTCGAACACCGTCGTCCGCGTAATCGCCGAGACTCGCGCCGAACAGGAGTCCGTCGCCGAAGCGCTGGCCCAGGCCTTGCACAGACCTCTCATCAAAGTCCAGGCCGCCGACCTTCAAAGCGATCCGGCCAAGGTCAATGGCTTGGTGCGAGACGCGGCCCTCCTCGATGCCGTCGTCGCCATCCTCGGCGCGGATGTGAGCCTGGCCCCCGCCCCCGACGAACAACCGTCTCCCGCCCAGGCCCCCACGAAGTTCTGGCCCATGCTCGAAAGCGCTCCAGGTCCCATCCTCGCGCTCGGTCCCGCAGCCGCGTTTCCGGATTTGCCGCCGGACGCCCGGATCTGGCGCGTTGATATCGAAGCCCCGGATTTCGATCTTCGCCGCCAAACGTGGGAAAGCGCCCTGGCCGGTGCGCCCAGCGATATCGATGCGAACCGTCTGGCCGATACCTTCCGTTTTGGAGGACCGCAAATCCGGCAAACCAGCACGCTGGCCTATTCGCTGGCCGCCCTGAGGAACCCTTCCAATCCCACCCCGGCCATGGAGGACATGCTCCAGGCCGGCCGCTCCTTGAGCGCCCCGAATCTGACCCGTTTCGCCACCGCGATTCAGCCGCGCTACGACTGGAACGATATCGTTCTACCCGACGAAAAAAAACAGCAGCTCCAGCACATCGCCGCGCGCGTGCGCCATCGCCGCACCGTCCATCGCGACTGGGGTTTCGCCGACAAGCTCTCCCGCGGCAAGGGCCTCAATGTCCTCTTCACCGGCGCTTCCGGCGTCGGAAAGACCATGGCCGCCGAAGTACTCGCCAAGGATCTCTCGCTGGTCCTCTATCAAATCGATCTCTCGTCCGTCGTCAGCAAATACATCGGCCAGACCGAAAAACACCTCAGCGCAATCTTCCATGAAGCGGAGATGAGCCAGAACCTGCTGTTCTTCGATGAAGCCGACTCCCTGTTCGGAAAGCGTACCGAGGTCAAGGATGCGCACGACCGCTACGCCAATCTCGAAGTGAACTATCTGTTGCAGCGCATCGAGCAGTACGAAGGCCTCGTGGTTCTGTCCACCAACCTCCAGCGCAATCTGGACGACGCATTTTTGAGAAGAATGCAGGACGTAGTCGATTTTCCGATGCCCGACGAAACCCAGCGTGAACAGATTTGGCGGCGTCACATTCCCCAGTCCGCGCCCCTCGAAAGCGATATCGATTTCGCCTTCCTCGCCCGCCAGTTCAAACTTACCGGAGGCGTGATCAAGAATGCCGTGATGACCGCCGCATTCCTGGCGGCCGGCAAATCCAAAAAAATCGGCATGGCCGAAATGATCCGGGCCGTCCGCATCGAACTCCAGAAGCAGGGTCGCCTGGTGATGAAGAGCGATTTCGGAAAGTACTTCGATACGGCGCGAACGCCGGCCGAGAAAGAAGTAATGTGAGCGCCGATGAGCCCCGCGCCCGAACCATTGCAGGCAGAGAAAACCACGGCCCCCACGCCCGGCCAGCAGCCTGTCGCGACCCCATCCTCCCCGGCTCAGGGCTACGATTCGTTCGTCGACCGCTTGTTCCAGGGTGGTTCTCCCGCGGACCCTCCTGACGCGCCCGCCCGCTCTTTGCACCTGCCGGGCCTCGCCACGCCCATCCTCCAGCGTGCCCAAAGATCCTATGGAAATCGAGCCTCTCAGCAAATCGTGATGCGCGCCCTCGCCCTCCAGCGGAAGTGCGACTGCGGAGGCACTTGCGACAAATGCAAGGATGAAGAAAACGGACGCGCGCTCCAGCGCAAATCCGCAGGTGGCGTGCAGCCCGAATTTAACGGAATTCCCTCGACGCCCGGAAAGCCTTTGGACGGAGAAACGCGCGCTCCGCTCGAGAATCATTTCGACGCCGATCTGTCCGAAGTGCGTCTCCACACAGAAACCGAGGCTGCGGAATCGGCCAGCAGCCTGAATGCGCGAGCATACACGACCGGACGGGACATCTATTTCGCCGCGGGCATGTACGCCCCCGCAAGCACCGAAGGCCGGCGGCTCCTCGCTCATGAGGTCGCTCACGTCGTGCAGCAAAGCTCGGGCAAGGAGCCGGGCATCGCCGCTAAATCCGATCACGGAGTGAAGATCGGCAATCCCGACGACTTCCTGGAAACGGAAGCCGACCGCGAAGCGCAGGAGTTCATCGGCGGAGCGCACACGCAGGATCCCAACGAGGAGGAACGCAAACGTCTCGATTCATCCCCTCCCGTTCATCGGTCGATCCAACGGGACGTTGAATATATCGACGTTGAAATTGTCGGTCCTGTCAACGCATATACGCCGCCTGGCGGCCGTACTTATACAGTGGGAGAGGCCGCCGCGTCCTTCATCCTGATGGACATCGTCATCCCCCCTGATGATGGCTGGGCGAAGTTCAAGTGGTTCAACTTCGAAACCGGCATGCCCGAAGTCGGTACTTGGGTCGAGTGGGACTTCCGGTATGTCGCGGAAATCGGCGGTTTCCACCCCTTCAGAGAGCTTGCCAAAAGCTTTACCCCCGACCAGTGGAGGGCCATGTGGCCGAATCCAGTCCCCACCATCATGAAGATGTATGAGGAAGGCACGCTGAAGCTGGAGGATGAAGCCGTCCTGTCAACCTATCGCGGGATGGTTCGGACAACGGGCCGAAACGCGCTCGACGAGAATGAAAAACGAATCGACGATTTGTTGAATGCGCCCGACAAGGTCGCTCTCCTGGAGGAATACTCGCGCGGCCTCCTGGAAGCTTCGTTGATCCGCGACCAGCTTGAACGCAGCCTTGCGAATTTCGACAAGGCGTTCGTCGCGCAACAGGGATTCAGTTTTGGCTTGCCCAAGATGGAAGTGAATCTCGATGTCTACCGGCAAGCCCGCATGGCGCAGGAAAAGGCGGAGATTCAGGAGACGCTTGATTCGTGGCGCTCCGCTTTCCCTTTGCTCACTCGATTGCGGACGGAGCAGATTAGCGTCGGCATGGTGGAACTTACGCTGCGCAATGTCAAGCTGAATATTATCGGCGCGCGGGCGGATCTCAATTCGGCGAAACTGGATCCCTGGGAAATGGATCCAGTCCGCCAGAAAGTTGGATCCCTCATTGGCGCTAAGACCAAGGCCGTCGTCGGAGACGAAGATGCAAGCAAGAAGCATTGGGGCTGGGTCAAGATGGGAGCCGGCCTCGTTTTCGGCGTGGCCATGCTGTTCGTTCCCGGCGGTGCCCTCATCGATTTGGCAGTGGGTGTCGCCATGGCAGCCGACGCCTGGGATCAGGCGGAAACAATCGGGCGGGCGGCCAACACCAGTCCGCATGTCGATGAGGGTCTGATGAGCCAGGGCCAGGCTCAAATGGCCAAAATCATGGCCGTGGTTTCCACGGTTCTTGCCGTGGCAGGAGTGGCGGCCAGTGCCTTCAAGGTACTCCGCGTGGCCGGCCGGTTTGCGCAGGTGACCGAAGCGTTCCCCGAAATGGCCGCCGGTGAGCGGATGACCCTGGCGCGAGCGGTGGCCGACAAACCCGATCTGCTGAAGACCCTCGCGGCCCATGGCGGCGATGAAGCCGTCGCGTCCCGGCTCCGCGGCGCTCTGCAAGGAATGGCGGACAATCCCAAGGCGCTCACCAAGGCCCTGGAAGGAATTGGTGAGTTTACCAAGCTGCGCAAAGCCGAATCCGAGGTTTTGAAAGACACCATTAAGTCCGTCGCCGTCGAAGAAGGAAAGCATTTCCTGCGCTTCGACAAAGCCGGCAGGATCTGGATTTGCTCGGAGATTTGTACCGATGCCACCGAAGTCGCCACCAAAGTATTGGGCGGACACAGCAAGATCCTCGCGAATCCCGAAGCCGTGCGCCTGGTTCAGAATCTCGCGGATAATGGCATGGAAGTAGAAGTCATGAGCCAGATCGTTCAAGCGGCGGCTGCGGACAAGAAAGGTATCAAAGATGTTCTCGTCATGTTGGCAAGGCTTCAGATGGCCGACAAAGCGGGTATCCGCGGCGTCAAAGTCGTTCTCTCAGATCTGGCGCAGGGCGGCGGCAAAGCGCAGGGCGCCAGATTTGTGCTGAATTACCTCGAAAAAAAGGGATTGTGGACCAAGGTGGATGCGTTCGAAGTGCTCGAAAGCGCCGGAGAGCTGGGCGGCCGCCGCTATGACGCAATCATCGAAGGATGGCGGTATCAGTTCAAGGACTGGGGAGAATTCAGCGCATCGACATTCCTCGACCAGATCAAAAAAGACCTGGCCGTTACCACCTTAGACCGGCTACGGTGGGTGTTTGCCGGAGGTCGTCTCGGATCGAAGGCGGACATCGTCAAGCTTGCGACGGCGGTCTTGAAGCGGGCGGCAAAGAGCGATAAGGCCTTCGCCGCGGACGCTGGACGCATCATCGCGGGCCTGAAAAACATCATTGAGGTCCATTGAGGTCCATGGCTGTCTATTCGCACTACTACAATTCGCCGCAGCGATGGCCGTCTGAACCGGTTTCGCTCGCGTTTCCACTCGATGCGAATCCTGACTGGACCTTGACGGACGTCCATTTTCCGCCGCGGCTCTCAAACGGCAAAGTATTCCTGAGCAGCGGCGACGGCCTGATTTCCGCGTTCGACGAGGAAACGGCTCAACCCCAATGGGAATTCCGGCTGCCTGCGCCTGAAAACCAGGAGTACCATCCCGATATCCTGATCTCCGGCGACAGTCTCTTAACCAGGCGGGATCGCGATCTGTTCGTTCTCGATGCCGGCACGGGCGCGCTCAGACGGCGGCATCAGGCCGGCTATTTCGATCTGCGATCCGCGGCTTTCGCAAACGAGAGTCTGTTCTGCCTCGATGTGGATGAGGATTTGAACGTTGCGTGTATCCGTTACGATCTCGCATCGGGCCAGACAATCTGGAAGCAGCCGTTGATGGAAGTGCCGGAATTCCTGACCGTGAAGGGAGATGTAGTGCTCGCGCCTTTAGACGATTCCACGCTAGCCTGTTTCGACTGCGCCAACGGCGAAATTCAATGGAAATCCGCCGTGGCGCTCACTCGAGGACCGATTCTTGCCTGGAACGATCTGGCCATCGTCGCATGTCAGTCGGAGATTGTTGCCGGCTTCGAAATTTCAAGCGGCACCATGCGATGGAAGCAGCGCGCCAAGATATCGAGCGCCTATCAGATGGCCGCCGACGCCGCGGGCACGATTCATATCCTTCAGAACGACGCCTGGATTCAACTGTCTGCGGAACGCGGCGTGGTTCGCAACATCGTCAACATCGAGGATGCCAAGCGATCCCGCGGTATGTCTATTTTGAGCGCCCCAACCGCGACAGAGGGCCATTTGCTCTTGGCGGACGTCTATAGCGGTTTGCTGGTCGCGATCGAAAATGGCTCCGGAGAAATCGTGTGGTCGTTTCCTTGTGCGGGAAAGGTTCCGGTTCATTTTGCCCCCGTAGCCACCCGCAACAGAGTTTTCGCAGTCGACTCCGGCGGCCACTTTTACGCGTTCCGCTCGCTGGCGTGATCTGGTACACGAATGACAGGAGGACCGGATCATGCGCACATTTCATCCAGAACAAAGTCCTGAAATGCCCAGCGAGTCCTCCCATGAAGCGGCTTCGCGTCCCGGCAAAGGACGCGATCCGTTGGTCGATCGGGCCGTCCAACAAGCCTCCGAGGGATCACTGCCATCGAAGAGCCTTTCGGCGCCGGTCTTGCAGCGCGCGCAGCAGGTTCTCGGCAATCGCGCCTCCCAACAAATCGTCATGCGCGCCCAGGAGCCTGAAGACGTCATCGCCGGCGGAGGAGGGCGGCCGATCGACGCGGACGCGCGCGGTCCGCTCCAAAATCATTTCGGAACCGACCTGTCCGACGTCCGGGTGCATACCGATTCGGAGGCCGCCGGTTCCGCGGAGCGCATTGGCGCGCTCGCCTACGCCTCGGGACGCGATATCTATTTCGCACCCGGCATGTATGCCCCGTCCGGTCATGAGGGACAAAGGCTGCTGGCGCACGAAGTCACGCACGTCCTCCAGCAAAGCTCCGGCAAGGGGCCTTCCATCGCCGCGAAATCGCGTTCCGCCAAGATCGGTCCTCCCGATGATTCGCTCGAATCCGAGGCCGACCGCCAGGCCGAAGAGTTCGCCTCCGGCACACCTTCGAGCCTCACGGAAGAAGAACGCAAGAAGCGCGAAATGTCCGGCCCCGTCGTTCAAAGGCAACCCAAGGCCGACGCAACGGAAGCGCCGAAGGACGTTCGCGCGGGAACCTTCATCGATCAGATTGTCATCAACCTCGATACCAAGCGGGCGGCCTTCCTCACTCCCCAAGGATCTCCCATCACGGGAACGGCGACCACCGACCTCGATCCCGGAGCCTACCAGATTTCCGTCGATAAAAAGGCCTCTCAATGGGTCTTCGCTCCCGGCCAGGTGAAAGCGGGCAAACGCTTCGACGTGACCCTCGACGGCGCCATTCCGTGGACCCTCGCCTATCCGGATTCGCTGACCGTGCTCGCTACGCACGGCTTCACGGCCAATGGCGAACACTCTCTCAAATCGACCGAGACCAGCGTGCTCGACCTGATCGACAGTAAGCAGTTCAAGGACGCTTTCGAACTGCTCTCGACTCTCAACGATGTGGACCTTCGGGATCTCCTCGCTGCGCTCCACAACGAACATGAAGATGCGGTGATGGTCCTTCTTGGCCACTTCGATATCGCCATGAAAGAGAAAATCGACGCCTCCCGGCTGCTCGCCGGCCTCGAAGGCGTCGAATGGAATGAGGACAAGCTGTATGTCGATAATTTCATGAGTTACTACGTTGACCCCACGTCGTTTTCGAAGGACCCGGACCGCGCCAAGCAAGGCAAGTGGAATATCAAGATCTACTTCACCTACGCGTTGACGCCGGAGAGGGCGATTCAGGTCTACGCGGACGATATCTTGGACGGGGGCGTGAAAACCGGCGTCAAGCCACACTACGGAATCGGAGATCTGCTGTACCCGGACCAGATGAATTCCGCCACCACGCCCAGAATGTGGGCCGCCAAGAAGGAAGTGATCAACCATATTGAAGAAGGCAACGCCGAGTTCATCATGACCGCTCATCAAGCCACCGAAGCGGTTCTCGGAATGGTGATGGCGGGCCAAGGCTTGTTGACATCGACCATTCCGGCAGCATCCGGAGGCGCAGCGGCAGTCGCGGGCGGCCTCCGCAGGCCAGTCTCCGAAGCGATGGAGGCCCAACCCGGCCGCTGGATGCACGATTTTGAAGGCGGGGCGAACATGAGCGCGGAAGACCTGGCCTATGAGTTCCACGCTTGCAAGAAGAGCGCGCCGATGAGTTACGTAGTGGAGAACGTGCGCTTCGATGGCTTCGACGAAGGCGCGCTGCTCGATGCGAAGAATTATAAGTTGGGCGGCCGTCAATACAAATTGCTGGAGCGAAACGATTACTTCACCGGCCAGCGCCTGTTGACCGACGCGCAGCGTCAGCTTCGCGCTGCCGGCAACACGCCGGTGGAGTGGAGGGTTGCGAACGAAGTCGCGGCCAACAAGATTCGCCAGTTGTTCAGTGTCAATAGCGTCAACATCCGGGTGGTCTTTTATCCTTAGCGAACAGAGAAGCGAAATCCAATGAGACTCTGGGTGTGGATACGGCAGTTTCGTAAGAAGCCCAAACTGCTGCCGGCGGCCACCGTGGTCGCGGTCGAGGCGGATCATTCCGAAACCACTACGCAGCCCGCCAGGCAGGCCATTGCACTGGGCCCTGTGACGGATCATTCCGAACCCGCTCCCGCGCCCACTGAAGAGATTCCGGAAGCAACCCCACCCGTCAAGCAGGCGATAGCACTTGGCCCCGTGACACCGGCCGCTATCCCGCCGCCCAGCTATTCGGAAGAGAACGCGCGAGCGCGAGCTCTCTACTTTGGCGTCGGCACCTATTCGCCGGCGCCGAGCGCGGAACGGGTCCTCGCGCCTGATTTGGTGTTCCGTCTCGGCGCCGACACCAGGCGAGCGATCGCAGAACCGCGTCCGCCCGCCCCGCAGCCGCGCGAGACCATCCCGGATATCGTCGCGGTTCATGCGCCGCCTTCGCGCCTGATGGATCTGTTCAGCACCTCCACCGAAACCGAGCCGCAATCGGACCCATCCGGCCGCGTCGCCGATGTCGATCCTTTGTTGCTGTCCCTTTTCTTCGCGGCCCGCGAAGGCGGCTCCGAAGTGCCCGAGGAAGCCACCGTCGAATATCTGACACACGCGCCTCTTCTCGCGTTGGGCGTTCACTTGCGCGATCTGGTCTTGCAGCACTGGTCGTCGGGCGGCGCGCCCCTGGGCTCGACCGGCCTTTTGGCAGCAGCGCGCCAGGTTATTCCGCACGACGGCACTGCTCTGTTGATCTGCCACAACGTCGCCAAAGCCTTCGCGCGCGGCGGGGAAGCGATTCGCTGGCAGGTGATCAACCGGACCCGCGGCGAGTATACGGACGGAACGAATACCTATCTGGCCGCCGCGCTCCATCGCGATGGAGTCCTCAGAACAGGCCCCTTCGGCAACCGGTCGATCTTTTATACGCTCTTTTCGGCGAAGGAATTCGGCACCGCCGATCCAGGCGACTACTACCGCTATTTCGCCGCCGAAACGGCAGTGTGGTTCGCGGCCAACGGGCATAGCCGAATTCCCTCGGTGCCCCCGACGCCGGCCGCGCGCAAGTTCGCGGAGTCCATTACCGAGGAAGCAACCCGCGCTCGAGATCCTAACGCGGATCTGACGCCGGCATACCGCGGACGGTTGTGGGCCGATTCGATGCGGTCGCTGGAACGCGCCCCAGTGGCCGCGATGCCTCTGAGCCCCGGTACGATTGAGCAGATTCTTCAAACCGCCTCTCCGCATATTCGCCGTGACGCCGCGGGAACAAGTTTCACGATCCTCTGCACGGTCGAAGAAGGGCGAGGCTGCCGGTTCGCGACTTCCGATTGGGCGGACGAGAGCCTGGCCGGGCTGGCGCAAAACGTTATCGACGAACTTGGCTGGAAAGCCGTGGAACGCTCCTTCCGAAGGCAATCCATCATCCGCTGTGTTATGCCTGGGGCGGACGCCAGCACAGCAAAATGCGAAATCGATCGCGGCGCCGGCTTTGAACCGATGACTCAAGAAGCTTCGCCGGCTGAAGCCGACGCTCGAAGCTGAAGCTTGCGCCACCTTTGGGTCATGCGTTGTGGTGATCCCAGGCTCTGTCGGCCTCACGTTCGCGGTTGCGGCGGAGGATTGCATCGTTAATTTGGTCTTCTGAAAAAACGAAGCCATCTTCGGAGGGGTCGTAGGTTTCTCCTTTCTCCTCGTACATTTCGGTGATGTCCAGGAAGTTGTCGAGGTCCTGCTCTTCCTGGGCTCGGCGGGTTTCCTGGAGTTTCTGAAGCTGCGCTACGGTGCGTTCGAACTGGCGCGAGAGGCGTTGGCTGTGGAGGCTCAGGTTGGCTAACGCTTTCGACTGGCTTTCTAGAGACGCAACGATGGACATAGCGTCCTGGACCTGTTGCGGGGAATCAGTAAAGGGGCTAAGTTGGCTGGCGACTCCTAGCGTGAGGAGATTAGTTTCGAGAGCCGCTACTCGGTTGAGGCGCCAGGAGGTGTCGGCCAGGGCTTGGACGAGATGGGCTTCGGTGGCGCCTTCGGGATTGTATTCATCGGTGAAGGATTCCAGGTGAAGCTGGTAGGCCTGGAGATCTTCCGTGGGCATGACTACGATTTGGCCGGTCAGGCCGTGGCGTAGGGCGTTCAGAGAGGAGCGCTGCTTGCCCTCGGTGGTTTTGGGTCCGGTGGAGTGCCGGGAGTTCTCTCGGTTGATTTCGGTGCGATGTGGTATCGACATGCCTTGGTATACCAGGGCGAGGATCGCGGAGCGCGTGGGTGCAAACGGGATGTGATTGAAAAGCCGGGACTACGGCTTGAGTTTTACCGCGTTCTTCGAGGGGCCTGTTACGGAAACTGCCGCTTTCGAAATGTCCCCTCCATCGATTGCGATTCTTTCGCTCTTTCCCTCGACTTCCATAAAGGCCGCGGCGGGCGTCAGGACTCGCGGAGCAGACACCAGCACATCGCTCGCTTCGACCAGGCGCAAAATGGACGCTGCATGCTCATTTCCATGCGCGCTCAACCCGTTCAGCGCGGCGTCCGCGACATGATCGAATACCACTGCCGGCCGGAAATCGGGTTGTTCCACTTCAAAACGCATGTTATTCAGGGTGAGGCCGCGGACATTCCTCGCATACAGGCCGTAGGCCGGCGGAGTGCCGATCTCAAAATATTCTCCAGCGACTTGCGGGACCTCGCGCTTTGCTTCTTCCTGGGTGCCACCCCCACCGAAAGTCATGCGCACATCGCTAAACGAGATGTCCTCGATCAGCTCCTCTCCGATTCCGTTGAGAACGATGCACTGACGGGTTTCGCCGGGGCGATAACCCTGCGCAAACGCCATATCGTCGAATTGGCGTCCTTGAGAAACGACGCTCGCCCGGATGTTGCTGAACGAAATGTTTCGCACGAAACCTTTTTGCGCGCCTTCCACCACGGATGCGTCTCCACGGGATCGATTGCTCCGGTTGATGGAGATGGGGCCGGTCACATCCTGCATGATCAGATTCGAAAATAAAATGTTTTGCACCCGGGAATCGGGGCTGAAGTGCATTTTAATAGGGCACCCGTAAGTTTGATAGATCACGCAATTGGATATGGTGACGTTCTCCGGATTCCCTCCGCCGAAACGAAAGACAGACCAACGCGTGCTGAACGTGCTGTTGGTTACGGTCACGAATTTGCAGCTCCCGAACAGCGCGCAGGCGTCATCCTGGGCCTGGACGTCGCAATTCGAGACGTGGACGTGCTGGCTGCTGATGAAATGAAATCCGTCGTTATTTCCGTTGACGCGATTGTAAATGCGGAGGCCGTCCATCCACACGAAATCGCTCTGAATCACGCGAACGGAATGAAAGGCGCTGGCTATCAGATTAATGTCGCGCACCCTCAAGTTCCGGCAGCGATGGAATAACAGATGATACGGCCGTTCCGCGCCGCCGCGCCCGGAGGGAGGCGGAACACCCCGGCTGGGGCTGCGAAACTGAGCGCCCTGGCCATCGATGGTGCCGGGGCCTTCTATGGTCACGTTCTCGGCGTTGACGGCGAAGATGAGGCCGACATTGCCGTCCTCGAGCGTCGAATCTCCGCGCAAAGGAATCTCGGAAGCCGCGTGGTATTGCGTCCCATCCGCGCTGCCCAGCAGCTTTCCCTGCGCGGAGACGTGCAGAGTGACGTTGCTCTTCAACTCGAGGGTGCCGATCACAAATACACCGGGCGGCACCAGCACCGTTCCGCCGCTTTTCCGATGGCAAGCGTCGATGGCCGCCTGAACGGCCGCGGTGTCGACCGTTTTGCCGTCTCCTTTGGCGCCGAATGCGAGAATGTTGAACGTCTCGCCCGAAGGCGCCGTCTGGGCTTTCAGCAGGCCGGCGCCGATCGACGCCGCCGTGATACATCTCATCCAATCTCGTCTCGACAGGGTGTCCATTCGGAGACACTATAGCGTACCTTCCGCTCTCAGCGGAGGCGCGGACGCCGTCTTACTGTAGCGCTATTTATTGCCTTCTAGTCTCCTGTCCCCGCAATTCATCGAATAAATTCGCATGGTGGGGCAGACCCCTGGTCTGCGGCCGACGCACTCGTCGGTCTGTCTTGAGCGTCACGGAAGAGCCGGACCAGGGGGTCCGGCGCAGACGGGGGCGTCTGCCGCACAACACTTACTTCACAAACCATTGGGACGGCAGACTAGTGTCCTGAGTTGTAAGTCCATTGAATCAGTCTGCGCGCAGCCACAGGTGGACTTGGTAGCGCGGGCTTCACTAAAGCTCGCGCCACATCCCGCCTCTGGACGCTATCGCTTGCGCACTTCCAATTGAAAGGGCTGCGCCACGGCGCTTACTTCAGGATCGTAGTATTCATAGACTCGCGACTGGAAAGTGCGCGCCCGAATCGGGAACTTCGCGCGTAAGCGGAATTTCAACTTCACGGCGTCGCTGCCGGCGATGGAATCGAAATAAAGAATCGCCTGTGTAGCCGTTAGATTGAATTTCTCCAGGCGCCCGGTTTTGCGGGATGCCGTCTTCTCCTTGAAGTCCTGAAGATCTTCGCTCAACAGATCGAAGCCCGGCGGAATGCCCAGATCGACCATCACCATGTTGGCGGTCTTGTTCAAGTTGTTCCTGATCAGAGCCGTCGCGGTTGCGATATCGTCCTGCGCAAGAGTGGTGCGATCGTAATCGACCCGGATCGACAAGGGCTCATTGGCGGAGTCTTCGGTCCACGGAACGAAATATTGTCCAGCAATCTGATAAGCGAGTCCGCCCGTGCCGTGGAAGCGAAGCTCGACGGTGTTGTTCGCGGCGACGTTCTTCAAAGGAAACTGATGGAGGAGGTCGTTATTTTCAGCAGTCAGAACCAGTTTTTCGACGGCAGATCCGTTGACCAGAACTTCGACGGTTCCACGAACGTCGGCGGAGCCTTTTTCGGTCGACAGCAGGACTGCTCGAAGCGCCATGATGGTGGCCTGAGTGGATCCCCAAGCGCCGGTCGCGTCCTTCTTCGAGGCAATGTAGCGGAGCCCTTTCTCTGCGACGGGCGACGCTTCTCCGGATTTGAGCAGCGCTTGAAGCGCGAGCCCGGTGGTTTCGATAGCCGCGCTCGAACCGCGTCCGTAGACACCGGTTTCCTCGGCGTTCCACGAGGCTTCTTCGCCCTGTTCGGTATGGGCCTCGATCAACTGCTGGATCGCGCGGTTGAGAAACGCCCCTTTGCGCCCTTCATCCGCCGCGAAATTCGCGATCACGGCGAGCGTGTAGGAATCGGTGTTGGCGCGCATATTCTGCTCGACGAACTGGCGGGCGCGCTCCACGGCGGGTCCACGGTAGCCGGTGTTTTCAAGAGACCATCCGATATATGCGGTGATGCGAAGCACATCGTTGGTGAAGCGATTGGTGGCGCCTTCGTTGATGAAACTGGTATCCGGCTTCCAGCTTCCGTCGCCTTGTTGTTGCGAGGCGAGCCACTGCTGAGTCCTCTGAATCACCTTGGGATCGACCTCGTACACCTTCGACATGTCGAAGAATTCCATGAGTCCGTACGCGGTCAGGATTTTGTTCGCGGGAGCCCGGCCGAACCAGGAGAATCCTCCTCCGGGAACTTCAAAAGTCAGCAGGCGCTGATAGCCGTTGGCGATGTATCCTTCCGCATTGGCATGGACTTCGGGAGTCGATTTCTTCATGCGCTTCATGTAATCGAGCGCCAGGATGTTGGGATAGGTGCTGGAGGAGGTTTGCTCGAAACAGCCGGCGGGCATGCGGAGAATCGCGTCCATTCCTTCGATCACCTGGCTCAGTGGACCGGGATAGAGCCGCACCAGGATCTTGTTTGCATCGGGGATTGCGGTGGCTGGAAAACTCACTTCATGCGAGGCCGTGGAATCGAGCCGTCCATTGAAGACCACGGTTTTCTCGCGGCCGTTCGGAACCACTTCTATTTCGCGAATGACGATATCGGCGCGCGTCTTCATGTTGGCGGCGAGGGTGAGTTTGAATTTTCCGATTCGTTTGGCCTCGATGGTGAACTGCGAGCCTCCGACGCGATCCGGTTCCACGGTGAGAGTCTTTTCCGCCGTATCTTCGACCAGCGAGAACCAGTCTTCTTTCTTGAGCTTCAGTCCGACGTCGCCGGGAGCGCCGGAGTAGTTATAGACGGCCACCGGAATAGAGACTCGATCTCCTTGCGTGAGCGTGACCGGCAAGTCGAGATCGGCGAAGAAATCCTGAAACACTTTGACGCTCGATGTGCCGGTGCCGAGAGCGCCGTGGGTGGTGGATGCGAGCATCGCCATGCGCCAGGTGGTAATCGAATCGGCCATCGGGATGGTGATGCTGGCGTAGCCGTCACGATCGGTAATGATTTCGGGGTTGATATACAGAGCTTCGGGGAAATACGAGCGGACGTGCGCGGCGGGCGCCGGGGATACATCTTTGAAGGTTTCACGGGCGTTGATCGGCAGGGCTGACGGAATTCCTCCAATGATGCCGCCGATTACGCCACCGGCGCCGCCTGCCTTGGCACGTCCCGCAGCCATCGCCGCGAAAAAACGAGTGGGCGGTGCTGCCGCGACCTCGACCGTTTCGGTGACCGCTCCGATCATGAGCGTCGCGTTGACGATCGCCAAGTCGCGCGCCTCGATCGCGAACCTCCGCCTGGCGCCGCGAAATCCTGGCGACGAGATCTCAAGATCGTAATTGCCGGGTGGAACCGCCGCGAGGTCGAACCCTCCTCTGTCGTCCGAGGTCGCGGCACGTTCCTTTCCCGTGGACGTCTCGACGATTTTCACATTGGCCCGCGCAATGACTGCGCCCGTTGGGTCGAATACGGCTCCGGTGATCTGGGCGAGTCCATTGGCCGGGCCGCGATCGTGGTCGATCTTCACAGCGAAGCCGCCCATTGCCGCGGGCGTTTGGGTGAGCAACTCGCCTCCGCGGACGACTACGTTCATGGTGAGATCGTCGGCCGTATCGAACTGTTTGTCGGGGCCGGCGCTGCGAACCAGAAACTGGCTTGCGGTCCAGAGGCGCTCAATGCGCAGCTTGGTGCCCCACGGATCGGTGACTTCAGGACCTGCTTCGGCGGCCTTCACCAGATCGGCGGTGTGATGAACATACGCTTGCGTCAACAGCGCCGGAGTATTTCTAACGAACTGGTTCCGGAAGCGAGCCGCAAATTGGGGATACGTGGCAGCGCCGATAGCCTTGCCGGCGGCCATCTCGAATTTATTGGCGCTCACCAATTCCGTCGCGGCGAACAGGGCCTGCGCGGCGCGGTCGCGGCGTTCGATTTGCGCGGTAGGAACAGGCTCCACAATTTCCGGCATGCCGATGGAATGAATTTCGAAGCGCGGCTTCATGGCCTCCTGCTCCAGAAAGAAGAAGACCTTCGCGAACCCGGGCTGTTTTTCGGCCAAGGCGAACACCGCTTCGTCCACCACTTGCAAACCCAACGCCGCTTGCACGCCTTCGCCCTTGGTATTCGTGACGCGGAAGCGAACGCGGGCGTCTTCGCCGGGCTTATAAGCCGCGCGGTCCGTGGAAGCGTCGATTCTCAACTCGTCGGCCGGCTGCACGAACACCAATCGATGATCGGCGGCCGGACGGGCGTCGCTGCCGAACGAATAGGCGTTGAAATCGACCGTTCCGCTCATATCCGGAGTCGCAGTCAAGGACAATTCAGCTTGTCCGTTATGAAGATCGAGATCGCGCGTGAGAACGGTCTGGCCTTCTTTCACGGCGTCCACATAAACGGTGCCGCGCTCCTTGGTCGAGAAAATCTTGAGCGTGATGCGATCTCCGGCGCGATAGACGGCTCGTTCCGGACGAAGCAGGATTTGTTCCGAACCGTCGCGCATCTGGAGGCGAATCGATTTCGAAGCTCGGTTGCCTTCCTTATCGTTCGCGTCCAGGGTGATGCTTTCCCGCGCTGCGGCGTTCAGGCGGAAAACGGCGACGCCATTTTCGTCCGCCGATGCGGTTTGGACAGGATTTCCCGAGGATCGCAGCTTGATCTCAGCGGGAGCGGGTTTTCCATCCGCGTAGGAGGTGAGCACAAAAATCTGATTCTCCAGATTGGGAATCAGCGCGCCGGCTTCCGGAACCGCGGTGATGATGAGCGGCGACTCGCTGATCGTGATCGGCTCGCCGCGAGTTTCCGCGTGCCCCGCGGAGTCCTTCACGGTGGCCTCGATCAGGACGCGGGCAGCGCCGCCGGCCAGAGGGCGGCCGCTGAAATAATCGGGAAGCTGGAGATCGAAGCGATAGGAGCCGTCGGCTTCCGTGCGGCCATGAGCCGATCCGGCCTCAAAAGTCGAGACATCGATGCCGGTGCCTTTGATGCTGATTTCGCCTCCGCTCACCGCTTTGCCGAAAAAGTAATTCGCGCGCACCGTTCCCGTGACGTGGTCGCCCGGCCTGTAGCCGTGTTTTGCTTTATCGGCGAACTCGACGGCCACTTTGAATTTCGGGAGAACATAGCGCTCGACATTGAAGGCGATCTCAGACTTGTCGTCTCCTTCCATCACGGCGCGGAGGTGATAGGTGCCTAGATTCACTTCGTCCGCCAGACCGAATTCGGCCGAGGCGACGCCGAATTTGTCGGTCTGCGTGGCTTTCTTGAAGACCTTATTGCCCCGCGAATCCTGCACTTCGAACGTCAGGCCGCGAGCGGCGGCGGCTTCATGGTTCGCCCGGTTCAGCGCGAGCGCGCGCACATGCATCGTTTGCCCAGGCTGATAAATGGGCTTTTCGGTGGTCAACAGAATGGAGGTTTTGTCTTCGATGCGAACGCGCTCCGTGATCTCCGCGGAGCCGATCGGCGTGTCGACGACGTAATGAAGCGAACCGTCCGGGAGGGCCGAAGGAAAGCGTAGCTGCGGATCGGCCGTGCCCCGCGCGTTCAGCAATCCTGTGAAGAGCACGTGCTCCGACCCATGGTCAGACAAGGTAATTCGCAGCGAACTTCGACCGGCAATCGCGCGGTTCTCCGCGTCGGTCGCGACGACGCGAACTGCTGCCGGAACTCCCGCAAAATAAGACGTTTGTCCGAGCACATGTACCACCGGCGTGCGCAGAATGCGCGACATCGATTCGGTGCCTTCGACCGAGCCGCCTTTTGCGTCGGCGTAGATAAAGCGGTAGCGAAGCCGGTGCCACGCCAGGTCGTCGGCGGGAATCGCTGCGGCCAATTTAAGATCTTCTTTCCACGCGCCTTTTGCCTCGCCAATTTCCACGTCCCGCTCTAGCCTCGCGGTCGGCCGATCCTCGGGGTCCAGTACTTCTACGATCAAACGCCCCGCGCCGGCGCGATCCCCGGCAAAAGGAATGGTAACGGTGACGACGCCGTGCGAATACGTCGCCTGCATGCGATCCAACTCAATCTTTTGCGGGCCCTGGAAGGATTGGACCACCAAGGCGGTCCCCAGAATCAGCACTGCGGTGAACCACACGAAAGAAGACTTCATGGCCGGCTCCTCCTGTCTTGCGGCGCGAGTTCCCGTTGTGGAGATTTGGACGCCGGATCTGCCCGAATAGTTCCTTCCGGCAGACTCAATCAGGAATGCCGCGAGCTTTCCGTTCCTTTCAAGTTAAATTTTGCAGGTAACACTCGCGTTGATAGTGGCCTTCTGCGTGCAGTTTGCGAAACCGTTATGACCAGAGAAGAATATGGGCAGGCCTATGAACGGGGATTCGATCTGACGGTACGCTTCTTGCTCTCTCGTGGAGTGTACCCCAGCGACCGGGCTACGGATGCGGCGCAAGCCGCGTGGACAAGAGGCTGGGAGAAACTGGGACAGCTTCGCAACCCAGGTCTGATCATCACATGGATTAACACCATCGCGCTGAATGTCTATCGAAGACGTATTCGCCGGGAGCCGTTTTTACAGCTCCTACCGGATCTGAAAAGCAGTCCGGGCATCGACCTGACCGCGATCGAGGTGGGGCGGATTCTGGAGAATTGCCGCCCCACGGACCGCAGACTCCTGGAACAGCAATTGAATGGAGCGACCGTTGAGGAAATCGCGCTTCAGCACGGCGTTTCGGAAACAGCCGTTCGGATCCGGCTTCACCGCGCGCGTCGCGCCGCGCGCACTCGCGTAGAAAGTGGTTCCTCGCGGAAAGCCCAGCGCCGCTTCGCCAACGCCGCTGCTATCTAAAGAAGAAAACGGCTTGACTCGCACAGTTCTTAGGCGAGCGAGTCAAGCCGTTGGTTGAATCAGCGGGAAGGTAGCGGAACGGGCGAGCCCGTATCGAGCGTCCGGGTTCGCCCTTTGAGCCGGATCCCGAGGCTCACCATCAGGATGCCGAAGAACGTCGCGTACACGCCGACGCAGACGGCAATTGCGAAGGCGCCTGCAAGCGGCACAGCGAAAACCAGGACTCCGAAAATAATCGACACTATTCCGGTGAGAATCAGCAGCCACTCGCCCGGAACATATCGCCGAAGCTGAATCGCCGTGCCGATCTCGAACACGCCGGTTAAGACTGCCCAAAAACCGATCACATAAACCAACGCGAGTGCAGTGATCGCCGGCCAGAACACGGTGATCGCCGCTGCCACAATTCCCGCGATCCCCTCGAACAGAAGCCAGCCCCAGCGCTCGTGGGCTCGTGAGGCGCGAAGCGCCCCGGCGATTCCCAGGATTCCATCCAGCAATGCGTACGCGCCAAATAAGATAACCAGCGCGCCAAAAGTGATTCCCGGCAACGCGAACGCAACTAATCCAACTACAATTGCGAGCACGCCGCGGATCACCAAAGACCACCAATTTGTCGCAAGCAACGGTACCATGAAGTCTCCTTTTAACCTTTCTTGGCCGACCCGGCTTGGGAGGCCGCTTCGACCGGAATCTGCCTTCGATCGGATGCCCGCTCCTCCAGCGGCACCGTGACTCTCAGAACGCCATTCGCGAACTTTGCGCGCGCCAGCTCAGTGACCGGAAGATTTGATTTTGTGGTTGCTTCTTGTGCCATTAACGCTTCCTTTCCTGTGAATGAATCATAGTTAAATGGCGCTGCACCTCAAGTGCCACGGAGAGTGTGCTTACTTCGTCAGTTCGCGCAAGATGTCTGTCGACCTTTCGACCCTGGGTGTCTACTATTCGACTGCCACTCGACAGAGTCCGCGCCATCACCACCCTGCACTGTCACGCAGCTTCCACCGGAGGAAGGGCATAGTCTTCCGGGCAACTCAGTTCCAACAGGGTATGAATGGAATCTTTCGCCTCGATCAATACCGCCGGGCCGGCGCGGCCCACTCGCGGCAGCACCCGTATAGCTGATACGCCTTGAATACCGTGAGTGAGGTGATCGTCTGAGGTAGCGCCGAAGGTAATCCACACCGCACTTTCGCCATCTTTCACATCGGCCGCGATACCGACGAAGACTTGGCCATTCGCCTCCACCTGATAGCCGATTTCCAAACCGAGCAGCGCCATACGCGCGTGAGCGCCGCGATTCTCACGAGTGAATCCGTCCAGGAAGTCGATCCACCGGACCCGATCGACTTGATCTAAGAGAACATCCAGCGCGTCTGCGGATTTCGCCATAGCGTAAGCTCCTTCGATGTCTGCCGCAGCAAGATAGTTGCCATTACAGAGCAGGGTCCGCGAGATAAAGGGAGCCGCGACCATCGGGAGTGTCCATGGGCCGCTGGCGCATTCGGAGAGATAAAAATAAGTCGACTTGTGGGGAAACCGGCGCGGACGAGGGCGTCCGCCCCCCGCATGGGTCAGCACCGGGGTTTCACACAGACTCCTGATTTGCACACTACACAGTCTTGAACTTGCCATATTGCTCCACTGGAAACCCAAGTTCCAGCCACCGTTCGAAGCCGCCTTCGAGCGGGCGCACTCGGCGAACTCCCCTGCGTTTCAGCCATAGAGCCGCACGCGCACTGTCCGCTTCATGCCGGCAGGAACAATAGAGAACCGCTTCCGCCTGCGCGATCGCGGGAATCACTTGATCGAGCTGCGATTGTTCGAACTGGAGAGATCCCGGAATCCGCCCTTCCTTCCACTCGGAAGGGTCCCGCAGGTCGATGACTATAAGCTTTTCGCCAGAGTCGATTCGCTGCCTCAGTTCATAGGGAGTAATCTGCGCAATTCGCAAGCTGTGATAAAAACGCCTGCGTTTAATATACTTCCATGACGCATAGAAAAAGATGATAGATGCCAGTGCGATGGCAAACCAGGTTCCGAACGTGGCCAAACCCGCAGCCAGCGCTTCGAGCTGTGCTTGAAACATCCAGCCGATCGCCACGTAAGCGCTGGACCATAACAGCGCTCCGGCAGCGTCGAAGGCCAGAAAGTGCGACGGCGGTAATTTCATCATGCCGGCCATTGGCGGACCCAGCGTGCCCAGACCCGGGACGAACTTGCAGAAGAGCAGCGATTTTGCGCCGTACTTGAAATAGATGGTGTGCATCTTGGAAACGCAGGTTTCAGGCTCCAGAGACACTCTGCAAACATGGCCTAGCATTTCGTTGCCTCGATCTCTTCCAAGGTCATACCAAACCGAGTCACTAAGGAGAGACGCGGCAACGGCCACGGCCAATACCGCCGCTGGATTCAAGTGGTGCAATCCTGCCAGCGCGCCGGCGGCCAGAAGCAGAGGGCTCGAGGGAAACGGCAATCCGATCTGTTCCGCCAGCACGGCCAGAAACAGAATCGCATAGCCGTGGTGGAGCAGAAACTCAACGGAGTTGCTCATTGCCCCCGTTGATTTCTGCCCTGGTCGGCGGAAGCACGAACGGCCGTTTCCGTCTGTTTGAGAGCGGTGATCAGAGAATCGCGCGACACACGGCGCACAATCGGCTCGGCGACCAGGCGCAGCGCGGCGGGAATATCCCGGCTTAACGCGATCGCTTCGACCTCTACATATAGTCCACCGTCGCGCTCCTCGAAGCGGACGACACTGTAGAGGCGCCAGATCAGGCCAGTACCTTCATTCTCCGGCAAGGTATGCTGGGCGGGCGTTCCGTATTCTGAGATTTCCTGGATACGAGTGCTTTTAGAGATGCTGTACCAGCGGTGGTCGTCCACGCGAGTGTACGAGGCCTGGTAATCGCTGTCGAGAGCCGTTTTCTTAAAAAACGCCTTGTTCATCAGCACCATCGAAAAGCGGTCGCAGGCATCGTCTGCCCCCAGCATTTTTGACTCGATGATGTGAGGTTGGTAGAACTCCTTGTAATGCCCATAATCGCGCATCACGGGTAAGACGTCGCGAATAGTGATGCCCGGCATGTAATAGACTCCGATCCAGTCGTGAATCAGTCCATTTGGAACTTTCCGCGGTATATGAGGTTGTGCCGGCGCAACAACAATTTGACCCTTTTTGACTTTTTCGACACGATCCGGCGCCTCGTCCATCCACAGGAAAATGGCGTCGGGTTGCAAGCGCTGTTGAATCCGGATGTTAGCGCTTTGAAGATATTCTTCCCATGCGTCCACCGACTCTTGTTTAAGATCGCTCGCTTGGACCACTCGCCAGTTGAAAGCGAGCGCCGCGATCACCAGATATCGGATGCTCTTACGACTATAGGCAAAAATCATGGCGTCCCGCGGTGCACTTTAAATGCCATCTAACCAGCCGGATCAGCACCTGCGGGCCCGCTCAAACTAATGTCGAGCGCCTGACTTTCGCGCCGAAATCCGGGCAAATGATCTGGCATTGGCACTTTTCCAGCGGCCACGGAAACTTCGCATCCATATCAAAATGAACCGAGAGTTGAGGGCAAAGCCAGTTTGGCGGATGGATTGCGTAAGCATCGCCATGCAAGACGAATTGGAACTGGAACTGATCGCGGACAGTAAACAGGGCAACCAACATGCGATCGCCGAACTGGTGCGGCGGCACTACACCGCCTCCCTGCATTTAGCCTGCGGCATCCTGCGTCACCCGGAGGACGCGCAAGACGCGGTACAAGTGGCGTATTTCCTTGCTCTCCGCCGAATCGAGAATTTTCGCGGCGAGTCGTCCTTTAAGACTTGGATCAGCCGCATCGTCGTGAATTGTTGTCTGCTGCAACTGCGCAACGGCAAGAGGACCGCGAATTGGGTGCATCTGGAAGAGCGAAATGGAATGAAGGGGATCGACACTCTTCCCTCCCAGGAGCCGACACCGGAACGAGCCGCGTGGTCCCGTGAGATTTCCTCCGCCTTCTCCGGCGCAGTGGCGAGGCTTCCTCAGCATCTGCGCGAAGCCTACACGCTATTCGCGATTTCCGGTTTGTCCTTGCGGGAGGTCGCCGCCGAGCTTGGACTTAGCATTTCCGCCACGAAAACCAGGCTATTCCGGGCAAGAGCCGGAATCCGTGTTTCGCTCCAGCCGGTTTGGTCCAGCCGTCAGTCTCGCTAATTTCCGCGTCCGACGCCGGTAACGGACCAAGTGTCGAACTCTATTGACGAATTTCCGGCACTTTGACACTACAATGGCCGGCAAGACCTGTGGATGCGGCAAACTCCCGTTGGTCTTCTAGTTGCATACGCGGATTGACCTGATGCGAACCAGCGGCATGTCAATCCTCGCAGGCAGTTTTACCGGAAAATTGGCATTATGCGGCATCGCCGCGATAGTTGGTGCCCTTTTGCCGCTCACGACCTCCTGCTCCGTCGGCGCAAACGGACCCGCAGCCGCTCCCCTGACCGTACAGGTCATCGCGGCGAAGCAAAAAGACGTTCCTATCTATAAGGAGTGGATCGGAACACTCGACGGTCTGGTCAATGCCGATATCAAAGCCGAGGTTTCGGGTTACCTGCTACAGCAGGCATACACCGAAGGCTCCTTCGTCCAGAAGGGTCAACTGCTTTTTCAGATCGACCCGCGCCCTTTTGAAGCGGCCCTCGAACAAGCCCAGGGCCAACTGGCGCAGGCTCAGGGATTGCTGGCGCAAGCACAGGCGCAGCTAGCGCAGTCCAACGCGCAAGTCTCGGTGTCGGAAGCGAATCAGCGCCGCACGCAGCTCGATGTGGATCGCTACATACCGCTGATGCAGCAGCAGGCCATCACGCAACAGGATCTGGATAATGCGACCCAGAACAACCAGGCCGCCGTCGCGCAGGTGCAGGCGGCGAAAGCGCAGGTGGAAACGTCCAGGGCTCAGATCCTGGCTGCCGATGCGTCGGTTCGATCGGCCAAAGCGGCAGTGCAGACGGCGCAGATCAATTTGGGATTCACCAGGCTGGCCGCGCCGATCGACGGTATCGTGGGAATCGCGCAGCAACAGGTGGGCGCCCTGGTGAGTTCGGCCAGCGGCCCCATCACAACGGTATCCACGGTAGACCCGATCAAAGCATATTTCGTCGCCAGCGAGCAGGAATACATCGATTTTGCGCGTCGTTTCCCCACTTCAGCCGGCCGCGAAGCGAACATGAGCACGCGGGAACTGGAGTTGATCCTGGCCGACGGATCGGTGTACCCCCGCGCAGGAAAGTTCTACTTCGCAGACCGTCAGGTAGAAGTCAAGACCGGCGCGATTCGACTCGCCGGCCTGTTTCCCAATCCGGAAAACACTTTAAGACCCGGACAGTACGGAAGAGTGAGGTCGATTTCGAGAACCTTAAGCGGCGCAATCCTCGTGCCGCAGCGCGCCGTAACGGAGTTACAGGGCAGCTACCAGATCGCAATAGTCGATGGCGAAGGCAAAGTGAATATCCGGCCCGTGAAAGTCGGCGAGCGGACAGGTACGGATTGGATTATCAGCGAAGGTGTTAAACCGGGCGAACAAGTGATTGCAGAAGGCGTGCAAAAGGTCCGCCAGGGAATGCAAGTCAACGCGAAGCCGTTCGCAGGGACTAACTAATGTCAAAATTCTTCATTCGCCGCCCGATCGTCGCGATTGTGATCGCCCTGCTAACTGTGATTGTCGGGTGTGTGGCAATTGCCAGTCTGCCCATCGCGCAGTTCCCCCCGATTGCGCCGCCGGAGATCCAGATCACGGCAACCTATGTTGGCGCCGACGCACAGACCATTGAGCAATCGGTGGCAACGCCGATCGAACAGCAGTTGAGTGGCGTCGACAACATGAACTATATGTATTCGCTGAACGCGACGGCGAACGGGCAGATGCGGCTCATCGTCGATTTCGACGTCGCGACGGACCCCAACACCGATTTCATCCTCACGCAAAGCCGGGAAACTCAAGCGGCATCGCAGCTTCCCGTCGATGTGACGAACTATGGAGTAACGGTGCAAAAATCCGTCAGCGCGCCGCTGATGCTTCTCGCCGTCTATTCGCCGAAGGGTACCTATGACTCCCGTTTTCTGGCGAACTATGCGTACATCAACCTTAACGACCAGTTAACCCGCGTGAGAGGCATCGGTAGCGTACAGGTGTTCGGCGCGGGCCAATACGCCATGCGTCTGTGGGTAAAGCCAGATCAACTGGCGAAGCTTCAGATCACAGTTCCCGAGATCGTTTCGGCCATTCAAACTCAGAACACGGTGAACCCGGCGGGCCAGGTCGGCAGTGAGCCTTCGCCGCCAGGCCAGGAGTATACATATTCCGTGCGCGCCCAAGGACGTTTAACTTCGCCGGAAGAGTTCGAGAGTATCGTGATTCGCGAAACCACCGACGGAGGAACAGTACGGGTGAAGGACGTTGCCAGAGTAGAGTTAGGGTCCCAGGACTATAGCATCAACGGGCGTCTGGACCGCAAACCCGGCGCGATTGTCGCCGTCTATCAATTGCCGGGATCGAACGCTGTGGAAGCCGCTGAGGCAGTGAAGAAGCTAATGGCCGGCGCGAAGACTCGCTTTCCGCAGGACATGGACTATACCATCTCGCTCGACACCACTCACGCTGTTACCGAGGGGATGAAGGAAATCGTCGAGACACTGCTGATTGCCATCCTCCTTGTCATCTTGGTGGTTTACCTTTTCCTTCAGGGATGGCGCGCGACACTGATTCCTTTGCTGGCGGTGCCGGTGTCTCTCATCGGGACTTTCTTGTTTTTTCCGCTTTTTGGCTTTTCGATCAATACACTCTCTTTATTCGGCCTGGTGCTGGCCATCGGACTGGTGGTTGACGACGCAATCGTCGTGGTGGAAGCAGTGGAGCGCCACATCGAGGATGGGCTCGCTCCGAAGGAGGCAGCCCTGAAGGCCATGGACGAAATTTCCGGACCCGTGATCGGAATCGCCCTGGTACTTTCGGCAGTGTTCATTCCCACCGCTTTCATCCCCGGAATCACTGGCAGGCTGTATCAGCAATTCGCTGTGACCGTGGCAATCTCGGTGCTTCTTTCCGCGTTCAACGCGTTGACTCTCAGCCCGGCTCTGGCTGCTCTCCTTCTGAAGCCTAAGACAGAAAGGAAAGGACTCGCAGCCGCCTTTTTCTCCTGGTTCAATCGCGTATTTGGACGCGCAACCGATGCTTATGTGCGTTTTTCCGGAGTGTTGATTCGGAAGAGCGCCGTCGCCATAATCGTTCTCATTGCATTCGGCGCCGCGGGATACTTCTTCAGCAGTAAGCTACCTGCCAGCTTCGTGCCGGATGAGGATCAGGGATATTTGTACCTGAACGTTCAGCTTCCGAACGCAGCCTCTCTGCAACGAACGGACCAGGTCACCGCTAAAATCGAAGACATCCTCACGCGTACTCCCGGCGTGGAGCATGTCACCACTCTGCTGGGCTTTAGTCTACTGAGTCTGGTTCGAACCAGCTACAGCTCCTTCGCGTTTATCACCCTAAAGGAATGGAAAGATCGCAAGAAGCAATCTGAACAGATGCAAGCTATTAAAGCGCATCTGAATCAAGAGTTGGCCGGGCTGCCAGAAGGAATCGCATTTACCTTCTCGCCCCCGGCGATTCCGGGCGTTGGCACTTCTGGCGGTTTTACCTTCATCCTCGAAGATCGCGCCGGAGTGGACGTCCAGTTTCTCTCCGATAATGTGAACAAGTTCATGGCCGCAGCGCGCAAACGACCGGAACTAGCGGGATTATCGACGACGTTGATACCCAGCGTTCCGCAACAGTTCGTCATTGTGGATCGCGACAAAGTAATCAAACAAGGGGTCCCGCTCAACGATGTCTATCGCACCATCCAGGCATTCATGGGTGGTCTATTCGTGAACTACTTCAATCGCTTCGGTCGCCAATGGCAGGTTTACGTGGAAGCGGAAAATGAGTATCGCACCAAGTCTGAGAATGTCGGTCAGTTCTTTGTGCGTAATAACGCTGGTGACATGGTGCCTCTCTCGGCTCTGACGAAGTTCGAGTCGCGCAGCGGGCCGGAATTTACCATGAGGTTCAATGAGTATCGCTCCGCCCAGATCAACGGTGGTGCGGCGCCCGGCTATAGTTCCGGCCAGGCGACCAAAGCACTCGAAGAAACCTTCGCGGAGACCATGCCGCCCGAAATGGGTTACGACTATTCCGGGATGTCCTTCCAGGAGAAAAAAGCTCAGGAAGGCGTGCCCGCTTCGGTTATCTTTGGCTTCTCCTTGTTATTTGTTTTCTTGATTCTCGCCGCTCTCTATGAGAGTTGGAGTCTTCCGCTGAGTGTCTTGCTAAGTACTCCGGTCGCCGTATTTGGCGCGTTCGGAACACTCTGGCTAAGGCGTACTGTACTCGGGTACATCGCACCCTCCTACATGATTCAGATTGAAAGTGATGTCTACTCGCAGATCGGTTTGGTGATGCTGATCGGCCTCGCGGCAAAGAACGCCATTCTGATCGTCGAATTCGCAAAGGACGAGCTGGAAAAAGGCCGTCCGCTGGTGGACGCGGCCCTTGAAGGGGCGCGTCTTCGCTTGCGCCCGATTCTCATGACCTCGTTCGCCTTCATATTGGGATGTGTTCCGCTCTGGATCGCATCGGGAGCTGGATCGGTGTCGCGCCAGATCATGGGAACCACGGTGATCGGAGGAATGCTCGCCGCGAGCCTGCTGGGAATCTTCCTGATTCCCGCCGCGTTCTACGTCGTCGAGAGATTATCCGGTGCTACGGGTCCAAGTCTCGCACCGGCGCCGGCACAAGGGGATTGACCATGCGACCCGTCGTTTTGTTATCCCTCGCACTGTTGACAAGCTGCGCGGTTGGCCCGAACTATGATCGCCCCAAGCTCCCCACTCCGGATCATTTTCGCGCGCCGGAGCCGCTCCCGGAACCGAAAGCCGCCTCGCTCGCTGATCTTAAGTGGTTCGAAGTGTTTAATGACGAGCAGCTTAAGGAACTCATTCGAGTCTCTCTCGTACAGAACTACGATCTTCGCGATGCCGTCACTCGAGTCGAGGCTGCGCGGGCCAACTTAGGGATCACCAGGTCACAACAGTATCCGAATGTCGGTGCCTCCGGTGGAGTGGAGATCAACCGCCTGTCTCGCAACGGGCAGACTCCTTTGCCGCCGGAGTTTCTACCTTCGCAGAATCGCAACTTCGGACAAGCAGCGTTGGAGTTGCTGTCCTTTGAAGTTGACCTCTGGGGCAGGCTGCGCCGCGCGACGGAGTCCGCTCGCGCCAGTTTGTTAAGTGCCGAAGAGAATCAAAAAGCGGTAGTGACTACGCTGGTGAGTGACGTCGCCACGTCCTATCTGACATTAATAGAACTGGACTACGAGCTGGAGATTTCGCGCCGGACCTTAAAGACTCGCCAGGAGTCGCTCACTCTGACCTTGCAGCGGCAGACAGGCGGCGTCGCGACACTTCTTGACCTAAGACAGGCCCAGCAGCTTGTCTATACCGCGGCGCAGGCCATCCCCGTAATCCAGCAACAGATTGAGCAGACCGAGAACCAAATTAAACTTCTACTAGGCTTGAGTCCGGGGACAGTGACTCGCGGACGCGGCTTCATGGAGCAGACGCTGCCGCTCGAAGTTCCACCGGGGCTGCCCTCGGAACTGCTGGAACGCCGCCCCGATATTCGCGCCTCCGAACAGGACTTGATCGCCGCCAATGCGCAGATCGGCGTCGCCAAAGCGGCTTACTTCCCGCAACTGAGTTTGAGCGGCGCGTTAGGCGGACAGAGCACGCAACTGTCGAATCTATTCAGCGGACCCAGCAGCACCTGGAATCTGGTGCCGCAGCTTACCCAGCCCATCTTCACAGCAGGGCGCCTCAAGTCCAACGTGAAACTGACAGAGGCGAACCGCCAACATGCGCTGGTGCAGTATGAAAAGACCATTCAGACAGCGTTTTCGGAAGTATCGAACGGCCTCATCGCGCATCAGCGGGAACGGGAAAGCCGCGTGCAGCAGGAAGCTCTGGTGGAGGCGCTGCGGGACCGCTTGCGCCTCGCTTACGTGCGCTATCGCGGCGGCGTCGATACGCAGCTCAACGCCCTCGATGCCGATCGCGACCTGTTTCAAGCCGAAATTACACTCTCTCAGATCCGCCTGAGCGAACTGCTGACCGTCGTGCAGCTCTATAAAGCGCTCGGCGGAGGATGGCAGAATTAGGTTGGCGCGAGCTTTATCTCGGCCGTTGCATGAGTTTGAGCGCTTCGAGCGCCGCCCCGCGCGCCCCAGCAGTGTCGCCATTGGGCATCACGTGAATCGGAATCCCCGCCTGCTCCACCCGCTGGCGCGGCATGCCGCGGCGCGTTTCGTCGATAAACCAGCGCTGGAAATCCGCTCCGGTTTCGAGGGCCCCGCCGCCGACAATTAACGCATCGGGATCGAAAGTGTTCACCATCTCGTCGAAGAACAAGCCCAGCGCATGAGCCTGCACGCGGAAGATCTCCCTGCAGAGGGCGTCTCCTCGCTCCGCCAAGCCGCGCACGCGTTTTGCCGCATCGTTCGGGCTGAGCTTGGTTAGCTCGTGGCCCGGATCGCGCGAGAGGAAGTGGGGCAGCAGCGTCCGCGCGATCGCGGTGAGAGAGCACAGAGATTCCAAATCCCCAGTGCGGCCGCAGTTGCATAGCGGCGCGATTCCTTCGATGCCGGCGATGGATTGATACGGAATCAACACGTGGCCGAGCTCTCCACCAAAGCCGCTTCTGCCCTGCACCACATTGCCATCGACGATCACTCCGCCGCCCAGCCCGGTGCCGATCACGGCGGAAATCGAAGTGGCTCTGCTATTGGCGCCGAAGATGGTGAAGTGTCCCCACAGCGCTCCCGCATTGCCGTCATTCAAGTAGGTGACCGGGCGCCCCAGCAGTCTTTCGAGGTTCTCGCGGATATCGAATCCCGCCCACTCGGCGTGGACGAAATTAGTGGAGCCGCGCGCGCTCAATACACCCGAGGAGCTAGCCGGACCCGGCGTATCCAAACCGACGGCGATAATGTCGTCCAAGCCGACGCCGGCCCTTTCGACGGCAATCTTCAGACCGTCTTCGATCTGCGCGAGGCAGATCTCCGGCCCCTGGATGGAGAGCGCGGGATGTTCGCAAAGTCCTTCAATCAGGAACCGCGCCTGCTCATCGATGATCGTGTAGTTAATGGCGGTCCCGCCGAGATCGATTCCAGCAACAACGTTCACGAATGCAAGCTTAGCAGAGGCGTCAGTGATCGGAAATGTCTTTGTTCGTATTGTCCTTCAGCATTGCCGTCGCAATCAACGAAATGATCGCGCAAGCGAGCACAAAAAGAGCGATCGGCGTCGCGGAGCGATAACGGTTCAACAGTGACTGCGCGATCAGCGGAGCGGGACCACCCGCGATCAGAGACGACAGTTGATAGCCCAGAGACGCACCGCTGTAACGCAGCCGCCCGGGAAACGATTCGGCGATCAGCGCGGCCTGCGGTCCGTACATAATGTCGTGCGGCACCAGTGAGAGCACAATCGCGACCGCCACTAGAACGGCGCTTTTCGTGTCCAGCAGAGCGAAGTAAGCGAAGCCGTAAACCCCCGTGAGCGCGGTCCCCAGCATGTAGATGCGCTTGCGTCCGAAGCGGTCGGATAAATGCCCAAACAGCGGAATAGAGATGAAGGAGAGCATCGCTCCGCCCAGCACGGACATCAGCAGGAAGTCGCGATTCAGGTGCAGCACGCCGGTGCCATAAGCGAACACGAACGCCGTGAACAGATAGAACGGAGCCTGCTCCGCCATGCGGCAAAGCGCGGTCAGGATAATCTCGCGTGGATGCCCTCGCAGCACGGCCAGCACCGGCGCGCGCTCAATCTTCCGCTCCGCGACTAGCTTCACGAATACCGGCGTCTCCAGAATGCCCAGTCGAATGTACATCCCGATCGCGATCAGAACGATGCTGAACAGGAAAGGCACTCGCCAACCCCACGTCAAAAATTGGTCGCCCGAAACGGAGCTGACCGCCAGCACCGCGAGATTCGCCAGAAACAGCCCGGCCGGAACTCCGAACTGCGGCCAGGAAGCGATGAAACCGCGATGCTGATTCGATTGCGCCCACTCCATCGATAGCAGCACGGACCCTCCCCACTCGCCTCCCACGCCGATGCCTTGCACGAACCGTAGAAACGTAAGGATCACGGCGCCCCAAATCCCGATGTGTTCGTAGCCGGGGACCAGCGCGACCAGAAACGTCGCGGTCCCCATCAGCAGCAGAGTGGCGATCAGAGCAGCTTTACGCCCCAGCCGGTCGCCATAGTGCCCGAAGATCGCCGCGCCAATCGGCCTCGCGAGAAAGCCCACGGCATAAACGCCGAAAGCCTCCAGCGTGCCGACAAACGGATCGGCGCGCGGGAAATAGAGCTTGGCGAAGACCAGGCCCGTGATGGTGCTGTACAGAAAGAAGTCGTACCACTCAATCGCCGTGCCCACCGTACCCGCCAGAACCGCGCGCCGCAGTTGCCGCCGCTGCTCGGCCGCGTCGAAAGTTGTCATCCTGTCAGTCTAAGTCGAAATCCCTCCGTGCTTGTAGCGCGCTCACTCATTAGTACTCTCGCAAGCCTCAAAAATATACCAGACACCGAGTATGGGTTCCTCTCTGGAATTGCGTTATCTTTTGGTTGATCCTGGAGCAGGGAAGGCGTGCCGACCCCCCACCCTCCCTTGGCAGAACGCTCAACTGCTCCAGGACGGCCAATTCATGCGCACCAGCATTTCAAGACTGGCGGTCATCCTCGCGAACGCCGCCCCCGTGGATCGCGATGCCTTAGAGGCGATTCTCGACGGCACGCCATGGGAAATAATTGATGCCGATGAAACGGGAATCGAACACACCCTGCGGGAAGCTGTTACACCCATTGTGTTTTACAACCATGACCCCGCATGCTGTTGGCGAAAGATGATTCGCGCCCTCATGAAAATGCGCCGTAACGTTTGCGTGGTTCTGGTGTCGGGGGAAAACGAACCTGAGCTCCGCCAGGAAGTGGTTCGGAGCGGAGGTTTCGACCTGCTCACCCGCCCCCTTCGTCGGGAACAGGTCCTGCCGCTGCTACTGTTCGCTTACTCCTTCTGCCGTGGTTATGGTCCGTACGTCTCTCGAACGCGCCGCGCGCGAGCCGCCTCATAAGTTCGCATTTTTCTCTGCTCAAAGGCATACCCGAACGTATCCCTCGTGGATACCAGCGGTGCAACGTCGAAAATACTCAACGAAGAGTATTCTAATTTTGTCGTCGAAGCTGTAGAATTTAGCTAGGTTTGAAGAACATCTAAGGAAGGAGGACCTCCGATGTGCCTCTTGTCGACAGCATCAAGCCGGTGGCTTGAGCGAATTCAAACCTTTCAGGTCCCCCGCCGGAGTCATAGTTAGGACTATATGGCCACCCGGGGAAAATCCGATCTTGATCGTCGCCTTGACGCTCACTTCGCCACACTTCGATCCTCGTCTTTAACCGACGTCCTGAAGCGCGCCGGAAACTGGCAGCTTTACGCAGCGGTCACCGGCTCGGCCATGGCGATGATGACCAGCGCCTCCGCATCCATTATCGGAAGCGGTCTCCGGGACATCGCGGCGGAGCGCACAGCCAGCGTCCGCGCTGCCAAAGAACATCGCTCCAGCTCTAAGAACGTCCCGCTGATGAACGCCCGGTTAGCCATGGCTAGGCAAGATGCGCGGGCAAAATATTTCAACGGCGCGAGTGTCAATGTTAATCCAGCTACCCAGGCGAAGGGCGCACCGTCTGTCTCACTCGTGGTGCCCAACGACAGCACTGTGAGCACCATTCAGCCTGGCGAATGGGTTTCGATCTACGGGAGCAACCTGGCAGCGGCAAGCGGCGTCTGGAACGGCGACTTTCCGATGACGCTTGCCGGCACCAGTGTGGAGATCAACGGCAAACCGGCGTACCTTAGCTTTGTCAGCCCGGGTCAGATCAACTTGCAGGCCCCGGATGACTCCGCAACGGGAACAGTCTCCGTAGTGGTTACTACGGCTACGGGCAAGGCGTCAGCCAATGTGACTCTCAGTCCCTTCGCGCCTTCGTTCAACCTGATCAACCAGAGTCATGTATCGGCAATCATTCTCCGGTCCAACGGCCTGGGAGCTTACGGAGGAGGAACCTACGACATCCTCGGCCCCACCGGCAGTTGCTTTGGCTATAAGACGGTCGGCGCTCAGCCGGGCGATATGGTGGAGCTTTTCGGCGTAGGCTTCGGACCGACCACCCCCTCAGTCCCCGCGGGAAAACCGTACTCCGGCGCTGCGCCCGTGAACAATCCGATCAGTCTCTACATCAATAACACTCTCGTGCCCACTACCTTTGCCGGTATATCGAGCGCCGGCCTTTATCAAATTAATCTGATTGTCCCTCCCGGCTTGGGCGCGGGAGACGTACCTATCCAGGCCATGGTTGGGGGAATGCTAACTCAAAAGGGTGTTTTGTTTTCCCTGCAAACCACATTGTTAACTACGTGCAGCTCCGGCGGCATGGGCGGCACCGGCGGCGGACCGACTGGATCTACTGGCCCCGGTAATTCCGGCGGACCCGGACCCGGTGGATCAGGCGGAGGTTCCGGCGGCGGATCGGGTGGCGGCGGAGGATCGGGCGGCGGCGGTTCCGCTCGGCCCGTAAAAAAACCCTACGAGCCCCGGCTGCCGTTTACGCGAAAATAGCGAGGACGAATTCGATGGTCTCCAAGGCAACGTTGTCGTTGATCGCGGCAGGCGGGCTGTCGCTGGTGGCGTTCGGCCAGAACCTGGTCCAGAACCTGATAAGGACGGCGCCGATACCCGCCGACCCTCTCGAAATCGTCCATGGTCAAATCCAGACAGTCGAGAGCGCCGCGAACCGTGAGACCATTCTTCAGCTTCTCAACCGCGCGAGAAAGAGCTACGCGCTGCGCGCCGCCGGCCAGCCTTTCGATCTGAAAGTCACTTTTTCCGTGGATTCCGGCGGTCAAACAGATTACGACGGAGCCTGGCAAATGGAGGATACTTTCGACCCGCAGCTCGGGCTTCGCTGGACGGCGAACGCAGCCGCCGGATTCTCCGCCACTCAGATCTCCTCGAAACAGACCTATTACGGAGACGCGACCGGCAACGTCATTCCGCTCCGCTTGCAGGAAGCGCGCGCCGCGCTGTTCGACCCGATTCCACCGGGTAACCTGGATCGAATCGCGATCCGAACTTCGACGGCCACTTTCAACGGCGCACAGGTTACCTGCGTTTTGCTCTCAGCCGCGGGAAACAACGCCGCGCCATCCCCCGGCCGCCGCTGGGATGAAACCGAGGAGTGTGTCGATCCCGCTTCCGGTTTGCTCGAACTGCACTCGCGCGTGCCCGGCCGCTACTATGCCTACGACTATTCGAATGCCCTTCAACTCGGCGGTCACATGCTGCCCGGTAAGGTCATCGTGACGGAAGGCGGCAAGACCGTGTCTGAAATCAAAGTAGTCAGCCTCACGAACCTTTCCGCCGCGGACCCGTCTCTGTTTGTCCCCACCGCCGAGATGAAGGCTAAAGGACCCGCCATCGCGATGGGACCAGCCCAGGAAATCTCGCGATTCTACGGAGCCGCTCCTTCTGTGCCGAACGCGCCCGTTCAGGCAGTCTGCGTATTTGGCTTAGTAACACCAACCGGACAACTCCTGGAAGCTCACTCCTTGCAGCCCTCCGATCCGAATAGTCAGGCCGCCGTCGACGACGCCAGGAAAATAACCTTCCCCACTCGTTCGCAAGCCGGAGCGCGCCCTCAACAGCACTTCGTCTTCGTCATCGAGAAATTCGCCGCCCAGTAAGCTAAGAATTTCCGTCCGGGTGGCGCGAGCTTTAGCTTGCAGCCGAAGGTTTGAGCCTCGGCCTTCTAAACCGCCCGCGCCACCAAAGTAAATCGCAAGCTACAAGCGAGGTGGGGCAGACGGTTTCGCCTGCCGGCAAGTTTCTCCGCAGCCCATTTAATAACCCTGAAACAGCCTACTGGAACGTGATGTTCGCCGACGCCTCGAAGTGCCGGTGATTCTTAAATTCAACCTCCACCTTCCACCGGCTCCCTGACGAATAAGTCACCACGAACTTCGCTCCTACTGGCAACAGATGAGACGTGTCTCCGATCTTCACGTAGTCCCACGACACTTCCTCTTTCCGGCTGGCAAACTCCATCTCCGGCGGAAATCCACTGGCTTCTTCTTCTAAGCGGATCAGGTTCCCAGTAGCCTCGTCGAGAAAGAAATGCCCCGTCCGCGCCGGATTGTATCGCTGGTATTCCAGATAGAACGGAGTGAAGCATCCATCGGGCGGAGAACGGAACCAGTACTTCGCATGCCCTTCCTGCTTGATCTCGGTGGGACACTGCGGGTCAAACAGAGGCCGGATCTCGGTGCCGAAGCCTCCGGACCATTTAAATCCTGGAAGCGCTTCAAAAGGCTTTTCCCATGCCTTTCCATCTCTACGAATCTGCTTTCTCACCACCTTGCTTCCCCGAAAGGTAATCTCTGTCTCGATAGTGTCCACATAACGCCACTCGGACGAATCACCGTTACTGCTATAGCGCTTCGCCGTTTCGTCCGCCACGAAATTAGGCAGCTTGGCCGCGTATTCCAAGTTGACCCGGCGGACATCCTCCAGCCCCTCCTGGCGAGCCACTAACTTCGAACCTTCATCCGGCGAAGCCTTGCCCAATAGTTGAATCTTCGTTAGCTCCAGGTATTGATACCTCGAAGTATCCTCTTCCCAAACCGGCTTAATAGACTTACAAGTGATCTTCACCTGATCGCCCAGGTTGTACTTAGCGAGTTGCACCGCGTGTGGCGCCCGCGAATCAATCACCCTCCGATCGGCAAGCTCCACAGAAATAGATTCTTTGCCAACCCTCCGCAAGGTCCCCGAAAAAACCAAATTAGCCGCGAATCCCTGTGCCGCACACAGCAGAAGCGCCAAGAGAACCACCATATAACCAGCCTATATCCAAATTATGTGGCGCGCGCCTCCAGGAGTGCCGCGTCGACATTCGTGTTTGGGATGGGTGGGTCCCCGACCCGCCCTCCGTTTAGTGGGGCAGGTTCCCGACCTGCCCTCCGCGGCACCGGCCACGTTTTCGAGAGTGTCGGCGTATAATTCAAATGGACGCAGCATGGCCGCGCGCAAAGTTCTCCTAATCGGATGGGACGCAGCCGACTGGAAAGTCATTCATCCCCTAATCGGCGCCGGCAAAATGCCGAACCTCCAACGTCTAGTCGAACACGGAGCCACAGGGCAGATCACCACCCTCTATCCGCCCCTTTCGCCGATGCTCTGGACCTCCATCGCCACCGGCCAACGCCCCTTTAAACACGGCATCCTCGGCTTCTCTGAACCCACTCCGGACGGCCGCGGCGTGCGCCCCATCACTAACCTTTCGCGAAAAGTGAAAGCGCTCTGGAACATTTTCAGTCAAAATGATTTGCGCAGCATCGTCATCGGCTGGTGGCCCAGCCATCCCGCCGAGCCTATCAACGGCGTCATGGTGTCCGACCATTACCACCGCGCGAACGCGCCCCTCGGCGAAGGCTGGCCTCTGCTGGCGAACGCAGTTCATCCCCCTGATCTCACCGCGACATTAGCCGGTCTGCGCGTTCATCCCGACTCTCTGGTCCCTTCGATGGTCGAGCCGTTTATTCCCCTCGCCGAACACATAGATCAGGATCATGACAAGCGTCTGGCTCTCTTTCTGCGGACCCTCGCCGAATGTATGAGCATGCAGTCCGCCGCCATGTGGTTAGTCGAAAATCAGCCTTGGGATTTCTTCACCGTCTACTATGACGCGATCGATCATTTCTGCCACGGCTTCATGAAGTATCATCCGCCGCGCCAATCCTGGGTCACCGAGGGCGACTTCGATGTCTACCACAACGTAATCTCCACGGCCTACCAGTTCCACGATCGGATGCTGGGAGCCTTGCTCGAAAAAGCGGGCGACGATGTAACGGTCATTCTCATGTCGGATCACGGCTTCCATCCGGATCACCTGCGCCCCGCATCCATCCCCGACGTCCCCGCCGGTCCCACAGTCGAGCATCGTGAGTTAGGCATCCTCGCGATCCAAGGCCCAGGCATCAGGAAGGATGTATCATTGCACGGCCCATCCGTGCTAGACATCGCGCCCACTATCCTGACCCTGTACGGATTGCCCGTAGGTGAAGATATGGATGGCAAGGTCCTGTCGCAGGCCTTCATCAAGCCCCCGAAGGTCGCGTTCATCCCCACTTGGGAAGCGGTTCCCGGCGCAGCCGGCCGCCATCCGCCGCACACCCGCCTGGATCCGGTGGCCGCGCAGGCAGCCCTCGAACAAATGGTCGCCCTCGGGTACATCGAGCGCCCCGATGAAAATCGCGAAATCGCCGTGGACCGGACCATCCGTGAGCTGCGCTTTAACCTCGCCGAATCCTATCAGGACGACGACCGGCACCAGGAAGCCTACGAAATTTTCGCGGAGCTCCACGCAGCCGATCCCAACGAACAACGCTTCGCCGTGCAGCTATTCGTCTCGTGCCAGGCTCTAGGGAAGCACCAGGAGATGCGGCGCATCGTCGACCTCGCCCGCTGGCAGCCGGCCGTGATCGATTACCTGAAAGCGCAGGTATTGATATCGGAGGACCGCCCTGCCGAAGCTCTGGAGGCGCTGGAACGCGTGACCGAAGCGCACCTGGTCCGCCCGGCTCTCTTCCTCCAGACCGCAGACCTGTATCGGCGTCTGCGTCGCTGGAGGGACGCCCAATCGGTCTACGAAAAGGCGCTCGCCATCGATCCCGACAACCCGCACGCGCATCTCGGCTTGTGTCGAATGGCCCTGCGGCGCAGGAAGTTCGATGTTGCCGCACAATCGGCTCTCGATGCCATTGAGAGGGATTATCACCACCCACAAGCCCATTTCCTCCTCGGCCTGGCGTTAACTGGAATGCAGCAATACCAGCGTGCAGCCGAAGCCTTTCGCACAGCGATCTCCTTCAACCCGAATTTTCCGGAAGCGCATGTGCGCCTGGCCACCTTGCTCGAAAAACACCTGAGCGATCCCCAATCCGCGCGCGAGCACCGCCGGCTGGCGCGCCGCATGCGGAGCCAGCGGATCGGCGCTCCAGCACCCGAAGAAACGGCACCCACACTCGCTCTTGCCGAGACGCAATTCCCCGCTAAGCAGGCGGAAATTCCGCCTCTGGAAAAATCCCTGATCGTTGTATCCGGTCTGCCGCGCTCCGGCACTTCGATGCTGATGCAGATGCTGGCCGCGGGCGGCGTCAGCGTTCTCTCGGACGGGTCGCGCGAACCCGACGAAGACAACCCTCGCGGCTATCTCGAAGTCGAGCGCGTCAAGGATCTGCTGAAGGACTCGAACTGGTTGCTCGAAGAACGGGGAAAAGCCGTCAAGATTGTCGCGCCCTTGCTAGCCGCTTTACCTCAAGGCCTGCCCTGCCGCGTGATTCTAACCGAGCGCGATATCGACGAAGTCCTCGATTCACAGGAGCGCATGCTGATCCGCCGCCATCAAGCGTCGTCCACCCCCGAACGCCGGCGCTTGCTGAGAGCCGAATACGCCCGCGCCCTGGATCGCGCGAAGGAACTCCTACAGCGCCGGCCAAGCACCGAACTCCTGGTGATCGAACACCGCGACGTGATTTCCAATCCCCTCGCCATCGCCGAGAAAATGAACCAGTTTCTGTCCGGTGGACTCAACATAACGAAAATGGCCGCCGCGATCGACCCGGCCCTGCATCGGAACCGAACCGCCGAAGCAGGAATCGAGAGATGACGGTTGAGCCATGTGTACGACTACCGGTCATGCGGCATCTTCGTTGTGGTGGTCCCAGGCTTCGTCGGTCTCACGCTCGCGGTTACGGCGGAGGATGGCTTCATTGATTTGCTGTTCTGAAAAAACGAAGCCATCTTCGGAGGGGTCGTAGGTTTTTCCTTTGTCTTCGTACATTTCGGTGATATCGAGGAGGTTATCGAGCTCGTGTTCTTGTTTGGCTCGGCGGGTTTTCTGGAGTTCCTGGAGTTGCGCGACGGTGCGTTCGAACTGGCGGGAGAGGCGCTGGCTGTGGAGGCTCAGGTTCGAGAGCGCTTTCGATTGGCTTTCCAGGGACGCGACGATCGACATGGCGTCCTGGACCTGTTGCGGAGAATCGGTAAAGGGGCTGAGTTGGCTGGCTACGCCTAGCGTGAGGAGATTGGTCTCCAGAGCTGCCACGCGGTTCAGGCGCCAGGAGGTGTCGGCCAGGGCTTGCACCAGGTGAGACTCGGTGGCGCCTTCGGGTTGGTATTCGTCGGTGAAGGATTCCAGGTGGAGCTGATAAGCCTGGAGATCTTCGGTGGGCATGACCACGATTTGGCCGGTCAGGCCGTGGCGTAGGGCGTTTAGAGCCGAGCGCTGTTTGCCCTCGGCGGTTTTGGGTCCGGTGGAGTGCTGGGCGTTTTTCTTATTAACTTCGGCTCGGTTGATTTGAGTGCGATGAGGTATCGACATGCCTTGGTATACCAGGGCGGGGTGCGGGGTTTGCGTGAGTGTAAGTGGGATATGGTTGAAACGTTGGGAGTTGGGGTGGGTCGGCTGGAGTGAATCGCGCGGAGTTTGTGGGGATCGAGAACTTGAAGGGGTGGTGCTGGGGACATAACGCCGGATTATCGGAAGTGGGTTTTCAGACGGCCCGAACTTTTTTTCTTGGTAGACTAATTTCCCAGTCGCTGTTCCGCCGGGTGGAACAAAGGAGAAATTTGTAATGAAACGATATTCTGCACGGGCAGCAGGCTCGCTTGTGTTATTCGCGCTCGCCTCATTCTGCCACCCGGCACCCTCCGTGGCGCAGACCCTTACTACTCTGGCGACCTTCGACGGGGCAAATAAACCCCCGTTGGGTGGTGGTCCAAATGCACAGCTCGTCCAGGCTTCCGACGGGAACTTCTACGGAACAACCCAAACAGGCTGCTGTGGATATGGAAATGTTTTTAAGATAACGTCCAGCGGGACCGTCACATCTTTGCATAACTTCTGCTCGGTGTCCCCGAGTTTCTGTGCGGATGGGTCAATGCCGGTTGGTGGTTTGGTTCAGGGATCTGACGGAAATCTCTACGGCGTGACGGCCGGCGGCGGGGATCAAAAGCAGTCAGCGGGCACCATCTTTAAAATAACAACTGGTGGTTCGTTGACGACCTTATACACATTCTGTACGAACCAACAATCACCTTGTCCTGATGGTAAGGCTCCCACGGGCGGGCTTGTTCAGGGCCCTGACGGAAATTTTTACGGCACTACCCACTCCGGGGGTGCTTATTCCAGTGGCACCGCATTCAAAATTACGCCAGGTGGTACCCTCACAACGCTGCACGCTTTTTGCCAATCTTCCGTCCCATGTACCGATGGCTCTGAACCTAACGGTGGGCTAATAGTGGGTTCCGATGGCAATTTCTATGGCACCGGGTACTTCGGCGGAGCGAACTCAAGCGGGAACGTCTTCGTGATGACGCCCGCCGGCGCAGTGACGACGCTTTACAGCTTTCCTCTGCACGATGCCACAGGTGCGCTGTTCCCCGACGGCGAGAATCCGAACGGCGGGCTTGTTCAAGGCTCGGACGGGAGCTTCTATGGAACAACACAGTCGGGGGGACAAAGTGGGGGGGGGACCGTCTTTAAAATCACAAGCAACGGTCAACTTACTACGATCTATAATTTTTGTTCCGCTGCCGGTGGAACGTGTGCCGACGGTAAAATTCCCAACGGTGGGTTAGTCCAGGTCTCAGGCGGCGGTTTCTACGGAACAACCCAGCAAGGGGGATCGGCAGGAAACAACTCCGGGACGGTCTTCCAAATAACGTCCGGGGGCACCTTGACGACTGTCCACAATTTCTGTTCGCAAAATGGTCAATCGTACTGCGCCGACGGCGGCGATCCGAGTGCCGGCCTCACTAAGGGCTCCGATGGCAACCTCTATGGCACCACCAACGGCGGGGGGCGGGAGGCAACCCACAGGGCACAGTCTTCAAGCTGCAGACCGCAACAAGCTCAGGATTCGCTTGCACGAATACAACTCCCCCCGTGATCACCTCCGTCGACTCCGCGAGCGCCTACGGAGGCTACAACTACTTCGGATCGGGCTCTTGGCTGGAGATCAAGGGCACCAATATGGCGGACCCTGCCGACCCACGTCTCACCGCCAGCACAAATCCAGGCCAATGGACTTCGGCGGACTTCAACGGTTCGAACGCTCCCACATCGCTTGATGGCATCAGCGTGAGTATCGACGGAAAGCCTGCCTATGTCTGGTACCTTTCCACTGGGCAGATCAACGTGCAAGCGCCCGAGGATACCACCACCGGCAATGTGGCCGTCACCGTTACCAACTGCAAGGCAACCAGCCCGATATTCACCTTCGCTCGTAGGGCGCTCGCTCCAGGCTTCCTCGCGCCAACGAATTACACTGCGAACGGCGAGCAATACATGGTCGCGACCTTCCAGTCCGATGGAGCTTACGTGCTGAACACATCCACAGGCGCGGCGTTCGGCCTCAACAGCCGGCCGGCGAAGCCGGGCGACGGGATCATCGCTTACGGAATCGGTTTTGGCGACGTGACTCCATCAATCCTTCCCGGAGTTATAGTCGGCCAGAGCAACGCTCTCGTGAACCCAGTCACGATTTCCTTCGGAACGACCAAGGCAACGATCGCATACCAAGGGTTGGCAGGGGGATTTGTGGGGCTTTACGAGTTCTACTTCACCGTCCCGTCCACTCTAGCGAATGGCGATTATCAGATCGAGGTAACGCAGAACGGTACGACTGTGCCTCAGACGATGTACCTCACGGTTCATAACTAGCCGCTACTCGCCTACACGAATTGGCAGTGGCAAAAGCGAGCCACTGCCTTTCTCTGGATATTAGACGATAAAGTATGTTATCGGCTAAAAAGCTGTTCTGGCTACCTTTTTCAGCGAAGGGCTTTGCATCTGTCCGCATGCTTTCGCATGGCGGTTCCGGTCGGTACTCGTTTGCATGTGGACTTGGACATATGACGAAGCCGCCTGAAAGGGCGGTGTCCCCGGTATTTATCCAACGGCGCACCTAATTCTCGGCGTACGGGCCACGCTGTCGATCACCATCGCGTGAAGTGTTAGCTTCACTGCCTTGAGTCTCAATCCTGTCTGTTTTTCGAGGGAGCCCGATAGGTCGCGCAAGTCAAGCACCGAGGCATCCGGGGAGCCGGGAGGCCGCATTCCGAATCGCGCTGCCATGCCGGGCGGAAAGGGCGGCTGCCGCCAAAATTGGCCGCCCCACCTGATGCGGGGAGTACTGTTTTCGGGTTTGCTTATGCGGCTCGATTCGCTTTTTCGATAGAATCTTAAACCATGAAGACGTATCCGGCCGCAAGCTTGCTTCTCCTTCTCGGCGTGCTGGTCTCTGCGCAGAAGAAGTCCTCTGGGCTTCCGCCGCTTATCGATCGCGAATTGTTCTTTGGCAATCCTGAAATTGCGGGCGCGCAGATCTCGCCCGATGGGAAATATATCGCTTTTCTCAAGCCTTGGAACGATACGCGCAACGTTTGGGTGAAGAAGACGGAGGAGCCTTTTTCTACCGCCCGGCGTTTGACCGCGGAAGCCAAGCGGCCCATCGCCGGCTATCTGTGGAGCCGTGACAGCAAGTACATCCTTTATGTGAAGGACAATGACGGCGATGAAAATTTCAACGTTCACGCGGTCGATCCTTCCGGGCCCGGGGTTCCCGAGTCGCGGGACCTTACCGGCCTCAAAGGCGTGCGCGTCGAGTTGTTCAGCGCGCCTAAGTCCGACCCGGACGCGCTTTATATCGGCCTCAACGATCGCGATAAAGCGTGGCACGATCTCTACAAACTGAAAATCTCCACAGGCGAGCGAACTCTGATCCGTAAAAATACGGAGCGTATTTCTGGTTGGGATTTCGATCTTACGGGGCAGCTCCGCTTGGCCGGACGCGTGCTCGATAACGGCGATCAGGAGATCCTGCGGGTGGACGCCTCGGGCTTCACGCCGATTTTCACTTGCAATGTTTTCGAGACCTGCTCGGTGGAGCGCTTCCATAAGGATGGCAAGCGGGCCTACATTCAGACCAATAAGGGCGACGGTACGAATCTTACCGCGCTGGGGCTGATTGATCCGGCGACGGGGAAGGTCGACGTAGTGGAATCCGATCCGCTCAAACGCGTCGATTTCGAATCTGCACGCTTTTCTGAGGCGACGGACGAACTGGTTGCGACCGTTTACACCGACGATCGCCAGCGTGTGTATTTCAAGGACAAGAGCTTTGAAGCCGACCATCGGTTCCTGGAAGGGAAATTGCCCGGGCGCGAGCTTTCGATCGCATCGACTACGCTGGACGATCGGCTGTGGCTGGTGGTCGCTTACGGCGACACGGAGCCTGGGGAAACTTATCTGTTCGACCGCAAAGGGCGGACGCTGGCGCTGCAATATACGGTGCGCGAAAAGCTGCCGCGGGCTGCGCTGGGTCCGATGAAGGCGGTGCGATATAAATCGTCCGATGGGCTGGAGATTCCCGCGTATCTGACGTTGCCCAAAGGCGTTCCGGAGAAGAATCTGCCGGCGGTGGTGATTCCGCATGGAGGTCCGTGGGCGCGGGATTATTGGGGGTTCAATTCGCTGGCGCAGTTTTTTGCGAATCGCGGTTACGTGGTGCTGATGCCGAATTTCCGCGGCTCGACTGGTTATGGCAAGAACTTCCTGAATGCGGGCAACGGGGAGTGGGGACGCAAGATGCAGGACGATGTTACCTGGGGCGTGAAATATCTGATCGCGGAAGGGATCGCGGATCCGAAGCGCATCGGGATTTTGGGCGGGTCTTATGGAGGCTACGCTACGCTCGCGGGGGTCGCATTTACGCCGGATGTGTATCGCGCGGGCGTGGACATAGTGGGACCTTCGAATCTGCTGACGCTGCTGGAAGCGATTCCGCCTTATTGGGAAGCGGGGCGCAAGATGATGTACGCGCGCATGGCGGACCCGGGCACTCCGCAGGGGAAAGCGTGGATGGAGGAGCGTTCGCCGCTCAATTCCGCCAATAAAATCAAGACGCCGCTTTTCGTGGTGCAGGGCGCCAACGATCCGCGCGTGAACCGACGCGAAGCGGAGCAGATTGTTGTCGCGTTGCGCGACCGAGGTTTCCCAGTCGAGTATATGCTCGCGCCGGACGAAGGGCATGGGTTCCAGAGGCCGGTAAACAACATGGCGATGTTCATGGAGGCCGAGAAATTCCTGGCGACGTATCTGGACGGGCGCTATCAGGATCGGGGCACGCCGGAGGTGGAGGCTCGGCTCAAGGAAATCATGGTGGACCCGAAGACGGTCAAGGTTTCGAAGGTGGTGGACGCAGGGGCGGTGAGCGCGCCCAAGCCGGTTGCGGATCTGGCGGCCGGGGTGGATCACTATGAGGTCAAGCTGGCGATGGGCGGCCAGGAGATGACCCTCAAGTTATCGACCGCGATTGCCGAAGAAAACGGACAGTGGGTGGCAACCGAAACATTGGATACGCCGATGGGTGCGATGACGGACGTCTCGACTATCGAAAAGGGCACCTTGGTGCTGCGCAAGCGCAGCGTGAAGCAGGGGCCGGCGACGATCGGCGTCGAATTTTCGGGCAATCAGGCGTCGGGAACGATGAGCATGAATGGGCAGGATCGAGCTATCTCGGCGGATATGGGAGGGCCTTTGTTCGCGGACGCGGGCGCGGCGGCGTACTCGATTGCGTGCCTGCCGCTTGCCGACGGGTACACTACCAGCTTCCGGAATTTCGATTTGCAGAAGCAGAAGGTGAAGCTGATGCAATTGAGCGTCGCGGGTTCGGAAACGGTGACGGTTCCGGCGGGGACGTTCAGCGTGTTCCGGGTGGAGGTGAGTTCGGCCGACGGGGGAGCGGACAAGTCCACGATGTGGATCGCGAAAGATTCCCGGAAGCCGGTGAAGATTTCGAGTGTAATGGCGTCGATGGGCGGCGCGGTGATGACGGCGGAGCTGGGTCGATAGTGAGACGCCGGGTTTCGAACCTTGGGGATTACAGGCGATGATGTCTGAGCAGTCCGGAGCGAATCATCCTGGCGAGCCGGACACCGAGATTGCGCCAGTCACGGTTAGAATCGCATCGAGGCGGGCTGTGGCGGGGATGGTCATCGGCCCGTATCATTTGCTGGAGGCCGTAGGCCAGGGCGGGATGGGCGAAGTCTGGCTGGCGGAGCAGAAGCAGCCGGTTCGCAGGCGCGTCGCCGTCAAGCTGATCAAAGCGGGGATGGGCACTCACGAAGTGGTGGCGCGATTCGAAGCGGAGCGGCAGGCGATCGCGATGATGGACCATCCGGCCATCGCGAAGGTTTTCGACGCCGGAAGTACGCCGGAGGGGAACCCGTACTTTGTCATGGAGTACGTGCCGGGGGCGCCGATCACGGAACACTGCGACAAGCATCGCGTGTCGATCCGCGAACGGCTGGAGCTTTTCATCCAGGTTTGCGAGGGCGTCCAGCATGCGCATCAGAAAGCGATTATCCACCGCGACCTGAAGCCTTCGAATGTGCTGGTTTCCGTGCACGACGGCAAAGCTCGGCCCAAGATTATCGACTTCGGCGTGGCCAAGGCCACCGCGCAGCCGCTTAACGAGCACATTTTATATACGCGGTTGGGAGCCATGATCGGCACGCCGGAATACATGAGTCCGGAGCAGGCGGGGTTGACGCCGCAGGACGTCGATACGCGCTCCGATGTTTACTCGCTGGGCGCGATCCTTTATGAGCTGATGGTGGGCGCGCTGCCGTTCGATTCCCAGGAGCTGCGGCGAGAGGGGCACGACGGCGTGCGGAAGAAAATCCTGGAGGAGGAACCGCCGAAGCCCAGCACGAGGTTTCGCACGATTGGCGAAAGGTCCTCGGTTTTGAGCACGAACCGCGGCACCGAATCCACGACGCTCGAGGGTCAACTGAAGGGCGATCTGGATTGGATCGCTATGAAGGCGCTCGAGAAGGACCGGACGCGGCGGTACGGGTCGCCTTCGGACCTGGCGGCGGATATTCGGAGGCATCTTAATCACGAAGAGGTGCTGGCTTGTCCTCCGAGTATCGGCTACCGGGCGAAGAAGTTCGTGCGGAGGCATCGTTTCGGGGTGGCGGTGGGGGCGGCGGCGGTGGTGCTGCTGGTGACGTTTTCCGCGGTCATGGCGGTGCAGGCCCGGCGCATCGCGCGGGAGAGGGATCGCGCCAATCTGGAAGCCCAGGTATCGCAGCGCGTGACCGAGTTCCTGACGGGGTTGTTTCGGATGAGCGATCCAAATCCGGCTGAGAGTAACACGGTCACCGCGCGCGAGATTCTCGACAAAGGGTCGGAGAAGATCGCCCGGGAATTGAACAATCAGCCGGTGGTGCAGGCGAAATTGATGGACACCATGGGGATGGTCTACTGTAGCCTGGGACTTTTCGACCGGGCGACGCCTTTGGTCGAGAACGCGCTGTCCATCCGCCGCAGCGTTTTGGGCGCGGAAAACCCGGAGGTTGCGGAGAGTCTGGATCACTCCGGATACGTGGCTTTTGAAAAGGGGGATCTGGCAGGCGCGGAGAAGTCGCTTCGGGACGCGGTGGCGATGCAGAGGAAACTGCTCGGCAGCGACCGCCTGGAGGTGACTGAGAGTTTGAGCAATCTGGCGATGGTGCTCCGCTATAAGGAAACGAAAGACGCCAACTCCGAGTCTGAACAGCACTATCGCGAGGCCCTGGCAACGCGCCGCAAGCTGCTCCGCCGGGACGATCCGGCGATTGCGCAAAGTTTGAACAACCTCGCGATGGTTCTGTATGCCAATGAGCGCGATTACGCTGCCGCAGAGCCTTTGTTTCGGGAAGCAATCGAAATGAATCGCAGATTGCTGGGCGAGGAGCATCCGGAGGTTTCGACCAACCTCAACAATCTCGCGCTGATGTTGCGCGATCAAGGCCGGTATGACGAGGCGGAGGAGATGTTTCGCAAGGCTCTTGCGATTCAAAAGAAGGTCTACGGAGAGGAGCACCCGAGGATAGCCGTAACCTACACGAATCTGGCGAGTCTGCTGCAACGCAAGGGCGACTTTGCGGACGCCGAACCACTTTACGTGAAAGCAATCGAGCTGAATCGAAGAGTATTTCCGGAGAAGGATTGGCAGATCGAAACGATTAAGAGTCTGCTCGGCGGCTGCCTCACCGCGGATCATCAGTATGCGGCTGCCGAACCGCTGCTGCTCGAAAGTTATCCGATTATCAGGTCCACTTTCGGCGATTCTCACAAACGGACGCAGGTGGCGGCGCAGCGAGTTGTCGATATGTACAATGCGTGGGGCAAGGCGCAAAAGGCTGCGCCTTACGCGGCGATTCTTGTGGGGGGTAAACCATGAGGCTTCTAATAACGATGGCGGCGGCCGCGCCTCTGTTTGCCCAGACGCATTGGGTGGGCACCTGGGGCGCAGCGCCCTCCCCGCAGCTTCCGGTTGCGGAAATGGAGAGCCAGAAGCTGGTCTTTCATCATCAGACTCTCCGCGAAATCGTACACATCAGCATCGGCGGCGACAGCGTGCGCGTTCGTCTTTCGAACACCTTCGGGACGGAGCCAGTCGAGATCGGCGCGGCGCATGTGGCCGTCATATCGTCTGGTTCGGCGATCGATCCCGCCACCGACCACGCTCTCGCCTTCGGCGGGCGTGGACGGATCGAAATTCCCGCGGGGGCGGTGGTCCTCAGCGATCCGGTACGGCTCAAAGTCGCGCCGGCTGCGAACCTTGCGATTAGTCTTTATCTTCCAAAGGATGCCGTCGGCGGAGGCGTTCACTACTCGGCTCAACAGACTAATTACATCGCGCAAGGCGACACTACGGCGGCCGTATCGCTGGATCATCCGGCGACGATCACATCGTGGGTTTTCCTCACCGGCGTCGATGTTCAAGCGCCTGCCGCCGCGGGGTCGATCATCGCTTTCGGCGATTCCATCACCGATGGCGCGCGCTCCACGGTCGATAGCAATCACCGCTGGCCGGACACTCTGGCGGCACGGCTCCTCGCGCGCAAATCGGGTGTGCAGTTGGGCGTCGTCGATATGGGGATCGGCGGTAATCGTATTCTGCACGAAGGTGCTGCCTCGAAGCGGTTGCAATTCGGCATCAACGCACTCGCCCGCTTCGATCAGGACGTTCTCGCGCAGCCGGGCGTGCGGTACTTAATGATTCTCGAAGGCATCAACGATATCGGGCACGCCGGCTCGTCCGCGCCGGCATCGGAGGCGGTCAGTGCGGAGGACATTATCGCCGGGCTCAGCCAGATGATCGAACGGGCGCATGAAAGAGGAATCAAGGTGATTGGCGCGACGATCACTCCATTTGAGGGTGAAGGGAATACCCAGCGCGGGTACTGGACGCCGGAAAAGGCGAAGGTCCGCGAAGCCGTTAATGCGTGGATCCGTTCCGGGAAAGGCTTCGATGGCTTCGTGGATTTCGATAAGGCGGTCCGCGATCCGGCGAACCCTAATAAGATTCTGCCCGCGTTCGATAGCGGGGACCAGTTGCATCCGGGCGACGCGGGTTATAAGGCTATGGGCGAGGCGATTTCCTTGAGCTTGTTTGGTTTGAGATAGGCTCTGAGGGATGGCTGAAAGAAACCGCTCCTTTGTAGTCGCGCCTGCCTGTTCTCAGCGGTTTGTTAGCGCTCCGGATCGGCAGTCTCACATTCGACAGGCGAAACCGCCTGTCCCACCGTTCTGTAACCAGATCCCACCGACTTTTCACACAGACTCTCGCCAGTGCGGGAAGTGTTTCTAATCCTGTTCCACGAGGGTTTGGGTGTACGTTTTGCCGTACGGATAGAAAAGATCCTTGCGGCCTTGTGCCCAGGCTGCTTTTAGTTCGGGTGTGGTGATGTCCCAATCCGGCCGGCATTTCCTGGTGACGGCGCGCAGGTCTTGACGAAGATCTTCGAGAGTGGGACGGCCGAAGAACCAGTAGCCGTTGTAGATTTTATAAACGACTAGATCGGGCTCGAGGACAATCACGTGGGGAATCATTGGATTGTTGACCGGATCTGTGTATTCGGCGATATCGAGATCTTTCTGGACGGTACGCCCGGCATCGGAGAGAAAAGGCCAGTGAGCGCCGACACCGGTGCGATATTCGTTGGTCTGCGTGATGTTATCGGTGCTGATCGTAACCAGCCGGCAATAGCCAACCTCCAGCTCGCGATAGAGTTCCACGAGTCCTTCCGCCTGCCGGCGGTCCTTGGGGCAGAAACCTCCGCGGCTGAGGACGAGGACCATGGGATTTGGCCCTTGCAGTTCAGAGAGCTTCCGGCGTTTTGCGGTGTGATCGGACAGCTCATAGTCAGGGAAGATGGCTCCCGGCACAATATCAGATCGCATATATAACCAGCTTAACGGGAATAATCGGCAAAGCCCCAGACCGTCAAACACGGTCTCGCTGCTCCGCTTTTCGCGTTCTGCCGATTTCGGGGAGGCGCGCCACCATGGCGGCGCGGGAACCGACTCCGAGCTTGGCGAAAATGCGGCGCAGGTGCGTGCACACGGTCCATGAACTTATATTGAGAACATCGCCGATGATTTTGTTGGAATGGCCGAGAGCTACCAGGCGCACGATTTCCTGTTCCCTGGGGCTGAGTTGCGCGTGCACCTGGACGGGCTTCCGCAAGTGGATCAACAGGTAGCGGCCGCCGTCCACTTCGGCGTCGAAGATGATTTCCTCGTTCTGAGAGTCGCCATCGATTTCATCGCCTCTCGCGAGGACCGGCGCGCTGCGCTCGACGAGAATCCGAATCAGGTCTTCAATACTGACCGTATCGGCGACTGGCATGAGCTCTCCCTCAACGACGGATGGAAAATCGTCCACGAATTCGCAAGCTAACACCTGAAGAACCAGTATTCAAGTCGCACGTTCTGGTGACGGAAAAGCGCGCCTGTTTACTGAAATTGCCGCTAGTTTAAGAGGTGAATTACGGCGCAGATTCGTTTCATTATTTCGCCAATAATTTTCGCGGCTTGGTCCGGCATATGACCGTGGTAGAGGATTCGCGCGAGATGGATTCAGCGACCTCGAATCGATTAGCAACAACATGCGACTGTACGCGGCGGCGCGCGAAGTTTATTCTCTGTTTTGTCGCGGGAATTACAAGGAGGTAAAAGCAATGGCGGATCAGGAAAGCGAACTCGAATATGAACTCGAGCAGGTGTTCCATGAGGACGAGCTTGAAGACGAAGCTGCGGGAGAATCCGAGTTCGGGGCGATCGGCAACATCGTAGGCAGCCTCCTCGGCGAAGAAGAAGGCGAATACGAGCTCGAAGACGAGAGCGAGTACGAGGACGAGTACGAGACCGAGCTCGAAGATGAGTCGGAAGAGGAGTTCGGGGCCATCGGCAACGTTCTCGGGAGCCTGCTGGGCGAATCGGAATACGAGGGCGAGGACGAAACCGAGGAGTTTTTCGGCAAGATCGGCTCGTTCTTGAAGAAGGCGGCTCCGATGCTCAAGAGAGTTGCCGCGACGGCGGCTCCGCTGGTGGGCACGGCGATGCTCGGCCCAGTGGGCGGGATGCTGGGCAAAGCTGCCGCTTCCGCGTTAGGCGAGGAAGAGGGCGAAGAAGAGACCGAGGACGAGTACGAGACCGAAGGCGAGGCCGAGGTGGCGGGCGAGATCGCGAGCCAGCCGGTGACGCACAGCACGGCGCTCGCCGAGATCATGTCCGAAGCGGCATCGCTCGCGAGTCATGAAGGCGAGGCCGAAGCAATGGTGGGCGCAGCGACCGTCTCCGTGTTGACGCCGCGCGACCGGCGGTCTTTGCGGCGCATTATTCCGCACCTGGTGAAGGGCGCGTCGACGCTGACGCGTATCCTGCGGAAGCGGCGCGCCACAAGGCCGCTGGTACGAGCGGTTCCGGCCGTGGTCCGGCGGACGGTGCGCGATCTGAAGCGCAAAGTGGCCAGGGGCGGGCGGATCACGCGGCGCGGCGTGGCTCGCGCAGCGGCCCGGCAGGTCCGGCGCGTGCTGGGCAGCCCGAAGGCATCCACCGCGGCGGTGGTCAGGAATGTTCGTGTCAGCCGGGCATACAGGGGCCGGCGGCGGCGGATGCGGCGGAGAGTCCGTTAGCACCCGGCGCGGTTCCACCTAAAAAAGGAGAATGACCATGGCAATCCCCGTGTACGAATCCGAACTTGAAGACGAATTGGAAGACGAGCTCGAAGACGAGATGGAATCCCTCGGCGAATATGAGGACGAAAGCGAACTCGAATATGAGGACGAATCGGAACTCGAAGGCGAGTACGAGGATGAAAGCGAGTACGAAGACGAGTACGAGGACGAGGGCGAGTATGAGGACGAGAGCGAATACGAAGACGAGATCAGCCCCGTCCGCAAAGTCTATCCGGACGCGATGATGGAGCATCTGGGCGCCCTCGCGGCGGAATCGGAAAGCGAGGATGAGGCGGTGGAGCATTTCCTGCCGCTGATCGGGATGGCCGCCAGCAAGCTGCTGCCTTTAGCGGCGAAGGCGATCGCTCCGATGGCGAAGCGGGCGCTTCCCCGCGTGGTCAAAGCGGTGGGCAGACTGACGCCGACGCTGACGCGCGGGATCGGCAAAGTGGTCCGCGGACTGCACGGGCGTCCGGGCGGGCGGCAATTGATGCGGGTGATTCCGTCTATCGCCAAGCGGACGGTGCACAGCATCGCGCGGCAGGCGGTTCGCCGGCCGATCACTCCGAGAGCCGCTATCCGGACGCTGGGGCGGCAGGTTCGGAGAGTGCTGCGCTCTCCGCGGTCGCGGACGCACCTGGTGCGGCGGAATCATCATATGGACCGGCGTTTTCACCGGCGCTTCGGACACGGCGTGCTGCGGCCGCACATGCGCTACGGACGCAGAGTCGCGGGCGGACTCTACCGCGGTGGGCCGAGGATTGGCGGGGTCGCGCATGGTGGCGGGATCGTGAGACGCGGAGCGGTGGGGATCGGGCCGCGGCGGATGGTCCGAAAAATCGGCGGGCGGCGGGTCTGCCCGGTTTGCGGAGCGCGGATCAAGGTCGCGCGTACGAGCAAGTGCTGCTGCGGTCGCTAAGGCAAGGCAATGGCGACTCAGCCCAAATCGTTTTCGGGATTCAAGACTCGGCCGGCTAAGGCTCCGCGCCGGGTGGCCAGACCGGCCGGTGGAGGATCGGCCGTTCTGGTTCCGTGGCTGCGGGCTCAGTCCATCAACGTCGTACGGCACTCCGCGGCGCTGCGGCCGTTCAAGAGGGAAGAGTTCGGAACCAGCGGCGCGACGCCCTCGGAAGGCCACATTCAGGCGGTGAATCAGCTTATCGTCCGGCTGCGCAACACACTGCTGAGAGTCTCGAAGACGGTCACCAAGAAAATCGACGCGGCGATCGAGGAGCCTACCGCGGAGCAGCTTCGCGCGGTACTGACCAGAAAGGATCGCTCCCACCGCTGGGTGCAGGGGATCGAAAAAATCTGGGACTTCTATTTCGAGCTGTTCGGGCAGAGGCAATCGATGCCTTACGCGAACTGGCTGCTGAGCTGCGACCGCATCGCGGCCGATTGTTATCAGGCGGCATTCTCGGGCCTGGGCGCGCCCAAGTCGATTCCGGCGCCGCCGCCATTTTGTTTTATGCGCACGGGGTTCGCTCCGGCGACGATGCGGCGGGGCATTCGTTTGCGGAGGCTGGGCAAGCAGTTCAATCCGTTTCCGCTGATCCAGTTGCCGTATCACCGCTTGATCAATCCATGGACGCTGGGCGCGGTGATGCATGAGGCGAGTCACAATTTGCAAAGCGATCTGGGCTTGAGCAGAGTGATCCCGCGGAGTGTCGCGCGGCGGTTACTAAAGGCGGACATGGGTAGAACCGTCGCCTCGGTTTGGGCGCGCTGGAACCGGGAGATGTTCGCCGACATGAGCGCGCTACTGCTGGGCGGGCCTTCGGTGGTGGGATCGCTGATGGACGTGGTGGGGCGCGCGCCGGACGCGGTATTCGCGTTCAATCCGCGCGGGGTGCATCCGACGCCGGTGCTGCGTCCGTTGATCAGCGTGGAGATGCTGCGGCGGATGGGTTTCGCCGAAGAAGCGGAGCAGTATCGCGCGGCGTGGATGCGGCTCTATCCGAATCTGCGCGCGGGCAATATACCGGCGGCGATTCTGGATACGTTTCCCAAGGCGTGCGCTCTGGCGGTGGATGCGATGTGCTACCGGCCGTTCAAAACTTTGGGCAACAAGAGTTACGCGCAGGTGGTCCGCTTCGAGAAAAAAGATGCGCAGATGATTGAAGAGGCGGCGCGGAGGGTGTCGGCAGGCGTGGATCCGGGCATTATTCCGGCGCGTTACCTGATTGGAGCGGCGCGCGTCGCCCTGGACCGGCGCATGGCGCGGCCGGGGACGATTACCAAGAATTTTTATACCGAACTGGTCAGGAGATAAGAGCTAATGGCACTCGAAGCGTCCTTCCGCGAACTCTCGAGCCAACTGGGCAAGCTGCGGGACATGCTGCTCGCGTTGCGCCTGACCATCGCGGAGGACAAGCCTTTGAAGGGTGAGGCGGCCTTGGTGGACCAGTTCGAGGACTCAATTCTCGATTTGCTGGGTTCGCTCGACGAGAGCCTGTCCGCGGCGCGGGCGGCACAAAAAGGGGTGGGGCATCCCCTCAATCTGGATGGCGCGCGCAGGGCGCTGACGACTTGTCAGGATCAGTTCCATCAGATCGAGCTGAAGTATGGGGAGGAACTGGCTTCCTTCGAGAGGCTCAAGGACCTGGAGCGGTTGGGAACCCGCGGTGGGGAATGGCGTCCATGGGCGGCGAGCGCGAAAGACGGAGTGGAGCAATGCCGGGAGCCGCTCGACGGCGTGAGCAGGGCACTGGCGGCGTGTTGGCAGGAAATTGCCGAACGGGTGGGCATGACGTCGGTATCGGTGCAGGCGACCAATATCGGGCAGAAGATAGTCGCCAGGGCGACGGCGAAGGAAATGGTTGAGGAATCGATTAGCTGACTGGCCGCGCGGATCGGTCTGGACCTAACAAGGGATTTCGAAAGTAAGCAGGAGGGCGTGATGGCAGTGAAGGATATCAAAAAACCAGCGGCCAAGGCGGCGCCGCCGGCGGTAAGGAATGCGGCACTCGACTCCGCGTTGGCTGCGCCTCCCGATCCGTGTCTGCCGGTGCCGATCGGGTACTTGAGCTGGATACTCGCCAAGATGGACAATGACAACTTCGGCGACGACTGGGACTGCCTGCGGCAATTGTGCGCGTCCTGTATAACAGCGCGATACATCTCGACCGGCGACGCGAGGGCGATCGAGATGACCAGCCGGATCCTTTGCCGCACGGCGAATCGCGACCAGGAACCGGTGATCGCGGAGTTATCGCAGTTCATCAGCTTCTGCGAATCGGAAGATCAACAACTGGCTTTCGTTTTCGGGAATTGCATCACCCGGGCGCAAATCGCGGTCAAGTCATTTGGAGACAGTTGCTCGGACTGCTTACAGCGGGCTCCTGGAATCAATCCGAACAGTATACCCGGGGCGGCTGCGAAGGTGAATGACGCGCTGTCGGGCATACAGCAGGCGCTCGGCGCATTCTCCGCGATTCTGGTTTCCTGCGATTGCGCCGTCGAGACCGGTCATGCGCTGGATTCGCTGAGGCGGGAATTTCAGCCGGTCGAAAGTACGTGTTGCGTGCTGCTATGCGAGTTCAATCGCTGCCGGGTGCCGGACGAAGCCTGTTGGGTGCTGCTCGAAGAGAAGCTGTTCGAGATTATGCAGCAGGTGGTGTTCGCGAGGCGGGCGCTGGGACAAATGAAGGCGATGCCGGTGGGTATAGGGCCGGAGCTAGAACGGGCTCGGGAGATGGCGCGGGAGGCGTTGAAAATCGGCGGGGTTTCCGAGCGCTTCAAACACGAGATGCGGAGAGTGGAATCGGCTCTCGACCGGCTGCGCTCCGAAAGAAATCATGCGTCGACGCGGGAGTTGGCTGGCACGATCGACTCGCTGAGCGACAACGCGGCATGCGGGAAAGGGATCGAACGCGCGCTGGCATCGCAGATGATCGGCATTCTGTTCGTCCTCGCTTGCCGGGCAGGGAAAAGCACCGCGATTCCGCCGCATCACGAGCCGTCGGGATTTGAGGTAGACGTGCCACCGGAAGTTCGCAGAGTGACGGCTCGCGATCTCCATACCGGGGAATCGACGGATCTGATTCCGGTTAACAACCAGGTGCGGTTGGAGCGAGGAAAGCGTGTTGAGTTTTCGATATTCGACGCCGAAGACACGATGATCGACAGCGTGATTCTGGAAGCCTGAAGGAAACGAAGCCATGGCCGTAACAAAATACTCATTTCGAAAAGCCAGCCAATTGGCTAAGAAACCGCTGGACGACCTCGCCGCATATCCGGTATTGACGGAGGAAGTGGGTTTTCCACCATCGCCGCTAGCCCGGCAGCCGGGAACATCCGGCAGCGCGCCGCTGGGCGATATGGTTTCCAAAGCCGTCAGCGACGTACTGGGATGGAAGGTCAAGCCCGGCGACACCAAGGGGTTCATGGGAGCTCTTACCCAGTCATTCACGTTGACTGAGAAAGAGGGCCACATCGAGTCCAAATGGACGCCGCGGACCTACGCAGTGCAGACCGATCTGGCCGGCGGAATCACGGGCGCGCAGGCGAGCGTCTATTCGCGGGGCAAAGTTGCTCTGGACCAATGCCTTCCCCTGCTCGACGGCATTTACGCGCTGGAACCGGAGGCGATCGCAGAGGATGTCGCGGCGTTGAAGGCGGTGGTGAAAAGCCAGCTCAGCGAGCTGGTCAATGAACTGGCGTTTCTAGGCGGTCCGCGAATCTCACGCGTGAATCAATATTTCAACCTGCTGCTAGGCTCTTCTACTTTCCCGATCGAGGCGAGGCAAGGACACGTCCTGCACAACACCGATCCGGACAAGATCGGCGGCACGCTCGGCAATCTGCGCGATGAGCTTGGCCTGAGCTTCACCAAGGACGATTTCGTCAACTCGGTCGCGGATGAAACGAATCTGTCGAATTTCCGGATCATTTCCGATTACGTCACGGGGCTGGGGCAGACCTGGTTGTACAACCTGAGCTTCCTGGTACTGAACTCGAAGACTCCGTTCTTCGGCACGCAACTGGTGCTGTTGTCGCGGCAGCTTTCGGTGGTTGCCGAATCGGTGGACGAGGTCCGTTTCACGCTGGATTCGGTGTTCATCGGTCCTGCCGAGCGCCAGACCATGGAGCTGAATTTCCCTGGAGCCACTCCGCCCATCGCGTCGATTTTCCTGGAAGATCTGCTTTCCTGGATACGCGATTTCTCGACCGAAGAAGGGCCGCGGCTGATTCAGGACGGCGGGAAATTCGGAGTCGGAAATACCTTTTTCCCTGTGGTCAACAATCTGTTCACGATCATGCAGTATGTGCCCAACCTGAGCGGCCAGCCGCCTGGATTCTCGAGCGCGCGCGTCACTCTCTCGATCGTCAACCTGACGGAGCAGCTAGGGGATCTGGCGAGACTCGCCAAGCCGATCGAACACATTATTACTCCGGAGCCTTTCTTTGGAGCGTTCGCGGTGGAAGGGGTGCAGCCGAATTCCGGCCATATTGGAGCAGTGGTATACGTTCGCGGGAGCGGCTTTGCCTGCAATCCGGGCGTCACGGGAGGCGGCCTCACCGTCCAGTTCCGGCCGAGTGGATTTGCGACTCCGCTGATACAGGCGGTGACCGTCTACTTCCGTTCCGATAGCCTGCTGGTGGTAACGGTTCCCCCCGGGCTGACCCACGGCCAGCTCTATGACGTGCTGGTGACCAACCCGGACGGGAAGACTACGTTTGTATCCGGAGGATTCACGGTTAGCTAGCCGCGGATGGTGTAAGGAGAGTCACCTATGGCAACAGGAAAAGAATATCAAGGCTTATACGACCGGATCGCGGCGCTACGCGAACAGGTGGCCAGCCGATTATCGTCGGACCTCATCTCCAATCCGCAGCTCGCCGACGCGCTTACCAAGCAGATCGACGACATGATGAAGTCGGTGACGGACGCGGACCGGCTGACGCCCGCGCCGCCGGATCAAGGCCTCGCGGCATTGGTCGGCTTGGGGCCGGAGGCCGCCCCCGAACTCGGAGCGACGCGGATTCCCGGAGGCGTCGAGGCTTACGACGAAACGATTACTTCGGAGCGGATCATCGCGGTCGGCGACGTTTACTATCTCTGGCAGCATGAAAAAATTGGTGTGTTTCGCGTCGTTCAGAAGCTCCAGGAACTGTTCAAAGCCGGCACCGTGCGTTTGTCGAGCGGACCGGGCGCTTACGCGCTTTATCAATTCGACCGCCGCGATGTTTTGCGCTACACGCAGCGCGATCGGCTGGCGGCTTACAAGAGAATCTTCGGCTACGGCAGCGGGTCGGTTCCCACGGGGGCTCGTTCCAACACCGATTTCCACAAACTGTTTAGCCATTTCGTAAACCAGGTGACGTTGTTCTGGCGCGACAAGCGCATTTCCGATGTGATTCGCGAGCGCGCTTACGATGCTAATTTCGGTTCTGTCGCGATGGTGCGCCGGGCCGGGCTGGATTTGCGCAACAACCTGAAGTGGCTCTCTTTCGGCCATCTGAACGTGCTTCGCGTAGAAGTGATGCAGTTGCTGGAGGAGGCTTTCAAGATTCTGAATTCGAGCGATATCAAACGCCTGTTCGGCGCCGATACGCACTGGGACGTGCTGGAAGAAGTGCTGATCCGGTATTTCAATGAGCGCCTGGCCACGTCGGCTCGGCAGCGCATGGGCGTCACCGGGCGCGAAGTACTGCGGTGGCTGGCGCAGCCACACATTCTGCAATCGACGCGTTCGCAGTTTGAAACGCTACTGCTCGAAATCGCCGATCAATCTGAAGAATGGCTCACCAGCGCACAGGCGATGGGAGTGGCCAGCCGGTCGGGGGCGCCGCGCGTGCTTCCTTGGGATCGCACCGCGCCCGCTCCGGTGCGCGCCAACGGGCGGCCCAACGCATCCAACGGAACTCGTAAGGGCGCGGCGCGATCGAAGGAGCCGGAGTTTGAACTCGAATTTTGACGGCGCGGCATGAGACCCCGGCGTGGCACGCAATCGACCGTTATCGTACGCCCGCCGGAACGCGGCGCTTTTTCTCTCCGAACTGAAGGAGTTCCTGCGCTTCCCCTCGGTCAGCTCCGAGCCTCGGCACGTGGGCGATCTGAAGCGATGCGCGGTGTGGCTGCGGGATCATTTGCAGAGCATCGGCCTCGATGATGTCCGTCTGCTTCCAACGGCTTCGAATCCCATAGTCTATGCATGCTGGCGTCACGCGGTGGGACGTCCGACGATTCTGATTTACGGGCATTACGATGTGGTGCCGCCTGGTCCGGTGAGTGAATGGCGCACGCCTCCGTTTGAGCCGACGACTGTCGGCGACGATCTGTATGCGAGGGGAGCCTGCGATGACAAGGGGCAGCTCTTCCTCCACGTCAAGGCGCTGGAATCATATTTGCGGACCAGCGGCCGGCTTCCGGTGAATGTGAAGTGCATCTTCGAAGGCGAGGAAGAGATCGGGAGTCCCGAACTGCTGCGGTTCATCGGGCGGAATAAGTTCCCGCTTCGCGCGAGTGCGGCCGTTATCTCCGACACCAAGATGCTGGGTCCGGAACTGCCGGCGATCAGTTATTCGGAGCGAGGAAGCTTAAAGCTGGAGTGGCAGGTGCGCGGACCTCATGAGGAGCTGCATTCGGGCACCTTCGGCGGAGCGGTTCACAACCCTGTCCAGGCCCTGTGCGAAATGATTGCAAAGCTGCACGATGCGCGGGGCCGCATCGCGATTCCAGGATTTTACGAGGATGTTCGGCTGTCAAGCGACGCCGAGCGCGCTTATTTAAAGCGTACCGGTCCAACGGATGGGCAGATCCTGGATGCCGCGGGGATGTCGATTGGATGGGGAGAGCGGGGCTATACGCTGTATGAGCGCACCACAACCCGTCCGGCATTGACTGTGAACAGCATCGCCGGCGGACCTGGGGGGCCAGGAGTTAAATCGGCGATACCCGCTCGCGCGGGCGTCAAACTGAGCTTCCGCCTGGTCCCCGATCAGGATCCGCAACGGATCGAACAATTGTTCCGGAAGCACATCGCGCGGATCACCCCATCGGGATTGCAATCGAGAATCCGCGCGTTATCGAGCGCGAAGCCGATGACGGTTGACCGGCATCATCCCGTATTCAAAGCGGCCTCGACCGCGTATCGCCTGGGCTTCGGAACGGCGCCCGTTTTCGTGCGATCCGGAGGGTCGATTCCCGTTGCCAGCGCGTTTCAGGAAATTGGAATCCCGCCGGTTCTTATGGGTTTCGGCCTGCCCGACGATCGCATTCACGGGCCCAACGAAAAGTTCCATCTGCCGAACTTTTATAGAGGCATCGACACCAGTATCTGGTTTCTGGCGGCGGCCGGGGCGAAGCTATGATCGTCGACTGCCATTGCCACGCGGGAAAAGGCGACAAGATGACCGCGCCCTGGAACACCGACGCGCCTATCGAACCCTATCTCCGCCGCGCGCGAGCCGCCGGAATCGATAAAACGATTGTCTTCTCGGCGTTCCATAGCGATTACAGCAAGGGAAACTCGCAGGTTGCGCGCATCGTCGCACGCTATCCGGAACGGTTGATCGGCTTCGTCATGGTGCACGCAAAACACGATGCGGGGCGAATTTTTGAAATGGTCCGAGGCGCCGTTTCGAAGTGGCGATTTCGAGGAATCAAGGTACACGGCCTGGAAGCGCCGCCCACGCGAGAGGTCTGCGATGCCGCGCGGGCGTTCGGTCTCCCGGTGCTGATCGACGTGGGGAACCGGCCGCACCAGGTGGACATGTTCGCGCCCGAATATCGCGACGTAAACTTCATCATTCCGCATCTCGGCAGCTTCGCAGGCGACTGGAGGGCGCACCAGACCACAGTCGATCAACTGGTGAGGCATCCCAACGTTTACGCGGACACTTCTTCGGTGCGGCACTTCGATTACATCGTGGAGGCTGTTAAAAGGGCGGGTCCGCGGAAGCTGCTCTTCGGATCGGACGGACCCTGGCTGCATCCCGGAGTCGAGATCGAGAAAGTGAGATTGCTCGGTTTGCCCGCACGCGCGGAAGCACTGGTGCTGGGAGGCAACGCGTTACGGCTGATCTCGCGAAGCCGCGCCGCCGGCCGATCGCATACGCTATCCTCGGATGCGAGGTTGGTGATTTGATTCGGACTCTCTCCTTACTCACACTGCTCGCCAGCGGGCAAATTTTCGCGCAGCGGAAACCCTTCGACGTCGTCGAAACCGGCATTACGGAGATGCGGACCGCGCTTCAGCAGGGCCGTGTCACCTCGCATGAGCTGGTGGTCGCGTATCTGATCCGCATCGGCATGTACGAAGACAAGCTGCATTGCATTATCACCGTCAACCCGAACGTTCTGGCGGAGGCCGATGAGCGCGATCGCGAACGCGCGCAAGGCCGGGTGCGCGGGCCTCTGCACGGTATCCCGATCGCGCTTAAAGACAACATCCTCACGCACGATATCGTGACTACCGGCGGAGCCTTAGCGTTCACTGGCTTCACACCTCCTTACGACGCGACCCTCGTAAAGAATCTGCGCGATGCCGGCGCGGTGATTATCGCGAAGACCGGACTTTCGGAACTGGCCAACTGGGTGGCGGGCGGTCCCACGCCGATGCCTGCGAATTATAATGCGGTGCGCGGTTTCGGTTATAACCCTTATGACCCGCGTCGCGATCCGCGCGAAGGCTCCGACGACGGGCGTCCGGTTCTCACCACCGGCGGGTCCAGTTCCGGGGTCGGGACGGCAGCGAATTTCTGGGCCGGTAACGTGGGGTCGGAAACGTCCGGCTCGATTTTGAGTCCTTCCAACCAGAACATGCTGGCGGCCGTGAAGCCGACCGTCGGCCGGATTAGCCGCTACGGAGTGATCCCGATCACCGCCGATCAGGACACGGCTGGGCCGATGGCGAAGAACGTTACCGATGCGGCTATCATGCTGGGCGCGCTCGAAGGCGCCGCTCCGGATCCGAACGATTCGGCGACCACGAAATGCACGCCTCCGCCCGGCCGCGATTACACTCCGTTTCTCAAGGCCGACGGATTGAAGGATATGCGCATTGGCATTCCACGGGCGTCCTTTTACGATGCGGCGACGCCTCCCCGGCGCGCCGGCTCACCCCCTGAAGCCGGTGGACGCGGAGGACGAGGCGGCGGTTTTGGAAACGGCCTCTCCCCAGAGCAAAAGCGCGTCATGACCGAAGCAATCGAGATCCTCAAACAGCAAGGGGCGGAGATCGTCGACCCTGCCGACATCCCCAGCGTGCTTGCCAAGGACCCCGATAAGAATTTCCTGCTGTGGAACCAGTGCAGCGGATTGGCGAACGCGCGCGGCAAGGACGCGAATTGCTCGATCGTCCTTAAATACGGCATGAAGCGCGATTTCAACGCGTGGCTCGCGACGCTCGGTCCGTCCGCGCCGGTGAAGTCGCTAACCGAGCTTCGCGAGTGGAACATCACCCATACCAACGGCGGCGCAATCCGGTTCGGCCAATCGCAACTGGACATTTCGGATGAAATGGATGTGCAGGCGGACCGAGCCCGCTATGAGGCGGATCGCGCCCGGGATATCGATCTGGCGGGCACCCACGGCATCGACGAAGCGATGAAGGCGCAACGGCTGGATGCGATCCTGTTCCCCGGCGCGAACGGCGCAGCAATCGCCGCGAAACCCGGCTATCCCACGGTCATTGTTCCTTTCGGCATGGTTCCGAACACGCAGGGCGCTCCGTTCCCTCCGGGCTTTGACCCGAAGCCCGCGCCGTTCGGCGTCAGCTTCACCGGAATGGCCTGTAGCGAGCCGAGCCTCCTCAAAATGGCCTACGCCTTCGAGCAAGCGAGCAAGCGGCGGGTGAAACCGGCAAGCGTTCCCTAAAAAAGATGGAACGAATCCGGGTGGACGACAGTATTCTACTATGTAGAACATATGTCCTCCCGTGAATACCTGGGTGAGTTCGAGCAAATCGTTCTGCTCGCTCTCCTGCGTCTGGGCGATGGCGCTTACGGCGTTCCGATTCGCCGCGAAATTCAGCTTCGCGCCAAGCGCGACGTCTCCGTGGGCGCGCTCTACAGCACCCTCGACCGTCTGGAAGGCAAGGGTTATGTGGCGTCGTGGTTCGCCGGCCCCACGGCCGAGCGCGGCGGCCGTTCGAAGCGCTATTTTCGCGTCGAGCCCGCAGGTTTGCGCGCGATCCGCCGATCGCAGGATGCCCTGGCGGTGATGCTCGAAGGCATCGATCTCAAAAAGGTATAACCATGCAAAAACCACCCCGGCTCGCGTGTCTGCTATTGCGGTTACGCCTCTCTAAGGCGCACTACGAATGCATCGCCGGAGATCTGTTCGAGGAGTTTTACACCCGGCACAGGTCCGCCTCCTGGTTCTGGCAGCAGGCGCTCCACGCGCTCTTTCCCCGCTTTCGCCGCATCGAACATTTTGAACCGATCACCAAAGGAGACCCGCACATGTCGTTCTTTTCCGATCTCTGGCAGGACGTCCGCTATTCGATTCGAACGTTCCGCAAACAGCCGAGCTTCGCCGTGGTGGCGATCCTTGCGCTCGCCTTCGGGATCGGGATCAACACCGGCATTTTTACGCTGCTGAACGCCATCGCGCTGCGCCCTCTGCCGGTGGCCGATGCGGGCAGAGTGGTCAGCGTGTATCAGTCGTTCCGTGGAAATGTCGGGCGCAACACCTATGGCTCCATCAATTATTTTTCGTATCCGGAATATTTGAAGTACCGGGATCAAAATCACGTGTTCAGCGGACTCGCCGTTTCCGCCAACGCGCCCGCTTCGCTGGGAGGCGCGGACGCGCGGCGAATTGAAGGCCAGATCGTTTCCTGTAACTACTTCGACGTTCTGGGCCGGATACCGGCCCTCGGGCGCCCGTTCGCAGCGGAGGAATGTGCGAAGGAGGACGCTGCGGCTGTTGCCGTTCTCTCTCACGCGTTCTGGACTACTCAGTTTCAGGCCGATCCTCGCGTAATCGGTTCGACCATCCTGCTGAACCGGCATCCGTTTACGGTGATCGGCATAGGGCCTGAAGGCTTCGCGGGAACCGGTATGATACCCGGCAGCTACTGGGCTCCGGTGACGATGCAGAAGGTTCTGAAACCGGGCGAGACGATGCTTTCCGATACCAATACCAGTTGGCTCGAGATGTTGGGGCGATTGAAGCCCGTAGTATCACTCGCGAGCGCCCGGGCGGACCTTGCGGTGATCGCGGGCCGCATCGACCAGGCGTATTCCGGCCGCACCACGACGCTTTCCCTCGATCGGGCGACGTTCCTCGGCGAGCCCGAGGCGCGGACCGCCGTTCTGGCCGGGGGCGCTGTGGCTCTGGCTGTCGTCGGAATGGTGCTGTTGATTGCGTGCGCGAATGTCGCGAACCTGCTGCTCTCCCGCGCAGCCGCGCGCCAGAAGGAGATTGCCATTCGCCTATCCGCCGGAGCCAGCCGCGCACGGCTCGTCCAGCAGCTTCTGACCGAAAGCCTCCTCATCGCGCTCGCCGGAGGAGCGTTGGGTTCCGCGCTGACTTTCTGGTCGTTTCAATCTTTTTTCCGAATGGTGGTCGCGGGCCTTCCGTCCGATTTCCCGCCGCTAGCACTGAATCTTTCGCCGGACCTGCGCGTGCTGGCCTATGCCGTCGCGATTTCCGCGTTGACGGGAATCCTCTTCGGCCTGCTGCCCGCGCTCCAGGCGACACGGCCCGATCTAGTCTCCGCCTTAAAGGAAGAAGGCGCGGGATTTGCGGGCGCGCATATCTCGCGCGGATGGCTCCGGAACGCGTTGGTGGTTGCTCAAGTCTCAGTGTGCCTGGTACTGTTGATCGCGGCCGGCCTCTTGGCGCGAGGCCTGCAAGCGGCGCAAACGCTGGATCCCGGCTTCTCGCTGAAGGGCGTCGTCACCGCCTCGTTCGATCTCAAACAGCAGGGCTATGACGACGCGAAAGCGCAGCAGTTCCATCGGCAGTTAGCCGAGAGGGTTTCCGCGGTCCCGGGCGTCGACGCGGTCAGCCAGAGCGTGGTGGCGCCGCTTGAAGGATCGAGCTGGGGAACCGTCATCGATGTCGACGGTTTCCCGGCTGGGCAGAGCATCCGCTTCAATGACGTCTCGCCCGGCTTTTTCCCTCTGCTCGGAATCCCGATCGTCCGCGGCAGAGTTTTCACCGAAGCCGAGACGCGGCAGGGAGCGCTAGTGGCTGTCGCATCGGAAGCCGCGGTCAAACATTATTGGCCGAATCAGAATCCGCTGGGGAAGACGTTCCGGATGGGTCGAGAAAAAATCCCCGTGGAGATTGTCGGCATCGCCAAGGACATTCGCACCCGGGATCTGGCACATGTGGACACGGATTTCTTCTATTTCCCCGCGAAGCTCGACAATCAGTCGCACATGCGTCTGCTGGCGCACACCAACGGCAACCTGGTGGCGACGGCGAAACTCATTCGTGATGCCGCCCATGCGCTCGACGCCAACGTCATCGTGACCGCGAAGCCTCTCGAAGAGAATCTGGAGCTGTGGCGCGCCCCTTCGCGCATGCTGGCGCTCCTCATTGCCGCGCTGGGTTTCTCTGGATTATTGCTCGCGTCGCTGGGAATCTACGGAGTGGTTTCCTACGCCGTGGCAGGACGGATCCGGGAGATCGGAATCCGTATGACGCTCGGCGCCGACGCCGGTGGGATTCTGAGCCTGATCCTGACGCAGGGGATGCGTCCGGTGATGTGGGGCGTGATCATCGGATTCGCCGCGTGCGCCGCGGCGTCAAGGTTTATGTCGGTTGTGCTCTACGGAGTCAGCCCGTTCGATCCACTGACCTTCGGAGGAGTGGCGCTGTTTCTAACCTGCGTAGCAATGCTCGCATGCTACGTTCCGGCGAGGCGGGCAACGAAGGTTGACCCCATGGCAGCTCTGCGGTACGAGTAGTTGAACGCTGATTAACCAGGAAGGGACTGGACGTCAAAGTAATCTCTGCGATAGGTTACTATCAAGCGCCAATCGATACGGGCACGGCAACGCTGGTTGCATCGCCAATCGTCAACGACAACACAGAGGAAGCTTGGAGGTCCGGCGGCAGGAGAACGTTGCTCTGGAAAAATCCGGATTCGCGCGTAGGCGCGGAGCCCGCATATAAGACGATCGCGTCTTCACCGCCCACTGCAGCCGATACCGGAAGCATCAGCGTCGATAATTGGGTACCCCAGAATTGCCCGGTGATGCCTGTTGGATTCAAGGTTCCTCCGCCGGTCCCGTAGATCGCGATGAAATCTCCGGGCGCAGCCGGGTTCGAAGGCGAGTTCCGCGAGCCGTCCGAATTGTTTATGTAGAAAATCCCCGGCAGAGACGGCGTCAATACGACGGGAGTGACGGTTGATGCGACGCCGGGATAGGTAATCTGAACTGTCGTCGAAGTTTGACCGGCCAACTCCCAGGGAACCTGCGCGTTGATCTGATTCGCCTGCGCATAAAACAGAGGAGCAGGATAGCCGCCGAAGGAAACCTGGACGCCCACCAGTTGGGCTACCGGAGATGCGGCGCTTATACCAGTTACGGGTCCGATTCCGTAGCCGCGCAGGGCGACAATCTCGCCGGGCGCCACGCTGGTGGCAACGAAGCTCGCGGCGTTCTGAACGGTCAGCGAGGGGAAGAGGTTGGTCACAAAGTCCACGCCGCTGGCGAGGCCGCCTGCCACAATCGAGCCGTCCGGGCCCAGGGCCAGTGCCTGGACCAAGGCTCCTTGCGAATCGCCTCCCAGATAGGTCCCGCCCTGGAACTGGCCATCGGGCGTGAATTTCGCCGCGTAGCTTACCCAATTCGCATTTGCGTAGGCCGGCTGAAACGCGCCCGCGCCCACCGGCAGGTTTTCAGTCGCGGGTCCCACAACTGCGGCATTCCCGGCAGGATCTAAATCCATCGCGGTGACATCGATCCCGATCAGCGTAGAAGATAGAAGCGAAGAACCATCGGCGCTGAAGTGAGTGAGAAAACCGACGCCTTGGGCCGACGCACCAGGGGTCGTCGGAAACGGAGGGGCCGCTGCGCCGGCTACGTAGGCCGTGCCTTGCGCGTCCAGTTTCACAGAATTACCGGTGCCAGGGCCGAGAAAAGTTGAATAAACTAAGCCCGTGCCTTGCGGATTCAGCTTCGTAAGGAAGACGCTTTCCCCGCTCGGATTCACGGTGAGGAACGCTCCGGGCGTTACCGGAAAATCGGTGGAGGTAGCCACGCCGGTTACGAAAGCATCGCCCGAAGCGTCGGCCGCGATACCCTGCACTGAGTCTTCTCCCTCCGGTCCTCCGCTTCCGCTGAGATAAGTGGCGTAAACCAGCGCCGAGCCTGCAGGATTCAGTTTAATCACGAAAGCGGGATATTGCAGGCTGCTTGATTTCGGTGAGGCTTGAAACGCGCCGGACGTAGACGGGAAGGCAGCGCCTCCGACTGCGATCCCGGTTAAGTATGTGTTTCCCGCAGGATCGACCGCCAGTCCGGCTATATATTCGATACCGGGGAGGAAGGTTGAATACACCAGCTTACTTCCGGACGAATTCAACTTAGCGATAAACGCGCTGCCCTTGGCGGGATCGGGGAAGGCTGCTCCGGGCGTCACTGGGAAGGTATTCGGCTGGCCGTTGTTGCCATCGATGGGACTCGTCAGGCCGGCGACGTACACGTTGCCTTGCCGGTCAACCGCGATGGCGTTCGCCACGGCCGGTCCGTTCCCGCCGAGGTAGGTGGCGAAGACCACGGCTGCCGTGGGATCGAGCTTCACGACAAACGAAGTTTGGCAGGGACCGATGCTCACGCCCTCGACGTAGGCGGCTAAAGTCAAACAAGTCCCGGCATTGGACTGCGATTGAAACGCTCCAGCAGAGGTGGCTAGGGTGACGGTGGGAGAGGCCCTCCCGGTTATGTAAGTGTTTCCCGCTGAGTCCGTAACGATGGCGTTGACTAAATTGATTCCCGGCGAGGAGTAATTGAACGTCGGAAGGCTCGCCGAAAGAAAGAGTAGGAACGCTCCAGTGAAGAGCATAGGCTCAGTTTGGCATAAACACTGATCCAAGAAGCTTCTTATCAGCGTTTATCAGGGGCTAATGCTTGCTTTCTTAAGCCGTGCGCAGAGCCTTCTCCGCCGCCACAGCTCCGAATCGCCGGTCGCGGCGGTGAAATTCGTCGATCGCCGCCGACAGATCTTCTTCTGAAAACTCCGGCCACATGCGTCGCGTGAAAATCATCTCCGCGTAGGCGCATTCCCACAGCAGAAAGTCGCTCAAACGCTGCTCGCCGCTGGTGCGGATCAGCAGGTCGACGTCGGGTCCCAGGCTTTTCGAAAACGCTTCCTCGGTGGACGGACGATCGCGGCGAACTGCGTCTAGAATCGCTTGCCTCGACGAGTAATCGATGGCCAGGCGCAGGTGCAGCTTGGCTCCCAGCGCCGTTCTGCGCTCCGCGTCGTCAAGCAGGGAAACCAGAGCGGCGGGCAGGCGGTCCCGGCGGCCGATGGCTTCGAGGCGGACGCCTTTTTCGATGCAGCGGTCGGTTTCGCGGACCAGGTACTGTCCCAGCAATTTCATCAGCGCGGAAACCTCGCGCGCCGGCCGGCGCCAGTTGTCGGCGGAGAACGCGTAGAGCGTCAGCACCGAAACGCCGAGGCCTGGAGCCGCCTCCACGGTGCGGCGAACCGCATCCGCACCGGTGCGATGGCCGGCGATCCGCGGCAATCCGCGAGCGTTGGCCCACCGGCCGTTTCCGTCCATGATGATGGCGACGTGCAGATTGCTCATTTGGCGGAATCTCGTTCCGAATCCGCCGGCCGCATCGCCCCGATCAGCGCTTCCATATGATCCAGATATTTGTTGAGAGCCTTCCGGCCCGTCGCAGTGAGCGAATATTCAGTTTTCGGCATGCGGCCCTCGAACGATTTCACGCAGTCGATATATTTCGCCTCTTCCAGCTTGCGCGCGTGCACGCTCAGGTTTCCATCGGTGGTTTTGAGCAAACGCTTCAGATCGTTGAAGGTCAGCGATGAATTCGCCGCCAGTGCGCTGACGATTCCCAGCCGGATTCGCTCATGAATCAGCCGGTCCAGATCCGGAATCGTCCCCGGCGTTTCGACCACGCCGAGCGCGGGTCTTTCGATATTTTGTTTTGCTAAGTTACTTTTGCCCATATGGAAACTACCCGCCGTACCGCCTCGCAATAATAAATCCGAATAAAATGTGCAGTCCGCCGAAGCCGAGCCCCAGCCAGAAATCGCCCCACGCTGCCGGCGCGAACATCGCGAGCGCACCCAGAGCGAGGAAACAGGCGCCCATCACCGGCACCACGGGAACAGAGAACGCACCGCCAGTGATCACTCCGGTTCCGTAAAGCATCAGCCAGACCCCGGGAATCGCTGCGGTTAACCCCGCCTGCCACAACACGATTGTTACCGCGCCGCCGGCGATCAGGGGAGGAACGAAACTGAACACGAATTTTCGCGCCGGAGACGACCATAGCGGCAAGCCCGCCGCGCTCGCTTTGCGCCACATCGCGAGTATCCCGAGAGCGATCGCGAGCGAGCCTTCGACCAGCCAGGTTTCCAGCCAGGCGCGCGGGTTGGCTTGCCGCGATGCGAGCAGAGCCGATGCTAACGCCGTCAACCCCATCGCCACGCCGCCCCAGCCGGGAACAGCGGTGAAGGATCCGGCGCGCTCCATGGTTTCACGGATATAGCGCAAATTGTCGATCGCGTGCGCATGGAGCGGGATTGGCTCGCGCTGCGGACGGATAGGTTGGACCAATGCCATGAAGCGATCATAGCCGTCACAGCGATTATTGTCAAGTACTTTATTTCAAAAAGTCAATTCAGGGGTGTGGAGTTGCAGGCGCGGCATGTTTCTTCCTTAGATCGGGGCCAAATTCGCGGATCAGATTTCTGCCGCCCTTCGCTGCCAGATTGACGCTACCCCAGAGAAAGACGCGGCTAACTCGTTGTTCTGAAGGGGGTTCCCAGACTTGCGAGGCGATGGCCCATGAACCATAGGCTCCGGCGATCTGGCCCAGGGCGATGGTCTGGCCTCCATGGGTGTTCGAAACGACGACGGTGGATTTTACGACATTTCCGAACCGTTTAAAGAAGTTGCCGTCGCCCATGCGGAAGTAGCGATTGTCCTCATGATGGATGGAAGAAAATCCCAGCTCAATGGTGTTGTCGAGGAAGTATTGCGCGTACTGCGAACCGAGGCGTTTCGCGAATCCGCCCTCGGTGCGGTGCCATTCGTGAGGGAAGTTCCGACCTTCTTCAAAGCCCGCAATCAACACGTTGGAGAACACAGCCGAGGGGCGGACCAGCGACTTTAAATACTCCTTCATGCGGTCCTTGCCGTCCAGCGCCGGCGGCGGCTGGTGCGCGTTGGCGTTGGCAATCGCTTCTACCGCGGGAGCCAGATCCTGGGCGCGCAGACACACAGCGGCGCACAGAAATAGGCCAGCGAACTCGACGCGGAGGTTTCGAGACAAACCTACTGTAGTATAAGCGATATAATTCGAGGAATGCTCTCTCGCAGACAAATCCTGGTCGCGGCAGCTCTTTCGCCCCTGCTCCGCGCCGTGCCACTGGCCGACTTCAAACTGGGCGTTACAACCGATGAAATCGACGAAGATCTAGCCACGGCGCTCCGTTTCCTGCGCTTATTCGACCTTAAATGGGCGGAATTGCGCTCCGTGGGAGGCTTATACGCCGAAAAACAGCCCCTTTCGAAGGTCAAGGAGATGCGAGCGCTGTTGGACGAATATCAGATAAAGCCGTCCATTCTGTCGACTTCATTTTTCAAGATTTCGCTGCCGGCCGAGGGTTCGCCGGCCCTCGATAAGCAATGGCAATTGCTGGACGACGCGATGGACCGGGCGGAGATTCTCGGCACGAAGAAATTGCGGACCTTCGCGTTCACCTACAAATCCGGCGAGACGCCCGACCCCGCCGCGTATCCCAGGATCTATGAACTGGTTGCCGAATCCGCCCGGCGTGCGCGGAAGCGCGGATTTTTGTTGGCAGTGGAGAATGTCGGCGGGAGCTATGTCTGGACCGGCGCCGATTCTGCGAAGCTTCTCGCCGCGGTGAAGGATGACGCACTGAATCTCAACTGGGATCCGAACAACGCCGCCGAGAAAGGCGAGCATCCGTTTCCAGAGGGATATAAACTGCTGGACCCGGCGCGGATCATCCACGTCCACTTGCGCGATTTCAAGCATGATGCCAACGGCAAAGTTGTGTGGTGCGCGGTGGGCGATGGCGAAGCCGATAATCTTGGCCAGATCCGGGCGCTCATCAAAGACGGGTTTAAGGGAACCTGGACGCTCGAAACGCATTGGCGTCCACCGGAGGGAAAAGCGTACGCGTCGAAGACATCGCTGACGGCTTTGTTGAAAGTGGTGGAGAAGGCCTGAAGGCTCACAGGCCTCGCGCAAACCAGAGTCGCCCGCCTAGGCGTGAGAGTCTGTAGGGAAAAGTGGATCTGTGATTGGCAGGCGGAACCGCCTGCCCCACCACGACAAAGCCGGCAGCCACAGAACGGTGTGACAGACGGTTTCGCCTGTCGAACGACTTTTCATACAGACTCGTGAGCCTTAATGGCTTGGACAAGGGTCGGAGCGGAAGTGTCGTTGTCGTCGATGACCCACAAAAGGCTGACGTCGTAGTTCCCTTTAAGCTCCGTCCGGTCGGTGACCGGCTGGCGTAATTGACCTGATAACTGGCCGGCCAAGCGTTCCATGGACATCTCGTTTGTCCAGGGACATCGTCGGATCGCTCTCTGATTTCTTCGCGACAGTCAGAACGTATTGCGGGATCTCCTTCTTCTCATAGTGAAACTTCAGCTTGAAGCGGTCCGCGAGAAGATTTTGCTTCATTTGCCGGAACTGGTCCTTGGTTGTACCCTCCGGAATTTTCGCCGATATGACGAAGAGCTGCGAAGCCTCCCACTCCAGGCCCGAATACTGAGGGGCGCGGGTTTGGCGCCGGCTTGATGGATGCGACCTCAAAGGACTGCTCGTCGAGGGCCGCGGCAAACATCATGATCGCGAAACCGGCAATCAGTCGCAGTGCTAATTCTCCGTGGGAGCCTTCTCGATATGGTCGACCACCAGAACATCGACCATCTCTTTTTTCTTTTCCAGTTTGAGCCCGAGCTGGTCTTGTAACGCATCGGATAGGTTAGGACCCGGTGCGTCGCCGGATTCTGTATCTCTCACCCAGTGCAGATCGATTTCGAAGTTTCCTGCCAAACCGGTCGCATCCGTGACCGGCAACTTTAACTGGGCCGATAGTTGCGAGGCAAACCGGGTCATCGGCGTCGAATCGATATGCAGCTTCCATCTGTCCCCTCCGGACATTCTCGAGCCGGCCGAGGCTCCTTCCGGGGCCCTCTTCAGCTTCGGTCCATTTTTGGCCACCGTCAGTACGTAGCTGGGCATCTCGTTCTTCACATAATGAAACTTCAGCTTGAAGCGCTCGACGAGCAGGTTCTGCTTCATCAGACGGAACTGCTCCTTGGTGGTTCCTTCGGGGACTTTCGCGGACACTGTGAATCGTTCGAAATCCAGCCAGTCGGGAGCGGAAAACTGGTGAAAGGAGAGATCGTAGCAATTCAGCACGAGCATGCTCAGGCTGCAATTTTCGCAGAGGAAGATGCCGGGGTCGTCCGATCCCGGTCCGCCGGTCACTCTCATGGTCATGCCTCTTGGGTCGGGCGGCGGGGCGGGTTTGATCGACGCGACTTCAAACGTCTGTCCCTGCAAGGCCGCAAATATCACGACGATGCCAAGCATGCGCATAGCGGGTAGTTTATCTAATTCTCCGTCGGAGCCTTCTCGAGGTGGTCGACCACGAAAGAGTCGATCGTTCCTTTTTTAGCTTCCAGCTTCAGGCCGAGCTGTTCCTCGAGGGCTCTGAACAGGTTCGGACCGGCGTCATCCCCGGATGGTCCTGCGTCCTGCGAGATCCAGCGCAACGTGAAATCGTACTTGCCTTTCAATCCCGTTGCGTCGGTGACGGGGTGGTTGACCTGCGCTACGAGGCTTTCCGCGAACTGCTGCATCGTTTCCTCCGCGTGACGCTCCGTCGCGTGGCCGTCACTCATTATCATCATCATCGAGACGCGGCCCGGGGGAAGAATGACGAAGCCATCCGCATCCAGCTTTCGTTCCGTGAGCCGACCCGGCCTTTCGTCGCGATCCACAGGGCCCGGCGATTCCTTGATTTTGGGTCCATTTTTGGCGATGACCAGTGCGTACGTCTGCGTTTCTTTTTTCTCGAAGTGGAATTGCAGCTTGAAGCGATCGATGAGCAAATTGCGCATCATCAGACGGAACTGCTCTTTCGTCGCTCCCTCGGGAATTTTCGCCGAGATGTTGAAGCGCCAGGATGGTAACCAATCGGGCGCGGAAATCTGATAGTCCTGAAGTTGGAATGCTTGGCGGATGAGGCCGGTCAGGCTGCATCGTTCGCAGGTGAAGAGGCCAGGGTCATCGGTTCCAGGTCCTCCACGCGATCCGATGCGGATGCGGCCGGTTGAGGGGGCGCCTGGAGGGGAGGGTTTGATGGATGCGACTTCGAATCGCGGCGATGCCTCCGGGATTTGCGCGGCGGCGCTGATTGCTACGAGGAGAGCGGCAATCGTTCGCATGGGAACGATCCTACCTTAATTCTCAGTAGGCGACTTCTCAATGTGGTCGACCACCAGAACGTCGACTGTTCCTTTTTTCGATTCCAGCCTGAGGCCGAGTTGCTGTTGGAGGGCGGTGAAGAGGGTTGGTCCCGTATTTTCGGGGGAGAGCGCTCCTCCCATAATCCAGTTCAAGGTGAAGTCGTATTTTCCCTTTAATCCCGTCGCGTCGCTCACGGGGTGGCGCAACTGGCCGGCGAGCGCCTCCGCGAAGTTTTCCATGGATTCGTCCCCGAATCGCTGCACGGCGTAACCTCCCTTGATGGCCATCATCATCGGCTGGCGGCCCGGAGGCAGGATCGGGAAGCCGTTCTCATCCCGGTTCGCGGTACTTGCGGAGACCGGTTTCTCGGGATCATCGTCGGAGGATGGCTGGGTCGTGGGCGACTCCTTTAACTTAGGTCCGTTCTTCGCGACCACCAGATCGTAGGCCTGCACCTCCTTCTTCTCACGATGGAAGGTCAGCTTGAAGCGTTCCGCGAGAAGATTCTGAAGCATAATGTGGAATTGTTCTTAACTGGTTCCGGCCGGGATTTTCGCCGACATCATGAAGCGCGTGGAGCCCATCCATTCCGGCCCCGAGAGCTGGTAATCCTGAAGATCGTAGGCCAGCGTGATGAGTCCGGAGAGGCCCCAGTTCTCACAGGTGAACAGGCCTGGATCGTCTGTTCCCGGTCCACCGTGAAAGCTCATCCTGAAGCCCCTGGGATCGGGCGGTGGGGAGGGCTTGATCGACGCGACTTCAAATTGCAGTGAAGCGTCGGGCGTTTGTGCCCAGGCGAGGGACAACATCATCAGGAGGATGCCCGCACTGGTTCGCATGATGGAATAAGACGCTTTTGAGGCCAAAAGGTTCCTAGACCGCAGGAAGCGTCAACAAAAGCCCCGAACATTGGCCGTGCTCGCTGTTACCATGGTTTGTTGGCATGAAAGCCTTATTCGACGTGCTCGCGCCGGAGGAGCCGGATTACGCTCTCGCGTCGGCGATCGATCCCGATCGCCTGCCCGCGCACATCGCTATTATCATGGACGGCAATGGACGCTGGGCGAAGCGCCGCAGTTTGCCTCGCGTGGCGGGCCACAAGGCGGGCATCGATCCGGTTCGGGTCACGGTGGAAACCTGCGCCCGCTTGGGGCTTCGCGTGCTAACGCTGTACGCATTTTCGGTGGAAAATTGGAAGCGGCCGCGCGCTGAGGTAGATATGCTGTGGCGCCTTCTGCGGCTGTACCTGCGCGCGGAGCTGCCGGATATGGCTCGCAACGATATTCGCTTCACGGCAATCGGGCGGATCGAGGCGTTGCCCGATTTCGTACGCGCGGAGCTGGAAGAAACCGTGCGCGCCACCGAAAGGAATCGCGGATTGCAACTCAATCTGGCGATTAATTACGGAGGCCGCGCGGAACTGGTGGATGCGGTGAAGACGCTGATAGAAGATTCGCGGCGGCGGGATATCGCCATCGACGAGGACGCCATCGCGGCGCGGCTTTACACGGCAGGGACGCCTGACCCGGACCTGCTGATCCGCACCTCCGGCGAGATGCGCGTCAGCAATTTTCTGCTGTGGCAAATCGCTTATTCCGAGCTGTACGTCACCGACACTCTGTGGCCGGATTTCAATCGCACGGACCTGCTGCGCGCGATTCTGGATTATCAGAAGCGCGACCGGCGCTTTGGCGGATTGGGCGATGCGGCTCCGCTGACAGACGATTCGCTGCTCGAAGCGCCTTTGAACCTTCGATGAAGCGTCTGCTTACGGCGTTCCTTCTGATCCCGGTGGTGGTGTGCCTGATCCTCTACGCGCCGTCGAACATCTTTATCGCGGCGCTGATCCTGGTGGGATCGTTTGCCCTGCGCGAAGTGGTGCAGATCGGGAAGTACGCGCTGGTTTCGTGGGTGGGAGGCGTGCTTTACATCGGCGGCGCCTGGGGGTGCGCGTTCTCTCTGCGCGCGTTGAACCCGCACTGGCTGCTGTTCGCGTTTCTGTTGAGCTGGGCGGGCGACACGGCGGCGTATTATATCGGGAAAAATTTTGGACGCCACAAACTCGCGCCGGTGATCAGCCCGGGCAAAACTTGGGAAGGCGCAATCGCGTCGGTGGCGGGAAGCATGCTGGTCGGCGCGATTTACGCGCACTTCCTGATTCCCAGTGCGCCGCTGGGATTGGCGCTGATCATCGCCGCGGTGGGAAATATCGCAGGGCAGATCGGCGATCTGGTCGAATCGGCGTACAAACGATGGGGCGGCGTGAAAGATAGCGGCAGTTCGCTGCCGGGGCACGGAGGCTGGCTCGACCGGATTGATTCCAGCCTGTTGAGCGTCCCTGCTGTTTACGTATTGGTGCGGTTTATAGCTTAAAATGCTGCCGGTGCGCAGGATCAATACACGCTACGCTGGCGCGCTGTTTTTTTCGACGCGAGCGAAAATCGAGGCTCTGCCGGCGCGGTTCCTGCGATTTGCGAGGCCACGTATTCACCGACCCAGGGACCATGCTTGAATCCGTGCCCCGAGCCTCCGCCGACCAGCCAGACATTCTTACTACGCGGATGGCGGTCGATCAGGAAATCTCCGTTCGAAGTGTTCTCATACTGGCAGACGCGCGATTCGACCAGAGGCGCTCGGGCGAGGGCAGGGAAGCGTTTGCGAAGAATCGCGCGAGTCTTGCGCAGCGCTTCTTGCGTGATTTGACGATCGCCGGTTTCGGGATCGAACGCGGGGCCATGAGAATCGAGTGCGATCTTGAATCCGCGTCCGTCGAGCGCGGGAATCGAGTACGCGCCTTCGCGGAATGCGATCCAGGTCGGCATCGATTTATATTCCGGCGGTGTGCCGAAGAAAAAAACTTCCTGGCGCGTGGGGCGGATGCGGCCGCCTAGGATTTCCGGAAAAAGTTTCGGTAGCCACGGACCGCAAGCGTAGACGACAATTCCCGCGCGGATATTCGGGCTGCCTGCGCGGGTCTCGTAATCCGCTCCCGACGCTTCGACCACGGCTTGCACCGCGCGGCGGGCCATCAGGACTCCGCTATCTGGCTCCCAGATGCCTTCGGTTTCGGAGGCGAGCGAGATCTGCGGAAACCGCTTCTGAAAGCTCTTGAGATATTCGTGTCTGACCCCGCAGCGGGAGAGTGTCGCGCGCGTGTCGATCAGATATGGATCGGTCGGCGCGGCGGTTACCAGCACGCCAGTGTTATGGAACAGAGCGGGGCAGACGTTTTTCCATAACTCGAGCGAACGCATCGAACTGCGCGTGTAGATTTCGCTTGCGCCGTAAGACATGCGGATGATGCGCGTTTCGCCGCTGCTCGACGAGCGCGAATTTCCGGGTCCATGTTGATCGATTAGCAGCACGCGCGCGCCGGCGCGCTTCAAATGATACGCGGTCCAGGCGCCGAATACGCCCGCACCCACCACTACGACGTCATGTGTTGTCGGCACGTTGGTATCATAACCGAGGTGACGACCTTCAAAGCTCTACTCGCGACCAACGAAAACGGCAAGTTCGCGGCTGCGATTCAGCAAATTCCGCTGGGAGTGCTCCCGCCCGGCGAAGTGCTGGTGCGCGTGAAATATTCGAGCCTCAATTATAAAGACGGCCTCGCAGTAACCGGAAAGCCCGGCGTGATTCGCTCGTTTCCGATGGTCCCTGGAGTCGATTTCGCGGGCGTGGTGGAAGAATCCACGTCGGCGAATTTCAATCCCGGCGATGAAGTGGCCGTGACGGGTTGCGGGACTTCGGAAGTGTTTTGGGGAGGCTACGCGGAGCTCGCGCGGCTGGATCAGGACTTCATGGTGCCGGTTCCGAAGGGAATGACGCTGAAACAGGCGATGGGGATTGGCACCGCGGGTTTCACGGCGATGCAATCGGTAATGGAACTGGAGCAGCACGGGTTGAAGCCTGGCGGCCGCGAGGTCGTCGTCACTGGAGCGGCGGGCGGAGTTGGCAGTGTCGCGATCGCGATCCTGGCGAATCTCGGCTATAAAGCGGTGGCGTCGAGCGGACGGGTGGAGCAGCACGATTATCTTCGCGGCTTGGGAGCGAGTTCGATCATCGGCCGCGAAGTTCTCTCCACGGCTTCGAAAAGGCCGCTCGAAGCGGAGCGATGGGCCGGGGCGATCGATAATGTCGGCGGCGATACTTTGGCTGGGTTGCTGCGAACCATGGCGCTTGGTGCGAGCGTCGCGGCGTGCGGAGTGGCGGGCGGACCGAACGTCTCGACCACAGTGTTTCCGTTCATTTTGCGCGGCGTGAATCTGCTGGGCATTGATTCGTCGCGCGTTCCGAACCCCAGGCGGCGCGAAATTTGGGCGCGGATCATGCGCGATCTGCCGATGAGTCAGCTCGATACGATGATTCAAGTGGAGCCGCTCAGCAAAGTATTCGAGTTGGGTGAGCAGATTCTCGCCGGGCAGATTCGGGGACGTACCGTTATCGATATAGAAGGATAAGCATGATTGTTCGCGACAAAGTTGTCGTCGTCACGGGAGGGGCGCGCGGAATCGGCGAAGCGCTGGTCCGCAGATTTCATAACGAGGGCGCGCGTGCAGTGGTCGCGGCCGATATCGATGGCGAGGGTGCTGGAAGCGTTGCGGCCGATGTCGGCGGATTCGGGATGCGCGTTGATGTCGGACGCGAAGCGGATATCCAGGCGCTGGTCGCGGAGACGATCGCGCGCTATGGCCAGATCGATCTTTTCTGCTCCAATGCCGGGGTCTTCATTCCCGGAGGGATCGACGCGCCGGATGCGGATTGGCTCAAGATGCGCGACATTCATCTGCTCGCGCACGTTTACGCCGCGCGCGCGGTGCTGCCCGGAATGCTCGCGCGTGGCGATGGATATTTGCTGCAAACCGTTTCCGCCGCCGGATTGTTGACGTCGCTCGAATCGGTGGTGTACGCGGTGACGAAACACGCGGCGCTTGGTCTCGCGGAATGGATTTCGATGACGTATGGCGATGCGGGTATTAAAGTTTCGGCGCTCTGTCCGCAAGGTGTGCGCACCGATATGCTGATGCAGGATCCAAACAATTTTCTGGTCGAAGGATCGGTGTCTGTGGAGCAGGTCGCGGACTGCGTGATCGAAGGGCTTGCGGCGGAACGATTCCTGATCCTGCCGCATCCAGAGGTCGCGGAATATTTTCGACGGAAGGCGAACGACCATGACCGGTGGCTGCGAGGGATGCGCCGTCTGCGGGCGGAAGTTATGGCGAAGAAGTCCACAGACTAAAGTCTGTGCCACCCATTCTATGAGATCGCTCTCTGCGGTCGCCGTGACCTTTTTTCAGCAATCTCTAAAGTCTGTGCCACCTCATGGGAGCGATCTCTTCGAATGGTGGCACAGGCTTCAGCCTGTGTTGGACTAGTCCTTACTGGCCAGCCCCTCGATAATTTCAATCCGCATCTTGTCGGGACCCTCGATAAACGCGAACGTGACCTTGCCCCCGGCGATCGTTTTCGGCTCGTCGGTAATCGTCACGCCTTCCTTCCGCAGCTTAGCGATCGCCTCTTCGAGATTCGGCACGCTGATGCCGATGTGATCCACCACGCGTCCCTTCGTCGGCTCAAATGTTTTTCGATTCTCCCAGCCCGGCATATGCGAGCTGATCGCGTATTCCATCGGATAAATAATGACGCTGACGTTATCCATCGTGAAGGACGACGACGGTCCGATTTGCACGTCCCTGTACATGTGAACCTGCGGACTGCTGCGGGCTTTCACGCCAAACTGTTTCTCATACCAGGCCCCCGTTGCCACAGGGTCCGCGCTCAACAAGTGAATGTGCCCGAAGTGATGATGCGCCGCGGTGTTCAGTTCGATCAGTGCGCCCTCCGGACCCTGTACGTAGGCGTAGAAAAACCGGCCGGTATTGGGCGGACCTCCGCCGATGTCGCTGATGTCGGTAATCGGCGTCGCGAATTTCGTGCCGGAGTCAAGCTGTTTCTGATAAGTCGCCTTCATGTCCTCGGCGCCCCAGCCGAAGTGCCAGATGGTGCTGACCACTTCGCTCGGCGGCGCGGCCGCGGATTTTTGGAATAGCATCCAGCTCTTCTGGGCCCAAACCGCGTCGACCAGGCCCTTGAAACTGGCTTTCTCCGCGTCGAATTTCGTGGTGTAAAACTCGATGTCTGCTTTCGGGTCGGTAGCGTTCAGGTGCAGATGATGGAAATGCGCATCCGCCACGGTTTGCGCAAACATGCTGGCGCAGCTAAGTGCAAATATCGCGACGCAGCGAGGACGAAGCATAGAGCGAATTATACTGGAAGTTTGCAGCACATCCACGTTCTCACCACCGGTGGCACCATCGAAAAGGTCTATTCGGAGCAGCAAGGCTCGGTGGCGAATTTAGAAGACAAAATCGAGCGTTACCTCGGCCGCCTGCGCTTGCCAGATACCGAGATCGACACCACGCGCCTGATGAATAAAGACAGTCTGGAGATGACCGCCGCCGATCGCGCCGTGGTGCTCCAGGCTGTTCAGTCGAGGCTCGATGCGCCCATCGTGATCACACACGGCACAGACACGATGGTCGAGACAGGCCTTTATCTCAAACAGGCTCTCGGTGAGCTTCGATTCCCGATTATCCTGACCGGTGCGATGACACCGCTAGGGTTTGAATCGAGCGACGGACTCCAGAACCTGACCGAAAGTTTTCTGGCAGCACGCGTGGTCGCGCCGGGAATCTACGTGGTGATGCACAATCACGTATTCCCGGTGGACCAAGTTCGTAAGGATCGCGACCGCGCGGAATTTGTGCACCTGCCTTAGGGCGAGGTGGCAAGGTGGGGCAGGCGGTTTCGCCCTGCCATGCCCTCTACGCTTTCAACGCCGCAGCAGTCGCTGTTGCGCTCTCCAACATGAATCCTGTCTCCGCGCCGCAGCTCAAAAACTTCATGCCGCGTTCTTTCCAAAACTTCGCCAGCGCCAGCGCCCGCAAATGGATTCCCGGTGCGACGCCGTGCTTCAGGCAACTCTCTTTTACCAGTTCAATCGTCTCGATCATCTTGGGATGATCGAATTCGCCCGGCACACCCAGCGAAATAGAAAGGTCCGCGGGTCCGATCATGATCGCATCGATCCCCGGGACCGAGAGCAGATCATCGCGCCGCTCTACCGCGAGCTTCGTCTCGATTTGCAATACGACCATCGTGTTCGCATTCTGATGTTCGATGATCTGCGGGATAGTGGCCTTCGCGTAGGCGATGTGCGAAGGCGTCAGGCCAAATCCTCGAACGCCCTTCGGCGGAAATTGCGTCCAGGAAATCGCGCGCGCCAGTAGTTCGGGATCTTCAACACGCGGGAAAATAATTCCCTGCGCGCCGTTATCGAGGGCGCGCGCCACTAGCGAATATTGCAAGTCCGATACGCGTACGATCGGCATCAGCCCGGCGGTCACGGCCGCGCGGCAAATTTCGTGCAAGGTTTCGAGATCGAAGGGGCCGTGCTCGGCGTCGATGTAGGACCAATGGAAGCCGGCAGCGGCGAGAATCCGGGCTACTTCAGGGGAGCGCAATTGGCCGAAGCTGCATCCGGCCTGGAGCTTGCCCTCTTTGAGGGCGTGCTTCACGGGGTTTATGTGCATTCTTAGATGCTAACAACCCTATGGTCCGGACAGTCGAGCTCCACAGAATCGTAGAGCCTCTCCACCAAATCTGGCCCATGCGCCGCGAGGAACGGGAGGATCGAATAGAAGCGTTCCTGCAAGTGGCGATGCGGATACAGCAGGTTGCTGAGATACTGCGCGTCGCCCGCCGCGCGATCGTTACGCCTCATAATTTCGGCCGCGGTTTTACGCCGCGCCTTATCGATTTGATATGCGATCTTCGCCCGGCTCTTATCGAGCGAAGCAGCGAGTGTGGGATCGAACTTCTCCAGTTCCGCGCGCACGCTATCCAGATGCTTCATGACGTAGGCCGTCTGGGTATCGAACGAAGCGCCCAGCGATTCGGGAACCAAAGAGTGCGCCACGCGCTCCTTCAATTGCTCCGGATCGACGAACGTTTGCGGCAGCGTCAGCTTGTAGCGTGTGAGCAGCTTCGTCGCGCGCGGCTCCAGCAACGTGAACCCGGCGCGCGAAATCATCACCGGCATACGCCCCAGCAGGCGTTCGTAAATCACCTGCGACTGCGCCAGGTACGCCAACTCCGCCGGACCGCCAACGTAAGCACATGTTGGCAGCAAATAATCCTGCATCACCGGCCGTAGCAGCGCATTCGGCGAAACCTCCGCTGCGCGGTCCCGCAGCGACGCGAACTCCGATTCTTTTACCCGCAACGGCACGCGATCGCCTTTTTCGAGCAGGAAGAACAGCGACGTTTTGTCCTCTAAATGGACCTGCGCATGATAGCCCGCCGCTTCCAACTCCTTCGTCCGAGTCAGTAGACTAGCCTTCAATTCGGGAGCCGCGACCAACGCGTCGGCAATTAACGGCACGCCGATTTTCCGAATCTCCGGATCGAGAGGATCGAGAAAAATTAGTCCCAGCGGCGCGAGCAGCTTCTTGAGCAGCGCCTGAAATCCGGCGCCCATAGTGACGCCCGGCGGATAAGCATCGCCCACCATCGCGAGCACTTCGTCGGCATGCGGGAAACCGTTCAGCGCCCGCCGTAGTTCATGGAGAGGCGCATTCTCGATAACGATTCCACCTACAGGCCGCGGCCGCCCATTGGTCTGCTGCGTCTGCGCCTTGAGCGCGACCGGCTGACGCGCCGAATCGAATACCCAGGCGTGATCGACCTCCTCCAGATCGTGATCCTCGGTAGCGAGCCAGAACACCGGAACCGCGGGCGTGCCACGATCCGAAAGCTCCTTAGCAAGCCGAGCCGCCGTTACGGCTTTGTAAATCGTATACGCCGGACCCGAAAATAGCCCGACTTGCTGGCCGGTGACGATCGCCACTGTTCCGGGCTGCGCTAAGCGGTCCAGATTGGCGCTCGGCCCATTTTGCGCGATGAGCGCATGAACCATCGCCGTTCGGCGGCTGTCCGGATAGTCGATTTCCCGCGCGGCTGCGGGGAAAGAATCGAAATTGTGAGGATCGTAGCGATAAAACCGTGCGACCCGGTCAAAATGGTAGCAAAAATCCAGGAACAGCCTGGAGGCGCCCGGCAGTTCGGTATGTCGGATACAGGCAGGTTCCATTGTTGGTTGGACGCGCAGACGGTCCAAGAGTAACAGATGAAACCGCCTGAAACAAAGTCGCGAAAAATTAACAATCAGGACACGTTATCTTATAAGTTCGAGCCCTTCATGGACGATCAGGAATTTCAAACCCACGCCGGTGAGGCGCTGCACGACCTCTATAAGCGCCTGAACGCCGCCTCAGATAGCGGCGAATTCGAGGCCGATTTCAACAGCGGAGCCCTGGCCATCGAATTCGAGGAGCCCCCGGCGAAATTCGTCGTGAGTCCGAACGCTCCCGTTCGGCAGATCTGGGTATCGGCGCACTCCAGAAGCTTCAAGCTCGATTGGGATGCCGGACGGGAGGAGTTCGTTCTGGCCGGGACCGGCCAGTCGCTGGCCGAAATGGTGGGCGGCGCGATCAGCCAGCAGCTCGGTCAAGAAGTGAAGCTGTAATGCCCGGAGTTTATCTCTCTTATCCTTTTTGCGCGCAGAAATGCACCTACTGCAATTTCGCGTCCGGCGTCTTCCCGCGTGAGCTGGAATCGCGATACGTGGACGCCATGCTCGCGGAGTTGCGCCGAACCGAGTGGCCGTGGACCCCTGAAACGGTTTACTTAGGCGGAGGCACGCCCAGCCAGATGGACGCGGATAATTTGTCCGCGCTGCTGGCGGCAATTCCCGGCCGTGAATGGTCGGAAGCGACCATGGAAGCCGCGCCCGGTTCGATCACGAAAGAAAAAGTGGCGGCGTGGCGAAAGGCTGGAATCAATCGCGTGAGCCTCGGCGTCCAATCGTTCATCGCCAAGGAGCTTTCCCGCACCGGCCGCAAGCACACCGCGGAAACCGTGCTAAACGACGTCGCGACCTTGCGTGATGCCGGTATCGCGAACATCAATCTCGACCTGATCGCCGGCTTGCCGTTTCAAACCCGCGAAAGCTGGAACGAATCGCTGGATTGGATCGAACGAATCGGCGCGCCGCATGTCTCGGTGTACATGCTGGAAGTCGATGACGATAGCAATTTAGGTCGCGAATTATTGGTGCTCGGATCGCGCTACGGCGCGGGCGCGGTACCCTGCGAGGACGATATCGCGGAATTCTACGAAACCGCAGTCGAGCGACTCAGTAGCATCGGCATTCATCGCTACGAAATTTCCAACTTCGCGCGCGAGGGTTTTGAATCGCGTCACAACCTGAAGTACTGGCGTCGCGAGCCATATCTCGGTTTCGGCGCCGACGCGCATTCTTTCGACGGCGAATCAAGATGGCAAAATCCCGAATCGGCCGCTGACTATGTGGCGCGGGGCCATGCCCTGCGAACAACTCTTCCAACCGACGCCGTCTCTGAACGATTCTTCCTGGGTCTGCGCCTCACCGAAGGCATCGAAGGCCCCTGGGAGCCGTTCACCGCCGCGATCCGTCAATTCATCGGCGACGGCCTGCTGGAACAATCCGGCAGCCGGATCCGCCTCACGCCACGCGGCGTCATGTTATCCAACGAAGTGTTTCAAGAATTTGTAGGAGCTCACGTTTGATCGATTTAAGAAGCGATACCGTAACCCAGCCCACCGAAGCGATGCGCCGCGCGATGGCCGCAGCCGAGGTCGGCGACGATGTTTATGGCGAGGACCCCACGGTAAATCGCCTGGAAAAACACGCCGCAGAGTTGCTAGGAAAAGAGGCAGCGCTGTTCGTGCCCACAGGTACGATGGGCAACACCATCGCCGTGAAGCTCCACACCGAGCCCGGCCAGGAAGTGATCTGCGACGATCGCGCGCACCTGCTCGATTGGGAGCTCGCCATGACCGCGTGGTTTTCAGGATGCCTCATCCGCACCATCTCCACGCCGGATGGCATCATGACCTGGGAGCAGATCGAAGCGCAAATCAAGCCGGGCAACGGATTTTATGCGCCCACCGCGCTTGTGACCATGGAACATCCTCACAACATGCACGGCGGTACCCTATACGACCTTGCGTCAATGGACCACATTTGCGACCGCGCACACGCCCGCGGCTTGAAGGTTCACATCGACGGCGCACGTATCTTTAACGCGTCCATCGCATCCGGCCATTCCGTCGCGCGCATCGCCGAAAAGGCCGACACCGTGATGTTCTGCCTCTCGAAAGGACTCGGCGCGCCCGCAGGCTCCATGCTCGTCGGAACGAAAGACGCAATCGCGCGCGGACGGCATCTCCGCAAACGGCTTGGCGGAGGAATGAGGCAGGCAGGCGTCCTCGCCGCCGCCGGCCTGATAGCCATGGAAGAGATGCCCGCGCGCCTCCATGAGGATCACGCCAACGCACGCTGGATCGCGGAACAATTCGCGAAGATCCCGTGCCTTTCGCTCAATCTCGAAAAAGTTCGCACCAACGTTGTGGTCTTCGATATCGCAGGCACCGGCTTCTCCTTTGCCGAGCTGAGCGCGCAGTTAAAAGCGAAGGGACTTCTCATCTCCACCGCTGGAGGCACCCGCGCCCGCGTTCTGACACACTTGAATGTATCCCGCAAGGATTGCGAAGCGGCTGTAAAAGTAATGGAAGAGGTTTTGGCACCGGTATGCGCCCCGAAAGTTACGTAACCCCCGGCGGAATTTCCGTCGCGCGGACTATTTCCAAGGTCTCCTACTCGCGTGGCCTGGCAGGATTGCTGCGTAAACTCGACACCCAGCGCGGCATTTATCTATCCTCCGGCTACGAGTATCCCGAGCGTTATTCCCGCTGGGACATCGCCGCGGTGGCGCCTCCACTTGAAATCGTCGCCGCCGGACGCGAGATTGTCTGCCGTCCCCTCAACGATCGCGGCAAAATGCTGAACCGGATCCTGGAGCCTCTGCTCGCGCCGCACCCGCATTGGGAGAAATTCGCGCTCGAAGACGGATCGCTCAAGGGGACGCTAAAACCTCTGCCCGTGCTCTTTCCAGAGGAAGAACGCAGCAAACAGCCCTCCGCCTTCTCGATTCTGCGTGCGCTTTTGGACGAATTCAAACATCCCATCGCGTCGCGTCTCGCCCTCGCCGGAGCCTTCGGATACGATCTGCTCTTCCAGTTTGATCCTATCCACCTGAAACTCCCCCGCCACGAAGTAAAAGACCTCCGCCTCTTCTTCTGCGACGACATTTATTTCATGGACCGCAAGAAAGAGCAGATCGAGCGCTTCCAATACGATTTTTCCCGCGGCGAGATTTCGACGCAAGGCATGAAGCGCACCGCCGACCGCGTGCCTCGACCGAAACGCATCAACGACGCTGCCATCACCACCGACCACACCCCAGAAGAGTACATGGCGAACGTCGAAAAGGTCCGCGAAGGCATGCGCCGCGGCGATTATTACGAAGTCATCCTGCGCCAGACCTTCCGCGTCCCTTACTCAGGCACCGCATCGAACCTCTTCGACAAAATTCAGCAGGCGAGCCCCAGTCCCTATCAATTCCTGATGCAGTTCGGCGACGAGCAACTGATCGGCGCGTCTCCCGAAATGTTCGTCCGCGTTGAAGGACGCCGCGTCGAAACCTGCCCGATCTCCGGCACCGCGCGCCGCACCGGCGATCCTATGCACGACGCCGAAAATATCCGCGAGCTGCTCAACTCCACCAAGGATGAGTCGGAGCTGACCATGTGCAGCGACGTCGATCGCAACGATAAATCGCGCGTCTGCGTCCCCGGCTCCGTTCAGGTCATCGGACGCCGCCTCATCGAATCCTACGCCGGCCTTTTTCACACCGTCGATCACGTCGAAGGTACGCTCGCCGAGGGCTTCGATTCACTCGATGCCTTCCTGACCCACATGTGGGCCGTTACGGTAATCGGCGCGCCGAAAAAGTGGGCCGCCCAAGCCATCGAAGATCTGGAGAAAGACGCCCGCGGTTGGTACGGAGGCGCGATGGGCATGATCTCGCTCGATGGCGATATCAACACCGGCATCATGATCCGCACCATTCATCTGCGCGACGGAATCGCCCGCTACCCGGTAGGTGCGACCATCCTCTACGATTCCATTCCCGCAATGGAAGAAGCCGAAACGCGGATCAAAGCCACAGGATTCTTCCGCGCGCTCAACGCCGCTCCGCCCGTTCCGCCGCCTTACGCTCCGGATTCCCACGAAGCCACAGGCGTGCGTCTACTGCTGGTCGATAACGAAGACTGCTTCATCCATACGCTCGCCAATTACGCCCGCCAAACCGGCGCCGAAGTCATGACCTATCGCGCGGGCTTTCCTCTCGACCTGATCAACACCGTCGCGCCCTCGTTGATTCTGGTGTCGCCCGGCCCAGGCCGTCCGGAGGATTTCGGCGTCCCCGCGCTCATCCGCCACGCCGCCAAACTCGAAATCCCAGTTTTCGGCGTCTGCCTCGGATTGCAAGGCATGGTCGAAGCTTTCGGAGGCGAGCTCGGTGTGCTCGAATATCCTATGCACGGAAAGCATTCCTTGATCCGCCACCGGAACATCGGCGTTTTCGAAGGCCTTCCCGAAGAATTCCGCGTCGGCCGCTATCATTCTTTATACGCGATCCCGGAAAAGCTGCCCGCGTGCCTCGAAATCACCGCGCAAAGCGACGACGGCATTATCATGGGTGTCCGCCATCGGGACCTGCCGATGGAAGCCGTGCAGTTCCACCCTGAATCGATTCTCACGCTGGAAGGTAGCTGCGGCCTGCGTCTCATGGAAAACGTCATCCAGAAATTGGGCCACGCCCGCCTGATCAGCCGTGCTCTCTAAATGGTCGCCCTTGGTCCTCGCATTGGCCGCGGATTGCTTGTTTTTTATCAACATATGCTCGGTGATCTTCAGATGCGGATGCGTTTCGTTATGGGCCGGAGCGGATATGGCCTGCAACATCCATATGGCGCATGGCAAGCACTGCCCTTTTTGCGCTCACGGCTGGGAGGGGCAGGCTCTGGTGATGATCGCGATCATCGTTCCGCAAATCTTTCTGACCCTTCGGCTGCCGTGGTCCTGGTTCGCCCGCGCTTTGGCCGTGCTGGCAATGTTTCCCCTCATGGAAGGCATTGCCGCCTTAGTAATCGGCTGGTCCGACGGGTACTGGAACCCTTAGAACTTGCTGATCCGGGCCCTATTCGGGCATACTGGAATTGCCTATGGGACTCGAACCCTCCGACGTACTATTCATCGCTGTGGTCATCTGGCTCGCCATCGAAATCATCAACGGCGGCGGAGGTGGACGCCGGAGCCGTCTGCCGATCCTCGGCCACTAGTGCCCAAAAAACTCACAGGCTAAAGCCTGTGCCGCCCTATCTCTGTACTCCACCCTGTCTCTGTGCTGCAGTAAATCTCTGCACTGCAGTAATTCCAGGTGGCACAGACTTTAGTCTGTGTTTTTGGAGCCAACTTGCCTGAAACCATCGTAGCCGGAGGAGGCTTAGCTGGACTAGCCGCCACCGCCGCCCTCTGCTCCGCCGGCCACTCCGTCAAGCTGTTCGAGGCCCGTCCTTTCCTCGGCGGCCGCGCAACCTCCTACGAAATCGAGGGAGAAACCATCGACAACTGCCAGCACATCCTCCTCCGCTGCTGCGTCAACCTGATGGATTTCTATCGCCGCCTGGGCGTCGAAAACGATATCGCCTTTCACCGCGAAATCAATTTCATCGAACCCGGAGGCCGTAGAAGCATCCTCCGCTCCGGAATTCTTCCCGCCCCAAATCACTTCGCCGAATCGTTCCTCCGCCTGAGCTTCCTGACCGCGGGCGAGAAACTCGACGTCGTCCGCGCGATCCGTTCCCTCGACCGCGAAAGCCATCGTCCGGACCTCGATCGCATCACCATGCAGGAATGGCTCGACGAAAAGCGCCAGCCGGCCCGCGCCGTGGAGCGCTTCTGGCGCCAGGTCCTGCTCAGCGCGATTAACGAAGAGCTCGACCGCATGGCCGCCTCCCATGGATTCCAAGTCTTCCGCCTCGGCTTCCTTGCCCGGAAAAACTCCTACGAAATGGGCATTCCCGCCGTCCCTCTCGCCCGCCTCTACGGACGCGAAGCATGGGAGCAAATCGGACAGGCCGACCTGGGGATGCGCGCGCCCATCGAAAAATTCGTGATCGAAAATGGCTCGGTGCAGCACGTATTAGTCGCGGGCGAACAGGTCCGCGCCGACCACTACATCTGCGCGCTGCCCTTCGAGCGCGTCAACCCCGTGATTCCCGATCTCCCGCTCGATGTCTCCGGCTTCGAACACTCCCCCATCACCGGCATCCATCTTTGGTTCGACCGCCCCGTCACCAATCTGCCCCACGCCACCCTGCTCGATCGCACCATTCAGTGGATGTTCAACAAGAGCGAAGGCCGGTATATCCAGCTCGTCGTGAGCGCCTCCCGCAGCCTCGAAGCCATGCCTCGCGCCGACGTAATCGCGTTAGCCCTGCGCGAGCTCGCCGATTTTTTCCCCTCCGTTCGCGAAGCGAAGCTCGAAAAATCCCACGTCGTCAAGGAAATTCGCGCGACCTTTTCCGCGGCGCCCGGCCTGGAATCGCGCCGGCCTCTAAGCCGCACCGCGATTCCAAACCTCTTCCTGGCCGGCGATTGGACCCGTTCCGGCTGGCCCGCCACTATGGAAGGAGCGGTCCGCAGCGGCTACCTTGCGGCCGAAGCCATCACCGGGAAAAAGTTCGTGCTTCCGGATATCGCATAATGGAAGGCATGAGGATGTTTCTCGTAACGGTATTTCTAGCGGCTCTCCCCCTGCTCGCCGACGATTCCACTAAGCTGGAAATCCATGTGACCACCGAAGCCGGTCGCCCCATCGAAAACGCCAGCGTGGTCATCAAGTTCAAAGGCGGCGCCAACGCGAAATTGAAACCCAACCCAAAGTTCCGCAAGGAATGGGACGTCAAAACCAGTGAGCTAGGCACGGTGAAGCTCCCCAGCATCCAAAAAGGCGCGATTCTGATTCAGGTCCGAGCCGACAACTATCAAACCTTCGGCCAGGTTTTCGACGTCCAGGAAGACGAGCGCATTCTCGAAATCAAACTAAAGCCCCCGCAGCCCCAATACTCGGCTCACGATAAAGACAAATAGTTATTCCACCACCGCCACGCACTCAATCTCCACCCGTACATCCTTGGGCAGCCGAGCCGCCTCCACCGTGGCCCTCGCCGGCGGATTCTCCGGAAAATACCGCGCGTAGGTCTCGTTGATCTTCGCAAACTCGCCCAGATCCTTCACGAAAACAGTAGTTTTCACTACCTGCGCAAGAGACGATCCGCAAGCCTCCAGTACGATCTTCAAATTCTCCAGTACTCTAACCGTCTGATCCACCACATCGCCCTCGATCAGTTGATTCGTCGCCGGATCGATCGGAATCTGTCCGCTCAAAAACGCGAATCCATTCACCACCACCGCCTGCGAATAAGGCCCAATCGCCCCCGGCGCGCGGTCCGTAGAAATAATCTTCTTCATATTCCCTTTCAGTGTAATCGGTGGCGCGAGCTTCGCTGGCAGCGTCGGCTTCAGCCGACGTCCAGCGTGCCAACCAGCTCCACCACGCTAGCAATCTTCTCATCCTCCAAAAACCGATCCAACTCCCCAGCGATTCTAACCGGCGCCCCAGGATCCCAGAAATTCGCCGTCCCCACCTCCACCGCCGACGCCCCCGCAATCAGAAACTCCGCCGCATCCATCCCCGACGCAATCCCTCCCAGTCCGACCACCGGAATTTTCACCGCCTTCGCCGCCTCGTAAACCATTCGCAAAGCTACCGGTTTGATCGCCGGACCCGAAAGTCCTCCAAACCCCGCGCCAAGCCGGGCCTTGCGAGTCCGTGCATCGATCGCCAGCGCGACAAACGTATTCACCAGCGAAATCGCATCCGCCCCCGCCTCTTCCGCCGCTCGCGCCACCACGTCGATCCGAGCCACGTTCGGCGATAGCTTCACGATCAAAGGCCTCCGGCTCTTCACCCGCACCGCTCCCACAACTTCGGCTAGCAGCGCAGGATCGCTCGAGAAAAAAATGCCCCCGTGCTTGGTATTCGGACAGGATACATTCAGCTCATACGCCGCCACTCCCTCGGCGTCTTCCAGAACGCGGATCACCTCTAGGTAATCCTCTACTGCGTAACCGAAAACATTGGCGAAAATCGCCGTGCCGCACTCCCGCAGCGCCGGCAATTTCTCCGCGACAAAGGCTTTAACTCCAATATTCTGGAGCCCGATCGAGTTCAACATGCCCCCCTCGGTCTCCCACAGCCTCGGAGGACTGTTGCCGTCCATCGGCTCCCTCGACAATCCCTTCACCACGATCCCGCCCAGTGCCGATAAGTCCGTTAATTTCTTGAACTCGACGCCGTACGCATAAGTGCCCGATGCCGCCAGCACCGGATTCCTAAGGGAAATGCCGCACAGAGTGGTGGCCAGCCGAGAGGACATTTTCCTCACAGAATAGCAGTTGCGCGCTGGAACTTTAGGCTCAGGCGCACTACTAGGTAAATTGGTAGAGTACTAAGGTGTCTGTCTGATAGGTGGATAGCCAAAAACATTGGAACATGAGAAGTGTGGAGCAACCCCGGCAGTTAAAGTATCGGTCCCTGTCTTCGCGGTTCTCTATCTTCACCGGCATCCTCCTCTTATGGGTGGTGTTAGTCACACTCTGGTGGGATATCCGCCAGCACACCTTCGATTGGACTAAGGGCCTGATCTTGTGCGGCATCGTCGCGATGACCGCGGCCGCTATCTCGCGCTTCACCATCCGCCTCCTCGCCCGTCCGCTCGCGCTGCTCGAAGCGGGTATTACCTCGGTCCGCAAAGGTCACCTCGTCCCGATACAAGTCAGCCGCACCGGCGATGAAATCGAATACCTGGGAGAAAGCTTCAACCGCATGATCGAGGCTCTGGCCGCCTCGCAGGAAGAAATTCGTCTGCACCAGGAACTGCTCGAAGAACGCATCCGCCAGCGCACCGAGGAACTCGAACGGGCCATGCACGGCGCCCTCAACGCCAGCCAGGCCAAGAGCGAATTTCTGGCCAACATGTCGCATGAGCTTCGCACTCCCATGAACGGTCTGCTCGGCATGCTCGATCTCGCTCTCGACGGCGGCGTCAACGGAGAGCAGAAAGATCAGCTCGAAACCGCCCAGCGCTGCGCTTATTCCCTGCTGGCCCTGCTGAACGATATTCTCGACCTCTCGAAAATCGAAGCCGGCAAGATGATGCTCGAAAAGATCCCCTTTGAGGCCCGCGCTGTCGTCGAGGATTGCGTCAAGTCGCAGGCCGCCAAAGCCATGCAGAAGAAAATTGACCTGCGCTTCGAAACCAGTCCGAATCCGCACCCCAGTCTGTTGGGCGACCCTCTACGCGTCCGCCAGATCGTAGCGAATCTGCTCTCGAACGCCATCAAATTCACCGATCACGGCAGCGTTCTCGTGAGACTCGACCTCTCGCCCGCCGTCGACGGGCGCGTCAACGCCACCATTCAGGTCAGCGACACCGGCCCCGGGATTCCCGCCGAGAAGCTATCCTCGATCTTCGAAAAGTTCACCCAGGCCGATGGCAGCATCACGCGCAAGTACGGCGGCACCGGACTCGGCCTCGCCATCACCCGCCGCCTGGTCGAAATCCATGGCGGAGAAGTGCGGGTCGAGAGTCAGGTCGGCAAAGGCAGCACCTTCCGCGTGACCCTCCCCTGCGAAGTAGCCGCCACTCCGGCAGGCAACCTGGTTCCGATGCAGAACGAAGCGCGCGGCGAAAACGCGCCTCCTCCCACCGCTCGCCTCCTGCTGGTCGAAGACAATCTCGTCAATCAAAAAGTGGTGCTCGCGATTCTCCGCAAAAAAGGCTATCGCATCGACGTCGCCAACGATGGCCGGGAGGCTCTCGCCAAGCTCGACGGGGCCGATTACGATCTGGTGCTGATGGACGTGCAGATGCCGGTGCTCGACGGCCTCGAAGCCACGCGCCTCATTCGCAGTGAGCGGCGCTGGGACCGTCTGCCCGTCGTCGCCATGACCGCCCACGCCATGAACGGCGATCGTGAGCGCTGCCTTCAGGCCGGCATGAGCGCCTATATTTCGAAACCCGTGCAGCCCGCGCACCTGATCGCCACCATCGAGCGTCAGCTTGCCTCCGGAGACCGCCACGCGTCGACTGCATCGACCCCGCTCGAACGCGTCCTGACCGACCGCATGATTGAAGATTCCGGCATGATGAATGACATGCTCCGTCTGTTCCTCCAGATCGCTCCGGAGCGCCTGGATCGCATCGAAGCCGCAGCCGCCCGCGCCGACGCCGCCACGCTCCAGCGTGAAGTGCGAAAAATCAGCGTAGCCGCCGATCAGTTGGCTTCGGCCAATCTTCGCGAATGCGCGCGCCGGGTCCAGCAAGCGGCCTCTACCGGGGATTTCGCACAAGTAAAGCGCGACCTGGTAGCCCTCAGAGCCGCCGTCCACTCGCTGGACGCCCTAACCACCGGCCAGGCCGCCGCCTCGTAAATCCAGAAGCGAAAACCGGGACTGACTACTCTGTCCCAAGGCGCCATAGCGCCCGCGAAAGCACACTCAAACCCGTCGCCGGGTGGACAGAGCGGTCTGTCCCGGCTTTCGCCCCGTCCACTAAATCTCTCGTCCGCTCAATCTCCCGTCCACGCAATCCCCCGCTAAAACACCCTTCTCTTCAACCTCTCCACCGTAAACTTAGCCGTATCCGCCACCGCCATCACCGTCATCACCCCCGCCTGCACCGGATCCGTAATCACCAGATCCGCCGCATCCGGAACACTGCCAGCCATATTCAAGCTCACCACCAGTAGCCCTTGCGCCCGGACATCCCGAACCGCATGTTCGATCTCCCCGCCCATAATCGACCCCGCCAGCACCAGAGCCTTAACTCGCGGTAGCCGAGCCGCCGCCCGCACCGCTGCCGCCAGCGCCTGTTCCCCCACTAGTGGAATCGTGTCCACCGAAATATGTTCCCCGCGAATGTTGTGCCGGTCCGCCTCCGTGATCGCCCCCAGAGCCACCTGCCCCACCTGCGCGCCCCCGCCCATGATGATGATCCGCTTCCCGTAGATCTTTTCCATCGTGTCCACGGCCTTGACATGGTGGACCACCGCCAGCGCGCCCAAATCGCGGAGCAGAGCGTCCGCATCGCCCGGCAGCTCGATCTCGAAATACGTGCGAGCCTCCTCCGCCCTCTCTTCCACGATCTCCACGCTCAAAATGTTCCCGTGATGCTGTGCGATCACGCCGGTGGTCTCGTGCAGAATCCCCGGCCCCGCATCCGCCGCAATTTCGATCCCAAGCCTCATTCGATCTCGTATTTCTTCAGAATTTCGGCCCACTTCCCGTGCGCATGGAGCAGCAATTCGCAAACCTCGCGCACCGCGCCCGATCCTCCTGCCGCCGCCGTCACGTAATGCGCGGCCTTCTTCACCTCCGGCCGGGCATTGGCCGGCGCGAATCCCAGCGAAACCCTCCGCATCACCACGACATCGGTCAGATCGTCCCCGATATAAGCGATCGCATCGGCGGGGATCCCGCTCTTCTCGCAAATCTGTTCGAGGATCGGAATCTTCTCGATGTGCCCCTGGTAAACGTGCGTCATCTTCACCTGCCGCGCCCGTTCCTCGGTGGCCGGCGAAACACGTCCGCTAATGACGCCCGTCTCGATTCCGTACCAGCTCATCCATTGCAGCGCGATCCCGTCCTGCGCATCGAAACCCTTGGTCTCCCACATCTTCCCGTCCGGTCCGGGGACGTTGTACAGTTTCGCATTGGTCAGCACGCCATCTACGTCCATTAACAGCATGCGAATACGCGCAGCGCGCGCCATCAGTTCAGGATTCATTTTGTATCCAGGTTAACAATCGAGGCCGGCAACACGCCCAGATCCGCGATTGCCCCAATCCGTTCCAGAGCCCACAAAGCCGAACCTCGATACCCCGGCTCCAACTCCGTCGAAAGCGTCAAAGATACTCCCATAGAATCCGCCAGTCTCTGCGCCAAAGTCGGAGACTTCAACAGTGCCGCGCCGCAAGCAATCATGTGTGAACCCAAGACGTGTGAATCCAAGATTTGTGACGCGGCCAAGAGCTCGTAAACCCTCCGAAACCCAAGCCCCGCCGACTCGATCCCCGCCACCACTGGATCCCCCTCCGCCGCATTCTCCATATATTTTTCCACGCTGCCCTTCGCCGCCCTCTTAAGGTCCAAGTACGCCGCCCCAGCCTCCGGCACCATGCCCGACAGCATCCAGCGCCTCGCATCGATCGCCACGCAAGTCAACCCCTTCAACTCAACAGGACGCTCCACCCCCGTCCCCAGCATGCTTTTCCCACCCAGCGTCAGCGAAAGAGATTCGCGCCCGATGCAGCCGCTCCCCAGCATTGCCCCCGCTCCGTCAGGAAGCGCCGGAAACCATGCGGCATCCTTAAAAGCCGGCCAGAACGAACGATCCTCCGCCGTCACTTCGCTCTCCGCGCGTCCCACCACCGCGCCGACCCGAAGTCCAGACGCGCACACCAGCCGGTGCATCTCGTCAAGACAATCCGCCGCGGCATCCGCCCTCTGGGGCAATTGCGCCCCATATCCTTCCACTCGCCGCGCCTCGGAATCGAACAACATCACCCGAACCGAGTCTGCCGCTGCATCGAGCACTACAATGTAGGCATCGGCCATGCTCTCGCGGGTGCTCAAAACCATTTCTCGTTATAGCATGCTCCCCGAAGGTGCCCGCGTAATCGTCGCTGTCTCCGGAGGAGCCGATTCCGTGTGCCTGCTCCACGTCCTCAAGGAACTGGCCCCGGCGTCCGTAGCGGGCATCGCCCACTTCAACCACAAATGGCGCCCCGAAGCCTCTGATGAGGACGAGCAATTCGTAGCCGGACTGGCCAATCAATTGTCGCTCCCGTTTTTCCGATCCGAATTGACCCCCACCAAGGGAAACCGGGAGCAAGAAGCCCGCCGAGGCCGCCAAAAATTCTTCGCGAGCCTCAACGCCACCATCGCCCTGGGTCACACGCGCGACGATCAAGCCGAAACCGTCCTGTTGCGCTTCCTCCGCGGCTCCGGCCTGGCAGGCCTGGCCGGCATTCCGCCCATCGCGAACGGCCTAATCCGCCCTCTGATCGACATCACCCGCGCCGAGATCGAACAATATCTCCGCGCTCGCAATATCCCCTGGCGCGAAGACTCCACCAACCAGGACCTGACCTTCGCCCGCAACCGCATCCGCCACCAACTCCTCCCCCAACTAGCCCGCGACTGGAACCCAAAAATCACCGAAACCCTATCCCGCCTAGCCGACCTAGCCCACGAAGAAGAGCGGTTTTTAGTGGGGCAGGTTCCCGACCTGCCCTCCGCAGAACTCCCGGCGTCCACGCTAACCCTCCCCAGAGCCCAATCCCGCCGCCTGATCCGCCAAGCCATCCGCCGAGCGAAAGGCAACCTCCGCCGCATCGACTTCAATCACATCGAATCCGTCATCGAAATCGACCGCCGCCTCGACCTTCCGGGCGTAACCGTAACCAAATCCTTCGATTTCCTGAAATTCTCCCCAACCCCACTCCCGCTGCCGTCCGATCCAAAGGAAATAACCCCTCCCGGCGTCTTCACCTCCCCCGACGGCCAATCCCGGATCTGCGTCGATATCGCTCACATGAGCGACTCGAACGCCTGTGCTAACCTGGATGTGGAAGCATGCTGGTTTCAAAGTTGTTCGCCACTCGTCTTACGAGGGTGGCGGCCAGGTGACCATTACCGACCTGCCGGACAGTCCCGAGATCATAAGATCAAGGAAATGTTTCAAAAGGCGCGCGTGCCCTCCTGGAGGCGGGCTTCCTGGCCGATTCTTACGAGTGGAGATAAGATCCTGTGGTCGCGGCAGTTCGGCGTCGCCGAAGAATTCGCGGTACCAGGCGATCAGCGGACGTTGTTGCGCATCCGGGAAGTCCTCTGAACCTTATTTCGTAACACGGCGTCTATGTAGGTGTAGCAGTATCTTAGCGGGGCGCGTTGGTTCGGGTGAAGTTAGTCAGGAGATGTCATGAATTCATCGAGTGTTAGAAATGCAGTTCTGTGGCTGGTAATCCTATGCCTGGTTGTCTTGGTCTGGTTCGCCTTCAGGAACAGCAAGACCCCCGGCCTGACGCCGCAGTTCTCTGAACTGGTAAACGACGTCAAAGCGGGCAAGGTGGATTCCGCCAAGATCAACTCGGTGACCGGCGATGTAGAAGGCAAAATGAAGAACGGAGACGTGTTCCATTCCGTCGTTCCCCCCACCTACAACGATTTCACGACCCTCCTGCTCGATAAAGGCGTCATCGTAAAAGTCGACAAGGATAATGGAGGCAACTGGGTCTCGATCCTGGTCAACGCCATCCCCTTCGTCCTCCTCCTCGGATTCTGGATCTTCATGATGCGCCAGATGCAGTCCGGCGGAAACAAAGCTCTCAGCTTCGGCAAGAGCCGCGCCCGCCTGCACTCCTCGCAGCAGAAAAAGGTGACGTTCAAAGACGTAGCCGGCGTCGAGGAAGCTAAGGAAGAATTGCAGGAGATCATCGACTTCCTGCGCGAGCCCCAGAAATTCCAAAAACTCGGCGGACGCATCCCTAAAGGCGTCCTGCTGATCGGTTCCCCCGGCACCGGCAAAACGCTCCTGGCCCGCGCTATCGCCGGCGAAGCGAACGTGCCGTTCTTCTCTATCTCCGGTTCTGACTTCGTCGAAATGTTCGTCGGCGTCGGCGCCAGCCGCGTCCGCGACCTGTTCGAGCAAGGCAAGAAAAACGCCCCCTGCATCATCTTCATCGACGAAATCGACGCCGTCGGCCGCCATCGTGGAGCAGGCCTGGGCGGTGGACACGACGAGCGCGAGCAGACTCTCAACCAATTGCTGGTCGAAATGGACGGCTTCGAATCGAACGAAGGCGTAATCCTGGTCGCAGCCACCAATCGCCCCGATGTTCTCGATCCCGCGCTTCTACGCCCCGGCCGCTTCGATCGGCGCGTAGTAGTCGGACACCCCGACGTCAAAGGCCGCGAAGCCATCCTTCGCGTCCACACCAAGAAAGTTCCGCTCTCGGACGACGTGAATCTCACCGTCCTCGCCCGCGGTACACCGGGCTTCGCCGGAGCCGACTTAGCGAACCTGGTCAATGAAGCCGCGCTGGTCGCAGCCCGCCAGAATCGCAAAGTAGTAACCCAGTGGGATTTCGAACTGGCCAAAGATAAAGTAATGATGGGCGTCGAACGCAAGAGCCTCATCATCAGCGACGAGCAGAAGAAGGTCACGGCCTATCACGAAGCCGGTCACGCTCTGGTCGCCGCTCTGACGCCGACCGCCGATCCTCTGCACAAGGTCACCATCATTCCGCGCGGAATGGCGCTCGGCCTCACCATGCAGCTTCCTTTAGATGACAAGCAGACCTATCGCAAGGAATATCTCGAAGCCGACCTGGCCATCCTGATGGGCGGCCGCATCGCCGAGGAATTGTTCCTCCATCACATGACCACCGGCGCCAGCAACGATATCGAGCGCGCCACCGACATGGCGCGCAAAATGGTTTGCGTCTGGGGCATGAGCGAGCTCGGCCCCCTGAGCTTCGGCAAGCGCGAAGAGCAGATCTTCCTGGGCCGCGAAATAGCCCAGCATCGCGATTACAGCGAAGAAACCGCCATCCGCATCGATGAGCAGGTGAAGAAGCTGGTCGAAGGCGGCTATCAGCGCGCCAAGAAAATTATCGAAGAACGCGGCGACGCCCTGGAACGTATCGCCAGCGCGCTTCTGGAACGTGAAGTCCTCGACGGCACGGAAGTAATGCAGTTGATCGACGGCAAAACCCTCGCCGCCGTACAGCCCCCGCCCTCCGGCGACGGCACCACGCAGCAGGTCATCAAGCCGGAAAAGCCCGAATCCGGCCGCCGCACCCCCGGCATGTTAGAAGGCGGCCCGCAACCCGCGTGATCGGCGTGCGAAATTGGGGACTGACCACTCGGTCCCAGGGCGCCGCAATCGCCTGCGAAATCTCTCTAGCTCCCCTCTCCGCGTGGACAGAGCGGTCAGTCCCCATTTTCGCCCCGTCCACAAACTTTCTGGAATGATCCCCCCCTTCCGCCTCTACCTCTTCGACGTAGACGGAACGCTGGTAGACTCCGCCGCGGATATCTGTGGAACCATCCAACAGGTCCTCCAAGCCTGCGGACGCCACGACGTTTCCGATGCCCTGCTCCGCCGCTACATCGGCCGCCATCTCATCGAACTCTTCACAGACCTGGATTTCCCCGCCGCCTCCATCGACCAAATGGTCACCGATTACCGGGCCATCTACACCGCCGGGGGCCACGTAAACACCAGCGTCTATCCCGGCGTAGCGGACATGCTCAAAACCCTGGGCGGCCTGAAATCCACCGCGACTACCAAAGGCACTCCAACCACAAAAGTAATCCTGGAAAAATTCGGCTTGATCGCATATTTCAATCACGTCCAGGGAACTGACGGCTTTCCCGCTAAACCAGAGCCCGATGTTATAATTAAGTCATTGGATATTTTCGGCGTCTCTCCGGAAGAATGTCTGATGGTCGGCGACGCCCCTAGCGACATGGAAGCCGGACGCCGGGCGGGTGTAAAAACCTGTGCAGTTCGTTATGGTTACGGCGATTTAGAAGCAATGGCAAGCTTTCAACCCGATTTCTGGATTGATCACCCGTCTGAACTAATCCAGTAATTAAGAAGCCATTTTACTTGTCTAAAATGGCCGTATGTCCCCGTCGCCACATGACTGCGTCACAATATGAAACAATATTTATTAGCAAGCGACTTTGATCAAACCCTGAGTTTTCACGACTCCGGAATCATTCTCAGCGAAATGTTGGGTATCTCCGGCTTCGCGGGCAAGATCGCTGGTCTTTCGAACATCCACCTAGTCCAGCAGGGCGGGGAACTCGCCTACCTCGTGCTCCACGATCCCGAATACCGCAAGGTTCGCAAGGAACACCTCGTCGAAACCGGCAAGCGCATCCGCCTCAAGCCCAACATCCGTCTGCTATCGCACCTCCTAGACGGCCTGGAAGGATATAAATTTTCTTTCTACGTGATCTCCGCCGCGCCGGTCGAAGTGATCCAATCCGCGCTCGAAGGAATTGTCCCCGCCGACCATATTTTCGGAACCCGTTTCCGCTACGATCAATCGGGCGAGATCCAGTCCATCGAGGAAGTCCCAGCCGGTTACGGCAAAGTCGCCGTCTTAGAAGAACTGACCGCCAAGCTCCAGATCAGCCATAACCGCGTGATTTATGTAGGCGACGGCAGCAGCGACGTTCACGTCATGCTGCACGTCAACCGCCGCGAAGGCCTCACCATCGCGGTCTCCGAAAACAAATACATCACCCAAATTGCCAAGCGAACTATCCTCTCCGACGACGCACTCAGCGTGCTCGTTCCCGTCCTTGAAGACGTAGCCGAATGGCCCTCTTCGAAAATCCGCGCCTTCTTCGAATCCCAAGGCTTCGTCCTTCAGGAGTGGGAGAAAGTCCGCACCGATTCCTTGACCATCTCGAAAACCTCGTCCGCAGTGGGGCAGGTTCCCGACCTGCCATCCGGCCATCAGCCGCTGCGAGCAACGTTGTGAAATTCGACTGGATCGGCTGGCTGGCGACAGCAGTCTTCATGACCTCGTATCTGTCAAAAAGTCCCGCGATGCTGCGTCGCATCCAAGCCCTCGCCTCGTGCCTCTGGCTGACCTACGGAGTCGTAATTCACTCCATGCCGATGATCGTAGCGAACGCCCTGGTCGCGGTCGTGGCGCTTTATTCGTCCTTCAAATCGCCCAAATCCAGCCGCCCGGTATAAATCGCCATCCCCAGCTGCGCGTGGATATCCATCGCCTGCAACGCGCGAATCTCTTCGATGGTCGTAATGCCCCCCGCCGCGGTGATCTCATGCGAGGTCGTCGCGCGCAATCTCCGGAACCATTCGAGATCGGTACCCTGCATCATCCCCTCTTTGTCGACGTAGGTGCACAGAAACCCGCGGCAAAACGGCTCCAGCCGCGCGATGACTTCTTCCGCAGTAAACTCCGTCGACTCCTGCCATCCCTTCACGACAATCTTTCCGTGCTTCGAATCGAGCGCGATCAAAATCTTCTCCGCCCCCACCGCCGCCGCAATCTCTTCGATCACCGGAGTAAACGCCGCCGTCCCGACAATCACTCGATGCGCTCCCAACTCAACTAACTGCCGAGCCCGTTCCGCCGTTCGCACCCCTCCACCCACGCGGCACTTCGCCCGCGAAGCCAGCAACTCCACCAGCGAACGATTCTCTCCGCGCCCCATCGCCGCATCAAGATCGATCACCTGAATCTCCGGAAAGGCAGCGAATTTCGCGAGCATCGCCAGTGGCGCATCGCCTTCCAGAGCCTTCTCGCGCCCCTGCACCAGTTGAACAACTTTTCCTTCCATGAGATCGATGCAAGGAATAATCACAACCGCACCGTCTCCCCGTTCGCAGCTAAAAAAGCTTTCAGATCCCCCACCGTAAAAGTTCCATAGTGAAAAATCGAAGCCGCCAGCGCCGCGTCTGCATCGCGAAACACCTCCAGAAAATCCTCCGGTTTCCCCGCGCCTCCCGATGCAATCACCGGCACGCGAGTAGCCTCTCGAACCGCCCGCGTCAGCGCGCAATCAAACCCCGTTTGTACCCCGTCGGTATCCATCGAAGTCAACAAAATCTCACCCGCCCCCAACTCTTCACCCCGCCGTGCCCATGCGACAGCATTGATCCCTTCATCGTCCCGACCGCCCCGCGTGAACACGTTCCAGCCCCCGTAAACATTACGCCGCGCATCGATCGCCAGTACCACCGCCTGCGCCCCAAACTCGCGCGACAACTCCGAAATCAGCTCCGGCCGCCGCACCGCCGCCGTGTTGACGCTCACTTTGTCGGCGCCCGCATGAAGAATTTTCCGCGCGTCGGAAACGCCGCGAATCCCTCCGCCCACCGTCAGCGGAATAAACACCTCCCGAGCCGTCCGAGCCACCACATCAAGCATGGTTTCCCGAGCATCGCTAGAAGCCGTGATGTCGAGAAACACCAGTTCATCCGCGCCTTGCAAGTTATACCGCGCGGCCAACTCGACCGGATCCCCCGCGTCACGCAGATCAACAAAATTGACGCCCTTCACCACGCGCCCACCCGTCACATCGAGGCAAGGAATAATCCGCTTCACCAACACAAATCAATCCACTCCGGTTGTGGCGCACGCACTCATGCGTGCCGCGTCGACACTCGTGTCGCCGCTCAAACTGCCACCAATCCCGCAAAATTACTCACAATCCTCAACCCCACCGCCCCCGATTTCTCCGGATGAAACTGAACCGCGTTAATATTCTCGTGCTCCAAAACCGCCGCAAAACGCACCCCGTACTCGCAAATCGCCGACGCCTCCTCTACCACGGGAGCATAAAAACTATTGGCGAAGTAGACATAAGGCGAATCCCCGGTGCCCTCCAGCAGCCTGGAGTCCCGAGCCCGTTCGAGCGAATTCCACCCCATATGCGGCACCCGAGCCTCACCGCGAAACTTCTCGATCCGCCCCCGAAAAATCCCCAGCCCCCGCGCCTCTGGAGCCTCGTCGCTCGATTCAAATAGCGCCTGCAATCCCAAGCAAATCCCCAGAAAAGGAACTCCCGCGCGAATCCTCTCGACCAGCGCATCCCGTACTTGCAAGTCATCGAGCGCCCTCATCATCTGTCCGAAATGCCCCACACCCGGCAAGATAATTTTCGTCGCAAGCCGCAGCCTGTCCGCATCGCGAACCAATTCATACTCCGCCCCGATCGCGCCCAGCGTATTCTCCACCGACCGCAAATTCCCCGCGCCGTAATCGAGAATCGAAATCACAACAGACCTTTTGTCGAAGGCAACTGATCCTTTAATCGCGCGTCTTTCGAACACGCATACTTCATCGCCCGCGCGAAACATTTGAAAATCGCCTCGATTTTGTGATGATTTGAGCGCCCGTAGAGAACCTTCACGTGCACATTCGCGCCAGCCTTATTCACGAATCCGTCGAAAAAATCGTGTACCAGTTCCGTTTGCAGATCCCCCACCACCCGCACCTTCACGCGATCCTTATAAACCAGCGCCGGCCGTCCCCCTAAATCGAGCGCAACCACCGCCAGCGTCTCATCCATCGTCTGCACGAAATATCCGGCGCGATTAATCCCCTTGCGATCGCCCAGCGCCTTCGCGAACAGCTCGCCCAGCACGATCCCGACGTCCTCCACCGTATGATGCTGATCGACATCCAGATCGCCCTCGCATTTCAACGTCAGGTCGAATCCGCCATGTTTGGTAAACAACTCCAGCATGTGATCGAAAAAACGAATCCCCGTAGAAATGTTGTAACGCCCCAGCCCCTCGATCTTGAGGCTCGCTGCGATACGCGTCTCTTTCGTGTTCCGCTCGATCGACGCCTTCCTCACAGCGCGCCCTCAATTTCATTGATGTTCTCAATAATCGCGATCGCGTTCTGAGCCTCAAACAGTCTGACCAGATCGCCGCGCCGCGAGTGCGATTCCGCAGCAATCCCGATAAAAGGCACACCCGCCGCGCTCGCCGACCGGGCATCGTCCACCGTATCGCCGACATAGATCAACTTGCGCCCCGGCTTCATCCGCAAGATTGAATGCAGCCCGTCCGGCGCCGGTTTCCCGTTCGCAACATCGTCCGAACAAATAATCGGATCGAATCGAAAATCGGACGCGAAACGAGTCAGCGAAATATCCGCCTCATACCGCAGCCGGCCCGTGAAAATCGCCAGCTCATAGCGGCTGATCAATCGTTCCAGCAGCCCCGCTTGCGGAAACCATCGCTCCCTTCGAATCAATCCGTCGCCGTTCTTGCCGAGAAACCGCTCATTGAACGCGCTGACCACGTCGCCGTATTCCACGTCCACGCCCAGATCCTGCGCGATCTTCTGCGAGAGGGCCCAATCGTTATTCCAACCGCCCTGGTTCTTGTACTCCTGAATCAGATCGCGCGTGATTTGCTGCCCTGTAAAATGCAGCACGGTTTGCACAATTGCCTCGCGATAGCTTTCCGAAACCTCGGTCAGCACTCCGTCCATATCGAACACGATCATCTCGTCCACAGTTTGCCCAGCTCCTCTAAAAATCGCTCGATCTGAACTCGCGTGCCGATCGTGACTCGCACGCATCCTGGAATTTCATAACTACGATCGCGAACCAGAATGCCTCGCTCGCGGAGAGCGTCGCGAATCGGAATCGCGCGGTCGCCCGCTTGAAACAAGATAAAATTCGCCTCGCTCGGAAACGTCTTTATCCCGAGTTTGTGCAGCCCCTCATAGGCCAACGCCCGCGCCGCCAGCACCTCATCCACATAAGCATCCACGTACGCCCGATCGCGAATCGCCGCGCGCGCCGCGAGTGCCGCCATCGTGTTCACACTGTAAGGCGACTGAGCCTTTTTCATCCACGCGACGTTCGCGGCCCCTGAAAACAGGCATCCGCAGCGCATTGCTGCCATGCCGTACACCTTCGAAAACGTCCTGCTCACGAACAAATTAGAGCGCTCGCGAATCCACGGCAGCGCAGTGATTTCCGAGAACTCGAAGTAGGCCTCGTCGATCATCACCGCGGCATCAGGCGCAGCTTCGATAATCTTTTTGATTCCATCGAGGTCGATCGCTGTTCCTGTCGGATTATTCGGATTCGCAATCAGCACCGCTCGCGTCACCGGCGAAATCGCCGCCAGCAGTTCCTCCATAGGAAAAGCGAGCGTCCCGGAGCGGTACTCCACGTCGCGAACCGTCGCGCCTGCGACCTCCGCGTAGAACCGGTACATCGCATAGGAAGGCTTCAGCACGATCACTTCATCGCCATCGTCGACGAACGTATTCACCAGCACCTGAATCGCTTCGTCAGTCCCATTGGTCAGCGTGAACTCATCTTCGCCAACCCCGAAAAATGCCGCGAGCTCTTTCACTGCGTCTACGTATTCGGGATAAATCGCAACCTGCGATGCCGTCAGATGCCCGCGCAAAAACTCGACGACGGCCGGCGAACAGCCCACGGTATTCTCGTTGAAATCGAGCCGCAGTTTCCCTTCGCGCCCCGCGCTCGGCGGAGAATACAGAGCCATCTTACGAACAGCCTCGCGCGGCTCAACCATTTCGAGACTCCACCGACCGCGCGTGCGCTTCCAATCCCTCCGCGCGCGCGAGCATCGTAATCGCAGGCGTCAATCCTTGGAGCGCCGCAGGCGAAAGTTCCTGCACCGAAATCACCTTGACGAAGTCTGCCGTCGACAATCCACCGCGCAACCGCGCCGCGCCTGAAGTCGGCAGCACGTGGTTCGGACCCGATGCGTAATCGCCCGCAGCCTCTGGACTCGAAGGTCCCAAAAACACCGCGCCCGCGTGTCTGATTCCACCGAGCACCGCCGCGTCATGTAATGCCAGATGCTCCGGCGCAAGGGCGTTTGAAAATTCCACAGCCCGCTCGATCGCATCCACGATTACGATAGCTCCATTGTTCTCGATCGAAGGCCGCGCGACCGCCGCGGTCGGCAACGTCGCTAACTGCCTCTCGATTTCTTCCGCAACCGCCGCGGCCAGCGTGCGCGACGTGGTCAATAAAATCGACGATGCGTCCACGTCGTGCTCCGCCTGAGCCAGCATATCGGCCGCGATCCAATTCGCGTTGCCTTCCTGGGCGATGATGACGATCTCGGTGGGGCCCGCCACAAAATCGATGCCCACTTCACCCGCAATCAGTTTCTTCGCGGCCGCAACATATATATTGCCCGGTCCGACGATTCGGTCGACGCGCGGAACCGTTTCCGTTCCGTAGGCCAATGCCGCGATCGCCTGCGCGCCTCCCATGCGAAACAGGTGCGTCACGCCCAGCCACGCCGCGATGCCGAGAATCTCCGCGCTCGGATTTGGACACGCTACACAGGTCGTCGCGACCCCGGCCACCTGCGCGGGAATCACGGTCATCAACAGCGTCGATGGCAGCGGATAGCGGCCCGCGGGAATATATGCGCCCATCGAATCGAGAGGCCGCACGACCTGCCCGAGCCTGCGCCCATCCGGATATTCGATGAATCCTTCAACAGGAAGCTGCGTCCGCGCGTGCTCCCGAATATTGCGGGCCGCCGTTTCAACCGCGCTTTGCATTTCGGGCGTGAGCGTCTCCTCCACTTTCATCCGCACGCTATCGCCGGAAAATCCGTCGAACCTATGCGCGTATTCGAGGAGCGCCCGATCCCCACGCTTGCGCACGTCCGCAAGAATCGGCGCGACGATGCGCTCCGCTTCCTCCAGGCGCACCGCTTTGCGCGTAATCAGGCCACGCGCATCTTTGTAATCGAGAATCCGGATCATCACATCACGATCTTGTTGAGTGGATATTCAACGATGCCCTGCGCGCCCGCTTCTTTGAGTCGCGGAATGATCGTGCGCACTGTCGTTTCATCGAGAATCGTATTCACTGCGAGCCAGTCGTCATCGCTAAGCGTGGAGATAGTCGGCTTCTTCAGCGCGGGCAGCACCGCAATGACTTTCGAGAGGTTCGTCTTCTCAACGTTGAGCATCAGCCCAACCTTGCCCAGCGCGTTGATCGCGCCCTCAAGCAGCATGCGAATGTCTTCTAACTTGCGTCTCTTTGAAGGCTCCTTCCAGGAGCCAATGTTCGCGATCAACTGCGTGTTCGATTCGAGAACAGTCTCGATGATGCGCAGCTTGTTGGCTCGCAAAGACGATCCGGTCTCCGTCACTTCGACGATCGCGTCGGCCAGTTCCGGAGGTTTCACTTCGGTCGCGCCCCAACTGAACTCCACCTTTGCGGTGACTCCGTTCGCGGCCAGATAACGTTTCGTCGCGGAGACGAGTTCGGTCGCGATGACCTTGCCTTGCAGGTCTTTCACGCACTGAAACGGCGATCCGTCGGGCACCGCGAGCACCCACCTTACTTTTCCGAAACTCTGTTTCGCGTATATAAGGTCGGCAACTGTTTCGACCTTCGCGTCGTTCTCTTCCACCCAATCGCGGCCCGTCAATCCCGCGTCGAGCACTCCGTCTTCGACGTAGCGGGCCATCTCTTGCGCGCGAATCAGCATGCATTCGATCTCGGGATCATCGATGGCGGGAAAGTAGGAACGGCTGCTGGTGGTGATCTGAAAACCTGCGCGTCGAAATAAATCGACGGTCGCGTTTTCGAGGCTGCCTTTCGGAATGCCCAATTTTAGTTTCATTTATAGACCTGGCCCGGATCGTAAGCACGCGCCTCGGTTATCGTCCATTCGGCGCCATCGAGGTGGCGAAAAAAGCAGCTCTCGTAGCCTTCGTGGCAGACGCCAGGGCCGAGCGCATCCACCTTGATCAACACTGCATCATGATCGCAGTCGGTGGAGATTTGTTTCACTACCAGTTTGTGCCCGGACGTCTCCCCCTTGAGCCAGAGCTTGTTGCGGGAGCGGCTGAAAAACGTCACGAAGCCCGTTTCCACGGTCTTCTGCCACGCTTCCTGATTCATGAAACCGACCATTAGAACGCGCCCGGTTTTGTCATCCTGCACGACCGTGGCAACCAGGCCGTCGAGTTTGCTGAAGTCTAAATTCATAGGCACCAAATAAAAAAGCCCACCGTTTCCGGCGGGCTCTTTTGAAATTTAAGTTTCGAATTAAGAGAGAGCCCGTCGCAATCTGAAGTGGCGATGATGCAGATGGGCGCTCATTAAATTTTAGAATAACATGTCTTTCACGCAAAAGGCGCAAAGCTCGCAAAGATTTTCCCTTGTGTTCTTTGCGTGCTCTGCGCCTTTGCGTGAAAAATAGCCTTTGACTTATAACGCTTGCTCGAGATCCGCAATGATGTCTTCCACCGCTTCGATGCCCACGGAGATGCGGACCAGGCCGTCGCCGATGCCCAGGCGGTGGCGCATTTTTGCGGAAATTTCGCGGTGCGACGCCATTGCCGGATAGAGGACCATGGTGTGCACGTCTCCCAGCGAAGTGGCGGGCACGATCATTTTCAGCGCTTCCATGAAGCGGAAAACCTCGGTGCGTCCGGCGTCTTTCAGGTCGAATGCGAGCATTGCGCCTTGCAGATTTTTGGGGAACAATCGCGCGATGGTGGCCGCGTCGGAATGTTTCGGATCGCCCGTAAAGTACACGCGCTCGACGCGCGGATGTTCGGATAGCCACGAGGCGACCTTGCAGGCGTTGGCGCATTGCCGCTCCACTCGCAGAGGCATCGTTTTGATGCCGCGCATGGTCAGGTAGCTATCGAACGGACTCATGTTCGGACCGATGGTGCGCGCTAAGGAGCGGATGGCGGGAAAGTTTTCTTCGTTGGCGACAATCACGCCGCCCAGCACATCGCCGTGTCCGGCCATGTATTTCGTCGCGCTGTGAATCACGATGCTCGCGCCGAGTTCGAGCGGGCGGACCAGCATCGGAGTCGCGAAGGTGTTGTCGACGATCAGCGGAATAAGGCCGCAAATTTCCGCGATTCTATCCAGGGCGGCGACGCGCAGCAGCGGATTTGAAATCGTCTCCATGACCACCGCGCCGGGCTCGGTTTCCTTAACGGCTTCTTCGAAGGCGGCCAGATCGCACACGTCGCAAAAGGTGGTTTCGACGCCCATGGCGCCGAACACGCTCATCAATAATTTGGTCGTCGCGCCGAAAAGAGCGTCGGCGGCCAGCACTCGTTTTGGACGGTCGAGCAGCGCCGCCAGAATGCCCAGATGCAAGGCGCTCATGCCCGATGCACAGGCGATGGCGCCTGCTCCGCTCTCCAGTTCGTTCACGAGATCAGCGAGCGCGTTGCGCGTGGGATTGTCGAACCGCCCATAGGATTGGCCTTCTTCGTCCCCGGCCAGAATCCGGTCCAGCGTTTCCATCGAATCGTAAACGTAACTGGACGCGGTATGGATCGGAGTGGTGGTCGGCACACATCCGCTTCCGCGTTTACGGTCGGCGAAATGAACGGCTTTAGTTTCGAATTTCATGAGCGCTTCCAGCGCACTCCTTCTTTTGTATCTTCTAAAATGATGCCTTCAGCGGCGAGGTCTTTTCGGACCTGATCGGCGCGCGCGAAGTCTTTTGATTTTTTGGCAGCGTTACGTTCCGCGATCTTCGCTTCGACGTCGGCATCCGATAATCCCTCGGCGTTGGAGGATGGTATCAGCACGTCGAAAACGGAATCGAATCGTGTCAGGAATTCGAAGGCCCCGGGAGCGTTGCCGCTTAGAAACTCGCCAGCGTCCATCGCGGTGTTGGTGTCGCGGATATATTCGAACGCGGCTGCTAGGGCTTCCGCGGTGTTGAGATCGTCGTCGAGCGCTTCGTCGAAAGCCTTGGTTGCGGCGTCGGTGCGTTCCACCAATTTTTCGTTGGTGCCGTCGGCGAGCTTGGCGGTTTCGAGGCGTCGTTTGTAATTTCTGAGACGCTCGATGGAAGTCGCGGCGGCTTTCAGGCCGTCGAAGGTGAAGTTTAGTTTCTTACGATACGGAACTGCTGCGAGCTGGTAGCGGATCACTTCGGGCGTGTAGCCCATGCCGAGAAGATCGCGCAGAGTATAGAAATTCCCCAGCGATTTCGACATTTTTTGGCCATCAATCGAAAGATGTTCCGAGTGCAGCCAGTAGCGGACGAACGGTTTTCCGGTGAGCGCCTCCGATTGCGCGATCTCATTTTCGTGATGAGGAAACGTCAGATCGACTCCGCCGGTGTGGATGTCGAGCGTTTCGCCGAGATACTTCATCGCCATCACGGAGCACTCGATGTGCCAGCCGGGACGGCCTGGACCGAGAGGAGTTTGCCAGGCGGGCTCACCGTCTTTTTGCGCTTTCCAGAGCACGAAATCGCGGGCGTCGGCTTTGTCGTATTCGTCAACGTCGACGCGGGCCCCGGCGCGGATGCCGCTGAAATCGTTGTGCGAGAGTTTTCCGTAGGAGGGGAAATTTGCGATGCGGTAGTAAACGGAACCTTCGCTCACGTACGTGAAACCGCGGTCCTGGAGCTTCTCGATCGCCTCGGCCATGTCGTCTATATGCTCGGTTGCCTTCACCCAACGCTCGGGCTGCTGGAGGCGCAGGGTCGCGATGTCGTCGAAGAAGGCCTGGGTGTAGACAGCGGTGTATTCGCCGATGGATTTATGTTCGGCGGTCGCGTTGCGGATGATTTTATCCTCGACGTCGGTGATGTTCATCACGTGGTCGAGCTGGTAGCCGTGGGCGCGGAGCCAGCGGCGCAGGAGGTCCTGAAAAGTGAAGGCGCGCAGGTTTCCGATGTGGACGAAATTGTACACCGTAGGCCCGCAGGTGTACATTCTGACCACATTTCCATGGAGAGGAGCGAAGGGCTCGACTTGTTGCGTAAGAGTGTTGTAGAAGCGCAGGGCCATAGCGGGGGCGTTTATTTATGGTAGCAGGGCAGGTCGGGAACCTGCCCCACCGGACCTGTCCTACTGCGGGCGGGCGATGAATTTTGGAGGATTCTTAGCGTCGGCGAAGTCGAAGGCGGACAGGTAGGCTAGTTTTAGGATTTTTTCCATTTTGACGTAGTTGATTTTGTCGGCGGTGTCGGTGGTTTGGTGATAGTCGGGGTGGAAGCCGGTGAACCACCACATGGCGGGGATGTCGTGCATCAGGAATGGGTATTGGTCGCTGCGGAATAGCACGCTGAGGACGGTGTCTTCGTCCCATTTGTAGCTGAGATGCAGGCCGGCGTATTCGTTCGATTTTACGACTGTGGCGCGGTAGTCGGGGCTGTATTTGGTGCCGATTATATTGAGCTCGTTCGAGGTATCGGGGGCGATTTCCATCAGGCCGTTGGTTTGCGTGCTGGGGGCTTCGTTGCGGCCGATCATGTCGAAATTGACCACGGCCCTGGTGGTTTCCAGAGGGCGCAGGGGATGGGCGGCGTAGTAGTAGGCTCCCAGGAGGCCTCGCTCTTCGGCGGCGTAGACGGCGAACAGGATTGAGCGTTTGGGCTTGGCGGGATTTTTCATGAACGCTTTCGCGAGAGCGACTACGCCAACGGTGCCGGAGCCGTTGTCGTCGGCTCCGTGATAGATGCCTCCACCGGCGGCTAATCCGTCATGATCGTAGTGGGCGCTGATGATGATGGTTTCGGCTGCGAGCGTGGGATCGCTGCCTTCCATCAGGCCGATTACGTTGTAGGAGAGCTGACGTTTGCGGAGCGCGTTGACTACGTGGAGAGTGGCTTCGTTATCGCCGAGCGCGATCGATTGGGGTTTCAACGTTGCGTCGATCCTGGATTGGATTTCGCTGGGGTTTTTCAGCAACTGTTCGGCGATTTGGGCGCTGATGTTGAAGACGGGAATGGATTGTTCGTCGGCGATGGCTTGAATGGGCCTAGGCGTTCTGGGGGCTTGCTGGCGGGCTTGCGGACTGTCAAGCGGGCCGCGGACCATGCCTTTGGGGTGATTCGGGTCGGGCATGACGAGGACGGCTACGGCTCCGTGGCGGGCGGCGTTGAACATTTTTGCCCTTGCGTTGGCATAGCGGGTGTTGCCTTTGCCATTGAAGATGGATTTGGCGTCGTCTTCTTGCGGTTCGTGATTGAAGACCAGGACTACTTTTCCACGGGCGTCGATGCCGGTGTAGTCGTCGTAATCCAGCTCCGGGGCGGTGATACCGAAGCCGGCGAAAACCAGCTTGCCGGAATAATTGCCGTCGTTGGGATAGTTGCCGGTGGCTTGGAGCGTTTCTGTTTTGCCGTTGATTTTCAGGGTCAACGAGGAGAGCTGGCGGTCGCCTCGATATTCGACTAGAGGAACGGGCTGGAGATAGGAATTGTCGACTAGAGGCTTCAATCCAGCTTTTCCGAATTCGGCCGCGATCCACTGGATGGCTACTTCGGAGCCGCGTTCCAGGGACATGCGGCCTTCGAGAGCGTCGGAGGCGAGGAAGGTCAGGTCTGCGCGGAGATCGGACGCACGGATGGAGTCGACCCCGGGGGCCTGCCGAGGCGGAGCTTGGGCCAGGAGGGTGAAGGGTAGAAGGACGGCGAGTGCTCGTTTCACGATCTACAGAGTTTATAACTTTCAAAGATCTTATTTCTAAAGCGACGGGCGGCCTTACTGCACCGCCCGCCACCTCTAACTAGTCAGCCGCACCGCCGGGCCCGCAAGAACCCGGCGATACGATTGCCCCGAAAGACCGTCTTTTACAACGATCTAACGGGCTGGGCGCCCTATCCGTGTCATTGGTTTCACGGCAAACCCCACTGAAAGAGACGTAGGTTCTCCCCAATTCACATTGACGATTCCATCAGGGACTCGAGTACTTGATGGGTCGCGCACCAGGCGTTTATCGGGATACCCCTGGCTTCTTGGTTGTATGTTATGCGAGGAGCTGAAAAGTTGTGGGCGGGTGAAAACGGGATGTTACGGAGGGGATTGGAGTTCTAAACGTATTTCACGCAGAGAACGCGGAGGGCGCAGAGGCGGAAAAGCCTTCGGAGGGCAGGTCGGGGGCCTGCCCCACTGTACACTGGAATTCTGTGTTTCATTTTGAGTTGCAGGCGGTTTGCCCGGAGACGGGGGCGCGGGCGGGGGTTCTTCATACGGCGCATGGGGATGTGGAGACGCCGGTGTTTATGCCGGTGGGGACGCAGGCTGCGGTAAAGGGGGTTTTGCCGCGGGATATCGACGCTTCGATTATTCTGGCGAATACTTATCATCTCTACCTGCGGCCGGGGCAAGAGACGGTTCGGCGGCTTGGCGGGCTGCATGGATTCATGAACTGGCCGCGGGCGATTCTTACGGATTCCGGGGGGTTTCAGGTTTTCAGTTTGAACAGTCTGCGGAAGATCACGGAAGAGGGCGTGCTTTTTCATTCGCATTTGAATGGAGATCCGCATATGTTTACGCCGGAGTCGACCATCGATGTGCAGTTGGCGTTGGGCAGCGACATTATGATGGTGCTCGATGAGTGCATAGAGCACCCGGCTGAGTATGACGCGGCCAAGGCCTCAACGGATCGGACCGTGCGATGGGCTCAGAAGGGCATTGAGCATTTCAAGCAGCACGACGATGGCAAGCGGGCGGTTTTTCCTATCGTTCAGGGATCGATGTACGCCGATCTGCGTGCTGCTTGCGCGGAGCAACTGCTGGAGTTGGACGCGCGGGGGTATGCGATTGGGGGGCTTTCGGTAGGCGAGCCTCGTCCTTTGTCATTGGAGATGGCGGAAATTACTACGCCTCTGCTGCCTGCCGATCGGCCACGTTATGTGATGGGCGTAGGCATGCCGGAGGAGCTGGCCGAGTACGTGGCGCGTGGGGTGGACATGATGGATTGTGTTTTGCCGTCGAGGAATGCGCGGAACGGGTGTCTTTTTACACGCGAGGGGAAAATTTCGATCAAGCAGACCCAGTATAAAGACGACGCGGGGCCGGTGGATGCGGCGTGCGGGTGCTATACGTGCCAGAACTTTTCACGCGCTTATCTGCGGCACCTGTTTCAGGCCAAGGAAATGACGTTTTCGACGCTGGCGACGCTCCATAACCTGCGGAGGTACCTTGACATCATGACAGAGATAAGGCAGGCTATATTGATTGGGAAGTACCCGGAGTATCTTCGCGCATGTCGCGCGGGACAATAAATGCAATATTTAGGCTTTTTTCTTCTCCAAGCAGCAGCCGCGCCCAGCGCGCCGACCAATCCACTGATGAGTTTTCTGCCGCTCATCTTTATTGTGGCGATTTTCTATTTCCTGGTGTTCATGCCCATGCAGAAGCAGAAGAAACAACAGGCGCAGATGTTGTCGAACCTGCAAACCGGGACCGATGTGCTGACGACGGGCGGGATTGTCGGAACGATTGTCAGCCTTACGGATACGACTTTGATTTTGCGCGTGAAGCCGGACAATATAAAGTTACAAGTGATGCGCAGCGCGGTGGCGAGCGTGGTGGACGCCAACAAGCCGGCTGAAGAAAAGAAGTAAATGTCAAATGACCAGCAATCTTAAATTTCGACTCCTGACCATCGTCGCGGTGATTTTAATCTGCGTGTATGGCATCATCGGCTTGCCCAAGTCAAAGGCGGAGCTGATCCAGAACTGGAAGAGCAACATCCGGCTGGGGCTCGATTTGAGCGGAGGCAGCCACCTGGTGCTGGAGATCCATCTTCAGGACGCATTCAAGGGCGAAGCCGACGCGGTGATCGCGCGGATGAAGGATGAGCTGAACAAGATCGGGATTCAACCGGTCGGCGTGAACCATACCGATCCGCAGACGATCGCGGACGCGGGAAACATTCAGATCAATATCACGGGAATTCCCAGCACGAAGGCAGGCGACTTCCGGCAGGTGGTGAACGACAATTTCGGCAGCGGCTGGATTCTGACTCCGGTGAATCAGACCGATTACCGGATGACCTTGAAGCAGAGCGAAGTGCTGAAGATCAAGGCCGATACGATCACGCAGACCAAGGCTACGATTTCGAACAAGGTCAACCAAATGGGATTGACGGAAGCATCGGTGCAGCAGCGCGGGGGTGGGGCCGATGAGGCGCAGCTTTTGGTGCAGTTGCCCGGCGTGGACGATCCGGCGCACGTGAAGCAGATTCTGGGGACAGCTGCGCAGCTGGGATTATATGAAGTGAAGGGCGACCATCCGTTTGCGTCGGCGCAGGAAGCGATGCAGGCGAACGGAGGAGTGTTGCCGCTGGATTCGATGCTGATGAAAGAAAAGCAGCAGGGGACGCAGCCTCCTCAATTGTGGCTGCTGGCGCGGAATCCGGTGATTCAGAATCGCGATATTCGCGACTCGCGTCCGCAGCAATCGCAGGACAGGGGATGGGAAACGGAGTTCGTGCTGGCGCAAGATGCCGCGAAACGGTTTGAACGGTTTACGGGATCGCATGTTCATCAGCGGCTGGCGATCGTACTGGACGGCGTGGTGTTGACGGCACCGGTGATCAACAACAAGATCTCCGATAACGGAGTGATCGAAGGGATGGGCAGCCACGACAACGCCGCGGATCTGGCGCTGGAACTGAAATCCGGGTCGATGCCGGCGAGCGTGGAGTATCTGGAAGAGCGCGCGGTGGGCGCGTCGCTGGGTTCGGATTCGATCAAAGAAGGCATGTGGGCGGGCATCGCGGGCGTGATTGCGGTGGTGTTCGTCATGCTGGTGTATTACAAGAAGAGTGGCGTGAACGCGACGTTGGCGCTGGTGCTGAACGCGATCATTCTGGTGGCCGCGCTGAGTTATTTTGGCGCGGTGTTGACGCTGCCGGGAATCGCGGGAATCATTTTGACGATCGGTATGGCGGTGGATTCGAACGTGCTGATTTTCGAGCGAATTCGCGAAGAGCTGCGGGCCGGTAAAGCGGTGATCGCGGCGGTAGACGCGGGATTCAGCAAGGCGTTTTTGACCATTATCGATACACACGTGACGACGATCGTATCCTGCGCGTTCCTGTTCCTGTTCGGAACGGGCCCGGTGCAGGGATTCGCGGTGACGCTGGTGATCGGATTGTTCGCCAACGTGTTTACGGCGGTGTTCGTGTCGCGGACGATTTTCGATTGGGAACTAGGCGGGCAAAAGAGAGAGGTAACTATAAGTATCTGAAGCGGTTTGAACTGCTCCGCGGGTTGTGATATTTTTTGTGGTATTTTGGTAAACCGTTGGAGCAGCGAGAGTAACCGATCGGGAACTTTAGAACGGTAGCCGGTGTCTGTAGTAGGTAAGCCGGCAGTATAGGCTAATGGAATTATTCAAGAACACGAATTACGATTTTCTCGGCAAGAAGTGGCCGTTCATCATTGCCTCGTTGATTTTAACAGCGGCTGGATTGACCAGCTTGGCGATACACGGCGGGCCGACTTACGGGATTGATTTTAAGGGCGGCGCGGAGATGAAGCTGAAGTTCAATCAACAGCCTCCGCTGGATCAGATCCGGGCCGCGCTGGGGAAGAACATCAAGGGTGAGATTTCGGTTCAGCAGATCGCGGGTCAGAACGAAGTGCTGGTGCAGACGGAGATCCAGGGCGAGGCGCAGTTGAACCAGAGCCGCCAGCAGATTGAAGATACCCTGCGCGGGATGTTCCGGGATCCGAGCGGCAAGCTGGATCTGAACAACTCCTCGACGGCGCAACTGGCCGATCGGCTGCGCGGTCCTCTATTGACGGCGGGCGTATCGATGTCGGAGCAGGATTTGGCCGACGCGGTGAAGGGGATTGAGGACTATCGCGCGTCGAAAGGCGGCATCCTGAACTCCTTCGACGAACTTTCTTCTGTTAAGGGAGTAACTCCGGCGATAATTTCAACGTTAAAACAGGAGTGCAATCTTGGGCCGTTCACAATTCTCTCCGCGGAGATGGTTGGTCCCAAGATCGGAGCGGATTTGAAGGCGCAAGGTTTGCGCGCTACTCTGTTCGCGCTGGCCGGGATGCTGGTGTACATCGCGTTCCGGTTCGAATGGATTTACGGAGTGGCGGCGGTGGTGGCGGTGTTCCACGACACGATCATCACGATTGGGCTATTCTCGTTATTCCACAAAGATATTTCGTTGACGGTGGTAGCGGCGCTGCTGACGCTGGTTGGTTATTCGATGAACGATACGATCGTAACGTTCGACCGCATTCGCGAGAATTTGAAGATCGTGCGGCGGGAAAAACTGGAAACGATCGTGAATCTGAGTGTGAATCAGACGCTGAGCAGAACGGTGCTGACCAGCGGTTTGACGCTGTTGACGGCGCTGTCGCTGTGGTGGTTCGGCGGTGAAGTTTTGAATGGATTTTCGTTCGCGCTGGTGATGGGGATTCTGGTGGGCACGTACTCCTCGGTTTACATTGCCAGTCCAATCCTGATATTCTTCCAGAACTTTGTGGATGCAAGGAAGAAGGACGCGAAGCGGAAGAATGCGGCGTAACGAGTTTATTAGTAGCGGGAGGAAACGGATATGTTCGATCAAACCTTCGTAGACGGTACCGGTAAAACGCACAAGAGCTGGACGGTGGTGACGTCGTTCATAGGGCAGATGCTGGTGATCGGCGTTTTCGTGCTGATTCCGTTGATCTGGACGGAAGTGCTGCCGAAAGCATCGTTGACGACTTTTCTGACGGCGCCTCCGCCGCCACCGCCTCCGCCGCCTCCTCCACCTCCGGCGGCGCCGAAGATCGTCAAGGTGGCTCCGCGGCAGTTCGACGCGGGCAAGCTGATTGCGCCGAAAGAGATTCCAAAAAATATCGCGGTGATTAAGGAAGAGGATCTGCCGCCGCCGGTTTCGGGTGCGGGCGGCGTGGTGGGCGGTGTTCCGGGCGGTGTTCCGGGCGGCGCGAGCGGAGTGATTGGCGGGATCATCGGCGGCATTCCGTCGGCTGCGCCTCCTCCGGCGGTGAAGGAAGTGAAGGCGGCGACGCCGCAGCGCGTACGCGTCGGCGGCGCGGTGATCGCGGCGAACCTGATCAAGAAGGTGACGCCGGTTTATCCCCCGCTCGCCAAGCAGGCACGCATATCGGGACAGGTGCGGTTCACGGCCATCATCGGCAAGGACGGCACGATTCAGAATCTGCAATTAGTCAGCGGACATCCGCTGCTGGTTGCGGCCGCGCGGGATGCAGTTCAGCAATGGGTTTACAAGCCGACTCTCTTAAACAACGAGCCGGTGGAAGTCATCACTCAGATTGATGTGAACTTCACTTTGAGTCAGTAGGTACACGAAGGGGGCGCGAAAACGTCCCCTTTTAAATTTCAACTCGCAGGAGATAATCATGGTTCTACAGTTGCAAGTCTGGGCCCTCATGCTTCTTCAGGAAGCATCGCCCGCCGTCAGTTTCGATCCGCGTGCGATGTGGGGGAATATGAGCTGGCCCGCCCGCCTCGTCGTGGTCGTTCTCTTTATTATGTCGGCGTGGTCGATCGGTGTGATGATCGATCGCGTAATCGCCTTTAACGGAGCGAGGACACAGTCGCGGCAGTTTGCCCCGGCCGTGGCCGGCGCGCTGCGCGAAGGCAAGCTCGACGAAGCGATCAAGATTGCCGATCGGTACAGCAAAAGCCACTTGGCCAAAGTGGTGGTGGCCGGTTTGCAGGAATTTCGCGCCCACCAGTTAAGTTCGGATATATCGGGCGAGGAAATCGACGCATCGCGACGCGCACTGGAGCGGGCCGAGGCGATCGTGCACGCGGAACTGAAGCGCGGCATTTCGAGCTTGGCGACCATTGGATCGTCGGCGCCGTTCGTCGGACTGTTCGGAACGGTGCTCGGCATCATCAACGCGTTCAAGGGCATTTCGACGGAAAAGTCGACTGGTCTGGGCGCGGTCGCGGGCGGTATTTCGGAAGCGCTGGTCACCACCGCGGTGGGTCTGTTCGTGGCTATTCCGGCAGTCTGGGCGTTCAACTATTTCACCAATCGCGTGGAAGCGTTCGACGTCGAGATGGGGAACTCCAGCTCCGAGCTGATCGATTATTTCCTGAAGCGCTCGCAGCGCGCTAGCGCCGGGAAGTAGTTTTCAGAAACGTTTAATGGCGAGTTGAAATTCCGGATCGCGCCGCTGGCCTGCTGCTCAGGCCGGGGCTGGCGGCGCGGGACGGGTCCGATTGGTCCGATAGAGGAGTCGTTATGGAAAAAAAGACAGCGCCGCCGGTCGTCTCCGACATCAACGTCACGCCGATGGTGGACGTGATGCTGGTGTTGCTGATCATCTTCATGGTGATCACGCCGATGTTGACCAAGGGCGTCACGGTCGAGATGGTGAAGGCGAAAAACCCGATCGCGATGAAGGATGCGGATAAAGAAGACGCGGTCCTGGTGGCGGTAACGCGCGACGGCAAAGTGGTGCTGAGCCCCGGGAATATCCAGTTGGTGCCGGGGGATTTGCCGAACCGGGTGAAGGATCTGCTGACTAATAAGCTGGACAAGACGGTTTATATCAAGGCGGATATGCGCGCCAAATATGAGCTGGTGGAAGACGTGGTGGACAACCTGCGTGCGGCGGGCGTGGATCAGCTAGGATTGCTGACCGAGCAGCTCAACCCGCAGGGTACCGCGGCTCCGGCGCCGGCGAGCGATTAGTTTCGAGATTGAAATTTTCTTCGAGGACGAAGTGAGGGTAATTCTATGGCAATGAATCTTGGCGGTGGCGGCGCACAAAAGGCCGACATCAACGTGACACCGCTGATCGACGTTCTGCTGGTGCTGCTGATCATCTTCATGGTGATCACGCCGCTGACGCCGCACGGACTGGAGGCGCTGGCGCCTCAACCGCCGAAGGATAATACTCCTCCGCCGCCTGATCAGGACCGCACGGTGGTGATCCAGATCGATAAGGACAAGTCGATGAAGATCAACCAGGAGCCCACGACGGAAGCGACGCTGGGCGACCGGCTGACGGAAATTTTTAAGACCCGCGCCGAGCGCGTGGTTTTCGTACGAGGCGATAAGGACCTGGATTTTCAGAGCGTGGCGAGAGCCATCGATATCGCCAAGGGCGCGGGCATCGACAAGATCGGTCTGATGACGCCCAAAATTGAAGCGGGACAATAAGGATAATCGCATGCGCAAAGTTTCCTCCGTAAGCGCCGGTATACTGACCGGCATACTGATTCTGGGCGCGGCCGGCTGTGACAAGTTAAAGTCGCGCGACGACATTAACAAGGGCATAGGGGCTTTTAAGAACGCCAAATACGGGGACGCGGTGGAGTTTTTCAAGCAGGCCGCCGCACTCGATCCCGGCAATCCGAACGCACGCCTGTATTTAGCGACCTCCTACATGTCGCAGTGGATTCCAGGGGCCGTGTCTCCGGAGAATCTGGCGTTTGCTTCGATGGCGCAGGACGAGTTCCTGAAGGTTCTGGAGAAGGATCCGGCGAATACTACTGCGCTGGCCTCACTGGCTTCGATCGCGTACAATCAGGCCGCGTCGCTGGCGCCGGACGAGAAAGTCAAGAAGCTGGATGAAGCGGCGACCTGGTATAAGAAGCTGATCGAAGCCGATCCGAAGAATAAGGAAGCGTACTATAGCCTGGGCGTAATCGTGTGGGCGAAATGGTATCCGGCGCTGATGACCGCGCGCGCCGAACTGCGCATGAAACCGGAAGATCCGGGTCCGATCAAGGACAAGAAGGTCAAGGAAGAATTACGGCAGAAGTATTCGGCGATGGTGGACGACGGCATCGCGAATCTGCAAAAAGCCCTGGACATCGATAAAGAGTACGACGATGCGATGGCGTACATGAACCTGCTGATCCGCGAACGCGCCGATCTGCTGGACAATCCGGACGAGTACAAGAAGCAGATCGAAATCGCCGATGCGTGGGTTCAGAAGAATCTGGATACCAAGAAGGCGAAGGCGGCGCGTCAGCCGACTACCGGCGGTATCGTCCAGGATACCAAGTAGTTTCAGACAAACAGCGTCGACATGAGTGTCGAGGCGGCACGCCTGTAGGCGCTCGCTACACAGACTGTTGAGAACCGGCAGCAGACCGATAAGGGAGTTGGTGCTGCCCGTTTTATCACAGACCGAAGCGGATATTACTGCGTGTTTTGCGCAGGATATAGCGGCCTTGGTCGAGTCTTTTTCGGAGAAGGAGACTTCCGGCAAGCAGTCTTTGCAGCAGATGCTCTCCTCCGATCCGGCGGCGTTCAGCCGGGCGTCGATTCAGGTGCTGGCGCAGGCTAACGGCGCGGCCGGGGCCCGGTATGTGCTCCACCTGCTCCGTAAGTTCAATCTGCTGATGGAAGCGCTGGTCGATCCGCGAGCTTCCAAGCGGGAGGTCGCGATTGCCGCAGCCCGCATGATTCCGCGGATTGGAGCTCCGATCGACGGGGACCTGGAGCGGCTGCTCAGCACCACTCTTGCGGAGCCTCCGTTTCCCGAGAACGTGGCGCGTGTTTTGCGGCTGCTGGACGTGCTCGAGGCGACGTCGCTCCAGCCACGATTCGTCCTCTATCAGACGGAACTGCTGCGGTACCGGGACACGGAGGTGCGTTCCCGGGCCGCGCTGCTGATTGCGCGCAGCAGCAGGAGCGTGTCGCTGGTGAGCCGGCTGCTGCTCGATGAAGATGAACGCGTACAGGCCAATGTGGTGGAAGCGCTGTGGGCGTTCGATCGAGCGGAGGCGCGCCCGCTGCTGCTGCAAGCCATGCGCTCCAAGACGGGCCGGGTGGCGGCCAACGCCGCGGTGGGTCTGTATAGGGTGGGCGACCTTTCGAGCATAGGATTACTCCTCGGCATGGCGCGGGAAAAAGATGCGGGACGCCGCACCAGCGCGGCGTGGGCGATGGGTGAGACGGGCGATCCCCGCTTCCTTCCATTCCTGACCGCCTGGTTCGCGAACAGCAGCGGCAACGAGAGGGTAAATATTTTGCAAGCGCTGGGCCGTATCCGGCGGGGCGAGAAAGCGCTGGCGGAAGCGGGCTCGATCGAGATCCGCAGTTGGGACGTGAAAGTGACCAACGGGGAGCGCCGTGTGGTCCTCAGCCTTCATTCCGGCGAAACCCCGGATTTGAGCGCGCTGAAGCCAACCCACTTCACGATCTGCGAGGGGGGAACGCTGGTGGAGGATTATGATATTTCCGCGCAGCCAAATTCTCCGCTGGCGATCTCCGGCTTTGTTCTGCCGCGCTTTTCTTCCATCGCCGACCCCTACCGGATCGCCCTGCTGGACGCCATGGAGCGGTGCCTGAAGTACAAGCGCGCCGACGACGTGTGGCGGATTGACCGGTATTTGATCGAGCCGCGAACCGGCGAATTGGACCTCCCGCTGGAAAAAGCCGCGCTGCCTTATGACGAGGCTCTGCTCGGCTCGCTGGGAAGAACCCACCAGCGGGGTTTTCTGGCGGTGCCGGAAGCGCTTCGGAAGATCATCGAAAACCCAGGGCCGAAACAGAGGGCGGCCGACGACGCCATCGCGGCGTTTGACCGGCAAAGCGAAGCGATGATCAAGTTTTCAGGGAAACGAAAACTCTTTCTATTCCTGCCCCACGACTCCGGCAGCCGCCTGGAACGGCATCTCGCGCGGCTGCGCTCCTTTATAGAAAACGAGCGGCTTTCGCTGCATGCCATCGCCCCCCAAGGCTCCGCGGGGAACGAGGAGTTCCGGAGCCTCTGCCTGGCGTCCGAAGGGGGCTCGTTTGCGAGCCTCGCGCCGGAACAAGTGGCCGATGAAATCGAGCGCATCTATGCGCAATCGATCAACCGGTTTGAGATCACCTATCGCGTACCGAGACCGGCCGAGCCGAGCCACGGGACGATCCAGATTACCAGCGGGAGCGGATGCGGAAGGGCGACGTTTCTGTTTTAGCGGTCGCGAAGCGCTTGACGCACTTCGCGTTCGACTTCGCGCTTTTGTTCCCGCATTTCCCGCAGAAAACGCTGCTCTTCCCGGCGCATTTCGATTCTGCTTTCGAACGCATCGCGACGCGCTTCGCGGGCCATCCTCCGGGCATCGGCGGTGGCATGACGCGCTTCCCGGCGAGCCTCTTCGGCCGCGCGGTGGGCATCGTCTCTGGCCTGGCGCGCTCTCTGCCGGGCGGCGCGGGCTTCCTCCCGCCAGCTATCCCACGAACGGTCCTGCCAGGTACCCGTCGGACTTGCGATCGAGCAAACAGCGGCACCCAACACCAGCATCAGCACAAGGATCAGCTTCATCGAAAACTCCTTTGGAGGTAATACGGCCTTTCACGCATTTGGTTTCATTTTAATTTTCAGTAAAAAGGGACGGGTCGGGGACCCGTCCTACTTAGCTGAGCCGGCTAGTTTTTTTACGAAGGCGATGTCGCCTTCCAGGAAATCGTAGCCGGGGAGGTTTGGGCGACGCTCCCATAGGATCTGCTCGAATTCCAGATTCAGCGGCTCAGGTTGGAATTCGGTGACATGGAAAAACTCCAGATGAATGACACGGTCCGGATAGCGGACGGTTTCGGTGTGGATTCGCGGGCCGATTTTCGCTTCGATCTGCAACTCCTCGCGGAGTTCGCGCGCCAGGGCGGACACCGAATCCTCGCCGGGCTCGACTTTGCCGCCGGGGAACTCCCATTTCAAGGCGTGCCTTTCGCCGCGTTTGCGCTGGCAGATTAGAATCCGGCCGTCCCTTTCGATGACTGCGGCAACCACGTCCACTTAGCGATAATTGAAGCACGAAATGGATAGGGAGCGCCTGCTCGACCACTTTCAGAATCCACGCAACGTGGGCGAGCTTGCGCCGCCGGCGATTCAAGTCGACGTCACGAATCCGGCCTGCGGCGATATGCTGCGGCTATCGGTTCGATTTGAAAACGATCATGTGGCGGAGGCGCGATTCAAAACGCGAGGGTGCACCGCGTCGATTGCGGCTGGTTCGGCGTTAACGGAATGGATGAGGGGGAAGTCGCGGCTGGAGCTGAGGATGTTGCATCCGGCGTTGATCGAGGATGCTGTCGGCGGGCTGGAGCCGGCTTCGAAGCATGCTGCGGTGCTGTGCGTGGATGCGGTGAAGCTGGTGCTGGTGAGGAGTGCTGGCTGAATCGGCCAAGAAAAGACTAATTGGCCGCTGATAAACGCTGATGAACGCTGATTAGCGGCAAGATCTTCTTGTTTTCGATCGGCGTTCATCGGCGGCTAATCTGATTTTTGTTCTTTGGTGACACTGACCTGAAGCCTGTGCCACCTTATGTGCAGTATCCTGTTCGTAATATGCTGCGTTATTTTCTTCCTATCATGCTGGCGGGGCTCGCGCTGGCACAGCGGACGAATGTCGAGAGCGGGAAACGATACGCGCGGATCGTGATTCGCGGCGCGATGGTGGTGGATGGGAGCGGCACGCCCGCTGCCGGTCCGAAAGACATCGTGATCGAGAACAACATGATCACCGATGTGGTTCCATCCGGTGGCCGGCGGACTCCGGGAGACGTCAATATCGATGCGACGGGGAAATATGTTCTGCCCGGGCTGATCGATGCGCACGCGCATGTGCAGGATGAGCGGGGAGGGATTCCGCAGCCGCTCGATTACGAGCTGAAAATCTGGCTGGCTTGCGGCATCACCACGGTTCGCGACGTGGGCAGCGATACGCGCAAGACGCTGGACCTGCGTCGCAAGAGCGCGGATGGCGAGGTCGCGTCGCCGCGCATTTTCGTGTATCCGATGATCGGGTCCCCGAAATCGCCGGAGGCGGCGCGGCAACGCATCCGCGATTTCCATGCGCTTACCGCGGACGGCGTGAAGTTCACGGGCATCAATCGCGCGGAAATGGAAGCGGCCGAGGATGAGGCGCACAAGCTGGGGCTGCGCATCGCGCATCATGTGGGCGTGGAGGAAACGACGGCGTGGGACGACATTAAATTCGGCACGACGAGCATCGAGCACTGGTACGGAATTCCCGATGCGGCGCTCGACGACGGCGTGCAGAATTTTCCGACGAATTATAACTATTCGAATGAAGGCGACCGCTTCCGCTACGGCGGCCATCTGTTCCGTGAAGCGAATCAGGAGACGCTGCTGAAGGTGCTGGACGGGATGGTGAAGGCCAACGTCGCGTGGGATCCGACGCTGAGTATTTACGAAGCGAATCGGGATTTGCAGCGGTCGAAAACCGTGCCGTGGTTCAAGGATTATCTGCACCCGGTGCTAGAGAAATATTTCGAGCCGAACGTAGCCAATCACGCTTCTTACTTCGATCATTGGACGTCGACGGATGAGGCGTTTTGGAAGGAAAACTATCGCCTGTGGATGGCGGCTTTGCGGGAGTTCGATAAGCGCGGAGGGCTGATCGGGGCGGGCGACGACGCGGGATTTCTTTATTCGCTGTACGGATTCGGCCTGATTCGCGAGCTGGAATTGCAGCAGGAAGCGGGATTCCCGACGCTGAAAGTGATTCAGCATGCGACCACGAATAACGCGAAAATTCTGGGGCAGGAAACGAAGTTGGGCAAGGTTCGACCTGGTTTCATGGCCGACATCATCGTGGTGAACGGGAATCCGGTGGAGGATTTGAAGGTGCTGTATCCCACGGGGATCGAAACGTGGGTCGACGGCAAACCGGTGCATGGCGGCGGCGTCGAATGGACTATAAAAGACGGCATTCCGTATCATGCTCCGACGATGTTGGGCGATGTGAAGGATATGGTTGCGAAGGCTCGGGCACAGAAGGGTAGCAATGGCGGGTCTTAGAACTACGTTAATGGTGCTGTGCGCGGCGACCGCGTGGGCGCAGAATTGGCCGTCGTTTCGAGGGCCGGGGGCGCTGGGGGTGGTGGAGCGCGCGTCGACGCCGACTTCCTGGGACCTGGAAAAAGGGCGAAACGTCGCATGGAAGCTGGACGTGCCAGGGCTTTCGCATTCGAGCCCGATTGTGTGGGGCGAGCGCATTTATCTGGTTACCGCGATCAGCTCCGACCCTAATTCGGTGCTGCAATTTCCACTTAAGGGCAGCCTGGATACGCGCACCGATACGACGAAGCACGATTTTCGGGTGATGGCGATCGACAAATCGACGGGCAAAATTATCTTGAACAAGCAGGTGTATTCGGGCGAGCCGAAATTATCTCGGCATCCGCATAACAGCTACGCCGCCGCGACCCCCGCGACCGACGGCAAACATCTCGTCGTGTTTCTGGGATCCGAGGGATTGTACACGTTCGATATGGACGGCACTCTGCTGTGGCAGAAAGATCTCGGCGTGCTCGATCAGGCCGCGTTCGATTTGCCGGAGTATAAATGGGGCTCGGCGAGCTCGCCGGTGATTTATAAGGACCTGGTGGTGGTGCAGTGCGATCAGATTCAAGGCTCGTTTCTGGCAGCGTTCGACGTGGGGACGGGGAAGCAGGCCTGGCGCGTGGAGCGCGACACGATTCCCTCCTGGTCCACGCCGGGGATTTATGAAGGAAAAACCGGTCCGGAGCTAATCGCGAACGGCGCGGAATCGATTCGAGCCTACGATCCGCTGACCGGAAAAGAATTGTGGCGCATCAAGGGGACGTCCATGATTTCGGTGCCGACGCCTTTTGTCGCGCACGATTTGATCTTTTGTTTCACCGGATATTCGCGCTACATCCAGCCGATTTATGTAGTGAAACCGGGGTCGCGCGGCGATATTACTCCGCCGAAGGACGCCACTTCTACCGAGCATGTCGCATGGACGACGCAGAAGGGCGCTCCTTATTTGCCGACGCCGGTGGTCTACGGAGATTTACTGTACGTGGTGCTGGGAAACGGCATCGTCACCTGTTATCGCGCGGAGACGGGCGAAAAAGTGTGGTCGCAAAGGCTCGGGAATGGAGGCACGTTCACATCGTCACCGGTCGCGGCGGGAGGGAAGCTTTATTTCGCGAATGAAGACGGCGATGTTTACGTGCTGAAGGCGGGTCCGGTATATGAACTGCTGGCGCAGAATCATTTGGGCGAAGTACAGATGGCGACGGCGGCGATCACGGGAGATATGATTCTCTATCGCACGCAGCATCATTTGTTGGCGTTCAAAGAAGTAGCCAGCAGCCAGCGCTAAAGAAGTAGCCAGCAGCCAGGAGCCGGTAGCCAGAATGTGGTCGCGGATCGTTTCCTGACCACCGCGAGAGTGCAGCGCCACGTTTTCCTCTCGCATGCGTCAAAATGAAATAGTGCCCGTTCTTATTCTGGCTACTGGCTGCCGGCTCCTGGCTACTTCTTCATGACCCCTTTCGACTTTCGTTCCCGTACCCGAGTTTTATTTGGCGCCGGCGAGTTTGCTCGCTTGGGTGAGCTTGCTCGCGAGCTGGGCGGCACTCGCTGCCTGCTGGTTGCCGATCAAGGCATGCACGACACCGGTTATGCGCAGGAGGCGACCCGCACACTGAAGGCTCGCCGCATGGACGTGTTCGATTTTCACGATTTCGAAGTGAATCCGACGGCGGCGATGGTGGAGGCGGGTCGCGCGTTCGCCGCTCCTCTCGAAATTAATCTGATTGTGGGCCTGGGCGGCGGCAGTTCGATGGATTGCGCCAAGGGCATCAATTTCGTGCTCACCAACGGCGGCACCATGAAGGATTACTGGGGTTACGGGAAGGCTCTGCGGTCCATGCTGCCGATGATTGCGGTGCCGACCACGGCGGGGACGGGGAGCGAAGCGCAGAGCTACGCGTTGATTTCCGATTCCGAGACGCACGTGAAAATGGCGTGCGGCGATCCGAAGGCGGCGTTCCGCGCGGCCATTCTCGATCCGAAGCTCACCGTTTCGCAGCCTCCCTCGGTCACGGCGGCGACGGGTTACGATGCGATTTCGCACGCCGTCGAAACGCTGGTCTCGACGCGAGGGAACGCGTTCTCGGAATGCTTTTCGCGCGAAGCATGGAGGTTGCTGAACTCGAGCTTTGAGCGCGTGCTGACGCATCCCATGGATATGGAGGCTCGCGGCGCGATGCTTGCCGGGGCGCATTTTGCCGGCCTCGCGATTGAAAATTCGATGTTGGGCGCGACGCACGCCTGCGCCAATCCGTTGACCGCGCATTACGACATTCCGCACGGCGTGGCGATTGCGCTATTGCTCTCGCATGTGGTGGATTTCAACAGTCCGGTGGCGGGCGAGGTTTATGGCGACCTGCATCCCGGGGACCTGGCGGGACGCTTGCGCGATCTGGCGGAGGCGGCGAATCTGCCTCTTTCATTGAGCGACGCGAAGGTTCCCGAAGAGGCTCTACCGCGTCTGGCCGAAGAGGCGAGCGCGCAATGGACCGGTAAATTCAACCCACGCGTGTTCGATTCCGCCGCGGCGCTCGAGATTTACCGATGCGCGTATTAGAAAGAGCACAGTCTAAATTCTTTGCCACCCAAAGATCCGGTCCCAGGTGGCACAAGCTTCAGCCTGTGTGGTTGCTTTTGGCTGCTTGCGCGCTGCATGCTGCCGACGACTGGCCGCAGTTTCGCGGGAATCCCAGTCTTACCGGCATCGCGACTTCGGCCGTTCCAAAAAATCTGAAGCTGCTGTGGACCTTCGAGGCCGGCGACTCCATCGAATCTTCGGCCGCGATCGTCGATGGCACGGTTTACGTCGGGTCGCAGACCTCGGAACTGATCGCGGTCAATCTTGCGGATGGGAAGTTGAAGTGGAAGTACAAGGTGATGGACGGCATCGGTGAATCGTCGCCCGCGGTTGCGGAGGGCGTCGTGGTGGTCGGCGATCTTTCGGGCGTCGTTCACGGCGTTAGCGCGAAGGATGGCAAAGGCATCTGGACGTTCGCCGCCAGCAGCGAAGTGAAGGCCTCGCCGGTGATTGTCGACGGCAAGGTCGTCATCGGTTCGTACGATGGAAACCTCTACGCGCTCGGCCTCAAGGACGGAAAGGTGGTCTGGCAGTTCCGCACCAATGGACCCGTGCATGCGACCGCGAGTGTCGCGGCGGGGCTCGCGTATATTTCCGGATGCGACGGAGTGCTGCGCGGCATCCGTATCGCAGACGGCAAAGAGATGGTTCAGATCAAGACCGGATCCTATACCGGCGCGTCGCCCGCGCTTGCCGGGGATGCTACGTATTTCGGCACGTTCGATAACGTCGTGCTGGCCTTCAATCTCAAGATAAAGAAGCCTCTCTGGCAATTTGAAAATCCGGCGAAGCCGTTTCCTTTTTACTCCTCGGCCGCGATTGTCGGTGGAAAGGTGATTCTCGGCGGACGCGATAAGTACGTGCATTGTCTCGACGCCAAGACCGGGAAGGAGTTATGGAGCGTGCTGACGCGATCACGGGTCGAATCGTCGCCCGCCGTGGTGGAGGGGCGCGTGTACGTCGGGTCGAACGACGGACGTTTCTACGTATTGGATGTATCGACCGGCGCGAAATTGTGGGAGTTTAATGCAGGGGCGCCGCTGTCAGCCTCGCCGGCGATCGCGGAGGGGCGGATTGTGATCGGGTCGCAGGATGGAAAGCTGTATTGTTTTGGGGCATGAGGCGGGGGACCTTAGACGCATTCCGCATTACAATAAAACCGAGTGCCCTTTACGGAACGGTTTCAGCTTCTCGATCTGAAACGCGACGAGGGCGCGCGCACGTATGAAGCGCGCGAAATCGCCACGGGCCGTCCTGTGTTTGTGCACCTGTTCGCCAATACGACGTCGCCTTTGAACCGCGCGATGCTCGCCAAGCTCGATACGCTGCCCGAAGAAGAACGCCATCGCATTCTCGATCGCGGCGAGCATGAAGGCGGCATTTACCTGGTCACGGATCGCTTGGCCGAATATCAGGGCTTGCGCGAGTGGTTGAAGGCGCACCATGAGGAACATCCGAAACCACTCGATGCGCGCGGGGCGTGGCAGTTCCCGCCGTCCAAACCGCCGGAAGATCCCGCTCCCAGCACTTTTGACACGGCGCCTCTGCCGGCGATGGAGCCATCTATCGTCGAGCCGCCGCCGATTGCAAAGTTGACCGATACAGGTTTGCAGACGCTTCAATTACCGTCGCCGGGTGAGCCGCCTGCCGTAGCTCCGCCCCCGCCGGCAAACGATCCAGGCGAGTTCACGCAGCAATTTGCTCCGCCGGTTTTGCGGCCGGCGCCGAAACCGACTCCTCCTGCTGCCGCTCCTGCTCCACCGGCGAATGAGCCTGGGGAATTTACTCGTCAATTCGCAATGCCGGTGTTGCGGCCTGCGCCAAAGACGACTTCGCCTCCGGCGGCTCCGCCGGCTGACGAGCCGGGCGAGTTCACTCGTCAATTCGCGCCGCCAGTGCACCGGCCGGCGCCGCCGCCTTCGGCCCCCACGAATCCAGCGCCGGGCGAGTTCACTCAACTGTTCGCTGCGCCTCCGCCGAAACCCTCTGCGCCGCCGAAGGCCGGACCGCCTTCCGGGGAATTCACCAAGCTGTTCCGGGCTCCACAGCGCCCCGACCCGGCGCCGGCTCCTAAGGCCGCGCCGCCCTCGGCTCCTACGGCGAATCAGCCTGGCGAGTTCACGCAGATGCTACAAGCGCAGAGGCCCTCCGCAACTCCCGCACCTCCCTCCGCGAATCAGCCGCCCCAATCAGGTGAATTTACACGGTTCTTTCAGTCTCCGATGGCGCCATCGGCTCCGTCTCAGCCGCACGGCGCGCCTTTGACCCCGCCGAGGCCGCCTTCGCATCCCAAGGACGCCGGCGAGTTCACGCAGATCTTCGGGCGTGACGATCTTCCCTCTGCGCCGCCTCCTCCAAGGCCTGCCGCGCCTCCCAATCCAGCATCCGCTAATGCGACGCAGGTGTTTGCCGCGCCTCGGCCGAATCCACCGATCCCTCAGACCCCATCCACGGGGCCTCAGTTCGGGCAGCCGATGCAACAGCAGCCGGTTCCGCACGGGCCAGGAGAATATACGCAGATGTTCGCGAAGCCCGCATCACTCACGTTCGGCCAGCCTGGAGCGCCGCAAGGTCCGCGCTTGCCGGAACCTGCGCCAATTAAGAGAAACAGTTCCCGGCTGCCGCTGCTCCTTGTGATAGGCGCAGCGGTACTCCTTATTGTGGCTCTTGTCGTTTACTTTGTAATGCGCCCGCGTTAGGACATGACGAAACTTCGTAATTTACAAAGGGTTTACGAAATTGGGAGCATATAACTGACCCATACGGCAGTACCAGCATTTCGACGTTGACGATGAGACGGCTATACTTATAAGTGTTCGCGCATGCGATTCTCGGTTGATGCTCACGCCATAGGTTGTCACCTGACGGGTAATGAAGTCTATATCCGCAACTTGCTGCATGAGTTTGCGCGGCTGGACAGGTCCAGCGACTTCATCGCTTACGTCTCAAAGCCCGGCGCTCATCTCCAGGTTCCTGAGTCGATTCGAACCAGCCAGGTTTCGGAGAACCCCTTTCGCAGGTTGGGTTTAGACCTGCCGATGAAGCTGCGGTACGACCGGCCGGACCTGCTGCATGTGCAATATACCAGTCCCATCGGCTGCAGGGTTCCGTTGGTGGTCAGCGTCCACGACGTCAGCTATCTGGAGCATCCCCAGTACTTCACCCGCTTCCGCTCCACGCAGCTTCGATGGACGGTGAAACGCACGGTGCAGGCGGCGGCGCGCATCCTGACTCCGAGCGAATTTTCGCGCCGGGCGATTCTGCGGCACTACAAGATCGACGAACGAAAAGTGGTGGTCGTACCCAACGCGGTTTCTTCCTCCTTCCGCCCGGTGGAGCGCGAATCCGCCGCTGCCATTATTGAGGAGAAGTTCGGAATTCGCGGACCTTTCGTGCTGACGGTGGGCGATTTGCAGCCTCGCAAAAATCATTTGGGGCTGCTGCATGCGTTTGAGGAGACTCTTCGTCAACACCCGCACCTTCCGCATCGTCTAGTGTTTGTGGGCAAAGAAACCTGGTATTCGAAGGAGCTGCATCGGGCGGTGCTGCGCAGCAACGTTGCCGGGCGCGTCGATTTCACCGGTTTCGTCGAAGATCCGGACCTGCTGCATTTTTACGGTGCCTGCCACCTGTTTGTGTTTCCTTCGTTTTACGAAGGCTTCGGCCTGCCGATTCTGGAGGCGATGGCATGCGGCCGCGCGGTGGCATGTTCTAGCGCCACGGCGATGCCCGAAGTCGCGAATGCAGCCGGTATTTTGTTCGATCCATACTCGGTTCCGGAAATGGCCCGCGCGATCGGCGACGTTCTTTTGGACGACGAAATGCGCGTGCGGTTGGAGCGCCTGGGGACGCATCGTGCCGCGCAATTCACCTGGGAACGAGCCGCGCAGAAGACACTGGACGTTTATTACGATGTAGCGGGCGTCAGTAAAGCAGTACCCGCCTTGAAGGTTCGAGCGTCGTCATCCTCATGAAGTACCTCTTCTTTGTTCTGTGCGTGGTTCCCTGTTTTGCGGAATCGCTGCGCTATTCCATCAATTGGGCCAGCGGCCTAAGCCTTGGCGAGGCGACACTGCGCACCGATAAGGGTAAAGAACGCTGGGATTTTGAAGCCACCATGGACGCCAGCATTCCGGGTTTTGCGCTGCGCGACGATTATCGCTCCTCGGCTACACCCGATCTGTGTTCTCTCGAATTGGATAAAACCTTCGCGCACGGTCCGCGCAAGGGCGACGAATCCATCATTTTCGATCAACAGAATCACACGGCGACCAGGCAGACGCAGGGCGGCGGTAAAACAGATTTATCGATTTCAGGATGCGCCAAGGATGCGCTGACGTTCATGCAGTTCGCGCGTAATGAGCTGGCGCAGGGAAGGCTTCCACCACAACAATCCGTGGATTTCGGCGGTCTTTATAACATTCGCATTCAGTACACGGGTCCGCAAAAAATCAAGGTGGGGGATCAGGCAGCCGTGGACGCGGATCGCATTCTGGCGACGATTAGAGGTCCGGTCACCGATCTGACGGTCGAAATATTTTTTGCTCGCGATGCGGCCAGGACTCCATTGCTCGCTCGAATTCCGCTGGCGCTCGGCTCGTTCACGGTAGAATTGATCCGGTGAGCGGCACAGCGCGCGGCGAGCACGCACAAATGGATAAAGAAATCGAGCCGCGCTGCGTTGTGCCGCAGTCCAAAATGAAGCTAGCCTTTTTTTCGCCCCTGCCGCCCGCAAAAAGCGGCATCGCCGATTATTCCGCTGTACTTCTGGATCACCTGAAAGATTTCGCCCAGGTAGAGGCGTTCGATTCACGCCCCGCAAAGTTCGATCCGTCTGCTTTCGACGCGATTGTCTATCAGCTCGGCAATAACCCGCATCACTCATTTGTGTATGAAATGGCGATGGAGCATCCCGGCATCGTGGTCATGCATGAAGCGAATCTGCATCACCTGATCGCGGATTTGACGATTCGCAAGGGCGACTGGGACGGCTACGTTCGGGAAGTGGAAATCAACGCGGGAGCGGAGGCGAAAAAGTACGCCGAGATCTACGTGAGGACTCTCGAGCGCGGGCCGGATTACGAGATCCCGATGCTGAAGCCCGTGCTGGCCAGGTCGCGCGGAGCGATCGTTCACAGTGCCGCAGTCGAGAACGAACTTCGCGCATTGGGCTACACGGGACCGGTCGCGAAAATTCCTCATGGAGCATGGCTGGTGGACGCGGACCGCATGAAGTACCGGGCCAAACTCGGCTTGGATGCGCGGACACCCTTGGTCGGCATTTTCGGATTTTTGAAGCCTTATAAACGCATCGCCGAATCGCTACGCGCATTTTCGCGGCTGATTCGCGTTGCGCCCGATGCGCGCATGATTCTGGTCGGTGAGGCGCATCAGGAGTTGCCTCTCGAATCGATGATTGCGACGCTGAATCTTTCTGCGCACGCGCGGCACATCGGATTCGCGCCCATTGAGGATTTTAATGGCTACCTGGGCGCGTGCGACATTATTTTGAATCTCCGCTATCCGACGGTCGGCGAATCGAGCGGCACTCTGCTCCGGTCGCTCGGGATGGGCAAAGCGGTGGTCGTTTCAGACGTCGGATCGTTTCGAGAGTATCCGGATGACGTTTGCCTGAAAGCTCCCGTAGGCGCGGGTGAAGAGGATCATCTGTTCGAATACCTGAACCTGCTGGTGTCCCGGCCGGAGATCGCCCAAGCTCTCGGCGCGCGCGCGCGAAAGTGGGTGGAGCGCGAATGCAATTGGAATCTGGTCGCGCAGCGTTACGCGTGGTTTCTCGAAGGGAAAGAATGGCCGCAGGAAAGACCGGCAGAGCCGGCAGCGCCCGCGGTTGCGGTGCCGATCGAATATATCGCGGAGTGGACGCCCTCTGAAAACGGATCCCGCGAATATATTAAGACGCACGAGACGAGGCTCGAAAAAACGCTGGCTATCACGCCTCCGGGGACGGAATCGGATCGCATTCTCGAGATGGGCGCGTATCTTCAAATCACGCCCGCTCTGCGCTCGAAGCTCGGCTATGGCGAAGTGCGCGGCTGCTATTACGGCCCGGCGGGCGAAACCAGTCTTCGCACGGTGACATCCGAAACCGGCGAGACTTTTGCTTGCGAAATAGACCTCTTTAACGCCGAATTAGATACTTTTCCGTACCTTAACGAGCACTTTAAGACCGTTTTATGCTGTGAATTGCTGGAACATCTGCCCACCGATCCCATGCACATGATGGCCGAAATCCATCGCATTCTGAAACCGGGTGGTTATCTTGTTCTAACGACACCAAATATCGCGTCAGCGCGGTCCATTGCGGCGGTTCTACAAGGCTTTCATCCGCAATTATTCAGTACCTATTTGCGCCCGAAAGACGGGGAGACCGACGCCCGGCATCATCGGGAATATACCACGTCGGAAATTCGGCAACTCCTTGATAATTCGGGGTTTGAGGTGACGCTTTTGGAAACCGGCCCGTTCCGCGAAGAGCCCAAACCGGAACTCGCCTGGGTGGACCACCTGCTGGACCGCTATATCCTTTCAAAAGAAAATCGCGGCGAAGGGATTTATGCAGTCGGCCGCAAAACCGGCGCGGTGCGCGAACGCTATCCTTCGTGGTTGTATACATGAATTCGGTTGAGGTTCATTTCGACGAGCGCGCTGAACGAATCTGGCAAGTGATTGATCCCTCGACTGAAATGCTGCTCGATGAAGGTGAATCGGCCGATCCGGATGTGCGCGTCAACCTGCCCGAAGGCGACGGTGCTTATCGCGTGCAGATCGCGGCGCTGAACGATCGCGCGCGGTTCACGTTCGTCGATGCACGGGTGACCGGCGGCCAGCTAATCGCGCAGGCTCCGCGGAAAACTTCGGCTGCATCCCTGAGCCGGCAGCGGTTTTTTCGCGCGGTTCCCAAGGCGTTCGCGTATCCGGTGCGCAGCCTGGTGCGGAATCATAAATTGATGAACTCGATGGTGCGGCGGGATATTCTCGCACGGTATCGCGGCAGCTTTGGCGGGTCTTTGTGGACGCTTCTGAATCCTCTGCTGTTGATGACCACTTACTTTTTTTTGTTCGGGGTTGTGCTGAAGCAGAAATTTGAGGGCGGGAGCTACGTGCTTTATTTTCTCGCCGGCATTTTGCCGTGGCTGGCGTTTTCGGAAGCCGTGGGGCGCTCGGCGTCGATCATGCTGGAGTATCGGAGCTTCGTGAAGAAGCTGGTCTTTCCGCTCGAAATTCTGCCGATGAACCTGGTGATTTCAGGTGCGGTGACGGAAGCGGTGGGCCTGTTGATTTTTACGCTTGGTTTGCTTTATTCTCGCCATGGGCTGCCGTGGTCGGTGTTATGGCTGCCGGCGCTCATCGTCCCTCAGCTTCTTTTCACAGTTGGGCTGTGCTGGTTTTTGGCTGCTCTGGGCGTGTTTCTGCGCGATTTAGGACAGGTCCTCACGTATCTGCTGACAGCCTGGTTTTTCCTGACGCCGATCTGCTATCCCGAATCGCAACTGACCGGAACGATGCGTACAATTCAGTCCTTTAATCCTATTTTTATTCTGGTGCATGGATACCGGACGGTTTTTCTCGATCAGCGCGCGCCGGATTGGAAGGCTCTTGTCGGGTTATGGATCGCGGCGCTGGTGCTGGCGATCCTGGGGCACGCATTTTTTCATAAGCTAAGGCGCAGTTTCGCGGATGTGATCTAAACGAGATTTTCACGCAAAGGCGCAAAGCTCGCTAAGAGTTTAATTTTCTGGCGGAATCGCGTAGTATCCCTTGCGTGCCTGGACCTTGTAATCTTTGTTCGAGGTGCGGAGCTCGATCTTGTGGTAACTACCGTCTTTTTCCGGATGCGGTGACGTGTAGCCGATTGAGTACTGAGACCGCATTTCGTCTTGCAGATCTTTGAAAATGTCGTCCAGCGTATTTTTGCGATCGACCTTGAATACCCGGCCCCCGGTTTCGGCCGACATTTTGTGCATGTCCGCGTCGCCGTTGCCTCCGAAGCTGATGCGGCCGAATCCGCCTCCGTGATAACGCGGGTCTTCATAGTCGATGAAGTAAATGATGCTGTCGGCCTTCTGCGCGGCTTCCGTCGCCTTGTCCCGCGGCGTCTTGCTGCCGGTATCGTCGCCGTCGGTGATCACTACGATCACTTTACGTCCTACTTCGCCCTTCAGTTTTTCGTTGGCCGCCAGGTAGACGGCGTCGAACAGAATCGTTCCGGCCATGCTCTGTTGCGTCGGCACCGGGCCGGGATGCAGACCGCCCACCGGCACGCTGAGGCGCAATTGCCGCAACCCATCCTGGAGCATCTTCGCCGAGCCGGTATTATCCTGCAACAGCTCCGCTTCCGCCCCGAACTGCATCAGGAAGGCCATGTCCTTCTTGCGGAGCACCACCTTGAAAAACTCGTAGGCGGCGCGGCTTTCCGGTTCGATCAGATTCTCCTGGCTCTTGCTGGTGTCGACCAGCATGCCGATGGTCAGCGGCAAGTCCGTTTCACGGGTGAAATACTTGATTTCCATTTCCTTGCCGTCCTCGAAAAGCTTGAAGTCGTTCTTTTCGAGATTTCCGACCAGGCCGTTCCCCTTGTTGCGGACCGAGCAGAGCACGTTGACCAGATCGACATCAACTTTGATCACCGAGTCCTGGGCGGACAAGGCAAGAGACAATACGAGAAGTGGGAGCAACACCTTCATAATTACAATAGTAGATGCACCGGGCGCACAACGTGTTCCTTAAAAGAAGCCAGTAGCCAGTAGCCAGTAGCCCAGAATGAAAAAAGCCATTCATCACCTCAAGAAATCGGACGCGATTCTCGCCGGGATTATCGAACGCGCAGGACCTTACAAAATCCACTACCGGGAGCCGGATTTTGAGACCCTGGTCCGCTCCATCACCAATCAACAACTGAACGGAACCGCGGCGGCCACGATATTTGGGCGGCTTCACGCAGCCGCCAAGGCCGATCCGCTAACGCCCGAGTCGATTCTAAAACTGCGTCCCGCGAAGATGCGCGCGATCGGGCTTTCCGGCCAGAAGATGAAGTATATTCGCGAGTTGGCCCGGATGACCCGGGACGGCGAGGTGAATTTCGCGCAGTGCGCCGACCTCGGAGACGACGAGGTGATCGAGCATCTGACGCGAGTGAAAGGTGTCGGCGTCTGGACGGTCCACATGTTCCTGATGTTCGCTCTCCGCCGCCACAATGTGCTGCCGACGGGCGATTTCGGCATCCGCATGGCGATGAAAAAAGCTTATGGCCTGGATGATCTGCCGAAGCCCGCGGAGATGGAGAAAATCGCGGCGCCGTGGCGACCGTACAGCTCCGTGGCGTGCTGGTATTTGTGGAGGAGCCTGGATGAGAAGAAGCCGGAGAAGAAGGAGTCAGAAGTCAGGAATCAGGAGTCAGAATGAACGGTCTGTTTCCTGCGGCGGATCACGTAATACACCAGGACTGCGGCCAGCACTGCGATCGATACATATAGCATGTCGTGATGGATTACTTCGGCGATGCTCTCCCATTTTTCGCCTAAAAAATAGCCGAGCGTCAGAAAGGTTGAGATCCACAGCAATCCTCCGGTCCACGCGTAGGCCATGAAGTGGGTGAATTTCAGTTTTGATGTTCCCGCGACGATGGCTGTAAAGTGGCGGACCCCGGCGATGTAATATCCGATTAACAGCGCCCAGTGGCCCACGCGGTCGAACCAGGCGTGAACCTTTGCCAGACGCTCTTCGGTGATGTGCAGGTATTTGCCGAACTTGTGCACTACGCCGATTCCGGCCGTGCGTCCGATGGTATAGCTCAGGCTGATGCCGCACCAGCTCCCGGCGAGCGCCGCGAAAAACGCACCCACTGGGTGCATGACTCCTTTCGAGATCAGGTACCCACAATAGACCAGCAGCGTCTCATCGGGGACCGGCAAGCCGACTACCCCGAGCATCAGCAGCAGGAAGATCGCTCCATAGCCGTATTGCGCGATCCAGGTGAAAACATGGGACATTCCAACCCAAGATAGCGCAGCCTCGATGAGGGGGGGGCGATACCCGCAAATGAGCACGCCGAAACCCACCTCAAATCACTTGGTCCCTTGATACGCTTCGGGCATACTACTCAAGCAATGAACACCTACCCCCGAATCTGCCAGGAAGTCGGACTGGATTGTGACACGTGCACGGAGGGCACTGCACGTAATTTAGCTAAGATTTGTAAAGGTTTGCGAGGGAAAATGATCGGGCAGTTATTCGTCCAGATTCATCCCGACCCGGCGTGCGCCAAGATGCACGCCCATTTCGAGCAGGCGTACATGGCAGCGTCCATCGAGCGCATGCCCGTAATGTCGGAAGGTCGGTTGGCGATGGCTGCGGTGGCGTAGGATTTTTTACCATGGGGATACATTGGATGTACGGAGTCGCCCATGGTCAAGAAACTCACGAAACACGGAAACAGTCTCGCGCTAGTCATCGACCGTCCGATCCTCGAGCTGCTCAAGATTGACCCTGAAACTCCGCTCGACGTCAGCACCGACGGTAAGCGGCTGATCGTGGAGCCGGCAAAGCCCTCAGCGCGGCGGAAGAAGTTCGAGGCGGCTCAGGAATCGGCTCACCAGCGATACGGGAAGGCATTCCAGAAACTTGCCGAGTAATCCAGACACCCAGAACGATTCACCCGACCCCAGATCGCGATAATTGCCTCCGTCGCAATCACGTTTCTGCCCCTTATATTTTGCTACGGCCCGACCGTTGAAATAAACCGTACGGCCGGTCTTCGATGACGTCACGTAGCCGATCCAGGCGGGGCCGTTGTCCGAGTAGCCGCTCTTTAGCTCGATATGCCTGAGCATCTTCACGTTCCCGATTCCGCCACAGTCGCGATGCCCCCGCGAGCCTCGTCCGTCAATCGTTCGTAAATAACGTCTTCTGGCACGGACGCGGCCTCGAATTGTTGCCAACCGCGATCCCGCCATGCATCATCCTCGTCATATTCGAGGACCACCCGGAACTTCTTGGCTTCAATAGAACGGCTCAACAACACCGCGCCCGTGTCGATTTCGCCTGATAGCGTTCGTCCGAAAATCGCCGCCACTCTTCCGCCGAATGCTCGGCTCCGTGCGCACGTAAGTGACGCCGATAGGCGTTCTGATCCGTCAGCTCGTCGAGGATGCCGCGTAGGATTTTTAGAAAATTTTTCATGCCAGCTCCGATCGGATGAACGGTGTTTCCGTTAATCGCGCGTCTCGCGTGCCGCTCAGGATGCCCGCCCACACGCGGATCGAATCGATAAGAATGACCGTCACCAAAACGAGAAAGATGCCGCAAACGGCGGCATCGAGGCGAGCGTTGAAGATGAGCGTTGCGGTTGCCGCGGTCTGCGCGCCTGCTGCCAGCTTATCGGCTTGCGCCAGGAACCCCAGGTCCGGCAAGGGAGAGAATATTTTCTGCCAACCGGCCGTGAACGTGACCACCACCAGCCATGATAGCGGCACCAGCGTTACCCAAAGATATTTTGCGCCATGCATTTTGATCAGGATGGTGGTGGCGACGCATAATGCAATGGTCGCGAGCAACTGGTTCGCAATGCCGAACAGAGGCCACAGCGAGTTGATTCCCCCCAGAGGATCACGCACCCCCTGGAACAGAAAATATCCCCAGGACGCCACCACCACCGCGCTGGTCGCGAGCATGCCCGGCTTCCAACTGGTTTTCTTCATGACGGGAGAAATGTGACCCAGCAGGTCTTGCAACATGAATCGTCCGACCCGCGTGCCCGCGTCGAGCACCGTGAGGATAAACAGCGCCTCGAACATGATCGCGAAGTGATACCAGAAGGCGAGTAGCCTGCGGCTCCCTCCGACGAACGTGAAAATGTGCGCCATGCCCAGCGCGAGCGAGGGCGCGCCTCCGGTTCGATAAAACAGAGTTTTCTCACCCACGTCTGAAGCCAGTTGCTGCATATCGTTCGCGGTGACCGGAAATCCCCAACTGGTGATCATCGCCGAAGCTGCGGAGGGCGTGGTGCCTACGATTCCCGCGGGCGAATTAACGGCAAAGAAAATTCCCGGCTGCAACGACGCTGCGGCGATCAGAGCCATCAAGGCGACGAAACTCTCGAGCAGCATCGAACCGTAGCCCACCGCGCGGGCGTTCGTCTCTTTGGCGAGAAGCTTAGGCGTGGTGCCGGAGGAGATCAGCGCGTGAAACCCGGAAATCGCTCCGCAGGCGATGGTGATGAAGCAGAACGGGAAAATTTTTCCCGCGAAAATGGGGCCCGTCCCGTCGACAAAACGCGTCAACGGCGGTAGTTGCAGCGTCGGATGCACCAGCAGCACGCCCAAGGCGAGCAGCAGCACCACGCCCAGTTTTACGAACGTGCTCAAATAATCGCGTGGAGCGAGCAGCAGCCAGACGGGCAGCGCGCTCGCCATAAATCCGTAGATGATCAACGCGGTCGCGATCGCGATGCCCGAAAACGTGAACCACGGCGCCCAGGTCGCGGATTCCGAAACCGCCTGTCCCCCGAAGATGCTGGCGACGATTAAGACGAATCCGACGGCCGAGCATTCCAACACCTTTCCGGGCCTCCAGTAGCGCAGGTAGAGTCCCATGAAGAACGCGATCGGCACGGTAGCTGCGATGGTGAACGTGCCCCAAGGGCTGCTCTTCAACGCATTGACGATCACCAGGGCCACGACCGCCAGCAGGATCACCATGATCAGCAGCACGGTGATCAGCGCGGCGAATCCTCCGGTCTTCCCTATCTCTTCGCGAGCCATCTGCCCCAGCGATTTTCCGTCGCGGCGGAGGGAGCAGAACAGGACCACGAAATCCTGCACGGCGCCGGCCAGCACCGCGCCCACGATGATCCACAACGCGCCCGGCAAATAACCGAACTGTGCAGCCAGGGTCGGCCCCACCAACGGTCCGGGACCGGCGATCGCTGCGAAATGATGGCCGAAGACGATCCACTTATTGGTCGGCTCATAGTCGTGTCCGTCGCGCAGGCGCTCCGAAGGCGTCGCGCGCCGGTCGTCCAAAGCCATGACGCGGGCTGCCAGAAATCCCGCATAGAACCGGTAGCCCAGCAGATAGGTGCACACCGCGGCGATGACCAGCCACATGCTGTTCACCGGTTCTCCACGGGACTGGGCTATGGTGGCCATCGCGAACGCGGCGGCAATCGCAATCAGCGCCCACAGGAGACGCTTAAGGAAACGGAGCATTCACAAAGAATACAGAACCCGCACCCGCTTTGGCCAGAGCACTAGAGTGTTTCACTGAGCTGGTCTTAAGCAAAAACCCGCCTGGACTAAGCGCAAACCTTAGATGAATATGGGGACGTGGAATGATTGCCCGCATCCGATATTATATTTAGGCTGTTAAAGGAGGCCGAATCTTGTTGCGCAGCATTATCATCAGCCCGGACGTTGAACTGGCGCTTCGCCTGGAGACGGCCGCGACGCTGACCGGAGAGATCGCCGTAAACCGGGTACTGGATTCCTATCCAGCGGCCATCGACCTGGTAAGGACCCTCCGCGCTCATGCGCCCGATATTTTGTTTTTGAATTTCGAGTCGCTCGAAAAAGCCCAGGAAATCGTCGGATTCGTGGAGAAACAGGCGGACGGCTTGCAGATTATCGCGATTCATCACACCTGCGACGCGAAAATCCTCCGGGAAACCATGCGCCTCGGCGTGCGCGAGTTTCTTTCGGACCCTTTCGAGCGTAATCTGCTGCTCGATTCAATCAGCCATGTCAAAGCGCTGCTGGAACGCAAGCCGCCTACGCACGGAACCACGACGCAAGTGTTTTCTTTCCTGCCTTCGAAGGCGGGCGTCGGCACCTCCACGCTCGCGCTCAACGTCAGCGCGGCTCTTGCCAGGCGTCCTAATACGCGTGTCCTGCTCTCCGATTTCGATCTCAACAGCGGCATGGTCCGCTTCCTGCTGAATTTGCGCAATGAGTACTCGGTGATCGACGCAGTGGAACATTCCCTCCAAATCGACGAGAATTTGTGGCCGCAACTGGTCACCACCATGGACCAGCTCGACGTACTGCACGCAGGAAGGGTGAATCCAAATCTGCGCATCGAAGGTTCGCAGATTCGCAGCCTGGTGGAGTTCATGCGCCGCAACTACGATGCGCTGTGCTTCGATCTTTCCGGCAATCTGGAGAAGTATTCGATGGAACTGATGCAGGAATCGAAACGCATCATGCTGGTGGTGACGCCGGAGATTCCTTCGCTCCACCTGGCTCGCGAAAAGCTGCATTTTCTGCGGGGCTTCGATCTTGAAAGCCGCGTCTCGGTGGTGCTGAACCGGTGCCACAAAAAACCTCTGTTCACGAAGGAACAGGTGGAGGAGCTGCTGGGTCTTCCCGTCGTTCAGTCGTTTCCAAACGACTATGTCGGCGTCAATAAAGCGATGACGGCGGGCAGGTGGATGGAACCGGATACCGATATGGGCCAGATGGTGTCGGAATTCGCGAAATCTCTGATCGACAAAAAGACTGCGGCAAAGGAACCGAAGAAGTTCCTGGAGTTCCTGAGCACCCCCAATCGCTTGCTGGCGCCCAACCCGAAATAGCGGCCCGTCGTCCACGAACTACACTAAAGGTTTATGGATCAGGATCATCTACGCACACTCCTAGAACAAGTGCGCGCGGGCGCGGTGGATATCGAAGCGGCACTGGAGCGGCTGCGGCACCTTCCCTACGAGGATTTGGGATTCGCGAAGGTGGACCACCACCGAGCCTTGCGCCACGGTATGCCGGAGGTAGTATTCGGCAAAGGAAAAACGCCGGACCAGGTCTCGGCGATCGTAAGAAGTTTGCTCGCCAGTTCCCGGAATGTGCTGGTTACCCGCGCCGATGAACATGCGGCTGCGCGCCTGCGAAGCGAACACCAGGAGAACCTAGAATACTTTCCCGCCTCGGGCGCAGTCCGTTTCTGGAGGGACCGGTCGCCGCGAGGCAAAGGAAAGATCGCGGTGGTGTGCGCCGGCACTAGCGACCTGCCGGTGGCCGAGGAGGCGCAGATCACCGCCGAAGTCATGGGAAACGAAGTGGATGCAATTCATGATGTGGGCGTTGCCGGAATTCACCGGCTGATGCAGAATCGAGAGCGCCTGACCGAAGCGCGCGTCGTGATCGTTTGCGCCGGCATGGAGGGCGCGCTGCCGAGCGTGATCGGGGGACTAGTCTCCGTTCCGGTAATCGCCGTCCCTACCAGCGTCGGTTATGGCGCCAGCTTCCATGGCTTGGCTGCGTTGCTGGGGATGCTGAACAGTTGTGCCAGTAACGTCACAGTAGTGAACATCGACAACGGTTTCGGTGCGGGCTACGCTGCCAGTCTCATGAACCGTCTTTAGCATCAACTCACGCCGGCGCATGAAGTTATGATTCATCCTGTGACTCTGCGAAGGCGTGCCGGGATTGGCGGAACCACAGTTGCCTCCCTTCACGTCTAAACTAGAAGAATATGTTTTCTCGCGTTAGTGGAATCGTGTGCGGACTGGTGTGTGCGTCAGCGGGGGCTTGGGGTCAGTATGTCATTTCGACCATAGCAGGCGAAGGCCCTCCCGCCTCGCCCGGATATTCGGGCGACAACGGCGCGGCGACCGGCGCGCAAATGTATTTCCCCACGGGGATCGCTTATGCGAAGGGGAATCTCTATATCGCCGATCAGACCAATCACTGTATCCGCATGATCTCGAATGGAATCATCACCACCTTTGCGGGAGTATGCGGGACGCCCGGCTATGCGGGAGATGGCGCCGCCGCTACCCTCGCGAATCTCGACAACCCCTCCGGAGTAGCGGTCGATCCCAACGGCGATGTGTTGATCGCCGACACCTCCAACAACGTCGTGCGTATCGTGGTCCCCACCGGCATCATCAGCACCTTCGCCGGAAATCATGCGTCAGGGACCAGCACCGGCGACGGAGGCCCGGCGATCGACGGCGTTATTTCCGCTCCTACCGCCATTGCGTCGGACTCGGCCGGCAACATCTACGTTACCGACTCCGCCAACAACTTAGTGCGGAAGATCAATGCCGTGCAGCAGTGTACGACGCCCACCACCGGCACGCCGGTATGCGGAAATTTCTTAAGCACGCCGATCGGTATCGGTTCCACCGGTGGTTCTTTGAATCATCCGAACGGCATCGTGATCGATCCGTCCTTCGCGATTTACGTCTCCGATACCAGCCATCGCGTCTTGAAATTTGCGAACGGCGCCCTGACAACTTTCGCGGGAACCGGCAACATCGGCGGCGGCCCAAATGTCGGCGACAACGGCCTCGCGGTGAATGCTGTGCTCAACAATCCTATCGGCCTGGCTCTTGACGCCGCAGGTAATGTCTATATTGCCGATGCGAATGAGTTCCGGATTCGCATGGTTGCGCCCAGCGGGATTATCACCACCATCGCCGGGACTACCCAATCCGGATATGGGGGCGATGGTGGCTCGGCTCTGAACGCCTTACTGGACTTTCCTCACGCGGTTTTGCCGGACGGCAACGGAAACATTTTCATCGCGGACACCCAAAATAACGTTATTCGGGAACTTTCTTTTCCAGGTCCGACAATCGTGACGAACGGCGTCGTCAGCTCGGCTAGTTTTCAACCCAGCATTTCGCCCGGCTCTCTCGCCAGCATTGCCGGATCGAACCTGGCAACCTCCGTCGGCTCCGACTCCGTCCTGCCCCTGCTGACAAATTTCGGCCAGGCTTCGGTCAGCGTAAACGGAAAGAACGCGCCGATTCTTTACGCCTCGCCGACGCAAATCAATTTTCAGGTGCCGTGGGAAACCGCGACTGGAAATGCCACGGTGAGCGTAACGGTTGACGGCGCAACCAGCAACTCAGTGACGGTGCCTGTCACCGCTGCGGCTCCAGGAATTTTCTTCAACAGCTCCGGAGCTGCGATTGCGCAGAATCACGATTTTTCGCTAAACACGCCTGGCAATCCCGCTCACGCAGGCAGTTATCTGATCACTTACCTAACCGGATCGGGACCGGTGACGCCCTCGCTCGCCGACGGTGCGGCCACGCCCAGCACCGGATTAGTGCAGCCGACCTCATCCATCAGCGTAACGATCGGCGGCCAGCCCGCGACAGTATTGGGCTCCGCATTGACACCAGGATTCGTGTCGCTGCTCCAAGTGAACGTAACCGTTCCCTCAGGCCTTGCGGCCGGAAGCTACCCGATGATTGTCACCATCGGCGGACACACGAGCAACAGCGCGACCGTGAGCATCGCGCCTTGAACACAGACTCAAACCTGTACCACCCAGAGTTACCAGTCAGCACATGGTGGCACAGGATTTAGCCTGTGAAACTGCTCAGGCCGCCCCCGCCACCTGATATTTCAACTCCTCGGCCGCTACGTAGAAACCCGCAACGGGCTGGGGCTCTGTTTCACCCCACCGTCCCATGCGCCATTGCACGCGCAGATAACGGACGTGCGCTTCCCGCGCCAAGTCCACCAAAAGCAAATAAGTTCCGCAATAAAATTTCTGAGGATACGCGGCGATTTGCCGCCATTGCTCTTTGTCTGCCGATCCCCAGATCGAGACATCGAGGCTTTCCTGTTCCAGGATTCGTGTGATTCCAAGGGTGAGCAGAAGAGGTTTTCCGCTCGTCTTCCCCAAGACTATTTCATCGCTAGCGCCGTCTTCGCGAGCGATAATTTCCGGGACGAACAACTCTGGCATAGTACCTCCAGAACCCGGCGGCTTTACGGGGTCGCCTAGATCTTGCGCAGTCTCACCTGCGCCTCTTTGAGAGTCTCATATTTTTTGCAAAAACAGAAGCGGACCATTTTATGCCCGTTTCTTGGGTTCTCAAAAAAACTCGATCCGGGCACCGCGGCAACACCAACGTTCTTAATTAGATGATGTACGAATTGCGTGTCGTCAGGGTACCCGAATTCCCCTATGTCGGTCATAATGTAATACGCGCCGCGGGGGTGGAAGCAGCGGAATCCCGCTTCTTCGAGGATTTCGAGCATCGTATCGCGAAGCCCCACATAGTCCTGGGCCATCGACGTATAGTACTCGTCCGGCAGCGCCAGCGCCACTGCCCCAGCCGCCTGTAAGGGAGCCGCCGCGCCCACCGTCAGAAAATCATGCACCTTGCGAATCGAGTGCGAAAGATCCGGGCTGGCCAGCACCCATCCGACCCGCCATCCAGTCACCGCGTAGGTCTTGCTCATGCTGTTGATCAGGATGGTGCGGTCGCGCATACCCGGAATCTGCATCATCGGCACATGCTCCGCGCCGTCGTAAAGAATGTGCTCGTAAATTTCGTCGGTGATCGCCAGGGCGTCGAATTCCTGGCACAGCTCTGCGATCAGTTCCAGGCTCTTGCGGTCGAACACGCAGCCCGTCGGATTATTTGGTGTATTGATAATGATCGCCTTGGTCCGCGGCGAAAACGCGCGGCGTAGCTCGTCCGGATCGAACGTCCAATCCGGCGCATGCAACTGCACGAATTTGCGGTTCGCCCCGCAGAGCAGGGAATCGGGCCCGTAGTTTTCATAGTAAGGTTCGAAAATCACCAGTTCGTCGCCAGGGTTTGTCACCGCCAGCAGCGACGCCATCATGCCTTCGGTCGAGCCGCAGCACACCGTGATTTCCCGCTCTGGATCGATGTCGAGCCCATACGTCCGCTGGTACTTCGCACTGATCGCATCGCGAAACGGCTTGGCTCCCCAGGTGATCGCGTATTGATTGATGTCCCCCGCGATCGCCTCACGCGCGGCGTCCTTCAAAATCTCGGGCGCGGGAAAATCGGGAAACCCCTGCGCAAGGTTGACGGCTTTATGCTCCATCGCCAGGCGAGTCATCTCGCGGATCACGCTTTCATTCACGCGCTGGGTGCGGTCGCTGCGAAATCGCGAGCGCGATAACGCTTCGGTGGTGGTGGCCATTTAAATATCTTACTTGCTCAAAGTGGTCCTCGGTGGCACAGACTTTAGTCTGTGAGTCCGGCCCGTATCACTTACTCAGCCCCGCCCGAACTTCCCCCGAATAAATCCGCCGGTACGTGTCCGCATTTCGCAGCACCGTTTGAATATAGTTGCGAGTCTCCGCGAACGGAACCGTCTCGATAAATTCCGCCGGCTCCCGAAATTCCCCCCAGCTCGACCACGCCCTCGCACGCGACGGACCCGCGTTATACGCCGCCAGCGCCGCTTCCCACCGGCCTCCCAGATTATCGACGATGGTCTTCAGATAAAATGTCCCAAGCTGCAAATTCACTGCCGGCACAAACAAGCTCGCCGTGCCATACGCTTTCACTTTCAATTTGCGGCTCAACTCGCGCCCGGTTCCCGGAAGGATCTGCGTCAATCCCCGGGCGTTCGCCGGCGAAATCGCCTTCGGATTAAACTCCGATTCCTGCCTTATCAGCGCCGCAATCAGGAACGGATCCAGGCCGTTCTGCTTCGCGAACCGCTCCAACTCCGCGCGGTAGGGCAGCGGAAACGCAAACTTCCAAAACTCCAGCGGCGCCGATTCGATCGGCATATAAAGGTAGCTTCCCGCGTACCGCTTGATGTAGCGCATCGCTTGATCGGGGCCCACGCTCTTCGACGTAATCGACGCCAGTTCCACCGCCAGCACCTGCGGCTGATCCTCATTCTGCGCGCCATACCGCAGCTCGTTCACCGCCCAATCGTCCAGGCCGGCCGACGCCAGCAATCGCGCTCTTTCGATCCGGGCTCGCGCCGTCGCATTGGCCTCGAAATTGAGCGTGCGCGACCGCCGCGGAAAATCGACGCCGCGCAGAAACTCGTTTACCTTCTTGGACGTCGCCGCGCCACCGGTTTCTTTCAACCGCTCCCGCGCGACCACCGTGTAGTAGTAATTCGGATACTCGCGGATAATCTCGTCGTAATAGGCCCGCGCGCCCCCGGGATCTTTCGCGTCCTGCGCCAGCCGCCCCAGAAAATAGAGCGCCGCAGGCGCATACTCGGACCCGGGAAACATCCGCAGATGGGCCCGCATCATTTCTTCGGCATCCGCCTGCCGCCGCATGTAGTGGCCCCACGTCACCTTCCAGTGGCACCCCGCCGCCTGCGGCTCCTTCGGAAACGACTCGTAACAGGCCCGATAAATCGGCTCGTAAGCCTGCATCTGATTTTCGATCAAGGAATGATTGGCCGACGCGATCAACGATTCCAGACGCCATTTCGAATTAGGATAGAGCCGCGCCAGCTTCTCTAGAACGCTGTTCACTTCGTCCTGGTTTTTCAACCTCTGCGCGCACAGCAACAGGTAGTGGAGCCGCTCCGCGTCGGCGTCCGGGGTCGAAACTTCCGTCGACGCTAACGCGCTGTGCGCCCGCGCAGTATCCTTCAGATGGTAATCGGCGACTCCCACGCGAACCCGCGCGAAATCTTTCTCCGCGCCACCCAGTTGCGGCGCCAGCGCCTCCAATTCTGAGCGCGCCTTCGCGTACTGCTTCGCCTCCATCAACTTCACCGCGCGCCCCAGCATCGCATTGGGCATCGCCGGCGGATATTGTTCCCCCATGTCCGCTCGCAGCTTCGTCAACGCCGCATCGGACTGCGCCGCCTCCGCCGACATGGGAAATCCATAGTAAACGCGCTGATGATAAACCGCGGCACTGACGGAATCTCCCGCTGCCGTGAACGCCCCGGCCAGCGCCAGATCCCCCGCCGGCTGTGGAAGCGTCGAATAATTCTTGCGCAGCGTATCGATCGCGGCCTGGAGGTCGCCCGCTTGACCATAAGCGCGCGACAGCAGCAGCACAGCCCTCGGCGCCAGCGGCGAAACCGGAGTCATCTTGAACACCGGCTCCAGCGATTTAGCAGCCCCCGCGTAATCTCCGGATTCAACTTTCGCCGACGCCAGAAAGAACGCCGCATAGTCGGCGATGGTTGGCAACCGCTTCACCGCGGGCTCCAGCACCGCAATCGCGGCTGCGTATTTTTTCGCGTCCAGAGCCGCCGCGCCGGCCTTAAGATCGGCCAGAGGATCGGTGGCGCCTCCGCCCGTCACTGCAATCATCAGAATGAGGAAAGGTGGCACAGACTTTAAAGCCTGAGAGCCGCGCAGCCGGTTATACAAGTGGTCCCGGATACCCCGGCCCCAGCAATGCCGCATCATCGTTAGCCAACGTTCGAACGAATTCCGCATGCAGGTAATCGGCGCTTCCGTTCCCTGGCGTTAGGAAATTCTCGCGATACGCGTCTCGGGCCGCGTCCATTTGGGCCTTCAGAGCTCCGTAGACATCCCTCGCGACGCGGCCGTTCTTCATAGCCGCAGCGTGATAAAGCTGGATCTCCGCCACGCGCACGCGCGCAAAGCGCTGCGCCCGCATATGCGCCTCTTCGTGCGAAACCGGCGTCGGGGCCGCGATCGTCCGTAGGAACTCAAGCACCGTCGCGTTTCCGTCGAACGTCTGCCGCGCGTCTTCGAACGCCACCAGCCTCTCGGCTTCGCTCGACGCTCGTCGGATCCGCGCCGCCACCCGCAACATGTCCGCAATGCCCTCCCGCCGCGCGCGCGCGATCTCTGCGTCGACCATCGAATGAAATTCCGCGAAACGTTCGTCGAGAGTCATGGCTACCTCTTTCTATTGTGTTCCAGCCGCTGCCAACAGCGTCGAGTACCGGACCTGCCGCCCCCGGCTCAATAAATCCAGCACCAGCCGACCGTCGCTCTGCGTCGCGCCCGATCCCGTGTACGTATCCGCACCCTGCGTCACTTCCACCGACGACAATTTCCAGCGCTCGCCCACGGTCTGTTCGCTGACCTCGAAACATGCCGCCGCGGTCCGAAACTCCGCCTCGGGTGAAAACACAATCGACCGCCCGTGCACCCGACCTTCCGCGTGCGCGCTCGCCAGAATCTCCGCACCCGCGCCATCCGCGTCAACGCTTCCTTCGAAATCGAGCGTGCCTTCCTTATACGCGACGCCGCCCAACTTGCCCTCGAACCGGTAATGCGGCACCCGCCCGCTCAGGTCGATCGCCAGATCGCCCGCCAATAAAGCCTGCTCGATGTGCGCGCTTATCCCGGCCAGCCGTACCTGCGCCGCGTCCCACAGCACCCTCGCGGAATCCACATGCACCTGCGTATCGCCGAACGTCAGAGTGCCGATCGAGACCGTGCCGTCCGCCCGCCGCGCCTTCAGCCATTCCGGCACGGGCGCATCCCCCAACCGCAGCGTCCGGGCGAAAAACCCGCGATCGCGCACCGTCGCCGGGGCCAGCGCTCTCTGCAGTTCAGCCGCATCCGCCACCGGAACGGCCAGATGAAATTTGTGCGGACGGACCGCCGCCGGCTCCCATCGATACTCGCCCGTAAACGCTATCTCACCAACCTTCGCCCGCAGCTTATTCACCGTGACACGCTTTCCGTTCAGGCTCACCGCGGCCGATTGCACTCTCACTGGCTCCGCCAGCCCGTCCACTGGAATCCGAGCATTTAACAACTCATACTCGCCGGACCACTGTCCCTCTGCGTCTCGCGCCCACTCATACCGGGCCCATCCGCGCCAGGTTCCCTGCGGCGTTTGATCCAGCAGAGGAATCGACGCGACCCCGAACGATCGCATATCGGAAACACTCAGCGCCCGCGTCGTAATTTTCAGATCCAGCCGGCTCTCGCCTTCCAGCGAAAAACTTCCCTCCACATCCGCGCTATCGTTCTCACCGACGCTTACTGTGGCTGGCTCCATCGACATCACCCGATGATCGATCGCCACCTCGGCCGACGCCGCGCGCAGCGGCCGCCCGTCCGGCAGCGTCAGCGACGCATCCTGCAATGCGATCTTCCCGGAAAATCCGTCCGGCTCGGAATAACGGACCTTGCCGGATAACGATCCCTCCGCCGCCAGCTTCTCTGAAAACTGAGCGCCCATGTGCCGCGCAATCTCCAGCACTGTCGCCGCCGGCACCTGCTTCAATTCCGCGCTCGCGTCCCAATGCGGAGCGCTCAGAAAATCCCACGCCCGGAACGTCGCCGCCACCTGCGGATTCGGCACGTCCGATACACTCTCTAATTCCAGCCGGTCCCCCCGCAGATCGAGCGTTCCCTTGTAGGCGACCCGCAGCCCAGCCCCACTCTGCGGCAGTAAATCCCACCGATGCACATCGTTGACTTGAATGTTTCCCGTCACCTCCAGATGCGAAGGAATCCCAGAAAGTTGCGCGTCCAGCGCGACTACGCCATGCAGCCCGAACCCTCTCCGGTCAATCAGCCGCGCGACCTCTTCGAGCGCGCTCTTTTCCAGTTCGACTCTCATATCGACTTTCAGCGCGCTCCAGCGCCCACGCACAAAAAAATTGCCGAAATCCTGCGCCGGTCGGTCCGAACGGGAAGGTGCGCCTGCAAATCGCAGTTCCACGGACCCATCCATCGACGGAGCCACGTCGAGATCCGCGTTGCTGAAATACACCACCGACTTGGTATCGCCAAACTTGAAGTTGACCCGCCCTCCGCGCATCTTGATCGCCGGCATCGTTCCCGCGCTCGCCTGCGCGCTGCTCAGGAGAAATTGAAAATTCCACGGACCGGAGTCAGCCTTCACCAGATTGATGCTCGCCTGATCCAGGCGCAGGCTCGAGAACTCCAGCTTGTGCCGGAACAGGCTCAGCAACTGCACCCGCGCATCCAGCGTCTCCACGTAAGCGAACGGCTCAATCCCCGCGCGAGCGTCCTCGTCAATGGTGACGTCGTCCACCGTAAATCCGGGTCCGGTAAATAAATTGAAATGCACCGGACCCACCACCACGTGTCTTCCCAACGCCTGTTCAAGCGCCCGCGCGATTTTAGGCCGAACGAACTCAATCTCAAAATGCGGCGCGGCAAACCCAATCGCCAGCACCAGCAGCAGTGCGATGATGATCGCCCGTTTCATCCGTTACCCCTGGTGGTGAACTCCGCGTGTTCTCTGCGCCCTCTGCGTCTCTGTGCGAACAATGTCCTCCGCGATTTTGCAGCGTTTCTCATCGCACGCTCTCCTGCAAAACCCGATAAGCCTCCGGATCGTCAATATCGCTCAGCACCCCCGCGTCGAACGTATCGAGATAAAGCGTTCGATCCGCGTGCCTCCGCACCACGTCTTTGGCCTGCGCCTCCGCAGGCAGCGCCAGAAACTCCGTAATCAGTTCCCGCCGGGCGCAAACCGGATGCCCTCGCTGTCCCTCAAACCTGGGAATCACCAGCAGCGGTTCGTCGGCGCCGCGCAAAGCATCAACGATCCGCTCGACAGTTGAAGGTTCCGCCGCCGGCGAATCCACGGGCACGAATAAAAACCCCTCCGCATCGCCCGGAACCTCAGCCAGCGCTGTTTGCAGCGAGCTTAACTGCCCTCGCGAAGGGTCCGGATTCACGGCAAATCGGACCCGCCCGGGCACTGCCGCACGAATTTCATCCGCCTGATAGCCCAGTGCGACAATCACCGGATCGCAGACCGCCCCCAGCACCCGTATCAGCCGGTTGCAGAAGGTTTCACCGCGATAAGAGAGCAGAGCCTTCGGAGTTCCCATACGGCTCGAAGCTCCCGCGGCGAGAATAATACCGGCAATCACTTCAACAGCGCCTGCAATTTTTCGCTGGCGAAAATCGATTTCGACAGCGCCCGCCAATCCGCATCCGGCGCGCGGCGCAAGGCGATCATTTCGGCGACCACCGAAACCGCGATCTCTTCCGGGGTCTCCGCGCCGATCTCCAGTCCCATCGGTGCGAAAACCTTGCCGAACATCTCTCGCGCGAACCCTTCTTTTTCGAGCTCGCGCACCACCGAAATCGTTTTCCGCTTGCTCCCGATCATCGCGATGTACCGGGCGTCGGTCGCCACCGCCCAGCGCAGTACCCGCATATCGTCGCGATGCCCCCGCGTCACGATAATCAGGTAGCTCGATGACGTCACCGGCAATTTCGGAAAGGCATCCTCGTAAGGTTCCGCGTAAGTCGCGTCGGCCTCCGGAAACCGCTCCGCGTTGGCGAAAGCCTCGCGATCGTCCACCACTACCGTCGAAAATCCCGCCATGGTTGCGATCTTCGAGATGCTTTTCGACACGTGCCCGCCTCCGAAAATATAGGCACGCGGCTGCGGCGTTACGGGCTCGACGAAAATATTCAATTGCCCTCCGCAGATCAGCCCATTGTCGTAAGCCGCGTCCTGCCCCAGGCTGAACGTCAGATGGCGAGGCTTCTCCGTCTCGATCACCTCGCGCGCTGCGTTCCAAACCTCTGCTTCGACGCACCCCCCGCCGATCGTGCCCAGCATCGACCCGTCTTCGCGCACCAGCATCTTCGCGCTTTCATAGCTTGGAATCGACCCGTTCACCTGCACGATCGTCGCGATCGCGCACCTCTGCCCCAACTTGCGCAGCCGCACGATCTCATCATAAACATCCACTCAACTACATTGTAATTGAATAACATCCCGCTTCCATCCGCCTCGGCTCCGAAAAGCTTCGTTTATCTTCGAATCAGAAAGGAGTCCAGGCGCTCTTCCAACGGAGAGCGGGATCGACCAGTAGGGGAAATGCTAGCAACCTCCTCGATACGGGTCTGTGTGCGTTGGATTGCCGCCAGTCAATGTCTGGCCC